>Ga0163179_10000027_pt1 | contig 128003 bp, 127 predicted proteins | sample AtlANTMetagenome_FD_109643 | JGI IMG/M metagenome (GOLD analysis project Ga0163179, IMG submission 109643) | Marine eukaryotic phytoplankton communities from the Atlantic Ocean - Atlantic ANT 2 Metagenome | ecosystem: Environmental > Aquatic > Marine > Oceanic | place: North Atlantic Ocean...
GCACCCAAAATGGGCGATATAGAACTAGAACTCATTAGCCCTGAATCTGAAGACCGTTCACGCCACTGGCAATTGTGGGGACTAGTTATCGCTGTCGACGACATAGACGAAACAGCAGATTTTTTGGGAGATCTGATAGGTCAAGTGAAACCGGCAGTGCAACCCAGTCGTCGAATCGCCACCGTGAAGAAAGAAGCAGAGTTAGGTGTAGCGGTCGCATTTTTAGGTCCGAGGGAATGTTTCGAGTGAGTAAATCCAAAGTTGTTAAGCCAAAAATTTAAGGTCAGTAAAGTTGACCCGGCTATTGTGCGAGCATTCGAACAAATGAAATAGGTGGTGACAGAATGAAAATTTTTCAACGAATGATTCAGTTTCGTCCGGAGTGTTCTCTGGAAGGGCCAGCCAAAGTGGCAGAAATGGTGTCCTACCTGAACTCGAACAGCGACTTCACATGGTACGGATGGCAGTCTCTATCCGGAGCCCCAGTAGGTTCTTGTGGACTCAGCACTCGAGTTGATAGCTGGTCAGATATGTTGGCGGCGCAGCCGGCCATGGCTGAAGATGCCGGTTTCGTGAGCAGAGCCAGCGAGCTCATCGCCATGTATCAAGAACCTGCAATGGACTGGGTTATGAGCCCAATAGCTGGATCTGAAAATATGCCAGCTGAGCCGACCGAGATTCTGGTCAACACCGTCAATCGCGCTGCTTTCCACAATGTCAGCAAGGCAATCGACGTGTCGCAACAATTCGTAAACATGGTCAACGGAATTGCTGGAACCCCAGCTGCCGCGCTGATGACGCCATTAGGGGAAGGCGGCTGCAGCTTCGCCATGTTGCTCTACTACGGATCGATAGCAGAGTATGAAGAGCGCAATAACCCGGAAGTTTGGTCAATGGTCGGAGATAGCCCAATTCAAGCCGAAGCCCAGAATATTTTTGATGCCTCCGCAACACAGCAAGTAGTCACACGACGTATTGCCTAAATACGGCACCACAAAAATAAGTAACGAGATCCTCACCTTCATTCCGTGATGGAATGAAGGGATGAGGATCTCTGTTGCTTTTCCACCCATTCCCGAAACCCCCGCCCATATCGAACTTGCTGAACAACTCGGGTACGACACGGCCTGGGTGTATGACACGCCAGCCCTTCAGTTAGACGTATGGATGATTCTGGCGTTGGCGGCGAAACGCACCGATCGAATCAAGCTTGGTCCAGGGGTTCTGATCCCATCTCTGCGCCACCCAATGGTGACTGCGTCAGCCATAGCGACCTTGGTTGATTTAGTGGGCGAGGAACGTGTGATCATCGGCGCTGGAACCGGGTTTACCGGTCGACGTGCAATGGGCCAAAAACCTCTCAAATGGGCCGAATTCCCAGAAATGATTGAACAAGTGCAAGCCTTATTGAGAGGCGAGACGGTGATTGTTGATGGTAAGCCTGCCGCAATGTTGCACTGGGATACCCAGGCACCGGATCGTCCGATTGAAGTGCCTTGGATCTTGGGCGTAAATGGTCCCCGAGGGTTAAATACGGCAGCTGAAATCGGCTGCGGTGTTTTCACTTCGCGACCCCGCCCAGATGCCAACTACGAAAAACTTGATGACGTCGTCTTGTTGACAAGCGGAGCAATTATGAGCGAGGACGAAACAGTTGACTCCCCTCGAGTAATCGAAACCGCAGGCCCATGGGTGAGTGTCGCTTACCACGCGTTTTTAGAACAAAACGATCAACGGTTAGAAACACTGCCCAACGCGCAACAATTTAGAGAACTAGTCGAACAAGTCCCTGAAGATGAGCGCCATCTCCATATCCACGCGGGTCACTTGACACACCTCAACGACATCGACCGTGAAGTCGTTGTCGGCGATTCGATGTTTCTTTCGCCGTTCACCCTGCCCGAAGCCGAGGTCAAAGCTCGTATAGATGAACTTGATTCACATGGCATAACAGAGATCGCTTATCAACCTATGGGCGACATAGAGCGAGAAATGAAGACGCTGGCGAGGGCTGCCGGCCTCAGTTGAATGCTGCGCACTGAACTACTGCAGATCAAATAGAAAAAACCGATTTGCTATGCCCGGGCTGCCTTGACGGTGTCAGCGATGGCGTCAGGATCTGGCGGAGCACCATAAAACATCATCGTTGAGCGATCAGCGAACTGGTTTCGCTCCCTGAGTTTGGCCCCAACTTCTCGAGGTGTCCCCGAAACACACAAAAGATCAACAAGGTCATCATCAATCTTTTCCGTCATTTTTTTCCAGTCGCCTTGCTTTGATAGCTGATTCAGTTCTGGCTGCAGATTTTCGTAACCATGAAAATCAAGAACACCCGCATAAGCCGGAGTTGAACCATAAAACGCTAGTTGCGCAGCCGCTTTATTGCGCGCATCTTGCACTTCCGCGTCGTCGCGACCCATAGCAACAATCGTGAGACACGCCACCGTCACGTCTGAGGCTTCGCGACCCGCTGACTCCGCACCACTTCGCAAAACCGGAAGCGTTTCGGCTTCCATATGGTCAGGCGTGTGGAACGGATGGACGAAAAATCCATCAGCTGATTCGCCGATTATCTCAACCATCTTCGGTCCAACCCCAGCTACATAAATCTTGGGGCGATCAACGTCGAGCGAACCTGGACTAAAGAACGGAGTCATCAAAGTGTGGGTATAAAACTCACCCCGAAAATCGAGCTTCTCACCGCTTTGAAAGTTGTCCCAAATAGCGTGAAGGGCGGCAATATATTCCTTCATTCTCGCGGCTGGCTGCGACCAACTTTCGCTGTAGCGCTTCGTGATATGCGGCTTTATCTGAGTGCCCAAACCCAAAATAAAACGACCGTTTGAAAGTCGCTGCAAATCCCACGCAGTAACTGCACATGTCATCGGGTTGCGTGCAAAAGCGACAGCTATAGCTGTTCCAAGTTGAATGTCATCTGTTTGGTGAGCAGCGAGTGCCAGCGGCAGAAAAGGATCATGGGAGGCCTCAAAAGTCCAGGCAGCGTCAAGTCCCATTTTTTCAAACACCACGGCTTCAGAGGCACACCCATCCGGGGAGGACGCGGTAGTTGCGCCATCAATTATGAATTCTGTCATCGTAATTCCCTCGAATCAGTCGCCATACCAGTCGATGCCGCCTTGACCGTTTTGGCGAGCTATCTCTGCTTGAGCCATGGTCAATTTGGCTAGCTGATTCATGTGAACTTCGTCTGGTCCGTCTGCGATCCGCATCAAACGTCCCGTCACATACATTTCAGCGATAGGCGTGTCGCCGCTGACTCCCTTACCGCCGAAGATCTGCATGGCTCGTTCAGCTACGTCATGGGCGAGTTTCGGTCCGACAATTTTCACCATGGAAATGTAATCACGGGCGCCCTTAGCTCCCGATCTATCCATCTCTGCGGCCGCCTTAAGTACCAACAGCCGAGCTTGTTCGATAGAGCAACGTGCCCGGGCGATGTCTTGGCGGACCGAAGAAAAGTCTCTCAGTTTGCTTCCGAAAGCTTCGCGTTGTTCAGCTCGGGCGCACATCAGGTCAAGCATCCTTTGCGCCATCCCCACATTGGTCATCGCGTACTGGAAACGGCCAGGTCCTAGCCGACCCTGAGCAATTTCAAAGCCCCGGCCTTCACCCAAAATGATGTTGTCTACCGGAACGCGTACGTCGTGATACGCAAGTTCGCCGTGACCTGCTGGAGAATGGAAGTTACCGAACACAGACAAAGGGCGAACGATTTCTAAACCGGGAGTGTCTTTAGGGACGATGACCATGGAGTGTCGCTGATGCCGCGGGTTGTCCGGGTTAGAAACACCCATCGTGATAACGAATTCACATAATGGGTGGTAGATGTTGCTGCTCCACCATTTACGGCCGTTGAGGATGTAGTGATCGCCGTCACGATCTATCTGCAACTCCATATTCGTAGCGTCAGAAGATGCGACCTGAGGCTCGGTCATACCGTAGGTGGATCGGATTCGTCCTTCCATCAACGGGCGCAGCCACTGATCTTGCTGTTCAGCAGTTCCGTACTTTGCGAGCACCTCCATGTTTCCGCGATCGGGGGCCGAACAATTGAACACCTCAAATGACCAAGGCACACGACCCATCACCTCGGCTAAAGGAGCGAACTCCAGATTTGTGAAGCCCGGGCTCCATTCGTTGTACTCAGCAGGCAAGAACCAGTTCCAAATACCGGCATCTTGAGCTTTGCTTTTCAAATCCTCGACGACTGGGGGTTGTTGCCACATGTTGGCCGCATCTTCAACGAACGCGTGATGTTCGGCTTCGGCCGGGTAGACATGCTCTTGCATGAATGCTTCGAGCTTTTCTTTGTGCTCAAGCGTTTTATCGTTGTAATCAAAATCCACTTTCGAACTCCTCTATGAGTTGAACCTGTGAACTGAATAATTCCACAAGTAGGTCGACCTATGTTTTGTGAATGGACTCAGATCAAGGATCGGCTATGGTGAGCATTGATTCGGTAGGGCTGAGGAGCTTACGTGGAAGACGACAATTCTCTAGTTCCAGCGATGATCGCTGTGTTTCTCGGTATCGGTGGAGCGATAGCTGGTGTAGCGGTTGTTCTGGTAACTGTTCTCGTGCTCGGTTAGTACTCAGTTCTACGGACCATTAGATCTTTTAAATTTTTAAGTTAGGCATGTCTTGGGTCACCCTTCCCGACCATGAAGGGGCCCTTTTCTCAATGAAGTGCATCACGCCTTCAGCTGCATCTGGTTGGCTTCCCAACCAAGGAATAAGTCGCAGTTCTGTGCGTACTGTTTCATCTACTTCTGGACGCAGATTTTCCCACATCATTTTTTTTGTCACTGCTACCGAGACTGGAGCGGTATTAGCAGCGACGTCTAGAGCCCAATCCAGAGCTGCTTTAAGTACCTCACCGGGGGGAAGCGCCTTAGCGGCTAAACCAATCTGCTTAGCTTCCTCTCCCGAAAAAAATCGACCGGACATTAAAAGATCGCTAGCTACCTGCAAGCCGACCATTCGACTGAGTAGCTTGCTCGAACCCAGTTCGGGAGCTATTCCTCTGCGCACGAATGCGAACTGAAGTTTTGCGTCTTCGGAGACGAAACGTACATCGCAGGTAAGCGGAAAAGTCAGACCAACGCCGACAGCATGTCCGTTTATGGCTGCAACTACAGGTTTAGATACGTCCCAAGGCATTGTTGTCGGCATGCCTTGTTCTTGCGAGTTCGTTTCAGGGGTTTCGGCGAAGGTGTCCTCACCTTCTGACAAGTCTTGCCCTGCACAAAAAGCTCTCCCTGACCCGGTTATGACTACAGCGCGCACCTGGTCGTCTGTTTCTGCGTTGGAGAGGGCGGAACCAATCTCGGCAGCCATTTGGGTGTTCCAGGCGTTGAGACGTTCAGGGCGGTTCAAGGTTAGAAGGGCAACGCCTTGATCAACTTCGTACAAGATCGTTTCGTAAGTCATGGCCGCAGATTAGTTGTGTAAAGCTAGTTCCCGACGAGAAAAGAGCATTACGTGGGCTTAGCGGACAGACATTTCGAGGTGTTAGAAACCAACGGAGTCAAACTTCGTTGTGTTGTAGAAGGCGATGGTCCTCTCATCATTTTGATGCACGGCTGGCCGCAATGTTGGTATTTGTGGCGCCACCAGATCGACCCGCTTATTAATCAAGGCTGGAAAGTATGCGTTCCTGACCAGCGGGGTTACGGATACAGCGAATGTCCTTCGAACGTTGACGACTACCGCATCCGTGACTTGGCTGCAGACATAGATGGTTTAGCAACTGCACTCGGATACGACGAGTACGCGTTGATGATCCACGATTGGGGAGCACTCGTGGGCTGGAACGTGGCGCAGTTATATCCAGAACGCGTCCGCGCGGTCGTCGGCATGTCAGTCCCGTACGGAAGGAACCTAGACCCCGCCTGGTGTACCCAGGAATTTTGGGGAGACAACTTCTTTTACTGGGCATTCTTCTGCGAAAACGTAGGAGAAGCAGAAGAACATTTTGAGGAAGACATTCGTAAGTCACTTCTTACCGTTCATATGTCAGCATCGGGTGATTCTGGGCCATCGATAGATCAACAGGGAAAGAAAACGATGCTTGAAGCGGCTCCTGCGCCGCCGGCGGAACTTCCGTCTTGGATGACAGAGGAAGATCTCGACTATTACGTAGAGGCCTACACTCAGTCGGGTTTTCGCGGTGGTCTGAATTGGTACAGAAATATCCCTTATTTTCTGACTGACACATCTGAACTTGAAGGCCGAAAAATCAGTCAACCTTCAATCTTTATTACTGGCTCTGAAGATCCAGTGCGGAAGATGACAGGTGGCAGAACAGGGTCTGAATTGTTCGAAGATTTGCGTTCAGTGCACGTAATTGAGGGACCGGGCCATTGGGTGCAGCTTGAAGCAGTCGAAGAAACAAACCAACTTCTATTGGAGTTTCTAAACGAGTTCGTCTAGAGCCAAGTGACGATAGTTAGCGGAGATGCTCTCGGCCTGCCAGACTCTCCGCCATGAGTGAACCAATCATGAGCCATAGCGAATCAATTGAAATAAACGCGTCTCCGGAAAAAGTCTGGTCCCTGGTCACAGCGATGGACCGGTACGGCGAATGGAGCTCCGAAAACACCGGAGGATATTGGCGCAAAAATGAGGAAGGAATTCCTGGAACGGGCGCCGTAGGCGACGAGTTCGTAGGTATCAACCGCATTGGCGATGACGAATGGAAAGCCCTCGTCGAAATTATTGTCCGTGAAGAACACAAGACCTTTGCTTTCGTCACGGGTGGCACCGCCATGAACCTCATTCATTGGCGTTATGACCTGGAACCTAGTGATTCAGGCACCACATTGACTGAGTCATGGGCACTGATGAACCTGTCTCCTTTGATGATTGAGCATGGCGATGAGGAAATCCAATTCCGAGCTGCCAATGCGAAAGAGAGCATCGCCGCAACCCTTAAAGGTATGAAGGCGGCAGCCGAAAGCTGATTTAGTGAAAAGTCGTGGCCCTTTCTTAGTGGCCTGCTTGGGTGGGTTGCTCAGCGGCCTTGACACGTCGGTAAACATCGCGTTCCCAGCTATCACTGCGTCCTTCGCTATTGATGTTTCTCAGATTCAATGGGTCGTTGTTAGTTACGTTTTGACCTATTCAGTTTTGCTGCTTCCTGCGGGTCGACTGGGAGACAGCTACGGCCACGGTCGAATCATGATTGTCGGGATAGTTATCCAGGGAGTCACCTTCGTAGCTTGCGGCCTTGCCCCATCATTTACCTTGTTTCTCCTAGCTCGGGTCAGTCAGGGTGCATCTATGGCGCTGATCATAGGCACCGCCCCCGCCTTAGTGACATTGTCAGTGACTGAGGAACGTCAACCGAGAGCCTTAGGTGTTTACGCAATGCTCATGGCGAGTGGTCTAGCGATGGGGGCCCCATTGGGGGGATTGTTGCTCCAAATATGGGACTGGCCATCTGTCTACTTTTTCCGTGTCCCCTATACGGGTGTGCTCCTAGTAACTGCATTGATTGCTGGGCTGCACAAACAGACAAGGAGCAGAGGCCGGCAACCTCTTGACCTCGTTGGAGCTGTGACGTTCGCTGTCGGACTGGGGTTAACGCTCTTCGTCGCCAGTCGCGGTTTGACGTGGGGTTGGATGACATCTCGAACTTTGGTTTTGGGGTTCTCAGCTGCAGTGGTTCTCGTTCTGTTTTGTTTCGTTGAAAACAGGGCAACACTCCCGCTAATAGATCTCTCGCTTTTCAGGCGACCAGGATTCGGACGAGCAAATTTGTTGAACGCCCTAGCTAACGCGTCGATGTTTAGCATTTTTTTTCTTGGCCCTTATCTGCTCGTAGATATCAGAGGCGATGGGCCAATATCGGGTGGGCTGATCCTCGGGATAGCTCCAACCAGCACAGCGTTATCTGCATGGGCCGCTGGTCGGATGATTGAGCGGTTCGGCCTTTTGAGACTCACTCGATTTGGACTTGCTTGTCAGGGCCTTGGCCTGTTGCTCTTCAGCAGAACTGACGTGGACAGTTCGTTGGTGTCACTGATCGTTGTATTGGCGTTGGTTGGAATAGGCCTTGGAAGCTTTCAAGTCCCTAACATGAGCTTTGTCATGGCCTCTATTTCTCGCTCCCAGCAGGGGGTTGCAGGTGGAATGACTCAAATGGTTCGAGCTACAGGTCTTGTCGGCGGCCTTGCTGTTTGGAACACAGCTTTTGTTGGATTTCGCGATCGACGATCGGCAAATCTAAACATTGAGGATGTGGCGTCACCGGAAGTCTTTGTGCCTACCTTCGCTGAAGTTGTGGGAATGTCGGGCTTACTAGCGCTATTCGGTTTACTACTGACGGTCGGAGTCAACTTCGATAATCAGGTTATGTCTGAGCTTCGCGACGAGAAGTAAAACTGTTCACACCCACGAGTTCACGGATTTTGGCCGAAGGCTCAACCGTGCCCGCATCTAATGGAGTTCCGGTGCTATCAGCTATGCGCGTCATCATGTAAAAGTTTGCCGAAACAGCTACCGCATCAATCAAAACATCGACACCAGCAGCATCAAGCAATTTGTCCTTTACAGATGCGAGTTGATCTTGGTCCTCGTTGAATATGGCTTCACATAAGCGAGATAACAAGGCTCCATGTTCGACACCGCCGTCACCAGATTCTGAATTATCGATAGCTTCAAAACTAACTTGAGAATCTTGACTCATTCCGCTCAGACCGAGCAGAAACGCATGGCTGGTTGTTCAGTAGAAACATTCATTGAGCTTCGACGTACGTGCTGCGATCACTTCGACCTGTAGGCGACTCAACGAATTTTGTTTTGAGACAAGATCAGAGAGCAGATCACCTAAACGCACGTATTGAGCGGACGACAAGATACTCAATGTTTCGTTTTCGAATGGCACAGCGCTCAGTGCTTTCAGAACGTTCGGGCCCTTAATTTTTGCTGTGGGAACCCAATGCGAAGTGACTTCTAAAGAAGCATCACCCGTTTGCTCTGGCTCAGAAGTAGACGGTATAGGCAGCTCGACGCGGTCCAAATCTAAGGCATCGGCGAAACGATCAACAGCATTCGCTTGAGCCACGACCCCTACCATTTCGACGTAAGCCTCCGGGTGAATACCGCGACCCAAAATCGAAGCATGCCACTCCGCTGTGAGAGTTCCAGGGTGGTTGGTGATCCTCCAGATAGCATCGATTGCCGCATCAGGCAGTGCGTGGTCATCAGATATCAAGCCAGCGATTGCGGTGGGTGATTCCCAGGGAGCGATGTCATCGGAATCTCGTGCGTGTCGGACCTCTTCGACGATAGCTAAGCGTTCAACTCCAGACCACCAACTGCCCGTTGTCGACCACCGTGATGCAACTTCAGCATGTGCTTGGTCGAGATCGGGTCGAATGGGAAGTTCGGTGGAGTAAGCAGCCATGCTTAATCCTTTCATAATCGAGTAAGGAGTTACGGAAAGATTTATTCGTCGGGGGATGACGGCCTAGGGAAAGTAGCCTACGCTCCAGTAAAACGCTCACAAGCACGCACGAAGGAGTGAATAGATGGGGACACCTCAACGAGCCATTTTTAATGGGATGGGTCAAAACCAGTGGTATGTACATCTCAGTCGCACGGAGGGAGCCGACTTAGGTGCTATCAAATCGGCGCTAGGGGCTCTGCGAGCCACATGCGCATCTGACGACATAAATCTGACCCTCGGGTTTGGCCCCGGTCTTTTGCCTGACTTAACGGATGATGTCCCAGAGGACTTTCAGGGTTACGTGACTATTGAATCTGAAGATGGTTCAGGACGACAAGCTAAGGGAACTCAAGAAGAGTTGCTTTTGTGGCTCAACCACGATGACAAAGACAAAATATGGAAGGCGCAATATGAGGCACGCACTGCGCTGGAAGGCCATATGGCTGTGGCTCGCGAAACGCCCACTTTCATCTATGGCGATTCTCTCGATATGACAGGGTTTAAGGACGGGACCGGTAATCCTGCTGACGAAGACCAGCCTGCGGTTGCAGTAGTTGCTGACGGGAATCCTGGTGCGGGGGGCAGCCATATCATTGCTCAACGCTGGGTGCATGACCTTGACGCTTGGAACGCATTATCCGTTGACCAACAGGAAAAAAACTTCGGACGCAAAAAGTTCCCGGGTATCGAGAAGACCGATACGCAAGAGGCCTACAGCCATCTGAGCCACGTCGAACTTCGTGAAGATGGGAACCATGGCGCCGAGGCATCGCCTAAGCGAAATGAAATAGCCCGGCGCTCAACGCCGTATGCGTTTCACGATGGAACGGTTGGCCTATACTTCATGGCCTTCTGCAAAGACCAAGCACCGTTGCGAGAGCGGATGCGAATGATGTATGGCTTGGATGAGGCAAACGGCGTACGTGACGCTATGACTGATTATTCAAACCCAGCTTCAGGTTCTTTCTACTTTGCGCCGAGTGAAGAGACGCTGGACTCAATAACCGGCTAGCACTGCAGCTGAACAAGTAAAAACCTAATGTGGCGGCTGACTTTTGTCAGCCGCCACATTCTTTGAAAGCTTCTTTAATAGTTGTGTTCATTTCTGCTTTAAGGAGTCGGCATAGGTGGGTGCAAACGATTACCTGGGTTTAGGGCTCTACAATTTTGAAATGAAAACGTATCAACTTGTTGTGATTGGATTCATCCTGGTGACAATCGCCAAATTGTTACTTTGAATTAGTGACGAAGACCTGATGTCTTCTTAGGTGTTCTGTTACGCACCACTTCAAGACATCCGTCCACTACTCGAAATGATGTGGCTGATCGCATTTTGTGCTGGCCTGCTGATGCTCGTGAAATAACTAGGTCGAATTCCAGTCCCTCGAATACCGGTATGAGAGATACGGAACGCTGACGCCGCTTTGGGCCATCGATGTACCGGACGTCGTCTAAGAGCACGTCAGGATGCTCCCAACACCAGTGATCGTCGAAAGCTACGAACCCGCAATCATGCGAGTTCGCGCTTCTATCGTTCACCGCACCTGGACAAATGAGGATCCCATCTACGATCCACGGGTCGTTTGGGAGGCCGTTTGGTTTGAACCCATCTTTGAAGCCTTGCTCCAGCAGAGCGTCTGGTTCAGATCCTTCTAGGGCTCGCTTTTGCTGTTCACCAATGATGAGCTGCATCATCGTAGAAAGATCAGCGTCGGACCTTGAAGAGAAAAAGTCGTCTGAAAGGAACGCGGCATCAGGCACTGTGATCGAGTGTGGCATCTTTAGCATTTTGGCTGAGGGATCTGACAGCAGTAAGTTTTGTCGGCCGCAGAATGTGATTCGAGGAAGTTAGTGGCCTTTAGCTACTTCCCATTGAACGAGAGTGAAGTCAGGGTCGCCTTCCCGATCTTCGAATACGACTGAAACTGGCGCGCCAATCTCAATTTGTTGCATCGGGTCGCCGAGAAGATTACCCACCATGCGGATGTTGCTTGCATGGGGTAGCTCCACTAAGACGATTATGTAGGGACCTCGATCAGTTAGGGCGCTGTGGACCGGATGATGTGGGCGTTGCCAGCTGTAGATCTGACCGACAGGATCAATTGTGACCCAGTTCGGCGGCATCGAATTGCATTGATGACACATCCACTCTGGTCCCCATTGATGGACACCGCATGAATCGCATTGCTGCACTCTTAGTTCATGGGCTCTCGTTCCTTCCCAAAAAGGCGCGTCAAGACCATCGTTAGATGGTGCAGGTTGACGCAATCCGGGAAGATGAGGTTCATTGGTAACCCGACTCATCCGAGAACTTCCTCCGCTCCGTAGATGGCCGTCGACGCAACCGGAACCATTGGTCCAGCGTTTGCCAAGGCCACTTTGGCATTAGCCACTTGATTTGAAGACTCACCTCGAATCTGACGCACTGCTTCTACCTGGAGCCCCAGACCGTGCATGTAACACTCAGCGAGATTACCGCCACTGGTATTAAGCGGCAGCGTTCCGCCGTCTGCGCGTAAGTTGTCGAAGGTCAGTACCTCGTCGGCATTTTCATATGTGCACAGCCCATGTTCGATCAAGCTCATGACGACACCGCCAGTGAAATTTTCGTAACTTTGAACTACGTCTACATCAGCTGCTGTAACCCCTGCTTGTTTGTATAAGTGCTTCACAGCTGGCTTAAAGCTTGAGGTCACGTAATCGGTAGTGTTTTCGGCTGTCGCTCCTGACCGATGCCCTCCGCTTTGCTGAGCAGCTAAAACCAGAGCCGGGGGTTTGGCTAGATCTTTAGCACGGTCGGTTCTAGTGAGGATAAGCGCTGCTGCTCCATCATTTTCCAGACAGCAGTCGAACAGCCGGTACGGTTCTGTAATCCAACGCGATGAATCATAAGTCTCTTCATCCAAAGTTCGGCCGTGCATAACAGCTCGCGGATTATTCTGGGCATGGTGGTAGCAAGCCATGGCTATCGAACGCATAGCGTCTCTTCCAACACCGTGCTCGTGCATGAATCGGGTAGTCCGCATTGCGTACATTTGTGCTGCGCTCATCATTCCGTACGGCAAGGTATAAGCCGCAGCTCCACTTACTGGTCGAGACCCACCGCTACGACCAAATCTTCCGAACTGACCTTGTGCAAGTCCGCGATAAGCCACCACCACTTCAGCAGAACCGGCGACAATTGCCCCTGCGGCATTTTGCACTGCTGCAGCTGCGCCACCACCTCCACTTGTCCACTGCATGTTTGAATAGCGGAGTTCAGGGATTCCAAGCGCGTTAGCTAAACGTGGAGGGTCATTTCGATCGTTGGAATAAGAACAGAATCCGTCTATGTCTTTAGGATCCAAACCTGCGTCAGCGCATGCCGCAAGAATCGCCTTAAGAACAAGGACAAATTCTGGATCGGCAGATTGACCATGTTTGTAGTAGGTCGTCTCGCCGACTCCAACGACCGCTACCTTTCCTCTTAGGCTGTAATCATCACTCATCTCAGTGTGACCGTAGCTCCTTGAGTGGCAAGCTCGCTGAGTTGTTCCCGTTCGAGTCTGCAGGGAAGCCAATCTTTCATCACCTTGGTTCCTAGAGCTTCATAAAAGTCGATCGATGGTTGATTCCAATCGAGCACTTGCCATTCAAGCCGAGGACAGTCCCGCTCTACCGCTATACGAGCCAACGTCGCAAGTAGCAATTTCCCGATGCCATGTCCTCGATGACTTTCGGGAACAAATAAGTCCTCTAAATAAATTCCTGCTTTTCCTCGCCAAGTTGAGTAGTTGTGAAAGAACAGAGCAAAGCCTTGGACTTCGGGTCCGACTTCGGCCAGGAGACACTCGAACGGTGGTGGGTCAGAACTCAGTTGTTGGGCTATGGACTCTGGAGTGGCTTCAACTGCGTCTGGTTCCCGTTCATACTCAGCCAAGGCCTGAATAAAGCTAACGATCGTGCTCGCATCTTCTGGAGTTGCCAATCGAATTTTGATTTCGGTCACCGTCATGGCCTATCACTAGGTCGCTCATCTGCGCTAACGAAAGCCAGATCTTGGATAAACAGATGCCAAACATCGCCGCAGCGACTAGAAATTTAGGGGATGAGTGATAACGAGCTTTCTCAGTTTCGCCAAAGTATCGACAATATCGATGCGGCACTGATTCATGTGTTGGCGGAGCGGTTTCGTATTACGAAGGCGGTAGGTCAACACAAGGCAAAACTAGGCATGCCTGCAGCTGACCCTGGGCGCGAACAAACACAAATAAAGCGATTGAGAAAACTTGCTGAGGATGCGGGACTTGACCCTGAATTCTCGGAGAAATTTTTGCGGTTCGTAATTGATGAAGTAATTCACCATCATGAACGCATAGCCGAAGAGCCTCGCTAACTTCTCCCTCAGCAAGGAGGCTAAGAACTCAGCGCTTTTTTAAGACATCGCTGAGGGTGTCAAAAATTATCCCTATCTCATTATTAGTAATTATTAGCGGCGGACAGAAGGCAAGTGCCTGCCCGATACCTCGACAAACTATTCCGTTCTTAATCATTTCGTTTCTTGCTGGAATTGAATCCTCACCAATTTCGCAGGCCCAGATGCCTCCGATACCTCGGAAGCTTTCGATTGTGCTGTCACCAAGTAACGCTTTGAAGCCTGATTCCATTTGTTTACCGATTCGTTGAGCCTCAGCTACCAGTCCTTCGGATTCGATTACCTCGATATTTGCGATTGCTGCTACTGCTGCGGTCGGGTGACCCGAGTAGGTGTAGCCATGCATTAGCTTGGCCGCTTCATTGCTAGTTAGTTCTTCGTTTAGTTCTTTGGACGTTATGACTCCTGATAGTGGCAAATATCCGGATGTGACGCCCTTGGCAAAAGTCAACATGTCTGGCTTAACACCAAATGTGTCGCTCCCAAACCACTCGCCAGTCCTTCCAAAGCCGCAGATAACTTCATCAAAAATCAGCAGCGACCCATGTTGGTCACATAAACGGCGTAGACCGGAAAGGTAGCCATCCGGAGGCACTATTACGCCCCCAGCTCCTTGAACCGGTTCACAAATGACTGCAGCTATTCTTGCGCCGTGTTGGGCGAATAGGCTTGCGGTTTCTTCAATATCGTCGTTGGGAATCTCAAGTACATGAGGCAGAAGATCACCCCAGCCAATTCGATTGGGTTCTATGCCTTGGACGCTCGTTCCACCGATGTTTACGCCGTGGTAGCCCGCTGTTCTTCTGATGATGATCTGACGGTCAGGATCACCGCGTCGTTGGTGAAACATTCGCGCCAGTTTCAGGGCGGTGTCTACTGCCTCTGAACCCGAACACCCAAGGAACACTCTTCCTTCAGGGTGAGGGCTAACTCTTCGTATCGTCTCGGCGGCCTCAGCGGCAGGTGTATTGGTGAACGGGTCGAAAGTGTTGTAGGTCTGTAAATGGTCGAGCTGATCTTTGATCGCGTTGATTACTTTCGAGTTTCCGTGACCAATCTGACAAAGCCAAAGGCTTGCCATAGCGTCGATGTATTGCTTTCCTTGATCGTCTATCAACGTGCAATCTTTTGCGCTAACGATGTTGATGAAATCTGCCTCAGCTTTGTTGGACAGACTGAAACCATGAAGTAGAGCGTCAGTCATCGCATCCCCCTGATCCGTATTCATTCGCGGCGTAACAACACACTAGGACCCAGAAAGGATCAGCGTGAACTCCGTCGTCTTCGTAGATGTTGACGTAGCTAGGGGTAACCTTCCAGATTCAAGGAATTCTCTGCCGATAGTTGAGGTAATGAAATGTCATTGAGTCATGGTCGTCCGATGGTTTCGATACCGGGGCCGTCGGTGATCCCGGACCGGGTCTTGGCAGCGATGCACAGGCCGATGCCGAATATTTACGAGGGCGATCTGGTAGAAGTTTCATACAGCGTTCAGGATGATTTGAAAACAATTGCCCGGACCGAACGACCCGTATACATAAGCGTCTCAAATGGTCACGGTGCGTGGGAAATGGCTATTAGCAACACGTTGTCTCGTGGAGACAAGGTGCTCGTTTTAGAATCCGGAACCTTTGCGGTTGGATGGGGTGAGATGGCAGAGGTTTCTGGGGTCAAAGCAGAGGTACTGCCTGGAAATGACTCTGACCCGGTTAGTCCTGAGGCGCTCGAAGAACGCCTGAAGGCTGACTTGTCGAGAGAAATCTCTGCAGTAATGGTGGTTCAGGTAGATACGGCTACTTCGGTTCGAAACGACATTGAAGCGATTCGTGCTGCAATAGACGCGGCGAATCATCCAGCGCTGTTAATGGTTGATTGCATCGCTTCTTTAGGCTGCGAACCTTATGAACACGATGAATGGGGGGTGGACATAACAGTCGCTGCAACACAAAAGGGTCTCATGGTCCCTCCGGGCCTTGGGTTTGTTTTCGCGAGCGAGAAAGCGATGATTGCTCATAAGAGCGCGGACTTGCGAAACGGGTACTTTGACTGGGAACCGCGAACTAACCCTGACCAGCATTACAAGATCTACTGCGGCACACCCCCGATCCAACATTTATGGGCGATGCGCGAAGCCTTGGACATGATCTTCGAGGAAGGGCTCGAGAATGTGTGGAGACGACATCGTATTTTGGCTGATGCCGTGCGAGCTGCTGTCGACGCCTGGCATGCACCAGACGGGGTTTCATTCAACATCGCTCATCCTCAATCACGCTCTCACTCTGTTACTACGGTCCTTACTGGAGATATAAATGCCGTTGAGCTACGCCGTATCGCTGAAAGTGACGCGGGTGTGACTCTCGGAGTGGGCTTGGACGAATTTGCCGATCGGGCTATAAGAATTGGGCACATGGGGCACCTGAATCCTCCGATGATTCTTGGCACTCTCGGAACGATAGAAGCAGCGCTAATAAAAATGGGTGCGCCGATGGGCTCGTCTGGTGCTGCTGCCGCTGCTGCCGTAATTGGCGCAGCGTTGTAGATTTAAATTGGTAGATCACCGGTAGCGCTGCGTGTTGAACCGTCGTCGGTCCACGCTGCAATAGTTCGTTGAGCGATTCTCATTTGGTGGACTTCGTCTGCTCCATCAGCAAAGCGAGCCCAACGAGCATGCTGGTACATGTGGGCTAGCGGTGTGTCGGTTGAGTAGCCAAGTGCCCCATGAACTTGTATCGAACGATCGATTACTCGGCCAAGCATGTTCGCAACAAAATGCTTCGCCATTGAGACCTCAGCCTTGAAGTCTTCCTTACGATCAATTTTGTATGCCGCATGTAAGACCATGAGCTTGGATTGATACAGCTCCATTGTGCTGTCAGCGATCATCCATTGGATGCCTTGTTTTTCTGCCAGTAACGAACCATGAGAAAAACGGTTAAGGGAGCGATCAACCATCATGTCCAGAGCTGTCTCTGCTTGCGCTATCCAGCGCATGCAGTGGGCCAGACGAGCAGGCCCCAATCTATATTGACCTAACAGATGCCCTTGCCCTCGACCTCCGAGCATTTGGTTTTTATGGACGCGTAAATTTTCAACACGAATTTCGCTGTGACCAGTGCCACCGTGCATTGTTTCGACTTCGCGAACTTCGGTCCACCCCGGCTGTGGCAAGTCGATGATGAAAGCGGAGTTTGCAGCTTGAGGGATATCTGGGTTCTCCTCAGTACGCACGATAAGGATCGCGAACTTTGCTCTACGAGCGTTAGAGATAAACCATTTGTGGCCGTTGATAACCCATTCATCTCCATCTGGATAGCCAACTGTCTGAATTAAGGTTGGATCTGAACCAGCGACTTCCGGTTCAGTCATAGCGAAACAAGAGGTAGCTCGGCCTTCGCAAAGCGGCCTTAGATACTTTTCGCGTTGCTCATCGGTGCCCCAATGCAAAAGTGTATGCATGTTGCCTTCATCTGGAGCCTGGCAGTTCAACACCCATGGCCCGTATCGCGACTTAGCTGCCTCTGCTTGAACCATCGCGAGTTCGACATGCCCGAGACCCATGCCCCCCCACTCTTTGGGCATGTGAGGAAGCCAAAGTTCTTCGGCGAACGCCTTTTTGCGCATTCCGATCAGACTGGAGACATATCGTTCTCTGTCAGTTTCGTCGAGTTTTTCACGGTCGATAATTTCTTCTACGGGCTTTACTTCGGCGTCGATAAAGGTTCGGATCCGAAGACGGATTTCCTCAAGCTCTGGTGAAAGACTGAAGTCGATGGCCACTGCTACCTCCTAGGTCGACCTGGTTCTAGAAAAAAGCCAGATCTCTGGATGCCGCCCACTAGGGCCAAATGCTAATCGTGTAACAAATCACCGAGCTAATTTTTCCTGAAGCCAAAGTTAGTTGTCTTGATCAGATCCTTTGTGGGGGATCGTTCCGGTAGCCGATTTCGATACACCTAGCCTCGCTTCACCCATTGCGGCTCCGCGATCTATGACAGCAACTCTCCGTCGAGGGGGAATAGCTGGTTGTTCAATTTGATGAGCCGGAGTCAGCGTCTGAACTGTTCCGAGCGTTGGACGACCATGTTGTTGCCCGCTCCGTTTAGCCTGATGTTCGACAGCCGAGGATTGAAAACGCGGCGGTTTTCCCGCTGCTCCCAAGAAAGCGAGGCCTGCGATGGCGAAAATTGTTAAGACAGCGAAAGCCGATCGATAGCTCGAAATATCGCGAATGAAACCCACGAGGAATGGCCCACTGCCAACTCCGAAAATCATGAGAAGTGAACCCATACCGTAAATTCGGGCGTAGTCCTTAACGCCAAAAGCCTCTGCTAGAAGCAGCGGGTGGAACATAAGCAGATTGCCCATGGCTGTCCCCAGTATCACTGCTCCCGCCAAAATTTCGAAGGTGGAATCCCCGATAGCCAGAATGGCGATCCCTACTGATTGGACAGCCATAAGAAACGCGGTGAGCTTTGTGAGAGATATTTTAAGCGCGGCAATTCCGCCGACGATCCGGGCCACCACACTCGTGCCGCTCAACACCATAAGTGCGGCGCGGGCGGTCTCGATATCTATTCGGTCCTTAGTCATTTTGAAGGTGTGTTGTATTGCCCCCACTTGAGCAGCCATGACAATTATGAATGTCACTGAAATCAGAATGAAATAGCGGGATCGAGCGGCTTCTTTAAAGTCGACGCCTTCAAGGGGTGGGGGAGGAGCCCCTGAAGCTAAGGGCGGATCTCCGTCTGGGCGAAGTCCAAGAGGCTCAGGAGCTGGATGAATCAAGAACCAGACTGCCGGCAACATACCGATGAGAAATGCGACTGCTAATCGGGGAGCCCAATATACGAGAGAGTCAGCGTCAACAATCGTTGCTATCACGGGCGTGATTGCAATTCCTCCGAGCGACAAGCCTGAGGATGCGATAGATAAAGCGATTGAGCGTTTACGAACGAACCAGCGCGTCACGATCGTCGAACCTGGAACCAAGCTCGTGAGTGCGAAACCGATTCCGAAGATCACCATGACAATGACCATCTGAATTTCATTTCGGACTTGGCCAAGGAGCGCCAGTCCAATTGCGCCAACTAGAGACCCGATAGTCATTACGAGGCGAGCATCAAATTTGGTAAGAAGCCCTCCAGCGTAATAACCAGCGATTCCTGAGGTTGCAAAAAAGATTCCGGTCCCCGCTCCAGCGATGCTGACGCTGAAGCCTTGTTCTGCGACGAGGGCATCTAGAACTACTCCCTGCGCATAGAAACCCAGCCCAGACGTGACGGTCATCGTTACGAAAAGACCCGCTAAGACCAGCCAACCGCGGAACATCCCAGAGGGTTCATCGTCATACATCTTCCGCAACGATGCCAGTTCCTAGGCTTGGATGCTCTCTCTTCTAGGTATTTCTAGTTGCTGATCTTTTTGGTGTGTAATTGAGTCTTGGGACGAGGACCTATTGGGAGGGCCTAAAGTCGAGCTATGGCGACGATGCGTGCAACCCGAATGGTCGGAGTGGGTCAGATGATCTGCGAAGAGATCGATGTGCCCCAGATCACAGATGGCCAAGTCTTGATTGAAAGTGAAATGGCATCAATTTGTGGCAGTGATCTTCACGTAGTGATGATGGGCGCCGGATTGAATCACCCCTTCCCTTGTCCGCATGGTTATCCAGGTCATGAAGGCATCGGTCGGATAGTCGAATCGAAAGCTGCTGGATTGGTTGAGGGCCAACATGTTCTGACGTTTCCCAATCCGCCAGTGGGTGAATGTTTCAATGAATATCAGCGAGTTGGAGCTAATTATTGTGTTCCCTTGCCGGACTGTGATCTGCCAAGATCCCACCTCCTGATGGCTCAGCAACTTGGAACGGTGATCTACGCGATGAAAAAACATCCTCGCGATGTGAGTGGAGAGACTGTCGCCGTGATGGGTCAAGGATCAGCAGGTCTCTTCTGGACCTACCTCTTGAAGCAAGCGGGCGCCGCTCAGATCATTGTGTCTGATCTCTCTGACACTCGGTTAGCTATGGCGAGCTCGTATGGCGCAGATCTATGTGTTAACGCCGGCAAAGGTGAATTGTCTTCTGCTGTCCGTGACGTAACTACCGGTCGTGGGGTGGACTATTTAGTTGAGGCTGTTGGACGTGCGGATACGTTTCGGGAATCAGTCGACCATGTGCGTATGGATGGCGAAATTATGTGGTTCGGTTTGCCAAGCGTCGACTCGGATATAGAAATGCGATTTCATAAGTTCTTTCGCAAACGTCTGAGCGCTGCAAGCACATACGGGGCTCAGGATGAAACTGATTCAGCTTCCTTTCGAGAGGCACTCGACTTAATCGCTTCTGGAGCAATCGATGTTGCTCCGTTGCTTAGTCACATCTTTCCAGTCGAAAAAATAGACGAGGCTATGCATCTCGCTCATGAACCGCATGATGATCAAGCTCTCAAGGTGTCAATTGAATTCTCATAGTAATTCCGAAGTCAACCGCTAACCGGGGAGCCCAGTGTTGGTTAGCTTGAGAACTAATCAGAAAGGGTGAAGATGAGGGTAATCGTGACTGGTGGCGCTGGGTTTTTGGGGAGGCTTCTGATCCAAGGACTCCAAGAAGAAGGCATAGAAGACATCGTCGCGATTGATGTCGTCACTGCAGAAATTCCAGGCTGCCAGGTCCTGCAATCAGACCTTGCACATGATCAAATTTTAGCTGGCCTCTTGGAAGAAAGTCCGTGCACTATTTTTCACTTGGCATCAGTTGTTAGCGCAGGCGCAGAAGCCGACTGGGAGCATGCGGTCGACCAAAACATTGGAGGGATGCTTCAACTTTTAGAAGCGTGTCGTCAATCGAATCATTTTCATAAAGTCGTTTTCGCTAGCACTTTGGCAGTCTTTGGTGGCGATACGGCAGGAGGCGAAGTTGGGGATTTCGTTAAGCAGACCCCTTCGGGCACTTACGGCACGACCAAGGCGATTGGCGAGCTTCTAATTAATGATGCAACCAGAAAAGGCCATATCGATGGCCGTTCAGCACGATTGCCGACTGTCATAGTTAGGCCAGGAGCTCCAAATGCTGCTGCCTCAGGATTTGCGTCCGGAATGTTCCGGGAACCATTAGCGGGAATCCCCAGCGTCGTCCCAGTATCCGAAGAAACAGTTATGGTCGTTGGTTCAGCCCAAAACACGGCAACAGGTATTCGTATGCTGGCGGAAATTGAGGGCTCTCTATTAGGTCATGACCGAGCGGTCGGAATCCCAGGTTTGAGCGCTACGGTCGCCGAGATGCTCGAAGTATTGGAGGTCGTCGGAGGACCCGAAGCCCGGGCACTAGTTAGCCTCGAATACGACGCTGCAACAGATCAACTGGTTCAGAGTTGGCCTGCGCAGCTTGATGATCGACGAGGGCGCGAACTCGGGCTGCCTGCTGACCCAAATTTAGAGTCGATGGTTCGGGCGTATGTAGAAATGATTAACCGTTAGTCGAATTCAAAGCTGAAGTAATTATTTCGCAGCCTTCGTTCATCTCCGCCTCGGACACGTTAAGCATCGGAGTCAAGCGAATAACGTTCCCATAAAGGCCACCCTTACCTACTAGCAGGCCGTTGTTCTTGCATTCTTCGATCAAGCGGGCAGCAGCTGAAGCATTTGGTTCAATACTCCCGGGTTGGACGCATTCGATAGCTTGCATGAGCCCTTTGCCGCGCAACTCGGCAACCCAGTCGGTCGAGTTACATGGCTCTCTTAGAAGGTTTGTCATCTGAAGACCGCGGCTAGCTGCGTTTGATTGCAGGTTGTGATCCTTGACGTACTTGAGAGTCGCTTTGCCCGCAGCGACGGATAGCGGATTGCCGCCAAAGGTTGTGAAAGAGGTGCGGTCTAAGACATTCATTACTTCGGCGCGAGCTACACAGCCAGCCAGGGTGATGCCATTTCCCACCCCTTTTGCGAAAGTGAGAATATCGGGAGTGATCCCATGGGCTTCGTATCCCCAGAAATGGTCACCAGTCCTTCCCCAACCTGTTTGGACCTCATCACTTATAAATAAAATATTGTTGGCTTCCAACACCTTGTGAAGAGCACCAAAAAAGCCGTCGGGTGGCGTCGCGAAGCCCCCCACTCCTTGAATAGGTTCGGCGATTAGCGCAGCAAATCCACCGGCATCGGTCATGTCTAGAAGCTGTGCTAAGTCAGAGACACATGCCTGGGTAAATGACTCATCATCTAAATCTCGAAACGGGCTCCTAAGGCGATATGGGCCTTGAACAAAGTGAACGTCAAGCCCGCTATAGCTGCTTGTCAGCCAACTCCGATGCGATGTAACAGCTTGGGTTGTAAGTGAGCGACCGTGATAGCTATTTCGCATAGCGAGAATTTGATTCGATTGACGGTAATTAGTAGCGAGCAATATGGCTGTGTCGTTCGCTTCTGAACCTGAAGTAGTGAAAAGAACTCTTGCATCGGGAATTCCCGAGACTGCTGCAACTTCCTCAGCGAATGAAACGACCTGTTCATTGAGATAGAGAGTTGAGGTGTGCATAACCTTAGACGCTTGCTCTTGGATAGCTTTGACGACTTCTGGAGCCGAGTGTCCGATCATTGTTGTCAGAATGCCCCCGAAAAAATCAAGGTATTTGTTGCCTTCAAGATCCCAGACGTAACCGCCTTCGCCGCGTTCTATGGAAATCGGCGTCTCATAAAGAGGTGTCACAAACGAGGGCATCACCGCTTTATAGCGTTGAAGTAATTCTTGGGTACTGGACATAGTTGATAGTTTCGTTTTCTCGAAAAAGCTTTTGTCAGGTCATTAAGTGATTAACGGTAGTTGACGACAATCAAAGATTTATCGTTGCGATCGTACAACCGACCGCGAAGATCGGGATTGGTTCATAAAAGTGCACTGTTCCCTCAATTCCTTCAGTGGCTGCAGAAATAGTCATGAACGTGCGAATCTCGAAAGCGCCCTGTCCTGCATCTATATAGGACTGGGTGTCGTCGTAAGAAAGCATCGCATCCTTGTCGCAGCGTGACCATTCATCGAGAAAACGCCGATCCCACTCCTCATTTATTTTGCCACTGTCGGGCGTGGCAGGCCAGTGGCTGATGCCACCGGTTCCTATCAGAGCAATTCTTTCAGGAACTGAATCAGCCGCTTCTCTTAGTGCTTGACCGAATGCCCACGCCCGATTGAGTGGTGCTAACGGAGGGCCCTGACAATTGATATTTGCCGGGATTATGGGCAGCTTGTAGCTCGGAGTCAGAAAATGCAGTGGCACCATGATCCCGTGGTCGAATTTCCACTCTTCGGCATAACTCACATCGCTTCTTTCCATCACTTTGCGAATTAGGCGTTCTGACAATGATTTATCACCAGGAATCCTCGTCTTTTGGATCCCTAACCAATCTGGATTCTCAATAGGTCCTTCGTAATAGTCGGCCATTCCCATAGCGAAACTCGGCATGTTGTTCATGAAGAAGTTGGCGAAATGTTCAGCAGCAACGACAATGAGCGCATCTGGTTCGCTGGCCTCTAATCGGTTCCGCATGTCTGCAAAGGCATCGTAGAGACGATCTTTAGCCGCTGGGTCGGCTTGATCAGCGCGTCCGACGATCCCGGGAGCATGGCTGCATACCCCGGCGAATACCAAAGACATCAGATATCTCCCTCTTCAAGTTCGCCTATTTGAGTCAGCCGAGCAGAGTGGGATTCGACGCCTTCATAGCCGGTTACTGCGTATACGCCTTCGCGAACCGGGCCATGGGCATCTAACCCATCCCTCATTAGCTGCAAATAGTCTTGCCACTCAATCGAATGAAATGCAGCGAAGTGCATGAGAATCTGACCATTCACTCCTATATGGAATAACAGCCCGATATCAGGTTCGCTAAGAGCCCGCTGTTCTTCGTCTGATAGATCGAAGCCAGCGAGCGCGGCGCGTCTATCAGCCAGGTAACGAGACTGGAAATCCTCGTCACGGTTGAGTTCAAACAGAAATTTCTGCACGTAGTACAGGCTCACTGTTTCAGATTCTAGGGTGATGGAACCAATTCAAGACCGGAGGCTAGATATGGGAATGTTCAACACATTGCGATCTGTTGTTCGATTCCGAGGATATGAGCGTGACCGGACTGCGCGAAAACTTTCAAAAGCGGCGGATGTTGGTGACTTAAGAGCTATGGCCAAAAAACGTATGCCGGGTGGTTGTTTCGACTACATCGACGGAGCAGCTCAAGATGAAGTTACGGCAGCTAACAATGTCTCGGCCTACAAAGATTATTATTTTCGGCCCAGAGTCCTTAAAGATGTGGCGGCCATTGATACGAGCACGACACTATTGGGTGGCCGAATACCGCTCCCTTTGATGATCGCACCAACTGGCTTCGACCGGATTGCCGACAGTCAGGGAGAACTAGCGGTGGCTCGGGCAGCTAACAGGGCTGGAATTCCTTATTCGTTGTCCACCATGGGTACTCGATCAATAGAAGAAGTAGCTGAAGTAAATGATGGAAGAAAGTGGTTTCAAGTTTATGTCTGGCGTGACAAACCCGTCCTGAAGGAGATGTTGGAACGAGCCGCCCGCGCGAAATACGAAGGCATCATGATCACCGTTGATACTGCTGTCCTAGGTCGTCGGGAGCGCGATGTCCGTCGGGGATTTAGCCTTCCACCAAAAGTCGGCTTAGACACTATTGTCGATGGCATTCGCCACCCCAGATGGACAGCTGACTTTCTGCGAGCAGAGCCGATTCAATTTGCAAACGTCAAAGGAAGCTCGGCAGTCGGAGATGGGTCGACCCCAGTCACACTATCTGACTACATCAATAGCCAATTCGACCCAACATTGTCTTGGTCTGATATCGAATGGTTCAGAAGTAATTGGTCGGGAATGATCATGATAAAGGGCGTGCAGACGGTTGAAGACGCTCAGATCGCCGCCGATATGGAGTTGGACGGTGTGATTCTCTCTAACCATGGAGGTCGACAACTTGACTACGCCCCGTCTCCGATCGACTTGGTCGCGCCCGTAGCTGATGTTGTCGGAGACCGGATTTCTATTATTTGCGATGGGGGAGTGAGAAGAGGCAGCGACATTGTAAAAGCCCTAGCTATGGGTGCCGATGCCTGCATGATCGGCAGAGCTTACTTCTATGCCTTAGGAGCAGCTGGTGAACGCGGTGTGGATTGGGTACTGGAATTTTTTCGCGCCGGAGTCGAGCACACAATGGCATTATCTGGCGCTGGGTCGATAGATGATCTGGATAGGGATCTGATTGAGGTTCGCTCTCGATGACACCTGCTGACCAAGAAGCAGCTAGCACGCCGTTACGAAACGTGTTGTTCATCATGTGTGATCAACTTCGATGGGATGCGCTGGGATGTGTTGGGCATCCATTTCTTGAGACCCCAAATATTGATGCCTTGGCGGATAGAGGCGTTCGCTTTGATCGAGCTTTTGTCAACGGCGCAGTATGTGGTTCATCACGGATGAGTTACTACACCGGTAGGTACGTAGTCAGTCACGGAGCGCGATGGAACCAAGTTCCGCTCGAAGTCACCCAAAAAACTATGGGCGATCACCTTCGAGACTTGGAAGTACCAGCGGTTTTGGTAGGAAAAACTCATATGCGGGCTGACGAGGAGGCTCGAAGCCGCCTGGCGATTCCATCTAATTCGCCCGAATGGCTTTTCTTGTCGGAGTGCGGATTCGAGCCCGAAGAACACGATGACGGCTTACATCCCGATGAGCGAGTGCGAACGGACCTCCCGTATAACAATTTTTTGCGTTCTAACGGGTTTTTTGGGGACAATCCTTGGCATTCCGCTGCCAATAGTGTTGTTGATGGTGACGGCGAGCTGTGCTCGGGCTGGCTTCTGAGGTCGGCGCCATTCCCGGCAGTTGTCCCAGACGAGTTTTCGGAAACTGCCTATATGACAGATCGCGCAATTGACTTCATCAGAAAAGCAGGTGATGACCGATGGTGCTTGCACCTTAGTTACATCAAGCCCCATTGGCCGTATGTTGCTCCCGATCCTTACAACGCCTTGTACTCGGGCGAAGAAATGCCGCTACCGAACAGAACCGATGCAGAATTGGAAACAGCCCACCCGGTAATCAGCGCATTTCAGAAATCGCGTATCGGAAAGGCGATGTCAAGGCCTGCGACTAGGGAGTTGGTGCTACCTACTTATCTGGGGCTCATTAAACAGATCGATGATCATTTAGGTCGTTTGTTTGCCGAGATAGACCGACTAGGGCGAGGAACCGACACATTGATTGTGTTTACCTCTGACCACGGTGAATACATGGGTGATCATTGGATGGGTGAAAAAGACTGGATAAATGAGGAGGTAGTCAGAGTCCCAATGATCATTGTGGATCCGCGATCTCAGGCAGATGGGACTCGGGGCACAGTGTCGAACGAGCTAGTTGAGGCAATAGACCTTGTTCCGACATTTGTTGAAGTATTAGGTGGCGAGAACGAAACGCGAAAGCAATGGCTTGAAGGTGAATCTCTAGTGCCTTTGCTACATGGCAATGGTGGAAGCGAGCGAAGCTTCGTGGTGTGTGAAGCCGACTGGGGATTCCTAGAAATGTCTCGTTACGTCGCCGAAGCAAACGATCCAAGAAAGTGTCGAGCCACGATGCTTCGAACTGACAAATACAAGTACGTGTTGAGCGAAATAGGTCCAAACCTTTTGTACGACCTTGATGAAGACCCTGCGGAGCAGGCTGATCGCATTGCTGACCCAACTCTTCAGTCAGTTGTTTCTGAGTTACATGAGCAACTTTTTGATTGGTTTCGCAATCGTCGACACGACACAACCGTCACCGATCAAATGATTGATGCTACGAGTGAGCCCGGGAGCACAGCAAAGAGAGGAATCCCAATCGGGTTCTGGGATGAAGAAGAATTAGCGGCGGGCAAAAGGGGAGACCTCTATTAAGAGTTGGGAGGAGCGGTCACCGAGTTGAGCGATGCAGTCGCCACTCGAAAGTGAGTTCCGAGGAGCATTCGATGAACGAATCCACGAGTGGATTTCGATCTGGGAGTCGCATTATCGAAGCGGATCATCTATTTATGGAAGTGGCTGAAAGAATTTTTTGCACTTCTTATTTGCCTTTGTGAAGCTTTAGGAAGCGATTGTGCGAATAATTACCACCGCTGCGCTGAGTGAGGCGACGCTCAGAATAATGATACGAAATCGATCGCTAGAGACCCTTGGCCTTAGCGCTTTACCTAATAGCAACCCTAAGAACATCCCGGGCGCGAGTGTGATCGTGAGCGCTAATTGACGAAATCCAAATCGTCCATCTATGGCTAGCAACAGCAAAATCGCAGGGGTTACTAGCAACATAAAACTGGCCAAGGTTCCTCTGACTGCTCCAGGAGCTCGGTGCCCGTGGAAGACCACGAACATTGGGCCAGGTAGCGCCGCGACGGTTGAGGAAAATGCTGTTGCGGTGCCCGCGATGTAGTCGGAGATCGTGCCTGATGGAGGTTTCAGACCGCTTAGTTGGAGGGTCACGGCCCCGAGAACAAAAAAACTTACAAGAAGTGACAGGGTTTTGACGTTGGTGAAGGAGAGAACGACTGCTCCTAAGACCAGTCCGGCAGGAGCACCGACTAGAGCTCTTTTCCAAGCGACAACATGAGTTGATTGTCTGTCGGCAAGAGCATTTCGAACGTTCACGACCATAGCCATCGCCAACATGGGACCTGGCAACAGCTCCGGATTAATAGTTGTCAAGGCTGGACCAGCCACTAAACCGGCACCTATTCCAAGAGTTGCCTGGACCCCGCCGCCGAGCGCTAAGAAGATAAGGGCTAGAAAATAGTCGATGACAGACACCGCATTAGCGTGCCTGTTTAAATCATTAGATCCTCAAAGGGTAGTTAGCTCTACGCTAGAGACCGTGGCGAACACTCAACTCAACGTCGTGCTTACCGGCTTTATGGCAACTGGGAAATCCTCCGTGGGACGTGAACTGGCAGCTAGACGATCTTTGAAGTTTGTAGATACAGATCAGCTAATCGTTGATCAACATGGATCCATAGAACAAATCTTCGCGTCTAAAGGGGAAGACGCATTCAGGGAAATGGAACGTGCTGTGGCTAAAGACCTTCAAGTGAGCGAGGGGTTAGTAATAGCTACAGGTGGCCGAATGATGCTCGATGACTATTGTGCTTCCGCTCTTACTTCAAATGCGCATGTCTTCTGTCTAGCGGCGTCTGTTGAAGAGATTCAGCGAAGGTATTATTCCGATCAAACCGGCGCTGCCCGCCCCTTGCTTGCGGACAAGGACGAAACGAAGCTGCGGGAGCTCTACGAGGAACGCTCTTCTGCCTATAGCCAATTTCTCCAAGTGCAGACTGACGGAAAATCGATTGCAGAAGTTGTTGAGCAAATTGAGATGTTACTTCGGAGCATGTGAACTGGTCTCTGGTAGGAATTTCACGATGTTGCTCGCTCAATAATCTGGCTAGGTCTACTTCTCGTCATTGCATGAAGTCGCTCTGGATGAACACGTCGAAATAGGTAAGACTTTGAATATGGGCCACCCATCGTCTCGCAGCTTTGATTTGGTCATCATTGGTGGAGGAATAATTGGGTCTGCTGTCGCCTACCAAGTTGCCCGACGCAGCAACCTAAAAGTATTGGTTGTAGACAAAGCGGATGGACCGGCTACCGGTTCAACAGGTGCTTCCGTTGCGATCTCTCGTTGTCGGTACACCGTTCCTGAGGTTGTCCGTCTTGCATACTGCAGCCAGCTGGCGTATCGATCTTGGGCTGAGTTCACTGGACTGAATGACCCACTTAGTGACTACACCCAGTTGGGGGCACTGTGGATTTTCGATCGCTCCCGCAGTGAACTGGAAACCGAATACGAACGGCTTCATAAAAACGGAGTCGCGGTAGAAATGTTCAGTCGAGCAGAGGTTTTGAACCGATGGCCAGAACTAGATCTCTGTGTCGAACCAATCGATTTTGGGGATTTAGAGCAACATAAGTGCCGGCAGGGCGACTTGTTCTTGTTTGAGAATGAAGCAGGTATAGCTGATCCTGCTGGAGCGAATGCCGACCTCGTTGCTAGTGCTCAACAGCAAGGCGTGGAGGTTGTTTTCGGAAGCGGGGTGACCGACTTGGTTACCGACCGGGATCGAGTAATCGGCGTTCAGTTGGACAGCGGTGATGAAATTCACTGTGGTTTAGTGGTTAACGCTGCAGGGCCATGGTGCAATTGGATAAATGAAATGGCAGGTGCGCAAAAGCGTTGGACGCTTACCCCGACTCGAATCCAACTGGTTTTAAGGGAATGGTCTGGCTCTGATCCCCGTCTACCCATCACTTTCGACGGAAGTACCGATGGGTGTTACCGGATTGAAAGAAGCGGTAGTCAGATTCTTCTTGTATCGCCGGAAATTCCGGAGTTCATGGAGCCGACTAGTGACCCCGATTTTTTTGAAGTCAATCCGGACCGGGACTGTGTCGAGACGACGTTGGCCGCATTTCAACACCGGGTTCCGGGAGTCAAGCATGTTGGAACAACTACCGGCGTGTGCGGCTTGTACACCATCAACGAAGAAGACAGTCATCCAGTCGTAGGGCCGAGCGAAATTGAAGGGCTTTGGTTGGCCAACGGATTCAGTGGTCACGGATTTAAACTTGCTCCGGGAATCGGTGCCATGGTGGCTCGATCGATTACCGGCATCGATGCGCCATTCGATCCCGACATAGACGATGACCTTTTCGCTATTGACCGAGCTCCACTAGCGACCTCGGGGGGAGTATTTGCTTAGCTCCACTCGCTCTTGAGTTCACTCCATCTAGTTGGGTAGTCCCTTTGCAGTTCAGACAATGCCATAGCCCAAGATGTTGGAACCCATCTGTAGCGCGACTCCCACATGACAGCTAATGAATCTGGCCCTTTGCTGGGCGTTAGATCGGCATCTGTCGCTGACCTGAATGCGTCACTGTCGGGTCCATGTGGGATAAACGAATTGTGAATTGAAATTCCGCCTGGAACGAAACCCTCGGCCTTGGCGTCATAGACACCCTCAATAAGAGCCATCAACTCGCTCATTACATTCGAATGAAACCAAGGCGGCCGAAATGAGTGTTCGGCTACGCGCCAGTGCTCCCGAAAAAGTATGAAATCAAGGTTTGCAGTGCCAGGTGTATCCGAAGGCGAGGAAAGAAGTGTCCAGATAGATGGGTCGGGATGATCGAAGATCACTGGCCCTATTGCACAGAAACGACGCAGTTCATAACGGTAAGGAGCCAAGTTCCCGTGCCACGCAACAACATCGAAAGGAGAGTGACTGAGTTCGTTAGTGAACAGAGCGCCGCTAATTTTTGTGACTAACTTCGCTGGCCGATTTTCAGAGTCATACTTGGCAACCGGGTACTCGAAATCTCTGGGTAGAGCGTTTGCATCTATTCCGAGCAGCCCGTGTTCGGGAAGACGGAAGTTGGCGCCGTAGTTTTCGCAGACATAGCCCCGCGCTACTTCATCCACTAGATCGACAGAAAACTTGATTCCGCGTGGCACCACAGCTATTTGGCCGGGAGCTAACTCGAGGTACCCCATCTCAGTCCGCAGCAGTAATCGCCCAAAGTATGGGGCAAGCATTAACTCTCCATCAGTGTTGACGAAGACGGTGTCGACCATAGATTTAGAAGCAACGAAATGATGCACGGCGCCCCCTGTTTGAAGCTCGCTGTTGCCATTGGTAGCAACCGTCGCGAGTCCTGTCAGCCAAGTCGCGTCGGCTGAAATTGGAGGAAATGGATCCCAACGAAGCTGAGTCGCTGTGGGCGCCCCTTGAATGTCAGGTCCTGTTCGAATTAATCCGGGATCGGTTGGTTCCAAGTTGGTCATGTGTTGAACCGAAGGTCGAATGCGATACATCCAACTCCGTTGCATCGAGCTTCGTGGCGCTGTGAATGCGGTACCTGTTAGCTGTTCTGTGTAGAGACCGCCCTTAACCTTCTGAGGGGAGTTCTGTCCGACAGGTAAAACACCTGATTCCGCCTCAGACTCAAATTGATTTCCGAAACCGGATTGGTAGTTAAGTTCAACCATTTTAGAGATCCTAAGTCGTCGAGTTACCCGCGGCGGACAACGCCATCTGATTCCAACTCCGCGATTTCCACCTCGCTCAGTTGAAGTAGCTGTTGGAGTACCTCGGTCGTGTGTTGTCCCTTTTCTGGAGCAGGGCCCTTTGCATGAACTTCTGGTGAGTCGTGCATTCGAAACGGTGCGGCCACAGTCTCAAAATCGCCGACCACTGGATGGCTAATAGTCTCAAATGCGCCGGTCGCTCGAACTTGCGGATCTTGCACTGCTGATGCTGAGTCGTTAATAGGAGCCCAGATACATTTATGTTCGTCTAGTCGTGGCATCCAATAATCTGCGGGTTTCGAACCGATGCTCTCCTCTAAGGTCGCCAGAAGTTCGGCCATATTCTGGTAGCGAAGCCGCCCAGTAGAAAACTCTTCTCGACTCAAAAGATCTTCTCTGTCCAATGCCATACAAAAGCGTTGCCAAGCATCGCCCGTGTCGGGCATAGCGAATTGTAACCATCTGTGATCAGATGCTTGGAAGGCCTCCAACATCGCTGACAAACCCTTTTCTCTTGGTCGGTCGTACGCGGGTTTGCCATCGATTAGAGAGGTAACTAGATCAAGACTGATTGTCCACGTAGCAGTTCTCAGTAATGAAGCTTCGACTACCTGACCTTCCCCCGTAACGTCGCGTGACCTTAGGCCAGCCATGACTGCACCGAACAAGGCGATCGAGGTCGTGTGATCACCGGAACCTGGCCGGGCATGCGGAGGAGGACTACCGGGAGCGGTGCCGCCACCGAAAACACCTGAACGTGAGAAGAAGGCAGTTACGTCATATCCGGGGCGATTAATTTCTTCCCCTACTTCGCCGTACCCAGACAACAACCCAATAACAAGATCGGGCTTCATCGAAAAGAGATCCTCAGTGTCGAGGCCGAATCGTTGTCTCCTTTCTTTGAGTAAATTCATGACCACTACGTCGCATTGAGATACAAGACGGCGAGCGATGTCAGCCCCCGAATCAGTGTCGAGATTTAGCTCGATACCTTTCTTGCCTCGGTTAATGAATTGAAATGGGTGATCAGGGTTGTGTTCACCTTCTTCGATATTTGCTTGCTTCATAAGGCCTCGGATGGGATCACCTCCGATCGCTTCGACCTTTATTACCTCGGCTCCGAGGTCAGCCATGATTGCTGTAGCGGAAGGTGCTGCTGCAAAGTTCGCGAATTCGATCACGCGTATGCCATCCAACGGTGCGGTCATAGCGGGTTTCTCCTCAGTTAGTGGAACTTAGGAAACCTTAGGTGTCTTTCGCTATTGGCGTCGCGGCTAAGTCATCAAGAAGGTTGTAGAGCATTTCTAATCGGTCTTGCCCGAAACTGTCCTCGATGGCGCGATAACCGGATTCACTTTCGGCAGCCATAGTTGAAAGCAAGATCTTCCCATCTTGAGACAAGCTAAGGAGACTGCTTCTCTGATCGGACGGGTTCGCCTCACGATTTAGGAGTCCTCGATTGGCCAGGTTGGCCGTGATGCGTGAAAGCGATGGACTTAAAAGGAATGTCATTTCGCTGAGTTCGCGCGTGGTGAGTGCCGTTTGTTGAGCGTTTAAGGCTCGAAGTACTCGCCACTGTTGTTCTGTTAGGTCGTGTGTTGCTAGTCGAGGTCGAAATTCCCGCATAACTGCTTCGCGGGCCCGCATCAGCGCCATAGGTAGCGATCGCTCAAATGGTCGCAGTGGACGGCTCAAAAGAAATCCTCATCTTGTATAGAGTTTTCCAAAGTCCCTATTTCGTTAACTGACACTTCAACAACGTCACCCGGTTCTAACCATTGAGGTGGATCAAGCCGAGCTCCTGCCCCGGTGGGGGTGCCGGTGTAAATCACATCACCCGGTTCCAGAGTTATAAATGTAGATAAGTATTCAATTTGGAACTCGATAGGGAAAGCCATAGACGCAACTGTGTCGTCTTGTCGTAATTCACCGTTTACGCGGGTCTGCAGCCGCAGATCTTCCAAGTTTCCAATCTCTTCGATAGGGACTAACCATGGTCCCATCGACCCTGAACTTTCCCAGTTTTTTCCCTGAGTGACATTGAATTTTGCGTGGCGTAGCCAGTCGCGAATAGTTCCCTCGTTGCCCAGCGTTAATCCTGCGATGTGATCACGCGCCTGGCTTCGAGGTATTCGGCGACCTCGGCGTCCGATTACAGCAACGATTTCACCCTCGTAGTCGAGCTGAACGCTTTCTGGTGGACGCACTAGTGGCTGCTTATGTCCGGTTAAGGATTCGGGAAATCTAACAAAGACGCTTGGTTTATTGTTGGAAGTTGAGTCGCTGTATTCAGCATTTCGACCCCCGTAGTTCACCCCGATGCAGAAAATCTTGCCGGGGAAGGGAACTGTTCGCTCGTACTCAGCATCGGCCAAGGCAAAATCGGCATCAACTTGGCTGGCTACTTTCTTCGCATCCGCCAGTTGGTCAGTTTTTAAAGCGACGCTTAAATTGGGAAGGTCTGGTAGGCGTCTGCCGAGATCTACAACCCCAGCCCCATTTTCGGTTACTGCTCCCCACGTAGTCGTTCCTTTGTAGCGACAGGTCACAAATTTCATAAGAAAGCCCTCCATCGACAGTTGGTAACATGTTACGCATATAAGTTGGTCGAGCCAGAAGCCTTAACGGGAAGCGGTGACATGCCCCACATCTTCATTGAATACTCTTCGAACTTGGACGAACATATTGATGTGGCGAAGATGCTTCAGAGTGTGCACGACGCAGCTGCCTCGCACCCGTCTGTTCCATTAGCAGGGCTAAGAACTCGGGCCATCCGAAGCGAGCAGTATCTGATCGCCAACGGTAACCGCTCCAATATGTTTGTTGCCGTTACTGCTCGGTTGAACGGAGATCGGGGAAATGAGCCACTAATCGAAATTCGTGATCTCCTGTTGGAAGGTATCCAACGGTCATTGGGCGATTTGATGCTGGAGCAGCCAATGGCTGTATCAGTTGAAGTGCAACCCATAGAGGCTGCAATGCGCGTGAACAAAAATTCAATAAGAGACCACTACGAGGACTTGCTATGAGTTCATCTCGAACCTTTGAAGAGAATCGTTCCACAGCCGAAGAAGCGTTGGCGAGGTATTCCTTAAATCCCCTGCTGCACCTGATCGATGGAGAACTTGTTCCTAGCGCATCGGGCGATACCTTCGATAACTTTTCCCCCGTTGATGGCAGACTTTTAGGAAAAGTTGCTGCCGGAGAGGCCGGTGAAATAGGACTGGCGTCAGAAGCGGCGGCAGCAGCGTTCGAGGAATGGTCTTCACAGTCGCCCATTCAACGAAAACAAGTTTTGAACCGAGTTGCAGAGCTCATTGTTAAGCGAGCAGATGAAATAGCAGCCGTAGAATCAGCTGATACCGGTCAACCGATCCGGTTTATGAGTTCCGCCGCGATACGAGGCGCTGAAAATTTTCGATACTTTGCTGATGCTGCGCCAGGGGCTCTTGATGGCAAGTCAATGCCCACTTCAACTCACCTAAATTACTCATCGAGGCGGGCGATCGGTCCGGTAGGAGTGATAACTCCTTGGAACACTCCCTTTATGCTTTCGACCTGGAAAATTGCACCAGCGCTGGCCTCAGGTTGCACAGTCGTCCACAAACCCGCAGAGTGGAGTCCCCTAACGGCGTCAATTTTGGGTGAAATTGCGCACGAAGCAGGTCTCCCAAACGGGGTTTTGAATGTCGTGCATGGAGCAGGCGAAATAGCCGGTAGAGCTTTGACCGAGCACATAGCTGTTAAGGCAATCGCTTTTGTGGGTGAATCCTCGACGGGAGCGCTCATACAAGCTCAAGGAGCACATTCTTTGAAGCGTGTTCATTTCGAGTTAGGAGGCAAAAACCCTGTAATTGTTTTTGACGACGCGGATTTAGAACGGGCGCTAGACGCTGTCGTTTTCATGATCTACAGCCTCAACGGTGAACGGTGCACATCAAGTAGTCGTCTGTTAGTCCATGAAACGATTCACGACTGGTTCGTAGACAAACTAACGGAACGCGTGAAAGCCCTTGTGGTCGGCGATCCACTGGACCCGAAGACAGAAATTGGCCCATTAATACACCCCGTTCATTGCGACAAAGTGCGCTCATATGTGGATAAGGCACTCGAAGATGGTGCCGCAGTTGTAACTGGAGATTATGAATTCGGTGAGAATTCAAATTATGTCAACCCAATGTTGTTTATTCAGGCTGACAATTCGATGAGGATAAGTCAGGAAGAGATCTTTGGGCCCGCTCTTACGGTGATTCCGTTTTCCAACGAAGATGAAGCCATCGCAATCGCTAACGATGTTGATTATGGACTTGCCGGATATCTATGGACACAAGATGTTGGAAGAGCCCACCGCGTTGCTCAAGCACTTGATGTGGGCATGGTTTGGGTCAACTCGCAAAACGTGAGGCATCTGCCAACTCCGTTTGGTGGAACCAAGCGCAGCGGCATTGGTCGAGATGGTGGCGACTACAGCTTTGATTTCTATATGGAAACCAAGAATGTTGCCGTGGCTTTTGATACCCATGAAATAGGAAAATTAGGGGTGAAAAACACTTGAGAAATATGGACGACACTGAAATCGAACTTCAGGCTCATCTTCATGACGAAGCCAGAAGGACAGCCCTGCAAATCGATCCCGTCACCGTAAAGCATCCTGAAATGACAATCGATGACGCCTACGCCATTCAGAAGCGTTGGTTGCAGATTGAGTTGGAGCGCGGGCGGGAGTTGATAGGTCACAAGATCGGACTTACTTCTCGAGCGATGCAGCTTGCGATGAATATCGATGAACCAGATTCGGGGTACTTGCTAGATGACATGGTGTTCGAAAATGGCTGCTCCCTAGAAGTCGCTGCCTTTTGCGACCCCAAGATCGAAGTTGAACTCGCTTTCATCATCGGAGACAGGATTGAAGGCCCCGAGGTGACTATCGGCGAGATAATCGAGGCTACTGAAGCTGTTGTCCCAGCCATAGAACTTATTGACGCTCGTTCTTATCGAAAGCATCCGCAAACTGGAGTTACCCGTTCGGTTACTGACACTATTTCTGACAACGCCGCAGACGCTGGGGTCATTTTGGGCGATCACCGGGTGGATCCAAGCAACATCGATATGCCATGGGTTGCGGCAGTATGCCGGCGCAACGGCAACGTCGAAGAATCGGGTGTCGCGTCCGCTGTCCTAGGGCACCCAGCAATGGGGGTTGCGTGGCTGGCGCGCCGCTATTCCGATCATGGTGTCGGCCTGGAGCCTGGTCAGATCGTGTTGAGTGGATCATTCACCCGACCCGTCGACTGTCGAGTAGGTGATGATTTCATAGTTGATTATCGAGATCTCGGAGTTATCAATTTTTCGTTCAGCTAGATCGAGGCAATAAATTATCGAGGAGCTGTGACTTTTCTGGCTGTGTACTCGTAGCTGGCTTTAGCTGGGAGCCCACCCTGAGCGCGGCACGCAATTGCGGGGATCTCTCGTCCTTGAGACACGTCTACCGACCATTCTTGAAGTGCCACCAGAAGGTTGACAGTCCAACCAAACTCTGAAGGTGTGACCGTTATGTTTCTGGGCAAAGTGTCAAGATCCCAACCGATTTCGCTAAATACAGCTCGTTCGGCTACTTGACCCGGTCCTGAAGGAGCACCCCACCAGCCACGGCATTGAGAACTCAAGGTCTCAGGTTCTCCCGTAAGTTCAAGAATTGACAAGGTCGTATCAACATCTAAATAAGCCCACATTCGACCGTCGGGGAGGGTCATGGCTGTGGGAGCAAACCGGTGGCCTCCCGTATGGCTAACGCGAAGAATGTTGAGACCTGGCGCCCGTTGTTCTAGTTCGTTGGCCAGCTTTGTTCCTTCGCTACCGCAACAAATGTCGTGACTGCCCTGGGTGCAAATCAATACTGCTAGATCAGAAGGATCCGAATGTCTCGGTGTCGTCGTTAACTCGCTAGGGGCCAGCTTAATTATTTCGGACTTAAATTGTGCAAGAGCAAGTGGGTTAGGGGGTCTGAAAGCCCAGCTGTTGACTCCAACTTCGGCGCGTTGATATACCAAAACTCCGAAACCTGGATCTTCGTCCCTAGGAACTACAGCTAAGACGCGCGTTTGGCCGAGTGAGGTCTTCATCGTTGAACTTAAGCCGTGTAGGAGCGGATGATCAAACACGGGTTTAGGCCAGGGGAGAGGAATTTCAATTAGAATTAGAGCCTCAACCGACAGGGCGGTTCCGCACGGGTCAGCGGTGATTAGTTGGGAATGAGAGGAGCACTTAGGGGTCTCGTCTTGTGACGGCAAAAGTTGCAAAGCGTCGGGTGACAGCTTGGTTGTCATGAACCCAGATTACTCATAAGCGATCTCAGACGTTTTGTTCGCGACCTGACTGAAAAAGCAAAAGACCGCCCAAATAGTTAGGGCGGCCTTTTACTATTTAGTTAGAGAATGCTGAGATCAAGCAGGCCTTACATTCTGGGCCTCGTCGCCCTTTTGTCCTTGACCAATGTCGAATTCAACTCGCTGGCCTTCATCGAGTGATTTGTAGCCATCACCAACGATGTTTGAGAAATGTACGAATAGATCGTCGCCGTCTTCGCGTTCGATGAATCCGAAACCCTTCTGTGCGTTGAAAAACTTTACTGTACCTTGGCCCATCTGGGGCCTCCTATATTAACACTGAAGCCGTTTTCGACTTCATCCAACTCAGAAGGGTAGGGGATGAATTCGAAGAAAGCGCCCTAAATAGCATTAGGTCTTTGTTATGCGCGAATTGGCTAGTTCGAAAGATGAGCGGTTTAGTCTTGCGCAACCATCACTTCTTGGCCCAGAACTTCAGGCTCACCGTCGATGATTTCCGCTGGAAAGCCTGGCGCCCGGATAACTAAACCTGTCGCGTCCTCCAGCCGCTTGATCACGTTGGAAGACCATTCTCGCGGTCCATAACGGTCCTGTGCATCCTGGAAAATCTTGATTAAAAGAGGAGAAATATCGAGTGGTACTTGGCCACGCTCAGCGATTTCTTGGAACAACGAGATGTCCTTAAGCACTAGATCCATGGTGAAATTGATGTCCCGACTTCCGTTGAGTATTACTTGGCTTTCCGTCTCATGTACAAACGAGTTGCCCGAGCTAATTTTTATAGCTTCGTACGCCGTTGCAAGATCTACCCCCGTTGTCTCGGTGGTGACCAATGCCTCACAAATCGAGACCAAATTCGCAGTAGCTAAATAATTCGTTACAACTTTGAGAATAGAAGCTGTGCCGAGGGGGCCGGTATGTAGAACTTGCCGACCCATGGCCCCCAGCAAAGGAAAAACGGTGTCGAAAATTGTTCGATCGCAGCCAGCAAAGATAGCGATATTGCCAGTTGCCGCTCGATGGCAGCCACCCGAGACAGGACAGTCGGCGGCGAAGGCGCCTTTTTCGTGAACTTTCGCTCCCAGCCTTTGGACCTCTTGCGCATCTGTAGTGCTCATCTCGATCCAAATGTTTCCTTCTGATAAGCCGGCAAGCACTCCATTCTCGCCCTCGATCACCGAAGCGCTGATTGCTGGACTGGGTAGACAGGTGACGATTACGTCACAATGTTGTGCCAATTCTTTGGGTGAGGCGGCTACGCGAGCACCTAATCGTGAAAATTCTTCTGTTGCGGAAGAATCGAGGTCTCGTACCGTCAGATCGAACCCATTGCGTAGAAGGCTTCCCGCCAGTTTGGCGCCAACATTGCCCAGTCCGATAAAGCCAACCTTCATGGTTTCATTCCAATCCTTAGTGGTTGCAATTTGGCTTAATGTAATGGCCCCAAGTATTGAGATTTGGCTTTACCCGATTGAAGTCGAAAGTTAACGTGGTGTGTCTCGTCTAGAACAAGGGCCTTGCCTATGCTGCCGTCTCACCCGAAGGTGACCGATGACATTCGAGAGAGTTATCTATCTGACGGTGTCGTAAAGATCCCGGGAGCAGTTTCAGGTGAGTGGTTGTCCGAAATAGCGATTATGGCTGAGCAGGAACTTGCTGATCCAGGTGAATGGGTGACAGACACCAACCCAGGAGCGAAAACCAACCGATTATTTACTAGCCGGTACCGTTGGAAAACTGATTCGGTTATAAACCGGTATGTATACGACTCAGGGGTAGCCCAAATCGCAGCGACGTTGATGGGATCATCAACTGCTCGCCTGTATTTTGATCACCTTTTAGTCAAAGAGCCTAAGACGGAAGCGCCTACGCCTTGGCATCAAGATATTCCGTATTGGCCTTTTTGGGGAAAGCAAATCTGCTCAGCTTGGGTCTCTGTGAGTGAAGTTACCGTAGCGGAGAGTTCATTAGAGTTTGTTCGTGGTTCTCACGCCTGGGGCTCTTACTTCGCTCCCGAAGCCTTCGACGGCTCCAAAAATTGGACAAGTAATTTCAAAGGGGAGCCTGCTCCCGACGTCGCTGGCGCCCGTGATGACTTTGACATCTTAGGTTTTGACGTTGAGCCAGGTGACGCAATCTTCTTTTCAGCGTGGATTTTGCATGGTGCCCCGGGAAATGCGGGAGAGAAGCGTCGCACTGCTTTGTCTACTCGGTGGCTTGGAGATGATGTGACTTGGTACCCGCATCCAGGCAGCGATCCAACCGTTAAAGACGAAGATACGGATATAGAAAGCGGCGAGTATCCCGATGATGACCGATATTTCCCGCTGGTTTACGCATCGGAAAAGCTTAGTTAGTTGAGTTTGAGCCTCAGGGCGTTAGCCGCTTTCATTACCTGCGGAGCCACATCATGTGCATTCAGACTGAGAGCTAGATGGACTACCGCGACAGCTGCTTGCGCCGTTCCATCATTTGTTAAAACCGGAGCGGCGATAGAAGCCATTCCTTCAATCACTTCTCCCTCGGAGTAGGCCCAACCTGAAGTACGGGCTGCAGTAACCGCTTCACGTTCACTGGGTTGAAGATCTAACCCTGTCATTAGAGCGATGCCTGGAGCGCCTCGATTAAGTGGGTGTCGGGTTCCGGGTCGGTAGGCAACGTGTGCCGCTGTGCTTGTCGGCTCAGCTACTTGAATAGTCACCGCTTCCTCGCCATCAGGAACAACAAGAAAGGACGTCATTTCAAGCGTGTTCGCTAGATGACTCAAGATGGGTGCTGCGAGGGCTCGCATTTCTGCTCTTACGTCACCGGCCAATCCAACTAATTGCGTTCCAGCGGCTAAACGACCAGAAGCGTCGCGCATCACCAATCGATGGTCTTCAAGTGTTCGAATCATCCGGTAGGTGACTGAGCGCCCCAATTTCAGGTGGTTAGCGACTTCATCGATCGTCATGGGCACAGGGGAATTAGCGATGAGCTTCAGGGCCTTCAGGCCCCGATCGAGTGTCTGGGAACGACTTGAGTCGGGGGATAATTGGGAGGCCATATTTAACTGCAGGTTATCCGATAACCGGTTAGCCTATTCTATATTCGGACAATCGCTTTAACGTGAAAGCCAGGAAGAAAATATGCCCGCAAGAACTGGTAGAGAAGTAATCGACCGGTTAAAGAATCGTCCTCCAACCCTTTGGCTCGATGGCGAACTTGTTGAAGACCCGACTAGTCACCCACGTACACGTAACGCAGTCCGTTCCTTGGCGGCGCTCTACGACCTGCAGCATCAAGATGACCTAGTAGAAGTCATGACTGTGAAATCACCATCCTCTGGCGATTCAGTTGGTCGAAGTTTCGTTGTGCCCGAGAGCAAAGACGATTTACGCAAACGGTCTGCAATGCACAAAGTTTGGGCAGACGCGAGTTTGGGCCACATGGGGCGGTCACCCGACTACATGAATGTCAATGTGATGGCCGCTGGGATGGCATCAGATTATTTTGCTGAAGCCGATGAACGTTTTGGTGAAAATATCAAGAACTATTTCGAATATGTGCGGGAAAATGACCTCGCGTTGACTCACGCGTTGACGAATCCTCAGATAGACAAATCTAAACAGGCGAATGAACTTAATGATCCCTATATCGCGCTGGGTTTGGTGGAAGAGACCGCTGAAGGAATCCTGGTTCGCGGCGCGAGGATGCTTGCGACATTGCCACTTTCTGATGAGATCTTAATCTTCCCCTCAACGGTTATTCAGGGCGGCGAAGAAATGCGACCATACGCTCTCGGCTTTTCGTTACCGAATGACACACCCGGTTTACGGTTTCAATGCAGAGAACCTTTAGACCAAGGACGTAGCCACGCAGACCACCCTTTGGGGTCCCGTTTCGACGAACTGGATGCCATGGTTATCTTCGATGACGTCATAGTTCCTTGGAACCGAGTGTTCTTGATCCGAGATATCGATAGGGCCAATCAGGCTTATGCGCAGACCGGCGCAGTGCTGCATATGGCTCATCAGGTAGTGAATTTAAAGATCGCTAAAACCGAAGCGATCTTGGGCACCCTTCAGTCGGTCATTGACATGATTGGAACTGGGAATTACCCACACGTCCAGGAAATGGTGGCCGAGGTAATTATCACGTTAGAAATAATGAAAGCTTTAAAACTAGCTTCAGAAGAAGAGGCGACTGTTAACAAATATGGTGTTCTCACGCCTGCTCGAGCTCCTTTAGATGCTGCTCGCAATTACTATCCGGCGGTCCACAAGCGGTTGGTCGAGATCCTCCAACTGTGTTCGTCAAGTGGATTAATCATGGTGCCGAGTGAGGCCGATTGGGAGGGCGACCGCGGTGCCGACATTGGGAAATTCTTGCAGGGAAAAAATGGCTCAGCTGAAGAACGACTTCGTTTGTTTCGTCTTGCTTGGGACATGACAATTTCGAGTTTTGGGGGTCGTCAGGCTCTTTACGAGAAATTTTTCTTCGGTGACCCAGTCCGAATGAAACACGCGCTTTACGGAATCTACGACCGGTCCGAATATGTGGACCGCGTAAAAAAATTCTTAGCCAATAATGACTGGCCCGAAGTGTGAATCTAAATAGGGATGAGATAACAGCCACAGCAGAACGTCTGCAAGGCAAAGTCATCCGTACCAAAGTAATTTCAATAGAACCTCGCCTGAGCCTCAAGCTTGAAAGCGAGCAGCACAGCGGCTCGTTTAAGGCCCGGGGCGCTATAAACGCCATGTTGTGTTCGGACGTTGGTCCAGACGGCGTTGTTGCCGCATCGGGCGGCAACCATGGAGCGGCGGTAGCGTGGGCTGCTCAGGCACTCGGATACCGGGCAAATATTTTTGTTCCATCGATCATCTCGCAGTCCAAGCTTGAAAGACTTCAGAGCTACGAAGCCGAAATTCATGTTGTAGGAAATGAATATCAGCAGAGTCTGGAGGCCGCCCGGTCGTTCCAGGTGGGGCGCCAATGCATTGAATTGCATGCTTACGATCAGACCGAAATCGTGCTGGGCGCCGGAACCATAGCTGCGGAAATCGACGATCAAGTCTCTGAGGCGACCACGATCATTGTTGCTTGTGGTGGTGGCGGTCTTGCGGGCGGATTAGCAACATGGTGGAAAGACTCGAAGCGATTAGTAGTTGTAGAAACTGAGGGGACCCAGACGTTTGCGCAGTCATTGGCAGCGGGCGAACCAGTTGATGTTGAAGTTTCCGGCCTAGCTGCTGACTCCCTCGGTGCACGCCGACTGGGAAAAATTGGGTGGCAAGCGCTTGCAGTCGCAAAAGCTGAAAGTTGTGTTGTGAGCGACGAGGAAGTGAGAGAAGCACAAGCCTTACTGTTGGATAAATTCGATGTGGTCGCCGAGCCTGCTGCGTCGGCAGGATACGCAGCTTTGAGAACGGGTCGAGCTCAGATTGCTGACAGCGAAAATTGTGTTCTGATTATTTGCGGATCAAATACGAAATAGAGCTAAGCACACCGTTTTAGGCTGCAGGTCTCAGGCCCTTCCCCATCTACTATCTGGGGCTTTCACCATCCGCGTATCTGATGAGCGGCTGCAATCTTAGAAACAGCTAGGGCGTCCCCAGCTAATCGAAGGTTCTTTGTGTCGTAGCCTTCGCAGGCTGTGACTACGTGCTCCCAGGCTGTCGTCAAGATGCCACGCACGGCTTCTAGAGTTTCTTGTTCGGTCGGGATTGACATAGAAGCCGCTTTGCTCATCTCCATGTAAGAACCAGAGACACCTCCAGCATTAGATAAAATATCTGGAATCACTGTTACACCTGCGGCTAAGAAGCGCTCGTCAGCCTCCGGAGTTGTTGGGTTGTTAGCACCCTCAGACACGCACTTGAGCCCCATAGCGATCAGTTTCTCAGCTGCCTCGGCAGTAACTGTTTGGGAAGCAGCACATGGGAGGAACAAATCAATTTTTCCGCCTTCCGATAGATGCTTATCTCTCCAAGAAAAATCGCCAAATTGTGCACCGTATCGATTGGCGTAAACCTCAAAGGCTTGCGAACCATGTTCATCGACTATCGCCGTGAGGTCAGGGATACTGATTCCTGACGGCGAATACAAACAGCCGCCGAGACCAATGTCGTAAATGGCTGCATATCTCGCCCCTCGTTCGTGCACCGTTCGAGCCGCGTAACGCCCCACGTTTCCAAAGCCTTCTTGAGCTACGAACAGTCCGTCGAGGCTATTGGTGGCTAATTCAGCCAGCGCAGCGACCCCAAAACCGGTAGAAGATAGGCGACCTGGAATGCCACCAAGTTCGACTGGCTTTCCCGTGACGCACCCAGCTATCAGGCCTCCACGGATACGCGAGATTTCATCCGCAAAAATTGCCATGTGGTGTGGATTTGTATTGAGATCAGGGGCCGGAATATCGGTCAAGTTGCCGGTCTCGCCTAGGTGCGGATTTAGTCCCCGTGCATAAAGGCGAACCAATCGATCAATTTCCGATGAGGTGAGCGTCGATGGATCAGCGCAAATTCCGCCTTTTGCGCCCCCAAGGGGAAGGCCAACAAGAGCAGTCTTCAAAGTCATGCCAGCGGCTAAAGCCACCGTTTCGTCCCGATTAACATCGGGAGCGATTCGAAATCCGCCCTTCATGCCATCAACCGCTAAGACATCCGAATGGTGGGCTCGCCACGCTGAAAACAGCGACCTTTGGCCGTTGTCACGTTCAAGAATCAAGCTCATTTCGAGCACTCGAATTGGTTTAACTATTAACTCAATGAGCTGTTTATCGATGTCGGCGAGTTCGCCAGCTTTACGAATTCGAGATTCAATGACCGAGAGCTCTGCCGACATAGCAACGATCATCCTACGCCGAACAAAGCAAAGTGACCATATCTAGCTTGTAAGCAGTGTCTGGCGTGAGCGAGGATTCGCCGGTCCTGCTGCAAGTCAATGAACTCTGCGAGCCGATGGGGATCGTTGCTGTTAAAAGTTCCTGAAGGCAGCTACGGTGCCCTTATGGCCATGATTACAGGCGGTGAAGCGGTTGCCGAGACTCTCTATTCGATTGGTGTGAGACGCGTTTTTGGAATCGTGAGTGTTCATAATTTGCCGATTTATGATGCTTTGTCACTCCACCCAAATATAGAAGTTACAAACGTCCGTCACGAACAAGGGGCAGCCCACGCTGCCGATGCTTATTCTCGGGTAACTGGCGAGCTCGGTGTGATTCTCACATCGACTGGGCCGGGAGCCCTAAATGCAGTTGCGGGGATATACGAAGCAGCGTTTGTCTCGTCGCAGCTGCTGATGATCACGGGTCAAATCGAGTCCAGGTTTCGGGGCAAAGGCAAGGGATTCCTGCATGAATACGAAAAACAACCTGACATGCTCAGAACCGTATGCAGATCAGTTGCTTCAGTTCGATACACCGAGGACATCAGCAAAGACCTAGTGACGGTTGCTGATGATATTCGACGAGGCCGGCCACAACCTGGGGCTGTAGAGATTCCCATCGATCTTCAGTACCGAAAAGTTGAGATGGAAATAGCTGATTCGCAACAGGTCACTCGCCTGGCTCCTGATGACATTTTGTTGGACCAGGCAGCGGATCTTCTCCGAAATGCTGAGCGGCCTGTTATCTGGGCAGGTGGAGGCGTGAATATTTCCGGAGCGAGCGATGAACTCACAACTCTCGCTGAGCGGCTTGGAGCTCCCGTAGTCACGACCATAGAAGGACGGGGCGCCATATCGGAAATGCACGAACTGAGTCTCGGTTTTAGAACAGACAGACGAACGGGAATCGAGATTTTCGAAGAGGCTGATGTTGTCTTCGCTATTGGTACTCGTTTTCAAAATTACGCGACTCGCGTCTGGCAGTTGCCAATGCCGGACAACCTCATTCACGTGGACATCGACCCAGAGGTAATTGGGCGTAACTATCCGGCGGCCGTAGCCGTCGTTGGCGATGCCAAGCTTTCGTTGGAGGGCATGCTTGAACGAATTGACCAGGGAGGCGTGGATCCCCAGTTTGTTGACCGTTGTCGGAAAATTAAGGCAGCGGACGAAGAAGCTATAAAAGGTGAGATAGGGGCAGACCACACTCAGATTGTCTCGATTATCCGAAGGTTGTTACCCGATGAATGTCCGGTAGTCCGCGATTCAACGGTGCCCAACTACACCTGGGGAAATCGACTTTTACCCATCGTGCGGAGTAGAACTTCAATTCGACCTGCGGCAGTCGCAATAGGACCGGGTTTGCCTCTTGCTATGGGTGCAGCACTCGGAACCGGGAGCCATGCCTTGTTAGTGCAGGGAGATGGTGGTCTCCAACTTTCGATCGGAGAGCTATCTGCCTGCGCTGAGCATCAAATCCCGGTGATTGTTCTTGTATTTAATGACTCGGGTTACAACATCTTGCGAATGATTCAAGAAAGTGTTCTTGGGCGTAAGCATGGTACTGAGTTGTCAAAAGTTGACTTCGTAGGGGTTGCTAACGGTATGGGAGTTGAGGCTGAACGAGTCGAAGGTGTTGACCAATTCGAGTCTGCTTTAGCTCGAGCTTTAGAGCGGCACGGGCCGACACTGCTTGATATCGACATGAGCTTCCTTGCCCCAATTGAACTTCCATTGCCAGCTCATCAACGAGCCAAGCAAGATTAAGAATTGTCTGCTCAGCTAGTCGACGACTTCGCAGTCAAATGAGACCCCAACGTCTTCTCCTACCTGGCGAAGGGCTCTGACAACTGAACCTGGATAAGCGACGACGCCCTCCTCGGCGCGTTGCTCCATTGTTTGTTGTTCGATTTCGCCAGGTAAGTAAACCCTTTGACCTGGAAGAACGTCTTCGTTGCCCGCTGCTCGGATTTGATCGACCATGCTTTCGATGTCGGTGTAATAGTCTTCGCTGTCTCTGAAGACGGCAGGGTCCATTAGTAAGAAAAACTGGCCGCGGCGACCAACCGCGACATCTTCGGTGTGAGATGACCCCGATAGGATCCCCGCCAAAATGTTGGAAGCGGTAATCATTCCTATGCCTTTGTACCCCCCGATAGCAGGCACTATTCCTTTCATAGCCACATCGGGATCCACAGTCGGATTTCCGTCTCGATCGAGAAAGCCCCACGATTCAGGGATTTCAGTTCCTTCCGAACGAGCTCGAAGCACTTTGCCTAAGGCAACTGGCGTCATCGCCATATCAAGGACAATCGGGGGTTGATTTTTCCGCGGAAATGTCCAAACAATCGGATTGTTCCCAAACAATTTACGACGGCTCCCAAACGGAGCGAGGTTAGGGACACTGGTCGTTGTGCCAAAGCAAACGAAACCAGCTTCAGCAGCCTTATATGGATAGTTAGCCCCACAGCCCCAGTCGTTGGAGTTTCGAATAACGCCAGCGACCATTCCACTATCTGAGGCAACTTCAATGAGATGTTCCATAAATCGGGTAATAACAAGCTGACCTAAGCCGTGGTTTCCATCAGCCACTACAACAGCAGGAGTTTCATTAAGAATTTCCAGTTGGGCCTTGGGGTCGGTTGAGCCATCTCGAAACCAGTTGATGTACCAACTCAGCCTTTGGAACCCGTGAGTATCAACTCCGCGTAAATCCGACCAAAGTTGATTGTCGACGACTGTATTTGCATCTTCAAGTGACATTCCAGCCGCTGAGTAGGCTCCGACTCCCCAAGGGCGCAACTGGTCTATGTAAAAGCTGACTGGACCATCAGGCTGGTCATCGCTGGGAAGGTCCTCAGGTATTCCTCGAGGCAAATGTTCATCAGAATTTGTCACAGTTCTCCAATCACAGCTTCAGCAAAACGTTCAGTGGGCGCAGACCCCCCTTGATCTGGCGTCAATTGCGCTCCCGAACGATAAACCTCAGCGAGTGCCGTTTCCAGGCGATTCGCCGACTCTTCCAAGTTCAGATAGCGCAACATCATTGAGGCCGACAGCAGAGTTGCAGTCGGATTTATGACTCCTCTGCCTTCGAGATCGGGTGCCGTTCCGTGTGAGGATTCGAAGTAGGCGAAGTTGTTCCCGTAACACCCTGAAGGCGCCAGGCCTAGTCCACCGACTGTACCCGCCCCCAAATCAGACAAAATGTCACCATAAAGATTCGGCAGAAGCAGGACATCAAGGTCATGAGGTTCCACGACTAGGCGATGGGCCATATCATCAATAATGAACTCCCGGTGATCCAGACCGGGGTACTCCTCAGCGATTTCTCGGACAATGTCACAAAACCATTTGTCGGTAGCGGGAAGCATGTTGGTCTTGGCTGAAACCGTCAAACTGGCCTCGCGTTGCATGGCAAGTTCGCAGGCAAACCTGGCGACCTGCTCGGTGCCGGGTCGCGTGATGATCTTCGCTGCAAACCTGCCCTCATTCGCGCCGGAAGGAATTCTAGATCTGCGATCGGCTAGCCCAGCTTCAAGGAGGTGTTTTGCCTCGCCCATTACGCCAACGTACATATCTTCAAGATTTTCCCTAACAATGACGTAGTCAATGCCGCTCGGATCTCGCAGAGGCGAATTAAAGCCGGGTTGCCAGTGGATAGGTCGAACATTGGCGAAAGTATCCTTGCCCCAGCGCATGTATCCAGCACCAGGCGTATTCCCGTTGCTGGCTCCAAACAGCGCCGTATCTGACTCATCAATTCGACTGTGTATCAGATCCTCTCGTTCGTCTTTGCTGAGGCTGAGTAAATCGGTTCCCGATGGAGTGAAGTCGAATTCGATTGGCAAATCAAGGTGTTCAAGGACACGAACGGAGGCGTATATAGCCTCGGGCGCTGCGTCATCGCCGGGTATGACGCAAACCTTTAGGTGGTTTTCCATCGAACGCATCGTAGGCACAAAATTTAGACGGCGAGCATTTGTCGGTTGGTGAACCTAGGATCCGTCGATGACTAGGTCAGGATCAACGCCGCATGGTTCTCGACGTGACCGAAGCGCGACTGCCGTGAAGGGCTTCTTGCCGCTTCTTTTAGCAGGCATGTGCTGGCACTGGGCGAGATGGGCTATAGCGTTTCTCTGCGCTTTCTGGGTCAACGAAGTAACTGATTCGCCGAGAATGGTTCAACTTACAGGGACCACGATGTGGGCACCTCTGCTTTTGGGTGGAGCTCTCGGCGGTGTCTTCGCCGACCGCTTCGACCGTTTGCGCAGTATCCGATGGCAGCTTGCCTTGCTGGCGCCGACAGTTGTCATGGTCGGATTCCTAGAGCTAAACGACTCCTTGTCGGTCTGGGTTATCTACCCGTTTTTGTTATTTGCTGGCATCGGATGGGTAGGCGATATGACCAGTCGTCGGGCCCTCGTTCTTGAAATTGTCGGCACTCAAAGAATCGACAATGCAATGGCCTACGAGTCATTTACTTTGGCAAGCGGAGTGGCAGTTGGAAACTTAATCGGGGGAAGCGTCGCTCAGACCCTTGGCGTAGGTGAAGCTTTCTTTGTCATCGGCGGGCTGTTGCTTGCAGGCTTCCTGTGCCTGTATTGGGTACCCGCAAGAACCAGTGTCGTCAGCTCGACGGCCTCCGGTTCGTCATCGACACTTCAAGAACTCAAAGAGGGATTTGCTTTGGTAAAAACCAACCAAGGCTTGCTTAGTATTTTGGGCGTTACTGTCGTTGCTAATTTTTTCTTGTTCTCTTATTTTCCTGCCGTCCAAAGAATTGGGGACCGACTCGATGCAAGTCCGAGCCAAGTCGGTCTGATAGCTGCAATGACAGGTTTCGGCATGATGGCGGGTTCTTTGGTGACCGGTCTTTGGGAACCCAAACGAAGGGGGCGTGTCTATATTGGCGGAGTTGCTTTTGGCCTTCTTGTTTTGATCCCGTTTGGGCTCAGCAACTCTGTCCCCATGGCGGCGTTTACTCTTTTCGTAGCAGCGACTGGTGGCGGATTCTTTGGCGCGACACAATCAACGCTCGTTCTAACGACAGTTTCCGATCAAATGCGGGGAAGAGCCATGGGTTTGTTAAGTATGGCGATCGGCGCTCTGCCCGTCGGCACGTTCGTGTTGGGCGAGTTAGCTGAGCCGTTGGGAGCTCCGCTGGCAGTTGTTTTCATGGCTTCAATTGGTCTACTGGCATTAGCACTATGGGTTTCGACCCACCGGCAAGTGCTGGGTATGGGCCGCTCTGCCGATACTAGGTTTTCAGATTGACGTTCAAGCGAATATCTAGACAGCAACTTGAGACGGTCATTGCTTGTCTCGTAACGGGTGTCTTTGGTTTGATAGAGCCTGTCGATCGCACGCTGAAGAATGATGATGTCCCCCTGATGGCTCGAGGTTAAGAAGAAACTGAGTGGATTCAGATTGAATTTAACCCCGTTGACCGATTGTTCTTCAGCTAATCTGTTCAGCGCAAAAGTGATGGTGACTAATCGCTAACGCGGTCTCTGCTTGACGTATAACCCCGTATCTGGTGAAGAACTGCAGGAAAGTTGTGATTAGAGGAAACGGGTCATCTTCGAATGCGAGAGTGAGCCCAGACGCACTGGTGCAGCGCGAACACGGCCTAATGATGACTTGCTCGCAAGACAAGTTCCTTAGTTAAAATTTTTTCCCGTTTATTTCTTGGTGACAACTGGCATTCACCTTGGCTACGATCAGCGCTAGGCCACCACTATGTATTTAAAGAGGGGACAGGGGCAATGAAAGCTGCCGTTTTAAACCAGATTCCAGGCGAATTAGAGATTGAAGATATTTCAATCGATAAACCCGACTCGAACGAAGTACTTATACAAGTTGTAAATGCTGGGCTTTGTCATAGCGACCTGCATTTCATGGACGCCGCTTGGCCAACCCAAGTTCCCGCAGTTATGGGACATGAGAGCGCTGGTATCGTCCAAGCCGTAGGTGAAGACGTTACGTATGTGAAACCCGGTGATCACGTAATTACATGCTTATCGGTCTTTTGTGGAAACTGTGATCTATGTCTTACGGGTCGCCCCAATTTGTGTCGTAACAATTCTGCTGTTAGTCGATCAGGCGACGCGTCTCCCCGTTTAACGAAGGGCGATGGCACGGAAGTTTCACAGTTTGCCCGCCTTGGCGGTTTCGCGGAAGAGATGCTCATTCACCAAAATGCGGTTGTCGCCATTCGCGATGATATGCCGTTGGATCGCGCCGCTTTAATAGGCTGTGGCGTCACAACTGGTGTGGGAGCCGTCTTCAAGACAGCAAAAATTGAGCCCGGCTCAACCGTCGCTGTCTTTGGTGCCGGAGGTATCGGACTATCTGCCGTTCAGGGTGCGCGAATTGCTGGTGCTGGACGCATTATCTCGGTTGATGTCACGGCAGACAAGCTAGAAACAGCTAGATCAGTTGGAGCCACTGACACAATTAACGGAGCCGATACCGACGCAGTCGCAGCGATCCATGAGATGACCAAAGGCGGCGTCGATTACGCCTTTGAGTGCATTGGCCTCAAGGCGACATGTGAACAGGCGTGGGCGGCATCAAAGCTAGGTGGCACAACCGTCATCGTCGGAATGATGCCGTTCGGAGAAAAGATTGAAATACCTGGTTATGAAGTATTCATGATGGAAAAGAGACTCCAGGGTTCCATGATGGGCTCCAACTCATTTCGAGTAGATATGCCCCGGTATGTAGACATGTACCTCGACGGTCGCCTCATGCTCGACGAAATGATCTCAAGCCATATTCACCTTGAGCAAATAAACGAGGGCTACGAGCAAATGCGTCAACGAGTGGGTGCGCGAACAGTCATCGACTTTTCTTGAATCGTTATTAATTCGAGTTCCAAGGGGTTTTAAATGGATACAACCGGCAAGGTCGCCGTAGTAACAGGGGCGGCTAGCGGCATGGGTCTAGCCATAGCGCAAACTTTCGCTGATTCCGGCATGAAGGTGGTGCTGGCAGACATAGAAGAGGAAGCGTTAGCTGGCGCAGTCAGCCAACTGTCAGATCAAGGTCACAGCGTCCTCGGGGTCAGAACTGACGTATCGAAGCTAAGTGACGTTGAAGCGCTTGCTGATGCAACGATCAAGGAATTCGATGCGGTCCATGTCCTTTGCAACAATGCCGGCGTTGGGGTTGGTGCGCCGGTCGGAAGTACTTCGCTAGCAGATTGGAAGTGGACCCTGGACATCGATCTATGGGGACCAATTTATGGTGTAGAGACCTTTCTACCGCTAATAGAAGAGCAGGGTGAGGGACATATAAATTCCACGGCGTCAATGGCAGGCCTATATGCGGGAGCATCTTTGGGGGCTTACAACGTCGCCAAGCATGGTGTCGTCGCATTAATGGCGTCCCTTGAACGTGATCTTCGATGGCGTGACTCAAATGTAAGAGCATCAGTTCTGTGTCCTGGGCCTATAAACACGCGGATTGCTGAGAGCGAACGGAACAGAGACCCTGTTGATGCAGCGAAACATGTTGAGTCGGAACAAGGACAAAAGTTCTGGGATTTCTTAACTAGGACTTTGGCTAGCGGAATGGACCCAGCTGAGGTAGGGCCGATGGTCCTAGATGCAGTAGTAAACGAAAAGTTTTGGGTGCTCACTCATCCGGAGATGGGGGAAATCGCTTTGTCTCAAGCCCGAGCGATGCTGACGGATCAACGATTAACTCGCTAACGTTCCGGCCGACACGAAAAGGCATCCAAAAAATCTAAAATTGTGTAGAAAATAAGTATCTGGCATACATACTTATAGGCAGTGAGCACCGCCCGATCGAGAAGAGCCCCTGCTGTTTGGCGGGTTGAACCCATCAACTCTGCGGTCGGAGTTGATGCGACCAGACCAAATTATCGATGGTCTTTACTTTGGGTAATAGGCCTCTCTGTCCTCGGCTTCGGCTCGCTTATGACGCTGGTAACGGCTGCTCTCCCGACGATTGCTTCGGATTTAGAAACAAGTACGGCCACTGCAGGGTGGGTTCTCACTGGCCTGATGCTCGCTATGGCGGTTGGTACTCCGGCGGGCGGAAAACTAGGCGATATCTACGGCCACAGAAATACTTTTATTGTTGGCCTAGTTGGCATGACCATCACAATGGTAGCTAACTACTGGGTGTGGAACATTGGCACCTTTATTGGAGTCAGAGTCCTATTCGGCATCAGTGGCGCACTGCTAATGCCGAATGGAATGGCGCTGTTGATGTACTCATTTGGAGCTGAAGACCGAGCGAAAGCGGTGGGTTGGTTTCAATTCGCAATGACCGGGGCTCCAACCGTCGGGGTTGTTGCCGGCGGACCATTACTTGACATTCTGGGTTGGCGATCCATATTTGCTGTTTTTGGCGTAGTTGGCGCAATCGCCACCATTTTGGCGTTCATCGTGGTGAAACCCATCCCTAAAGGTGAACGAACGCCGATTGATTGGTTGGGCACCGTACTTCTTGCATCTGCAACCCTTCTGGTGCTTCTAGCGATTACTCGAATTCCGGCCGTTAGTCGCAGTGGAGAATCAATAATCAAGGACTTACCAACGCTTCTCATGTTGGGGATGAGTGTGCCCCTCTACGTGTTCTTCATTTCTTGGGAGCGCCGCGTCCCGTCGCCCCTGCTCGATGTTCGACTCTTCACTAAACCGACCTTTGCGTTACCGCTTGTTTCAGCTGCATTCAACCAGTTCGCCTATATGGGGGCTTTTGTGGTGATCCCAAGCGTTCTCCAAGGCCCTTACGGCTACTCGGTGGGCGCGGCCGCATTGTTGATGGTCCCAAGGCCTGGAGTATTTGCCATTGCATCGCCGCTGGGAGGGTCACTTGTCGGCAAAATTGGAATGCGAATTCCGATGGTTATTGGGTCTGCATCCATGATTGCTTCGATGTTGGCTTTTTCGATCGGAAGCAATCCCGCAGGATATGGCCTTCTATTCATAATGATCGGACTGGTTCTCTCTGGTGTTTCAGCAGGAATCGGTTCCCCGGCGTATCAGACGATGGTTGCCAATTCTGTTGCCGATCGAGATCTGGGCATTGCCAATGGCATGAATCAGACCGTTATGTGGATGGGCATGATTTTAGGTATTCAATCCATGCTGGCTTTCGCTGGGGCCGATTTGTCGCTTGGCCGTCTTCGCATGACCTTCCTCTTCGCTGCAGCAGTAGCCGCTCTAGGTTTTTCTGCGCCGCTGTTCGCAACAAAGTCACGTAAGGATCAGAAATAGTACGTCTAGCGAATAGTCCAGTCCGCATAATTCCGGTCTGCCGCAATCTCAAATTTAGGTAAGACTGTCTGAATGGCATTCAAAATGGACTTGCGAACTATTGACCTAGAACCGGATGGAGAAGTGCTTCGGATCTGGCTCAATCGCCCCGAAGCGCGAAACGCCCACAACCAACAGATGGTGAAGGAAATAGGTGATTTGTTCACAGCTATAAACGCCCAATCACAATTCCGTGTCGCAGTGCTTGGAGGTAGAGGAAAATCTTTTTGCGCCGGCGCCGACCGCAAAGAAAAACTTCCGATCCCCGAAAATGATTTAGAGGCCCGCTATCTCGGTCAGCTAGGCAGGAGGGCTGCCAGAGCCATCGAAGATTGTGACGTCGTAACTGTTGCCCGTGTCCATGGTCACGCAATCGGAGGCGGGTGCTGCTTTGCTGCGTCATGTGACTTTCGGTTGTGTACCGAGGATTCGCTCTTTTACGTCCCAGAAGTCGAACTGGGAGTTCCTTTGCCATGGGGAGCGACGCCTCGACTCGTCCACGAGATTGGAGCAGCAAGAGCACGTCAAATGATCATCACCTCAGAACGAATTGATGGCCGGAAGGCAGCCGAATGGGGTTTGGTGCATGAAGTAACTCAAACGGAAACTGAGCTTGACGACTCGGTAGAGCGTTGGGTCGAGAAAATTCTCGCGTTACCGGCTATGTCTGTTCAGATGTCTAAATACCAACTACGTGGCTATAACCAGTTGAGTCGTTTAGGGGACTTATCTGAATTTGACGGAGATGCTTCTGCCCGTGCTATTCAAACTAGCGATGCGCAATCGCGTTTCAGCAATTTTGGTTGAGTCAACTTAAAACTGGTTCTTGCTCTTAGCCTCGACCTTCGCAAAGGCACCCTTAGCTGCCTGAATACCCTCGACCGCTCGCGGAATACCACCGTAGATAGTCATTTGGACCATGATTTCTTCGATCTCGACGCGACTTAAACCATGATTTAGTCCAGCGGGAACGTGGAAGGCGAGCTCATCGATTCTGCTCAATGCGGTCAGGATGCTAATAACGACCATACTGCGGTCCCGGCGATTGAGTTCCGTCCGAGCCCACAGGTCCCCAAATGCCCAGTGGTAGGCAATGACCCCCACTTCACCAAGATGTTCGACTAGAGCCGCATAATCTGCGTCAATATCGTCTGCGCAGCGACCGCCGGTGAGCGATTTTCGCACCTCATGGGCTCTCTCTCTGCGTTCAGTATCACTTAACTTTGCTGCGCCTTCGCGCTCTGGTAGACGTTCTACTCCATCGATCTCACAAAAGCGTGACGTGATAACCCTGCTCGCTTGCATTGCCATTGGAAACCCCGCATAGGCAGCAACATGAATAACGATCTCTTCGATTTCTGATCTCGTGAGGCCATTATTTAATCCAATTTGAGTGTGTAGGGATAACTCCTCCGTGCTGCCGATTGTTGCTAGCACTGAGATCACAATAAGGCTTCGATCTCGACGACTCAATTGAGGTCGAGACCATACATCACCCATCACTACGTCAAACGCAAAAGTCCCTAAGGCCCCATGTTGTCGAGTAAATGACCGGGCGCCTCTCTCGGGCTCAGCCACCGAACCACCCATAAATGCATCAAAAATTTCTAATGCCGCTTGATGGCGTTCTTCGTAGCTGCGGTTCTCCATGATTCCCCCTCTTCCCAACTCCAGTGCACCACAGATAGTGCCCGACGTCACCCCGTGCACGAAGCCTCTCAATAAGGCATGCTTTGTTGAGAAGCTGAGGGGAAGAGAATTCGATAGAGATGCAGGGACTCGAAGGGATCCGAGTAGTTGAAATTGGTCAGATGATTGCGGTGCCTTGGGCTGCCCGGCTGATCGGAGATTTAGGCGCTGATGTAATTAAGGTAGAGCCTCCTGAGGGCGACCGTGCTCGTTACAGAGGACCTTTCCGTGGCGAGCCTGACATTTCCCAAAGCGGCTTGTTTACTCATCTCAATCTGAATAAGCGGAGCATTACAGCGGATCTTGACAATTTGGCAGACGTATCAAAATTGGAAGAGTTACTCGAAGAAGCTGATGTGCTGATTCACGACCTCCCTCCCGATAGGGCCGATGGTTTAGGTTTACACCAGGATGAGCTCGCGAAGCGCTACCCATCCTTAGTTACTGTCTCTGTAACTCCGTTCGGTCGCTCAGGTCCCTACTCACGATGGAAAGCCGAGGACCTGCAACTCATTCACGGCGGGGGATGGGGTTGGCTGACCCCAGGCTGTACGGAGGAAGTAGAACTTCCACCACTCAAGCCAGCCGGTCAGCAGGCTGCGTTTCAAATTGGATTTGCCGCAGCGACCATTGCAATGGGTGCGCTTGACCGAGCCCTCTCAACTGGTGAAGGTGAACATCTTGATCTGGCGGGCATGGCCTATATCGCAAGCATGCTTGAAGCAGGATTCATTAGTTGGAGCTATCTGGGAGAGGTACCTGGCAGAACAGGTGCCAGGATCTTGAATCCGTGGCGAATATTTGAAGTTGCTGACGGCCGTATCTTTATCGTTTGCGTCGAGGACGATCAGTGGAGCCGGTTGAAAGAAGTTATGGGGTCCCCGGATTGGGCTGCGATGGAAATTTTCGATACCCAAGAGGGACGATGGGATGGAGAAGATCTGCTTCACATGTGGCTAGCGGAGTGGGCTGCGCCGCAGCGTGTCATGGACCTGTTCCATCTGGGTCAAGGAAATCGAATCGGATTTGCTCCAGTCAATTCAATTGAACAGATGCTCGAAGACCCTCACCTGAAAGAGCGAGGGTTTTTGGTAGAAGTCGAACAACCGGGTCTCGGAAAAATTACTTTGCCAGGGCCTGCAGCTCGTCTTTCGAATTCTTATTGGTCGGTTCGTAAGCCCGCCCCGCCGTTAGGAGGGCACCAAGGTGCGACCTTTGAACAACAGCGCAGTAGCCAAATAAAGTCGGGCCCGAAGCGATCCCTGCCTCTCGAGGGAGTTACCGTCGCAGACTTCACATGGGTGTGGGCTGGGCCATTTTGTACGATGCACCTAGCTCATTTGGGAGCGGAGGTCATAAAGGTAGAGTCCCGCCAGGCTCCGGACTTGGGTAGGCGGCTCCCTATATTCTCGGCGCAACATGAAGCTTCGGTGGACACTAACGGTTACTTCAATCAGTGGGGCCAGGGAAAGAAAAGTATCACCCTCGATCTATCGACTTCAGAGGGCCAAAAAATAGCCAAGCAGATTGCGACCACCTGCGACTTGGTTGTATCTAACTACGCCACTGGAGTAATGGAGAAGTTTGGTCTGGGTTACGAGGAGTTGGCCAAAGAACGTTCTGATGTAATTGTCGGTGTCATTAGCGGCTATGGCAACTATGGGCCGTACCGTAACTACCTAGGGTATGGGCCAACGACTGCTCCGCTTTCAGGTCTCTCTTCAATGACGGGGTATGAAGGTGGACCGCCTCAAGAGGTGGGCATTTCCCTAGGCGATCCAGCTGCGGGTATAGCGACCGCCTACCTCTTGATAGCAGCGCTGATCGCTCGACGGCGAACTGGTGAAGGTCAATTCATCGATACCTCTCTCTGGGAAGCCACGGCTTCGAGCACTGCAGAAGGTTGGACCCAAAAAATATTGACGGGTAATCAACCCGAGCCTTGCGGAAACCGGGACCCCATAATGGCGCCGCACAATTTATACCGCTGTAAGGGTGACGACGACTGGGTCGCAATAACCTGTGCAAACGATGAAGAATGGCGAGATCTGGCTGATCTTTTGGGGATAAACGATGACAAGTTCTCGACCCAACAGTCTAGGAAAGCATTCGAGGATGAACTTGACGTTCTGATTGGTGATTGGACCCTCACCAAAGATCAGTGGGAAGTCACAAGACTGCTGCAAGGCCATGGAATTGCAGCGATTCCCTCGTTAGACGCTCATTCACTGGAAACCGATCCGCATTTAAACGACAGAGACTTTATAGAACGTTTAGAGCACCCAGTGGTTGGAAAGATGGCGCACACCGGAATTCCTTGGCTAGCTAGCAATAGCCCAAACGGAGTAAGGACTCCGGCGCCGACCCTTGGTCAGCACACCGACGAGGTCCTTTCTTCACTATTGGGTCTTAATAAAGACGATATTGAGGCTCTTCGGAAAGGCGGAATTCTAGGCTAGCTATCCGCTGGGTTAGGTACCCGACCGACGTAAGCGGAAGAAAATCCCGGTTGCTTTGACCACTCAGCACTTAACAAACGTTCCCGACATTCACGCCAAATCTCATATTGCCTATCTTCTGTCTCGTACTCAAACGGATCTTGTAGGCGCTTCTCCAGCATCCCTCCGGGTTCGAGTGGGTTTTCTGCCAACCACCTTGCGGCGAGTCGCCAAGCTTCGGTGGGAGTTACTAAATCTTTGTACCCAAGATCGCGAACCATCGGACCAATATCGAGGACCCTATGTGAACTTGACCAACTTGTTAACAAAGGACGAGTCGAGGTAGCCACTTCATGCGGAAGGGAAACGATCTCCCAATTGTGGCCAAGTTCTTCAGCGATGATTTCTGCTATTTGCCGGATGCTCAACGAGTAGGAGTCGGCGACGTTGTAGATATTTCCGATAGCGGCATGCGGTCGATCTGTTGCTAAAAGCGTCGCGTGTGCTGCGTTTTCTACCCACCCTTGGCTCTTAACTGTCAAACCACCATCTGGGACAATTAAGAAAGGGCGCTTATCAAGTACGCGCCTCACGATCGGCCATTCCCTAGGCAATAGCTGTCTTGGGCCATATAGCTGGGGATAGCGGAGGTGTATAGCTTCGGGATGGCTCGAAAAAACGACCTCCTCTGTTTGTCGAATGCGACGTAACTTCCTGAAGTGTTCCTCATCGCCGACCAAACTTGAAGCAGACGGCAGGGGCACCGGCATCCCCTCAGGAAACAACTCGTCTGGGTTAGCGAAACCCAAATAAACGCCAACGCCGCCGATCGAGACAAAGTGCCCGACTTTTCCTTCGAGTAGTAAGGCAAGGTCGCGTAGCCTCCCGTACATCACCACCGCTAGATCAAAAGTCCGGTCACCCAAGTCTTCTGCAGTTTTTTTGATATCGAACGGGTCGCTATGAATGTGTTCCACGTCTGGCCCAATGAGCTCAGTTTCATGTTTACCGGTGTGAAGAATGGTGACCTGAAAGCCCCGATCTATAAGCCCATTTACGACATAAGGCCCTGTTGGGCCAGTGCCGCCAACTATTAGCGCAGTCGTCATTTCAACATTCTCGCCTCTCAGTTCTTGTCATGGAGGAAAAAGTGGTTTGATCTACGGTAGATTTCCTTAAAAGTTCCATCGACATGGGGGTACGCATAGTGGCGACCAAAGCAGGTGACCGTCTCGACTTCGACGGTGGTGTTCAAGTCATCGTAACCAAAGGCGGCGAAGGCGATATAACCCACAACGACGGCGGCGAAGGCCTAAAAGTCGGGAAGCGCTACCAAGACGAAGATACGGGAATCGAAGTTCTGGTTACCAAGCCAGGCGCGGTGACGTTGCAGTGCAATGGCAAAGACATGCAGCTGCAAGAGCCTAAGAAAACTAAATCTGCCGACTGATCAGTCGGTATACGACGAAACCGCAAGAATCACTTTGCAGTCCGATTCGGTCACCGTTACGACATCAGCCGATGGTCATGTAGCTACGGTGACCATCCCTGGTGGTGTGCTTGAGGCGCGCACGGCAGCGGAAATAAACGAAGCCTGTCGACGTATCCAAGAGGAACGTGAGATTCGGGTAGTGGTGCTCAAATCACTTGGCCCCGACTTCTGTACGGGCCTCGCCGAGAATTTTGACCCGAAGTTGGTTTACCCTGACCCAGCAACTGCTGTTTCAGCATTAACAACACCCGTAGTTTCTTTGCTGTCAGGCTTATGTAGTTCTGGCGGTCTAGAGATAGCGCTCGCTTGCGACATACGTATTGGTACTCCAGACAGCTGCTTTTCGCTTACAGAGCCAACGAACGGGTTGCTTCCAATGTGGGGCGGAACACAACGTTTACCAAGAGCTATTTCCCAAGGTCGCGCTGCGTCAATGCTCTTACTAGGAACCGAAATTGATGCAACAACTGCTCAGCTCTGGGGGCTTCTCCATTCGATAGAGCAAGACGATGGTTTTGAATTGGCAAAGACCGTCGAATCGCTGATGGCCTGCGGACCCTTGGCGCTTCAGATGGCCAAAGAAGCCGTACACAGAGGCAGCGAGCTTCCATTACGAGATGGACTCAGACTTGAAGGTGACCTAAACCACCAACTAGCCGCCACGGACGACCGTGCTGAGGGTTTGGCGGCTTTTTTCTCAAAGCGGCCACCCGACTTTTCGGGAAGATGAATGATTACTGGTTACCCGGGGATCTCCACGGGAGAGGGATGGAACTTGCTGCTTTGATCGCTAGCCGAGCGGGCACCGACATCGTAGGTCCGGCCGATTACTGGATTGATATGCCAGAGCACGTGGTCGGTGAACCGACTCGCCCCCAATCAGCGACAGCATGGGGGGATGGCTTCCTGTGTATTGATTTAGGGCCAGATGACAAGGAAACGTGGAAAAGGTTTGAGGTGCTTGCTGAAACGGATCTCGATCCTGAATCAGTCGCACGAAGAGCTCAGATTTGGAGACTCCCAGTTACGCCGTACCGTGAATCCGCTTTGGAGCAGTTCCCTAATAATCTGGGTTCTTGTAGCCGGACGATTGACCCTAGGTCGTTAACGGTTATTGATATAACTTCGATGTGGGCAGGCCCGCTCTGCACAGAACTACTTGCGCGTTCAGGTGCTCGCGTGATCAAAATTGAACCTTCTAGTCGACCTGATGGACTCCGTTTTGGAGATGGAGATAACGGGTTAGGTCAAGCTCCGATGTTTAGGGAACTCAACCGGTCAAAAGAAATTGCGGATATCGACCTGCGTTATTGCTCAGAGGGTGGTGAATTCCACCGGTTAATTCGATCTGCCGACTTGGTCGTCACCTCGTTATCTCCGAGAGCCAACATGAACCTCGGGATCACCCCGGATCAACTTTGTTCTATTAATCCGGATATCGCATTTCTGGCGATCACAGCATTTGATTCGATTAGCGAAGAAAGTGATTGGGTCGCATATGGGACAGGTGTGCATGCGACCTCAGGTCTCGGGTGGCAGGCGGGGCGACCAATGACTCCTGCGTTCTCTTACCCGGATCCGCTAGCTGGCTTAGAAGCATGCGCTCTGGCCTTTGGTCAAATGATGAGAGACGTTCCTCAAGTCTGTCGAGTTTCGCTAGATAAGTCTGTGGCGGCTCTGGAGGACACATTGTGAGCGACAAAGTCACTCTTTCATTTTCAGACAGCGGGGTAGCCACTGTGACTATTTCTAACCCGCCGCTCAATATCTATGACCTAGAAATGCGGGACGGATTAATTGAGGCTTTTAGCGCAGTGAGAGACAACCCAGATGTTCGAGCTTTCTTGCTTCGATCAGGAGGCGATCACTTTAGCGCTGGAGCAGATCTCAGTGAATTTGGATCAGCTTCCTCAATCTCGGAGGCCCGGAGGATTAGGTGGGAACGCGACCCGTGGCTACCGCTGTTAAGTCTTCCCGTGCCAACGATGGCTTCACTCAGAGGCTATGCCATGGGTTCAGGCCTAGAGATGGCCTTGTTATGTGACCTGCGAATAGCGGCAACTGACACAGTGATGGGTTTGCCTGAAACCAAACTTGGCATGCTGCCAGCAGCTGGCGGAACGCAGAGTCTTAGCCAAGTAATAGGGCATGATAAGGCCCTGCCTCTGATCCTCACCGGCAGCGAGATACACGCAGCTGACGCTCTTAATTTGGGATTGATCACCAACTTGGTCGAACCCGCAGAGCTAGAAAATGTCGCCGGGGCCACAGCAGATCAACTTGCGCGTATTGATCCATTGGTCGCATCAAGACTTCGCCGGTGCATGGCTGCGTCAAGAGACCTGCCCTTAGAGATTGGGCTCGAATTGGAGCGGAGGTTAGCCAGGTCCTCTTGATTATGTTTCGACTTGGATTGCCTCGCGAGCTTCACCGTTGTTAGCTCAATGAGTACTACTTTGTTTGTTGCGGGGCACTTCCAGTTACAAAAACAACCCCTTCATCTTGGAGTTGTTCAAATTCATCAATCGAAACACCGATTTCCATCAGAACTTCAAGCGAATCGCCGCCTGTCATACTCAAGCTCGTTGTCGTCTCCGTTTTGGCGTCGCTAAACATCCACATCGGCGCTGGTTGGCGCACTGGACCTACTCCGGGCGCCTCTTGCTCGGTGATCAGACCTAAGTGTTGGATCGTTGGGTCATCTTGAATTTCCCGCCTGGTCACCACTTTGCCTGCCGCAAAATCGTAGGTCTCGAAACGGGATAACACTTCCGCTGTTGAGTATTTAGCCACCTCAGTTGCAACCTCGTCTATCAAATCGGGCAGGTTGAGAACCCGATTCAACTGTTCAGTGAAGCGTTCGTCTGTGATCCAATCGGTCCGCTCGAGGGCCAGGCACAGGCCGTCCCAGGGCGGAAGAAGAATTCCGGTGGCGATCTCTCCATCTGAGGTTTCAAGGACGACTAAGAAAGAGCCTGGCGCGGATTCGAGCCAGGGTGGTAGTTGATCGAGGGAGATCGTTGGTTCCAGTTCTGCGTGTGCCGGGGCCAGACCATCTGGCCAAAGAAATGCAAGGCCGGCTGCGACCATTGGAATATCTATTCGTTGCCCAGTCCCAGTTTTCTCCCTCATGTAGAGAGCCGCCAGAACGCCTTGTACCAGAGCGTTCGCTGAGGTTTTATCGACAACCACTTGGCGAACTAAGTCGCCGCGCCCGTCTTTGTCTCGCTGGTAGTCCACCATCCCAAGTTTTGCCTGCACCACGTAGTCGTAGGCCGGAAGGTGTGCTTCAGGCCCTTCGGGTCCATGGCCTGTTATCGCACCGTAAATAATTCTGGGATTTGCGAGGGAAAGAGATTCATAGTCCAGTCCTAAACCCTCCGCTTTACCCGGGCGCATGTTGTGAATAAAGACATCTGCGTTGGCGACGAGTTCGAAAAGTAATTCCTTGCCGCGCGAGGTCTTAGCGTCGATAGAACAGAATCGCTTTCCTCTGTTGAGCGAATAGAAAGTGCTATTCACCCCATCCGCAGTTCCTCCTAAACCCTGAGAACGAACGGGATCGGGGCCATTAGGGCTTTCGACCTTGGTGACCTGAGCCCCCAGCTCGGCTAGCATCATTCCCGCCATCGGCCCTGAATAGATTGAAGTAATCTCAACCACTTTGACGCCTGCAAGTGGACTATCAAGTTGCTCAGTCATGGTGTTGAAACTAGTTCGAAGCCAAGAGTTCTCCGAATTATCCATCAGATTGATTGATGGAATCGTGAGAGGAACTGACCTTCTTAGCTAAATGAAAATGGAAATATGGCGGAAATGGAAAGATAGTGCCCGTTTGGCGATTAATGTCCCATGCGTTATGAATACCGCCATTCTCAGACAACAGGCACGTACGGCCGTCATCGAAGGGCGCAACGCAGGTTTAGGAATGGATGAGCCTGTGACGATGAAAGATGGCTCGGTAGGTGTGACCATGCGGTTCAAAGGTCGAACCCGAAGTCTGCGCTTTACGGAAGAAATGTCTAATTCTGGAGCAATAGATATATGGGTTATCAATCCCTTTCAGGGAGCGATCTCATGGAGACTTGGAATGATGCGAGCTGCTTCAGAACTTGGCTCTCATATCGACAACCTAAAACAAGTCACTCATCGATAACTCTCGGTTAGACAGTTCGCCTAGTACCGCTAATCGAAACAAGCCCAGATGTCATGAGATATCTATGCGGTACAGCTCCGCAGCATTGTCTTGAAGTATCGCCTTAACATCAGAGTCGTTTAGCCCTCTGAAAGCCTCAAGAAGGTGAGCGTCGTCTCTTGGATACAAACAAGTTGGATGGGGAAAATCTGTCTCAAAAAGTAGACACTTACTCCCGAGAAATTCGACTGTCGGTTTGATAGTGGACCTTTCAAACCAAAAGCAACCATAAAACTGACGCCGAAAATAATCTGAAGGCAGAAGTGACAAATGAGATAGTTCGTTCGGAGCTGTTTCTGCCATCTGATGGTCCAAGATTTCGAGAAAAAATGGCAGCCAACCAACGCCACTTTCCACAGAGACAAACTTCAGTTCAGGGAAACGCTCCGGGATCCCTGAGTAAATTAGATTGCCAATCGTCCGAGCATTCCCCATAAATAAATTTGCAGAACCAACAGCTAATTTCCGCTCTTCACCAAAAGATGGCCACGGAGCTCTACCAAAAAAATCCATGTTGCCGCTAGAGGAACCGATGTGGAAGTTCACGGGCATCTTAAGATCAGAACAGATTTGCCAAACTGGATTCCAATGATCTGTCGCCATGTCGGGCAAGCCGGCCTCTTCAGGGTTGGCGCAGGTCACTACACCCCGAAGTCCATTTTTGTGAGCGCGCTCTATTTCGCGTACTGCTGCATTGAGGTTCCACCAAGGTAAAAGTGCCATTCCGAAAACTCGCTGACCAGTATCTGCTTGAAATTCTGCGAGAGCATCGTTGTAAATCTGAACACTGAGCAAGCGCAAAGCCTCATCAGGTGATTTTAAAAAATTTTGATTACCGAAGCCCGCAACGTTGGGGTACATAATCTGCGCGTGGATACCTAGAGCATCGAGCATCTCAACCCGAGCTTCAGGGTCGAAGCTGGCTCGGTGCACCATCTCGTTATCCATATCGAAGAAAGCGGTCCCAGTGATCTTTTCACCCTCGGGGTTGATTACTGAAGAAGCGATTGGAAGACCAATTGGAATGTCGCCATCAAACCACCAGCGGCGCCTGCCTTCGCGCTCTTCCATTTGGGGAACACGATCTCGCCATTTGGCCGGCGCTCGGCTTGTCCATAGATCGTAAGGCTCCGACCAATGACTATCCGTGTCAATTACCTTTAAGTCTTTGAAGATCTCTGGATTCACTGGGGTCGCTCACCGAATTCAGGTCGCTCAGTGCGAGTCTTTTTCAACTCCCAGAACCCCTCGATGTCGCCGAGCATCATCATCGCGTCCCAGAGCTTAAGCGCATCTTCCTTTTGTGGAACTCTTGTTATGACCGGCCCGAAAAGAGCAACCCGACCGGCCGTAGAACGATTCCAGGCGATTATTGGCGTTCCGACGTCATCACCGACGAGGGATAAACCGTCGTCCATTTTCACTCTAATAACGGAGTCCCAAGTCTCGTCCTCTGCGGCCGCTGAATACTGGCGAGCAACCCCAGCAGTTTCTAAAGCATCTCCTAAATCGAAAGTGCGGTCGCCATCGTGATGTATTCGAGAGCCGAATTCCCAATACAAATCAAAAACCTTCGCTTCTCCTTCGGCGGCCCTTACTGCTTCCATAACTCGCAACATTTTGTGTGTAAGGAGAGTGGATTCGTAGTACGGGGTTCCTTCGTCTGGTTCATTCTTGAACAAAAGACTTATTGGCTGCCAAGTAATTGAAAGGTCGCGGTGTGCTGCGACTTCGTCAACGACCCAACGGGCCGTTACCCAGCACCAAGGTCATATAGGGTCAACCCAAAATTCGATGTTCTTTGCCATAAAGGTAAGAATAACTGGCTTGAGCGCGTAAGTTCAGAAGCTCGACTTTAAGGAAACTTTGTTCTGGTGTGGCGCGCGGGTGCTTTCATCCGCGATCATTCCAGAAGACAACAGGGGGATACCGTGAACCTGGGCATGTTGCTTTTTATGCCAGCCTCAATAGCTGGCGACCAAATAATTTTAATTGATACGTCAACTGAGAACGAAGGAGGAGCAGCGCGTGAAGTCACGTATGGCGAACTCCTAGAGAATGTTGGTAAGACAGCAGGACTGTTAACGACGTTGGGGGTGGAACCCGGCGACCGCGTGGGAGTATTCGCCACCAATAGCGTTGAGTGTGTTGAAGCAATTTTTGGTGCCGCATTTGTCGGAGCCACTGTCGTACCTATGAACTTTCGTGCAGGGGCTGAAGAAGCCGCTCACCTTATGTCTGACAGCGGAGTGAAAGTGCTCTTCAGCGAGACGCGCTATCAAGATCTGGTGGATGCGAATCGGCCTGAGAGCGTCGAACATGTCTTTATGCTTAACGAAGAAGACTCCTACGCTGCAGCTCGAGATGAAGCATTTGAGTTACCGGTGCCGGAAGATGTTGATCCGGATGGACTGTGTGCCCTTCTGTACACAAGTGGAACAACGTCTTTACCTAAAGGCGTCAAGTTAACTAACGGTGCCCTCACTGGTTACGTTATGGGAACTAATGATGCCGCGACAGGTGAAGATATGGGCAGAATGGCACTTGCGGCGCCGCTGTACCACATCGCTGGTGTCACATCGATGTTGAACGCTCTTTACAGCGGACGCGTAGTCGTTTTGCTACCCCAGTTTGAAGCTTCATCCTGGATTGACACTGTTCAAAAACACTCGGTGACTCATGCATTCCTTGTGCCAACGATGCTTGGCCGGGTAATGGAGGCCGGTAACTTCTCTCCGGATGCGTTTACTGGAATGGAAGCGATAACTTATGGTGCTGCGCCAATGCCCCCTTCGGTCATTCGAAGGGCTATAGGGGAATTCCCGCCCAACGTTTCCTTCGCCGGTGCATATGGGCAAACTGAAACCACTTCGACGGTCGCAGTCCTAGATCCAGACGATCACCGGGTAGAAGGAACAGAAGAAGAACAGGCCTTAAAACTAAAGCGCCTTTCCTCGGTCGGGCAGGTTCTCGATGATGTCGAAGTCAGAGTTGTTGACGAAGCAGGCAACCCAGTTGAGGCCGGAATCTTGGGAGAAGTTCAACTACGAACCTTCCGGGCGATGGACGGGTATTGGGGCAATGAGGAGAAGACTCGCGTCACAGTCGATGATGAAGGATGGGTTCATACCGGGGATCTCGGTTATCTCGATGAAGAGGACTACTTGTTCCTCGGTGGCCGAACCGGTGACATGATCATTCGAGGAGGCGAGAATGTCTCTCCCGATGAAGTTGAAGCAGTGCTGTATGAAAATAGTGCCGTTCTGGAATGTGCAGTAGTGGGGGTTGCTTCGGAAGAGTGGGGTGAGCGTGTTGTGGCAGCAGCTGTGATCCGTGAAGGAAGCGGTGTAACTCCCGATGACCTTGTCGCTTTCGCAAAAGAGAAACTGGCGCCGTTCAAGAGACCCGAAGCAGTTCATTTAATGGAAGAGTTACCGCGCACTTCTACGGGAAAGCTTCTTAGAAGAGACCTGATTCCGCTCCTTGAAGAACTAGGTATCTGAAACTAATGACCTCGCTCCTCGTAAGAGGAAAGGTCCATACCTTTGATGCAAGTCGACCCGTTGCGACAAATTTGTTACTACGCGATGGAGTGGTTCAAGAAGTTGGCTCTGATGCTGAGCACGCGGACAGAATCATCGAACTTGAGCCAGACGAAATTGTTCAACCTGGGTGGCGAGATGACCACCTGCATCTTCTCGCAACATTGGCCACTCATTCCTCAGTTGACGTGTCAGGTACCGCTTCGCTCGCAGATTTGCTAGATCTGCTTAGGTCTAGTTCAGCTGGAGCAAACGGCTGGATGCGTGCATGGGGATATGAGCCGAGCTTTCTGCAAGAGAAGCGTCACCCGACGAAATTAGAGTTAGACCAGGTGACGCAAGGGGTACCCGCTGTGCTTCATGACCGGACAGGTCACGTTGCTGTCGTTAATAGTGCTGCTGCTGATTTGTTAGAGCTTGACGACTATGCGGATGGAATTTTGGTGGAACGACAAGACTTGTTGAGTCGCGTCCCTAAGCTCGATTTGGCAGATCTTAAAGAAACTGCCAGCGATCTTTTCCGAGACTGGAAACGAATGGGCTTGGTTGCGGTAACTGATGCAACCCACACTAACGATCGATCCTCCTTAGACGTTTTGGCTGAGATAGCTCAGGAATGCAATGGCCCTCGTATCACTGCGATGGTCGGCGCAGATCGTTTGGATGGAATGCATTTCGGTGAAATGTACAAAGGCATTCAGATAGGTCACGCCAAAGTAATGCCAGATCTAGACGGTGAAGAAGATTTCGGCAAACTTGTCAACCAAGCTCATGCCAAGGGCTTTCCTGTCGCTGTGCATGTGATGGATATCGACATGCTCGACGAAACATTGCAGGCTCTGGAAGTCTCGCCACCACCATCGTTGACTTTGGACCGGGTCGAGCATTGTTCACTCGCAATGCCCGAACAGCTTGATCGGCTAGCTCGCCTTGACGCCGCCGTGTGCACTCAGCCATCGTTCCTCACCAGACGACTAGAAAAGTATCTTGAAGATCTATCGCCAGTTGAACAATCTTGGTTATGGCCGTTGTCGTCGCTGGTGGAGCGAAGTATCAAAGTGACTCTATCTTCAGACTCACCTGTCGTTCCGATAGACCCCGAGGAATGGATTCGCGTTGCGACAGCGAGGCCTATCCAAAGTCAAGAAGCGATTTCAGATTTCGAAGCGCGAGCCATGACGATCGTGTCACCGTTAGTGCCGGGCATCGTTGCTCGCTCCCTAATCCGAGCAACATCCTCGGGTTACAAAACCCTTGATGATCTCAACTGACTACGATCCCGCACTAGGGAGGAGAGTGACTAAATGCCTGGGCCTATGCAAGGAGTGCGTGTCGTAGAATTAGGACTTTGGGTAGCCGGACCCGCATGTGGCGGAATTCTTGCTGATTGGGGCGCCGATGTCATCAAAATTGAGCCCCACGCTGGCGATCCCTTTAGGGGACTCGAATGGTTGTTTCCCGGAGATAGTAATCCACCCTTCGATTTAGATAACAGAGGTAAACGAAGCGTTGCTATAGATCTACGAACCTCAGCGGGGATAGAAGCAATGCACCTTCTTCTAGAAAAAGCAGACGTCTTTGTTAGCAATTACCGACCAGCTGGTCTTCAGCGTCTGGGCTTGGATCACGAGACTCTCTGCCGCCGCTACCCCAAGCTTGTCTACGCAAGTGTTACAGGCATGTCGCTTCGGGGAGATGAGGCCAACAGACAGGCGTACGACATTGGAGCTTTTTGGTCTCGCTCAGGCATTGCCCATGCGCTGAGCTCGGGTCAAGATACGCCCCCCGTTCAGCGAGGAGGAATGGGGGACCATATGACTGGCTTGGGAGCTGTAGCTGGTATATCCGCAGCCCTGTTCCACCGTGAAAAAACAGGAGAGGGTCAGCTGGTTGAGACTTCTCTGATGCGAATTGGAACATACATGTTGGGATGGGATCACAACGTGACCGCTGCCACAGGCGAAGACGTTGTCGTCAGAGGTCGCGACGAACAACCCAACCCGCTAATCAATTGCTACAAATGTTCCGATGGTCGGTGGCTATGGATGCTGGGCCTCGAAGGAGATCGACACTGGCCACAGGTTGTCGAGGCTCTAGGAGCTCCAGAGTGGTTAGATGAACAACGTTTCGCAGGAATCGAGGCCCGAATGGAAAATTCGGCAGCTCTTACCGCTGAGATGGACGCAATTCTTCTTACGAAACAACGTGATGAATGGGGACAAATCTTCGACGAAATAGGCGTTTGGTGGGCCCCAGTTCAGTCCAGCATTGAATTGTTGACGGATCCGCAAAGCAGAGCCGCTGGTTGCTGGGTTGAGGTTAAGACAGAGAATGAGGAGACCATAGAAATGGTCGCGTCACCGATTGATTTCTCAGTTACAGAATGGGAAATCGCGAATGGAGCCCCCTCGTTGGGTCAAGATACAGAGCTCGTCTTAAACGAATTAGGCGTTAATTGGGAACGAATTATGGAAATGAAGCAGTCGGGGGTTATCCCGTGACGACTACAGCGCTCGGCACTCTTCTAGTGATGGAAATCGGCGATTCGGTAGCAGGTGCATACGCCGGCAAACTATTCGCTGACTATGGCAGCGAAGTTCATGTAATCAGGGACGATGACGCCTCGGTAGCTAACGCATTCTTTGATGCTTCAAAACATGTGGTTGATGTCGACGCAGCCGAGACAGCAGATGTGGTCATCCAGTCTTCTAGTAACGATCCGTTGACGTCACCATTTCAGCCTTGCAACCCTCAACAAGTAGTGCTGAGGATTTCACCCTTCGCTTCCCATGGCCCTTATTCAAGTTGGAGATCAACTGACTTGGTCGATGCAGCAATTGCCGGACATCTGAGGCTGACAGGTAGCCCAGGGAGGGAACCATTGAATGGAGTTCCTGATTTAGTCCACATGGCTGCTGGCGTGACGGGATTTATCGGAGCGCTTGGCGCCCTTATGACCCGGGCTCGAACCGGCCAAGGCCAAGTAGTTGAAACCTCGCACCAAGAAGTTATCGCAGCCTTGCACCAGTTCAGCCTTCTCCGCTATACGCACAATGGTGCAATCTTGAATCGCATGGGAAACCGATATAGCGGGCCGGGTACTCCCATCGGGGCTTATGAATGCGCTGATGGCTGGATTGGATTAGCTGTCAGTCAAAGTGACCAGATGGAGCGTTTACTAGAAGTAACGGGTTTGACTGCTCTTCTGGAACGCGACGACGTTGAAACCATCTATGACGTCATGACAGACCAAAACCTACTTGATGCGGAGTTAGTTCCTTTTCTGAAAACTCAGCAACGAGATGAGTTAGTAGAACTATTCCAAGCTTTGCGGCTGCCCGTTGCACCAATATCATCAGTGGAGGACCTGCTTGACGATCCTCATCTTCGAGACCGAGAGTTCTGGCAGCTAGATAGTGGCGGAGTTTGTCTTCCTGGTCCCCCGTTTCGTATGAGTCGCCATGAGTGGCAAATCGGAGCGAAGACGAGAGACGGAAAGTTGACATCCAGCAGCGAGACATTAGATCAGCTCGATGATGGCCCGTTAACAGGCTTTCGAATGTTGGACATGACTCGCGTATGGGCAGGCCCCTTAGCCGCCCGGATTCTGGCTGACCTAGGAGCTGAAGTTCTGATGACTGAAGTTCCATGGACTCGAACACCGGTTGAAGTTCCGCAGAGTTATGTGGACTCGACGCACTTCTTTCCAGATGATGAAGCGGGGGAACGACCTTGGAATAGAACCGGCTTTCACAACAAGTACGCCAACAATAAACTTTCAACAGTTGTCGAGCTTGACAAGAAAGAAGGCCGAGACCTTTTTTTGCGGATGCTTCCGAAGATAGATGTTGTAATCGAAAACTTCGCCCCGAGAGTTATGCCCAACTTCGGTTTGGACGAAACTGTTCTCAAGAAACACAACCCGGACTTAACCTATGTCACGATGCCTGGATACGGCAGATCAGGGCCCAATAAAGACTGGGTTGCGTATGGACCAACAATTGATGGTCATGCCGGTCACACTTGGCTAACCGGCTATCTCGATGAAATTCCCTGGAAATGCGGGATTGCCTGGCCCGACCCAACTGCGGGGCTCCATGCCGCGGCGGCGACCTTAGTAGCCCTGCTCGATCGTCAGTGTTGTGGCTTGAAAGGACAAACGATTGAGGTCGCCCAGGCGGAAACAGCGATAAATATGATTGGCCAGCATATTGTCGCCAGCCAGACCGGTGTGACTTCGCGGAGGTGGGGAAACCGGCGACCAGGTCGAGCTCCTCAAGGGGTATACCCCTGCGTCGGTCGTGACCGATGGATTGCTATAGCTGTCATCGATGACGCATCCTGGAATGGTCTTTGCGAGGTAACTGGCATGGCTGACTTAAGACATCTCGAAATTGACGAGAGATGGCGTCGGCATGATGAAATTGATCAGCGACTTTCATCTTTCACCGCAAAATGCGATGACCGCATGCTGATGAAAGATCTACAAGAAGCCGGCGTTCCTGCGGGTGCGGTACTCGATGCTGCGGATGTAGTCGATGACCCTCAATTAGCGAGTGTTGGGTTCTTTGTTCCGCTAACACACGCTGAGGCAGGTACACACGTTTGGCCGAGATTCGCGGCTCGCCTCTCTTTGACTCCTCCCACGATGCGTCGTCCTGCTGCAACCATGGGCGAACATAATGAGTACGCAGCGCTGGACTTGGCGGAGATCAGCCAATCGGAATACATGACTTTGTTAAATGCTGGCGTGATGCGGACGATGCCACCGGAGTAGATAGTCGGTTTAGTGATTTTCTCTGTTGATGTTCTTCCAGATGAACTGACTAATTTCGTCAATGGCTAATTTTGCTTCTTGGAATAGGCCTACGCACGCGTGCCAAACATGGAACATTTCGGGCCACACTCTTAATTCAGCTTGGACACCAGCTTGTGTGGCTTTTTGGTAAAACCGTTGGCTATCAGACAAAAGAATTTCTTCATCCCCGACTTGGATAAGGATTGGGGGGAGCCCACTCAAAGTGGCCTCGAGCGGTGAAGCTAGAGGGTCTTTGATCTGAGCTTCCGACACGAATAGTTCGCGAGTTCGAGGCATTGATTTGGCGGAGATTGATGAATCTGTTTCGTCGTTAGTAACCATCGTTTCACCGCTTAGGGACATATCTAACCAAGGTGAGATCAGTACACCGGCGGCGGGCATTGGAAGTTGTTTATTTCTAAGTTCGATCAAACAAGCTGCTGTTAGCCCGCCCCCCGCGGAGTCGCCTGCCAGAGCGATGTTATGAGGTTCGTAGCCTTGGGTCAGAGCCCATTGGTAGCTGGTTACGGCATCTTCAACAGCAGCGGGATGAGGATGCTCGGGTGCAAGTCGATACTCAACCGACAAGACTCGGCATCGAGTCTGAAGAGCAAGGTTCCCGGTCAAATTTCGGTGACTTGCTATGGAACCGCCTATGTAGCCTCCGCCATGAAAATAAATGATCAGACTCTCCGCATCATCGGTCTTTTGTAGTTCGGCTGGGACTCCTCCTGCGTCGACCATGGTCCCAGACACTTCGTTAGGAAGGCCGCGAGCGGTCATTTCCATATTCGCTCGGAACTTTTCAAGATTAATAGGGCGATCGCTTGACACTCGTCGGGAGGCGATGATGTCTCTGATTCGATGATATTCAGGGCTTGCCAAAGTTTGCTCCAGTTTTCAGTTCTCGCGCACGTAAGACCTTACTGCTACTAAATTCGCGCCGTCTGGACTTCGAGGGAGAGTAAATGCTTTTAAATGACAAAGTAGCCATTGTGACCGGAGGTGGATCGGGCATAGGTGAAGCGACTTCTATTCGATTCTCTAGGGAAGGAGCTGCAGTAATTGTTGCTGATATGCGATTCAGGAAAGCTGAGGCCGTCGCAAATCAAATTAATGATGAAGGTGGACACGCCACGGCAATAGAAGTTGACGTTTCTATAGCGGAATCGGTTGAGGCTTTGGTCGACAAAACCCTTTCTCAATACGGTCGATTAGATGTCATGTTTAATAACGCCGGAACCCTGCGTCCGGGCAGTGTTGTTGATTTGGAGGTCGATGATTGGGACCTGGTCATGGGTGTCAACGTCCGTTCGGTTTTCCTGGGAGGAAAATTCGCCATTCCAGCAATGTTGAGTTCGGGAGGCGGTTCGATTATCAACACGGCTTCAATTTCGGGACTTCACGGCGATGGGGGAGCGGTTGCATACGCAGCCAGTAAAGCCGCAGTCATCAACTTGACGAGGGCAATGAGCACAGACCACGCCAGAGATGGCATTCGGGTAAACGCTATATGTCCAGGCACTATTGAAACACCGCCAGTCATGCGAATGATGGAGGATTCGACGGCATTGGAAGTTAATTTGCGGGCTCATGCCATAGGTCGATTGGGTCGACCCGATGAAATAGCGAGTGCTGCTGCGTGGCTTGCCAGTGATGAGTCCTCGTTTGTAAGCGGAGAGGCAATCGTGGTTGACGGAGGGTTGAGGGCTCAGTCGCCTTTAGGCCGGCTAGCTGATCCGCGTCCAGAGCATTTGAGGTGACCAGACTTAAAGAAAGGTCGCTTTAGATGGGGCGCCGCCACTCGGAATAGATAAGAATCCAGAAGTGAACGATACGTCTGATGGCGATTTATCTTCTTCGAGCGGCGATGAAGAACCAAGGAACGCTTTATCTGTTCCGGACTACAGGCGCCTGTGGATTAACAACCTCGTTTATATGTTCGTGAGTAATGCCCAGCGTTTTGCTGTGGGGTGGCTGGTTCTGGACGGGCTTGGAGGCGATGAGACGCGTCAGGGTCTGGCGGTGTTCATGCTCGGTATCCCCGTGGCGTTTATCGTTATGCAGGCAGGAGCGCTCGCAGACCGAATTGATGGACGTGCTTTACTTTTCCGAAGTCAATTAGGTCTGTTAGCGGTGGTGGCGGTCACGCTTGTGTTGTTGGGAATGGGCAGACTTACCTACGGATGGGTGCTCATCCTGTCGGTCTTCTCGGGAATCGCCCAAGCATTTGGCCAACCCGTTCGACAGGCCCTAATCCCGCTTCTAGTGCCTGACCGTTTACTTATGAATGCGGTTGCTTTGAATGCTTTAGCAATGACTACCAGCATGATTCTCTCTGCCCCGCTGATAAAAATTACTGGTGATCTCTTCGGCTTTGAAGGCGTTTACGGTTTACAGGTATTGATGCTCGTAGCTGCTCTTGGAGTCTTACGACGACTACAAACACCGAAGGTAGATAAGTCGAAAAAACGCAGGCTCCTTCAAGAAGCTGGGGCAGCGTTGCGTCATGTCTCGGGTGATATCCGGTTGAGGGTTCTGTTTCTGTTGCTCGCAGTGGCCGCGGTAAGTGTTAACGCTGCAGTAATGGTGACTATGCAGGCCAAAGTCAAAGAAGAGTTACTGCGTGACAGTGGGGATATGGCTTATCTCTTAGGGGTCATGGCCGTGGGCATATCGATTACCTCTGTCATCGTTATGCGCAAAGGCGACATGAAGCGAAAAGGGGGAAAGTTCCAGCGAGCGATGATGTGTGGATCAACTCTGGTCCTGTGTATGGGGCAGACAACATCGTTTGTGCTTCTACTAGTTCTTTTCTTTTTAATGGGTTTGGCCGGGGGATTTTTCATCACCATGAATCAGGGACTTATCCAATCGACTACCCCCAAGGAAATTATGGGACGAGTTATGGGTCTTTATTTGTTGGTCCAGTTCGGTCTTATGCCCCTCGGAGCGCTTGGTCTCGGTTGGGCGGCCTCATTAATTGGTCCTGGGAATGTGGTGTCAATTTGTGGAGCGATTTCACTGTTGATTGTGAGCTGGACCCACTTAGGGTTTCCCGCTATCCGTAACCTGGACTAGTTTCGAGCTTCTGATAGGGGGTGAATGATGTGATCCAACCGATTCTTGCGTCCGTTATACACGCTCGTTGGGCGCCAGATGTAGTGCCGCCTCCCTACGACTCGTTAACCGCTCAAGAACGAGAAGTACATCTTGAGCAGCACGTTCACTCTTTTCTCCATGTAACAAGGTCAGCTGAAGCGAGTCATGGCCACCCAACAGAGCATGTTCGACTTGCTGTCGAGGGTAATTCTGCGCTGAGCAATCTGATAACAGCTGGGGCATACACGCCCTTGACCGAGGAACGACTTTTCCTCCAAAAAATCGAAGCCGAGGGCGTAACTCAAAGATCAATTATTGGGTCAATCGACCTAGCTGAAGTAAGTCTGATGCCGCATGAAGCTGTTCATCAGGGACGCGTGCAGGCCCTTGCTGCCCACTTTCGACAAGCACGTTCGATGTCAAGTCCGGTGGTGGTTACCTCACGGTCAGATGATTTCGATCTCCGAAAGTTAGAAGAGTCGGACCAAACGAAACTGGTAACAAGCTTTGCGGCAACTGATGGAACTGAAATTTCTCTTTGGGAAGTTGGCCGTAGCTTTAAAGCCGATTTAGGTCAGTTGTACATAATTGATGGCCATCATCGTGTGGCTGCGGCTCGCGAAGCCAAGTTTGATCGTCTTTTAGTGGCATACGTCCCTCCTTCTGAACTCTGTATTGGGAGTTTCGATCGAGATATTGATGAGCTTGAGGTTCTTCCGAGAAAGACAATTGATGAGTTATCGAACTGGTGTGATATCCGCGCGTCATCGGAATCAGAATCGACGAAACCAGTTGATAGAGGAATTCTTAGGCTCCGATTTGGCGAGGACTGGTATTGGGCGGAACGAAAAGAAATCATTGGTTTGGACTCGGAATTCGTTCATAACGCGCTACTGCCAGAGCTGTTTGGCATACATGACGCCGATGATCCCCGACTTTCTTACCGGCCATCGAGTGCGGCACTGTCAAATAGCCCTGCGACAATCCGGCTCGCGCCAGCTGAACTTGAAGATGTGTTCGAAGTCGCAGACAAGGGTCTTGTGATGCCGCCTAAATCGACCTATTTCTTTCCCAAAGCCCGATCTGGGGTTTTGATCATCTCCTGTTAGTCAGAACGTCTAGATCCCAAAAAGATTTTTGACGTTGTCACCGATAAAGGCCCGCCGGTGCTTTTCGGGAAACATGTCGACTAATTGATTTAGATCGTGAACATATTCTGGAGTGTGGTCAGCGTGGGGGAAGTCTGATGCCCACATGAACCGGTCATACCCAAAGCGCTCAGCAAGTGAGGGGATCGTGCGCTCATCGGGATCACAACTTATCCAGATCTGGCGCATAAAATATTCGCTCGGTTTCATCTCGAGTGGAACTCGACCGCCAATAAAAGTATGGCTATAAACGGCATCAATTCGGTCTAACCAATATCCAATCCAGCCGCCTCCCGACTCGAGAACCAAAACCTTTAGTTCGGGAAACTTATCGAAAACGCCGTAATCGAACAGGGTGGTGAATTGATGTCGGACCCCATCGGACGCAGTGACCGACGCGGTAAGGCGAAGTTGCTTCACATTCTCCCAGGTACCCATACGGCCACCCTTAGTCCATTGAGGTTCAAATGTCGGGTGTATGGCAAAAGGAACCCCGAGTTCTTGTGCCGTTGCGAATACGACGTCATTATCGGGATGCCCAAGAGGCATAGCACTATGGGTGAAAGGCGCTACATAACAACCTTTTGCTCCGTCATCAACTGCCCGGCGAAGTTCCGCAGCTGCAGATTCGGGATCACTCAAAGAGAGATGAGCAGAAGGAATAAGCCGGTTCCCGCTGTCGCGGCAAAAATCCGATACCCACCGGTTGTAAGCACGCGTGTACGCCTGACTTAGTTCAGGGTCATTCAATTCAGCTTCCCATAACAAGCCCACCGTCGTGTAGATAACAGCGGCGTTAAGATTTTCCGCATCCATCACTTTTAGTCTCTGGGCTGGATCCATTGATCCAAAAGGAGCTTCGTGAAGATATGTCCTCTCAGGGTTTCGTTGTATGTCAGCGAGGTCAGCTGCCCCCATTGCGCCCAAAGTCGCAGGAAAACCTCGCCGACTCATTGTGCTTCGTTCACCGCCAATTTCCAGCTCTTCAAGTCCATCCTCATCTAACCGAATCCTGAGCGCCCGATCCTTGTATTTAGACTCCAGGTACTCGTCCCAAAGATCAGGTGGCTCAAGAATGTGTCCGTCGGCATCTATCGCCCCTTCATGATCGATCCGATGGACCTCATGCATCTCTTGTGTCGGTAGACCTTCACGTTGAATAGTTGTAGCCATGCTGTTCCCCAAATCGAAGTTAGTAAGTCGATGTCTCGGCTTATCGAGCCGAAGCCCCTCCATCTATTGTCAAAGTAGTCCCACTTATGTGGCTAGCTCTAGATGAAGCTAAAAAAGTTATTACATCTGCGCATTGCTCCACTGAACCAGGCGCAGGATCGTCGGGAATTAGTTCCGCCCAGCGCTCTTCATCGTTTAATTGATCGATCGCTTCACGACGCAATATGTCCTCCATCCGATCAGTGACGATGAGGCCTGGGTTTACTGCGACTACGCGAACCCCGTAGTTAAGGCTTCTGCTTCCAAGGGCGGTGGTGAGCCCAACTAGACCACTGTTCCCGACGGCCCCTGCGATATAAGAGGGTTGAGGCCGAACAGCAGCAGCACCGATGACGTTAATAATGACACCATGCCCCCGCTTGGTCATTGTGGGATAGACCTCTCTGCACAAGTTTATGTAACCAAAGACTTTCAGATCCCATGCTGTTCGCCATGTTTTTTCATCGATGGTGGTGATGTCTCCTGCCGGTATGGCGCCAGCATTGTTGATCCAGATGTCTACATCGCCAACTAAATTGACCAAAGCAATCTGGTCCCGAGTTGTAGCCAAATCAACCGAATGTTTGACGACATTGGCCCCTTGAACTGAGTCTCGGATTCGAGATTCGGCCTGATCGAGCGTTGCCGGATCCCGCGCAGCTAATTGCACCTCACATCCCTCTCGAGCGAGAGCGACAGCGCAACCTAGACCGATGCCTTTTGAGCCACCGGTAATAACGACTTGTTTCCCGTCTAGATCTAGATCCATAAATCGACCGTAGTTCGATTCCTGAGCATGGAGGACCATAATTGAGCGACAATGGCAGCCTGAAGCTAGGCGAGGAGAAATGATGAGCGGAAGACTCGAATCGAAAGTAGCGATCATCACAGGTGGAGCTAGCGGAATGGGTTTGGCGACAGTCCGCAGATTTTTACTAGAAGGTGCTTCGGTTATAATCGGAGACCTCAATGCTGAGAACGGTCGTTCTGTCCTTCAAGATTTGAATGCCGAAGGCTACGAAGACAGGGTTCGGTTCACCGTCACCGATGTTTCAATTGAGGATGACGTGGCCGCCATGACAGAACTAGCGGTTGACACCTTCGGACGTCTCGATGTGGTCTTCAATAATGCGGGTATCGGTGGCGCCTTCGGTCCGATAACCGAAATAGAAGTTGACGACTGGGATGCGACTTTCAATATCCTTGTTCGCTCAGTTTTTCTTGGCACTAAACACGCAGCCCGAGTAATGACAAATCAGGGTGAAGGTGGCTCAATAATTAACACCGCCTCCATTGCAGGTATGGGCGGAGGTGCGGGCCCTCAGGCTTACTCCGCAGCAAAAGCCGCTGTGGTGAGTCTCTCAAAGACCACTGCTGTGGAACTTGCTGGGTCGGACATAAGAGTGAACGCTATTTGTCCAGGTGTCATCTTCACCCCACTTATGCATAGCGGTAACGAGGAGCAAGCGGAAGAAATTATTTCTGAGATCCAACCTCTTTCTAAACGCGGAGAGGGTTCCGACATAGCAGGTATGGCTCTCTTTCTCGCGAGTGACGATTCATTGTTTGTCACCGGCCAAGAACATATTGTTGACGGGGGTTTGCTGGCCAGTGGACCGCGTTTGATTGGAAGAATGCACAACGCACGCAATCTGCATCGAATGGCTGGCATGGCGTACGGAAGTAGCGGCCAGACAGCAACGTATAAGCGTCTATAGATGCTTAGAAGTCATCACTGCAAATCTGGCTAGGGAACGCTGAGCGATTCCCGGTGCTCTGGGTGAGCGATGCTCGTGAGAAGTTCAGCTCTTTCCGAAAGAGTCTTGCCGCGCAGTTCGACGGCCCCAAATTCAGTCACGACGACGTCCGCAAGATAGCTCGAGAGCGTTGTTGGAGCACCTTCACCTAAACGACCAACAATTCTTGAGACAGTGCCTTTAGCTGCTGTGGAAGGCATGGCGATTATTGAACGTCCTCCTGTCGCTATCGAGGCTCCAAACGCGAAATCAGGAGCCCCACCAGGCCCTGATATGAAGCGCCCTGACGCAAACTCACTGTTAGCTGACCCATCCAACGCCATCTCCACAGTCGACTGCAATGCGACGAAATTCTGAACCGAAGCCATTCCTAAGATTCCATGAGTATGAGATCCGCGAGCCATTCTGACCAAAGGGTTTCGGTCAACCCAGTCATAAAGCTCTCGAGTCCCCATAATTTCGGCTGCTACTGAGACTCCTGGGTCGCAACCTTTGTACAGGTTATTTACGGCGCCGCATTCGATGAGGTCGACACAAGCATTGTTGATCATTCCGCCGTGTAGTCCTAAATTCTTGCGTTCTCGCAGTGTTGAGAGAACAGCGTCGGGTACTGCGCCAATGCCAAATTGCAAGGTGGAGCCATCTGGAATAAAAGGAGTTATGTGTTCAGCGATTGCTGAAGAGACTGGGTCGCTAGGAGCTGGTTGAAGCTCAGCTAGGGGCTCATCAACGGTGACTAGAAGATCAAAATCGCTTGCATGGCACTCTCCCTCACCGTGCACAAATGGCATGAAATTATTTACTTGACCGATTACTAAAGGCGCGTCTCGAATGAGAGAGACGTGGCCGCCTACACCGGTTCCAAGGCTGCAGAAACCGGAAGCGTCCGGTGGGCTGACCTGACAAACTACGACATCTGCAGCTAAGGGCCCAGTAGGTGCGCAGATCCCATCGAGGTCTGAATATCGGCCTGGAATAATTCCGAATGCCTCATGGTTCAGCACATCTCGCATGCCTCCGGTTGGTTGCAGCGAAAGCCACCTGAATGGTTCACCTAAGTGATTAATGGGAGCAGGTGTTTCTAAGAGAAAAGCCGAAACGAACTCCAGTTTCGTGAACAATTCCCGATGCTGATCAATCGCAGTTAAAAGGCCATAAGGGCAACCCGATCCTTGTGCCACATATATCCGACTTCCGTCCGAGATGGCACTGATTGCTTCGTCGACTGATACCTCTCTGCCAGAACGATGGGAACTCATTACCTCTCCAATTTTAATCGAGTAGGGAGCGACTAATAACTACATCTTGTATTTCTGTTGCCCCGTCTATGTACTGGGTTAATCGTGACGCAGCTAGATGTCGAGGAAGAGGATGGTCGCGCCTTGCGCCATTGGCTCCCATCACTTGCATGCAAGAGGCAATGCCATCTTCGGTAACTCGAGTAGAAAACTTTTTCGCATGCGCAGCTTGCACTGAAGCATCACGGTCATCTTCTAATGATTGGACTGCTTGGTAAGTCAGCAGACGCGACGCTTCGAGATTTGTCGCGACGTCGGCGAGTTTGAAGCGGACACCCTGCAAATCAGCGAGCCGAGCACCGAAAGCTTCTCTGTTGCGAACGTAACTAGAAGCAGTGGAAAGAGCGGTGCGCAGCATTCCACAACACATAGCTGAAACTAAGACCCGAGCTAGGTCGATGCCCTCCATGGCAGCTTTGAAGCTTGCGCCAGGGGGCAGAAACAAGTCTTCTTCTGATATTCGGCAATTTTCGAAGGTGATGCTGTTAGTGCCAAGGCCATGGCCCCCGATTAGCTCATAGGCCTGCGACCTAACAACCCCAGGGGTGTTGGCGTTGACTAGGAAAGTTGCGATTCCTCGGTGACCCGCGCTCTGATCAGTTTGGGCGTAAACGGAAAGAAGGTCGGCATCGGTGCCGTTGGTTACCCATGACTTCTCTCCGTTTAGGATCCATTCTTCTCCGTCTTGGACAGCCGACACGGATATAGCTGCTGCGTCGGAGCCCACTGCGGGCTCGGTGAGCAAGAAGGCACCTAGTGAAGTACCTGTTACAAGCCCAGGCAGCATCTTTGACCGGAGATTACCAGTTGCATTTCTTGCTATTGAGCCCGCCAAGTTGTTGTGACAGACCAACGAAAACGCGATCGCGAAGTCGGTGGCAGCAATCTCCTCAAGAACTCGGGCTAATCCAATTTTGCTGAGGGCCTCGCCGCCGTCAATCTCAGGTACGAGAAGTCCGGTCAGCTGATGTTGAGCGGCACTTTCGAAACCCTCTTTGGCAAATCGGCGCTCAAGCTCCCATGTTTCGGCCCGTTCGGCAACGAAAGTTGTGGCCCAAAGACTTGCCCGTTCAATGGAAGTCAGATCATTCTGACTTAAAGTTTCTAAATTCAATAAAGGCACAGTTGGAGAGTAGTCGTATCGCAAGTAACAAGAGCTGCGGGGATTTGAGGAGAACCAATGGCCAATTAATCTTCGAGATGTTCAGTGCGAATCATTCGTGTAGGCGTATAGATCATCACAACGTCACCGTGTTGGTTAAATACTTGGTTCTCGGTAGTCACGATGCCGCGATCTCCGCTTGACGTCAGTCTGGCAGCAGTCACCTCAGCTAATACCTGCAAAGTGTCGTCGACAAAGGTTGGGCCTTTTACCTGAACTTCGGCTCCGAGATAAGCAATTCCTGTCCCGGCGATCGCTCCACCAGTGATTATCAGGCCCTCTGCGAGTGACATGACAAGACTTCCTGGAACTAGACGACCCGCGTAGCCAGCTCTCTCTGAAGCTGTAGCGTCGACGAAAAGACCTTCCGCGAAACCAAATTGAGTTGCGTAGATCATCAGATCCGTTTCAGTTATCGTGCGCCTCGACGTACTCCACTGCTTTCCGACTGGCACTTCGCTATAGGTCCAACCGCGATGTGGTCTTGGCGGTAAATCAACAGGCATCACTTCCTCCGATACGTTTTCTGTGACCGTAGTACGGGATTTGAGGCACTGATCCCGTTCTGCGCCTACCATCAGATGTGTTGTCCTAACAGGGGAGAAAGAATGGCCGCTGATCGGCGTACCCATCGTTCACATGTCAGCTATATCGATAAGTCCCGAAATTACTATGGAGCACAGGGCTATTCTCAGCCATATCAATGGGCTTACAACCAAGACGTCCCATTCGCGCCTTTGCAAAAGCCTCTGAATGAGTGCCGAATCGGTCTGGTCACCACTTCTTTTTTTGAACGGACAGTGGACAAAAAAACTGTCGCCGGTGCAGGTTCGAAAGAACCCTACGCCGCGCTTTGTGACGATGCTCTTGGTGGCCTTTACAACAAAGATTTGTTCTGGGATAAAGACAATACCCATACGGAAGACCTGGATACCTATCTCCCAATTAACCGCCTCCGAGAATTTGCCGCTGAAGGGCGAATCGGTTCGTTAGCGGAACGTTTCTATGGAGTCCCTACTGATTACAGCCATAGGAGAACTAGCCGCAGGGATTCCCCACAAATACTCGAATTCGTTCAGGAAGATGAGCTTGACGCAGTGATTCTTGTTCCGCTGTGACCGGTTTGTCACCAGACCGTGAGTCTGGTTTCTCGCCATCTCGAAGAAGCCGGTGTGCCGACGGTAGTAATGGGTAGCGCTCGAGACATTGTTGAAGAATGTGGGGTTAGTCGGTTCTTGTATACCGATTTTCCGTTAGGCAATCCAGCGGGAAAACCCGGTGATATCGAAATGCAATCAGCGATAACTGGAATGGCATTAGACCTTTTAGAGCGTGCATGGAAACCTCGAACCACGGTGCAAACCCCGTTCGTCTGGGACCCAGAAACAAACGATTATTGGCGTGAGCACTTCATGAAGGTTGACGAATCTAATCAAGACGCGTTAGCGGCAGCTGGAGAACAACGTCGAATCGCTCAAGCAACTGTGAGATCTGAAGGCCTGGGTAGGGGTTGATGTGACAGAGGCTGACAGGGGCGTTCGTTTAGAAGGAGCTCCAGAGCCACACAAGATGATTCCAGCTTCAGGCGGAGTGCAAGTAGCAGCAGATGTCTACGGACACTCCGGACCGCTCGTCATCTTGCAGCATGGGGGCGGGCAGACTCGCCACGCCTGGAAGGGAGCTGGGCAGAAACTGGCTGAGGCCGGATATCTAGCAGTAAGTCTTGACGCACGAGGACATGGCGATAGTGACTGGGCTCCAGATGGCGACTACTCCACCGACTCTCTGGTTGAGGATCTTGTGGCTATTGTCGAACACCTCGGACAACGACCAATTTTGGTGGGTGCCTCGATGGGTGGTGGCACATCGCTAACCGCTGTTGGAGAAGCACGAGTTGCGGCTGAAGCATTAGTTCTTGTGGACACAGCCCCCCAAATCGAGATTGGTGGGGTCAGAAAGATCAGGAACTTTATGGGTCAAGCCCCCGATGGCTTTACTTCTTTAGAAGAAGTCGCTGAGGCTATAAGCAACTACCAGCCACATAGAAAACGGTCGCGAAATCTAGAGGGACTGGCAAAAAATGTTCGGTTATGGCCGGACGGACGATACCGATGGCATTGGGATCCAGAATTTATGCGGCGCAAAGGATCCATTGCCGACCGGGTTCGTCGCCAAGAAGAAGCGGCCAAAAACATTGGATGTCCATCTCTATTGGTCCGGGGGGGCTTGAGCGACGTGCTCTCAGAAGAAGGAGCCCAGGCATATCTTGAACTCGTTCCTCACTCTGAGTATGCAAACGTTGGTGACGCCGCTCACATGGTTGCTGGGGATAGAAATGATGTCTTTGTTTCATCTGTCCTGTCTTTTTTGTCGAAAGTTGCACCTTCGAACTGATGACGGCACGGCCTGAACGAAAAGAAGAAGAATCAGGAACATACGTGTGTGTCGACTTCGAGATTGGGGGCGAGCCTCTCGGACCAGATCCCCGGAATCTTGTAGAGACCATTTTTTTGGATAACGGGGCGAACCTCATCGAACATGAACTCCCGGTCCTTGCAGCTTTTGATGACCCGGCCAAGGCTGTAGAAGCAGCGATCGTCTGTCAATGGCGCGTGCAACGTGAAATAGATGATCCTTGTAGGAAGCTACGTATTGGAGTTCACTCAGGAAGTTTGTCTGAAGCAATAGCGGTCCTCGAATGTTCCAATGGCAACCAAATCATATTTAGCGGAGCTATTGATGTCGCTACTGGAGGAGCTCTCGATGCTCGACCAATGGGACTAGCGACAATTTGGGCCGACTCCAAACCGACGCAACTGTGGTTGTCAACTGATAGCCGACCTGACATAGATGGGCGCCCGTTACGTATTCCGACCTAATCTTCAAGAACGTCGGAAATAATGTTCGGCATCAAGAAAGCTAGAGGAATCGTAATGTCAACTGAGGCCCGTGTAGTAGTGGTCCCGCAGGAACAGGGTGAGCCACTAGAAGTCATCGATGTGTCACTCCCTGATCCCGGACCTCATCAGGTGGTTGTCCGCCAATTTGCTTCAGGCATATGTCATAGCCAACTGCACACCATTCACAATCCACGACAGGCACCTGCAGTGCTTGGACACGAATCAACCGGTGAAGTTGTGGCAGTGGGGGAGTCAGTCACAGACCTAGATCTCGGCGACACTGTCATGGTGACGTGGGTTCCTAAGAACCAAACGCAAGCTCGCCGACAGGGGGAATTCACGGCTCTCGAGTTGCCGGATGGCCGAGTGGCCACTTCCATCAACGTTTTTACCTGGGCGACACACACAATCGCCGACGAAATGTATGTGGTGAAAGTTCCGGATGACATCGATCAGGAAGCGGACAGCATTATTGGGTGCGCGGTCATTACCGGTGCCGGAGCTGTACTTCACACTGCTGGAGTCAAACAAGGTGACAGCGTCGCGATTATTGGGGTTGGAGGTGTGGGGCTTTCTGCGGTAGCTGCCGCAGCGCATTTAGGAGCTGACCCAATTATTGCAATCGACCTAGACGCTGAAAAACTCGACTTTGCTAAACAGTTCGGAGCAACCCATGGTCTGAATGCGAGAGAAGTAGATGTGGTCGAGGCAACGCGTGCTCTTACGCCAGTAACTGGACAATTCGACATAGTGCGGCAGCCCATTTCCGGCGTTGACTATGCATTTGATTGCATAGGTCACGCATCAACGATGAAGCAAGTTTCGGAGCTGGTCCGAAGCGGAGAGTTTGGTCAATCAAAAGGTGGAACAGCGGTGTTAGTAGGAGTTCCACAAACACCAATTGAACTTGATAGTCGCCATATGTTTATGGGCGAACGCTCCTACATTTGCAGCCTTGGCGGTTCTTGTGAACCGAGCGAAGATTTGCCCCGGTTTATCGAATGGCATCGCAACGGAACGCTTGACCTTGGCGCACTAGTGACGCAACGATACGCGATTGATGAAATTGGAACTGCGGTCGACGACCTCGAGAATGGCAGAGTTGCAGGCCGATCGATTCTGGTTTTTGATTAGATGATGAGTGATGAGGAAGAAAGCAGTGCTCCGCTGCTAAAGGTATCGAAGGGTCGAGCCCAGATCCTTCTGCGGCGGCCAGAAAAACGTAACCGTTTGGAACCAGCTGATCTCGAAGCACTGATGGGCCATTTCGATACGATCGAAAAAGATCGCTCTGTCCGAATCGTTACCGTCGAGGCAAAAGGTCCATCTTGGTGTTCGGGATACCATTTAGGGGCCCTCTCCCAAGGTGAACATCCGAAGTTTGGTTTTGGCGAAGTGTGTGACGCTTTGATGTCGGTCAGGCCTCCAACCGTCGCGGTCCTCAACGGTAATATCCATGGAGGGGGGACTGATCTGGCGATAGCTTGCGATCTGCGGATCGCAACACACGGAATTGTGTTGGGGATGCCGGCGACCAAAATAGGACTTCAGTATTACGCAAGCGGACTTCAACGTTTCGTTGAGCGAATTGGTGCCGCTGCCACTAAGCGGATTTTCTTAACCGCAGAGGTAATTGATGCTGAGGAGCTTCTTCGAGTTGGGTATTTAACTGAGATTGTCGAACAGAATGTGCTCGACCAGCGTCTAGATGAGCTGTGTGACTCAATCTTTGAGTTATCACCCAATGCCCTTGCATTAACAAAAAAAGCAATCAATATCTTGGCGGGAAGTTCTCCAGATTTACAACAAGTCGAAGACAACCACGTTTCCAGCATTCGATCAGCTGACCATCAGGAAGCCATGCGAGCGATACGAGAAGGCCGCCCACCACAATTTCTTATTGACTAGTCGTCATGGAGTTGTCGAATTCTGCTACATACCTGATGTGGTTGAAGCTTCTCCAGATCTAATAAACGCCGAAAGAGTTACATCTTGGATTAGTCGACAGACCGACGTTGATGGCCCTTTCAGTTACCACTTAATTGCTGGTGGCCGTTCGAATCTGACCTTCACAGTTGAACAGGACGGTCAAACCTTATTCGTCTTGCGTCGACCACCAGTGGGACCTTTGCTTCCATCAGCCCACGACATGGCCCGCGAACATCGGTTGATGGCCGCCCTTCGTGACAGCGATGTCCCCGTTCCAGAAATGATTGGTTTGTGTCAAGACGAAAGGGTTAATGGCCGAGATTTTTATGTCATGCGGTTTGTCGACGGGCTAGTTGTTCGAGATATTGACGTTGCTTTGACCACGAGTGTCTCGGTTCGGCGAACCATTTCCGAGTCGTTGATAAAAACGTTGGTTGCGTTGCATCGCGTCGATATTGATCAGGTTGGTCTAGGCGACCTATCGAAACGTACCGGATATATCGAACGCCAAGTAAAAAGATGGACCGCTCAATGGGAAAACTCACGAACGCGTGACCTGCCTATTGTTGATGCCGTTGCCAAAGCGCTCTTAGCGCGAATGCCACAGCCGAACCCTACTGCCATCGCTCACGGTGACTACCGTCTTTCAAACTGCATGGTGGATTCACAAGGGTTCGTGACAGCGGTGCTGGACTGGGAGCTCTGCACCCTCGGAGAACCGATGGCTGATCTTGGTGGATTGCTTGGATACTGGCATGACCCTCAAGAAATTGACCCGAGTGGTGACGCTGAGAGCACTGGGTTGCCAGGATTCCTTACCCAACATGAAATGGCTGTCATGTATTCGGAGGCTATGAACGCTGATATCGGATCAATTATTTATTACCAAGCTTTTGCGCAATGGAGACTTGCTTGCATAGCCGAAGGTGTTTACGCCCGCTATTTGGGGGGTCAACAAGGCTCGCAGGATGAAGAAATTGACTTGGAACGAATGAAGAGCTCGGTATCGGAACGCGCCGAACGTGCCGCTCAGCTACTCAACATAGATTAAAAAGCTGAATCCCCTATACAGAGACCTTCAAAGCTGGGGCTACATACCGTGACGCAAAAGTTTCCCACTATATGTTTCAGTCTGTTTGTCATCTTCAATGGTTACCTGACCGTTAACGATCACATTGCGGTAACCCGAAGCTTTTTGTATTCGCCGCCATTCTCCTCCCGGAAGATCATGCACCACCTCCATCGGAAGTACTTTCAAATTTTCAGGGTCATACACAACAACATCTGCAGGACAGCCAGATCTAAGAACTCCTCTGTCTTGAAACCCGGCTAGTTGGGCGGGTAGAGCAGACAAACGCCTGTGGGCTTCTTCATACGTAATCCATTGATTCTCTCTAACTTGGTCTGTGAGAGTCTCCGTTGGATAACGACCCGCTGTAAGGAACTTCGTGTGAGCTCCTCCGTCAGAGACACCAAACAACATGTGGGGATAACTAACAATGTCTTTTAGTAGCTCACTGTTGCCCTGTGGTGGAGCCACAAAAAACAGAGTGTCGAGTCCGTCCTCAACAGCAATGTCCAACATTACGTCTACCTCGTGCTTGCCAGTCAATTCGGCAGCTTGGGTCACAGACATTTCTCTGTACTGCTCGGTGCCATCGGAGCGGGGAGAAAGAATGGTCACGGTTCCAAGAGGTGCGGTTGCGGTAGAAGGAAGATTGTCTTTTAACGCTTGTCGACGTGCGGGGTCAGAGAACTTCGCTAAACGTTCTGCCTTATCTCCCATGCAAGCTTCCATCCAAGCTTCTGAGTCGTCGTATAGATTCCAATCCTCGAGGGTGAAAGTGAATCCTGCATCGCTGGTTACTCCTTGCCCGTAAACCGGGATGCCACGCTCCCGACAACGTTCCAACCATTCGATTTGCCTGCGATGCACGTGGGGCTTGTCTTCAAAAGCTTGAACAACATTATGTAAAAGCGGGCGGCCGCTTATCGAAGCTATTTCTTCAAGGTGAGCCAAGTCATGTTTGATGTCATCGGTCGTCAAAGTCATTTGAATGACACCTTGGTTCCGTTCAGCTAAGACCGAAGCAAGCACTCTCGCTGTTTCGTCGTTCATCATGTCAGTTGGCATCGGCGTGCCATCCCAATCGCGTTGAACTGCTGCAGGCCCTGTCGGCGGAAGCCGCTGAGCGGACCAACCACAACCCCCGGCATCCATTGAAAGTCGGAGTAACTTAGCTAATTCTGCATGTTCAGCATCGGTTGGCATTCGACCGGCTTTAGCATCTTCGACTCCCAAAACCTCGAGAAGCATTGGACCTACAGGTACGTAAGGCAAAATATTCATTGCCTTCGGTGTTCTGTCCAAACTGTCTAAATATTCTGGGAACGTGACCCAATCCCAAGGCATCCCTTGGGCCATCGAATCGTAGGGTATTGCCTCAACGCGAACCATTGATTTCATGGCGTACTCGCGCATATCCGGTGCTACTGGTGCGAAGCCGAAGCCACAGTTGCCGATAGCTACTGAAGTAATACCGTGCCACCCTGACAAAGTGCAGTATGGATCCCAGAATACTTGTGCGTCATAGTGGGTGTGAAGGTCTACGAAACCCGGCGCAACGTGGAGATCAGTTCCATCAATTACCCGGTCTGCTTCACGATGGTTTACTCGACCTATCTCCGCAACCCGGCCATTAGAGATAGCTAAATCGCCCCGGATTCTAGGAGCACCACTCCCATCAAAAATAAGACCGTCTTTAATAACAATGTCGAAACTCATTTGAAAACCATCCCCGGCATACTCGTTCTTTAAACAGCGTAGATCCGGGGGGAGGACAGATGCCGGAAAAGTGATTTTCTAAAAGGGGTCCCGCTCAATATCTAGGACAAAACGTCCGATTTGATGAGTGACGCGATCTTGATGAACGTTGATGTGTAAAGGCATAGCCCGGAAATCTCGATACCTGCGTTCGAAGGTGCCCCCTTCACGCAGTCCATTACCGCCCTGAGTTCGTTCCAAGAGCTGCATGGCTTCGGCCAATTGTTCCACGCTCATTGAGATGATCGACATCTGTCGAAGGTAATCAGCCTCAGTTGGAACGGTATTACTTTCAATTCGCTGGTCAATCTCATGACAAGCATTTCCTACAGCAGCACGTGCCGAAGAAAGAAGAGAAGTTGCCCGTCCGATATTGATTTGAGCAGTCGGCTTCTCCACCATTTTGCCACCCATAATGACACGACGTTCACGGGTAGACTCCGCTATCTCTTGGATAGAGCGACGCACCAATCCTGCGGCCATCCAGCCAAGCCAAAGATCTGAGATACCGACCCAATCTTCTCGGTATCGATGATGAATGACTGGCACGCTGCGAAGAGACTCTGCGCGATTTGCCCCATACCAAGGGACGCAGCGGTCAAGAGGCACTCGGACTTCGCTGTAGTGAAGATCGTCAGTTGCAGAAGCTCTGAGCCCAGATCCATCCCAAGTTGGGTCAATTTTGAGACCCTCACTGGAGGTGCTTACTATCGAAAACCGTAAATCCATTGGTCTAACGGGTTCACCGTCGTCGTCTACAACTGCAAACACGACTCCGCAGTGATCTGCGTATCTCCCACCGGTTCCGAACGTCGCTTTACCGTTGAGCACCGCCTCATCACCCTCGATCCTCCCGCGAACTCCGCTGCCAGCGCCGGCGGGAAAGCAAACCCATTCCCCATTTTCAACTATTTCTTGGAGGAAGTCGTGGTGTTCAGGTCCCAGAGTTCCAACAAACAAGTGAAAAACTGCGAGATGATTCCAAAGAACCCAAGCCGTTGAAGGGCACCTGGCTGCTATGGCTTCGAATTCACGTCCCATTTCGAGAATTGAAGATTCGACCCCACCTAATTCAGCCGTCGCAGCCATGCGCATGACGTCGCTGCCGCGCAAGCCCTCTGTAACTTCGCCTGCGATAGTTCTGGTTCGATCAGCGTTGGCGGCTTGGGCCTCAAGGGCGCTCAAAACCGGAGCGACCAAGAGACTTGCTTCATTAGTTGGAAGAAATTGAGCGATGGCGTCCTCGTTCATTCACTGGACATTAGCTCAGGGGGCTACGTTGGTTCCATGAGAGAGGTTCATGCAACTGCATCTGAGAGAACCACTGTTCGTCGCCTGCCCGAGAGGGCTCTTTATGACATCGCTGGTATTCATGCAATTTTAGATGAAGGATTGCTTGCACACGTCGGGATGGTTACCCGACACGGCCCAGTAGTAATTCCGATGCTGTACGCGCGGGACGGAGAAATGCTTTACCTTCATGGATCTGCAGCAAGCCGTTTGCTGCGAGACGGCCGAGGAGTCGAGCTCTGTGTCACCGTCAGCATTGTGGACGGCTTAGTTGTAGCTAGGTCGCTAGCCCATCACTCGATGAATTATCGCTCTGTGGTTGTCATGGGCGAGGCATTTCCGGTTGAAGACGTTAGCGAGAAGAGCCGTGTTCTAGATGTCCTAAGTGAGCATGTGATTCCGGGGAGGGTCGCCGCCACGCGCCCTCATCACGAAAAAGAAGTCAAAGGGACTCTTGTGCTCGCTATGTCGATAGATGAAGCATCGGCGAAAATTCGAACTGGTCCGCCAATCGATGACGAAGAGGATTACCTCCTCGACACGTGGGCCGGTGTGTTGCCACTAATGATTGGGGTAGGAGAGCCCATTCCGGATCCGCGTCTTTCGCCGGATATCGAGATTCCAGAACACATAGCCGGATGGCTGCGTTAGAAGTTGTTAAGGAAGATGGGGAAGAACTTCCTCACCGAAGCGTCGAACAGTTTCCTCTAACTCATTGTCTGACACTCCCCCTAAATCAAACATAAATAGCTGTCGGTTGTGTCCAAGTAATTCATGTAGCTCCCCCATGCGGTCGATGCACTCCTGAGCGCTTCCTGCCACCGCGGGTCCCGCTAGGAAGGATTCAAGATCAAAAGGCATTTGAACTTTGCCGCCGGTGTTGTCGCCGATGAGCTGGTCCACAAAGTTCCAATAATGGCCGTAACGAGGCGCAAAGCGGCTTCGCATATCGGCGTGATCTAATCCAACGAACGCATGGCAACACGAGCCAATCACAATATCTTCGACGTTTCGTCCTGCTTGCACCCAAGCTTCTTTGTACTGCTCAACAATGGGAATAAACATTTTCGGGTGTCCGAAAACCGAAGGAAGCATAAGACGACACCCAAGTTTGGCAGCGAGTAAAGCGGACTCTTTTGATCCCGCACCTATCCACATTGGAATATCGCAAGTAGGTCGAGGACGTATTGTTATCCCCTCTAGTGGGTCTCGAAATTTCCCAGACCAAACTACGTTCTCCTCGGTAAGGAGAATCTGCAACAGTCCCAGTTTCTCGTCGAAAATTTCTCGGGCATCTCGGACGTCCAGCCCAAATGCCGGGTAACTGCGGCTAAAAAAGTTGCCTCGGCCAGTGACAATTTCAACGCGGCCTGGAAACAGATTCTCGAGAGTGGAGTAATCCTCTGCGGCGCGGACGGGATCTAGGGTCGGTACTAATGTGACGGCGGTGGACAGAATGAGATCCGGTACTCGTTCCCCGATAGCAGAAAGCACGACTGGAGGAGAACTCAGCATGTAATCGTTGAAGTGGTGTTCACCTATATGAACCGCATCAAATCCGGCTTCGGATGCCCAAACTGAATAACGAATTAGCTGTCTATGGCGGTCTGCTTCGGACAACAATTCACCGGTTTTAGGATGGGCGAGGTTGTCTCCCAGGCTGAAGATTGCTGATTCCACGTTCCGTTCCTAGCGTTGGTCTGTCGTTTTAGCCAAATCAGCCATGAGGCGTATCGCTTCGTCTTGACCAGTGTTGATGTTGAGTCCAGTCAATCCACTGTCGGCCCACTGAAGAAATCGTTGCTTTATTCGCTCTGGAGAGCCGTAAAGACCCGCTTCATCAACGTATTCATCTGGTATTGCTTCTGCCGCTTCTGCTTTTTTGCCCGCAAGATACAACTCTTGTACACGAGTTGCGACGTCGGGGTAACCCCTTTGCACCATATGTTGATTGTGGAAATTAACGTCTTTGTGTCCCATCCCACCGGTGTACAAAGCGATGTTGTCCTTCGCCCTGCGAAATATGGGCTCTAAATCATCGGTTATCTGAACTGGACATTGACCAATTATCTCAAAGTCTTCCCAGCCTTTAGAAATGCCACGTTTTCGCGCTCGCTCAAAGCCTTCTTCGATCCACGGACGAAAATGTTGCATGCGTCCAGGCACAAAGTGCATTGGGAGCCAGCCATCACACAATTCGGCGGTTAATTTTACTGTTGCTTCCGAACCACTTCCCAACCAAATGGGAAGATCCGTATTCGTATGAAGTATGGAAGTGAGAGGCTTTCCTAGGCCAGTGGTTCCTTCGCCAACGAAAGGAAGCTGATATTCGCGCCCGTCGTGCACAACTGGTTCATCTCGGGCAAAGATTTTCCTCATAATTTGTATGTAGTCGCGTAGCCGCCAATAAGGCTTTCCCCAGGGCTGCCCATACCATCCTTCAACTATCTGAGGGCCCGATACCCCGAGACCAACGATCATTCGATTTCCACCAGCGAGAGCATCAATGGTTTGGGCTTGCATGGCGGCCATTGCGGGAGCTCGGCCAGCTAGTTGAATAATGCCAGTCCCAAGTTTGATTCGTTCTGTGTGAGCCGCAATGTAAGCGAGCGGAGTCATCGCATCGGAACCGTAGGCTTCGGCAGTCCAAACTGAGTGGAAACCAAGTTCTTCTGCCAGTTGGATTTGCTTGATTGGAAGCTCGAGTTTCCCACCTGAGTAACCGAGCATTAATGCAAGTTTCATTGTTACGGTCCCGTCTTTTCTGCTGACGATTGTCTATCAAATTGCAACATTAGGACCCTCAGCGAGCCAGCGATCATTTATGACTGTTCAACCCCGTTGCCACTGACCTTCGCAACTAGTTGATGGATCTATCTTTCCCTTCCCAGTAAGGGGCTCGCAGCTCGCGCTTTAAGACCTTACCCGGGCCAGATTTAGGTAATTCCGTAGAGCGAAACTCAACCGAACGAGGAAGTTTGTATCCACCCAACGACTCCCGGCAGAATTCAATTAAGTCTTCTGATGTCAAACTTTCGTCCCGAGGCACGACTACTGCATGAACTTGCTCGCCCCATTGGTCGTTAGGAACACCAAAGACGGTCGCTTCTAAGACTTTGGGGTGTTGGTAAATCACTTCTTCGACCTCGGAGCAATAAACATTCTCTCCGCCTGAAATAATCATGTCTTTGGCACGATCGACTAAATACAAGTAACCCTCGGCGTCTAAGTAACCAATGTCGCCGGTGCGATACCAACCGTTTTGGAGCACAGCAGCTGTTTGCTCGGGTTTGTTCCAATAGCCCTGCATTACGTTAGGGCCTTGAACCATTACCTCTCCTGGTTCACCTGGTTCAGCATCAATCTTCAATGAGACACCGAGAGAAGGATGGCCCACTGATTTTCCGCGGCTTGAACCGATGAGTTCCTCTTCGTGACGGAGCCCCGTTACCAAAGGAGCCGTCTCTGTTGCACCATAAAGGTGGAGGAGCTCCGCGTTAGGAAACTCTTCGTGAGCTCGTCGTAAGACTTGAGTAGCTATCGGGGAAGCCCCGTGGCAGATAAGGGCAAAACTTGAAATGTCTCTGGGGTTAGCTGACTGGGCTTCAACGAGAGCAGCAACCATCGTAGGAACAGCCAGAGTGGCAGAACATCGATGTTGCTCAATAAGGTCTAGACACAAGTTTGGTTCGAAAGCAGGCACGACTACTTGTGGAACGCCTAGTGCCAAGCACTGAAGAACAGAGTTTGACCCAGCTGCGTGAAACATAGGAGCGACCAACAGGTAGGTGTCGGCGTCGCTTAAAGGCATCGTCAGCTGGCTGTGCATAGTGTTAGCGATGAGATTCCTGTGAGTGAGCATCACACCCTTGCTCTGACCAGTTGTCCCACCTGTATAAAAGAGGCCCGCTAGATCATCTTCATTGATGTCGGCGAATTCTGCAGGCGTGGATTCTGCGAGCAGAGTTTCATACTCGGTCAGGCTTATAACCCGGTCTACTGACGCGGATAGTCCTCCCGGGTCTTGATCAGTTATGAGCAGCTTGGCTCCAGCGTCTTCCAAGGCGTATGCCAATTCAGGTTCAGCCCATCGGCTGTTTAGCGGCACAATTGCACGACCTGCCGCGGGTACGCCGCAATATAGCTCTGCGTAAATATCTGAGTTGCTGGCTAATAAACCGACCCGGTCACCCATGTTGATATCTAGATCTTGAAGGAGCGGACCAACCTTTCGGCACCGTGTCACGAACTCACCAAACGTTCTGGTTCGCTCTTCGCAGATAAACGCTGTTTTCTCAGCATGCATTGATTCAGCGCGTTGTAGCGGGTCAGAAATGGTTCGCATAGCAGGTCTCCGAAGTCCTTTTCACATTTCTATTCTCGTCGCTCCAGCTCGCCAGAACAATTCTTATGTTGAGAGCATCTTTGGCTTACTCACTCCCAATCATTGGACACTGAGATCAAGGTGTTTAATGACAGTGACTTGAGTGGCTGGGGGCAACGTCGATAGCTGGGTTTCGATCGAAAAATCCGTCCGGTACGAGCATGAAACCCGCGTACTCGGTTGGCATTACTGGATAATCCTCAACGCGAACATCGTGGGTTAGACCAAACGTGTGCCACACGGTGAGATCAGTATCAGCCAAAGAGCGGTCGTTCGCAGTGAACTTCGGCAGACCCTCCCCAGCGTTCCGCTGAGTGGGATAATCGCCTGCTGCATAACGTTCTGACTGTGTTGTAGGCGTAACCCACAGATTGTGTTTAGCGAACATTGCTCTTTGTGCATGCGGAGAGTTTTCCGCCGCGAACATCGTTGCCGTTGAGGAAGGTAAGAGGCGATAAGCAGTCGGACGTCCCAGCCGGTTCGTCTTTCCCGAGTTCTCAATTCTCCAATATCGGCTGCTTGTGGAATTAGTATTTCGCATCGCTGAATGTTCACTCTCTAAAAGAGTTTCCCGTGCAGCAAAAGCAGTGTTATGTGGGTTAGCTGGCCCTGCTGGAAGCGGTTCTGTATTGACTTCGACGATGTTATTTTTGTTCCCATCAATCGCCATGTCGAGTCGTACACAGAACAGATGCTGGTGAATAGGACCAGCAACGTTCGGCGCTACGAGACGAGCAAACGTTAGATCGTCGCCTTCGGCATGAGCTCGAGTAGTGAGGATGCCAGTTAATTTGATTTCTAATTTGATTGACCCATCCAAGTGGAAGTACCAAAAAAAACCGTACTCATAGTTACCCACTGTCGAAATGCTGCTGACAACTAGGCGTCGGGACCTGCGAACCTCAACTTCCCCAGTGTTCATATCGGTGTGTTTCCAACCGATTCCGAAATCCTCTTCGTGAATGCAAATGGCATTACCGGTAGTCATGACGCTCCCGTCGTCGAGCATTTGAACGGCGTCAAGGTAAAAGATTTCTCCCAAACAATCGCAGCCAAGCGTCAAGGAGTTGGCGGTCATTCCAAGCCCGTACTCGCCCGAATCCAGAGCATGTTTAAAGGTCTGGCTAGGTCGAGTATCACCGTAAGGAACCACCATCTCAGCTAAAGAAGCCCTATCAATGACTGGACGTTCAACTCCATCTTGGGTGTAACTAACACGATGCAGAACTAAGCCCTCGGTATCGTCAACAACCATCCGAAAACGCCACTTCTGCCAAATGATCTCATTGTCATCCACGCTAAAGCTGACCCCTTCAGGCTGCGTTATCTCTACAGGCTTAAGGTCATCCCGTATAGGCCCGTAATCACTTGCTACTGACTCAACGTCGTAGTTGCCCCGTTCAGTCGCCATAGGCCACGTACCAAAATCTTCTATGTGTAATACAGCCAGACTGTCCACATCAACGTGAACCATGAGGCCATCGATAGGGAACGCATACCCGTTATCGTTGGGGTTGGGCCGGTAAAAGGCAATGCAACGCTGGACCCTGCGTCCATCCTCAAATTCGAAGCCATAGTCGCCCGTTGGCCATGGGTCTATCTGAACTTTCGAAGCGTCATCAATACCCCGATCCTTGAGAGCTTTCTGGAAGTTAGGATCATTTCTGCAGGCGTCCATTACCTTGAATAGCTCTACAAACCCGACACGAGGGACTACGTCTGGAACTACCTCCCATCGATCTACCTCACCTCGGGTGACGGAAACTCGGGCTTCGTAGACTTCACCTTCATGTCGGATCACCAGATCTAAGCGTCGATCAACAGGGTCGCCTGGCTGCCAAGAATTAACTTCTTCCTTGGCTGGTTCGTAGATGCAACAGCCGTGGAATGTGGAACTGTCATCTATACGACCAGAATCGCGCAGAACTGAAATGCTCGCATCTAGTTCTTCCGCTGTCATCATCGAGAGTGGGTGCATGAACAAACACTAGGCGAAGTCGCGGAAGCCGCGTAATAACGTGCCGGCTACCGCGAATCGTTCTAAAGTGCCGGAGCACCCCTTGGAGGAAATGGATGCTTGAAGTAGGCAGTACTGCACCCGGATTTACCTTGCCCGATCAGCATGGAAGATCGGTATCGCTTGATGACTATAAAGGACAATGGATCTTGCTTTGGTGGTATCCCAAAGCAGCGACCCCCGGTTGAACTCTTGAAGGCCAGGGACTCCGTGATCGAGTCCCCGAATTTGAATCAGCCAATATCGTTATTTTGGGAGCGTCCTTCGACACCGTCGAAGAACAAAAAGCGTTCGCGGAAAAAGAGAACTTTTCTTATCCGTTGCTCGCAGACACAGACCGGAGCACCGGTTTGGCTTACGGGGTTGGTCGAGATGCAGACGACAAATTTCCGGACTGGCCACGCAGGGCTAGCTTCTTGATCGATCCGGATGGAGTCATCGCGAAGGTGTATGACTTTGCCGACAAACCCGATCTATCAGAGCATGCACAAAAAGTGTTGGACGATCTCAACGAACTGAGTTAGCTGACCGCGGTGAACCGTGATGTCCCTGGAAGAACAGATTTGTGAGCGGTTAGCGGGCCTTTATCCCGGCCATGACCCAGAAGTGATATTTGAATCTTGTACTTCTATTGTCGGGCCCTATCAGTCGCCGAGTAAGAAATCTCGATGGTCTGAGAAGGATGCGATATTGATCTGTTATCCAGACCAAGTCGTAGCCGATGGCCAAGCGCCTCTAGCAACTCTTAAGACTGTGCTATCTGAGTTCGGCGAAACGTTCTCGTTGGTTCACATACTCCCATTCTTCCCTTCTAGTTCTGATGGCGGATTCGCAGTAATCAATCACCTCGAAGTCGCGTCGGAAAACGGGACTTGGGAAGATATGGAATCGATAGGTGCCGATAGTGGCGTTATGGCCGACTTGGTGTTGAATCACGTCAGCTCTAGCCATCGTTGGGTTCAAGAATTTCGTCGGAACTCTGAGCCCGGTTCGAAATGCCTCAAAACCGCATCGCCCGATGAGGACTTGTCAAGCGTTGTGCGCCCTCGAACTTCAGAATTACTAGTTGAGTGTTCAACGGATGCAGGCTTGAAATACCTTTGGTGCACTTTTGGGCCCGACCAAATAGATGTGGACTGGGCTGAACCCGAAGTGCTCCTAGAAATGCTTAGAGCTGTTGAACGAATGTTGAACGCAGGAATTCGTTGGATCCGATTAGATGCAGTCGCATATACGCAAAAAGTTGTGGGCACGAAATGCGTTCACCTTGAGGAAACTCACGAACTTGTCCGGTTAATCAGAGATCTGTTGGAATGGCGATGCCCAGAAGCGGTTTTGGTGACTGAAACCAACGTCCCGCACGAAGAAAACCTTTCGTACCTCCGAGATGGGCAACAAGCTCACGCGGCATACAACTTCACGCTGGCCCCGTTACTCACCTTTTCGTTGTTGCTTGGTACCAGCAGACAGTTGGTGAGATGGTTGAGAGATGCAGAACCTCCACCTGCGGGAGCGACGCTCATTAATTTCTTGGGAAGTCATGACGGTATAGGGCTCAGACCTGTCGAAGGCGTCTTAAGTGTCGAAGATGTGCGCGCGCTGATCGACGCCACAGTGCAAGCGGGCGGTACGTGGTCGGGTCACGTAAGTGGAGAAGAAATACACCCATACGAAATGAACGTTGCGCCAGCTTCTCTATTTGGAATGGATCGATTGCTTACTGGCCACACTCTGCTAGCGAGTCTTAGGGGAGTACCGGCCTACTACTTCCCGGCAGTCGAAGGCGAACCTAACGATTTAGAAGCTGCCGAGAACGAGGGCCATAACCGGGCTATTAACAGACCTAAACGCACGACTGAGTCGCGAATTGAAGCGCTTGATGATGCTCGAACCAGCAGTCGTGACGAGTTAATCAGAAGACTGGCTCTGAGACAGACAATCTCTGCTTTCCATCCCGATGCTCAACAGCGAATTTTAGATCTGGAAGATCCTTTATTGGGGATAGTGCGTGGTGAGGAACCAGCTTCGGTGACGGTTATCGCAAATCTTGGATTTGATGCGACCAACTACGTCGTTGAGGAACCCGCTTTCGATTTGCTGTCCGAGCAGCTGGTTCATGGCGAAGTGTCGGTGGCTCCATCAGAGATACTTTGGCTTTCGACCGCTGACATAAGTTCCTGAATACAGTTTGGGAATTCCGTTGATAGCTGCTTCCAAGATGGCAAATTTGGAGGCAGCGGCGTTTGTGTCTCTCGAACGAGCTCCGCAAACAACTTTGCAGCCGAATTCTCAGCATCAGAATTTATTGGAATAGCGTTGCTGATCGCATTTGAACGATGGGAAAGCAGAGCATGATCAAGCCGAGCATCGAAATCTGGTCCCTCTATGTTCTCACGTCCGGAAATTGAAACGAGAGTGCTGATTATGTCCCGAGCCATCCGATGCAAACCCGACTCTGGATCATCGGGAGAAAGTATTTGGTGTTTGTGGTCGTAGCGGTCAGTCAAGTCTGTTTGAGCTACCCGAACTCCTAAAGAATGCACCTTGGCCAATAACGAGATATCTACCCCCCAATGCTCGGGAATCGTAATAGAGCTTGTTAAAGACGCTCGAGCTGCAAACTCTCCCGCTAGTGGGTACCTAAAAGACTGGAGGTATCTAATGCCGGGGTGACTGGGGTGAGACGAGGCCAAGGAATCTAGGAGGGGCCCCACAAGTAGCCGCGTAACTCGACCGTTCAGCCCTTGATGATCGAACCGAGGATAAAATCCCTTCACGAAATCGAACCCCATCTGGTCATCAACAATGGGGTGAGCAAGCCTCGCGACGAAGGATGACTCATAGGTGGAAATATCAGCATCGTGGACGACGATTGTGTGGATGTCCTGGTAGGAAGCAGCCGCTCCAAAGCAGCGCCACAAATTCCGTCCTTTGCCGGTGCCGGCCGAGAGACCTATGTTTTGGTCGAAAGACACCATCTTTTCGCTGTCATTCCAAATCACCGTGGTCTGTTGAGGAAGGGAAGCGAATAAGGCTTGCGCTGCTTTGAAAGAGTCTGCGTTAGCGCCATCAACACCAATAATTACTCTTCCTAACCAGCGAAGGCTCGATACTTGTCTGATAATTTCCGGTAGCGCTGAGCCTTCTAGTTCGCTGATTAGGCAGGGCAGCACCAGAGCTACTCCGCTTCCAACTGAAGGTTGAGAAACGAACGACAAAGCCTGTGTGTTTGCGCCCTCGGTTAGGCGGTGCAGTGTTGTGATGGGTCCCTGTTGATGAAAATCAGCCATTTCGCTCCTAACCTGGCGCCTACGGTAGACGAAGAGTGCACACCTTATGAAGGCACCCGAGGTATCGTTCCACATGGCTTCCTCATCATTTCCCTTCCCGACAGAGAATGAGAAATTTGCTGTAGAGGGTCTGACCTTCGATGACGTGCTCTTAGTTCCAGCTGCTTCCGAAGTGTTGCCGGATTCAGTTGACACGACTTGTCGGTTCACCAACAAGATCAAACTTCCTATTCCTCTAGCGAGCGCGGCAATGGATACGGTCACTGAGGCCAGATTGGCAGTGGCCATGGCCCGTCATGGTGGTATCGGAGTGATCCACAGAAATCTTTCCTTGGAGCAACAGGCTGATGAAGTCGACAAAGTAAAGCGTTCTGAGTCAGGGATGATCACTGAACCAATTACCTTGCCGCCGGACGCAACCCTGGCTGAAGCAGAAGAACTCATGGCGCGGTTCAAAATTAGTGGAGTCCCAATTACTGACGCACAACATCGGCTAGTTGGCATTCTTACAAACCGGGATTTGCGGTTTGAAACTGACTATGGACGGCTCATCTCAGAAGTTATGACATCAGAGGGCTTAGTAACAGCGAAGGTTGGCACATCGCTTGAAGAAGCCCAAGTGGTCTTGGGCAAACATCGGATCGAAAAATTGCCGATAGTCGACGATGGCTTTCAGTTGATGGGTTTGATAACTGTCAAAGACATAGAAAAAAAGATTCAGTACCCGAACGCAGCAAAAGATGAACACGGTCGACTCTTAGTGGCGGCGGCTGTCGGGGTCGGGTCGGGAGTAGATGATCGAGTTGCGGCGCTCGTCGAACGTGATGTGGATGTGTTAGTTGTCGATACAGCACACGGACATAGTCGCGATGTGATCGAAATGGTCGCGAAGATCAAAGCAAATCATTCAGTTGAGGTCGTCGCAGGTAATGTTGCGACAGCCGAAGCTACGCGGGCTTTGATTGATGCTGGCGCTGATGGCGTCAAAGTCGGCATTGGTCCAGGCTCGATATGTACGACTCGGATAGTGGCGGGAGTTGGTGTACCACAAATCACCGCGGTATTTGACTGCGCTGCAGCCGCCGCTAAGTTCGATGTTCCTATTATCGCTGATGGTGGTATGCAGTTTTCCGGTGACCTAGCCAAAGCGATTGCAGCTGGTGCCGACTGTGCCATGGTTGGTGGTCTCCTTGCAGGAGTCGACGAGAGTCCTGGAGAAGTAGTGCTCTACCAAGGGGAGCGATTTAAGGAGTATCGAGGTATGGGTTCCATTGGAGCCATGAAAGGTCGAAGCTTCTCGAAAGACCGGTATTTTCAAGATCAAAGAGATGAAGATTTACTCGTACCTGAGGGCATTGAGGGGCGTGTTGCATATAAGGGTCCAATCGCCAATGTTCTTCACCAGTTGACCGGTGGTTTGAGGCAGGCGATGGGGTATTGCGGCACTGCGACAATCGGCGAGATGCGCTCGAAAACCCAATTTGTCAAGATAACAGCGTCAGCTTTGCGTGAAAGTCACCCTCATGACGTCATGATCACTAAAGAGGCCCCTAACTATCGTCTTTCTTCGTGACCGATGAAGACTGGCCTGGGCCAATCAAATTTCGAGTATTCGGCTGGTCAACAGCTTTGCTAATCGTTGGACTTTGCGTCTATCTGGTGGTGCTCTGAGCGGACGGCTGTCATGACAGCGTTGTGATGTTTGCCAGCTTCATCACTGCTTCGCCAACTTCTCTTGACTTCTCAAGATCTACTGTGCCGCTAATACGCCATTCGTTGAAACCTTCAGGATCGCAAATGATCTGTTCAACTTCGTAGGTGTTGGTATCTCTACTATTAACAGTGAACCAATCTCTCGATCTAGCGTCGGGCCCGGTCAAAACTTCATCAAAGTCATTCCAGTACGGACTAGCAAGGTCTTCAAGCTGTTCAGGATCAGATAGGTCTCCAAGCGCTTCAGCGGCTAGTCCGGTGTAGTCAGCTTGAGCAAATAGCTGAATCCACCTGAAGGCGCCGTTTCTGACCATGACTTCGAAAGCTCGGGTATGACTGGTGATATCGATCGACTGAGGACGAACCTCTTCAGTTAATGATTGAGGGCTTTGTAAGCGTTCCCACTCATCGATAAGGCTGCTATCGACTTGACGTATTAAAGCGCCAAGCCATTCCGTCAACTCAGATAGATCGTCATTCCATGCGCTATCTGGAACCGTTTTATTTAGTCCTTTGTACGTATCAGTTAGATAGCGGAGAAAAACTCCTTCTGAGCCTTTAATTCCGTAGTAGTTGACGTACTCGCGAAAGGTCATAGCGCGTTCATACAAGTCTCTGACAATTGATTTAGGTCGAAGATTTTCCTGACCGATCCATGGGTGATGAAGGGCCCATGCGTCAAAGGTCGTGTACAAAAAGTCTCGTAACGGCTTAGGCCACTCGACCTCATCGAGTCGCTCCATCCGCTCCTCGTACTCGACGCCGTCGCGTTTCAACTCAGCGACCAACTCGTCTCGTGCTTTGTCTGCTTGTCTAGCCAAGATCACATTCGGGTTTTCCAAGACCGATTCAACAAGCGTGAGGACGTCTAGTGGGTAGCTGGAGAGCTCCGGGTCTAACAGCTCTACTGCATCGAGAACAAAGGGAGAGAGTGTCGCTGTGAGATCAAACTCTGCTTGAAGGTCCAGGTTTACTCGCACGAGACGCCCCTCGGAGTCCGGTTTGTCTAACGTTTCAACGACTCCTGCTGCGGTAAGCGACCGATACATTGCGATGGCTTGTCTAATCTGTCGGCGTTGTTCTGGCCTTGGCAGGTGATTTTGGCTGAGTAATTCCTTGATACCGCGACACCCGTCGCCGGGCCTATCCAGAACGTTGAGCAACATTGAATGGGAGACTGTAAAGCTTGGATTTAAAGCTTCAGGATTGCTACTTCGTAATCGAGCAAAAGTTTTTTCATCCCAATGCGTGTAGCCCCTTAGCGGAGGCTTCTTACGCTGAACTTTTTTGTTTTTCTTGGGATCTGAGGCGGCCTTGGCTGAGGCCTTCAAGTTTTCTACGTGATGTTCAGGGGCTTGGCACCAGACAAACCCTTGATCGTCGAAACCTTTGCGACCTGCTCTTCCGGCTATCTGATGAAAATCTCTAACGCCGAGAATCTTTGTTTCGTGTCCGTCGAATTTACATAGTTGGCTAAAGAGAACTGTTCGGATTGGGACGTTGATTCCGACCCCGAGGGTGTCTGTGCCGCATATGAGTTTTAAAAGCCCTTTTTGAGCTAAGCGTTCGACTAACAGTCGATATTTTGGCAGCAGCCCGGCATGATGAACCCCTATTCCCGCTTTAACAAATCGCGCGATGTCCTTGCCAAACGGAGAATCAAAACGAAAGTCCGCAATTTCTTTCTTGATTAATTGTTTCTCCTCGGCTGAAAGGACATTCAAACTTGTCAATGCTTGAGCTCTTTCAGTAGCTGCCCTCTGGGTGAAATGAACTATGTATATAGGGGCTTTATCCAACTGAACGAGGTCGTGGATCGAGTCCAACAATGTGGACTCTCGATATTCCCACTGCAAAGGAACCGGCCGCTCAGTGGCGGTCACCTCCACGGCGACACGGTTACTTCTGCGTTCGAGATCCTCCAAAAAGAAGTCAACTCGGCCCAAGGTTGCGCTCATTAGGAGGAACTGTGTCCCCGTTAACTCAAGAAGAGGAACTTGCCATGCCCATCCGCGGTCTCGGTCGGAATAATAGTGAAACTCATCGATGACGGCAGTGTCTACTGGCGCAGATGAACCATGTCTCAAGGCAAGATTCGCCAGAACTTCCTGAGTGCAACAAATAATCGGAGCGCTTGGATTCACTGAGGCATCTCCAGTGATCATTCCGACGTTATTTGCTCCGAATTCCTCGCAAAGAGAAAAAAACTTTTCAGAAACCAACGCTTTGATTGGAGCCGTGTACCAACAGCGTTTCGAATTAGCTACAGCATCGAAGTGGGCTGCGGTAGCAACCAATGACTTGCCAGAGCCAGTGGGCGTTGTAAGCACGACGTGGTGTCCAGAAAAAATCTCTAGGACTGCTTCCTCTTGGGCTTCATAGAGGTCAATTCCGGCGGCCGTCGACCAATCTAAGAATCCTTCCAGCAAGTTCTCAGAATCGGTTTCGGTTGGAAGAAATTCTAGTAAACGAGGTTTGTTCATATTGGACGCAACTGCCGGAGAGGGTCATTCAACAAAACTCCAGTCGGATCCACATTTTCTCTGACCGTCCACCACCTGTCCCAATGGTCGTAGCTGGCTGCTAAATCATCTCTATTTAGATAGTGAACTTTTCCCCAATGTGGACGTCCGCCGTATGACCTGAAAATCTTTTCGGCGTCCTGGTAGTAGGAGGTCTCATCATTCCGGACGGATTCGTGTATCGAAATTGTCACAGTTGACCGCCCTCCGGTTGGAGATAGCCAGACATCGTCACCTGCAACGGTTCGATATTCGACTGGCCATTCCACCTCCGGATGATGACGGCTCAACAAATTATTGATGTCTTCAATGCAAGCGGGACCATTCTCAGATGGCAGCGAATACTCCATCTCTGTATGAGGGTTTAACCGTTGGTTGGGCAGCACTTCAAAACTCCAAGCCCGACGTTGGCCTTCTTCTCCCAACGGGTACCTAGGAGGTTCTTCAGTTACATCAATTGACTTACAAACGGCTCGTTCTTGGCCGGGCCACCAGAAATATTCAAAATGTCGAGTTGCTTGCGTGAGCTCCTCGATTCTTTCCATAACACTCTCGAGCGGTTCGAGCCACTGGCGCTCTTCAAGTCGGTAGGCATCTCGGACTTGGATCGTGACTTCGATGACAACTCCGAGGGCACCCAATGACAGTCGGGCAGCTTCGAACAGATCTGGCTCTACCTCATGGTTACAAGTCACGAATGAACCGTCGACTAGGACTAGTGACAACTGAGTCACCGCGCTAGACAAACTTCCGAGATTGATTCCCGTGCCATGAGTTCCGGTCGCGATGGCACCTCCGATCGACTGTTGATCAATATCACCTTGGTTAAGTAGACCCATCCCGTGTTCAAGAAGTGGTCGTCCGCAGGCATGAATTTTCGTCCCGGAGCGAAATGTCGCTGTCATTGCTGTTTTGTCAACAGAGACAAGTCCGGTCAGAGGACGAGTGTCGAGAAGTACTCCGTCGGTAGGCAACAGTGGATAGTGAGAATGTGCGGTGCCTACGGTTCGAACGTTCCATCCGCCCTCGCGCGCCGCTAGAAGCTCTCCTTGTATGGCCTCGACGGTGCCGACCTGCGCGATATTTCTCGGTGCGGCAGAAAGTTTTCCGGACCAATTCATCCAAGTAATGTCGCTGCGATGCTCGTCTGCCATGAATAGGAGCTTAGAACTGAAAATGTTGGCCTGAGATGCGCTCACCGTCTTCTATAGCTGACTATTGACCCGACCAAACCTCGGGGTTGAGGATATGCGACGGTTTGCTACCAGCGAACGCAGTTAAGATTTGATCTAGCGCCATAGTGAAAATACGTTTCCTTCCAGCAGTAGTCGCAGACGCAACGTGAGGTGTCACCAGAACGCTTTCGTGTTCCAATAGTGGATGGCCAGCAGGCAGTGGTTCTGGATCCGTTACGTCAATCCCGGCACCACGAATCTTTCCAGCATTCAAGCCTTCGAGAAGAGCGTCGTCATCTACGAGGGCGCCTCGAGCTGTATTTACTATGAAGACTCCTTCAAGCATGTTGCTGATCAAATCAGTATCTACCAAGTGACGCGTTTCTGAATTAAGGGGAGCGTGGATGGAGATAATTTGGGCCTCGGAGACGGCTTCTTGAAGGTCGTCGAAGCGTCTAACTCCAAGTGTTTCGAATAGCTCGGCGGACTCGAATGGGTCATATGCGCTGACTCTGAGCCCTGCAGCGATAGCAACCCTAGCTACCCGAGAACCGATCCTGCCGAGACCGATCAAAGTGAGGTTGGCTCCGTCAAGCTCCAGTGCATTGTGGCGAGCGACGTAGTTGCCTTCTTGTCGTTGAAGTTGACGCTCACTTTCCTTTAGTTGTTTCGTTATTGCGAAGATGAGAGCTAGCGCGTGTTCCGCGGTAGAAATTGTGGGTCCGTCGGGGGTATTGCAAGCAGCTACTCCGGCCGCGGTTGCATCGTCCAGTACGACGTTGTCGAATCCGATTCCCATACGCGCTAAGACGCGCAGGTCAGCTGCTCGTTTGAAGACAGATTCATCGTAAATGATTGACGCGCCGGCTATCAGTCCGTCCGCTTGCTCAATCCCGTCAAGATGATCGTCTGAATCGGACCACATGGCATTTATGTCGGCTGGCACTAGGTCTGCCAACTCTGGCGTGGGACGGCGATCAAACCAAATAGTAAACGAATCAGACATCTTGCAATTTTAAGTCTGTTGACTCCGCTCTACCCGACTTGCTAGCTGCTTTCTCATTACATTAGAAGTATTCCGGGGGGAACTCATGCGCGTTGACGAGGCAATTATCCACGACTTAGACAGGTATCGAACAGAGGGATACCCCTGGGCGGAATGGGATTTGTTTCGCGACGAAGCTCCTATCTATTGGTATGAACGCGAGGGGATCAAGCCTTTTTGGTCGATCACTCGCTACGCAGACGTGCGCCGGGTTTCGGGCGATAATGAGAGCTTTGCTAATGGTGAAGGCAGACTCAGGCTTGATTTAGCCGAACGCGATAACCGCTTTTGGGATGGTTATCGAGAACGAATGAGTGAACGAGGATGGGATCCCGAAGAGCCTCCCGACTTCATTTATACCGACCGTCCTGTCCACTGGGACATGCGACGCCTCGTCGCCCCCGAGTTCACTCCCAAAGCTATGAGGACGCGCGAAGAATCGTTGACCCTCCACGCTCAGAAGTACGCCGATCAGTTCTGGGAGAAGGTAGCGACTAAAGGGACTGCAGACTTAGTCGAAGATTTGGCTGTGAAGCTTCCACTAGCAACTATCTGCGAGATGATGGGCGCTTCACCCGAAGATTGGGAGCAAGTTCACGCTTGGACTGCTGTCATGTTTGATGACCCGTCACTGATGAGGTTTGCTGAGAAAGGTGAATCAAAGAAAGAGATGCGACGCAGGATGTTCGTTGAGTTCGAAGACTGGATCTTTGAGCAGATTGCCGAGCGTCGTAGCACCGATTGCAGCGGCCCAGATTTAATTTCAATCTTGTTGCGTTCCGAAATTGAGGGTGAGCCGCTGACGCCGCAACAGCTACTGGGATACATACGAGTTCTGATAGCAGCGGGTAATGAAACAACTCGAAATGCAGCCACAGGTGGAATGATTGTGCTTCTCGAAAACCCAGGGGAACTGAAGTTTTTGTTGAACCACCTGGACGAGAGCGCTGTGATCGACGCTGGTGTCGAGGAAATCCTTCGCTGGACCTCACCTGTAATTCAGTTTGCCCGTGTTTGCACGCGCGACACGCAAATCAACGACCAAGTAATCAAAGCCGGTGATCATGTTGGTATCTGGCATGCCTCCGCTAATCGAGATAACCGGCAATTTGACGAGCCTTATCGTTTTGATGTCCAGAGGACTCCAAATGATCATCTCGCATTCGGCCATGGAGCCCACTTTTGTCTTGGCACTCATCTGGCTCGGTGGGAACTTCGTTCCTTCTTTCGAGCGGTGATTCCTTTATTGCCCCAAGTGAGTCTTGATGGCCACCTAGAACGCGTCGGCCACCTTCATGTCGGCCCTATACAACGCCAAATGGTGGTCAAGGCGTAGGAAATTCATCCCAAGGTTAAGCAGACCCAGGCTCCCTCTTCGGCATCACAGTTTCTTTTGGTAAGTAAACGTAGGGGATTAAAGGCATTGACCACCGAGTCGATTTGAGACTCTAAAAGACCTGAGACTACGAGCCGGCCTGCCGGACGGAGACTGTCGATCAACAACTCAGCCGATTCAATGAGAGTCGAGGCGAGCATGTTTGCAACTACCACGTTGTACTCATCCGTGAGAGTGGTTAACGGAGCTGTTGACGCTTCAACAAAATCTCTTACGCCATTGGCTTTGGCATTGTCGAGCGTTATTTGAGGCGCGTCCGAGTCGATATCTATTCCGACCACATGAGTTGCTCCCAATCGGGCTGCTGCGACTGCAAGCACTCCACTACCGCAACCAAAGTCCAGAACAGACTCGTTTCCTTCTAGCAGCTGTTCCAGTTGAGCCAAAGCAAGCCTCGTAGAGACGTGGCTACCGGATCCGAAGGAACGCCCAGGGTCGATCCATAGGACCAGTTCACTAGCTTCAGGTTCATAGTGCACCCAAGGGGGTTTAACTACAAGACGATTACCAGCACGGTAGATCGAGGCGAAAGCTCGCCAAGTATCCAAATAATCTCCTGAGCCGAATTCTTCGATCACCGTAAATTTTTCGAGTTGTCTAGCTGCTTCGTTAGCCGAGACAGCTGAGGCAAACCCAGCCAACAGAGTGATAGAAGCTCCGGTATCCACTTCTTGGACACCCAACGTCCCAAGTCGCCAAAGTTCGCCCGAAATAACGTCTACTTCATCGGGAGTAACCGTCATTCGCAGACGGGCTTCTTGGCGGCTCAGTTCTCCCACGCCTAAGAACGCTAGCTTCGGTTTAGCTGATCGATCGATTTTTCTATGAGTCAGTTTTGGAGTTTAAATGAAAACAGAAATTGTGTTGACGGGATTGGCGTTTGGTGAAGGGCCACGGTGGAGAGATGGGCACCTGTGGTTCTCGGACTTTTATCGACACGGCATATTCCGAATGGATGAAAGTGGTAACGAGGATTTAGTACTAGAGGTTCCAACCCAACCATCGGGTCTCGGATGGCTTCCTAACGGTGACTTGTTATTTGTCTCAATGCTCGACAGAAGCATCAAACGAATGGACAGCTCTGGTGCGGTCTTTCTCCATGCAGACCTATCAGAAATAGCTGGTGGGCCTTGTAATGACATGGTTGTGTCGACTGAGGGCATCGCATATGTAGGCAACTTCGGGTTCGAAGAAGGAAAAAAGTTTTCTCAGGCCGCACTTGCTGTGGTTGGGGCGGATGGCCAAGCCCGCAAGGGTCCCGATGGCCTTGATTTTCCTAACGGCACAGTGATCAACCCCGAAGGCGATCGGCTAATCATCGCTGAATCCTACGGCTCTCGTCTGCTTTCCTTCGACATCGAAGGGGATGGCTCCTTGAGCGGGAGACAACTGTTTGCGGATTTAGGTTCACGGGTACCAGACGGTATTTGTCTCGACGCGGAAGGGGGTATCTGGGTTGGTGACCCAGCCAATCACTCGGTGTTCAGAGTGATTGAAGGAGGAGAAGTCACCCACCACATCGATCTCGAATTGAACTGTTATGCGTGCATGCTTGGGGGTCAGGACCGAAAGACGTTGTACCTGGTAACTGCTCCAAATTCGGGCAGAGGTGGTGCCGCTAAACTTCGTGAAGGACGCATAGAGCGGGTCCGCGTAGACATACCGGGAGCTGGAACTCCGTAGTTTTCTGCCACCAGTTCCCTAGAACCTAAGAGGGTTCTCAGCACTCCATGCCAGATGTTCCTCCGCAAGATTGAATTTCACTTGGCGCCAGGTGAGCTCGATATCGGCATCGTCATCTGATGGATCAACCATTAATTCGAACATCCCATTGTCCGTCTCTTCCCCTGGGCGCGCTAATAGAGACATAAACGCTTGTGCCATCTCGCTTGGCTCCAGCATTCTTGGTTGCCACCGTCCGAAAACCCGGTCGTTGTCTGCGTACTGATCAGTCATTCCTGTGCGGATGAATGGGAACATCAAAGAGAAACTTTGAACTAGATCAGCGCTCCTACCGAGGTTGACTTTCAACACTCTAGGTAGCTGCAAGACCGCCCAATTACTGATTGCGTAGCCTGGTACTGACTGCCCGGGGTCGATTGCTTGGCGCGATGACACGTATACGAACTGGATTGGTTCGTTGGCGTGAACGGCCTCGCCCGCCCAGAGATGTGTTGAGGCCAGAAAGCCATCGACTTTTGTATCGAGAACTAAGCGAGACTCGTCCAGATTGTCAAGAAAGTGCTGCCGGACCCTTGCACGACGAACGGCACTGGGTTCCCCTTCTTCTTCTTTGAGAGCTCGACCAAAGCTATAGCCTGACTCGGTTAACCCCGAATTGCAGATTACGAGGTTGGGTGGGAGGCCGCCCATTTGTTCGATGACGTAGCTTCTGGAAGCCCATAGGTCGCGCAGGTTGGTAACGTCCGCTTGGACCGGGAAGGCATTAACTCCTTCCGCACGCAGTTGGTTGACAAGATCAAACCCATCTTCATAGCTGCGATGAAAGTGCACGCCAACCGAAGCAGCTCCGTTGAGTCCCGCTGATAGGGCGAACGCCTGGCCGATACCTCCGTCTTTGCCTGCGCCGGTGATGAAGACGCGCTTTGCTTCGACCGCCGACCTGTATTGGTCAAAACGGAAAGCATCTGTCGGAGCCGTGTAGGTCATCGCTAACACTCCAAAGTGGGGCAGTGGACTGCTGACGATATCTGCCAAAACTAATAATTCCCTCCAAGTATTTTGTTAGAGGGTCTTCTTTAGCCCGGCTCCTTCCACATGAGGGCATTTCGTCTCATTGTTGCTACCAAGACGTCATTTTGGTTGTGGGATCGATGTTCGAACAAAACAATCCCTTGATCTGGCTTGCTAGAAGATTCGCGGGCGGTGATTACTTCAGACTCCACTCGAAGAGTGTCTCCGTGAAAGACTGGGGCAGGGAAATTCATTTGTTCGAAGCCCAAGTTGGCAACCGTGGTCCCGTGTGTCGTTTCGTGAACAGATATTCCGACGATAAGAGCAGCGGTGAACATCGAGTTCACTAGAGGACGCCCGAACTGAGTCTCCTTTTCTGCGTAGTCAAAATCGAGATGTAGCGCAGCTGGATTCATGGTCATCGTCGTGAACATGATGTTGTCGGTCTCGGTGACTGTTCGACGCAGGCGGTGACGTATTACTAATCCAGGAGTTAGTTCTTCGAACCAAAGTCCTCCGTGGGGTCGTTCATCGGTCAAGACAAATCCTCTCCGTGATCTAGGTTGTTAAATCGTTCATTCCAGGAATCTCACAGGCCTGATCTAATTCAATGCCTGCGTGGACTACCGCGTTTTGATGAGGGCCGGCACACCATGAAGGCATAACCATTGTGTATAGGCCACTCCCACCTGCTTGCAACACCAGTATTCGGTCTGGATCTTTTAACACGTGAATGCGGTCTTCGTCGGCTGCTTCATCGCTGACGGTTTCGTTGTCGTTCTGCATTGTTTGGGAATAAAACGTTGGGCTAATTCGCCGCATCGTTCCAACGGATATGGTTGCGCGACTTGCAAGTTCGGCCTGAACGTCTTGGCGGGAAAGGCCAGCGCGCTTAATGACTTCTGTATGGTCAGGGTTCATTATGACGGTGATAGCGCCATTCCTTAAATGAACATTGTTGCTACCTGGATTGGCCATCACTAACGCGATCACATCCAGTAAGGCTTCTACCGATGCAGGGTCGTCTCTATCCCCTGTAAAAAATGTTGAGTGAGGAGCTTCAGCACCGGTGATTATGACTGCACTTTCGTCCGGTTCATAACCGAAGGTGGTGTGCAATCCCGGAAAGGGGCTGTTCTCTTCATCCTCCGCTAAGCAGTAAGTGAATTTGCCTGGATGCCCGTGCAGTGCCATGTCTGAAGAGCCTGGCCGGGCTCCACCGATATTGATCATCGCGAGCCTCAAGGCACGTCCGATGGAAGCATTGGCTCGATGGCCAGGCCCCATAGCGCCGAATCCCGAAGCGATTTCGCCACACGCATTTCTCGCAGGGCCGCAGACAATCATCAAGGGAGCGGTGCAGTGTGTGGTCGCTTGCATTTCGGTGAGATCAAATTCGGGTTGGCAGACTGCTCGAATAGCAGCGACCACAACTGGGATGTGATCGGGTAGACACCCTGCCATCACTGCGGCAGTCGCTACCTTTTCGATAGTCGCAGCACCATAAAGCGGCCCCATGACACCAAGCACTAAGTCGGGTTCATATCCGGTTGAAAGGACCATCCGAGCCACTCGTTCGGCGGTCGGAATGACCACCGGAAGACCATCAGTGCAGCCGAGTTGGTGCAGGCGCTCTAGAGCGTCATGTTCCGAGGCTGCTTCAAGCAAACTCATTTTTGAACCGATTCCGTTCTGCTTAAGAACTGAGAAATTCGACGATGGATGGGGTGATTTCAGATGCGACTTCGGCCATTTTGTCTTCACCGGTCCCGGCAACCGGGTGCGGTAGTTTCACCCTAGGAACCGCCGGCATACCCGAAGAGTTCGCAAAAAAATCACCTTGGGGCCAAAATTCTTCTGTAACTAACGCCACAGATGGAATTCCTAGCCGAGCTACTGAAATGCTGTCACGCACGGTGCCAGAAGTGCAGCTGCCTCAATGGCCGTAGGCAGCAACTACTGCCTGACATTCGGCTTGGATGTCTTCGAGCATCTTGCCACCTACAACTGACGAGGCATCGCCTTTGTCATATCGAACAAATGATGCTGTAGGAACTGCCTGCGCAAGCGTTTTCTCTACATGATCTAAAAATCGAACGCTGTCAGGAAATCCATTGGCTACAAGCCCAATAGTCAGTGGCTTATTTAAATCAACTTTAATTTCGTACGGCTCGGCAACCGCTTTCGGTTGAGCCCGAGGATCGTGAAACTCAGTTGCTGTAATCATGGTCCGCCCCTGTCAATGTGATGCGCTTCAACTATTACACATCTCAGTCGGTTCCATCTTAGCTCTCGTCCTTCAGCTGTCGAAGAAACATTCCGTTATCGAAATAATCTCGCCAGAAGGTAATCAGACCTTCGTTTACCTCAAATACTCCCATTACAGGAATTTCAATGCTGCGACCGCTCGCCGTATTGAAGCGATCAAGGCGCTCGTTCATAACCGTGTTGCCGGAGCAAGTCTGGCGCACCACCTCAAATTCCACTGGCCCTTCACCCTTTAATAGACCACTTAAAAATTGCAGCATGTCTTCTTTGCCGTTCATATCGCCTATGGGAACGTTGTCGTAATAACAATCATCCGAAACGTGTTCCAATGCGGCATCAAGCTCACGTGACTCGATCTTCGAAATGAATAAATTTACTATGTCTTCGGGGTTCTCTACATCGCTCATATTCGATGATTCTTGCAGGATCTCGTAAACCATGCTCATCCATGGGAGGCTGTGGTCATGCGTTTCCAAGACAAGGTTGTAGTTGTAACAGGGGCAGCTGGCGGAATCGGACTAGCTGCCGTGCGCCGATTCGCTTCGGAAGGAGCCCGTATTTTGGCAGTAGACCTAGAGGGGTCGAGTCTGGATGCAGCTGCAGCCGAAGCTCATTCGTTTGGAACTGAAGTGTTTACTCACGCAGCCGATTGCAGTCTCGCTGACGACGTCTCTGGCTATGTTGACCGATGCGTACGCGAGTTCGGCCGCTGTGATGTGCTCTTCAACAATGCAGGAATTGAGGGTCTAATCATGAACCTCACTGAGTATCCCGAGGAAGACTTTGACCGCGTTATCAGCGTAAACCTTCGCGGTGTCTGGCTTGGAATGAAATACGCCGCCCCAGCGATGTTTGCCAGTGGCGGTGGATCCATAGTTAATACCGCCTCAACTGCGGGGCTCATCGGCGCTCGGGGTCTGTCGGCTTATGTCGCAAGCAAGCATGGAGTCGTCGGGCTGACGAAGTCCGCAGCCCTAGAACTGGTTCCCCAAGGTGTCAGAGTTAATGCAGTATGCCCATCACCAATTGAGACAAGAATGATGCGAAGCCTTGAAGAGGGATTTGGAGGCGATCAAGCAGAAATGATCCGCAAAGACCTAGCCTCTAGAAACCCTATGGGCCGATACGGTGAACCGGAAGAGGTAGCAGCCCTGGTCGCCTTTCTCGCCTCTGACGACGCCAGCTATATCAACGGCGGTATATACACCGTCGACGGCGGTTCGACAGGTGGCAGATGAACTCAGCACATCGCGTTCATGACATTGGAGGAGTTGAAGGATGGGGAGCGGTCCCATACGAGCCTGACGAAGAGGTCTTTCATTACGATTGGGAACGCAGAGTTTTTGGTCTCATGTTTCAAGTGCTTTCCGAGACAGCTAAACGGCCGGGAGAGTTCCGACATGCTCTTGAGAGGTTGTCGCCCGAAGACTATTTCTGTTCCGACGGATACTACGGGCGATGGCGGGCCGCAATGGAAGTGCTCTTAGACGAATATGGCCATGTCGCTAAAGACGAGCTAGATGACCTTCTAGGAGTTGAGCGAGGAACGGGTCCGGGGCATCGAGTAGCGGGAGTCGCTGAAGTAGATCCTCAAAACCTGCCACCAGATCGATTGACACCAAAACCAAACCACCGGACCGTAAGACGTGAGCTGGAAGAGGCATCACAATTCGAAGTAGGCGACCGTGTCATTGCCGTTGGCAACAATGGAATGGGGCACACCCGTCTGCCCGAGTACGTTAGAAATATTCCTGGGACAGTGGTGAAGCTCCACCCGGCAGAAGTTTTGCCAGATAGCACAGCCCACAATCTTGGTGAACGGCCTCAACATGTTGTGTGTGTCGCCTACCGGGCTAAGGACTTGTGGGGCCAGGACGCTGAAGAAGATGTAGTCATAAACGTGGACTTGTACGAGAATTACTTGGCGATGGAAACGGAACTCTCATGAATAAGCAAGATGATCATCACCACGGAGTTGACCCGAACTCACCTGAGGTACGAACAGAAGCACTTGAGGACCTTCTTGTAGAGAAAGGTCTGATCGACAGAGGTCGAGTCGACGCATTAATTGAACGGTTTGAACATGATTTGGGGCCCATGATTGGTGCTCGCCTAGTTGCCAAATCTTGGCTTGAGCCACAGTTCCGGAAGAGCCTTCTGGAAAATGCTGATCGAGCCTTAGAAGAAGAGAACATTAAAGGAGCAGAGATAGAACACGTGGAGGTTAAAGCAAATGAACCGGGCGTCCACAACGTCGTTGTTTGCACTCTTTGCTCCTGCTACCCCTGGGCTCTTTTGGGATTGCCACCAAGTTGGTATAAAAGCCCAGAATATAGATCGCGAGTAGTGCGCGAACCGCGCAAGGTTTTGCAAGAAATGGGGCTTTCCCTTGACGCTGAAACAGAAATCCGAGTGTGGGATAGCAGTTCAGAAACAAGGTTCCTCGTCCTACCAGAGCGACCAGAGGGAACTGAACAGCTCGGTCTCGAAGAGTTAGCCCAGCTTGTCACCAGAGACTCGATGATCGGCGTTGCTAAGGCCAAAGTCTCATGAGTGGTGTCGAAATTTTGGATGGTTCGTTGGCGGCTCCGCCTCGAACCAACGGAGAGTTACTTTTTGAAGCCCCTTGGCAAAGCAGAGCCTTCGGTGTCGCAGCGGATCTTGTTGAATCAGACTGTTTTAGTTGGAGTGAGTTTCGAGGTTCCCTCATTGATGCCATACAGACATGGGAAAATCTGGAAACACACAATCAGCCGCCTTGGGATTATTACACTTGCTGGGTTGCAGCATTGGAGCAACTGGTTTTCAGGAAAGTCCTGCTCAAACCTGCCGAGGTAGACCTTCGATCAAGAGAATATGTTGATCGACCGCATGGTCATGACCACTGATAGCAGCCTCGCATTCGCATAACTCAGTATTAAAGATTTCCTGAGTTTTCTTCCCACCACCAAGAGGACTTAAGCATGTAGCAGCGTCGCCGAGGGCCCTTCGCATCGAGATCTAAAGATTCATAAGACACATCACCGGCGTAGAAGGCCACCATCCCAGGGTCTGCACCTTCTACCTCCTTAATGTGTGTGTGAAAGCACTTAGGTTGACGAACAGCAGAACATGCTTCGAGAACAGAACTAAAGCCTCGGAGCCAATCCAAGGTGCAGAAGGTAGGAGTCACCATCTCTATTTCGCCGTCGGAGCGTCTCTGTAATGCTTCTGTAGGGGTCATCCAGTGGTGATCGGTAATTTCACCGTGGTCGATAGAAATGTCGAGCCCTTCTGGTGCCGCAGCCAGGAAGAATTGGGTCGAAAAGCGTTTGGGGCGAACAGCTGGAGGAAGCCAATGCGCGAAATGATGCAGTTCTGTGCCCGACAGATCAATTCCCGCTTCTTCTTGAGCCTCGCGAATGGCTGCGGCGTGGAAACCCCTGCCGTCGCCTTCGTCGCATACAGCAACCGCCGTGCTATCAGCACGGTCAGCTGGGTCAACCTTGCCGCCAGGAAAAACCCACATTCCTCCAAAATAAATTTTGGAGTTGCGGCGAAGCATAAGCACTTCTAAGCCTTCGGTGCTATCACGCGCAACCACCACCGTAGCGGCGTCAATGGGTTCTGCTATCTCGGTCAAGATTGTTCCTTAGTCTTATGAACTAATCGCTCAGAACCGGCGTCTAGGCCAGGTAGCTGTTGGGTTACAGAACCAGCATGGTCTGCAGCGAGCTTCAGAACCACTCCTTCCAACTCAGCCCAAGAAGTAACTCTCGGACCTTCGATATGGCGGTTGTACGGCTGGTCAAATGTGATGACTTGATTGCCAGCTTCGCGAAGGCCTTCCACGTTGTGAGGGCCATCGTCCACATAGGCGTGGGCTGCGACGTCTGGTTTCTCTCCAACAAAACAGACATCTCTGTACGGGATCCGTTTTTGGTCCAACCATTGCGCAGTATCGGCTATTGCGACAGCGTGCCCCCAATTTACGTATAGGCGGTGAGTAACTACTCGAATCCAGATGCCTGCATCCGAAAGGCGCCAAAGAGTTTCGGCGCAGCCCGGCACCACTTCCATATCTCTGAACATGCGGTGTTCCATAACAGCAACGCGATGAAGTCGTTCGAAGTCATCTGGGCCAAAACCCCATTCCCTAAAGTCCCAGCTTCGTTCTAGCGGGAGCGACTGTTCATCTACCCCCAGTTCTTGAGCAACAATTTCTCGAAAAATTTCGGTGTGCAATCCGCAGACCCCGTCCAGATCAACGCCAAAGATAAATTCGCTCATGTTCGGCGCTTCCGAAACTTATTTCGTTTTGCTGGAGGCTCCTCGATGATTGGGAGTTTTAACCAGGAGTCCGAGAGCTTTGTTTGACCGTCGATCCGTATTTGTTCAAGTTCAGACTGTGTCCATGGTTCAGAGCGAGGATCGATAGCTCGATAGCGGGCTTCAAGATATTCGAAGTTCTCTTCGGTAATGACATTTTCAATTAGCTGGCAAGGGCTCCAGCTTTCGATATTGCCCAGCCAGATGTAGCTGTCAGCCACGTCTTTAAGGCGTAAAGATGTTTCTTTGCCGTCGACGGAGCCAACGACTTCGTTCAAGCCCACATTTCCCAGAGTTGCAAGGTCCAGCGCAATGCCGAAGGTATCGGGCTTTTCGGGCGCCGCAGCTATTAGTGCCTCAACGCGCTCCGTAGCTTGGCTGTCGGCAACCGATCCGTGAAATAGTACGCGAGCCACTCCTTCCGCCATCCAACGGTGGAGGAGGTTACCGACAGTAACTGTGGGCAAACCGTCTTCCCATTGAATGAGTCCGGTCGTGGTGCGCTCGCCGGACATCAATACAACTGCGCGTCCACCTGAACGAAGTACTTCATTCGTCAAAGTATTGGCCATATGAAAAGCCGCTACATCGCGGTAATTGCCACCCATCCACCAATTTCTAAGCTCTAATTCAGCGGCTGATCTTCCTTCAAGAAGCGATGGGTCCTCTACATAGGTTGGGAGACCTAGACCAACGACCCGAAAGCGGGGGGCTTGTGATTCGAGGCCTCGGTTAAGAGACCATGCGCTCTTTAAAACCTCAGCATATTCGAAGTATGTGAATCCAATTCCAAGCAGATCGATAAACAAATTTGTGCAGGCGGCTTCGTCCCAGGACTCTGCAGTGAGCAATTGGTCAAGAGACTCCTGAGTCCGCGAATTGGTGAATTCCCAAGCCAGGTTATGGACGCCAGCTTCGTAGAGGTCGGGTAAAATTTGGGAAATGAACCGTACGTGTTCTGCTATTCCGGTTTGGTCACCCAAGAGCACCAGTTGTTTAGACTGGGCTAATTCAACCAGGTGTTCACTGGCTGATTGCAGGGCTGAGGTCTCTTCTTGATTCTCTACTGGTGAAGTGTTCATTTGATGCCTGCCATAACTTTAAACAATCTGTGTCCAACTGAGTTCAGCTGCCGCAGCAGCATTCTGTATCGCGAGATCAAAGTCCCTGATAGTTGAATTAGGTTGCCTCAGCATTGGGTCGAGTGACCACTTTCGTGCCTCGGCAATATTTGTTTCATCGACCAATCCTCGGAGAGGAGTCGGTCCTCTGACATCTTTAGGACGTTCGAGAAAAATCCATCCGTTACATAGCTGGGAAATATCACCATTATCAATTGAAGTGGCGCAGGGAAGTCTCCCGATAGATCCTGAACTTACGTCGAAAGCGACTGGAAAGTGAGGATTGTTTGTATGAGCGAAGGCGGCATCTAAGTAGCCATCTGCTGGGAGAGTAAAAAGTCCATGCTCTCCATCAGCAGTTAGTGGTTGGTGAAGGAGAACCGTCGCTGCTCGGTCGGCGATCGCGCTATAGACGTAGTTTCCGCAACCGACCACCTTACCGTCGACAATCTGCGTATCAATTTGATCCATCGTCGGGTGAGGTCGTCTCCTCATTCGAGTTAACGCATTTCCAGTTTTAGTGAGAACGAGTGCCTTATGTCCATGTCTCACGAACTCTGTAAGTAAGACATCAGCCATATGTTTCGAAGCTGGACCTCTCGGACGTAAGTGCTCCCAAGCATAAGGTGACAACAAGTCGGCGTTGTCTGTTACGGCCTCAATATCGATGTCATAGTCAAGCGCCACTATTCGAAATGGAGCTGAACCCGAAGCTTGGGTTCGGTTTACAGCCCAAACAGCGCGCAGAATATCCAAGTATTCAACGAAGGCGAAGTGGTACCGCAAACCCCAACGAAACAAAGCGGACCTTGCTATTCCTTCGTCAAATTGATCTGCATTCACTAGCTCATCAAGTAGAGATTGATCATCCATACAAGCCCACTCGATGCCGAGCAGATAGACGCCCGCTTTGTTTACCGCTGGTATTAATTGCTGCAGAAAAAGGCCAGTTTTTCTGGAAGGTAGATTGTGTCCGACGAAAACGATCTCATGGCTACTGAAGAGATTCGATACGTAGTTCACTGGCTCGAGCCCGGTCAAGGAAATCTCATCGATAACGAGATCTAAATGTTCTGGATCGATGGATGAAAGCCGATGGCGCTCTCGGAAATGCTCGATTGTTTCGAGCATCGCTTCATCGCCGTGAATAGTCACTTGGTTGAGAGTACCTAGCGATAGAGCTGCTGGGATGGCTGCCACTGATATTCGGAGCTTCCTTCGTGTCAGCTAACCCTTCTGCGACCTATGGTGATGTGGCCGCTGCGAGATGAGAAAGTGAAGTACTTCATGACGATGCGTCTCTACGACACTGCGCAAGCAGCTGTAGTTGATATCGAGTTGGACGATCATGTCCGCATGTATGTATGTGGGATAACACCTTATGATTCAACTCATCTTGGTCATGCTGCTACTTACCTGACTTACGACCTAATCATTCGCAGACTTGAAGATTTGGGACATACCGTTCAACTAGTTCGAAATGTGACAGATGTAGATGACAGCATCCTGCCCAAGGCACGAGAATTAGGAATTGATTTTCTTGAATTAGCTGAGACGGAGATGAACCGATTTAGCGAAGACATGGTTGCTTTGAACGCACGACAGGCAGATTCAGAACCTCGGGCAACAGAATCGATTAAGGGAATAGTTGATCTCATCGGCACGCTGGTAACTCGCGGCCATACCTATACGACGGAGGGAACGACCTATTTCGATGTCACTACCTTTCCCGCTTTTGGGAAGCTGTCTCATTTGACTGACCAAGAAATGGTTGCGTTAGCAGCCGAAAGAGGTGGCCGGCCGGACGACCCTAAGCAACGCAATCCATTGGATTTCGTGTTGTGGCAGCCCAGTGCAAATGGAGAACCAAGCTGGGATTCGCCCTATGGGTCGGGTCGACCGGGGTGGCATATTGAATGCTCGGCTATGAGTATGAGTGCTTTGGGTCCAGCTCTAGATATCCATGGTGGTGGCGCTGACCTTATTTTCCCTCACCATGAATGCGAGATTGCGCAAAGTGAATCCGTGAGTGGCGAACCTTTTTCGAAGTACTGGGTTCATGCAGGCTTAGTCGCTTACCAAGGTACAAAGATGTCCAAGTCTCTTGGCAACTTAGTTTTTGTATCTGATTTGAGAAAAGAAATTGATCCGCGTGCGATTCGGCTTGCTCTTATGGCGCACCACTATCGATCTGGTTTCGAGTGGTTCGATGACGAAGGACCTCGAGCACAAAAAGACCTTGAACTGCTCGTCCGATCTGCCGGAGGAGCTGAACCAGTCAAAGTAGGACCATTGATTGACCAAGTGCGTAACGCGCTGGACGATGACCTCGACACTCCGCGAGTTCATCAACTGCTACTCAATGAGGCTCAAGCCATTGAAGGAGGTGCGACTTCCGCGTCCCCGGGGTGTCTTGTCGCGTCGGCATCTTTGTGCGGAATAGAACTTTGATGGGGTATTAGGGCTTCTAGGTTGCCCGCTGCAACAGCTTCACGGGGTTAGCCTGTCACTAATGCAGTCAATCGCAATTGTTAACCAAAAAGGCGGGGTGGGTAAAACCACTATCACCTTAGGTATAGCCGAAGCGGCCGCTGCCTCCGGGTTGAGGGTTCTAGTAGTTGACTTAGACCCTCAAGCTAATGCTTCGAGCGGCTTGGGTGTCTGGAATGGCACACCCTCAATTGATGATGTTATGAGCGAAGCTAGGGCAGGCTCAGCACTAGAGGCCATATGTTCTTCTCGTTGGCCCCAAGATGGACCGATTCCAGATCTGATACCAGGCAGCCATCTTCTTGCTAGCCGAGAACCCCTCTTGGCAGCAGACCCGGTGGGCGCTCAGGACCGCATGAGACTTGCCTTAGCAGGGGTCGGCCATGATCTAGTGCTGATTGATTGCCCGCCATCTCTCGGTTTGCTGTCTATAAATGGGCTTTTTGCGGCTGACCGAGCTGTAATCGTGACTGAACCAGCGGCTTGGGCGGCTGATGGAGTTGATCTGATGCACAACACTGTTGAGCGCGTATCAGGCCGATTGGGGACTCCACGACTAGCTGGAATTGTTGCGAATCGGGTGGGTCGAACACGTGATAATCGTTACTGGAGTGAACAGCTCGAAGAACGCTTTGGAACGATGTTGCTTCCGCAAATCCAGCTAAGAGCGGCGATAGCAGAAGCCTCGGGCCAGTCAACGACACTTCGAGCCTTAGGAAAGCGCCCGGGCGCTGCCGAGGCAGCTGCGCAATTCGATGCGCTATGGGTTGAACTAGGCCGTGACTTGAGCTTGAGAGAAAGCATTGGACGTCCGGAGCGAGCCTTCGAAACTCCAAGCACTACTATTGAATCTTGAAGGAGTTGCGATGGCCGGCTACGACACGAACCGACCCAGACCCACCGATAGTGGATCGTTTGTCGGACTTCCCGGTGATGCCGCACATGCTCATGGGGCGGATAACCATCAGACATTCGAAAAAGATAAACCCAAAGTGGTTACGGCCACTGAAGGAGAGGACGATACCGGACCGACCCTTCAAAGTGTTCCTCAAGCAGTGCCGCCTTTGGATCGAAGAGTGTCGATGTTGGCCATTTTGGGGAGTCTTGGCGGTCTAGTTATAGCTGTACTGGTGTGGCGCCGTCTTATAGGAAGACGTGGATAGTGGGTTTCAACGTCTCTCCCCGGTTCCAAGATTAAGATTGTGAATTCTGTTCAACCTCAGTCTTCGGCTTTCCGCCCTCGCCACTTGAGTCCCAGTTCTGCTTCCACTTTTCGCCAATGTCCGCGCCGGTGGCGACTGAGATATATTGACAAGCTGCCCGATCCTAAAGGTGAGCCTGCGGTGCTTGGCACCTTTGTTCACGAGATACTCGAAGAGCTTTTAAGTCTTGAAGCTAAGGATCGGTCGATTGATACCGCAAAGGGAATTGCACGTCGACTGTGGGATCGAATTCTCGATGACGAAGATTTCGTTGGCCTATGTCTTTCGGAAAGCGAGGTCAAGTCTTTTATGTGGAAGGCCTGGCGACTCATTGAGAGGTATTTTGCCCTTGAAGACCCAGCAGAAGTTGATGTGGTTCGTGCTGAACAAGAATTGTCGGTTGAAATTGGCGGAGTTCCCTTCTTCGGAATAGTAGACCTTACTGAGCGCGTTTCTTCCGGCCTTCGCGTCGTCGACTATAAGACTGGTAAGGCACCGCGATCCAGGTACCTGGATGACAAATTGTCCCAAGTTTGGCTTTACGCTGCGGCGTTAGCTGAAAAAGATTTCGACGTCAGCGAAGTGCGCCTCATGTACCTAACGAGTGGTTCAATTGATCGGCCCCTCGACTCCACGGCGGTTACCAGTGCCGTAGAAAATCATCGGCAAACTTGGGACCGCCTATGTGCGGCAATTGACACTGAAAACTTTTCTTATAAAACCGGTCCGCTGTGCAATTGGTGCCCGTACCTAGATCATTGCCCTGAAGGGGCGGCCGAAGCCGAAAGACGCTACGGACCGCGAGACTGAGGATTTGGGGTCGAGTGCCTGAACTCCCTGAGGTAGAAACAATACGTCGGCAGCTTCGTACCGAGATTGTCAGCCAGACAGTTCTCCGAGCTGGCAGTCATCAATCGCAAAAATTTTTACCCGCAAGAAAAACTAGGGGCCGACGCTTTATCGGACTAAGCCGACGCGGTAAGTATTTGATCGGAGAGTTCGATAATGAGACGGAACTAATCATCCACCTCGGTATGACAGGTCAACTGCTGATCGATAAGAACGAAAAATTTTCCAAGAACCTGGATCAATACTGCCGAGCGTGGTGGTCATTGGCTAACGGCAAGACGGTTGTCTTTAGAGATGTGCGGAGATTTGGCCGTATAGCTGTCGTTGGTAAAGGTGATTATTCGCAAATCCCGACGTTGCGGGATATGGGCCCGGAACCTTTTTCGGACGGACTCACTGGAAACGATGTTTGGCTTCGAACAAAAGGACGAAAAAGCCGAATAAAGACTCAACTGCTCAGCCAACGCCTAATTGCGGGAGTCGGAAATATTTATGCCGACGAAGCACTATTCCTCGCTCGAATCAACCCTGCTTTGAGATCGATTAGCCGGGGTCAAGGAGAGAGACTTCTCGAAGCCGTCCGCACTGTCTTTTCTGAGGCGATCGAGAGGGGCGGGACAACGTTGCGTGATTACCGAAATCTTGAGGGCGAAGGCAGAAACCAACACCACCTCAAATGTTATGGCAGGTCAGGTGAGTCCTGTGTTGTCTGTGGCTCCACTCTTCGTCTGCGGGTCATTGATGCTCGCTCAACAACATGGTGTCCTCAATGTCAGGCTCGCTAATTGCTAGCTAGCCGATGTTTGGTTTCGAAGTTTTGACCCGTGAAACCAACACGCAAGCAACAAGAGAACTCAGCATAATGAAACCAAACGCCCACTTATAAAGATCGTAAGCCTCGCTAGCGTTAGATGGCTCACCAGTAATGGCGAACATCACGGCTAAGCCGAGCGCGCCACCGAATTGTCGTGCTGTTTGTGTAACGCCACCTGCGAGACTGAAGTACTCAGGCGACACCTGCGAGACGCCAGCGGCAGCAAGCACCCCTAAAGTCATTCCCATTCCGGTGGCGCTTAGGAGCAGCCCCGGCAGATAACCAGACCAATAGTTGGCTTGCTCGCTGAGCATGATGATCCACCAAAACATGCCAACTGCGCAGATGAAGGTTCCGGGTCCGGCTACGGATCTATGACCAAAACGGTCGGCGAGAGGCCCGGCGAATGTGGCGCCGATAGTGACCGCTAGAGCACCCATGGCGGTCGATAAACCAGTCACACCTATTGAATATTCCCATGCATCTGTCAAAAACAGGACTAGGGAGAGCATCAACGCATACATCCCTAAAGTGAAAACAAACAATGCGACCGATGCTCGCCGAAATGACTGAATATGGACTAATGCTTTGGGGAGTATTGGTTCGGGATGCCGTTTATTTCGATAGGCGAAAGAAGCAAACAGAATAATTCCGACTGATACTGAAATTATTGTCCCGGTTGATAACCAACCCCATTTGCGGCCTTGAACAATAGCCAACACGACTAGCGCGGTTGCGAATGAAAGAAGGGCGCCGCCGGTGATGTCTGGTTTAGCGGCCGAAGTGTCTTTAGGAGTTTCGTCGAAGACCCGTTTACTTAAGGCAAACGCGAACACACCGATCGGTAAATTGATGAGAAAGGCCCATCGCCAATTGGCTAATTCTATGATCCCAGCCCCTATTGCTGGGCCGAAGGCATTAGCAGAAGCAAAGCAAGCTCCCCAAAGTGTTACCGCTGTTGCTCGGCGTTCGGTCGGCCATGAGGCAATGACCAGCCCCATCGAAGCAGGAGTGATTAAGGCCGCACCGACTCCTTGGAAAGCTCGCATGACGACTAGGAAAAACGGAACTGGCGCTGCTGCAACTCCAACCGATGCCAACACAAAAATAGCCAACCCGAAAGACATAACACGGAGGCGGCCAGCTCGATCTGCGAGGCGACCGCTTACAACCAGGAGTGCGGCATAAACGAGCACGTAAGCGTTGAGTACCCAAGACAACTGTGCATTCGTGACGCCATCAAAATCTTGTCGAAAGCTCGGGAAGGCAACATTAACTATCGATCCGTCGACTCCTACCAAGAACATGGCTAGGCCCGCAGCGACGAGAGCTAACCAAGCTTTTCTTGGAATAGATACATTGGACATGTTCGAACCTTAAGTGCAATTGGCAGGGAACAGGCACTCTAGAATGTGAGTTGGTGTGAGCTAAATAAGATTGCCCTATTCCGGCTGGCATTTCTCGCACCACCAGCAACTTCTCCCGGCAAGTTTGGTGATTTTGATTGAAGAATTGCAGCGGCGGCAAGGTTTTCCGGCTCGCTTATATACGTATAGGGCATCTCTAGGTTTTAAACGGCCTGGAGTGGTTCCAGAATCTGCTTGGCTGACCGTAACGATTCGGTTCAACCGAACTCCCTGACGTAATAGTGATGCCGACAAGCCCCACAAGTCTTCGATTTCTCGCTGCGTGAGGTCATGCGAGGGGCGTTCAGGATGAATACCCAACAAGAAAAGAAACTCGGCGCGGTAAACGTTGCCGATCCCTGCGATTACTGACTGATCTAAGAGAGAGATAGCTATGGGAGTTTTTCGGTTGGTCAGGCCAGAGGCGAATTCTTCCCATTTTCCACCCCGACGCAGTGGGTCAGGCCCCAAGGTGTTAACAACTTTTATCAGCTCCTCTTTAGGTATCAGAGCACATTTTTGTGGCCCTGTGAGATGCCATGCTCTGGCGCCCTCTAGTCGCAGACGTACTGTGTCCGAAGGCTGAGAGTCAAGAGGATGAGGCCGGAACTTGCCTATCAATCCTAAGTGGATGTGGAGAATCGCCTCTTGAGAAAAAGTAAGAAATAGATGTTTCCCAAAAGCTTCGCTTTTCAGCAAAGGTTTTTGATCAATAACTGAGGCCCCATGTTCAAACCGACCTTGCGGCGAACAGGATGTGACGAGACCTGTCCCTAGGTCAGTTCGTAAATCTTTCGATAATCGATGAATGGTGTGACCTTCAGGCACTCTATATTTCTAGTGCTTGTGGAAACGTGAGGTCGACATATGGCGCTCGGAATTAAAGAAGTGCTGGTGGGTTGCTGGACGGATGATGAAAATGCTACCGGTGTGACCGTGATCCTTCCGCCGAGCGGCTCCCTTGGGGCCATAGCTGTGCGGGGGGGAGCGCCCGGAACGAGAGAGGCAGCAGCCTTGGGACCTAATGGCTCTGGAGTGGAATGCCACGGAGTCGTATTGTGTGGCAACAGCGTCTTTGGTTTAGCTGCAGCAGACGGTGTCGTGGAATGGTGTGTGGAGAAAAGCCGTGGCCTGAAATTGGCTGGTTCTTTGGTTCCGGTGATCGGCGCCGCAGTTATTTTCGACATAACTGGACCGGATAACCCGAGACCTGGGCCCGTCGCAGGCCGTTTAGCTTGTGACGCTGCGAATAACTTGGACCCAACATCGAAAAGCATTGGTGTCGGTAGAGGTTGCACCGTAGGAAAAGCCGCTGGCCGGGCTCATGGAAGGCCAGGTGGCCAGGGAATTGGAATTGTTCAGTCGGGGGAACTCACAGTTGGAGCAATCGTTGCTGTGAACTCGTTCGGCGATGTCCTCAACACCGATGGTTCAGTCATGGCTGGCTCTTCAGCCCCACCTGAAGCTCCCAGGTACCCCTATGTGCCGATTGAAGAAATTTCTGCCTGGGAAGCAGGTGAGGAGAAAGCAAATACAACTATTGGGTGCATAGTCACGAACGCTCGACTAACGAAACCTGAAGCTTGCCGAGTAGCGGATCTTGCGCACACCGGAATTGCAAGAGCAATTGACCCACCCCACACCTCAGTTGATGGGGATGCGTTGTTCCTTCTTTCCACTCAAAATGTCGAAGCAACACCTGACCTAGTCGCTGAGCTAGCGACGAAAGCAGTCACCGTGGCCATCCGAGACGCTGTCAGCTAGTAAGAGGCGCCGCAATAAGAAAGTGTTGTGCCACCTAATTCCCGAATGATTGTGTCAACATCGGAGTACCAGAGAAAGGAGGTGGTCCAGAAAATGCCAATACTAAATAGGACTCTGGAGGTGGTCGGGCGCTGAAGCGGCCTACCAACTTGGGAGGAAGCTTCCTTTGTTTTTTAACGAAGAGGTGGCGACTCCAACCCGGATCATCCCGTCTGCTGGTGTGCGTGCCGGTCCTCACGCAGTTAAGCCCTAGCTATCTCAGTTAGGCAACCCGCCTCAGATGAATCAAAGCGCCCTCGCTCTTGTGGCGAGGGCGCTTCTATTGCAAGGACTTGCTTTCAAGGGGGCAAATCCTTCTCAAATCTGTCTTAAATCTGTCATGGAAGACTACTCCTCTTCTCCCGATTTTGAAGACGTATATATGTTGGCCAAAGGGAAATCCTCAAGGGCTTCAGGCTGCACTAAGCATTTGTGGACTGAGAGCCCTCGAGTCGTTCTTGCCCCATTCCACAATCAGGGCATCTGAGGTGCCACTATGCGACGGTGACGAATAGTAATGCGATGCTCGAATTTGAATGTCCGCGGTGTTCAGGAGCAGCCGCTGAATCCTTCTATGGACCATGCGGTGTCTGTCGCGATGAGCTGCGACAGAAGTTTGCATTTGGGCCTGGTGCTGTCGAAAGTAAACGCTATGAGCCAAAGATGAATGTGGCTCCCAACGCTGTCGCAACAAAGGATTGAGAGTAATGGCTCATCGTTGCTCTGCTCGATCGATGACAGCGGAGCAAGTCGTGTCTTTGAGCCTTAAACAGAATCGAAAGTCATGCTTTAGATGACCAACTATTTAACTTCTTAATTGTTTCAAGTGACTCTCGAGTCGAGCCGGCAAACGAAAATCGGATGAACCGGTGTCCTTCCCTAGGGTCGAAATCAATGCCTGGCGTCACCGCTATCCCCAGCTCGGCTAACCATTGTCGGGCTAAGACTTGGCTGTCATCACATAAGTGATCGACCTGCGCCCAAATGTAAAAAGCGCCGTCAGCCGGAGCGAGCTTGTCGACTCCCACCTCAGGCAAACCATCTAAAAGAATCTGTCGATTAGCGTTGTAGCGAGCAAGGTTCATCTCAAGCTCTGCGTGGCTGTCAAATGCACCAAGCGCCGCGTGTTGAGAAACCGAAGGTGCAGCGATAAAAGCATTTTGAGCTAGACGTTCAACGGGTGCCACCAAAGCGTCCGGCAATATCAGCCAGCC
>Ga0163179_10000028_pt1 | contig 127451 bp, 100 predicted proteins | sample AtlANTMetagenome_FD_109643 | JGI IMG/M metagenome (GOLD analysis project Ga0163179, IMG submission 109643) | Marine eukaryotic phytoplankton communities from the Atlantic Ocean - Atlantic ANT 2 Metagenome | ecosystem: Environmental > Aquatic > Marine > Oceanic | place: North Atlantic Ocean...
AGCGCCGCTAGCGCCACGGGCGCCTGGGGACAGCGGCTGCGGCGCCGTGACCTGGGCGAGAATCCCTGATGGCAGCGTGAGTGCGGCTGCGATGGTTGCGTTCAGAATGCGCTGCGGCATGCGGTCGAGTGGATACGGTGTCCCGGTATATCGTTCCTCGGCTTCCAGGAGTCCTGCACTATAGCCATGAGGGCAACTCATTGGGAAATCGAGGTCTAGCTCGGTCTCTTAGCTTTCGCTGGGGCGCCAGTTACCTCGCACTGGGGCTGGGGTTTTTGCCTTGTTGGGCTTGTCCAGGAGGGCATGAAGCGCTTGCATCTCAAGTCGATACAGCCCCTTCGATTCCTATTTCTGATGCTTGGCGCGTCTCTCCCTGTCGCCGGCATCTGTCGTTCACCGAGGTATCAGCGTGACCGCTCGCAACGCCCTGCTCTCCCTTTTCGCCGTCCTGGCTCTGACCTTCACATCCTGCGGCACGTTCAAGCGCGCCGGCAAGGACATCTTGATCGGAGCGGGCACCCCCGTGCTCATGCTCTACGGCGGCGCCACTGACGGCCTCACTTCTTCCCAGAGCATCCGGGAAGGCATGGGAAGCGGCGCGACGGTTCAGGTTCTGTCGCTCCCGTTCACCTTCTTCTATCACGCGATTGAGCACGGGATCTACGGGCTGGTGCACTTGGCCGACTTGCCGCTCTGCCCGCTCTACGCAGCCGCTGAGCTGCACCCCGATGGTCCGGAGGTGGCTCCGCTGGACATCTATCAGGGCACGGTCTTCGACGGACCGGCTGGCGGGCCCTCGAACGGGACCGAAGCCGAGTCGGGCGAGATGAGCTCTTCTGACCGCTAGTCGGCCATCCAGATCGTCACGAGCCTGCGGGTCACCCCGAAGTGGCTCGGGGCAGGACCGAGCGCGCGGCGCTCCGAGATCCGGCGACCTGGCTGCGTGGATCGAATCCTGCGACGTCCCGCAGGCCCTACCGGCCGCCGCCTGCCTTTTGCGTGTTCTCTGAGCCCTCGGGCTCTTCGGACTGCGCCTTCGGGGACAGCAACTCTTCCGCGAGGAACGGCAGCCTCATCAGGAGCGCGAGGGCCACTTCGAGGTCTCGCGCGGCGAGCTTCTCAAATCGCTGCTGAAGCGCCTCTAGCCTCGTGCGATAGCGGCTTGAGCGCTCGTTTTCGATCATGTCGCGCAGCCTAGCCCGGGCCCGGCTGATCGCGTCTTCGATGTCAACGTCGAGCGACGGCGGCTTCCAGCCGACAAACATTAGCCGACGAAGTGACTCGGCGCGCTCCATGGTGCCTTCAAGCTCGACGTCCAAAAGCGTGAATGCTGCGTTGCGGTTGCGCCAACGATTGTCGTCGCGACCCGATGGGTCTCTCGTGCGCATCTGCATGATCCACCGTTGATCGACCGTCGGGCCGACCTGGTCACGGCTCCAGCGCATGATGCGTTCGGTCGCAGGGCGTAGCGGAGGTAATTCGAGCGGCTCCTTGGGCGCCGCGACCACCTTGCGCCACGGCACCGGTTGCCCGAGCTTCTCCAGGGCCTCCTGGACTTCCAGCGGCGCCTGCATCGGCGTGGTCCCTGGCTCGGGGTGAATGGCTCCTAATCGTCCGAGCTCTGCGAGTCGGGCGATGGCGATCCAGCGCTCAGGCCTCGTTTTCGGCGCGTTTGTGCGAAGCTTTTCGTAGCTGTCGATGGCGCCGCGAGAGTCGAGGTCTAGGTTCTCTTGCAGCCACGCTTTATGAAGCGCTGTCGCGCCTCGGTGTCGCTGGCGCGCGGACCGAGCGCGCCCGCTTTGCGCCTCTAGAGCGTCGCCGAACACGCTGCACGCGGCGGCGAGGAGCAGCAAGAGCTTTGCTCGGCTCACAGCTCCTCCAGGAGCTTTGACTCGAAGCGATAACCGAGGCCGTGCACCGTCACGACGTGGATCGGGTTCTCTACGTCGGACTCGAGCTTCTTGCGTAGCCGTGCGATGTGGTTATCGACGGTTCGCGTCGTGGGCAGGTGTACGTAACCCCAGACCTTCCTTAGCAGATCTTGGCGGCTGACGACTTCGCCACGGTGTTCGATCAGCATGCGCAAGATCTCTGCCTCGTAGCGGGAAAGCTGCACCTCGGTGTCGTCGCGGGTGACCGTGAAGCGTCGCCAGTCGACGGTGAGGTTCGGGAACTTCATGAGGCCACCGACTGAGGCGTCTTGGCGCGCGCCGGCCTTGGCGCCGCTCTTGGTGCGCCGCAGGACCGCGCGGATCCGCGCGAGCAGTTCGCTGAGGCCGAACGGCTTGGTCAGGTAGTCATCTGCGCCGAGCTCAAGGCCTAGCACCTTGTCGCGGTCCTGCCCCTTGGCCGAGATGATGATGATGGGAGTCTCATGGCCGGTTTCCCGGAGGTGTTGGAGCACCTCTAGGCCAGGCATCTCCGGGAGCATTAGGTCTAGCAGCACGAGGCTCGCTTGGCCCTCGCGCGCTTTTCGGAGGCCTTCGCGGCCGTCGGCGGCTGCGCTGACCTTGTAGCCCTCGAGTTCGAGGTTGTGCTGCAGGCCGGCGCGCAGGTCGGGTTCGTCTTCGATGACGAGGATCTGGATGTCGGTCAACGTGCTCAACGTCATCGTTCCTATGTGGACTCTAAGGTCGGTTGTTGGTCCGCAGCGTCGCTGCCGCCCGCGAGGGGCAGCGTTAACCTCAGGATGCTACCACCGTCTTCGCGCGGTAGGGCCTCGATCTCGCCTCCGTGGGCACGGGCGAAGTGCTGGACGATGCCGAGGCCCAGGCCAGCGCCGCGGACTTCGCCGCTGTTGCTGGCCCGATAGAAGCCCTCGAAGACCCGCTGGCGTTCATTTTCGGGGATGCCTCGGCCGCGGTCGCGGACGTCGATGATGGCGACGTCGTCGCCACGTTGAAGCAGCAGTTCAACTTCGTGCTCATCATCGCCGTCGTGGCCGTATTTCGTCGCGTTCTCTAGCAGGTTGACGATCGCGCCCTCTAAGCCGTCCTTATCGCAAGCCACCGTGATTCCTAGCGGCAGGCTGTCGATAAGGAAGACCCCCTTGGCCTCAAGGTGGGGAGCGTAAGCATAGGCCGTGGTCCTGAGCAGCTCGCCGATGTCGTAGGGTTCTGCGGAGTAGTCGAGCGTCCCAGCTTGTTGCTTAGAAAAGTCGAGGATGCGTTGGATCAGCGTCGTCAGACGCTCGGACTCGCGCGCGATGATGGAGCCGAACTCGGCGGCTTGCTCGTCGTCGCGTACTCGGCGCATTCCGATGGTCTCGCCATACATCCTGATCAACGCGAGCGGCGTTTTCAGTTCGTGCGAGACGCGCGATACGAGGTCAATCTTCATCGCCGCGAGTTCTGCTTCGCGGGTGACAGATCGCCAGGACCACAGCGCGCCGCCGAGCGCCGCGAAGAACAGCGCGAGGACGAGCAGCGTCCGCTTGGTTGACGCTGACTCTGCCTCGGCGAGGACTCTCGCCGGGTCAGCAGGATAGGCCCGGAGGGTGAGCCCGGCCGCGAGCGCGACGGGCGCGAGGTACTCTTCAGGTATGTCGTCTGGCGGCGGCACGAGCGCGCCGCCGTCCGGCACGTTCACGCCGAGCACGAAGTTGCCGCCGGCGCGGACGAAAGGCGCTAACGCCGGCTCTAGCAGCGCCGCGAGATCAAAGTTGACGGCTACGAACGTGCCACGAAAGTCGATGCGCTCTTCGTTTGCGGCTGGTCGCACCGCGATTAAGGAGAGGTAGTCCTCGATGCGAGTGACGAGCCGCTCCTCAGGGGCGTCGCTCGGATCTAGCGGCGCGCTCATGCGCTGCAACCTCGTCCGGAGCTGACCTTTCTGCCAAAGCTCGAACTCGCCCGCGAACTCTCTCGTCATGACGCGCTGCTCGTTCTCGCGCAGGTAACGGTCGACGTCGGGGCGTCGCGCGTCATCGAGCGGGAAGCTCGCAGCGAGTCTGTCCGCGACTGCCCCGGACAGGCCGTCGGAGACGTAGTTGTAGTCGTTTTCAGCGATCGCACGGATGAGCTCCGCGCGATCATCGGCGGTGCTTAGCTCAGCCAAGGCGCTCTGCGCGACGAGCCGGAACGGGACCATCTCGCGGACTTGCCGTGAGTAGCCTTGGAACTCTTCAGCGCCTTTCGCGACGCCCTCGAACTGTTTGCGCGCGGCTTCGAAGTCGCCTCGCCTTCGATACAAGGCGCCGAGGCGGAACCGCGCGTGGACCTCTGCTTCGCGGAGGTTACGGATCGAGTAGCTGCCGCCGCCGTCGCTCGGGAGGCTCGCCTCCAGGTCGACCAAGAAGCCTTCGAGCAGCGTTGCTGCGACGTCGTGATTACCGTTGGCGATCAGCAACTCAGCTTTGGCGAGGTCGGCGAAGCGCGCCGGCTCGCCGCTCTGTGACGTTCCGGGGGTCTCTGGTTCACGCGCCAGCGGTAGGCTGTACGTGTAGAGCGGGAGCGCCGGCCACTCGACGTCGCCGCGTTCATCGAGCAGCAGGATGTCGAGCGCCGCGGTGATGCCGTAATCCTCGCGCAGCCGAAGGGTCGCTCGCGTCGGGGTCTCTTCGCGAAGTAGGCGCTCTGACGCGGTCAGCGCGTCTGGGATCTGTTGGTCAATGCGGCCTTCGATGGCTTGCCGCGCGCTCGCTAGGAACTGCTGCGCTTCGCGCTTGAGCGAGGCCTCGTTCATGGCGCCGCTGCGGCGCAATTCGTTCCAGCCGAGCACCGCGAGGACGGTGAGCGGCACCAGGAACGTGACGAGCGCCAGCAGGTGGCGTCGGCTCAGGCGCGTGGACGGTCTAGACATGGGGCGGGCACGTGCTGCCCGCCTTAGCGTAGCGGCTGCCGCTTGATGGCGGTAGCTGTCGTGTCAGACCCGGCGTGGTCGCTGGGTCGGCCTGGACGCGGCGCCGCTTGCGCGACGCCGGCGGTTGGGGTCGATCAGAAGAGCAGGATGCTCTTGCCGTCTGTGGTCGACAGCGGGAGCCCGGGCACGATGGGGCCGCAGCCCGTGCTGAAGTCGAACAGGTCGATGCCCTGCAGGTTCAGCAGGCCGCCGCTCAAGGACGGGTTGCTCGGGATGTTGATCGTCAGGTCTGCCGACGCCGCGAGGAAGCCGACGTCGTAGAGCAGCGTGCAGCCGCAGTTGGTCAGCGGCAGGCCGATCGTGACGAGGCTGGCGTTCGTGAATGCGAAGCCGTTGGCGCCCGTGACTCGTGAGGAGATCGTCGTGCCCAACAAGCCGCTGGCCGTCACGTCGAGCCGCACCGTGCCGCAGCTGGCGGGCGTAGTGATGATCGTCGAGCCGACTACGGCGACGCCGCGGTAGTCGCTGTTGGTCGGCTGCGCGGCGACGAAGACTGGCGTCGCGTTCGGGCCGGTGTCGATCAGCTTGTAGAGATCGTTCGCGAAGCCGGGTGCTGCGTCGGTGAACCAGATCTCGGCGACGCCGTTGCGCACGATGCCGTCGATGCCGACGGCGCAGTTGCCAGGCCCTGTTTGGATGACGTATTGCCGGGTCCAGGTGCCGCCGCTCTCGGTCCACTTCTGGATGCCGCAGATGGCACCGCCGCCGGCGAAGCCGGAGTCGTCGGCGACATAGAGCGTTTGGTCGTCGGCGAACCAGAAGCCGTGCGGCGCGCCGTCGCCGATGCTCTGGGTGAGCGGGAAGCCGTTCAATACGGTGGCCTGACCGACCAGCGAGGTCGGCAGCCCGGCGCCGATCTGGAGCACGCCTTGGGCCGACGCGCCGGTCGACGCGCTGGTCATGTACAGCTGGCCTTTGTGGATGTCGATCCAGCGACCGTTGGCCGGGCTCGTGACGATGTCGAGGGACGTCGTCGCGCCCTGCGTCGCGTAGCGCACCGAGCCGGTGGCGCCGCCGCTGCCCGAGACCCAGAAGTTGACGCCGTCGTCGCTGGTTGCGCCGCGGAACGTGCCCGCGTCGAAGGCGTCGATCAGCTGGGTGCTGGTGTCAATGATGCCCGTCAGCGTGTCGACGGTGCAGACCACGCGCGGGGTCGTCTGCGCGGCTTCATCGGAAGGGTCCGACGCTCCGATCGCCCGGTCGTAGCCGGCGAGCACGAGGTAGCGGTTATCGGCTGACAGGCTGAGGCCGCCCTCGGTGAATGAGAACCCAGTCTGGCTGAACGAGGGCGTTGCCGGCGGCGTGCTGGCGCTGCTCGGGATCTCGATCGTGTTCGTCAGCGCGTTGGTCTGCGAGTCGTAGACGTCGAGGAAGACCGGGTGCGCGTCGGTGCTCAGAGTGAGGCCGTTGGGATCGCCGCAGCGGAGTACGACGACGCTGCCGGTCGGGATGAACTGCGCGGTGGCGCTAGCGAGCAGGAATGCGCTGGCGGCGCTGATCTGCAGGAAGGATCGAAACATTTTATTGATTGGTAGGCGGCAAGAGTGCGCGGAATGGTCGCGAGTTCACCACTAAGGATGGGGCATAGCGATGCTGACGCCAACCGGGCCGATGTGAATCGCTGGTGAAGTTTGCTTGCGGTCCGCCGCGTTAGCGCGGCAGCCGCTCAAGCACGACGGTGCGGACCCGCGCGCCATCGGTCGTCGCGCGAAGCGTCACCCGTTGCAGCCCGTCGCTGCCTGCGCCTACCGGACGGATCTCCACGGTCGCGACGCCTTCAGGGACGCAGCGTGCGCGCCATCGCAAGGGCGCTGGCGCGTCGGGTAGCATGAGCTCGAGCGACGCGTCCGCGCCTGCTCGTAAGACTAGGTCGAGGTTGCCGTCTCGCGCGGGCGCCGCGACGTTGGCGCGGGTCGCGTAGAAGGCTGCGATCTGCCGCAAGTTGTCCGCCGCGGTCGCGTCTGCTGCGGCGTCACCGGTCGGCGGCTGGTGCTTGCGGATCGCCGGGCCGGGCAGGGCGAATGCCCCGAAGAGGTAGGCCGGCGCGAGCACCCGATCGCGCTCGCGCCGGAGGCCGGCGCGCCCGTTGACGCGCACCCACAGCGAGGCGAGGTGGGGCTGGGCGACACCTGGCAGGATCTCGGGGGCGCCGAGGTCGAGCAGGACGAGTCGGTAGTTGTTGAGGAAGCGCGGGTCGTCTTCGAATTCGCACGCGCTGACGAACACCGGCAGGGGGAGGCCCGGCGGATTCGAGAACACCATCAAGTCCGGACGCTGCTGCATCACGTAGCCGCCGTTGCCCTTGAGGTGTCCGGGCGGCTTCGGCGTCCCCGGCTTGGTGGTATCTAGCCATGTCGGGAACGGCGTGGTCGCGATGGTGCGATCGCACAGCCCGAGCATGTCGAGCGCCGGCAGACGGCTGTAGTAAGGCAGGGCTCCTGCTGCGTCGACCGCGACGCGCGGCTGCTCTTTTGCGAACGCCTCGCCGAGCGCCTCGCCGAGCGCCTTGCCGTGCCACTCCCAGGTCTCGGCGCGCGCTTCTTTGCTGGTGGCGTTCGCGCGCGCTGCGGTCGCGTCGACGGCCGCAGCGATGAGCCCCAGCGCGGTCGCGGCGATCGCGCGCAGCGTGGCGCTCGGCAGCGCGAGCACCGCGGTGGTCGCGAGCAGCGCCATCGGCGCGATCACTCCGTGCAGCAAGCGGAGGCCGGGGAAGTGGTCGCCCCCGATTGCGCAGAGGTAAACCAACCACGCTAGCACTGGCAGCAGCAGGGTCGGGACGAACGCGCGGCGCCGCCGCGCGACGAGCGCGAGCGCGGCCCCGCAGCCCGCCGCTGCGGCGAGGGCAGGCATCGCGACCATCGCGGCGCGCACGTACGCGAAGCCCGGCGCGAATGATGCTGGGTCGAGGTCCGCCTTGACGTGCGCGGTGTTCGGCACGTAGTCCTCGTAATACGTGAGTCGGAACGCGAGCTGCGCGGCAACCGCCGCTAAGGCGGGCAGCCCGAACCAGAACGCGCGTCCGACGGCCGCGAGGGCGCCGCTGCGACGCGCGAGCGCGCCGACCCCGAGGCCGGCCGTGAGCGCCCACAGCGGCCCGTCGGGCCGCGTCCAGCACGCTAGCGCAAACGGGAGCCCCGCGCTCAGCAGGTCGACCGCGCGAAGCTCGGCGTGTCCGCTGTCGCCGCCGAACCGCCGGAGGAGGCCGCCGAAGCCCCACGCGAGCAGCGCGAGCATCAGCGGGCCCTCGAGCCCGGCGAGCGACCAGATCATCACCGGCTGGGTCGCGGCGACGAGCAGCGGCGCCAGCGCCGCGGTCGCCGCGCTGCGGAGATCGCGCGGCCGCAGCGCGGCGGCGAGCGCGAGCAGGGCGGCGACGCTGCAGAGCGCGCCCAGCAGCCGCGCTGCCGTGATCAGCTCGAGTCCCATCGCGCCGAGCCCAGCGACCAGAACCACCCATAGCAGGTTGCTGTAGCCTTCAACCGTCTCACCGTCGGTCCACGTCAGCCCGTGGCCTTCGAGTAGGCGCTCGGAGTACCGCAGCGAGATGAATGAGTCGTCGGAGAAGAACGGCCACGGCCAACCCGCTTGCAGCGCGAACAGGACGAGCGCAGGCAGCGCCGCTAGTGCGGTCCAGCGCCAGGCGCGGCCTGGTCTCCTCGGGGCGGCGTCGTTCATGGTCTAGGATAGAGCAGACACGGTGCGGCTGAGGACCACCAGCCTGCAGGTTCGTCGGCGATCCTGTCTAGCGCTGCCGGCGTGCCGTCACCATCGATCCAGCCGCGCGCTGACGCTGCGCCGCTGAGGATGTCGATGGGTGGCAGGCGTTGCTCATACTCGTATGGAGGTTCGTTCCAGCGCAGCGCGTGGCCTTGCTGTTCGCGCAAGGCGCGCAGCGCATGAAGCGTCATCCGGTAAGGGCGGAGTTGGCGCGCATCGGTCACGTGCACGAAGAGCCCTCTGCAGCGCTCTCCCTGCCATTTTTGGAACGTTGGCTCAAACGAGACGGGGCGCAGGATCGCGCCGGGCACCTCTCCGATCGCGTCGCGTAACGCGAACGAGTCCATCCATGGAGCCCCGAATTGCTCGAATGGGGTCGTCGTACCGCGGCCCTCACTGAGGTTCGTGCCCTCAAGCAAGACTTGGCCTGGATAAAGGAAGGCGCCTTGATGACGCGGCAGGTTGGGGGACGGCGGGACCCAAGATAAGCCGGTCTCGTGCCATAGCAGCGCGCGCCGCCATCCACGCATCGGGACATGATGCAGTTCGCAGCCAACTTTGCGTGACTCGTTGCAGTACGCGGCGAGCTCGCCGATCGTCAGCCCGTGCCGCATAGGGATCGCCGCGCCGCCGACGAAGCTGCGGTAGTCGAGGTCGAGGAGCGCGCCCTCTGCGACCACGCCGCCGAGCGGGTTCGGGCGATCGAGGACCATGACGTCGATGCCGCGCGCGGCGCATGACTGCATGCAGCGCAGCAGAGTCCACGCGTAGGTGTAGACGCGCGTCCCGACGTCTTGCAGGTCGATGACCATCAGGTCGAGCCCGTCGAGCATCTCCTCCGTCGGCGTGCGCGTCTCTGAGTAGAGGCTGTAGACAGGCAGCCCGCGGTAGGTCGCGTGCGCCGTCTCGATCATGTTGTCTTGTTCGGTCGACCACAGGCCGTGCTGCGGCCCGAACAGCGCCCGCAGCGTGTTCGGGAAGCGCTGCAGAAGCGCGTCAGCCGCGTGTTCAAAGGCGCGCGTGACGGACGCTTGGTTGCTCAGCAGGCCGAACGCGCGCGCCTCTAGGAGTCGTTTGGGGGGATCCCGCAGCGCGACTTCAAGGCCGGTCTCGATAGGCGGGTTCATTCGTAGAGCAGGAATGGCCGGCGCCGCATCGCGAACGTCCGCAGCGGCTTTTGCCAGCGCGCGATGACGTCATCGGCGGCCTCGCCCGCGAGGATCGCAGCGGCTGAGGCTGCGTCTTTGAGCAGCCAATCGAGTCGCGCGGTGTCCCAGTCGTCGGAGAAGAGCGCCCGCAGCGAGCATGCTATGTGAACGCCGACGCGCACTGGTTGGTAGCTGCGCCAGTCGGTGACCAACACCTGTACGCCGCCGCAGCGCGTTCCTTGGTGCTTGCTGGCCGTCGGGGTAAAGCTGACCGGGACGAACGATACACCGGGCAGAGAGCGGCGGTTGAGGTCTGCGGCCAAACGTCGCGAGTCGATCCAGGGCGCCCCGAGGATCTCGAACGGGGTGTCGGTGCCGCGCCCGACCGAGACGTTGGTGCCTTCGATGAGCCCGACGCCCGGATAGGTCAAGGCTTGGGTCAACCGCCGCATGTTCGGCGACGGGTTGATCCAAGGCAAGCTGGTGCGGTCCCACCAGTCCGCGCGTTGCCAACCTTTACACCGGACGACCGTTAGATCTACGTCGATGCCGACTTCACCGACCATCATCTTGGCTAGCTCGCCAATGGTCATGCCGTGGCGGAGCGCGATGGTGTGCGCCCCGACGAAGTCGCGCCGAGCCTCGCTTAAGACGGGGCCTTCGATGGCGAGGCCTCCGATTGGGTTAGGTCGGTCGAGGACGACGAACTTCAGCCCGCGCTCGGCGGCGGCCTCAAGGGCGTGGCGCATCGTCGCGATGTATGTGTAGAAGCGGCAGCCGATGTCTTGGACGTCGAACACCAAGGTGTCGACGTTGCTGAGCATCTCTTCGGTAGGGCGACGGCTCTTTCCGTAGAGCGAGAAGACCTTGAGCCCGGTCACGGCGTCGATGGTGTCGCCCACCTTCTCGTCGAGCACACCTTGCCAGCCGTGCTCTGGTGAGAACAGCGCCGTCAGCTGCACATGGTTGCTCGCCGCGATCACGTCGACGGTTCGGCGGCCGTCGGCGGTGCGCCCGGTGTGGTTGGTGATCAAGCCGACCTTGCGGCCGCGTAACGTGGCGCAGTCTTCGGCGGCGAGCACGTCGACTCCCGCGAGGGCTTGGCCTAGCGCGGGTGATGCTGTGAGCGCGAGCAGCAAGGGCGCGCAGTGACGCGCAGACGCGATTCGGGTCATAGCGAGAAGCTACTGCGTGGTCGGCCTGGTGAACACGCGCACGATCGTGCCGACTCCGATCGTGGTGATGCCGGTGATCAAGCCGTACCAGGGCCATCCGATCTGGAAGACCTCGCCGTCGTTGCGTTCGAGCGGCAGGCCGAACGCGATGAAGGTGGTGGCCGCGAGGCCCGCGATGAGCCCGATTAGCGACGCCCTGGGCGCGCGCTCTTTGGCGAGCGCGAGCACGAACAGCCCTAGGATGACGCCCAGGGTAAGGCTCTGGATCGCGAGCACTTGGCCGATAATAGAGCCGCCGCCGATGCCGCTGACGCCGACGATGATTTGTAGGCCTGCGAACAAGACGGTGCCGATCTTGGCGGCGCGGAGCGCGAACGGCTGATCGGGGCGGTGACCGGTGATCGGCAGGATGAAGTCGTTGACCAGCGCCGACGAGGAGGCCGAGAGCGAGCTCGACAGGGTCGACATAGCGGCGGAGAAGAGCGCGCCGAGCACGATGCCGACCACTCCGGTCGGCATGTGGTGGACGATGAAGTCGGCGAATACGCGGTCACCCTTCTCGAACGGCGTCGCGGGTGGCTGCTGCGCGTAGAACGCTGACAGGCAAAGGCCGAGCAACAGGAAGATCGCGAACTGGAGCGCGACCACTGGGCCGCTCCAGATCAGCGCCTTTTGCGCGTCGCGTTGGGAGCGCGCGCACAGGTAGCGCTGCACGATCAACTGGTCGACGCCGTGGCTGCCGATCGAGACCACAGCGCCGCCGATCAGGCCTGCCCAGAGCGTGTATGGGGCGGCGAGGTCCCAGTCCGTGACGAAGACGCGCAGGCGTCCGCGCATCTCATCGGACGCGAAGACGCTGCCGAGGCCGCCGTCCAACTCCGCGCCGAGCACGAGGAAGGCGATCGCTGCGCCAAGCATGTAGACGAAGAACTGGATCGCGTCGGTCCAGACTACCGCCTTGATCCCGCCGATCACGGTGTAGACGACCGTCGCGACGCCGACCGAGATGACCGCGACCTCGATCGAGCAGTCGAACATCACCTGCAGTACGACCGCGGTCAGGTAGAGTCGCAGGCCGTCTCCGAGCGTCCGCGTGATCAGGAACAGGCCGCTGGCGAGCGTTCGTACGCTGGGGCCGCTCCGGTCGCGTAACACGTCGTAGGCCGTGAATAGCTGGCCTTTGAAATAGAGCGGCACCAGGAAGGTCGCGGCGGCGAACCGTCCGATCAGGTAGCCGAGCGGCAGCTGCAAGAAGCGCAGGTCGCCGGGGCCCAACCCGCCGCCGAAGGCGATGCCGGGCACGCTGAGGAACGTGACCGTGCTGGTCTCAGTGGCGACGATGGAGAGCAGCAGCGCGCCCCAAGGCAGGTCTCGGCCACCCAACAGGTAGTCCGACGCGGACGCTTGGTTGCGCCCCATCCAGAGTCCGAAGGCGATCGTGCCCGCGACGTAGAGGATGAGCAGGGTGAGGTCCAGCGGGGCGACTGGCATCTGCGCGACGTTACCTCCCTTCGTGGTCCCGGTCACGACAACCATGGCGCTGGTGGAGGAGATGCGCGATCATCTGCCTATGAGCCATGTCGACTTGGCGCAGCTTGACACCGAGGCGCGGAATCCGCGCAGCGAGCAACTCGACGCGATGTCGACGTTGGAGCTCGTCACGGCGATGAACGACGAGGACCGCCGGGTCGCTGCCGCGGTCCAGGAGCAGCTCCCCCAGATCGCCGCCGCTGTCGACGCGATCGCAGCGCGCATGCGTCAGGGCGGCAGGATGATTTACGTCGGCGCAGGGACCTCAGGTCGGCTGGGTGTGTTGGACGCCGCCGAGTGTCCGCCGACCTTCTCCGCCGATCCGAGCCAGGTACGCGCCTTGATCGCGGGCGGTGAGCGGGCGTTTCTTAAGGCGGTAGAGGGCGCCGAGGACGACCCTGAGCTGGCGGGGCGCGACTTAGACGAGCTCGGCGTTGGGCCGCATGATGTCGTCGTAGGCGTCGCAGCGAGCGGTCGTACGCCGTACGTGCTCGGCGCGCTGGCGCGGGCGCGCAGGAGCGGAGCTATGAGCGTCGCGGTCACCATGAACCCTGGCAGCGAGGCTGCACGCGCCTGTGATTACGCGATCGAGGTCGGCACTGGCGCGGAGGTCTTGACAGGGAGCACGCGCCTCAAGGCGGGCACCGCGACCAAGATGGTCCTCAACATGCTCAGCACCGGCGCGTTCGTGCGGCTCCATAAGGTTTATGGAAACCTGATGGTCGACTTGCAGGCGACCAACGCCAAGCTGCGATCGCGTAGCGTTGGCATCGTCGCCTCGGCGTGCCACTGCGACCTCGCGGACGCCGAGGAGCTGCTGGTGGCGGCCGCTGGCGAGGTTAAGGTCGCGATCGTGGCGCGACTCAAGGCGGTGGATTCGGAGGCGGCGCGCGCCTTGTTGATCGAACATGCGGGCAGCGTGCGCGCGGCGCTGGCCGCGGGGAGCTAGTGGATATGACGGCGGCAGCAAAAAGTCGTTGGACCGGCCTCGACGCCCTCCGCGGCGCGTCGATCATGGCGATGATCCTCGTTAATAACCCTGGTAGGTGGGGGGCAGCGTGGCAATACGACCCGCTACGCCACGCGGATTGGCACGGCTGCACCTTCACGGACTTGGTGTTCCCGACGTTTTTGTTCTGCGCGGGCGTGGCCATCGTGCCAGCGGTGGGCGGCAAGCTCGCCAGCGGCGCGCGGCCCAGGGATTTGGTGCCCGGTCTGCTCGCGCGCGTCTTGAAGCTCGTGCTGATCGGGATGTTCCTCTCGGCGTTCCCGCTGATCACGTTCGCCGATGACCGCGCGCTGTTCGCGCCGCTCCTTGAGGTGCGGTTCCCCGGCGTGCTGCAGCGGATCGGAGTTTGCTACGGCGTCGCCGCGCTGCTGTTCTTGTTCGCGTCCGAGCGCGCGCAGCGGGTCGTGCTCTGGGCGAGCTTGCTGCTCTATTGGCCGGTGATCACGCTGATCCCGGTCCCCGGATTTGGTCCGCCAGATTTGGCTGACCCGATGGGCACGCTGCAGGGTTACGTCGACCGCGCGTTGTTTGGCGATCACATCTGGGTCAAAGGTAAATATGACCCCGAAGGTCTGCTGAGCACCCTCCCAGCGCTCTCGACCTGTCTCTTTGGTGTTGAGGCGGGTCGCTGGATGCGCGGGACGCCTGACGGCGCGCTGCGCGCCGCCGGCTTGATGCGCCGCGGTTTACTGCTGTTGATCGTTGGCGGGGTCTGGGCGTGGCTGCTGCCCTGGAACAAGTATCTGTGGACCAGCAGCTACGCGGTGTGGACCGCAGGGCTGGCGACCGCTGGGCTCGGCCTAAGCGTCCACTTCTTCGAGCTCGGCAATTGGCGCCGGTTGGCCTATCCGCTCCAGGTTTACGGCCGCAACGCGCTGCTGGTGTTTGTCGGCAGCGCTGTGGTCGGGCGCGTCATCGGCTCATTGATCACGTTCGACGTCGATGGGGGGGAGGTCTCGCTGAAGACCGAGTTGTTTGAGCGGTTGCTCGCTTGGATCGGAGACCCCAAAGGCGCGTCGCTGGCGTTCGCCCTGCTCTGGGTCGGCGGGTGGTTTCTGGTGCTGCGCTCTCTGTATCGCCGTGGGGTCATCTGGCGGGTCTGAGCCGCGCTGCCATCAGGCACAGGTGGTGGGCCAGCGGCCGAGCGTCAGCCCTTAAGCCGACGCGCTATGGGGACGATTCACGCCTGCTCAATTTCACGTAAACCATTGTTTATAATGGTTTAACGTTCGCTCTCTCCGGTGGGGCGCGGCGGTTCGTCTCTTGTTAACTGGGGCGCTGTGCGGCACTATATCTAGTGATGCAGCACCCCCACAGTCCAGAAGTCATGGTCCTCGATGCGGCCGAGCAGGCGGTGCCATTGTTGCTTGGCGAGGTGCGCGCCGCGACCGCATCTCATCCCCGCCCGTTGATCAGCTTCGCGACTGGCGGCACGTTCCGTGCCTTCTTCCGTTCCCTCGATGCCGAGATCAAGGCCGGAGGGATCGATGGCATGGGCTTCGTCGGGACTCACCTCGACGAGTACATCGCGTTCGAGCCGAACCGCCGCGGTGGCATGGTCAACGAGTTGATCCTTCGTTGCCCTGCGCTCCGAGACATGCTCGCACGAGGCTCCTTTTTGCAGGTCCCATGCCATGGGGCCGAGGGGTCGATGCGCGCACATGAGGAGCGGATCGCGCTGGCTGGCGGCGTGAAGCTGCAATTTCTCGGCCTCGGGCGGAACGGGCACGTCGCCTTTAACGAGCCTGGCGCCTCCAGCGATCAAGGCTTCCACGTGACGGCGCTCGCGGAGTCGACGCGCGCTGACGCAGCGCCGACGTTTGTCCCGGATCAGCCTCCGCGGCGCGCGGTCACGGCTGGGCTGAAGTCGATCATGAGCGCTGAGCGGATCGTCCTCTGCGCCTTTGGCAGTGGCAAGGCGGACGCGGTCAAGTCCATGTTGCAGGGCAGCGTCAGCGACTCATGCCCGGCTTCGGCGTTGCGTGACCACGAGAACATCCTGATCTTGCTGGACCCGGAAGCCGCGCGCAGCCTGGACGAGCCGGCGGAAGCTTCTCGCTAGTCGCGTCGTCGCCAGCGCGGGCGAGAGATTCTTGGACGATGGATCTACGATGAGCGGGTGAACGCATGCTCCTCGTGTCGCATCCCCGCTTTGCTGATCTGGCTTGGCGCAGTCTTGTCGTCGTTGTCGGCGCAGGGCGCCGCGGCGGCCCTCGCGAGGCTCTCGCTGGAGCAAAAGGCCGGCCAGCTGTTCGTCGCTTGGAGCCTGTCTCGTCCTAACGGCGACAACCACGAGCGCCTGCTGCGCTCGGTGGAGGAGGTCGGGCTTGGCGGCGTGATCCTCAGCTTGGGCAGCGTGGAACACGCCGCGGCGCTGATCCCGAAGCTCCAGGAGGCGGCGGCGGTGCCGATGCTCTTAGCTGGTGACTTCGAGGGCGGCGTCTGGTTCCGCTTGGACGGCGCGACGGAGCTAGGTAACCAGATGTTGGTGGGCGCAACCGGCGACGCGCGGCTGGCTGAGGCGATGGGGCGCGTGACCGGCGATGAGGCGAAGGCGCTCGGGTTCCACTGGGTGTTCGGGCCGGTGCTGGATGTGAACAGCAACCCAGCCAACCCGATTATCAACGTGCGCAGCTTTGGGGAAGACCCGGGGTTGGTCTCGCGGCTCGGGCGCGCGTTCGCGCGCGGCGTGCGAAGCGCTGGGTTGATCTCATGCGGGAAGCACTTCCCTGGCCACGGTGACGTAGCCAGCGATTCGCACCTAGAGCTGCCGACGGTGCCTGGCGACGGGGACCGCCTGCGTCAGGTGGAGTTGAGGCCGTTCCGTGACGCGGCGCGCGAAGGCCTTGAGTCGGTCATGACCGGCCACCTCGCTGTGCCCGGGCTCGGCGAGCGGCCGGACGTGCCCGCGACGCTCTCTCCGCGCATCCTCGGCGACGTGCTTAGGGGTGAGCTCGGCTTTACCGGCTTGGTCGTCACCGACGCGTTGGACATGGGAGGTGTTAAGAACGCGCTCCCGCCGGGCGAGGTCGCGGTGCGCGCGCTGCTGGCTGGAGCCGACGTTTTGTTGATGCCTCCTGACCCGCTCGCAGCGCGCGCGGCTGTGGTCGAGGCGGTGCAGCGCGGTCGGGTGCCGCTCTCGCGGCTCGATGACGCGGTGTTTCGCATCCTCGAGATGAAAGCGCGCGTCGGGCTCCTCGCTGGCGGCGGGCGGGTCGCCGCGGATTGGCGCGCGCATCTGCAGAAGCCTGCCGCTGTCGGACTCGCCGAGACCATCGCCGGTCGCGGGCCGGTGCTGGTTCGAGACCGCGGAGAGGCGGTCGCTGTCGCGCGTCAGCATGGAGGCGAACGGCCGCTGCTGCTCACGCTGGTGGACCAGGACGAGGGGCAGAGCGACGCCTTCATCCGCGCGCTAGGCGAGCCCGCAGCGTCAGCCCGTGGGGCCAGCATCAGGCTGTCGAACACCAGCAGCGAGGTTGAGGTCGCCTCGGCGGTGGCCAAGCTCGCGAGCGCGCGCCACGTCGTCATTGCCGTCTATGTCAAGGTGCGTGAGTTCACCGGTGGGCTCGCGGTGCCCGCGAACCTGCAGCCGGTGCTCGACCAAATCCGTGAGGAACAGGACGTGGTGTTGGTGTCGTTCGGTAACCCTTACCTAGTGAGGTCTGTGCCCCACGCGGACGCCTACATCGCGGCGTTTAGTCGGACGGATTACGTGCAGCGTGCGGTCGCGCAGGCGCTGCGCGGGCGAGGTACCTTGTTAGGGCGGTTGCCGGTCTCGATCCCTGGCGTCGCCGAAGCCGGCGCCGGGCTGTCGATGCGGCCGGTCCTTCGCCCGGACGCGATCGCGCCTGCCCTCGTCGCTGCGCTCCAGCAGCGATTGGACGACGCGGTCGCTGCGGGCGCGTTTCCTGGCGCAGTGTGCGTGGTCACGCGTCATGGGCAGACCGTGGCGCGCGTCACCGCTGGTCGCTTGACCTACGAGGCCGACGCCGCGCCGGTGCAAGCGGACACACGCTACGACCTCGCGTCGTTGACCAAGGTGTGCGCCACGACGCCAGCGGTCTTGGCGTTGGTCGCTGACGGCGTGCTCTCGTTCGACGACCCGGTGCAGAAGTGGGTGCCGGCGTTCGCAGGGGGTGGCAAAGAGGCCGTGACGATCCGGCACTTGTTAGCGCATCAGGGCGGGGTCGCGTCGCACCGCAGCTTCTTTCGGAAACTCCGTGGCCGCGATGAGCTCCTCGCGGCGGTCGCGGCGGCGGACTTGGTCGACGAGGTCGGGAGCGTTGAGCTTTACAGCGACCTTGGCTTCATCCTGCTGATGGCGGTCGTCGAGGCCGCGTCGGGAGAGCCGTTTGCGGCGTTCGTGGCTGCTCGGGTCACGGCGCCGATAAGCTCAAGCGCGACCTTCGCGCCGACGTCTTCGCCGGGGATCTCGGCCGCGCCGACGGAGCGCGATCCGTGGCGCGGTCGCGTCGTCCGCGGTCACGTGCATGACGAGAACGCGTTTGCGATGGGGGGCGTCTCCGGTCACGCCGGCTTGTTCGGGACTGCGGATGACGTCAGCCGTTACGCGTCGGCGCTCCTCGCCGGCGGCGGTCCGATCTTGCCCCGGTCGCTCGTCACGCTGGCGACGAAGCCGGTGGGAGTCGGTGGCCAGGGGGACCAGGCGCGAGGTCTCGGCTTCGCCCTCCTCGGTGATCGGTCATGGGCAGGCACGGACGTGCCAGAGGGCGCGTTCGGGCACACTGGCTTCACCGGGACTTCGTTGTGGTGCAGCCCGAGGCACGACGTCTCCGTCGTGCTGCTGAGTAATCGGGTGCATCCTTCCCGGGAAAATAACCAGATGCGCAGAGTGCGGCGGCAGGTGCATGACGTCGTTCTTAATTGGTTACGCTGAGCGCATGATCCAACACTGGGTGATCCCGTTGGCCTTGGCGCTCGTGGCCTCGCTGCCCGCGCAGCAGGCAGCGTCGGCCGGGCCTGAACGCATCCACGTTATCGGCGCGAGCGTCAGCGGAGGCTTCGTCGACGGACCGCTATTTGGCGCCAAAGAGCAGGGCTCGTCCGTGTCGATGTCTCGCGTGCTGAAGAAGTGGTGTGGCGACGAGGTCAAGGTGACGACTCACCCGCAGATGGAGATGTGGATGCTGTTTCGTGAGCCTGCGAAGACCGGCAAAAAGCAGGTCAAGCTCGCCAAGCGCCGCAAGGCCGACGTCGTCATGGCGGTCGATTTCCTCTTCTGGTTTGCCTACGGCTTCGTATGGGGCGACCCCAACGAGCACCGGCCGGCGCGCTTCGAGCAGGGATTAGCGCTGCTCGATGAGCTTGACGTCCCGTTGATCGTCGGCGACGTGCCAGACATGCGGGGAGCCTCGACCCGCATGCTTAAGCCGCGGCAGATCCCGACAGCTGCGATGACAAGGCGGCTAAACGAGCGGTTGGTCGAGTGGGCGAAGCAGCGTGAGAACGTCACCTTGGTGTCGTTATCGAACTTAGTCAAGGAGTTGAAAGACGACGGCAGCGCGCTGCCGCTCGCCGGCGGCGACCTGCGCACGCCGCCGGCGGCGTTGTTGCAGGCCGACGGTTTGCACGCGACGCGGCTGGGCATGGCCTTGTTGACCTTCCGGCTCCAAGGCACGCTGCGGAAGTTGTTCTCGAAGGGGCACGGACTCTACGGGCACGCTTGGACGTTCGAGCAGTTTGTCGAGGCCGCTGGCGCAGATGAGGAGCTCGAGTCGTTGCTTGACGAGGTGCGTCAGCGCGCACGTAAGTGAGCTCGAGGAGTCTCCGAGCGTCTTTGATGCGACTTGGAGAGCTCTACTTGTCGAGCCATTCGCGCCACGCAGGGAGCGCGCGCAGCCGCTCCAGCTGGCTCCCGAGCAGCGTGATTTGCCAAGCTTCCAGCCGCGCTTCCTTGCGCGCCGCAGCCTCGCCATAGCTGTTCGCGAGGTCCGCGCTGTCGGCGTCGAGCGCCGCGAGCGCGCCCGTGAACAGCCAGCGCAGGTCATCTTTATCGCGCGCAAAGCGCTCGAGCTCCTTCTGCATGTTTAGCTGCAGAAAGCCGACCATCTGGATCGCCTCTTCGTCAGCGCGGCCGCTGTTGTCGGCGATCGCTGCGAACATCTGCTCGACCAGGTAGCGGCTCGCGTGGCGACGTTCGCCGCGCTCCGCGGCGCGCTCCGCGAGGTCGAGGAAGTGTTGCGCGAGCCCTGCACGAAGGACGGGGTGAGGGCGTTCGACCACTTCAAGGATCGCTCGGTCGACGTCGCCGAGCTCGGCGAGCGCGACGCTGACCAGCGCGCGCAGCTCTGGGTTAGCCGGGTCGAGCTCGAGACCACGGCGCGCGATCTGGATCGCCTCGCCGTAGCGGTTGCCTCGCGCTAAGACCTCGCTGAGCAGCAGCAGCAACGGGGTGGAATGCGGCCGCAGCTGCAGCGCCTTGGCCGCTAGGTGCGCCGCTTGGGGTAGGTCGCCGCTGTTCAGCGCCTGGTAGGCCTGCAGTTGGAGCCATCGTGGCTCGAATGGCATCCACGCTGTCGCTGACGCCGCCGCTTCGGGTGGGGGCGGCGCGCCGGTGCGCCGCGCGTCGAGGTGTGGGGCGGCCGCCGTGTTGGCGGCGATCGGCAGCAAGCCGAGCGTGACCAGCAGGACGCCTGCGAGGAGCTTTAAGAGGCTGCGCCACCAGCCGAGGCGGTTGGTGTCCGATGGGAACGCTCCCGCGCCTGCGAGCCAGAACGCGAGGGCGGCGGCTGGCGCGTTGAGGGTCGGCGCGCGTACGAGCATCAGCATCAGCAGCGTGAGCAGCGGCAGCAGGAGCTGCTTGTCGGAGGAACTGCGCAGCAGGCGGATGAGCATCAGCCCGAACAGCAGCAGCGCGGCGACGCCGCCGTCTACTAGCAGCTCGAGCCAATCGTTGTGGGCGTTCCTGACCTCGGTCGGGAATTGTCGTCCGAAGCTGGAGGCCTCGATCTCTGATTGACTGCGGTGTCGTGGGTACTCGACCTGAAACTGTCCCGGGCCGTGTCCGAGAAGCGGCGCCTCAGTCAGCAGTTCTCCGACTCCTCTCGCGATCTCGAATCGCACTTGGAGCGTTGCGGCGCTGCGTTGGAGCGTTGGGTCGGTCGCGGCTGCGTCTACGTGCGGCGAAATGTTGATCCAATGCGTCGCCGCGCCGAGCAACGCCCCGGCCGCTACAGGCAATATCGCTCTCGCAGCGACCTTGCGCCAACCGCGATCTTTCAGGTTGCAGAGCGCGAGCGCGATGAGCGCTCCGCAGGTGGCGACCTTGCCGGAGCGCGACGGGTTGACGACGAGGTAGGCGCCGGCGACGACGAGCGCTGAGATCGCTAGCCAGCGAGTCCTTGGGCTGAAGCGCGGCATCAGCATTGCCGTCGCGGCGGTCGCGACCGCGGTCCACTCGGACGCGACGTTGAGGTTGCCTAGCGTCGAGACGGGTTCGCGCTCGACGCCGTAGCCGTAGACCTCGGCGATGCCGAGGCGCTGAAGCAGTCCGAACGCGCTGGTCGCGAGGAGCAGGGCGGCTACCGGAGCTGCGATCGCCGCGGCGCTGGTCAGCGCGCCGACGCGGAGCATGGTCAGCAGTGAGAACCAGTGAGCCACCCGATATGCAGCCTCCCATGGCTGAAAAGACCAGGTAGCGCTGGCCTCGTGGGTCAGGCTTTCGGAGACCCACTGTGCGGCCGCGCTCAGCGCCAGCGCGCCGACGAAGAGCACCCCGACGCCGCAGCTGCGGATGCGCGGCAAGCTGGGCGTGACGCATAAGATCGTTCCCGTCAGGACAAGCAAGATGCCGCGGCGGACCTGCTCAAAGTCGACCCATAGCGGGTGGAACGGCAAGACCAGTAACCCGAGGCACACCCAGGGCAGCCACCGCGGGCCAGTCGTTGGATGGCTGGTGTCTGCCATTACGCGCTCGTTGGCTCGTCGAACTGGAGGATGGCGTCGACGTAGTCTTGTATGACGAACTTCTCTAGGTCGCCGATGCCCTCGCCAACGCCGAGGAACTGCACCGGCACCGGTAAGACGTCACGGATCCCGAACAGCGCGCCACCCTTTGCGGTGCCGTCCATCTTGGCGAGGATCAGTCCCGAGATCGGCGCCGCCTTCGCGAACTCGCTCGCTTGGCGGATGGCGTTCTGTCCAGTGGTGCCGTCGAGCACGAGGAGCGTCTCGTGGGGGGCCTCGGGCAGCTGCTTCTTGACGACCCGCACGATCTTCTCAAGCTCGGTCATCAGGTTCTTCTGCGTGTGCAGTCGGCCGGCGGTGTCGAGAATCAGGTAGTCGACGTCGCGAGCGATGGCGGCGGCGGTGGCGTCGAAGGCGACCGCAGCAGGGTCGGCACCGGTGCTTTGCTTGACGATCTCGATCTCAAGGCGGTCTGACCAAAGCGTCAGCTGTTCGACAGCGGCAGCGCGGAAGGTGTCTCCCGCGCCTAGCAACACGCTGTGCCCTCGCTGCTTGAGGTGGTTGGCGAGCTTGGCGATCGAGGTTGTCTTACCGGCGCCGTTGACGCCAACGACGAGGATCACGGTGGGCCCGCTCGCAGCGCGCGTCAGCTGGCCTTCGCACCCTGCCATCATCTCGCAGAGTTTGACGCGCAGGAAGCCAGGGACCTCCTCAACAGTCTTGATCTCGCGGCGCTTATAAGACTCCTTGAGCTCGTCGACGACGCGAGTGCCTAGAGGGCCTAGGTCGCTGTTGTAGAGGACCTCTTCGAGCTCTTCTAGGAACGAATCGTCGAGCTGGCGACCAGAGAAGAGGCGCGACAGTCCAGACGTCAGGACTGCGCGCGTCTTCTGGAGCGCGCCGAGGAGTTTGCCGAGGACCATCGCGCGCGAGTTTCGGGCGCGCCGTGGTCGCTCACAATCGAAAAACGTCTGGGGGCTCTCGGAGGTGCCGGTGAGCGAGCGGTCAGGAGCTGCTTTCCGCGCTCGCGTCGCCCTGCTTAAGGTCAATGCGGATCCGATCGAGGATGCCGTTGACGAAGCCGCCAGAGTTGGCCGTCGAAAACTTCTTGCCGATCTCAATCGCTTCGTTAATCGCGACTTTGTGTGGCACGTCCTTGCACCAGATGAGCTCATAGACGGCCATGCGCAGGACGTTGCGATCGACGATCGCCATCCTTCGCAGATCCCAGTTGCGGGTCACGGCCTGCAGCTTGGTGTCGATCTCATCTCTATATTCGAGCGTCCCTTCGACGAGCTTGGTGGCGAACTGCAAGACCTCTCGCTGCACAGGGTCGAGCGTGAGCGCTTCGTCATCTAATAGGTCGTTAGACGCGTCATCTTCGCTCCGGGAGCGCAGGAGCTCAGCTCGGCACACGGCGTCTACCCCGCCGGCCGGTCCGGTCGTGTCGTCGTCGCTTGCGTAGCCGCGGCCCCGCACGTCGAACTGGAACAGCGATTGCATCGCTATCTCACGGGCGCGAGTGCGTCGACGGATGGGGGCGGTCATGGCAAGGAGCGGGAGCGGCCACAGAGGAATCTCGCGACCGCGCTGAAGGTTATCCCAATCCCGGGCGTGCGTCTAGTTCGCTGCTGCGTCGAGTTGCTCGCGTAGGCTCGCCATCGTCAGCGCTGCCATCGCAGCGTCGGCGCCCTTGTTGCCGTGATCTCCGCCCGCCCGCGCCAGGGCTAACTCCATGTTCGCGCAGGTCAACACTCCGAAGCCCACCGGGACGTCGAGTTCGAGTTGGACGCGCATCGCGCCGTCGGTGACCCCGTTACAGACGTAGTCATAGTGGTCTGTGCCGCCACGCACGATCGCGCCCAGCATGACGACCGCGTCGCAGCCGCGCTGAGCGAGCCAGCGGCAGGCGGTGGGGAGCTCAAACGCGCCGGGGACCCAGGTGACGGTCACGTCTTCGTCGCGGACTCCGCGATCACGCAGAGCTGTGAGCGCGCCGTCGAGCATGCGCTCCGTGACGATCTCGTTGAAGCGGGCGACCGCGACGCCGATGCGGCGCCCAACGCCCGAGGTGTTCTCGGTCAGGACTTTAGCCATCGTCGGCAGCCTAAGAGAACGCCGCGGTTGATGCACCGGCGATCACTGCGGCGACGTTTCTTAGGGCGGCAGAGCCGAGCTTCGCCGTTTCAGCGGCTTGCAATCGGGCCGCTTGGCTTGCGCCTGGACGCGTGTACAGCGGCCAGCGTGGCGCGGTGTTAGTCCCGTCGCAGAGAGGCTTTTGGAATCCAGGCGCCCGAGGCGCGACTTTCCATTTTGGTTGTTTCCCCCGTGGGTGGGGTCCGGGCAACATGCCGGTGCATGCCGCCGACCTTGCCGTTCTGGATTGCGTTCGTCACGACGGTCCTGTTGTTGGTCGCGTCGTTGGTGACCGGGTTCCTACGTAAGCGTCGCGTCCACCTCTTCCTCGGTCCTGCCACGATCGTATCGCTCGCGGTCGCCATCGTGCTGACGGAGCAGCTCTTACGGAACTATAAGTTTCCGGACGACGCGCTGGCGTTCCACCTGATCTTCGCCAAGGCGGGCGGCTTGTTGGCGTTGCCAGTCGTCGCTACCGGGGTTTGGCTCTGGCGTTCAGAGCGAGCCCGCGTCTACCACCGCGTCTCGGTCGTCGTTTGGTTAGTGAGCGTGCTGATGGCGACAGGCACCGGTCTTTGGATGTTCAGTCTTGGAGAGCTGAAAGCTGGCTGATGATGCGGTTCGAACGGATAAAACTCCAATCTATGGTCTACACCGCCCTCGCGTTGTTGCTGGTGGCTGCTGCGCATCCAGCGCAGCAAGCGCCCCGGCGCCAGCTTGCGCAACGGTGGGATGCCGAGCTTGCTCGCGCTGGCGAGCACCGGTCTCAGTTCGAGGCTGGATTTGAGCGGTTGAGCCCGGCTGGGCGAGAGGCCTACGGCTACTTGCTGCGTCATATGCCTGCCGACGACTTCGTGACCGTGGCGCCAGCGCTGTTGGTTGAGAACGTACGGCTCGCTGAAGAGGCGCGCGCGGCCGTGTCGTGGGGCGCGGACCTTGACGTAAACCTCTATCACAATTACGTCGTACCCTACGCTCAGGCGAACGAGACCCGGGAGTCATGGCGTCCCCAGATGGCGCGGGACTTCCTGCCGTTGGTGATGGACTGCAAGACGCCGGGAGCGGCGGCGCAGGTGTTGAACCGAAGCATCTTCAACATCGTCAACGTGCATTACTCGACCGGGCGTCGCCGCGCGGATCAGAGTCCGAGCGAGTCGATCGAGCAAGGCAAGGCGACCTGCACTGGTCTGTCGATCCTCTTAGCTGACGCGTGCCGCGCGTGCTGCATCCCAGCGCGCTTAGTCTCGGTGCGATGGCCGCACAAACGCGGGAATCACACGTGGGTCGAGGTGTGGGACGGCGCCGCGTGGCGTTTCTGTGGCGCGGACGAGCCTGATCCCAACGGGCTCGACCGTGGATGGTTCGTGGGCGACGCGCACCAGTGCGCGGACGCAGCCCGTGACCATCGCATCTGGGCCGTGTCGTTTGCAGAGAGCGGCGAACGCTTCGCGGCAGGTTGGGGGCGCGTGCAGTTGTGGGGGGTGGATGTCTCGGAGCGCTACCGTCGAAAGCCTGCGGCCAAGGAGCCGGTTGACGGCGACGCAGCGTTGCTCGAGCAGCTGGCGCGATACTTTGCTGCTGATCCGGCTCGCCGCGCGACGTTCGAGTTTGACCGCAACCTCGATGAAGAGTTGAGGACGCCAGCCGGCGACGCGAGGCTGCGTGCCTTGGTGTGGCAGGCGCTAAAACAGCACGAGTTGCCGCTGCTTAAGCCGGACTACGACGCTCGGATCGCGCGCGCAGGTGGTAAGACCAGCCCGTTCACCGTCAAGCAGGTCGGTGAGCGGCCTGCCGGCGGGTGGCCGTTGGTGATCGCCATGCACGGCGGCGGCGGCGTCAAGAAGCAGGTCAATGACGCGCAGTGGCGGCAGATGCAGTCCTACTATAAGGATCATCCAGAGGTCTCTGGTTACCTCTACTGCGCGATGCGGGCACCGAGCGACGACTGGAACGGTTACTACACCGACTACTTCTACCCGGTGATCGAGAAGTTGATCCGTCAGTTCGTGATCTGCGACGGCGTCGACCCCGCGCGCGTGATCGCGATCGGCTACAGCCACGGCGGCTACGGGGCGTTCGCCGTCGGCCCGAAGTTGCCGCACCGTTTTGCGGCGGTGCACAGCAGCGCCGCCGCGCCGACCGACGGGCAGAGCCGCGCGGACGGACTGCACTCATTGCCGTTCTCCTTCATGGTAGGCAGCGAGGACACGCGCTACGGCCGCCGAACCCGCTGTGAGGCCTTCGCCGCGCAGCTAGACCAGCTTAAGAAGGAGCACCCAGGTCGTTATCCAGGGTCATTCACTTTAGTGCCTGGCAAGGGTCACGGAGGGTTGCCGGATCGCGATTTGTTAGCGCGCTTGTTGACGAATGTTCGCACGGCGTCACCTCGCCACGTGATCTGGACGCAGTCTGATGGCGTCGTTCGTGACCATTACTGGTTGCGCGTCGACGCGCCGACCGCCGGAGCCAAGATCGACGCGCAGTTATTAAGGGGGTCGGCGCTGCTGAGCGACCTCGCGCAGTGCGAGTTGTGGTTGGACGCCCGCATCGTCGATCTCACCATGCCGCTTTGGGTCGTGGCCGCGCCGGTCGACTCGGAGTTTGCGCCGACACCCTCGCTGCGCGCGCTCTGCGCGACGATGGCGGAGCGGGGAGACCCTGAGCTCGCCGCAACTTGGGTGCTCTCGTTACCGGGGCCAGCGGTGAAGTAGGCAGCCTCGTCGCTCCACGGGGAGCTTCATCGTGAGGTGTTGACCGTGACCGTGACCGCTCAGCCGACGCCGCGCATCACGCCGAAGCCGCCGTCGACGCCTAACACCTGCCCGTCGATCCAGTCGTTGGCAGGGTCGAGCAGGAACACGATCGCGCGAGCGACGTCCTGCGGCGTGCCGATCCGACCTAGCGGATTTTGCTTGGCTGCGGCCTCCTTCATGCCGGCTCGCGCGAGCATCGGCGCGGTCATCTTGCTCTCAACCAGCGCTGGCGCGACGCAGTGAAACCGGAGGTTGCGGCGCGCGTTAGACGCCGCCGCTGATCGTGCTAGACCGATGAGGCCAGCCTTCGCTGCTGCGATGGCCTCGTGGTTGGCCAGCCCTAAGGTCGCTGCGACGGAGCTGCAGAACACTACGCTGCCCCCGCCCTTCATCAAGTCGGGCGCGGCCATGGTGACCCCGAACGCAGACGAGAGGTTCGTCTCGATCACCGCGTCCCACTCTTCTACGGTGGTGCGGCGCGCCGGCTTCAGCAACAGCGAGCCGATACAGTGGGCGACGCCGGCGAGCGGCTCGTCGCCGCATCCTGCTACGAGCGCGTCGCGGATCTGCCCTGGCGCCGCGCCTTGAACGATGTGGGAAGCAGCGTTGAGTTCGTTCGCCAGCGCCTCTAGTTGCTCCGCGTCGCGCGCTAGGAGCAGCAGGCGCGCACCCTGGGCATGCAGGTCGCGGGCGACGTGTTGCCCGACCGCGCCAGTGGCGCCGAGCACCGCGAACAGACCCTGTTCAGAGAGAGATACCATGTGATGCTCTTCGCGGGGTGGCGGCCCGGAGATGCGCGGACTTCTTCGGCTGGGTACGAGGTCGTGACCGCCTCGTGCCCGTCGCCTTATCCCGCCGCGAACTGGATGATCCGCTCGAACGCCGCGACGCTCTCTAGAAGCAGGCTGTGACCAGCGCCGTCGAAGCACTCGTGCTCGGCGTTGCGGAAGAGCGCCGCCGTAGCTTCGACCTCGCGAGGGAGCGTTAAGGTGTCTTCAGCGCCGGCGAGGCATAGCGCTGGGATCGCGACTTGTTCGCAGAGCGGCCTGCCGTCGAACCGCTGCAGGGCGCGTGATTGCGCCCGCATGAACGCACGTGATGCTGCGGTGGGCTTCGTGCTCCGGATGATGTTGTCGACGACGCCGGACCTCTCGTTAAGGAACGTCTCGCCGAATAAGAAGGGCGCCGTCAACTCGCCAAGCAGCGCGCCGTCGAGCTCTGTGCACAGCAGCTCAAACCATCGGTAGATGCGCTCGCTGCGGGGCGTCATCAGCGCGGAGCTGCAGAGCATGACGAGCCTCTGCGCTTGTCCGCTGCCCATGGCCGCTGCGCGCAGGGCGACCTTGCCGCCGAGCGAGGTCCCGACCAGGGTCACCGGGGCCGGCAAGGTCGCGGCGACCGCCAAGATGTCTGCGGCGGCTTCGTCGAAGTCGTATACGTCACCGGGCAGCGGGCTCGACGGCTCTAGCCCGACGGGGTCGACTGCGGCGCACGTGAAGCCGCTGCGCGCGAAGCGGCGCGGTAGCGTGCCGAACAGGCGCGCGCCTGAGCCCAGGCCCGGCACGAGCACTAACCCAGGGCCATCGCCCTCCAGAGAGTGATGGATTTGGCGGCTTCCACGAGCGACGAATGGCATAGCAGCGAAGATAGCCGCGGGCTCTCGGCGGGCAACCTCAGCGTGGTTGGAGCACGTAGGCTTCCTCGAGAGCTGGCAGCATCGTCAGCACCACATCCGCGACTCTCTGCAGGCTCTCGGGTGACATGTTGTCGAGCGTGTCATTGGGGGTGTGCCAGTCGGGGTTGCCGTTCAGGTCGATCAGATCGACCGCTGGGATGCCAACGTCCAGGAACGGCTTGTGATCGTCGGCCGCGGCTTCCGCGCGTCGGAAAAAGTAACGCTCGTGACCGGTCGCGAGCGCGGCAGACCAGGTGATCCGACGCATCCGCTCCGTTGAGTAGAGCTCTTCTTGGATGTGTAGATCGGCTCTGCCGACCATGTCTAGCAGCAACATAGCCTCGATGCGCGTCTCTTCGCCCAGCATCAAGGCGTCGCGGTGGCGCCTTACGTAGCGCTTGCTCCCGAAGAGCGCGCGGTCGGCGTCATTCCAGTTCCAGTCGAGGCTCTCTTCACCGTCAAAGAAGACCAGCTCGATGGTCGCTTCGTTCTCTCGCTTTTGCAGCGATGGCGCGAGGGCGAGCAGCAGCGCGACGCCGCTGGCGCCGTCATTGGCGCCGACAAAGTGGAAGTTGTGCTCTGGGTCTTCGTGGCCGGTGGTGCACTTGGTGTCGTGATGACAAGCGAGCACGATTCGTTGTGACCGTTTGCCCGGGATCAGCGCGGTGATGTTCGAGAACGTCAGCAGCTCTTTGCGGTCCGTCCAGGTGTCGCGGCGCGCTTTGACGCCGAGCTTCTCTAGCTCTTGCGTGATGTAGTCGAGCTGCTTCGACCACCCAGGCTGTCCAGAGTAGCGCGGGCCGAAAGACACCAACTCCTTAACGTGGCCAAAGGCGTCATCACCGAGGCCCTTACGCGCCCGGAAGGCGCTCAGCTTGACCGTCCGGCGCCGGTCGATCGCAGGCTTTTGCCGCGCGATCTTCGGCTCTTGCATGGCGCGCCGCGCAGGCGCGGGCGGCGCCGGTGCCTGCGGAGATGCCTGGTTCACGACCCTTGCGCCGAGGCAAGCGGCGAGAAAGGCGGTCACTAGGGATGCTGCTGCGTAGGGACGCATGTCGGATGAGGAGGGCAGCGGCTAGCGCCGCTGCTTCTTGGTTACGAACGACTCAAGCCTCTCGAACGCCTGCATCACCAGGTTCCCCGCGAAGGCGAGCGAGTCTGCGTCGACGGCGTCGAGGTTGTCGTCGGGCGTGTGCCACCACTGCTCATAGCGGGGGTCTTTGGGCGGCGGGCTCTGGCCGGCCTTGAGGTCTTGCGGGGGGATGCGCTGCGAGAAGTCAATCAGCAGCACGCTCGGCACGCCGCGATTCTTGAAGACGAGGTGGTCGTCGGTCGTGCCCCAATTGAGTCCACGTCGCGCATACTCGGCCTTCTCGTCTTCGGAGGGGAACTCATACATGCGGGTGCCTTCGCCCATCTCTTTGGCGGCCTCGCCGAAGATCTTCAGCAGGCTGGTCGCCGAGTTGCCGTCTTCGTCGAACTTCATGTTTTTGCTGCCGACCAAGTCCAGCAATACGAACGCCTTGAGCCTCCTTGAGAGCTTCTGCTGCTTCAGGTGCCCGTAGAACGCCTTGCTGCCGAGCAGCGCGCGGTCGTCGTTCCACGTCCAGTCGATCGACTCCTCTGCGTCGATCCAATAGAGCAAGACGTTGCACTTGGGAGTTTGCTCCCTGGTGTGCAGCGCGCGCGCGAGCTCGATCAGGACCGCTGGCCCGCCGCCCCCGTCGATGGCGCCAACGAATGGCTGGCTGTGCGTCCACTCTTCGTGGCCTGTGGTGAGCTTGGTGTCGTAGTGCGCGCCGATCATTAGGATCGGACCATTCTCGGGGTCTTCGCCAGGGACCATGCAGTAGAGGTTGCGGATCAGCTTCTTCTCCGCGTCGTGCATCTCCTCGTGCCGCTTGGGCTCAAGCCCGATCTCTTTGAGTTGGCCTGAGATGTAGTCTGTCGCCTTGGCGAGGTTCTCTGACCCGAACGGTCGCGGGCCGATCTCGACCAACGCCTCAAGGTGCGCCATGGCCTTCCCCCCGCTGATCGGGCCGGCGCTGCCGCCGCAGGCGGAGAAGCCAAGGATCGCGGCCAGGGAGAGCGTGGTCTTCAGGCGCGTGGTCATAGGCGCAGGGTAGCAGCGAGCGCCTCGCGGCCAAAAGGTTCATGTCGACCTGCTACGCCGAACTGCTAGGGGCACGGCCTCGCGCGCATTTGCGCCGCGGGGGTAGGTGCAGGCGCGACCTTAAAGACACAAGCCCGGATGTGTCTCAGGCCTGGGGGCGCCTACAGTCGTCGTGACCTGTGATGAACCAAGCACCTGACGATGACGAGCGCGCAGCCTTCGAGTGAGGCTCCGGTCACGCGTGTCGTCGGCTTTGACGTCGCGCGCTGCCTCGCCATCTTGTCGATGGTGTTCGTCAACTTCGAGGTCGTGCTGGGGGGCGGTCGGCGCGGGCCCGAGTGGCTTCGCCACCTCGCGAAGATGTTTGAAGGCAACGCATCGGCGTTGTTCGTGACCTTGGCCGGGTGCGGCGTGGTGATGCTCGGCCGCCGCGCCGTGGTTTTTAGGCGGGCGTTGTTGTTGCTGGTGGTCGGCTATCTCTGGCAACTCTTGTGGCCTGGTGACATCTTGCACTACTACGCCTTTTACTTGAGCGCCGGCGCGCTCTGTCTCGGGCTCGGTGTCAGGTGGCTGTGGTTGTGCGCGGCTGGGGCTGTCGGAGGATTCGTCGCCTTATTCCATTGGTTTGATTACGGCGAGGGCTGGCGATGGACGTCCCTGTCTTACGCCGACTTCTGGACCGTATCTGGTCAGCTGCGGAACCTCGCCTTCAATGGTTGGCACCCCTTGTTGCCGTGGCTCGGCTTCCTCTTCGCAGGGATGGCATTGGCCAAGTGGCGTATGCATGAGCGCCGGCGGCGCCGCGCGGTCATGCTCGTCGCTGCGGCCGCCTACTCGGCCTCATGGTGGCTCTCAAGCACCCTGACCGCTTGGCCTGATGAGCGCTCGTGGATGGAGCAGCTGCAGCGTTGGTATGAGGCGCCGGAGGCCTTTTGGGCGATGGACTCGCTGCCGCCAGGACCGCTCTACATGCTCTCGGCCGGCGCATGCTCTGCCTTCATTATCGCGCTCTGTCTAGAGCTGACGAGTCATGACCAGATCGCGCGCGCGTTGAGGCCGCTGACGCGAACTGGTCAGCTGGCGCTGACCTTTTACCTTCTGCATGTGTTGGCGCTCTACTTCGTGGTCATGCCGTTTGCGGGTGACCTCGAGATCTCCAAGCTCGCCTACGCTGGTTGGACCGCGGCGGCCTTCGGCTTGTTCGCGATCGCGTTCGCGAACCTCTGGCCTGCTCGGCGCGGGCCGCTCGAGTCGCTCATGCGAAGGGTGTGTGGCTGAGAGCGGCGGCGCCGCTCTCGCGGGCCGCTGTCCATGCGGCGGCGCTGCCGCCTGGCGCAAACACCGATCAGCGGAACGTGATGCGCTCGCCGCGCGGCAGGTAGTACGGCGGCATGAAGCTCTGGCCGAACAACGGATAAGCGACGCCTTGGGCGTAGAACTCGAGGTTGATCAGGGCCGGCGACGAGGGGATAGGCAGCGTCAACGTGCTCTGGAAGGTCACTAACGCTGGCAGGACGATCGCCGTGGCTGGGTCCCCGTAGAAGCGCACTGGCTCCTGCGAGGTGTTGGGGCGCGCGTAGCTGTCGGCGAAGACCCACTGCAGCAGCACGCCGGGCGGCGTGGTCGCGCTGACGGTCATTGTCCCTCCGGTGAGCGGCTCCCTCGGCGAGACATCGGTCGTGGAGAGCATCCGCTGCGGCGCCGGGTTGAGCTCCGACGAGTTACCAGCGAGCGATCCGCCGCTGCGGTAGCAGCCGCTGAGCTTTATAGGCGCGAGGAACGATTGGCTGTCGCAGTCCGTGCCCGTGAGCTCGCTCATACGGATGTCGACTGGCGACCGCGCCAGGGGCGCGACGTTGATGACACAGTTGTCGTAGCGGTTCCAGACGAGGTTCGGCAGCGCGCCGTCGCAGTCGAACGTGATCGTGACGTTGTCGTAGCGGTTGTTCTGGTGCCAGACTCGCGCCGATGCGGTGTTGGCCTCGATCCAGATGTCGCTGTGGAACGTCATCTCGCTGCCGTGCACGTCGAACTGCGCGGTGCGCGGGTGTGTGTAGAGGGCGTACTTGCCGGGGCCTGCGGTCCACTCGCCGTGGTGGTGGTGGACCATCGTGTTGTTGTTGCTTTCGCCGATGCACTCGACGACGTGGTCGGAGCAGACCGCGTCGACGTAGACGAGGCGGAACATGAACAGCTTGGTGCTGGCGGCCGAGCGGGCGGAGCGGCCCAGCCTCGCGCCGTTGACGAAGGTGCTGCGCCAGAGCGCGAACATCGTCTGCATGCCGTTGCCGCCCTCGAACGCGTCGCAGCCGATGCCGACGCCGTCGAACGACAGGTTCTCACCGGTGCACATGATCCGGCCGTTAGTGGTCGTCTCCTCGACCCGGAAGCCCACCGGCATGTTGGTGAACCGCGAGTTGCGCACCATCAGCATGGTCTCCTCCATGCCCGTCGCTAGTAGCTCGATGCCGTAGACGTTCTGCCCGTCAAATTCGCAGCCCATGACCATCGGCATCTCTGACATGGTCATCATCATCATGGGCATCTGCGCGACGATCGCGACATCACCGCTCTCGAAGCGGAGGCCTGAGACGGTGACGAGGTGACGCTTGAGCCCGAGTACATGACCAACAGCTCCGCCGTCTAGGATCGGCAGGTTGCCTTGCGATGGGACGCCCTCGATGCAGACGCGGCCGACCATCATCCCCTGCCCGAGCACGTCGGTCAGCGGGTTCTGGATGGTGATGTTTGGGGTGACGCTCGCGTCGACGCGAATAACGGTCACCGCGCCGGTGCCGGTGACGCGCGCCTGTTCTTGGGCGGACAGGCTGGATAGCGCGAGCGCGCCGTTCGCCAGTCGGATCGCTTCGTCGAGCGACAGCTTGGCGTCGCCGAGGGTGCCGTGCGACAGGGGGTCATTGACAGTTGCGACCGCGCCTGGCCCGCTGGCCAAGATGGTGGAAAGTGCGGCGATTAAAAGCATGGTGGAGTTGTGCAGGCAGTCGGTGAATCGGGGCTTGGCCACCGAATTATAGAACAACCACCATCAGGTTCTTCGCGGAATGGTCCGTTCTGAGATTGCGGAGCAACGAAATCAAGCGGCTCGCCGTTGGCAAGGCGCAGTTGATTCAGCGCCCGCGCCGCGTTGCTACGATCACGACGAGGACCGCCCCGAGGATCTCGCTCAGTCCAGCGACCGCGAACGCAGCGTCGAAGCCGTATTCGCCCGAATCGATCAGCTCGCCGCAGACCAGCGGACCGACCAGGAATCCGAGCGAGCCTGCAGTGTGGAACGCCGCCATGACGGTGCTGCGCCCCACGTCGGGTGTTTGGTCGAGTAACCATAGCAGCGTCGGGATGAACATTACGGCCGACGCGATGCCGCATATGGGCATTAATACCCACATTGCCTGCGCGGGAGCGATGCCGACCATGCTGACTGCGAGGCCATAGATCATGCTGCCGAGCGCGACCATGCGAAGCCGCGACCAGCGCTCAGCGGCGCGCCCGAACGGATAGGAGAGCGCCGCGAACGGGTACAGGAACGCTGCCAGCATCATGCCGATGGTTGGCGGCGGGAGCTCGTGGACGCGAGCCAGCAACAACGGGAACCCGGTGGTGAAGAAGCCGACCGTGAAGCGGTCCAAGAACGCGAGCAGCAGCGGCGCGCGTACTGCGGGCTGGGCGCTGACCACCGCGATCAGCTCTCGATAACCGGGCCGACGTCGCGTCTGGGTGTCGCGTGGCAAGAGCCAGATGGAGAGCGCGCTCGCGCAGGCTAGGACGATTGACGCGGCGTGCAGCGTGACTAACGGGTCGTTCTTACCCAACTGGCCACCGACCGCGGCGCCCGTAGCGACGCCGAAGGTGAGGCCGCAGCCGACTGCCCCGAGCGCTCGGCCGCGCCGTTCGCCGGCAGCGTCGGCGACGAGGCTCATCAGCAGCGTCAGCGCTGAGAGGTGCGCCGCGCCCTCCAGCACCCGCAGCGCGAGGAAGGTCCCGTAGTCGACTGGGTGCGCTAGGGCCTGCATCAACAGCGCATCAGCCATGAGCATGATGATGCAGAGGTTTCGACGCTTGCCGGTCCGGTCGACGTGCATGCCGATCAGCGGCGTCGCGATGAGCGCGCCGATCATGTTGGCGACCATGAACAGCGTCGCTAAGCCGTCGGAGACACCGAAGCGATTCACGACGAGGCCGCGGAGGACTGGCACCGGCAGCGTCTCGGGCAGCATCAATAAAAAGGTGAGGCCGCCGAGCAGGATCGTCTTGCGCGGAGTCAACTTGTCAGGCGCCAAACGCCATGGTGCTCCGTCGCGCGGCCTTCTTCGCCGAGCTTCTCAAGCCCCGCCTGCAGCGACCGAGACGCGAACGGATAGAGTCGTTGGTCGGCGTCCCAGTAGACCCTCGGCAGCAGCGCGTCGACGTCGCTAGGTTGTTCGCCAAGCGCCTTAAGCAGCGCGGCCTCTCGCTGCAGCCGGTGGCGAAGATATTTCTGCACGAGCCGGTTGCCGTCGCGGAGCGCGGGGCCGTGCCCGGGGTAGAGCGTCTTCATCTCGTATCGCTCGAGTCGCTGGAGGCTCTCGATGTAGGTCGCCAGGTGGCCTTCTGGCGGGTCGATTACGATGGTGCTGATCGTCGACAGCATGTCACCGACGAGTATGGCCCCATAGCGCGACTCGCGGAAGCACAGGTGTCCGCGAGCGTGTCCCGGCGTGTGGAGGGCCTCTAGCTCCCAGCCGAGGTTGCCATCGGGTGAGCGGCCCAGCCCGATGCGAGCGCCGTTGGTCAGCGTGTCGCCGCGGGGGACCTCAGGCGCCAAGCGCGCGAGCGTCTGCGCGTGTCCTGAGGCGGTGAGCCCGCGCGCTTCGCACAGCGCTTGTACGCCGCCGATGTGGTCAGGGTGGTGGTGCGTCAGCAAGACGCCGGCGAGCCGTTGCCCGTCCGACGTCAGCGTGTCGAGCAGATCGAGCAAGCGCTGCTGCTCGAGCGCGTCGGGCGCCCCCGGGTCGACGACCCATAACTCGTCGTGGCCGACGATGTAGCAGTTGGTCGTGGTCGACGGCGGGATCGTCGCCGTGTGCAAGGGCGCGAGCACCACGCCTGGAGAGAACTGCACCTTGTGTAGGTCGCCCCCGCGGTAGCCCTCCGTCGTCGCTGCGATCTCCTGCTCGAAGCGCTCAAAGTCCTCGGCGTCGCTTAGCTGCTCGAGCATGATGATGACTGGCGGGACAAGCAGCAGGTCGCCTGCGCGCCACGACGCGAGCGCTTGTTCGGGGCGCCAGAATCGTCCCTGGGTCAGCTCGCCCTCCCATATGTCCGGTTGCGCTCCGGCAGTGCCGGCGAGGCAGCTCTCGATGGGCACGTGGAAGAACACGGTGTCGTAACGGACCGGCGCGAAGGCTGGCGTCTCGATGCGGCAGAGCGTGCGCAGCTCGAGCGGCGCCTCGGCGCCAGCGATGATGTCTGGCCACGGCGACGGGGCCTCTTCGTCATCGCCGCGGCGCTCGTGTTGCAAGAGTCGGCGGCGTTGCGCCCGCAGCGCCTCCGGGGCGATGCGCCCCGCCGGCAGCCGGTGACGCAAAACGCCCACTTCTTCGAACAGCTCCCGGTGCGCGCACACTTGCAGCGCCGCTGCTTCGCCAGTCGGCGCGTCGCCGTTACCTGGGTGGAGGTCGTCTTTCGAGATGGTCCCGCCGGGCATCGCCCAGTAGCCGCCGAAGAATCGGAGACCCGGCGCCCTCTCGGCCAGGTAGATCTGCAGGTCCCGGCCTTCGCCGCGGGTAATCATCAGCGCTGCAGCTGTTCGTCTGCTCATTTCGGCGGCGACAACATAGCGCTCGCCGCAGCGGTTGGCGAACGCTGCTCAGACTTCGTCGGCCATCTGTTGCAGCTCGCGGACCGCAGCGCGTGTGCCGAGGACGACCAGCTCGTCGCCGGCTTCGACGACTTGCGCGGCGGCCGCCGCGAAGGCTTGCTGTTGTTCGCCGGCGCCGCGAATGACCATCACGATCACGACTTCTGCGCGCGCGGCGGACGGTAGCGCGTCGATCGCGAGGCCGTCCCACGCAGCTGGCGCCGTCAGGCTGCGCATGGCGTAGCCAGCCGGCAGCTCTAGCTCCTCACGGCGCCCGCGCACCGCGAGCCGGAGGTTGCGCCGCTGCTGCCCGAGGACTTCGTTGCCGAGGGTGGTCAGCACGTCTTGGTGCCGGATGCGGCCGAGCAGCCGCGGCGGCTGGTGGTTGGTGACAGCCGCGATCTCGCGCAGCTCTGGGTCGTCGAAGCGCGGCATCACCGCCGCGATCGAGAGGTCGGCTGTCGCTGTTACGACCGGACGGATCAGGTCGGCGGCGATCACTACGGTGGTCAACGTCGGGTCGTTCAGGAACGCCTTGACGTCTTGGAGCTCGATCCGCCCGATCAGCCCCTGGTCCTCGCCGATGACGTAGATGGTGTCGCCGCGGTGGGTTTGCAGGAGCTTCATCACGTCCGTGAAGTCTGCGGTGTGCGGGATCGTCAAGCAGTCTTCGCGGAGGACATCTCGGACGTAGGTCGTTCGAATCGCGAGGTCCTCTAGGCCGCCGGGCACGTCGTTACCCTTGTCCTTCATCGCCGCGGTGTAGTAGCTGTGCTCGTCCAGCACGCTGGCGGTGACGCTCGCGACGATGCTGCACAGCATGACCGGCAGGGTCAGCTCGTAGTGGCCGGTCAGCTCGAAGACCAACACGACGGCCGTCACCGGCGCGTGCATCGTCGCTGCGGTCAGGCCCGCCATTCCGACGAACGCGAACGCGGCGATCTGGCCGGGTTGCACCTCGAACATCGAGCCGAGCGCCGATGCGAACAGCACGCCAAAGGCTGCGCCGATGACGAGGTTCGGGGTGAAGATGCCGCCGAGGCCGCCGGAGCCTACGGTCGCGACCGTCGCGACCTGCTTCCAGAAGAACAGGGTCAGGATCAGCATCAGGGACGGCGCGGCGCTGCCTGCGTTGCTGACGACGTCTTCGATGACCTCAAAGCCGTTCCCCCAAGTCTGAGGGACGAAGATGCCGATCGCGCCGACGATCAGACCGCCGGTCGCTAAGAGCAGCGGCGGCGTCAGTCGCGTCGACTGGAAGAGGCGGCGCCCTTGTTTCAGCGCGCCGCGGAAGAGCACGCCGCCGACGCCGCAGAACAACCCCAGCACGAGCGCCGCGAGCACGAGGCCTAGCGGCAGACGCTGGACGTCGCCTGATACGTATTGGTAAACGCTGGCTTCGGTGAGGAGCTCGCTGCGGACGATGGTCGCGAGTACGGACGCGACGACGATCGGCGCGAAGACGTCCATCGCGAAGTTGCCGAGCACGATCTCCATAACGAAGATCGCTCCCGCGATCGGGGCGTTGTATGAGGTCGCCATCCCCGCTGCCACGCCGCAGCCGATGAGCACTGCGCGGTGCTTGCTCGAGAGCCGTGTCACGCGCGCGATGATCGCTGCGACGGTCGCCGCGATCTGAGAGTTGGCCCCCTCGCGACCGATGCTCCCGCCGCTGCCGATGGTGCAGGCCGAAGAGATGATCTGCACGAGGCTCTGGCGGAACCGGATCACTCCCTTGCGGAGCTGGACCAGTCCGACGAGGTCTGAGACGCCGAACGGCGGGTGTTCTCCGCGCAGCAATAGCAGCATGCTGCCTGCCGCGAGGCCTCCTAGGGTCGGGATCAGCAGCGTGTGCCACCAGGCGAGGTCCTTGACGGCCTCGGACATCCCCGCGCCCGACCCCCCGGTGAACAGCTCCTGCAGCCAGTTGAGCCCAAGTTGGAAGCAGCTGCCGAGCACGCCGCCAGCTACGCCGATCACTGCGGCGAGCAGGAAGATCGCGAACGTGCGGAGTGGCAGGCCTTTTTGCTGCATCAAGTAGCCAGGGTGGCCGTGCGGCGGCGTCGATTCAAGGTTCGTATCTTCGCGTTGATGTCGCGGTTTGTGTTGTAGCCTACTCAGGCATGTCTGAGGTCGCGCCGAACACCCAACGACCGATCGCAGCTTGGTCACTGTGGTTGGTGCCTATCCTCGTTGGCGGCGCGCTTTTGGTGCTGAGTGAGGCGCTGGTTCCGACCGCTTCAGCCCCCTTCCCCGGCCACGGGGAGCGGTTTGCCGCGATGGCCCAGGATCCATTCACCTTCGACGGCCCATTCCCGCAACGGTTGCTCTGGCCGGTCGGCGCATGGCTCTGTGGTCACCTGGGGGTTTCGGCGGTCACGTTCTCTCAGCTTTGCAGTGCATTGTTGCTCGCTGTGGTCTTCTGGTTCGCGCGGGGTCGTACGGGCGCCTTTGTCGACGGTCTTTTGGTCGCGGGTGCGGTGGCGGTGAGCGGCGGGGTGCTGGTCTACAAGCCGATGGCCTGTATGTCGGACCCCCTGAGCTTGGCCTCCCTCGTGCTGCTCGTGCATTTCGCTGGCCGTGGGGTTGTGTTCTGGCCCCTCGTGTTGGTCAGCGCGCTCGCGCATGAGTTGGTCTTCTTCTTCTGGCCATGGTTGCTTTACATCCGCGTTCAAAACGGCGGTAGCGGGCGACGCGACGGTGTGTGGCTTGTTGTTGTGCTGGGGATCTATCTGGCGTTCCGATCTCTGGTGACGGCGAGCTATGGCGCTAGCTACTACGTTGAAAACTCCTTCTGGTTTCCGTGGTGCATGCCCGTCATGTGGGCGCTGTGGGCGTTCTTAGTTTTGGTAGAGTTTGGCCCCTTGCTCGTGCTTGTCGCGTGGGGGTGTCGCCGCGATGGCGCGCTGTCAGAGCGTGAGGCGCTCGGCGGGCGCTTTGGTCCGCTGCTCTTTTTGGGTGGTGTGTTGCCGCTGATGATCCTTGCCTATGACGTCATGCGCTTCGCGACGTTTGCGCTGTTGCCGGTCGTGCTGGCGGCAGTCGCATTCGTGCAGCGGCGTGGTGGCAGGGCCGTGCTTGCAGGTTTAGTCGTCAGCGCGATCTTCTGTTACGCCTGGCTTCACCCTGTCCCATCGGAGCAAGGAGGGCGCCAGTTCACCGACATCGCTTCGCACGTTCTGTCGTTGTTGCCGACGCGCGTGGAACCGAAGGAGCCGATGGCATTTGGTCATGCCTGGACATTCACGATCGCTTTGATTGAGCGATGGTGGTGGCCGGTAGGCGCTGCCGCCATTGCTGGTGTGGCCGCACTGCTCGTGGGTGGGCGAGCGCTGCGTCTTCGCCCGTTGGATTGATTTATCCGGCTGTGGCGGTGTTAGCGCATCACGTCAGGTAGCGGCCCTTCGTCCTTGGCGTTGTGGTCGGCCCAGCCGCGCTCGCTCCGGCCGCGCCCGTCGTCGAGGCTTAGACCTAGCGAGGTCTTGCGTCGGGCGAGGAGCGTAAAGGATGCTAGCAGCAGCCGTGCAAGAAGGCGCATTCGCGCATCGGGCGTCAAGCGTCCCCACGGCGACAGCGTCAGAGCGACGGATTGCGGCTGTAGTGGTCGTCGCCGCAGGCTTGGTGTGGACCGGGGCCTTGATCCGTTGGCGCGTCCGGTTCGAAGTCAGGCAAAGGGAGCTCGCGTTCAGATGTCTTGATGCAGGCGACCTTTGGCGTCGCTCCTTGAGACGTCGCGCCGATGGTCAGCTCGCCAGGGTGCCCGTCAGGCAGCGCCGCTCCGCCAGGGCCAGTGAGCAGTCGGACTCTTGGCTGCAGCAGGTCCTTCGTCTGCGCGACGATTACGCCGTCGCTGCCGTCGGCGAGCTGGACGCGGGTGCCGTTAGGTAGCAGCCCGAGCTCACGGACGAAGGTGCTGAGCCAGCGAGCGTCGAAGTCGCCGGGCTTCCGGTGCATCACGGCGAACGCTTCGATCGGTGTCAGCGCGCGCTTATAGGGGCGGACGGCCGTCAGCGCTTCGAAGACGTCGCAGACGCGGATCAGCCGGCTAGTCGCGCTTGGTTGGACCGGCAGCGCCGTCCGCGGGTATCCGCTGCCGTCGACGCCCATGTGGTGGCAGAACGCGGCGCCGATCGTCTGCGGGTCGACTTGCTCTCGCTGCTCCATGAGGATCTGCGCGCCGAGCCGCGGGTGCTCTGCCATGGCGCGCCACTCGTCTTCGGTGAGCCGGCCCTGTTTGAACAGCACCTCTTGCGGCACCTTTGACTTGCCGATGTCGTGCATCAACGCGGCTGCCCCGACGCGGACCAGCTGGTCGCGGCTCGCACCGATGCCGCGCGCGACCTGCAGCGCCAGCAGCGCGACGCGGACGGAGTGACCGATCGTGAAGCGGTCGACGTCGTCTTGCATCGACAGCGCGAGCAGGTGGCTGGGTTCTTCGAGGGGCTGCAGGCTTGCCTCGATCGCTGTCGCGGCGGCGTCGATCTCGAGCTCGCGGTCGTTCAGCGCGAGCTCGTGATTCTGCTGCAGCGCTCCGGCGAGGCTTTGGTAGCTGCGGATCGCGTCCTCAGGGGCGCCCAGGGCCTTGCTGCGGTCGCCGGGGTCGGCAGGCTCGCTGAGCGTCACCTTGACGTGCTTGATGTCGAACGCGCACATCGCCGCGGCGCGGTGGTTGCGCGCAAACGCGTCGACGTTCTCTGGCAACGTCAGCAGGTCGAAGAACCGATTGAGCTCGCTGCTGGTCAGCCGGAGGTCGAATGAAATGACGGCGATGTCGCGTTCGGCGCACCTCGACAGCAGGCCGGATGCTTGGAGGCTCGGTCCGTCCAGGGGCCGCCCTTCGTGGTAGAGGCGGAGCTCGTCGAACTGAATCCGCAGCGGTAGTTCCACGCCGACGTCGTGGGCTCGCTGGAGGCCGGCGACGACGTCGCGCATCGCCTCGGTGACGAAGTCGTTGTCTCGACTGTGCAGCGCGCGGTTGAACGATGCTTGCACCAGCGCGTGAGCGAAGTCTGCGACGGCGCTCTGGCCGCGCGGCGTTAGCTGCTCATGGCTCATGGCTGGCGCCCCTGTGCATCCGTGGTGTTGATCACGACGGTCGCCGCGATCGTGCGGCAGAGCTCGTCGAGTTGATTGAGCTCCTCGTCGTCGCGGCCGAGCGCGCCGTCAGGGCCGCGCAGGCGCTCTGAAAGCGCGCGCGCGATTTGGTTTAGGTCGGCGTCCGCGGGCACGGCGAAGTCCTGGGCGAGCAGCTCGCGCGCGGTTCGTCGCGACTCGGGCTCTCCGGACGTGCAGGCGTCGATGAGCACGTGGAGGTACTCGGGCGAGACGCCGTCTTCGAGGTCGTCGTCCTCGCGGCCTCGCGGGATCTTGGTCGGGAGTTCGCGGAGCTCTGCTTCCGCGACCTGTTCGGCGCGCTGTTCGAGGTGTTCGCCCGAGGCGTGCTTCCTCAGCGCGTCTGCGCTCGGCCGGTGCAGCAGCTGCATCATCGCGTCGACGGTCTCTGCCAAGCGAGCTTCGACCATTGGGTCCGCGGCGTCGAAGACCGACGAAGGTAGCGAGGACGCCTTCTTGACCTCTGTGCGCGCGGCCAGTTGCCAGTCGGAGATCGCCTCGCGAAAAGCGGTCGGATCGTCAGGGCTGTTGGGTCGGTCTGCCATCCATCGCTCTCATCGGCCTTTTGGATGGCCTTGGTGAAGGCCAGCAACGCGCTTGCGGCCGCGTGGCTGTAGCCGCACACTGCCCGTGATGGAACGCATCGCGATCGTCAGCGCTGTTCGGACTCCGATCGGCAAGTTCCTAGGCTCCTTGGCGCCGATGTCTGCGGTGGATCTGGGCGCCGCGGCCGTGGCGGGCGCTCTAGAGCGCTGCGGGGTCTCGCCCGTCGATGTCCAAGAATTGTACATGGGGCAGGCGCGGCAGCTCGGGTCGGGGCCAAACCCGGCGCGGCAGGTCGCGATCAAGGCCGGCTGCGGCGAGGGCGCGGTCGCGACGACCATCAATAAGGCGTGCGGGAGCAGCCTGAAGTCGATCGACCTCGCGCGCGCGGCGATCTCGCTGCACGGTCAGCAGGTCGTGGTCGCCGGTGGGATGGAGAGCATGACGAACATCCCGTTCTTGCTGCCGGACTTCCGTCAGGGCTACCGGCTGGGTCACCGCGAGGTTCAGGACGGCAATTACCGAGACGGATTTACTTGCGGCATCCTCGATGAGCCGATGGGGATGACCGCGGAGTACCTGGCCGATGAATATGGCATCACCCGCGCGCAGCAGGACGACTACGCCCTCGAGTCGCACCGGCGGGGCGAGGCGGCGCAGCAGGCGGGTCGCTTCGGTGACGAGGTCGTGAAGTTGACGGTCAAGCAGCGCCGGCAGGAGGTCGAGGTCGCTGACGACGAGCACATTCGGGCTGGAGTCACCTTGGCCGACTTACAGAAGTTGAAGCCGGTATTCCGTCGGGAAGGCGGAACCGTGCACGCGGGAAACAGCTCCGGGATCACCGACGGCGCTGCGGCCCTCGTGATGATGCCCGAAGCCGAGGTGCGGCGACGTGGGCTTTCGCCCCTCGCTTGGCTGGGCGACTCCGCGACCGCAGGCGTGCCGCCGCGCATCATGGGCATCGGTCCGGTGCCTGCGGTGAAGAAGCTCTGCGAGCGGGCTGGCCGGGCGCTCGGCGACTTTGACTTGGTCGAGCTCAATGAGGCCTTCGCGGCGCAGATGTTGGCGTGTCTTCACGACCTGCCGATCGATCGCGGGCGGCTCAACGTCAACGGCGGAGCGATCGCGCTCGGCCACCCGATCGGTGCCACTGGCGCCCGCGTCGTCGTCACCTTGCTGCACGAGCTAGCCCGCCGCGACGGTAAGCGCGGCCTCGCGACCTTATGTATGAGCGGCGGTATGGGCATGGCTATGGAGTTTGAGCGCTGATCGGGCGCTCCTGGACCCGTTACCTTCGATACATTGATATGAAGATTACTCGCTTCGTCACCCTCTGCCTGACCGCTGCCCTCGCTAGCTGCAGCATCGCGCGTCAGGACGTCAACGAGCCGCTCGACGCCGTGCGAATCCAGGAACTGCAGCCGGGGAGCACGACGGCGAAGCAGGTCGTCGAACTGCTAGGCGGCCCGAACGAGGTCGTGCAGCTGGGAAAGCGCACGGCGTACCGCTACGACTCGGACACAACCAAGAGCGCTCTTTTGTTCATGGTGGTGTTCAACCTCGCGAATCAGGACACGCGGCAAGACCGGCTCTGGGTCTTCTTCGACGACAAAGACGTGTTGACGCACTATGGGGCGACCTTCGGCTCGCACCGCACGCAGTACGCGTTGCCTTGGGAGGACGTCCACGACGCTGCAGAGAACGCCGACGCGGACGCTCGCCGTCCAGGGGTCGTCCGGTGAGCGGCGCGCGGCGGCGGCCTTATTGGCTGCTGGCGCTCGGGCTTGGCGCTTGCGTCACGGGTGATTACAGCCGGGTGTCGTTCAACGAGCCGGTTGACGCAGCGGCGCTCCGCTCGCTCGCGCCGGGGCAGGATGACCTGACCTCGGTGCTCGCCAAGCTCGGCGCGCCCGTGGATGTCCGTGAGTATCGCGTCAACGCCGATCGCACGTCTGGCATGGCGTTGGTCTACTCCTGGCGTGAGGAGTACGGCTGGGGGCTCGACATCTCGATGCCTGTGAGCGGCGAAGCGTCGGCTCGCCTCGAGCTGGACTTTGGCGGCACCGACTTGCCGGGCTGCGTCGTGTGGTTCGACGAGGACTTGGTGCTCGAGCGTTGGCGCGAGGGCCTAGTGGGGGATTTATTGTCCAAGCGTCGTCGGCCTGCGCCCGTCCTAGATGGTCAGTGAACTCTGCCCGGGTTGTCGCTGGGAAGTTCTCGTGCGTCGCTTACGTTGCACCCTCTAGGCCTTCACCTAAATCTCTGATTGCTCGAATGAAGATTTCACAGCTTGTCATCGCCGCCGCGCTCTCGCTCTCGGCGATCGTTTCCGCTCAAGACGCACCATCGCTCCAGGGCGCGCCGGCTCTGCGTATGACGCTGTCCGGACCTGCGATCGTCAGCTCCAACGCCAACGTGACGCTGCTGTTGACCGTCGAAATGATGCGAGACGCTGACGTCGCTGCGTCCATCCTCAACGGCATGGACCTGTCCGTGCGCGTTGACGGCAAGGCGGTGTCTGCGATTTCTCAGCCTGGCAAGGGCGCTGCCGTTCCCATGGTGGCCGGCACTCGGATCGAGCGGCGCTTGTCGCTGCCGGTCTCGGCGTTTCAGGTCCAGCCAGACCTCCAGGAGATGGCAGTCGTCGCGGTCGGCTGGACAGGTCAGCTCGGCGTCGACTGCACATTTAAGGTCGCACCCGACAGCTCGAAGGTGGAGCTCGCGAACCTCGACCTCGCGAAAACACAGGTCATCCTGGTCACAAATTACGGTGAGATGCAGCTGTCATTCCGCCCGGACAAAGCGCCGCGTCACGTCGAGAACTTCGTCAAGCTGTGCTTGCAGGGTTTCTACGACGGCACCAAGTTCCACCGCGTCATCCGTAACTTCATGATCCAGGGTGGTTGTCCCAACACCAAGGACGACAACAAGAAGACGCAATGGGGCAGCGGGGGGCCGGGTTACCGCATCGACGCCGAGTTCAACGACCTAAGGCACCTCAAGGGCACCCTCTCGATGGCGCGGACGCAGGACCCAAACTCGGCGGGCTCGGGGTTCTTTATCGTGCACAAAGACTCCGCGCACCTGGACAACCAATACTCAGCCTTCGGCAACCTCGTCGAGGGCGTCGACGTGCTCGACGCGATCGCCAACGTGCAGGTCGGCGGCCCGCAAAAGTCGACGCCGCTGCAGCCAGTCGTCCTCTCGGCGGCTGTGGTGCTGCCGGTCACCAAGAAGTAGTCGCCACCGAGGCGCGGAGCGGGCACGATGGTCCGCCAAATGGACCTCGAAACGACCGATCACGCGACCATCGAAGCCGCCCTCGTCACCGACAAGGGCACGATGGTCGTCACCTTTTTTTCGGAGCAAGCTCCGCAGCACGTCAAGAGCTTCTTAGAGCTCTCCCAGAAGGGCTACTACGACGGCACCTCTTTCCACCGGATCGTGCGTAACTTCATGATCCAAGGCGGTTGTCCGCACAGCAAGGAGGGCGCCAGTGGCTCACCCGGGACCGGCGGTCCCGGCTACAACGTGCCGGCGGAGTTCAACGACATCCATCACGAGCGCGGGATTTTGTCGATGGCGCGCGCGCAGGACCCGAACTCGGCTGGCTCCCAGTTCTTCGTAGTCCACGGCGACGCGGGCTTCCTGGATGGTCAGTATACGGTCTTTGGCAAGGTCGAGGCTGGCCTCGACGTGCTCGACGAGATCGCTTCGATCCCGTGCGACTTTTCTCCATCGGGTGAGAAGAGCCTGCCGACCGAGCGGGTTGAGATCCAACGCGTCGAGCTGCGCCCACGAGAAGAGCGGAGCTCTGAAGGTGAGCAGGCGGATGGCTGAGCACCCGTTGCAAGGCGTCACCGTCGAGCGTGACGGGTATGTCGCGATCGTTGCGGTCAACCGACCGAGCAAGCTCAACGCGTTAGACAACCTGACCATCGAGCAGCTCGACGGCGTGATCGCCGACCTGGAGCAGGATGACGCCGTCGGCGTGATCATCTTGACGGGCGCAGGCGAGAAGGCGTTTGTGGCTGGAGCTGACATCACGGTGCTCGCCAAGCAGGGCGTGATCGACGGCAAGGAGAACTCGCAGCTGGGTCAAGCCATGACGCTGCGGATCGAGCGCTGCAGCAAGCCGGTGATCGCCGCGATCAACGGCTTCGCGCTCGGCGGCGGGCTCGAACTCGCGCTCGCCTGTGACGTTCGTTTCGCGTCGGATAACGCTAAGGTCGGCCTGCCGGAGGTCTCGCTCGGGATCATCCCTGGCTACGGTGGCACTCAGCGGCTACCGCGCCTCGTCGGCAGCGGCCTCGCGCTGCAGATGATCCTGCAGGGCGACCCGATCGACGCGCAGGAGGCGTTGCGCATCGGCCTCGTCAACGGCGTGTTCGCGCAGTCAGACCTCATGCAGGAGGTTAAGAAGATCGCCAATCGAATGGTCTCGCGCGGCCCGCAGGCGCTGGCTCTCGCCAAGCAGGCGGTTCGTCGGGGCGCGCACATGTCGATGCAGGACGGCCTCGAGCTTGAGGCGGACTTGTTCGGCATCATCAGCAGCACCGAAGAGATGAAGGAAGGCATGGCCGCGTTCCTAGAGAAGCGCAAGCCGTCCTGGCTGCGTAAGTGACCGCCAATACGAACGCGTTCGAGGCGCTGCTCAAGTCGCCTCGTGGAGGGCCGGTCGCGCTGCTACATAGCGGCCTAAAGGGTCGGACGTGGCTCTGCGCCGATCCGGTGAAGTCGCTGGCGATACCCGCGGGTGACTTCTGCGGCGCGTTTGATCGAATCGACGCGTTCCTCAAGCTGCACAGAGACCGCAAGGTCGTGGGGTGGCTCGGCTACGACCTTGGCTTGGACGTCGAGGCGTGGCCTACGCGCATCGCGGACGACTTTGCCACGCCGCTCGCGCACTTGACGGCGTATGCAGACGTGCGGGAGTTTGAGCCAGCGGCGGCGCGCGGCGCGCCTGACGTCCCGGCTGCGACCGGCCTCCGCGCGCACGTCGGCCGCCGTGAATATGAGCAGCGGGTCGCCGACGTCGTCGAGCACATCTGCGCGGGAGACATCTTTCAGGCGAACCTGACCCAGCCGTTTACCGGGGCGTACGACGGCGATCCTCGCGCGCTGTTCTGGCGATTGTGCGAGGAGAGCCCGGCGCCGTTTGCTGCCTATGTTGAAGACGGCGAGGGGACTGCGGTGTTGTCCAGCTCTCCAGAAGAGTTCCTATGGCGCGACGGGGAGCGGGTCCGTGCCTTGCCGATCAAAGGCACGAGGCCTCGTAGCGCCGACCCCGCTGCCGACGCGGCGCTGCTGCGAGAGCTGCTCGAAAGTGAGAAGGACCTCGCTGAGCTAGCGATGATCGTCGACTTGCTGCGAAATGACCTCGGCAAGGTCGCGCGCACGGGGACGGTCGCGGTCGGGCCTTTCCCGGAGCAGGCCTCATTCGCGCAGGTGCATCACCTCTTCGCTGCGATCACCGCGCTGCTGCAGGACGGCGTCTCTGCCGTTGACTTGCTGCGAGCGACGTTCCCTGGCGGTTCGATCACGGGTTGCCCGAAGCTGCGCTGTATGGACATCCTAGAGTCTCTTGAGGTCGCGCGGCGCGGCGTCTACACCGGCGCGATCGGTTGGTTTGGGCCAGGGGAGCGGCTGCACCTAAACATCGCGATCAGGACGTTGGTTCACCGCGCTGGGGTCGTGCGCGGCAACGCTGGCGGCGGCATCACCGCGCTGAGCGACCCCCACTTAGAGTGGCGGGAGTCGCTGGCGAAGATGGCGGGCCTTGAGCGCGCGTTGCAGTGTCGCGTCGTGATCCCCAATGAGAGTACGTCGTGACGATCTGGGTTGACGGAGAACTGCGTGGTGGTGCGACCGTGCCCAGGAGTGCTGGGGTGTGGCCGTTCGAGACGATGGGCGCTCGCGGCGCTGAGGCGCCGCTGTGGCCGCGGCACCTGGCGCGGTTGAGCAGCGCCGCGGCGAGGCTTGACCTGGCCTTCACGCCGACGCCGCAGCTGCGGGCCGCCGCGACCGAGGTGTTGCTCAAGAACGGCCATGCAGACGACGTACTGAGGCTGTCGCTGGTGCCGTCCCAGGCGCGCGTCCAGGTCGTCTTGAGCTCGCGGAGTCGCTCTCCGGTCCGCGTCGTGAAGCTCACCCCGACGCTCGTGGAGCGGCCAGAGGGCGCGCCGCCCGCGGACGTCAAGGCTGAGCCGCGCCGCTTCTATGACGAGGTCCGACAGCAAGCCCAGGATGAAGAGGCTGACGATGGGATCGTGGTGGGCGTAGACGGCGCGGTGTTAGAGGCGGCGTTCGGGAACTTATGGCTGCGTCTAAACGGCTCATGGGTCACGCCGGGGCTAGACGGCCGGGTCCTACCTGGGATCGGTCGCGCGGTGCTCCTTGAGCAGGCTGCCGCTGCGGGCGTACCGTGCGTCGAGCGTGCGGTGACGCTCGCGGATCTTCACGCGGCGGAGGCACTCGCGCACAGCAACGCGGTCTACGGCCCGCGCCCCGCTTGTCTCCTCGGCCAGCGTGCGGCGGTGGCGCTCGTCGAACAGGAGCTTTGCGCGCTTTGGCGTCGCGGGCAGAACTCCTGAACCTCCGCAGGGGCTTCCGCAGGAAAATTGTGGCGTTCACGAGGACCTCTCGCTGAATGAGTAGCTAAGGTCGCATTCCATGCGTGCTCCAATGTTGGCCTCGGGGTCTCTCCTCGTGCTAGTTGCTTGCGGCGGCGGCGGCGGCGGTGACGGCGGCGGCAGTGACCCTACGCCTGACCCTGGGCCGAACTCCCCTCCGGCGCTCACCGCTGCGTCAGAGCTCAGCGGCGGGCCGGTGCAGTTCAGCTTCGTGCTGCCTGTCGCCGGGACGCAGTCGCTCACGTTCACCGCAACGGATCCGGACGGAGACATGTTGTTGTGGCAGGCTGCGGCGAGCGGCGCGGGCCAGGCTGCTGTTGGGCTGAACTTCAATTCACCGGTGTCTGGCTCGACGTTCACCATCAATTTGAGCGCTGTGTTGGCGCCCGCCGCGACGTCGCTGAGCCTCTTGGTCGAGGACCCGAGTGGCGCCGCTGCGGCTATCGACGTCCAGTTCGTTCGCAGTGGCGCCCCGACGATCACAGGCGTGACGCCGTCGAGCGCCTTCGTCAGCGCGCCCCAAGAGGCGACGATCTCGGGCGCCGGGTTCTTGCTCGGCGGCGCCGTGAATACCGCCGCGTCGTTTGGCGCTGCCGCGGCTGGCAACGTGGTCGCGTTGGATGACAACACGCTGACCTGCATGACGCCAGCGCCTGGGCTGCTTGGCGCAAACTCGGTCGGAGTTCAGAACGCCTACGGCAGCGACGCGCTGCCTGGCACCGCCTTCGCGATGTATCAATACCCCGTCGAGCTGTCTGCGAACGACTCGGCGCTCGATGGAGGCGCTGGTTCTGAGCTCGTGGTCGCGAGCGACGGTCCGACGCTGCATGCAATTTGGGTAGAGGGCGGTGCCCTTGTCCACCAGCGCTCGCTCAACGCTGGCGCTACGTGGTCTTCGCCGCAGACGATGAGCAGCGGTGAAACGCCGAGCGAGCTGCAGCTCTCGCTGCTGGGTGATCAGGTCGTCGCTGCATGGGTCGCCGATGGCGAGGATGTGCTCGCGCGGGCGTCGTCGGACGGGGGCCTGTCGTTTGACGCTGCGATCACGCTCGACTCTGGCGTAGCCGGCGTTGCCACCTCACGGCCGCGGCTGGCCCGCGCCGGCTCATGGGTCTACTGCGCTTGGTCGCAGGGATCGTTAGGGCTCGGCGAGCAGCGCGTCCACGCGACCGCGACGTCAGACAATGGCGGCTCATGGCAGCAGCCGGTCGTGATCGCAGACCAAGGCGTCAACCAAGAGGGGCACGTGCTGGGGTGCGATGAGACCGCCGCCTGGGTCGCCTTGATATCGGCGCCGGTCAGCGGCGCTGGGGTCTACACGTCGCGCTCAAGTAACGGCGGGCTCACCTGGGCTGAGCCAGCGCTGCGCAGCGCGGTGAGCATCGGGATCGGTGAGCTAGCGGTGTGCGACGAGGCGGGTCGCGTCAGCTTGGTCTGGACGCGAGACGGGCAGCTTGAATACCTGATCTCGACCAACTCCGCGCTCGGTTGGCAGACGCAGCCGACGGTGTTCAGGCCAGCGGACCTGGGTCCGATCACGGACCTCACGTTGCGCTGCGACGCGGAGCGCTTATTCGCGGTCTATCTCGCAGGCGGCGTCAACGTCGCGTTCTCACGGGTCGGCGCCGCGGGCGCTTTGCCCGAACATGTCACGCTCAGTGTCGTACAGGAGGGCGCGTCGGCGCCCGAACTTCGCCAGAGCGGCGGTTACCTGTTCGCCGCTTGGCGCGGCGGTGATGTCAGCGGCGTCGCTGCGTCGGCGCGGGTCAAGTTCGCGACGTCGGTTGACTTCGGCGTGTCGTTCACCGCGCCGACTTTGTTCGGCGACGGCACAGCGCCTCAAGATGAGCCGCGCCTGTTGGTAGACGGCGCGCGTGTTTGGGTGGGTTGGTTGGATTATCGGCTCGGTTCGGCGGCTTTGTTCAGTAACCGCACCCAGAGCTAGCCGTCGAGTTGGCCCGATGGGTCGCTGATGGTTGCCGTCGAGCTGTCTGCCGGCGACGATGGCCGGATGCGAAGCGCGCTCACGTCGCTGATCTTGTCGTCAGCTCTCTTGGCTCAGGAGGTGCCGCCTGCCCTGACGAGAGGGATGATCTGGATCGAGGGCGGCGAGGCGACGCTCGGCAGCCAGAACGGTGACCGCGACGCGCCGCTCCACCGAGTCCGCGTGAGCGGCTTCTGGATGGATGAGACCGAGGTCACCAACGATCAGTTCGCGGCGTTTGTAGGCGCGAGCGGATACGTCACGGACGCTGAGCGTAAGCCTACGCCCGAGGAGGTGCCGGGCGTGCCGGCGGCGCTCTTGGTCGCAGGCTCGTTGGTATTCACGCCGCCGCCCGACGCGACCGATCTTCGCGAGTTCTGGCGTTGGTGGTCCTACGTGCCGCAAGCGAGCTGGCGGCAGCCGGCGGGGCCGGGGTCGACGATCAAGGGACGCGGCAAGTATCCGGTCGTTCACGTCAGCTGGCGCGACGCGACCGCCTACGCGAAGTGGGCCAAGAAGCGGCTGCCGACTGAGGCTGAGTGGGAGTTCGCGGCGCGCGGCGGGCTCGATCAGAGCCGCTACGTGTGGGGGGAGGATGCGGAGGTCGCGGGCGTCTTGCCGGCCAATATTTGGAACGGTGACTTCCCGCTGCATAACACGCGAAAAGACGGCTACGAGGGGACCGCGCCGGTGCGCGCCTTCTTGGCGAATGGCTACGGCCTCTACGGTATGTCCGGCAACGTGTGGGAGTGGTGCCAAGACTGGTATCACCCCAACGGTTACGGTGACCGGCTGGAGGTGCTGCAGGACCCGAAGGGGCCGCCTAACAGCTATGATCCGCAGGAGCCGGGCGCGCAGAAGCGCGTAATGCGCGGCGGCTCGTTTCTCTGCAGCGACGTCTATTGCCTCGGCTACCTGCCGGGCACGCGGATGAAGTCGACGCCAGATACGTCGCTGTGTCATACGGGCTTCCGGTGTGTCTCGGACGCGGCAGCGCCTGCCTTGGAGGCGTCGCCGAAAGGCGCCGAGTCCGGCGAGCCGGGCGGCGATCGGCGCTGACGCGCTCCGTTTAGGCTAGGCGGTCGGCGCCGCAGTAGACCGTGTGTCGCTCGCCGCGGGCGAAGCCGACCAAGGTCGCGCCGGCTGCGGAGCAAAGGTCGAAAGCTAGCGCGCTAGGTGCCGAGACGGACACGATGATTGGGATCCGAACGCGCAGGCACTTGACCACGAGGTCGAACCCAGCGCGTCCAGACAACACGGCGACGCAGCGTGAAAGGTCTGCGCCAGCTTGCGCCGCGGCGCCGATCGCCTTGTCGAGCGCGTTGTGGCGGCCGACGTCCTCTCCGCTGGAGATGACCGCGCCGTCGCTGGTCGTCAGCAGCGCGCCATGGCAGCCGCCGGTGCTCGAGAAGAGCGCCTGCCGCTCGGTCAGTTTCGCGGTCAGCTCTGCGAGCCGCTTTACCTTTAGCTGTGGGACGCCAGGCAGCAGCGCTGGCGCGTCGTCGAGCAGCGCGTGTGGATCGGCGATGCCGCACGCGCCGCACGAGCTGCGGATCTCGTGGGTGCGTGCCAGTCGAGCCTTGGCGAGCCCGCCTGGGGCGGGCTGTAGCTCGACGCGTACGGTCGCCGGGTCATCCTCACTGGCCGGCGTGCGCGCGGTGTCCGTGATCTCGTCAAGCGTGCGTACGATCCCTTCGCCAAGCAGGAACCCCCGCGCTAGCTCAAGGTCCGCGCCGGGCGTGCGCATCGTCAGCAGCTGATGACCGTGCACGTCTAGCAGCAGCGGGGCCTCTTCGATTAGGAGGTCTTCGCGTCCGTTCGCGAGTCTTCGCGGCGTAGCGCCTGGCGGCGTTGAGGGTGTGGGTTGTTCGGAAGGCACGCAGCGGGAGATCGTCGTCGCGCAGGGGCTCAGGCACAAGCTGCAGGTGGGCGCTGCGAGAAAACGAAGGGCGCCTAGCCCGGCGCCGGCCTACCATAGTCCGCGATGCAGTACCTCTCCTTCTGCGGCATCTTGGTGATGCTCACGGTTTGTTACGCGTTCTCGCGAGACAGGCGCGCGATCAAGTGGCGGCTGGTCGGCACGGGTCTGCTGTTGCAGGCGATGCTCGGCATCATCTTCCTCTACTGGGGAGCGGGCAACGAAGCGCTGCGCTGGGTCGCCGAGCGCGTGAAGGCATTCCTTGAGCTCTCCCAGGTCGGCAGTGAGTTCGTCTTCGGCGTGCTCGCCGAGCCCGGCGCGGTCGGTGAGGTGTTCACGCCGCAGAAGGGCTTCGTGTTCGCCTTTATGGTGTTGCCGACGCTGATCTTCTTTAGCAGCTTCATGGCGGTGCTCTACCACCTCGGCGTGATGCAGTGGGTGGTCAAGCAGATGGCGCGGATTATGGTCAAGCTGCTCGGCACCTCTGGGAGCGAGTCGCTGTCGGCCTGCGGCAACGTCTTCGTCGGTCAAACCGAGGCGCCGCTGCTGGTGAGGCCGTTTCTGCAGGGCATGACCATGAGCGAGCTGCACGCGGTCATGGTCGGCGGCTTCGCGACGATCGCTGGCGGCGTGTTCGCGCTCTATGTCGGCTTCGGCGTCGACGCCGGGCACCTGATGGTGGGCTCGGTCATGGCTGTGCCTGCGGGGTTGGTCTGCACCAAGATGCTTTGGCCTGAGACCGAGCAGAGCCAGACGATGGGCACTATCGATAAGATTGAGCGGTCACCCTACGGCAACGTCGTGGAGGCCGCCGCTGGCGGCGCCGGCGACGGCCTGAAGCTCGCGCTCAACGTCGGCGCCATGTTGATCGCCTTCTTGAGCTTGGTCGCGGTGATGAACGCGGGTTTGAAGTCGATCTCGAGCGTCGAGTGGATCCCCGGGCAGTGGTCAGTAGAGGGGCTGTTGGCGATCATCTTCTACCCCATCGCTGCCGTGATGGGGGTTCCGTCTGACGAGGTGCCGCTGCTTGCCGAGTTGTTGGGCACTAAGATCGCGGTGACGGAGCTGGTCGCCTATGGCAAGCTCGGTCCGATGATTGAGGAAGGCGCCGTGAGCGAGCGCACCGCGTTGATTGCGAGCTTCGCGCTCTGCGGCTTCGCGAACTTCGGTAGCGTCGCTATTCAGGTCGGCGGACTCGGCGCGATGGCGCCGGAGCGACGCGGTGACCTCGCCAAGCTAGGTCTGCGCGCGATGTTCGCCGGAGCGATCGCGACTTGTATGACCGCTTGCGTCGCCGGCGTGCTGTCGGCCACCTCCGCATGAGCGCCCACCAAGAACGAGAGCGGATCGAGCGCGCCGTGCGCTGGCTCCGGGACCGGGTCGGTGACGCGCGGTGCGCGAGCGTCAAGTTGGCGATGGTGCTCGGCAGCGGGTTGAAGTCGTTCGTCGATGTCCTCGAGGACCGGGTCGAGATCCCGGTCGGAGACGTGCCCGAATGGCCTCGTCCGAAGGTCGAGGGCCACGGCGGCGCGGTCGTCTTCGGCGCGGTCGCGGGTGTGCCGGTGGTCTGCCTGACCGGGCGCGTTCACCTCTATGAGGGCTGGTCGCCGAGTGAGGCGGTGCGGTGCGTGCGGACGCTGCGGTCGCTGGGGGTCGCGCGGTTTATGCTGACGAACGCCGCCGGCGGGATCGGCGACGGCCTCGCTGCGGGCGACCTGATGGTGTTGAAGGACCACCTAAATTTGACTGGCCAGTCGCCGCTCATAGGCGAGCACGACGAGGCCTTGGGCCCGCGCTTCCCAGATATGAGCGAGGTGTACTCGCGGGACCTCCGTGATCACTTGCTCGGTGCTGGCGACGGGATCAAGCAGGGCGTCTACGCAGGGCTGCTCGGGCCTTCGTATGAGACGCCCGCTGAAGTCCGCATGTTGCGGGGCCTCGGCGCGGACGCTGTCGGTATGAGCACGGTGCACGAGGCGATCGCGCTCCGCGCGATGGGCGCGGAGCTGTGCGGCATGTCCTTAATCTCCAACCTGGCGGCTGGGATCTCCGGCCAGCCGCTCTCCCACGACGAGGTTATCGAGGCGGGCCGCGCCGCGGCCGCCAGGATGACCGGCGTCGTAACCTCGCTGTGCGGGAGGTTGTCGTGAGCGGAACGCTGGCGATTCGTCCCTATCAGGCCGGCGATGAGGCCGCGATCCTCGCCACGTTCAACCTAGTGTTCCGCGAGGTCTGTGGCCCAGATTACGTCGACAGGACCCTCGAGCAGTGGCGCTGGGCCTACCAGGATAACCCTGCGGGTCATCGGATCTCGCTCGCGATCGCGGACGACGGGACCGTCGCGTCGCAATACGCCGGGATGCCGATGCGCTACGACTCGCCGTGGGGTGAGCAGCTATTGATCCACTGCGTGGACTCGATGACCCACCCGAATTGGCGTCAGGGCCTGAAGGCTAAGAGCTTGTTCGTGGAGACTTGCATGCCGTTTTGGGCGCACAGCCGCGAGATCGGCGACGCGTTGTTTTACGGCTTCCCGGTGGACGCTGCGTATCGCATCGGCAAGCGCTACCTCAAATACGAGATGATGCGCGTGATCGACTTCTTGATCCGCGATCGGGCGGCGGCGCCGCTGGCAGCGCCCTCCGAGGTCGTCGTCGAGCAGGTCGAGCGCGCCCCGGCGGACGTCGACGCCCTCTTCGAGGAGGTGCGCGTCGACAAGTCGTTCTTGCTGCGGCGTGACCAGCGTTACCTCGATTGGCGCTATGTGCAAAATCCGGCGCGCGGGGATTATCAGCTCTGGACCGCGCGCCGCGGCGGAGCGCTGCGCGGCGTGATGGTTTTAAAGCCCGGCTCCGGGCTCGCGCCTGACGCGTGCACGATCGCTGATTGGTCGGTCCCTGAGGCGGACATCGACGCGGCCGACGCGCTGCTGGCGAAGGCGGTTGAGCGGCAGCATCATGAGGGCAAGCAGCGGTTGATGACGGTGTTCCCGCCGTGGTCGTTTGAGCATCGCCACCTGGTCGCGCGCGGCTTCGCCGAGGCCCCTTCCTCCAATTGGTTGCAGCGCCGCTTGATCCATAACATCTGTAAGGCTGAGATTACGGCCGATTACCTCGCTGAGCAGTGGTGGTACACCCTCGGTGACAGTGACCTCGCCTGAGCGGCTGACCTGAGGAGTGCAATGGCAACCGATCGCGTCGAACTTGAATCCAAGATCGCCCAACTCGAGCGAACTGTCGATGCGCTCAGCGGTGAGTTACGCGAGCAACAGCAGTGCCTCGAGGGTTTGCAGGCGGTCGTGAAGGTGCTCGTCGAGCAGCTCAAGCGGCGCTCAGGTGGTGGGGAGATCGAGCCGCATGACAGCAAACCGCCGCACTGGGGCTAGCCGAGACAGCGCCTGCTGGCCTGTGGCTCAGGCGCAGGGTCATGGTGGTATGCGCGGCCGCGTCGACGGGACCCTTCCAACGCGGGTGGCGCTCGGGTAAGGCATGTGTAAGTGAAGCTGTCGACTGCGATCGTGCTGGGGCCTCAGCGCCGCGAACCGATCCTCAAAGAGGCGATCGACGATCTCGTCGTACCTCGCCGCGAGGTGGTGGCGCTGGTCACCGCTGGCTGGGAGGAGCGCGAAGGAGAAGATGATGAGCTGCGCGATCACGTTGGCCGGCCTGTCGAGAACCTGAAGCTGTGGGCCCGCGTTGAGCGCATCTTCGCGGACGATCAAGAACTGCTGCAGTCGATGCGAGAGCGCCACGCGACCCTGCGGCGCGTGCAGGAGCTCTACCGATTACGTCTGGAAGGACTGATGGCGCCGACGAGCGAGCTGCTGCAGCGCGTCGGCGAGGGGCCTTGGGTAGAAGCTGAAGAGCAGGACGCTTGGGAGCTTGTCCGCGGCTTAGATCGACAGCACATGTCGCGCGTCAATGAGATCCACGCAGAGTTTGAGCAGCGCGTCCGTCCCCTCGAACGCGCTGGCGTGCAGGCAGAGATCCGCGCCATCAAGGAGCAGCTCTCGTCTGCATCGTGTCTGCTGGTCGCTGGCGGTCACATCGGGGTGCTGCTGCACCGACTGAGGTTGTTCGACGTGTCCGGGTTATGGGGCGACCGGCCGCTCATCGCCTGGTCGGCCGGCGCGATGGCATTGTCGGAGCGCATTGTGTTGTTCCACGACACGCCCCCGCAAGGGAGCTCCCATGCCGAGGTAATGGAGGCGGGATTCGGTCTGCTGCCAGGCTTCGTCGCGCTGCCGCACGCGCGTCATCGCCTGCAGACCGACAGCGCCGTACGCATGCAGTTGATGTCGCGGCGCTTCGCTCCGGCGACGTGCTTTCTGCTCGACGACGGGGCGCGGTTCGACTGGCGGGGTGGTCGTTGGAGCGCGCGCGCGGGGAGCCGCCGGCTAGGCCAGGACGGCGCGCTCGAGGAGGTCTCACGATGACGCTCGTCGAGCGTCTGGAGGCGGCGGCGACCCGAGGAGCACGGGCAGTAGATAAGCTCGTCGCTGCTGTCGACTTCCCCCACGTCGAGGGGCGAGAGGTGACGTTCTTGTTCCAAGGAGAGGCTCAGCAGGTCGTGCTGCATCATTGGATCCATGGCTTGCCGGGCGAGCTGCCATTTCGGCGGCTGGGGCGCACGGACCTGTGGGTCTTGCAGATCGATTTGCCGCCTTCTTCGCGGATGGAATACAAGATCGGAGTGGTGTCGTTCGGGCGCGGCCAACTGGTCCGAGATCCGCTCAATGAGCACACCGCCAGAGACCCGTTCGGCGCCAACTCGGTCGTCTACGGCGAGGGCTATGAGCCGCCAGAATGGACCGTCGAGGACCCCGAAGCGCGGCGCGGTACGATCGAGCAGCGTCACGTAGACAGCCCTATCTTCGGTGATTGGCGCCCGATCCAGATCTACCGACCAGCGCGCTTCAGGGAGACGCGGCGATATCCGCTGCTGATCGTGCATGACGGCGCTGACTACCTGAGGTTCGCCAACCTGAAAGAGACGCTGGACAACCTGATCCATCGGTTGGAGCTGCCGCCGTTGATCGCGGTGATGACCCAGTCGCCCGATCGAATGGTCGAATATGCGGCGGATGACCGGCACGCAGACTTCATCGTTAAGGACCTAGTCCCGCAGATGGAGGACTTGTTGCCGCTGGTCCGCGAACCGTCAGCGCGCGCCATCATGGGAGCGTCATTTGGCGCCGTCGCTTCGCTCGCGACCGCGTGGCGACACCCGGGCTTCTTCGGTCGGTTGCTGCTGCAGTCGGGCTCGTTCGTGTTCACCGAGATCGGGGAACACGACCGCGGCCCGGTGTTCGATCCAGTGGTGAAGTTCGTTAACCGGTTCCGAAAGGATCCCGGCAAGCCCGCAGATCACGTCTACGTCAGCTGCGGGGTCTATGAGTCGCTGATCTACTACAATCGCTCGCTGGTGCCGTTGCTCCGAGACACCGGCATGCAGGTCCGCTTCCGTGAGGCCAACGATGGCCACAACTGGGAGAACTGGCGTGATCGGCTCCGCGAGGGCCTTTCCTGGCTGTTCCCTGGTCCCCTCTGGCACGTCTACGAGTAACGTCACCAACCCGCACCGCAGCTAATGCCCGCTTTAACCCGCAATATCGGTCTCTCTTTGGGCGCCGACATCTGTTGGCCGCTCGCGTTCGAGCAGATCTTGGCTGACAGCAAGCTCAAGCTGCAGGTCGGCAACGACACGATTGACTTCTCCTGTGAGCGCGTCGGGCTGCGACCGTTCTTGTTAGAGCAAGGCTGTAAGTACGATGTCGTCGTTGACCGGCTGACGCACTGGTTCGCGCTGCAGCGTGAATGGATCAAGAAGGGCGTCCTGATGGACGACCTCTACGTCTACAACAACCCGTGGTCGGTGCAGAGCTACGAGAAGCACTCCAGCTACTGCGCGATGACCGCGCTCGGCATGCCGATTCCTAAGACGGTGATGTTGCCGCAGAAGGGTTATAACGAGGCAAGTGACCTCGACTACACGCTTGAGAAGTACGCGCACTTGTTCGAGCTTGAGCCGATCGGCGCTGATCTCGGCTACCCGTCTTTTCTGAAGCCCTTCGACGGCGGCGGTTGGCGCGGGGTGTCAAAGGCCGACGACCTCGATGGGTTGACCAAAGCCTATGACGAGAGCGGCACCGACCTGATGCACCTGCAAGAGGCGGTGCACGGCTTTGATGTGTTTGTCCGCGCGGTGGGCATCGGCCCGCAGGTCCGGGTCATGAAGTACGACCCGGATCAGCCGCTGCACGAGCGCTATCGCATAGACCGTGACTTCGTAGACGACGACGCGCGGCAGCTGATCGAAGACACCTGTTTGACGATCAACACGTTCTTTGGCTGGGACTTTAACAGCTGCGAAATGCTGCGGCGCGAGGGCGTCTTCTACCCGATCGATTTCGCCAACCCGTGCCCCGACAGTCAGGTCAACTCGATCCACTATCACTGGCCGTGGTACGTGATCAGCAACCTGAAGTGGGCGGTGTTTAACGCTGCGACACGTAGGCCGATGCGCAAGACGCTCGACTTTGAGCCGTACTATGAAATAGCAAAGCAGGACCGGCCGTATCGCGAGAAGCTGGCGGGCTACGCCGAGATCGCGCGGGACAGGCTCTCAGCCGCTGAGTTTGAGGCGTTTTGTGGGCAGCACCTCGCGCCGCTTGAGGAGGCCGCGTTCGCGTGGTTCCGCAGTGATCGCTGCGAGGAGGCCGTCCGGCTTAAGGTCGCGAACTTGTTCCCAGAACATGAGGTCGAGGAGTTCACCGGTCGCTTCCTGGCGTTGGTGCACCAGTCTGTCGACGAGATGTGCTCGGCGTCTGCCTGAGCCACCCGAAACCCCCGCACCAACAACCCGTGAGCAAGCAAAAGATCACTTGGGAGTCGCCGGCGTTGGGCGGCCGCGACATCACTTTCTGTCGCTACGGCGTCTCGGGGACGCCCCTGTTGCTGTTCCCGACAGCTGGCGGCGATGCTGAGGAGCCGGAGCGCTTTCACCTGATCAGCGCGATCGGAGAATTTATCAAGGCCCTCCGGTTGAAGGTTTACGTGGTGGACTCACTCGCTGGACAGGCGTGGGTTAAGGAGTGCAAGACGCTGCGCGCGGCCGCCGAGTTCCAGAACCGCTTCGACGAGTGCATCGTCAATGAGGTCGTGCCCGCGATCCACCGCGACTGCGGCGGCGACGGCGGCATGATCTGGACGGCCGGCGCCTCTATCGGGGCGTTTAACGCGCTCGCCGCGATTTGTCGTCACCCGGACGTCTTCCAGACGGCGATCTGCATGAGCGGCACTTACAACATGAACAAGTTCCTCGAGGGCGAGCGAACGCGTGAATACTACGAGAGCTCGCCGCTGGACTTTGTGCCAGATCTCGCTGGCGAACAGCTAGAGCAGCTCAAGCAGCGGTTCATCTTGTTGGCGCACGGCGAGGGCGAGTTCGAGGAGCCGCAGCAGAGCTGGAACGTCGAGCGCGTGCTTGGACCGCAGGGTATCCCGAACCGCGTCGAGGCGTGGGGGGAGGAGTGGCGCCACGACTGGGTCACCTGGCGCGAGATGTTGCCGCAGTTCCTTGGCGAGCTGTTGCCGGCGCAAGTTGACGTCGGCGCGAGCGACGACGCCTCGGATTCCTGATCGCCGCCGTCGGGCGACGTGCGGTCAGTCCCATCGGTGGCCTTGCGCCACCACGACGATCCCTGTGTCGGACACGGTGAACCGCCGCTCGTCTTCTTCGCGGTCGTAGCCGATGATCGTCCCGTCGGGGACCTCGTTCCACTTGTCGATGATGCAGCGACGGAGCTTGCAGTCACGGCCGATTTGCGCGCCGCGCATGACGATGCATTCGTCGAGCTCGCTGTGCTCGTTGACGGAGACGCGGTTGCTCAAGATCGAGCGGCGGACCTTGGCGCCGCTCACCACGGTGCCTGGCGCGAGCAGTGAGTCGGAGACCTCAGCGCGGCTGCCCTCCTCGTCTGCCCCGTTCAAGACGGTCTTCGCCGGTGGATCATTGTGCCAGAGCGTGTAGGTCGGCCAATCCTTATGATAGAGGTTGAGCTTCGGGTTGACGCTGATCAGATCTAGGTGCGCGTCGAAGTAGGCTTCAATGGTGCCGACGTCGCGCCAGTAGGGTTGCTCTTCTTTGCCTAGGCCACGGAACGCGTGGGCATAGATCGGCACTTCGCCGAGCATGCGCGGGATCACGTGGTGGCCGAAGTCGCCGCCTTCCCCTTCGGGCATCTTGCCGTCTGCCTCCAGGCGACGGACGAGCTCCTCGGTCTCGAAGATGTAGATCCCCATCGACGCAAGGCAATAGCCGGGTTCGCCAGGGATCTCTGGCGCGTTCTCGGTTGGCTTCTCGACGAAGCCGGTGATGCGACTGTCGTCATCGATTTGCAGGATGCCGAAGCTCGAGGCTTCCTCGACCGGTATTTTGACCGCGCCGATCGTCAGCGCGGCCTCGTGGTCGACGTGCTCGCGGAGCATGTCGCGGTAGTCCATCTGATAGATGTGATCGCCCGACAAGATGATGACGTTCGCCGGCTGCCAGTCTTTGATCGTGTCTAGGTTGTGGTAGATCGCATCTGAGGTGCCGCGATACCACTTGCCGACGGAGACGTGGTGCGGCGGGGTGCACGTGATCCACTGCTCTAGACGCCTCGGCAGGAAGTTCCAGCCGAAGCGGATGTGCTCTTCGAGCGACCGCGCTTGGTATTGCGTGAGGAGGTGGATCCGCCGGAGACCGGAGTGGATGCAGTTGGTCAGCGTGAAGTCGATGATCCGGTAGCTGCCACCGAACGGTACCGCGGGCTTCGCGCGATCCTCGGTCAGGGGCATCAGGCGGCTGCCGGCGCCGCCCGCGAGGATAAAGACGAGGGTGTTCCTGAGTTCTAGCGGGACCATGCTTGGAGTGGCTAGGTGGGTTGCTCTGCGTCCAAGAGGATGCACGCCGGCGGCGGTCCGCGATAGCGTGGATCCTATTTCCTTGCCGTGAAGATGCGTTGATACGTGACGGTTGGCTCGTAGTCTGCGGTGGTCCGCCGTCCTTGTTCCATGCCAGCAGCCCGCCCCTCCGCGCCCTCGGACCCCTCTCCCGATTGCTTGAATCGAGCAGCCGCTGGCTACGGTGTCACCGAATGGCTGTTGACTGACGGCCAGGGCGGCTACGCCTGCGGCGCGGCGGATGCTCTGGCGCGGCGACGCTATCACGGTCTGTGGGTGACGCGCCCAGCTGGCACCGCGCGCCGTTGGATGCTGGTCGCCGACTTGGACGAGAGGGTCGGCCCGATGGACGGGGGCGACAGCGCTGCGAGCATGGCGAAGCTCATGCACGCGCGCTGGCAGGGCACGCCGAGCGCCTCGGCGCCGGACGCGGAAGTCACGTTCGCGCGGCATCCGCTCCCCAGTTGGACGTTCCGTAGCCCGCAGGGCTGCCTTGAGAGAGCGGTCGCGCTGCAGCGTCAGAATGGTGAGGCGCCCCCGATGCTGCTTGTTCGTTGGCGGAACCTGTCGGCGCATCCCGTACGCTTGGAGGTGAGGCCGTTGCTGGGTTGGTGCGACGTGGACCAGCTGACCGCTGAGGACGACGCCTTTGATGACACCGTCCACGCGCGCGGTGCTAGCTGGGGGTTTCGTCCGACCGAGGCTTTGCCGACGCTGTGGTTGACGGTCGATGGCGTCGCCGCCTTCGGCGGTGAGGCGCACTGGTATCGCGACTTTCACTACGAAGTTGAGCGCGCGCGCGGCTACGACCACGTCGGTGCCCGTTGGAACCCGGGCGTTCTCCAGCTAGACCTCGCGCCGGCGGCGGAGGCGGTCGCCGCGTTTGCGTTGGGCGAGCCTTGCGTCGCGGCTCGTGAGGCGTTCGCGGCAGCCTTCGCGCGCGCGGCGACGAGCCATGAAGCCGCCGAAACAGCTCCGCGACCGGACTTGGCGCGGCTTGAGCTCGGCGCTGCAGACTTCCTCTATCGCGCCCCTGGCGGTCGCCTCGGCGTGCTCGCGGGGTTCCCCTGGTTTGGCGAGTGGGGTCGCGACGTCTTCTTGGCGTTGCCAGGCTTAACCCTTGCTCGTGGCCGCATGGACCTCTGCGAGGAGGTGTTGCTTGGGTGTCTGCCCTTCCTGGATCGAGGTTTGTTGCCGAACATCTACGGCGACGGTGTCGAAGACAGCGACTACGGCAGCTGCGATGCGGCCCTCTGGTTCGCGTTAGCTGTGATGCGGTATGAACGCGCAGGCGGCGATGAGCGCCTGCTCGAGCACCGGCTCGTCCCCGCCCTGCGGGGTCTCGTCGCGGCGTATCGGCGCGGCACGGAGCTGGGCCTCGAGGTGGGGCTTGATGGCCTGCTGCGCGCGGGCGGCGAACACCTCAACGCGACCTGGATGGACGCGCGCACGTCGCGCGGTCCGGTGACCCCTCGTCAGGGATTGCCGGTCGAGATCCAGGCTCTCTGGTACGCGCTCCTGGCGTTCTTGGCTGAGCGCGATGACGCTGACGGGGGCTTCGCGCAGCAGCGGGACGCGTGCGGCGCGGCCTTCCTCAAGGCGTTCTGGGTTTCGGATGGCGCCTATCTCGCTGATCGCGTCTTCGAGGGCGCCCAAGACCGCTCGATTCGACCAAATATGCTCGTAAGCGCCGCGCTGCTTCGATCGCCATTGAGCGACAGCCAGCGCGCCGCGGTGGTGAAGTTGGTCCGCGAGCGCCTCCTTACGCCGTGCGGGCTGCGCACGCTGGCCCCGGAAGACGCGCGCTATGAGGGTGTCTATGGCGGCGGGCTGGAGGAGCGCGACGGCGCGTATCATCAGGGGACCGTCTGGCCTTGGCTGGCGGGCTTCTACGTCGAAGCGGTGCTACGTGCGTCGGACCCGTCGTCGCGGGTGCAGGTCGCGGCGGAGCAGCTGCGGTGGCTGGATGAGTTGCTGGCGCGGGAGCTCGGCCGCGCTGGTCTAGAGCATGTCAGCGAGGTGTTCGACGGTGACGCGCCGCACCGACCAGGCGGCGCCTTTGCGCAGGCTTGGAACACCGGGGAGCTGCTGCGCGCTCATCGCTTGTGCTGCGCGGTCATCGATGGTGGACTCACGGAGGTGCCGTGATCGACGTCGTCTTCTACTTCCAGGTCCATCAGCCGTATCGGTTGAAGCAGCGAAAGCCGAAGGACAAAATCCGTCGGCTTGATTACTGGGACACGCCGCTGAACAAGCTGGTCGCGGAGCGCGTCGCGGCGTGTTGCTATCTGCCGATGAATAAGGTGCTCCTCGATGTTATCGAGCGCACTGACGGGCGCTTCCAATGCGCCTTTTCGCTCTCGGGGACGGTCATTCGTCAGCTGCGCGATTGGGCGCCCAAGGCGCTTGATTCGTTTGTTGAGCTGGCGGAGACAGGCTGCGTCGAGTTCCTCTGCGAGACCAGCCAGCACGGCCTCCCGTCCATCGGGCACCCTGAGGAGTTCGCCGCGCAGGTCGAGTTGCAGCGGGCGACGGTCACTGAGCTGTTTGGCGCGCCGTCGACTTTCCGTAACACGGAGCTGATCATGGACAACTCGATCTGTAAGCAGGTCGAGGACCTCGGCTTTGAGTGCATGCTGGGCGAAGGCGCCGACGCGTTGCTCGGCTGGAGGAGCCCGCAGGTGCCGTACCGGCCCCGCGGCTGCGAGCAGCTGAAGCTATTGCTGCGCAGTTATTCGCTGTCGGACGACATCGCCTTCCGGTTCTCAAATCCTGACTGGAAGGGCTTCCCGCTGTTCGCGAACACGTTCGCCGACTGGCTACACGAGCTGCCGGCGCCCGCTCAGTTCGTCGGGTTGTTCATGGACTATGAGACGTTCGGCGAGCACCAGGGCGCGCAGACGGGGATCTTAGAGTTCATGCGGCACTTGCCGGAGTTGGTGCTCGAGGATCGCAGCTTCCGGTTCCGCACGCCTGCGCAGGTCTGCGCTGAGCGCGAGGCTGTATATGAGCTAGATATCCACACGCCGATTTCGTGGGCGGACGAGGAGCGCAACTTGTCCGCGTGGCTAGGCAACCCGATGCAGCAAGCTGTTCATGATCGCTTGTATGCGATGCGCGCTGACGTGATGAAGGTGGGCCGCGACAGGCCAGAGCTCTTGCAGCACTGGCGCGAGTTGACGACGTCAGACCATGTGTATTACATCGCCACGAAGCACCACAGCGACGCGGACGTGCACGAATACTTCAGTCCTTATGATTCGCCGCATGTCGCGTTCGTCGCGGCGATGACCGCGATCGAAGATCTTGAGGGCCATGTTAACAGGGCGTTGCCGCGTCAGGCCGCTCCCGCTAAGCGGCCCAAGCCCTGACTTGCGGGCGCTGCGTCCAAGCGCCCGCTATGCGCGAAGGAGGGGATATGGATGGGCTCGATGATTACTTCGATTACGCCATGGACCTTGACGAGGCTGGCCGAGCGCGCCTGATGGAGCGCTTGCGCAGGGACGACCGGGCGCTCGCAGACCGTCTCCAGGATGCCTTGGAGAACATGGTCAAGAACCCGGACTTTCTCTGCCAGCGTAAGCCGTCGCCTAGGCCTGCTGGCCAGCCTGATCAGCTGTTAGCGTCAGCGCTTCGGGTCGGCGATCTCGAGCGCGCGGTGTCGTGGTACACCGAACATTTTCGTTGCGAGGTCGTGCAGCGGGATGAACGCCACGCGACGTTGGCGTTCGGCGACGTGCAGCTGCAGCTGCAGAGCTGGGACAGCGACCAGCCCGCGCTCGCCATCGTCAGTCCTGACGTTGCACAGCTAGGTGCCAGCCAGCGCCGCGCTGACGGCGTCAGGGTGCTGCAGCTTACGGACCCTTGGGGCAACGCGATCCAGGTCGTCGATCGTGTGCCCAGCGCCGATGGTTAGCGGCGCGTCGCGATGAAGTCGATCTCGACGCGCGCGCCGACGGGTATGGCGGCGACCTGGACGGTCGAGCGAACCGGCGGGATGCCTCCGGCGGGGAAATAGCTGGCATAGATCTGGTTCATCGCCTTGAAGTCGTTGATGTCTGCCAGGAACACCGTGCTCTTGACGACGTCGCCGAACTCTAGGCCGGCCTCACGCAGCAGCGCGCCCAGGTTCTTCATCGCTTGGTGGGTCTCTGCTTCGACGCCGCCGTCGACCAGCGCGCCAGTAACAGGGTCCTTACCGATTTGCCCAGCGAGGAACACTAGGTCGCCGCAATCGATGCCAGCCGAGTAGGGGCCGACCGGCGCGGCGGCTCCATGTAGTTGTCGCTTTGGCGGGGCCGCGCAGGAGCAGCCGATGAGGAGCGCAGCCAAGGCGCCCGTGAGTGCGGATGAGTGACGCATGTCGTCAACGTCTAGCAGCGAGCCTTGCGAGTCAATGCGGACTTGCGCTCATGTCTGAGTCGCTACTTACCCTTGCCGCCGTCCTTGTCTTGCCCGTCGTCGCCGCGGCGGTTGCGCCCACGGCCCATGTCGCGAAGGTCTTGCAGGTCGCGCGCTGGCTCTTTGAGCACTTTGCGACGCAGCGTGTCGAAGGCCGCGAAGTCGCCGCGCTTCGACAGCACGTTCATGGCCTGCTCCATCCATCGCTTCGCCTCGGCGTCGGGTTCGCTGCTGACCGACGCCTCAAGCGCGCCGAGCAGCTCTTGGTCCCGCCGTGTTGCCATCGCGTAGGCTGCCGCCGAGCGCACGTCAGGGTCGCCGTCGTCGAGGCCTTTTAGCATCAGCTCTAGCGCTTTATCGCGGGCTTCGAGCGCGCTTGCAGCGACGACTGCTTGCATGCGCACGAACGGCTCGGACTCTTTTTTGAGCGCTTTCTCAATGGCGGTGATCGAGGCCTTGTCCTTAGGCGCTACCGCGACGGCGGCCCGCAGCAGCCACGCGCGCGCTTGGTCGTCTTTCTCGCGCTTGAGCTGCTTGAAGATCGCCTTCTTGCTCTTCGCCGGCGCCATCTGCCACATACCGATAGCCGCCTCTCGACGCCGGCTGGCGCGGCGGTTGTCCAGGAATTGCTCCAGGATCGGCGCATACGCGACCGGGGAGACTTGGCTGATTGTGGACAGCGCGAGGCCCGTGATCATGCTGCGACCGCCGCTCAGCTGAGTGTCGACGTACTTCACCGCTGACTTCTCACCGCTCGTCAGCAGGGTCGTGTAGTGCTTGATGGATCCTTGCCAGCCAGACGTGCCCTTCTTCAACGCGTCGATCGCGAGCTTGACATCCTGCTTTGTTGGCGGGAGCCGCAGTTCTTGCTCGGTCGCTTCACGCTCTTCATAGCGAAGACTCTCAGGGGCTCGCATGCGGTCGCTGCGCGGCCATTGGAAGGCGCCGTCAAGCTTGCGGATGCCGTCGGCGATGAACCACTCGAGCTGACCAGCTGTCATGCGGTAAGCGGCGCTGCTGATTACGGTTTTGCCGTCCGGCTGTACGATCACGTGGTGCGGCGCGAGGAACGGCTCCCGCGGCGGGGCGCCGAGAAATCGTTCCAGCACGTCTAGGCGATCCTCGTCTCCGCGCACACTCTCCACGTCGACGCGCAGGCAGGCGCAGTTGCGCGCCAGCTTACGGATGTTGCCGTCGCGGTATGTCTCGATGAGCGCGTCGCTGTCCCGCTCGCCCGGTATCAAGATCGCGATGAGCATGACCTGCTGTTTGTCTGCCGCGGCTTGGAGCGCCGCATCGAGCGACGTCTTCCATTGCAACTGCGCAGGGAGTCCGGCACAGAGTCCGGCAAGTGACAAGCTGAGAAGGGTTCGTGTTAGGTGCATGGAAGCCCGGGCCGTTTGGGTGGCCACAACGTTATCAGTCGTGGGTTGTCCGCGACAAGCCGCGGCGTCTCAGGGACGTAATCTGCGCGCCCGCACCCGTCGATATTCGCGGCGGCGTCGCGGGTAGGCCATGAGCGACGATGTTCAGCTGCTGCGTGTCCGTCAGCGTCAGCGACTCACATGCCGACTGCGTGCAGCCACGCCTTGGCCATCAATGCGGCGCCGGCCCGGCTGGGGTGGACGCCGTCTTTGGCCCAGTGTTCGGCCGGGTGGTGCTGGAGCGCTTGCTCGAACACCGTGTGGAATGGCACGAAGACCGCGTCGTGCTTCTCTGCTACGCGCCGGCTCGCGGCGCGGTATTCGTCGAACTCCGGGAACCACGAGTCGTCGACCGAGCCGCACCGCAGCACGAACGGCTCGCATACGACGAGCTGCACGTGTGGGAGCGCAGCGCGCGTGCGCTGCAAGAGGGCGTCGTAGTCACGCTCGTAGATCGCCGTTGTGCCGTCGTATTTGCCGTCGCGGGTGTGCCAGATGTCGTTGACCCCGATCAGGACACTGACGACGTCCGGGTTGAGGTCGAGGCAGTCTTGCTGCCAGCGCTCCGCGAGCTGGTAGACCTTGTTGCCGCTGACCCCGCGGTTGAAGACTCGCACTTCGCCGGGCGCGGTGTTCGTCATGATGCCGGCGGCGGTGATTGACGCGTAGCCGCGGCCAAGTCCGCGCGCGTTGTTAGGGGCGTCGGCGTGCTCTGAACTGCGCGAGCGTCCGGTGTCTGTGATGGAGTCGCCTTGGAAGAGCACCGTCGCGCCGGCGCCGATCAAGGGCGCCTGTCCGCGGCCATCGTTCGTCGCGCACGACTGCGACAGCGCGGCGAATAGGGCGATGCATGCGAAGCGGATCGGGTGGCTAGTAGCGAGCATCTGGTCACCATAGAGGTAAGCTGCCGGGATGATCCATTGGATGTTGGCGTCGCTCCTGTTGGTAGCAGCGGTGTCGGCGCAAGGCGGCGCGGATTGGCCTTGTTACAATCACGGCGTCCGCGGCTGGCGATATAACCCTGATGAGCACTTGCTCGGACCCAGCGAGGCGGTGGATCTCGTCGAATTGTGGCGTTTCCCGCGCGCAGGCAGCGACGCGCGCATCGGCGTCGTTCACGCGACCCCCGCGGTGGTGGCCGGGGAGGTCTATTTCGGCACCGCGACGTTCCCGGCGTTCTACAAGCTGTCGGCTGACGGTGAGCTGCTGTGGCGCTATACGAGCGCCGCGGCGTCGAAGGTAAGGCCTCCCGTCGGCGCGGCGCCGGTGAGTGACAAGCTGCGGGGGGCGGCTTCCGAGGCGGGGATCTTCTCGTCGCCGTTGGTGCACGACGGCGCGGTGTACTTCGCCGATACGGGCGGTTGGATCTATAGCTTGACGGCGACGGATGGCGCTGAGCGCTGGCGCGTGAATACGCGCGGGGCGCGGTTTCCAGATCCGCATTGGAACAACCTGCTGATGGCGTCGCCGATCTTCGCTGACGGTAAGGTCGTGTTTGGCGGGGGCACGCTTGAGCAAGCGTTCGCTGGCACGTCGGACTATGCGGGCAGCACCGGCCGTGGCTTCGTCGTCGCGCTAGACCCCAACGACGGAGCGGTCGTCTGGAAGCACGACGTCGGCGAGCCGCCGCGGCGGTTCAAGTCACCGGTCGCGTTGAGCTACGGGTGGGGCGAGCACCGCTTCGAGGCTGGCCCGGCGACTAGCAGCGTATGGTCGACGCCGTCTTACGACGCCGACACCAACACGATCTTCTTCGGCACCGACGTGAACACTGCGCCGCGTCAGCCGACCGAGGGCGACCCGCGACTTCACACCGAGGACTCATGCGCGGTGCGCGCGGTCGATGCCGCGACCGGCGCGCTGCGCTGGAACACCCAGCTCAATCCGGGCGACGTCTGGACCAACGCAATGCGCGCCTATGACCCGCAGACCGGGCGCTATAAGGACGGCTCGGTCGGGGACACGCCCAAGGTGGTCGACGTGGAGGTCGCAGGGGTCAACGTGCGCGCGGTCGGCGTCGGATGTAAGAACGGCGGCTTCTTCTTGCTGCGCGCCTCTGACGGTGAGCTGCTGCGGAGCACCCCGCTCTACACTGGTCCGCCGACGCACCCGCCGGCCGAGCACGACCCGCGGGTGCTCGCGCTGCCAAGCCCGATCGGCGGCCTACAGAGCGGCTGCGCGACAGACGGCAAGACGTGGTTCACCAACGGCATCGACGCCGTGCGGCTCGGCACGCTGCGGTCCTATGATGCAGCCGGGCAGGTCCCTACTGCTGGGCGAGTTACGGCGACTTCCCTCGATTTATCTGAAGAGCGGTGGCGGCACGAGCGCCCCAAGATCCCGGAGATGGGCGGAGACGGTGTGCCGTTGCTCCGTGATGTTGGCGACGTGGTCGCCTCCGGCGTCGCGCTCGGCAATGGGGTCGCTTGGTTCACCGCTGTCGGGTCCGGCAAGCTGGTCGGCGTCGCGATGAAAGACGGGCGCGTGCTATGCGAGCGCGAACTCGGCCCTGTGTTCGCAGGCCCCGCGCTTTCGCGCGGGCGTGTGTATGTAGGTTCGGGTAACACCCTGTTCTCGCCGGTGCCCGCCGAGGTCTTCTTTCCAAAGCGTTACACAGGACATGTGCATTGCTTTGGGCTGCGCTGACAAAGTTATGGACGAGCGGTCGGGGAGTCACCCGCCGCGGACCTCCTGAAACCATGCCTTCTCCACCGCGCATTGTTTGCTTTCGCCCGCTTGGCATAGGCCTCGTAGGAGGGCTCGCGTGAGGGCGGAAGTCGCCAGAGAGCGCACCTTCTCGGTGTTGGAACTCGCGCAGCATTGCGGCTTGCCTAGCGCGGTCGTCGAGCGTTGGCTCGAAGGCGGGCTGCTCGTGCCGATGCGAGGCTCGACGCGGCGCTTTGACTTTCGCGCGGTCGGGGCCGCGCGCACGCTCTGTGAATTGCGGCGCGCCGGATGGACGACGTCGCGGATCAAGGCTCGCTGGTTCGAGGCGCAGCGGGTCATCCCGGACCCTGCCGAGGCGCTCAGCGGCTTGCTCGCCAGCGTTGGGGCGCGCTCGGTAACGGTGCGCTTGCCAGACGGCAGGCTGCTGGAGCCGACGGGTCAGCGGGTCTTCGACTTCGGGGACGCGGCGTCCGCAGGGCCGACGGAGCTCCCTCGACTTCGCGGGCCGCAAGATTGGTTTGCGCTCGGGGTCGATGCAGAGGCGGCTGGTCGCGTGGAAGACGCCGCGCGAGCCTATGAGCACGCTTTGCCTGATTGCAGCGCAGAGACGCACTTCAACCTCGGGAATTGCTATTACGAACTGCGGCGGCGCAAGGAGGCCACCGACCAGTTTGTCGCCGCGATTGGGCGGGCGCCGGACTACGCGGAGGCGTGGAACAACCTCGGCATCGTGCGCGGCGAGATCGGCGATGGCCGCGGAGCGGTCGAGGCCCTGGAGCGCGCCCTGGCCTTGATCCCGCACTACGCGGACGCGCACTACAACCTCGCAGAGGCGCTCTCCGCGATCGGTGAGCTGTCACGAGCGCGGGAGCACTGGCGGGCATACCTCACCTTTGACCCTAACTCGCGCTGGGCCGAGCAGGCTCGCCGTCGTTTGCGGAGCCCCCGCGGCTAGCGAGGCGCGGCGCCAGCGCCGGCGGGCTTCTGGCTGCTTACGGTGCTCAGTTGCACCAGCGCTGCGCGCAGCGCATGAGCGGTCGCGCACTTTGTGCGGATCTGCACGAAGGCCCGAAGCGGGCCTCCCTGTCGCCTCGGGATATGTTTAAGTAATTGTGATAGATGATTTTGAGTCATCATGCGCGGAGTGGTCGGCGGGGGAGGTCGGTTGGTTTGATTGGATTTTCCGGGCGGCGCGCGCGCTGGCATCGGTGTTGCATATCGCGTTGGACATCCTGGTTGTCGGGTTGGGCCATGGCATGCGGACTACGCTTGCATGGAACTGCCGATGAAGTAACGTTCTACGGCTTCTGGCTCGACTCGTCCCGGAGTAGACCCTACCGCTCTCGTCCAAAGCGGATTCGTATCGACATGAAAGCCAACTCATCGCACCGGTCGCGCTCGGCGTCACCCATCGCCCGCACCCTCTCAGCTGTTGCCGCCGTAGGCCTGCTGGCCACCTCATATGGCTGTGAAGGCGGCGCCAAAGGTGACCCTGACAACCGCGGCGACTTCCTCGTGACGGGCATCTCAACCGGTTCGGGGAGTGTCTACCCATATCGTATTCGCACGACGGACTCGTTCGGCAACCCGACGTCGACGGTGATCAACATCGAGAGCGAGGCCATCCTCAAGCAGTTCGTCAACGGCAACAACGGCGTCCTGCCGGTCGCGACGCTGCCGACGACCGCGGTGCTGCCGAACGGAGATTCAGGTAACCACTTCCTGCACTTCTCGTTCTCACACAAGCTCGATCCGGAGTCGATCCTGAGCGATCTGCTCGCTGACCAGTCCAACTCAGGCTTGGGCGGCGCGTTGACGGTCCTCGCATACGACCCATCGACAGAGACGACGGTGACGGTCGAGGGGCGCGGTTTCGTAAACGGCATCACCTACTTTAATGAGGGTGGCCAGCTCGTCAGGGTGCAGGCGGTCGAGGCCGACGGTAACGACGTGAACATTCTGGACGCGCGCGCCGCAGGCTTCCCGAGCTACCCGGGCGCCGCGGATCTGGTCTCGAATAAGTCGTTCACGTTCGTCGCGGACTCGGACAACAACCTGCAGTCGGTCGAGACGTTCCCGGACGACCGGCTCTTGCGACTCATCGTCACTAGTGCCGTGCGCGACACGGAAAACGACATCCTCGAGCAGGAGGTCGGCGTCGCGACGACGGTTGGGCCGGACTCGAATCCGCCTCAGGTCCTCGGCTACACCGCGGTGCCGCAGATCAGCCCCGGCAACAACCAGACGGGTATTGATCCGACCGGCTCGATCCTGATTCGGTTTAACAAGCCGGTGCAGCCGGGCGAAGTCGGCGCGTTCTTCGAGGCTGGGCTGTTCACTCCGCCGACCGGCGGAGTCTCGCTGCAGGTCTCATCGGCCGCGGCGACGTTCCCCGTCATCTACTACGCGGACCCCGTCAGCTTCGGCGACTTGATGAACTACGTGGTCCGCCCGGCGTATAACTTGCCGGGTAACTCGCAGGTGGACGTGACCGTTCAGACGACGTCGATCAACAGCCTCAACGGTGATTTGATCGGGAACCTCGTCTCAACCTCATACACGACGGGCGTCGGGCCCGGCCTCGTGAACGCGCCGGTCGCGCCTGAGGTGGTCTACGTGGGCATCGGCGGCGCCGAACCCGGCGTCAGCGTGATCGACATGCACGGCTTTGGCCAAGGCACTGGCGACCTCAACAACACGCGCTGGCCGCTCAACCCGAACATTGGTGAGCCGGGCGTCGTCCCAGCGATGGCCCCCGGCACGTCGAACCTCGACGCCGGTGGCGCTGGTGTTCTGACGCTCACACAGGACACCAACGGCAGCACGCGCTTGCTGCGCGATCCGATCGTCAGCGACGTCACGGACATTCACATCGGCGCGCCGCTTGACCTGATCTACAATAACGAGAACGTCAACCGGAACGCTTCGCGCACCAACCAGGTCAACGAGCTGTTAGGGCAGGGCCAGTCGGGCAACACGATCACCCAGGGGCCGGTCCCGAACCCGCCGCGGCTGATCTTCCCGCCGCCAAACCCGAACCGCGCGATCTTTGGTGAGGAGCCCGCGGTCAAGTCATCGACGGCGCCCGGCACAGGCTTGGCGACGGCTGGCCCGGCTGGTGGTTGTGCGGCCGTCGGTATCAACCGGCTAGGGGTCGGCAACCCGCTCAGCTCGGTCCAGAACGAGATCGGGGTCTACGGCACCAACTTCATGGGTGTCTTCGTCGGGCCGCAGCCGCCGCCAGCGTCGCCGCCGCCGCCGACGCCATACTGCCCGTTTACGTCCCGCCAGCAGGTCGGTCACTTCCTCTACGTGCTCGATCGTGACAACCGTCAGGTGGTGGTCGTGAACAGTAACCGCTTCACGGTGCTTGACACGATCCAGCTGTCCGACCCAGTCAGCATGGCGTTTGCGCCGAACTTGACGCGCCTCGCGGTGACCAACTTTGCGAGCGCCTCCGTCACGTTCATCGACATTGACCCGACCAGCCAGAACTTCCACCAGATCGTTGGGGAGACTCGCGTCGAAGCGGGGCCGACTGGCGTCGCGTGGCAGCCAGACGGCGAGGACATCCTCTGCGTGTCGTCGGAGGCCAATCAGCTGACGGTGATCAGCGCCTTGGACTACAGCGTGAAGCGCACGCTCGGCGGCTTCTTGAACCAGCCGATCGACCTCGTGGTCACGGAGCGCTACCAAGCGACTGGGAACACGGCCGGCGTCTACTACGCCTACGTCCTCAACTCCAACGGCACGATCGCGATCTATGAGTCGGGCCCTGACGGCGTCAACGGCATCGGCTTCAACGACATCATCGGCTCTGTCACGAACGTTACGTTCCCACGGGCGCAGGCGATGATCTTTGACTACAACACCCAGCTGGGTGGCGTGCTCATCGGGCACACCGACGAGACCGGCCTCGCGCAGGTGTCGCGCCTTAACTTGACGAGCACCCCTCAAGGACCGCTGCCGCTGAACCCGGCGACCGGTGGCTTCATCTTGCCGCCGACCTACCGCCAGAAAGAGTGGACCGTCGTGCAGCGTATTGGCGGCACGCCAGCGCCGGGCTCGTTCGTCGACCTGATGTCGGGCAACTCGATCATCGACCTAGCGCACGACGACCTGATCAACTTTGGCGCAGCCACTGGGCAGGTGAGCCAGTTCTTCGCCTCTGCGGCGACGACGCCGTATGTCCACTCCGGCAAGCACGCCGTGAAGAACGTCAACGGCGCGGTCCAGCAGGCCGTCCAGCCCAAGTTCCTGTTCGTCGCGCTCTCGGACGTCGGCAACGTCGATGTCTTCGAGATCAACACGGGCACGCGCATCGCGACCATCTCGGTCCCTGGCGTCCGTGTCGTCGCGAACTACTGGCGTCAGTAGCAGCGTCCCTGTCGGGCGCGCGGAGTGATCCGCCCTGCCCTGGCGTGGAGAGAGAGCGCCTTCGGCCGCAGCCGAGGGCGTTCTTCGTTTGTGCTCAGCCCTCGCGTGTCGCAGAATCAGGGTCGTTGATGCCTGACGCAGCCACGATCCAGCAGATGTTCGCCGACGTGGCGCCAGGCTACGATCGGGCGAATCGTGCGTTGTCCCTGGGGGTCGATGTTCTCTGGCGGCGTAAGACGGTCCGAGTGGTCGGCTTGCGGCCAGGTGAGCGGGGTCTAGACGTATGTTCAGGGACCGGGGACCTCTGCTTCGCGCTCCAGCGCGCTGGCGCAGAGATGTTCGGCGCCGACTTCTGCGCGCCGATGTTGTCGCACACGCACAAGAAGCAGGTGAGCGGGGCACGGCGGCCCAAGTTCTTCGCCGCGGACGCGATGAACTTGCCGCTACCTGATGGCTGCGTCGATTTCGCGACGGTCGCTTTCGGGATCCGCAACGTGGCGGATCCGGTCATTGCGCTAGCTGAGATGGGCAGAGTGGTGCGGCCTGGAGGCCGCGTCGTGGTCCTTGAGTTCTGCAAACCACGGCTGCCGGTGTTCGCGCAGCTCTACGGCTTCTACTTCCGAAAGATCCTGCCCCGGTTGGGTAAGTTGATCTGCGGCAGCGAGGGTGACGCATATCGTTACCTGCATGACTCCGTCCAGGCTTTCCCTGAGCGAGAGGAGTTCCTAGCCTTGATGCGCAGCGCGGGTCTCCAGCAGCCGCGCCAGCACATCCTCTCCGGCGGCATCGCCGCAATTTACCGTGCCGAAGTCAAGCAAGGCTGATTCTGAGGCCTCGACCTCACCTGGCGGCTACTTCCGTTGGTCCAAAGAGCCGACGGTCGGCTTATTCGCTGTGCTGCCGCTGTGGGTCGTTTACATCCTGCTGCGAGGGCAGGTCGCGCCAGCTGAGCGCAACGGCGCGGAGTGGCTGCTCTTGGAGCAACTCGACCACTTCGGTGAGCACGCGCACTTGGTCGTCAGCATTGCCTTCGCGGCGACGGTCCTGTTCGCGGCGCGATCCCTGCTAAAGCGCAGCGTCCCGTGGTCGCGCGTGGTCGCGGTTATCGCCCTTGAGGGGTTCGTCTATGGCGTGATGCTCGGTCCGATCTCGACGTTGCTGTCGTCGTCGACTAGCTGGATGCTCTCTACGAGCCTCGCGTCGGATGAGATCCTCGTAAACGTGGTGGGATCAATCGGAGCCGGCATCTTTGAAGAGCTGGTGTTCCGCTTTGGCCTGATGTCGTTGTTGGTCTGGCTTGGGATGCGCGCTGTGCGTGAGTGGGGGTTGCCGCCCGTGCTCGCGTACTTGTCGGCGGTCGTGATCAGCGCGCTCATATTCTCCTGGTTCCATCACCTGTGCGGAGAGGCGTATGACGCTGATCGCTTCTTGTTCCGGACCATGGCGGGGTGCGTGCTCGGCCTCTTGATGTGGTGGCGCGGCTACGGCGTATGCGTCTACACGCACACGGTCTACAACCTCTACTTCTACCTGAGCTAGCAAGCTGGTCGGCTGGGGTCATCTGCGCCTGAGGTCGTTCGCTTCGGCCGCCGCGGCACGTTGGTCGCTCGGATGTTCGCAGCGGAGTCCCTAGACCTGTATCTCTAGGGGTGATGGCTGCCCCTAATCCGGTGATGGAACTGCAGCGGCTCGGCAAGGTGCTGCGCGCTGGCCTGCCGCCGATCGTGTTGGTGCATGGTCCCAGCGAGTTCTTCCGCACCAAAGCCATGGAGCGGCTGCTTGCCGCCGCGCCAGGTGACGCCGAAGTTCGCGCGGTAGACGGCGCCGAGGTGCGTGCTGCCGCCGCTACCGACGACGACGTAGATGGCGCCGCCGCGGCGACCGTCCCGGTCTTGCAGGACTTGCGTGGCGGCGGGTTGTTCGCAGCCGTCACCGTGGTGGCTGTGCGGCGCGCCGCCAACTGGTGGAAGCGGCATAGCGCTTCGGTCGCCGAGGTCGCGCCCAACATAAAGGCAGGCTCATGTCTGTTGGTCGAGGCGCCGAAGCTCGATAAGCGGAAGAAGGCGGTCGCGGCGTTGTTCAAGCAGCTCGCGGCGAGCGGCGCGGTGTTCGAGTTCCGCGACCTTTATGACATGCCTTACGACCGCGCCCAAGGACCGTTGGAGGGGGAGCTGTGCAAGTGGGTCGTCGCGGCCGGGAAGAAGACCGGGGTTTTGCTGACGCCAAAGAGCGCTTGGTTGATGGTCTCGCAGGTGGGCAAGTCTCCCGTCGAGTTGCTCGGCGAGCTTGAGCGTCTGCGCGATCAGCTCGGCAGTGATCCTGACCGCCCACCTTTGGCGCCTGAGGACCTTGCGGGCAGGCTCTCAGTCAGCTTCGAGTCGACCCCGTTCGAGTTCGCGGAGGCGGTGCTCGGTGGAGATCGTCGCAGCGCGCAGAGGTCGCTCTCGGCCATGTATCAGCGCGGCGTGAAGCAGCAGGACGGCAAGTCGATGGACTCGGGGGGCGTACTGCCGTTCACGACTAGTTGGTTATACCGACAGATCAGCGTGGCCTACGAGGGCCGTGTGTTGTTAGACACCGGGACTTCGATGCGTGATATCCCCGCTCGGTGCGGGGTGCGGCAGTTCGCGGACCGATTTCTTGAGCAGGTGAAGAAGAATGATCAAGCGCAGCTGCAGCGCGGGTTGACCGCGCTCCACGCGTGCTTGCGCAAGAGCCGATTGCTCGGCGAGGGCGGAGAGGCGTTGCTTGAGCGCTTCTTGGCCCAATGGTTTGACGGGGCGCCGATCGAGACGGCGGAGGAGCTACAGCTGTGATAAAGAAGTTGCCGGTGGCCGTGGTCAATCAGATCGCGGCCGGTGAGGTCGTGGAGCGCCCCGTCTCAGTCGCCAAGGAGTTGATCGAGAATTCGCTCGACGCCGGCGCGACGCGCGTGCGTGTCGAGCTGCGTGGCGGCGGGGCTGAGCAGTTGACGGTGATCGATGACGGCGACGGATTCTTGCCGGAAGACTTGTCGCTTGCGTTCGCCAGCCACGCCACCAGCAAGCTCAGCGAGGTGCATGACCTCGAGCATATCGGCAGCCTTGGATTTCGAGGCGAGGCGCTGGCTTCGATAGGTGCGGTCGCCAAGGCGCGCTTGCAGAGCATGCGACGCGACGGTGGCGAGGGTTGGGAGGTGCGCTGCGAAGGCGGCGTAGAGACAGCCCCGCAACCATCTGGATGCCCGCAGGGCACTCGCATCGAGATCCGGGACCTGTTTTTCAATGTGCCAGCGAGGCGGCGCTTCTTGAAGGCTCCGCACGCCGAGCGGGCGCGAATCCAGCAGCTGGTATGCGAGCTGGCGCTGGCGCGCCTTGACGTCGACTTCACGCTAGTAAGCGACGACAAGGAGCTGCTGAGGCTGCCTCGCGACGTCAGCTTAGCGGAGCGTTTGCAGCAGTGCTTTGGCCGTGAGTTAGGCAAGGGGCTGTTGCCGGTCCACCGTGAGTTTGAAGGGCTAAAGGTCGAGGGCGTCATCGGTGAACCGGACGTGGCCCGGCGTGACGGTCGCTTAGAGATGACGTACGTCAACGGCCGGATGGCTCGTGAGAAGAGCGCGCTGTACGCAGTGCGTCAGGCGTACCGAGAGTTCCTGATGGGCGGTCGGTTCCCGGTCTATGTGCTGCAGGTGGTCCTGCCGCCTGACTTGGTCGACGTGAACATTCACCCTCGCAAGGCAGAGGTCCGCTTCGTGGAGGCGCGCAAGGTCGCTGGATGCCTCCACGAGACGGTCCGCAGCGCGCTGCAGGCGCGCACAGCGCCGATGGGGGAGGCCGGGGCTGGCGTCAGCAGCGCCGGGGGAGTGTCCATTCGTCCAGACATGCCGCGGGCTCGCTCTGGATTTCCTAGCCACTCAAGCTCGCTGTTCGAGTCAGGCGGCGCGGCAGCGCCAGCGCCGCCAGCAGCTCTTCTGGGCGGGGGCGAGAAGGAGGAGCCGGCAGTCGTTCGCGATCGCGGCGGGCCGCCGGCTGACGGCGAGCTGGCCCGGCCTAATCCATTCCGCAAGGCGGGTGGCCGCTTCCTGCAGGTGATGGACCTCTATCTCTTGATCGAAGGTGACGACGGCTTGCTCGTCGTTGACCAGCACGCGTTGCACGAGCGAGTTACATACGAGCAACTAAAGCGACAGCACGCCGCGCGCGACGTTCAAGTCCAGCGCCTGTTGGTGCCAGCGGTCGTGGAGTTGACGCCTACCGAGCTCGGCTGGTTTGAGTCGGTTATGGACGAACTCGCTGAGCAAGGTTTGCTGGTCGAGCCGTTCGGCCCCAACTCGATCGCTGTGCACGGCATGCCGGCGGTCTTGTCGAAGACGGATCCGAAGCAGCTGGTGCGAGCGCTCGCGGCTGGTGAAGCTGACGGCAGTAAGTCCTCGGTAGGTGAACACATCGCCGAGCGTTTTCACTCGATGGCTTGCCGCGCTTCGGTGATGAGCGGCGATCGCCTCACGGATGAGGAGATCGAGGAGCTCTTGCGCGTCGCGGCGACCCTTGAGCATCCTCACAACTGTCCGCACGGGCGGCCGACGACGTTGACGTTCAGCGCGGCGGAGCTCGAGCGCTACTTCCGTCGGCGCTGCTGACGGCGCGGCCTCGATCAACCTCGATCGAAGTCGCCGACTGTTAGCTGCGGCCGGAGCTCGAGGGTGATGATCTTGGCGGTCGAGTGGCTCCGCAATTGGCCGCTCTCGTTGCGCCAGAGGTATCGCAGCGTCCGGGGCACCAGCAGGCCGTCACGTAGCTCTAGGTTCGAGAGCAAGATGCGTTCGCCGCGGAGGCGGTCTGGCGCCCCGTCTTTGAGCGGCCACGCGTCTAGTCCGAGTAGGCGCCTTGAGCGCTCGTCGACGTAGATGGTGACGTAAGCAGGAGCTTCGTCGCCTGCGGTTTGCATCAGCGGGAATCTCTGCAGGTTGCCGCTGACGCTCAGCACCGGCACGGATTTGCGTCCGAGACGAAGCTTGTCCTCTCGGACCGCCGTCGCTGCTTGTAGCTGCGTGAGCACGGCCTCTGGCGACAGGAAGCGGACCAGTTGGCGCGCGAGGTTGATGTGCTCTAGCAGCGACTCGAGGTCCTTCTCGGCGCCAGCGGCGGTCAGATCGGCGGGCTTGCCTTGCTTGACGTGCCAGGGACCGACGCGGTCGAAGCCGCGTCGGATGGGCTGCTCAGCGCCTTGCACTTCATAGCGTATATAGGTGCGCGGTGGCGCTGGCGCTCTGCGCGGTTGCTGGAGGAACTGCACATCGAGGTTGGCTTGCCCGCCGTTCTGTTCGCGGACGTCGATGAGGTGGAGCTCAAGGTTGCAGCGGAACGCTTCGACTTTTGCGGTCGGTCCTTCTGGTCGGTGGGCTGCGCCGACTTGGCGCGCGAGGACCGTCAGGTCCGGCAGGTCGCCTTGCGCTGATAGCGGCAGCGCTAGGAACGCGAGGAGCGCTGCGAAAGGCAGTGGCGAGGTGTTGGTCATCGTGGTCGATCAGGACAGCGTAGGCTGCGTAGCCGCGTTGCATGACACGCAGGCGATAGGTTAGGCCGACGCGCCCCTGGCCGCCAGGAGGCGTCGCAGGTCGCGGCGGCCTCCGACCGGGCCGCCATCCGTGATGGGGCGGGTGGTCGTCGTCGATGTTGCTTCGGCCATGACGAACGCCTCCCGCGGGGTCGCGCTCCTGCGCCCGCTGATCGCGCGGCTGCAGTCTCAAGGCCACGACGTAGAGGTCGTTCTCGTGGGCGGGGATACGCTGACGGGAGAAGCATAGGCGCCGGCCCAGAGCGATGGTCGCTGCTCTCTCTGGCGCACTCCGTCATGGCGTGCGACGCTCCGGGCCGACGGCGATGCTTCGCAAAAGCCGTGCCGTCTGGCGCTGGCGCGCGCGCGCCGGTGTCCGCACCTGTCCTTTGCAGCGTTCGCTGTAGCGACGGCGTGACAACATGAGCTTTCCGTGGCGGGCGATCGTTGACTGCGCGCCGCGTTGCACCTACAGACGCTACATGGTCGGAGCGAACGTCAAGGACATCACCGCGAGCAGCTTCCAGCAGGACGTCATCGAGCAGTCGATGACGACGCCGGTGTTGCTCGACTTTTGGGCTACTTGGTGCGAGCCGTGTCGAACGCTCGGCCCGACCTTGGAGAAGCTTGCGGGCGACTACGGCGGCGGCTTCACGCTCGGCAAGGTCGACGCTGACAAGGAGCAGGATCTCGCCTATGCCTTCGGGGTTCAAGGCATCCCCTTCTGTGTCCTGGTGAGCAAGGGCAAGCCGGTCGACGGCTTTCAGGGCGCGCTCCCCGAGGCGGAGGTGATCGCGTTTCTCGAGAAGCATGGGGTCGCAAAGGGCGCCCCCGCGACGGAAGAGCCGGTCGTCGCCGACGAGCCGGCTGTCGATCCTGACAGCGCAGCCGCAAGGCTAGAGCGCGCCAGGATGGCGGCTTCGACAGGCGACGTCGCACAGGTCGAGGAGGCGCTCTTGGGGATCCCGGAAGAAGAGGAGCAATACGCGGCCGGCGAACGGATGAGGGCGGGCTTAGCTTGGTTCGCGCCGGAGCTGGGCGAGGTCGACGCAGACGCTGCGCGGCACCTCGTTATCGCGCGCCAACGCTTCTTGGAGCGTGATTATGAGGGCGCAATGTCCGAGGTGTTGGAGTCCGCGACGCTGGATCGAGACTTCCAAGGCGGCCTCGCGCGCAAGGCGATGCTGGTTTGCTTCGCCGTCGTGGGAGAAGAAGATGAGCGCCTTGACGGTTACCGCCGGCGTCTCGCCACTCTCTTGTATTGAGCCTCCCCGCTCCCTGAGCGGCGACGCCGACGTCAGGGCTGCTCGTCGATCGCCTGTGCGGCGACATGCATGCGCACTAGCTCTGCTAGCGAGCCCGCCTCGGTCTTGCGCATCACGTTTGAGCGGTGCACTTCGACCGTTTTGTGGCTGACGCCGAGGTCCGCGGCGACGTCCTTGTTGGCAGCGCCGCGAACGACCTTCTCCATCACTTGGTGCTCGCGACGAGAAAGAGCGTCGAAGCGTCGCCGTATGGCGCGATGTCCTTCGCCGTCCGTGCGGCGACGGCGGTCGAGGTCGATCGCGCGGTTCAGCACGTCTACGATCTGTTGGATATCGAACGGCTTCTCGATGAAGTCAATACTGCCGAGCTTTAGGGCTTGGACCGCTTCGCAGACGCTGGCCATGCCGCTGATGAAGATCGCAGGCAGTTCGTTGCCACGCTCCGTCACCTCTTTGAGGAGCTCGATCCCAGATTGGTCGGGCAACATCAAGTCGATGACGAGGCACCCAGGTCGCGTGTCGTCGTAGGCCTCTAGAAACGATGCCGCGGTGCCGTGGCACGCGACCTCGAAGCCGCACAGCTGGCCGATCCGTTGAAAAAGCGATTGGATCGCGGCTTCATCGTCCACGACCTGAATCAAGGGGGGGGTGGCGCTGGGAAGGTCGGCGGGCGCCGTTGGCTTGTTTTGGACCAACATCTAATCGTTCTCCTGCCAGCCTGTTCTGGAGCCGGCTCCGATGACATCGGCTATCCGAGGTCCATGCTTGAGCGGGGATCTCTGAGCGTCCGCGTCACATGCCTCCGCGGCCGGAGAGGCGCGATGAATCAGCTGAGAATGAGGAAATCCGCCACGGTCTCTTTGGCGTTTCCTGGAGTCGGCGCGCTGGGCTTCGTATGGTCTGCGCCCCTCACCGTGACCCTCCCCCGCGTAGCGATCGTCGGTCGGCCAAATGTCGGCAAGTCCAGCTTGATGAACCGTCTCGCAGGTCGACGTGTGTCGATCGTTGAGCCGACCGCAGGCGTCACGAGAGATCGGATCTCGGTCGTCGTCCGTCAGGACGGCCGTGCGTTCGAACTTGTGGATACGGGCGGCCTAGGCCTTGTTGATGAGGCCCTGTTGAAGCACCACATCGAGGAGCAGATTCAGATCGCGCTCGAGACCTCAGACCTGATCCTGTTCGTGGTCGACGGTAAGGAGGGGCGCGTGCCGAGCGATGACATGGTCGCTCGCAAGCTGCGCCAGCTTGGCAAGAAGACGCTGCTGGTCGTCAATAAGATCGAGTCGCACTATGAGGAGTTGGCGGCACCCGAGTGGATTCGGATCGGCTTCGGTGATCCGTTGGTGATCAGCGCGAAGGAGGGTTGGGGTATCCACGAGCTGCTCGAGCGCGTCGCGACCGAGGTGCCTGAGGTCGTCGACGCCGACGCCGGTGAAGATGATGGCGACACGCTGAAGTTCGCTATCGTCGGCAAGCGGAACTCTGGCAAGTCGACGATGCTTAATCGCCTCGCTGACGAAGACCGGGTGATCGTCAGCGACGTCCCCGGGACTACGCGTGACGCCGTAGACATCGAGTTCGAACACGGGGGCAAGAAGCTGCTCGCCATCGACACTGCCGGCGTTCGAAAGAAGAAGAGCGTAGGGCACGCCATCGAAATCTTCGCGCACTCTCGAAGCACCGAGAGCATCCGACGTTCGCACGTCTGCATCCACATGTTTGATGTCCGCGAGAAGATCAGCCAGGTCGACAAGAACCTCGCGGCCTACTGCGTCGAACAACAGAAGCCGGTCATCTTGGTCGGCAACAAGGTCGATCTGGCGCCCAAAGAAGGGCCCGATGCCTTCGACATTGAGAAGTGGGACAAATACATCAAGCAGCAGTTGCCTGGACTCGACCACGCGCCGGTGGTGTTCGTGTCGGCGCTTGAGGGGACCAACGTCGAAGGCATGCTTGACCTGCTGTTCGATTTACGTGATCAGACGCTGCGTAACTTTCCGACGCCGAAGCTCAACGAAGAGCTGCAGAGCGCTCGGGAGCGCTTGATGCCGTCGGGGGGCAACATCCCCAAGCTATTCTACGGGACCCAGGTCGGCACCGAGCCGATCTCGATCATCGTGTTCGTGAACGACCCTAAGCTGTTCAAAGATCAGTATCGACGCTTCCTAGAGCAGCGCCTGCGCGTCGCCTTTGACTGCGAAGAAGTGCCGATCCGCATCGTCTTTAAGCGGCGCGACAAGGTCGTCCTCAGCGACCGCGGTTGAGGAGGGCGGTCGACGCCTGGCTTATCGACGCCAGAAGTTGGGTGAGAACAGGGCGAGGACGGTCAGGAGTTCGAGGCGGCCGAGGACCATCTGGATGGTCATCAGCAGCTTGGTCCAGCCTTGCAGGTCGCCGTAGCCGCCGAATGGCCCGATGTTGGGTGTCCCGGCCAAAGTGGCGGCTGAGCCGCCCGTGATCACTGCGTCAGCGGCGGTTGTGGGGTCGACGAGCGTGAGGGCCGGTCCGCAGGAGCCGACCATGCTGGCGCTCGCGGCGAACGCGGCGACGAAGTTGAGGCGCTCGTCGAAGCTGATCAGCACCGCGCCGGTGATGATGGTCACCCCCCAGAGCAGCACGATGGCTAGGATCGTCGAGATGACCGCAGCAGGCAGCACCTCCTGGTCAAGCTTGATGCGTTCGACGGTCTTGGGGCGCACGAATTGACGCAGTGTGTAGCCGAGCAGCCGGATGATCACCAGGAGTCGGACCTGCTTGAAGCCCCCCGCGGTTGATCCGCTGCAGCCTCCAACGAACATGGCTGCGAACAAGCAGAGCGTTGCGGTCGCTGGCCAAGCCTGGAAATCACTGGTCGCGTAGCCTGTCGAGGTCAGCACGCTGACGCCGTTGAACGCCGCTAGCCTCAGCGCGTCAGTGAACGTGAAGCCCGCGCGCATGAGGGAGATTGTCAGCAGGCTGATCAGGGTGACTACGGAAACCGAGTAGATCCGGAACTCGGCTGAGTCGATGAGCGTCTTCAGGCAGCGCACGCCGGTCCGGCAGTGCGTCGCGACCACCGCGAGGCTCGCGCCCGCAAGGAACATAAAGACGATCAGCACGAGCTCGCCGCCGAGGCTGTCGAACGTGCCCACGTGACTCTTCGTTGAGTAGCCGCCCGTCGCCAGGGTCGTGAACGCATGGCAGATCGCGTCGAACCACCCGAAGCCGCCGGCGCTTACCAGGAGCACGGCGCACAGCGCCGTCATACTGATATAGATCGTGGCGACGTGGCGGGCCTTCTCGACGGCGCGCGGCTGGTAGGAGTCGGTGGCGACCCCGATGGACTCGGAAGAGAGCAGGTTCTTAGCGCTGACACCGACGGCCGGTAGCAGCGCGACGAAGATCAGCACGATGCCGGCGCCGCCAATCCACTGGAGCATCGCGCGCCACAGCAGCAGGCTAGACGGCGTCGCCTCGATGTCGATGTTGCCGCCGCTGCCTAAGACTGTCGCGCCGCAGGTCGTCAGCCCGCTCATCGCTTCAAAGAAGGAGTCGATCGGCGTTAGCAGGCCAGAGGCCCAGAATGGGACGGACCCAATCAGGCCCGCGAGGAGCCAGGAAAGCCCAGCGACCGCGATCGTCTCACGACGAAATATTTGCTCCTGGTCACTCTTTCCAATTCGGCGCAGCACCCCGGCGATGAACAGCCCCGCGGCGAGGCTCGTGACGAACCCGGTCACCGGCGCGACGTCAGCGGCGCTGTCCTCGGACAGGGCTAACGCGAGCGCCGGTAATTGCGCCAGTGAGAAAAGGCCGGCGAAGCCTGCGATGAGACGGGCGACCTGGGGGAGATTCATTGCGGGTGGAAGGGGCTCCCAATTTGTAACTCCCCAGGGGGCTGAGCGCTCGCTCTGTGTCCCGATGCTTGTGGTGACGAGCAGCGGGGAGCCTCGGCGTCGCCGGACCATGGTGCCCGGCCAGGCTGATTCTCGGGTCCGAGGGCGCTCATTAGCGGATTCGCGTAAGCCTGGGGGTGGGTCGTGACGAAGAGTGAATATCTCCCCTGTGGGCAGGTCTCCACAAGTCTTGGAGTTGCCGATGCTATAGTTACTAGGCCCTGCTGAGGGGCCTTACTTCGCATGAAGGTCACGCTGATCCATCCGCCGGTCTATATCAATAAGAACGGCCTCACTGCGCTTCGACCGAGTCTACCGTTAGGTCTTGCTTACATCGCCGCGGTGCTCAGGGACGATAAGCACGAGGTGTCGGTCATTGATGCATTGGGTGAAGCACCCGAGCAGATGGCGCCCGACGGTGACATCTGGCGACTTGGTCTGACGCCGGAAGAGATCATCGAGCGAATCCCTGCAGATGTGCAGGCGATCGGCGTCACCAGCATGTGGAGTTACAGCTGGCCGATCATTAGGGAGATGCTGCGCAAGGTGCGCGCGGCGTTCCCAGAGACGCCCATTGTCTGTGGCGGCGAGCACTTCACCGCGGTGCCAGAGCTGTCGATGGAGCAGGCGCCGATCGACTATCTCGTCCTCGGCGAAGGCGAGGAGACCGCGGTCGCGTTGTTCCGCGCGCTTGAGCTCGGCCTCGACCACACCGTCATCCCTGGGGTGATGTTCCGCAAGGATGACGGCGAAGTACAGAAGAACGATCGGCGCGACCGCATCAAGAACGTCGACGAGATCCCATGGCCCGCGTGGGAGTTCTTTGACGTTGACGCTTACTCGTCCAACCGCCTAGTCAGCGGTATTTACTACGGCAAGACCGTCCCGATCCTCGCGACCCGCGGATGTCCGTATCAGTGCACCTACTGCAGTTCGCCGAACATGTGGACGACGCGCTGGTACGCGCGCTCGCCAAAAGACGTCCTCGATGAGATCGAGTACTACTACAACAACTACGGGGCGCGGAACTTCCCGTTCCAGGACCTGACGGCGATCCTAAAGCGCAAGTGGGTGGTTGAGTTCTGCGATGAGGTGAAGTCGCGGGGCCTCGACATTACTTGGCAACTGCCCGCAGGCACGCGCAGCGAGGTGATCGACGAAGAGGTCGCGCAAATGCTGGTCCGTAGCGGCTGCAAGTCGCTGAACTTCGCGCCTGAGTCGGGCAGCGAGCGGACGCGCAAGAACATGAAGAAGATGCTGACCGACGAGAAGCTCTTCCGCGCAGTGCGCGCGTCGGTCAAAGCAGGCTTGAACGTCGGCGCGTTCTTCGTGCTCGCATATCCGACGGATGAGGCAGAAGACCTAGAGGCGACCGTCAAGCTCGCGGCGAAGCTCGGCAAGGCCGGGATCGATGATGTCTCGGCAGGCTTCTTCTTCCCGCTGCCGAACACGGAGATCACGCGCCAACTTGAGCAGGAAGGCAAGATCACCTACGACGACGCCTTCCTGAAGCTGCCCATCTACGTGCACAACACGTTCTTGAGCGATGACCGCAAGTTCAACGAGAACTTCACGGCTAAGGAGCTCACGAAGTGGAAGTATCGGGTCGTGCGAACGTTCTACACGCACAGCCTCTTGTTGCGCCCGCAGCGATGGTTGCGCATCTTCTGGAACTTCATCCGCGGCAAGGAGACCTCCAAGATGGAGTCATTCTTGCAGGAGACGATGCGCAAGCTCCGCTTGCGTAAGCGGCCGCAGGGTGACGAGCGTAAGTCTGCCGCAAAGGTTTCGACGGGCAGCGTCGTCGCCAAGAGCTGAGCGCGCTCTGTAGCGGCGCGAGGAGCTGCGGCTCGCCACCGACAGCTAGTCGGGGTGGACGAGTTTCTCGATGCGGCGGAGCTGCAGATCGGCGACGGCGTCCGCTGAGAACTGCTCGATGGCCCAGGATCGGGCTAACGCGCCCGCCTCGCCCGCTGCGGCGGGTGACGTCAGCAGAGCGCACGCGGCGTCTGCAAGCGTCGCCGGCTCTTCGCGCACCACGCATGCAGGCTCTGGAGCGCGGCAGCCTCGCGCTCCAAGCGAGTTGGTGACGACGGGTAAGCCGGCCAGCAGCGCGGTAGCGTTCTTGACGCGGAAGCCGCCGCCAGACCAGAGCGGCGCCAGGACGAGCCGCGCTGCGCCCATGAGCTCTCGCAGATCTTCTACGAAGCCTAAGACGCGCACTCCGGGGTGGCCGTGGAGGCTCTGGATGGGGTCGGGGTTCGGGCCGGCGAGGATCAGCTCGGCGTCGGGGCAACGGGCCCGAACGAGGGGCCAGATCCGGGTCACGAGGCGGTGAGCTGCTTGCTGGTTTGGGGCGTGTCGATAGTCCCCGAGGAAGAGGGCGGTCTTCTTGGTTTGCGCAGGCTCGCACGCCAAAGTCGGCGGCGTCAGCGCTGGCGGACGTACGTGGACTTCGCAGCCTAGGACGCTCTGCAGCGTCTCGGCGTCATCCTGCGTAACTGCCTGGATCATGTCCGCGTGGCCGTAACTTTGTTGGACGTATCGTCTCCACAGTCGCTCGTCGCGTCGGTCGGCCCACGCTCCCATGCCTGTCCCCGCGTTCGCTGGGAGGCCTGCTTCGTGGTCAGTCAATATGACCGGGAGTCCGCCGAGTTGAGGCAGGTATTGCGCCATCTGGGCTAGCTCTACGAGCACGACGTCTGGCTGGAACTCACTTCTTGCGCGCTCTATGAGGCCTGCGATCTTCGCGCTTCCGTATTTGGCGATCAGCAGCGGTTGCTTGCGCCATTGCCAAAGCATGCGCAGGCGTTGCCCGGGGCCGCCGGGCGCGCCCTGGTATTCGGCGCTGCCGATCCAGCTCCAATCCGCCTGCTCTGCGGCCGCCTCTCCAGGGTGCTTTATATGCAGCAAGCCAAGTTCGGCGCGCCGTCTCAGCGCGTCGCAGATCGAACCCACATAGCTGCCGCCGCCGTGGCTCGCCCTTGCGCACGGCAGGAATGGCGTCAAAAGCAAGATTCGCACGGCCGCCCCCATATTTCTAAGATCATCATTTGAATGGCTTTATGATCGGTTGGTCGGTTGGCCGCTGGGTCATCCTGCTGCGGCTTGGGCTGGCAGTGGCGGGATCCTCCCTCCTCTGCCATAATGCCTCCCGAATGCTGGGCAGTAGGGATTACTGGTCTTCGCTGTCCGCCGTGTAAAGCGGTTGTGCGTAACATAGAGCAGCGGCATGAATGAAACGACAAAGGCGATCGTCGATCTCCTCAACGAGGGGAAGCCTGAGCTGCAAGTCGCTGCAGCGCAGGTCCTTGGCGAACTGAGGCCAAAGGACGCCGCGGCGATCGAGGCGCTTGGCAACGGCCCCGATCGCTCGCCAGTTCTTGGACGGTTCTGTCTCGACGCACTGGCAAAGATTGCAAACGCTGCAGCGCTGGCGAAGCTCGCCGAAGCCGTCGTCGAGCACGAGGTGCTCTCGGATCACGCGGCGCAGCTGCTGGGCGAGATAGGGGCACCCGCTCATCGTGTGCTTGCGGCGGCGTACCCGCAAGCCATTGGCGAGCAGCGGGTCCGTATTCTCGGCGTGTTAGCCCGCGAGTTAGGGCCCGACTCCTTGTCGGTGTTTGCCGCCGCGCTGTTGACGCCTGAGCTGTCGGAGCAGGCGGCGAATCTGTTGGAGGGCTCGCGAGACCAGTTCCCACCCTCCATTGGCAAGGCGCTCCACGATGAGATCAAGAGTCGGCTTGATGAAGGGGTCGCGCCGAACGCGCTCGCGCGCGTGCTCGCAGTTTTGGCTGCGGTGGATCCGGCCGGCAGCAAACCGCTCTTTTTGAAGTATGTCGCTGTCGAGACGCCGCAGATTGTCAGGTCGGCGGCGTTCCGCGCGCTGCGCGGCCTGAAGCTTACGGCGAACCAGATTCAGGCGATGATGGCGTCGCTCGAGGACAAGGACCAGCGCGAGGTTCACGATGCAATTCGTGAAGTGCTCATCCAACTGCCAGAGCTCCCGAGCGGGTTAGTGCCTGCGTTGAAGCGCATGCTCGCATCGCGGCAAACTGAGCAGAGATTATTCGCGGCGAGGATGCTGCGGACTAGCGGTGGCACAGAGCTCGCTAAATCGTTCCTCAAGCTGCTCTCGCACGACGATGAGCGCTTCCGCGAGGCGGCGGTCGAGTCACTGTCTAACAATAAGCAGGCGGTTGAGCCCACCCTGAAGTTGATGCAAATGACCAAGGACGCGGAGCTGGCGAAGGCTTGCTCCAGCATCCTCGCGAGGCTCTCGGACCACATGCCTCCGAAGCTCCAGAAAGCCAGCATCGAGAAGGCGATCAAGCTGCTGGGCAGCAACGTTCGGCTGGGGGACATGCTGCTCGACTTGGCGCTGCAGGCTGGCGAGGAGAAGATCGTGGCGTTCATCGTGGAGAAGGCCGTCCGGATGCGGAGGGCTCGAAAGCCTGCAGAGGCGCTCCATGTGCTAGCGCGCGTCGTCTCTAACGGTTACGGGGATGATGAGACGCACTACCAGATCGCCTTGACCAAGCTGCTTGCTGCCGCTGACGAGGCCGAAGCAGAGGGTGGCCCAGGCAACTCGACGATGGGCTTCTTCGCAGTGTTGATCCGCAACGGCTTCCCGTTGGCCGATCGCCTCAAGCGCGAGTCGGCGGTAAAGCCTGAGATGATGCTGCGAGTGGCGACGCACTTTGCCTCGGCGGTCGGCGCTGAGCGTCGCTTTGGCACGGAGGTGCTGCAGCACCTGGCTGAGCGCACTAAGGGGCGCGCCGGTGACGAGGCGAGGATCGCGCTGCGAGGCGCAGGGCTCTCCTAGTCGCTCCCGGTCACAGTTAGCCGTTGGCGGTTTCGCCCATGCGCACCTTGGCCTCGGGCGCTCGCAACGACAATGGCGGCGCCCCTGGTCCAAGCGCGACGATGGCTGTTGAGCCAAAGCCGAACTGGCCAAGCTCCTGACCCCGCTTGATCGCGCCGAGCGGTGCGCTGACGACGGTGTCGCCGACGTTGTAGGCGCCGACCATCACCACCGCGGCTGCAGTGCCGTCGGCCAGCTGGCATCGGAAGACATGGCGGCTGTTCCGCACGAACAGCTGGTCGATGCAGCGCACCGCCGGTGGGTTGACAGGGAAGAGCGTGCCGCGGATCGGCGTGATCGACACCAGCTCCCCGTCGAAGGGGCTGTGCACGCGGTGATAATCACCGGGCGCTAGGTAGATCGTCGCCTGCTGTCCGCCGTCGAGTTGCGCGGCAAGCTTTGCATCACCGAGTAAATCGGCGACCGCGTAGTCGTTCCCCTTTACTTGGGGGATGCGAGCGCTCTCGATCGCCCCTGCGGTCACAATTCGCCCGTCGCAGGGCCACACTAGCGGGCCGTCGGCGATTGGCCTCGCATCTTCGCGCAGCGCTCTACGGAAGAACGCTTGAAGGCTTGGGAACGAACGTAGGTCGGCGGCGAGGTCGTCTAATTCCGCGCCGTAACGGCGCGCAAACCAAGTGAAGAAGCCGCGCCTGAGGGGGCGCGGCAGCGGGACGCTGGCGAGCAGTCCGGTCAGCCGCGAGAGCGGGACCTTGGGCAACGCAGTCAGGAGCAAGCGACGGGTCGTCGTCATTCGACGGCAGGCTACGTTCCTCATTCAGGCCGCTGAGCGCAAGAGAATGGTCGTGGGGCGGAAGATCTGCGAAGATCACGCCATGCGGCTCGGTTGGGACTTGGTAATGCTCTCGGCAGCGTGGGTGTCGGTGTCTTCGTGCACGAAGACAGATGCGCCCCCGCCGTCAGGCGACATGTTGGTGCTCGAGGTCGGCGGAGAGCAGGCCTCGTTGCGCGAGGCGCTGCGCGCGATGGGGCGGCAGGTCGGGCCGCCTCGTCAGCTAAACCCGGTCAAGGCGTCTTCGGAGCCTGCAGATGTCCGCGGCTTCGCCGAGTCAGCGCCGTCAGCGAGCGTCGCGGTCGAGGTTGCGCCGGCAGGTGCACGCGTCGATGAGCCTTCGCCGCCTAGTTCAGCGGCGGTGACCTCTGAGTGGGTCATCGTTGAGCTCGAGGAGCGAGACCGGCACTTGGGCGACGTGGCTCGGCGCCACCTCGGGAGTGAGCGCAGATACCTCGACATTATGCGCTGGAACAACATCGATGATGCGCAGGCGAAGAGGCTTCGCCCGGGTCATCGTCTCAAGCTCAAGCGCAGCGAGCTGAGGTGAGCGCTCCTCTGGGCGCCGGGCGTTGGCTTGGCGGCGACCGTCAGCCCCGAGCCTTCAGGCCCTAGCTGCTGGTGACCCGTCGCGTCGCGACTGGGCCTTCATCGCAGGGGCCTAGCGCTCGCTAGGCCCTCACACGATCGCCAAGCCAGCGTGTCCACACGGCGTGCGCCGCTCCCGCTCTCTTAGAAGCGGAAGGGTAGGCGCAGGAACTCGATCTGCGGTCGCGGCGTCGACGGGGTCAGGGTCTGTGATAACGCCGGGTTCGTCGGGTGGTATGCCATGTCGAACATGACGTCCCACTGCACGTAGCGCGGCGCGCCGTTCGCGGCGATCCACGACTGTAGGCCTGGATCGTTGAGGTCGCGGACGAAGTCTTGCTCGCTGGTCGACGGGTAGCGGCCGCTCAAGATGTCTGACGGGTCAGGGTCTTGATGGAACGCGAACCCGATCCGCACGTTCGCGAGCGGGATCGGCGTCGGGTTGGTGACGCTTGCTTGGTAGGTCGAGCCGAGGCCTTCAGAGCCGTCGGTGACGATCTTAAAGAACTTCGCCTTCACCTGCACCTGGGTAGCCTGCGCTGGCACGACCCCGGCGGCCGCTTCGACGAGCAGCTCATCGTCGGTGTGGCTGAGGATGCGGTAGCCCGCGAGCACGGAGCCGGCGTTGTTGAGTAGCTCCGCCTCGTATTGCACGTAGCGGTTGTCTTCGCCAAGCGTCGCCGCTGCGAGCGAGATGCGATACGCAGGGCCGCCTAGGTAGCTTGCTTGCGTGTCGATCTCCGTCAGGGCGGTCGCGGGCACGGTCACCGGGTAGCGGATGCGTACGGAGGAGCCGAGTGTTTCGTAGTCGACGTAGCCGGCGACGGTCGTGGAGGTGTTAAGGCCTGCGAACTCGAACGTCGGACCCACCCGAGCGCCGTTCGCAGTGACGAGCCCGCGCGGCAGGTTGTCAGCTACGGCTACGCCCCGCCGTTGTGAGGCGCCGGTGTCGATCCACTTGGAGCGGACGCGCGACTTGGAGTTAAACGGCACCGGCATCAAGGTCGGCGCCGGGCGGATGTCACCCTCGTTGTTGCCGATGTTGGTGGGGACGCCGAAGTCATCGACGAAGGTGCCGGTGAAGTCCGGGAAGCCGCGCCACGCGAGCAGCTGGCGCTTGCCTGCACCGACGATCTCATTCAGGCTCCCGGGCGACAGGAACTGGACGTTGTCGTCGAGGCGGGTGTTCGTGCCGTCGGTGAGGTTCTCACCGGGCGGAACCATCAGCTGGACGATACCCATGCCCCCGAGGCCCCCGAGCGGTTCGGTGTCATACGAGGTGCCAGCGAGCATCGTTTGGCCGTTCGGGCGGTATTTGCCTTGGACGTTTACGGCGCCGAAGCCGCCTGTCTTGCAGACGCCGCCGTCGGCGCTGATGGCGAAGTTGTAGTCCTGCCCTTGGTAGGGGTGCGTCACCGTCGAACCCGCGGTGGGTGAGCCGTAGACGTAACGGCCGCTGGTGCCGACCTGCGGGTCGCCGTGGGCCTCGATGACGATGCGCGAGGCGGACATCAGCACGACCATGCCGCCAGCGCCGCCGCCGCCGCCGCCGCCTTCGCCGCAGGCGCCGACCTGCTCGCCGCCGCCGCCGTCGCCGCCGTCTGCGCTGATGGTGCCCGACGCGGTCACGCGGATCTCTTCGAGCGCCTTGACGATCAAGACGCCGCCGCCGCCGCCGCCGCCGCCGCCCGACCAGTCGTTGGTCGGGTTGCCGCCGGTGAGCGTGCAGTTTTGCGTCGGCGAGGTGTCGCCGCCGCCGCCGCCGCCGCCGCCGCCGACCGGAGCGGTGAGCTCGCCAGTGATGCGTAGGTTGCGGTTGATGTCGATCGCGCTACCCCAGAAGTTGTTGTCTTGGCGGGTGTCGCTGAAGAGCAGGTCACCAGGTTCTCCGCCGGCGAGGAACGCGGTGCGGGTCTGTGCTGAGCCGCTGCAGCCTGCGCCGCCGAAGCCGAAGACCTGTTGGAATGACGTGTTCCCGCTGGTGTTGGGGATCGTGCCTGACGGGATCGTGCCGCGCCAGTTTAGGTCACCTTGTGTCGCCATGGTGCCGCCGCCGCCGCCGGAACCGCCACCGGAGCCGTTGTAGCCTGAGCCGGTGTAGCAGCCGCTGGTGCAGGCGAGGTTGCCGCCGCGGCCACCCTTACCGGCTGCTTGCAGCGGCCCGCGGCCGGTGCCGCCCTGGATGTCTCGTTGGGTTGCGCTCGGAGTGCCTTCGCCGCCGTTGCCGCCGCCGCACGAGCCGACGCCGCCTGCTTTGGCGAAGTTCGCTGAGTTCAGCGTGTCGACGCGGGCGCCGTCACCGCCTGCCACTGTCAGGGTGCCAGCGACGGTGAACTTGCCGCTGCAGAGCCAGACCATCGGGTTTGGGCCTGCGCCGCGCACGGTGACGCCTTGCGGAATCGTCACGTTCTTGAAGTTGAAGACGCCGCCCGCGACGGTGAACGGCAGACCCTGCTTGGGCACGATCTGCGTAAAGGATGTGTTTAGGACGACCTCGTTGGCCGTCGGCTCGTACTCGAGCGACGTGGGGTTGCCCTCGAACGCGAAGCCCGCTCGAACATAGCCAGGGCCTACGTCTGCCTGCGACTCCGGGAAGGACGCGGTTAGGTCGAGGTTTCCGCTCGTCGTGAAGTCCTCGGCGATGCCGTTCCACTGCTGCTCGTAGGCTTCGCTCGTGTCAAACGTGCCAAAGACACGGTCGAAGGCGAGGTTGGCGAGGTTGTTCTCGCCCGAGATGTCCTCGAGAGTTTGCTCGACGATGACGCGGATGTTGGCGTTGTTCGGCAGCACGCCAGCGGGGCGCAGCACCAGGGTCGCGCCGGAGAGGTCGTTGCGCTCAAGCTCTACGTCCGCCGGGATCCAGGTGTTGGCGCCGTAATCAGGGTCATCGTATTCGAGGTATACGCGCCCGCGGTCATTGATGTCGCGCACCAACGGGTCGACGTCGAAGGCCACGGGGACGTTGCCTGTGCTCGGGTTGAGTGCTTGGTCGAAGTCCAGGCGGATCTCTAAGGGTGGAGCGCCGAACAGGCCGAGCGGGACGTCGCTCAGGTCTGCTGCGGTGGAGACGCTCAGGCCGGTGCCGAGCGGGCCGCCGGACTTCGGGTCGCGGAAGAGCTGCGCTGGCTGGGTGCCTTCCCTCGTCGAGAATTGGAAGGTGATCGGCTGATTCAGGGCGGTCCCGTTGATGTCGCGGAGCACTTGGTTGTTGTTCGCCGCGCCCCCGACCAGTCGCACGAGATAGGTTCGGCCCGACTTAAAGCCGCCGTTCGTAAAGTCATTGTTGGTCGGGAACCGGGGCACGAACTGCAGCCTGCGGCCGATCTCGGTGTCGCCGTTGGCGCGGCCGAGCACGAAGGTGCCGGTGACTAACTCGGAGATCGGGTTGCCTTGCTGGTCCAGCGCTTGGAACGCCATCGTGCTCAGCGTCGCCGAGTTGAGGTCTACCGGCGTCGAGAAGTCGACGCTCACGGGGTCGTTCAAGAAGATGGTCCCGCCGTTGACGGGCGCGGTCCGGATCACCTGGAAGTCGCCGCTACCGAAGCCGCCGCCGAAGCCGGCTTGGCCGACGCTGGCACCGCCGCCGCCGCACGCGCTGAGCGCGAGCAGGGAGAGGCCGAAAGAGATGGTAAGACTGGACGAGGCGTGAACGGTTCGCTTCATGGCAATGACCTGGAAAACCTTATCCCGAAATGGCTCGTGGGGTGGGGCCTGCTGGAGGGTGAGCCGAATCTGGACTCGCCCACGACTGCGAATACCGTGCCTGACGGAACCAACTTCGGATCGTAGAATTGTGACCTCCCGAGTGTTCTGGTCAAGCCGCTTGGAAGGGGGTTTGCGGCCAACTCTGGTGGCTGCGCGCCATCGCGCTTGACTCGGAGCGATTCCGCTCGCGGCGGCAGGTCAAGGCCCGTTGCTATGGCCCCGGATCTCTGTCTGAGAATCGTCTAATCTCGTTCCCGGCGAAGAATTTAGGGCGCCCTATAGGCTCTCTTCGGGGAGCTCGAACTCGGGCGGCTCCTCTGGGGTCAGGTCCTCTAGCTCGTGGTAGCCCTCTGCCCACTCGGCCACCTGGATTCGCCAGCGCTCGATCTCCGCGCGCACCCGGGCTGGCGCGGTCCCGCCGACGACGTCGCGGCGAGCTAGCACGGCCGCGACCGAGAGGCAGTCTGCGAGGTCTGCGTCGAGCCCTGGCAGCAGCTCGCGCTGGACGTCGCGGGGTAACTCGTGGAGCTCTACGCCCAGCGCTGCGGCTCGGTTGACGGCGGCGCCTGCGACGGCGTGAGCTTCGCGGAATGGGGTGCCGCGCTCGACCAGCAGATCGGCGAGATCGGTGGCGTTGAGGAAGCCGCGGCTGGCCTCGGCGGCGCAGCGCGCGACGTCAAAGGCCGCGTTCTCTACGGAGGTCGCGGCGACCAGCAGGCACTGGTTGGTCGCTTCAAGCGCTGAGAAGAGCGCCTCTTTGTCGTGCTGCAGGTCGCGGTTGTAGCCAAGCGGTTGGCTTTTGAGCAGCGTCAGCAGCGATTGCAAGGCGCCTTGCACCAGCGCCGCTTTGCCGCGGATCAGCTCCATGGCGTCGGGGTTGCGCTTCTGCGGCATGAGACTGGAGCCCGTCGAGACTGCGTCGCCGAACGTGATGAAGCTCGCTTCGTGCGAGGCGAAGAACACGTAGTCCTCGGCGAGGCGCGACAGGTTGCTGGTCGTCATCGCGCAGGCGAAGGCGACCTCGCAGAGGTGGTCGCGCGAGGCCGTCGCGTCGAGGCTGTTGCGCGTCGGGCCGTTTTGGAACTCAAGCTGGGCGGCGAGCGCGTCGCGGTCCACGGAGAAGCTGGTGCCCGCTAGCGCGCCGCTGCCGAGCGGGCAGCTGTCGAAGCGCGTCAGAGCATCGATCAGGCGCTCACGATCGCGCGAGAGCATCTCTACATAGGCGAGGCAGTGATGCCCGATGGTGATCGGCTGTGCGCGTTGTAAGTGCGTGTAGCCAGGCATCGCGTCGTCGCTGTGCTGATCGGCTTTCTCAATCAAGCTCACGCACAGGCCTTCCAAGGACTCGAGGAGCACGCCGACCCACTCGCGGAGGTGGAGCCGCATGTCGGTGGCGACTTGGTCGTTCCGGGACCTCCCCGTGTGGATGCGTTTACCAAGGTCGCCGAGCGCGCCGATCAGCGCTTGCTCTACGAAGCTGTGGACGTCTTCTGCGTCGCTCTGGGGGAAGCCGTCTTCGTGCCACGACGCCCCCAGCTTCTCGATCGCGTCGGCGATGCGGTCCAGATCTTCTTCGGAGATGATGCCAACGTCGCACAGCGCCTCGCTCCACGCGAAGTTGGTCTCGAGGTCCGAGAACGCCAGCGTCAGGTCGTGCTTAAGGCTGCCTTGAAACTCGGCGAAGCGTTCGTCGAGTTCGCCCGAGAAGCGCGCTCCCCACATCTTGTCATTGCTCACCGCTGCAGCTTAGCGGCGACCGCACCAGGCAGCCCATACAGCTTGACAAAGCCCCTGCTGTCAACCTGATCGAAGTCCGCGCTGTCACCGAACGTGGCGAGGCCCTCTGAGTAAAGGCTGCTTGGCGCTTCACAGGCGATCGCGGTCGCGGTGCCCTTGAAGAGGCGGACGCGGACTTCGCCGGTTACGCGGCTTGTCGCTTCGGCGAACAAGGCGTCTAGCGCGACGCGCGCTGGGTGGAACCACCGACCGCTGTAGACCAGGTCGCAGTAGTCAGGCATCAGCTTCTCGCACAAGCGCATGGTGTCGCGCTCCATCGTCAGCGCGCGCAGGCTGCGCGCCGCCTCCAGGATCACGGCGCCGCCAGGGGTCTCGTACACGCCGCGTGACTTCATGCCCACGAGGCGGTTCTCACAGATGTCCACGCGCCCGACCCCGTGCGCGCCTCCCAAGGCGTTGAGCTGCGTCAGCAGCTCTTCTGGGCGCAGCTGCTCGCCGTTGAGCGCGGTCGGCGTGCCAGCGGTGAACGAGACGACCACCTCTTCAGGGTCATTGGGCGCGTCTTTTGGGTCTGTCGTGAGCATCCAGACGTCGTCGGGCGGCGCCTTCGACGGAGACTCAAGGTCGCCGCCTTCGTGGCTGATGTGCCACAGGTTGCGGTCGCGAGAGTAGATCTTGGTGCGCGAAGCGGTGACGGGTATCTCGTGTCGCGCGGCGTAATCGAGCGCGTCTTCGCGGCTCTTGATGTCCCAGTCACGCCATGGCGCGATGATCTGGAGCTCTGGAGCTAGCGCTTGGTAGGCCAGCTCAAAGCGAACTTGATCGTTGCCCTTGCCGGTGCAGCCGTGGGCGACCGCGTCCGCGCCGATTTCCCGCGCATAGTCGACCTGCCCCTTCGCGAGGATGGGGCGCGCCATGCTGGTCCCGAGCAGATACCGGCCTTCGTAGATCGCCAGCGCTCGCACGCATGGCCACACGTATTCTGTCAGCCAAGAGCGTCGGAGGTCGTCGACCTGGCAGCTCTCGGCTCCAGCGGCTGCGGCTTTCTCTTCGAGTCCGTCTAGTTCTTCCGCGCCTTGCCCGACGTCGCCGCAGTAGGCGTGGACTTCGCAGCCTTCGTAGCGCTGCTTTAACCAGTGCACGATGATCGAGGTGTCGAGGCCGCCTGAGTAGGCGAGCACGATCTTGCGCGGGGTCTTCATGATTGGTCTTGGTCTTGTCGCACCTTCGCTAGCGGTGCGCGTAGGGCGTTAATCTAAATGCGAGGAGGTCGAGCCGCGACCTGGACGGTCGGATCGAGCCGGCCTGATCTGGCCGTGACCTGTTGGGCGCGGCGACGTCGGTGCGTCAAGGGGTGAAGGCGTAGGCGAGTCGGCCGCCCAATTCGTGCATCGCCCAGCAAGTGTCCCGCAGCCCGCTCCAGTGGGGTAGGAAGCTGCGCCAGCTAGCGAACACTCCTGTGCGGAACCCCGTCGGCGCGGCAATGACCGTTAGGCCGAATCGCCGCGCTGCGTCAGTGGAGCGCGGCATGTGCCAGGCGCTGGTGACCAGTAAAACGCGCGAGATGCCGGCTCGTTTGAGGATCTGGGCGCTGTATTTGAGGTTCTCTAGGGTGTTCGCAGATTTGTATTCTGTCCAGCGCACCGTCACGCCGAGCTCGCTCTCAGCGGCTTGTTTCATCATCGAGGCGAGCGACGGCGCGCCGCGAGCCGGGACGCCGCCGCTGACGAGGAGCGGTAGTCCTGTGCGTCGGTGCAGGTGCGCCGCGTAGCGCAACCTTTGCATGGTGATCGGGCCGATGACGGGGCCTCCGTACTCGCTGCCGACGCGGTCGGCGCCTGCGGCAAGCACGACGATCGCGTCAGCGTTGGTCGCTGCCTGGTCGGGCGTCAGCGCGGTGTCGCTCTGTAGCGCGTTGAGCAACAAGCCGCCAAAGCATGGAGTCGCGGCGAGCCAGATCCAGGCGATCGCTAGGCCCCGCAGCCAGCGACTGAGCCGACGTCTCCAGCGCTGCAGCGCGCAGCCCAACAGGAACAGCAGCAGCGCAGACGTCGGCGGTAGGACCAGCACTTCGAGCAGTTGTCGGAGCATCGTGGCAGCATGACCGCGCAGCAGCGTGATGGCGAGCCTTGCTTACGGATCCCCAGCGCTCTCGCCGAGCCTCGAGCGAGCGCTCTTAGCTCCGCTGAAGTTAGCGGCTGTCTGGCGCGGAGCGCGCCCGCCGGAGCGCAGGGAGGAGCACCGGCGTCCAGGCTAGCAGCGGCAGCCCGCATGCGGCGACGCACCTCAGCAGGGCGCTGCATTCCGAGTCCTTAAGCTGCTGGTCCATGAGATGCGCAGCGAGGGCGGTCGCGCAGAATAGCAGCAGCAGCAGTATGTCTGAGCCGCCTCTCCTCACCCGGCACGCGTACGAGCCCCACAGCGTGATCACGTAACGCGGTACTTCGGCGAATGCGTAGGCCGCCACGGCGCCAAGGAAGCCGTAATAGTTGAAGCCGATCGGGATCAGCGTCAGCATCGCCAGGACCTTCGCGGCGTTCGCGCCCGCGGCCCACCTCGGCTGGCCCATCGCGAATATCGCTTGCATGCGCGGCGCTAACAGGCAGCAGTCGATCCAGGTCGCCGCTGCGAGTAGTTGCAGGATCCAGCCGCCGGCGGCGAACTTGTCTACGTATAGCAGCTCCATCACCGCGCGGCCGCCGCCGCACATGGTCGTCAGGAGCAGGCCGCCGCTCGCCACGACGAGCCATCGGTGTTTGGAGAACGACCGCTCGAGGTCTTGATCTTCGTGGTGGACGCGGCAGAGGATCGGGAACAGCACGTTCCGGGACATGCGTCGAAGCAGCTCACCTGCGGCCATGGAGAGGCGAAGCGCGACCGCGTAGACGCCGAGCTCTTCTTTGGTGATCAACTTCGCGAATACGAGGCGGTCTGCCTGCATGCACCCGAAAGTCAATGCAGTGCTGATAAAGACCCAGCCACCGATCTTCATGAGCTGTCTCGCTGCGACGCTGTCCCATTGGAAGCGGTCGCGTCGGTCGGCGGCAATATGGCTGGCTAGCAGCTTGGCTCCGGACGTTACGAGTGATCCGCTGACCAGCGCCCAGGGGGTCGGGTCTAGGTAGGCGTGCGTGATCGTCACGATCGTCCCGCAGAGCTGCGACACTAACTCCAGCTTCGCGAGCCTCTTGACCTCCATGTTCCGGCTGAACGCGAACAGCGATGTCGAGTTAAAGCCGTTTAGGATGGCGGCGAGCGACGTCACGACGATGAGCTCTTGCAGGCCTGGGAAGTCTGGGTAGCTCAAGGCTAAGACGGGCGCGAGGGCCACTGCGACCAGCCAGATGACGAGCCCTCGGATCACCTGCGCTGTCCACGCGGTGTTCCGGAAGGCTGGCTCCATCCCCAGACGGTTCTGCGTGAGCAGTAGAGGCACCCCGATGTCGCTGAACAGCAGGATCCCGCCATACAGCGCGAAAACCAGCGCCATTACGCCGTACACGGAAGGGGCGTCCGGGATGATGCGCGTCAACACGACGCTGGAACCCATGCGGAGGAGCGTCGCGCTGCCGAAGCCGATCGCCGTCCACGCGCTGCCTCTGGCGACTTGCTGGCGCGTGAAGCCTGGGGCCACGCTCCCGGCCTTGGGCCCGCCCACGGCGCCCTCTTCACTCTGTGCGGGTTCGCTTGTCAATGTCGGTCTTCGCTGCCGCGGGCGCGGGCTTGGTTCTATGAAGCCGCGCCTCGTCCGAGCGCCCGGCGATTCATCACTTGTTCGGCGCGTGGACCTTTACGGGGGCAGACAGGTAGTGGTTGCCCCAGCTGAGTCTGATCAGGCCCTTCATCTTGTCGTCCTTGTCGCCGATCAGCCTGATCACCATTTTCTCGGCGAGCTTCTTGTTGGCGCCCTTCTCGAACTTGAGCGGGACTACAACCTCGGGCTTCCAGTTCTGCGGTCCGAACGGCATTAGGCTCTTCTTCATCGCCGTGGTCGCGTCCATCATCGCTAGCGCGAACTCGCCGGCTTTGTCGCAGTGCAGGCCGACGCAGTAGCAGCCTGGCGCGACCTTGACGCCGCCCAGCTCAACCGGCGCGCTCGTCATGAACGTCGTCCACAAGTCCTTGCCCAGGCGATGCGTCTTGCCCTTGAGCATGTCCTGCATGCCATCGTATTCCTTTTTCCACTGTGGTTGGCCGTGCACGATCGTCATGCCAGCGGCCACGTTGGCGCCGAACAGCACCATGTTGCTCGCGTGGCGCGGGCTGTCGAAGTTGTAGACTTGGAGGTCTTGAGCAGCGGCTGAGGTCGCGAGGATGGCGGCCGCGATCGCGGCGCGGAAGAGCGATAGATGCATGGTTAAGGATCCGTCCTGATTGGTTGAGGCGGGTTGTTGAGTCCAGCGCTTATCTGACAGGACGGTGGGGGTGCTCCGCAAGCGAGTAAGTAGCCGCGGAACCAAGGCGTTAATCAGCGAGCGCGGCGGTTGGTTCGTTGGTTCTCGACGGGCTCACGGCTACCGTCGGCCGCCGCTTCTAGGAGCCAACTATGTCGAATGAACAACCCGTCGCACCGCCGACTCACGTCCAAGGGGTAGATCCACAAGGCCGCCCGATCCGTATCGAGCGCGAAGAGTTTCGGACTAAGGTGCTGCCCGACCTCGTTAAGGCGAACGAGCAAGACCCCGACCGTTTGACCGCAGTGATCATGCAGGGTTTGCGAGAGGGGTTTGCTGAAGACCTCATCGCAGCCGCGAATCGACTTACGGTGATCGATAAGGGCAATATGGAGCGCGCGTTGACCGTGTTGGCGGTCGTGCAGCGCGACAGCGGCGAGCTTGACCTCGCGGAGAGCACGCTGAACGAGTTGTTGCAGCGTCATCCTGGGTCACCTGCTGCTTATGTCGGGCTCGGCATGTTGCAAGAGAAGCAGGGCCACCTCGATGAGTGCGAGGGGTTCTTGATGCAGGCGTTGGATTCGGACCCGAATCACCCAGACGCCGTGCATGCATATCTGCAGGTGCGGCAAAGCCGAGTTGGCGACGAAGGATATCCAGCGGAGATTGAGCGGCTAATGGCCCTCGATGGCGCGTGGCGCGCGCACTTGTATCGCGCGCGTTTGCACCTCCGCAACGACGAGAGTGAAGCGGCGTCGGCGATCTATGGCGACGTCTTGCAGCGCGAAGATGTCTTGAGCGACAGCTTGGCGGTGGCATCCAATGACCTCGTCCAGGCTGGCCAGGGCGCGCTCCTCGAGGAGCTGATTCTGCCGCGCTTTGAGCCGGGGAAGCACCACCCGCAGGCTGGCGTTGCGCTGCTTCAGAACTATCGGACAAAGCAAGATCACGTCGCCGGTGAGGCCTTGTTGCACAAGATGCACGTGTTCTACGGCCACGCGATCGGCAATGAATTGCAGCAGTTCACGGCGGAGTTTGACCGTCTGCGTCTCGCGGCGTTGCCGCCGCCGCCGGCGGCCCCAGCGCAGCCGAAGGTCGACGTGCTGCGGATGGATCGCCCGCTCTGGTATGCGGGCCTTGGCGACCCAATGTGGCTGCTGCCACCAAAGGAGCCGGGTCACAAGCACGTCGTGATCCTCGCACTCTCGCTCGACGGTCAGCCCTCGCTAGAGCCAGCTCAGGAGGAAGAGGTCGGGCGCGCGACGCGCAGCTTGCCGCTGTGGTTGGCTGAGCAGGTATGGCTCACGACGAAGAACCGCGGCACCGCTGGCTTGTCCATGGCCAATCACGGCGGTTGGGCTGTGCTCGGGCGGCCATGGCCTGAGGAACAGCTCTGCGAGCAGGTGCCTGCGAGCGAGCGCGCCGACACGTTGCTGGTGACTGGCCAGCTGAAAATAAATGGTGATCGAAGGCGCATCGAGATGCACGTCTTCGACTGTGGTCAGCGCAAGCGGGTGGGGGGCGCCGTCGCCGAAGGCGCTCATCACGAGCACGGTGACCTCCAGCTCAAGTTGATGGCCGAACTGTGGCCGTTGATCGGCGGCGCTGCCGGGCATAAGCCTGCAGTGGGTGACGGGGCGTTCTGGCATCGCTACGCAGACGCGATCGCTCAGCACTCTGCGCTCGTCATCACTTCGACTGGTGGTATGCCGAAGGAGCGCCTCTACGGCGCCCGCTTTGTCGCGCAGTGGCTGCAAGGCGCAGCGCTCGCTGAGTCGCGCTGGCAGCCCGGCTTCTGGGCGCTCGGATCCGCGATGTGCGTCTTACGCGACCTCGGCAGTAAGGTGCCGTTAGAGCACGCGCGCTTCATCTCTGAAGTGTTCCGACAGTCGCCGCCCAACAGCCCGTTCGCGCGCCTCGGCGCGATGATCCTGCCTGCCTGCGGCTTGCAGCAGCAGTGGGACGATCGCAAAGCGGAGATCATCGCGGCGGCCGCGAACGAGCCGCCGGTGCTGGCGTGGCTGCAGAAAATCTCGCCGTCTGTGGATGCTTAAACCGGCGGGGTGCCGCCGCACAGCGCCGCGAGCATCGCGACGACGGGGCGGCCCGACGGCTTGCCGTGTTGCCAGTCGCCGCCTTCGCAGCCACTTCCGCCGATGTCGATATGCGTGAACGGCAGCGGCTTTTCGCTGTCGACGCCGTGGCTGTCTAGGCCGCTGGCGATCACCAAGAACGCTGCGGGGAACTGGTGGCCGCGCGGTGTCGCTGAGCTAGCGGCGTTGTTGCACTGCATGACGTCGTCGGCCTTGGTGCGCGGCGCGACGAACGCGTAATCCTCACGGCGCAGGCGTGAGACCTCGAAGGGGTCCCCCAGCAGGTCTCCGGCCTCGCTGAGCGACTCCGACGTGAAGCGCTCATGCGCAGGGCCGTTGTCGAGCGCGATGTTGTAGGGGCCGACCGCGCGGCCGGCGTGACCGGTAAGCGTCGCGACCGTGAACAGCTCTGGATTGTTGGCCTTCTTGCCGCTGACCCGGAGGTTCGAGAGCAGGTCTGCGAGCACCATTCGGCCCTCTGCGTCTGTGTTGCCGACGCGGACTCGGGCGCCTGCGTGGCTCGTGATGATCTCGTCGGCGACGTAGGCCTCTGCGCCGATGCTATTGCGCACGAGGCCTAACTCTGCGATCAGGTGAACTCCCTTCAGCTTGAGCTTCGCAGCGGCGAGCACGACGCCTGCAGCGGCCGCGGCGCCGCCCTTGTCGCGGCTCATCCCTGCCATGACCCCGTTCACCTTGAGGTCTGCGCCCCCGGTGTCGTAGGTGACGCCCTTGCCCGCGATCAGGATAGTCCGCGTGATCTTGCCCGTCGGCTTGTACTCCATGCGCACAACACAGGGGCGATGGCGCGGCACCTGCATCGACGCGCGGGCGACGGCCATCATCAGCGGGTAGCCCTTCGACAGCTTCTTCGCGTCTTTATTGACGGTGACCTTGACGCCGCTGCCTTTGCAGGCCTGCTGCACGTAGGTCGCGAACTTTGGCGGCGCCATGCGCTCGCAGTTGGTCCCGCACAGGTCTCGGGCTAAGCGCACCCCTGAATCGACGGCGTTGGCCCAGTCCGCGTGGCGCTTAGAGAAGTCGCCGCCGAGCACCGCGACGCCGATCTTCTGCACTGGTTCGACCGCTTTTTCGCCGAGGTCTTCTCGCGCTTCGAGCGGCTGCCAAAGGCCTCCGCACGCGCCCAGCGCCGCGATGCACGCGGCGTTACTGTAGAGGTCGTCCTTGGGCGGGGCTTGGAGCAGCAGGAGCAAGTTCTTGGCACCCGCGTCGCGGGCCCGCTGGACGCCGATGCTGGCCGCGTCGGCGTAGCGGCGGACGTCGTCGAAGTCGCGCGCGAGCGGTCCGGTAGGCGCGACTACTAGGCGCCCGCCGGCTACGCCAGACGCGGGCACTAAGTTGACGGATCCTGAGGCGGAGTCGTCGGACGCTGCGAGGGCTCGCAGCGCCGCTTGCAGCGGCTTGATGCGGGCTCGGAGCGGGTCATTGCCGACCAGGACGACGGCGTCATAGCCGCCGCTGCCCGCGGCGGCCTTTTCGGGGGAGGAGACGGCGAGGATGCGCATGCAAGCATCTTGCAGGGAGCGAGCCGAACGGGCAAACACGAAGCGACAGGACATCGATGGTACTGGCCGTAACCGTGATTGGGGGGCGCAGGCCTTAGCATGTCGACATGCGTCAATGGACAACCGTCGCCCTCGTCTCGTTCGCAGTGGCCACTCCGGCCCTGCTCGTCGCGCAGAAGAAGCTGAGCTATGACGACGTGCGAAAGCCGCTCCGTTGGGAGTCAGGCGCGCCGTCAGCCGCGTTCGTCTCGGGCGGCAAGCATGTGCAATACTCGGGTGGCTGGTGGTCTAAGTCTATTGATCCGGCGACCGGGGACTCCGTCGAACTTGAACGCGCGCCGACTAAGCCCGTCACCGAGCTGCGGAGGGTCGCTTATGTTCGCGACGGCGCGCTCTGGCTCGATGAGAGCGCGGTTGGGCGTCCCGGGCGCCGACGCGGTGGGGCTCAACGGCGCTCGCCGTCGAAGTCGGCGACGAGCCTGGGCAAGATCGATCAAGCGCGGGGACCGATCTCCGAGGTGCACGCTAGCCCTGATGGCCTGCGCGCTTCGTATGTGCAGCATAACGACCTGCACATCGCGTCGGCGGGCGGCGTTTGGCGTGTGACAGACGACGGCGGCCCTGAGCAGTTCCACGGCAAGCTCGACTGGGTCTATCAGGAAGAGCTCTACGGTCGCGGCGACTTCCAGGCACATTGGTGGAGCCCCGAAGGCACCATGTGCGCGTTCTTGTCGCTCGATGAGGCGCCCGTGCGCGCGTTCACCGTGATCGACCATGTGCCAGCGGGGTTTCTTGACACCGAGCGCTCGGTTGTCAGCGAGGTCACGAACTATCCAAAGGCCGGAGACCCGAACCCGTTTGCGAGCTTGTCCGTCGCGCACTGCGACGGTCAGCGCGTCGTGAGGTGCGATCTCTCGCGCTTCCCCAAGGACCTGCTGGTCGTGCGCGTCGACTGGACCCCGGACGGCGAGACCTTGCTGGTCACGATCCAGGACCGCATCCAGACCTGGGCCGAGCTCTGCGCAGTGGATCCGGAGAGTGGCGCGGTGACGACGTGGATTCGCGAGGAGTCTCCTACCTGGGTGAACCGGCCGAGCTCACCGCGCTGGCTCAAGGACGGCACCTTCCTCTGGCTGTCGGAGCGCACTGGCTACCAGCACGTGTATCGTTACAAGGCGCGTGGGGAGCTTCTCAACGCGGTGACGAGCGGGGAGTGGCAGGTCCGGTCGATCACGCGCGTGTCCGAGGGAGAGCAGTCGCTGTGGTTCGAAGGCACCAAAGACGGGGCCACCGGCAGGCACCTCTACCGCATCTCTTTCGACGGCTCTGGTCTGGTTTGCCTGACGCCAGGTGTCGGCTCCCACTCGTTCACGTTGGGAGATGACGGGAGATACGTGATCGACAGGTGGTCGTCTATGGAGCACCCGACGATCGTTCGGGTCACCGACGGCGAGACCGGCGAGGTGTTGCGCGAGCTCGGCAAGGCGAACAAGGGCGCCGCGAGCGAGTATGCGTTCAGCGAGAAGAAGCGGCTCAGCATCACCGCGCGCGACGGTTATGAACTCGACGGGTCGGTGCAGTTACCTCCCGACTGGGAGCAAGGCGCGCGCTACCCCGTGTTCTTGCCGACCTACTCTGGCCCCGACGCCCCCTCGGTTCGCGATCGTTGGTCGCACTCGACCTACTACCAGTTCTTGGCGCAGCAGGGCTTCATCATCTTGCAGTGCAATGTGCGCTCGGCATCGGGGCGCGGTCAGAAGCACACCGGCGCGTGCTACCGACAGCTAGGCGTGCAGGAGCTAAAAGACCTCGAGGACGCCGTAGACTTTGTCTGTGAGCGATACGGTGGGCGCGCCGATCGAGTCGCGATCAGCGGCTGGAGCTACGGTGGCTTCATGGCGGCCTATGCGCTGACTCACAGCAAGAAGTTCGCGCTGGGGTTGGCGGGCGCCGGCGTTCACGATTGGCGGCTCTACGACACGATCTACACCGAGCGCTACATGCGCACGCCTCAGGAGAACAACGAAGGCTATGAGCGCACGTCTGTCGTCAAGGCCGCCAAAGACCTGCACGGCCAGCTGGTGTTGATTCATGGCACCAAGGACGACAACGTGCACATGCAGAACACCATGCAGCTGCTCTGGGAGCTACAGAAGGCTAATCATCAGAACGTCGAGCTGATGGTCTACCCGCGGTCGCGACACGGCCTCAATAGCCAGGTCCGCCAGCACAGCAGTGAGTTTCAATGGCGCCGGCTCAGGCGTCTGTTGGTGCGTTAGCCCCACCTAGCCACCAGGCGGGCGGCGCTCAGGAGGCGGTGCGATCGGCGCAGCGCGCTTCGGGGGGGGCGGTTCTTGTCACGGAGTCCTCTTAAGGCGCTCGACCTACGCGCGCTCAAGATGCAGACTGGAACCATCCTCATGCAGTGCGCTCATCTTTCAGGTTTTCTCGTCCTGTTCGCGGCATGCGGCGGTCCGTCTCTGTCGATCGTGCGCGATGCACCTGGTGTAACGATCATGAGCGAGGACGGGGTCTTCGCGACGGTGCATGCCACCGCGCGGCCGCGACCTTTCGTGTGGCCGGTCACCGCGCCCGGCGGTACGCCCGTGACCCGGAGCTACCCAATGGCGCGGGAGGAGGGCGAGCAGGAAGACCACCCGCACCATCGGTCGCTGTGGTTCGCGCACGGCAGCGTCAACGGCTTCGACTTCTGGCACACCAAGGCTCCTCAAGAGCGGATCGTGCACGTGGCGACCAAGACTTCGCAGGTCAGCGCTAACGTGGTTGAGGTCGAGAGCGATTACGCGTGGAAGGTCGAGAACGGTCGCGTGATCATGCGCGAGCGGCGAGCGCTGCGTTTTGAGGATCACGGTGATCACCGGTGCATTGAAGTCGCGGTCACGCTGCGCGCGACCGAAGGCGACGTGGTCCTGGGTGACACCAAGGAGGGGACGTTCGCTCTGCGCCTGCACCCTTCTTTGCGGGTCGACGGAAAGGTCGCGTCCGGCACGCTGATCAACAGCGAGGGGCTCTCGGGGAAGGGCGTCTGGGGTAAGCGCGCGCGGTGGGTCCATGATTATGGACCCGTCGACGGCGCCGTCGTCGGCGTCGCGATCTTTGACCACCCTGAAAACCTCCGACACCCGACCTGGTGGCACGCCCGCACCTATGGCTTGGTCGCGGCGAACCCGTTCGGAGTTCATCACTTCGAGCAGCGCCAGAGCGGGGCTGGGGACTACGTCATCAAGCACGGCGACGAGCTAGCCTTGCGTTATCGCGCTGTGATACACAGCGGCGCGTGGGACGCTGACCGGGTCGAAGCAGCGTGGCGGGCCTGGGCGCGCTGATCGACGTGGCCCGCTTGCCTTAGAAGGGGTCGCCTTGAGCGACGCGGTGATCCCTGGCGCGCAGCACGATATTGCGCAGCAACCCCGAGTCGTCAAACGAGCCGAAGCCGACGCGCCCCCACTCGAAGGTCTTGTCCTCAGCGATGAGGATCGGCTCCGGTTGTCCGTCCCAGAACACCTTGATCGTGCCTTCGTCGAACCGCCGCTCCACGCGCACATGGTGCCACGTGTCCCGGCCCCAGTCGACGCCCGCTGCGCGCGGCGCGAGCAGGTTGGTCCGGGGCGCGTCGTTCACGAGGAAGACATTGTGGGCGTTGGCGTCAGGGCTGGTCGCGAGGTGTGTGTAGTAGAAGTGACGCTTGGATTGGAACCCGAAGAATAAGCAGAGGTCTCGGTGGCCATAGTTGCGTCCGGTTTGCATCAGGTCGACGTCGAGGTCGAAGTCGCGGACTTCCACTGCTTCGATCAACGCGATGCTGTGCGGTGAGCGGTGAGGCGGTCGGTAATCGCTCCCGCCGGCTAACTCCAGCGCGGGAGCGTGCGGGCTGGTGTGCATGCGCCATTTCGCGCCGTCTGTGAACACGAAGTCGTCGCGGCACCGCGCCTCTGCGCATGTCTGCTCGAATACTACCGGGAGAAGGTCTCCGTCGAGCGTGGCGCAACTCCCTAGCACAAGGGTCAGCGTTGGCAGCAGCGACGGTCTCATTAGACGTCCATCGGCACCGCGAAGCCCTCGCGGTAGTCGCGGGCCAGCAGCGCGTTTGAGGCTTCGTCGGCGAAGCGTTCGCTGTTGGGGTCCATTGTTAGGCGCGGTCCCATGCGGACGCCTCCCGCTTCGGTGTCGACGTCTACACCGTTCTTCACGAGGTGGCTGTGCATGCGCTCCCAGGCCTCGGCGGTCCACGGGTTCTTGCCAGCCATGGCGTCTAGCTCTTGCTTGCTGTGCGTCTTTCCTAGGAGGTGCGAGACATTGCCCATATGGCACATCGCGCTGGAGACGTGACCTTCGCGGATGTCTGCGGTCAGGTCCTCTGTGCTCCGACTCCGAACCGCATCGACGAAGTTTTGGTAGTGGTTCGATGCGCCCGCGAACTTCTTGAGCTCCTTGCCGTCTTTGTCGACAGCGATCGCGCTCGTGTAGTTAGGGATACGCAGGTAGCCGTCTTCGCAGTGAACGATCACGCCGATCCGCGCGCCCTTAAAGTTGTCCATGTTGCGGCCCCAACCTTTCTTTTGTGACTCGCTATCGCGCGGCAGACCGCGCACTTCGAACAAGAGCGGCGGGCCCTGCTCAAATTCGTGGAACACGATCTGCGTGTTTGGGGTGTTGCCGTCGTCGTCGTAGCCGACGCGGCCCCCGATGCTCAGCGTGTGTCGGGGCAGTTTGCTTTGACCGAGCGCCCAGCGCGCTAGGTCCATTTGGTGGATGCCTTGGTTGCCGACGTCGCCGTTTCCGGTGTCGAACACCCAGTGCCAGTCGTAGTGCAGGCTCCGCCGCATCAGCGGTACGTCGGGCGCCGGGCCGAGCCACATGTTGTAGTCAATGTGGTCTCCGACCGCCTGCGGCCCCTTGACCTTGCCGATGCTGCTGCGCGGCTTATAGCAAAGCCCGCGCGCGAGGTGGATCTGGCCTAAGCCGCCAGATTGGATGAACTCGATCCCCTGGGCGATCCCGTGACTCGACCGACACTGGGTGCCGGTCTGCACGATGCGGTTGTATTTGCGCGCGGCTTTCACGATTTGACCGCCCTCCCACACGTTGTGGCTGACGGGCTTCTCGAGATAGACGTCTTTGCCGGCTTGGCAGGCCCAGACCGCTTGCAGCGCGTGCCAGTGGTTAGGCGAGGCGACGCTGATCGCGTCGATGTCGTCTCGGTCGAGCACCTGCCGTAGATCGGTGTAGACGTCGACGTCGACCTTGTCGCCGTATTTGCCGTCGGCGAGCTTCTGCTTCTCTCGCGCGAGCACGTTGCGGTCGACGTCGACGAGCGCGGTCACCTTGACGTCTTTCAGTCGATGTAGTCCGCCGATGTGCGCTGTGCCGCGGCTACGGACGCCGACGCAGGCGACGCGCAGCTCGTTGTTGGGCTGCCAGAGCGGGCTACGGAGAGAGCGTTGAGCAGGCGCTGTGCCGAGCGTTAGCGCCGTGGCGCCAGTGCCCTGCAGGAAGCGGCGACGTGAGAAGTTGGTCATGTTTGCTCCGGGGAGGCGTGGTGAGGCTACGGTATCGCGTGACGCTGGTCTGCCAACTCTTATGCGCTTACGTACGGCCCTCACGATGTCTTGGACGCTGCTCGCTTGGGGGTGCCAAGGGACTTCCGCCTCAGCGGTTCGTTTCGCGAAGCTCGATGACGGTCCGGCGTTCGCGGCGCTGCGAGCGGCGTTCACCGCCAACAACCCTGGCTATGATCTTCGTTTCTATCGCTCGTGCCGCGCTTTGCTGCCTGCGCGGAAGGATCGCGTCATGTTCGTGCAGGGCCCGCCTTCTCGTGCGGAGGCGCCGACCGTCGGGGACGCGCTGTTGGTCCGCGCCGGGGAGAGTTGGCGCTTAGAGACCGAGGGCGCGCTGGATCTGGTCGCATTTGAGCTGCCTGAGCCGCTGCCCGCAGGGCTCCCGGGCGAGGTGCGTCCCGACTGGGACCCACGAATCACAGACACGCCGGGCGGCTGCGCGACTGAGGGTGACGCCTATCGGCGCATCTTGTTGACGTGGAAGCCTGAAGTCGGCCCCTACATCCTTCATCAACTCAACGCACACCGCGTCCGCATTAACGACAGCTTCTCACACTATCACCCGGTCGTTGGCGGCTTCGACGAGTTCTACTTAGTGCAGCAAGCGCCCGCAGGGGCGCGGCTGCTGACCTCGCGAGCGGTCGAAGCGATCGAATCGCGCACGGTTACTGCGACGCAGGCGGAGACGCTGATCCAGTCGCGAGAGCTCGCGGTCGACGACTTGATCTATCTGCCGCGTGGCACCATGCACCGCGGCCTCGGCGGCGCGTTGGTGCAGGTGATCTCGGTGCCTGGCTTTGTGCCCCGGTCCGAGGTCGGCGTCGATCATCACCTCTGGGCAATCAACAAGCAGCTCGACCTGCAAGGTCCGGACGCGCTGCCGTTTCACGTGGTCGCTGCGCGCACACGGGTCATCAAATGATCGGCGATCTTCGGTCGGCCTTAATCGCTCCGCAGGGATGGATCGGCCGCTGGTCGCCCGGGATCGGCGACCCCACATTGTTGGGGTGGCTGACCGTCGCAGCGTATGTCGGCGCCGCTTGGCTGTGTCTGCGGGCCCGTCGCGTCGCCCTCGTCGAGCAGGCCGCTGGCGAGCGGCGCGGCGCGGTGACTTTCTGGGGGCTTGGGGCGCTCGCGTTGGGGGCGTTGGGGCTGAATAAGCAGCTCGACTTGCAGACGGCGCTCACTGAGTTAGGTCGCATCATCGCACACGAACAAGGTTGGTATGAGCACCGCCGTTTCGTGCAGTTGGGCGTCGTGATCCTCGTTGGGTTGGCCACCGTCGTCGCGTGCGGCTCTGTGTGCCGCCTCGCCCGAGGGGACCTCCGCCGACTTTGGCTCGCGATCTTCGGCGCGGCAGAGCTCGGCGCGTTCGTCATTATCCGCGCGACCTCTATACATAAAGTGGACAAGCTGATCGGCGCTGACTTCCTCGGCGTCCGGGTCAACGGTTGGTTAGAGCTGGGCGGCATCTCATGCATCGCCTTCGCCGCGTGGCGATATCGTCTTCGAGATCAGCAGCTTCATTGATCGGCTCGCTCGGCGATTGCTTTGCCTAGTGGAGCGTCGACCTATGGGGCGATCGCTGCGATGCTATCAGCATGAATGTTTACCTCAGCGTGGACATCGAAGGTGTCGCGGGGATCACGGCGTGGGAAGAGGCGCGTAAGGAGCACCCTGACTATCCACCATTTCGTGATCGCATGGCGCGCGAGGCTGCGGTCACCTGCGCGGCGGCTGTTGAGGCGGGGGCCAAGTCGGTGCTCGTCAAAGACGCGCACGGGAGCGGGCGTAATTTACGCGCCGATGATTTGCCTGCGCCCGCTCGGTTGATCCGCGGTTGGAGCGGACACCCGAGCTGCATGCTCCAAGAACTAGACGAGAGCTTTGACGCGGTCTTGCTGGTCGGATGGCACGGCCCCGCGGGAGCCGGCGACAACCCGCTCGCGCACACGCTCTCCTCACGGACCCTGGCGGAGGTCAGGCTTGACGGGGTCCGCTGCTCGGAGTTCCGGCTCCACTCGTTGTTTGCCGCTGAGCTCGGCGTGCCGATCGCCTTGGTCGCTGGTGACGCAGGGTTGTGCGCTGAGGTCAAGGCCGCCAACCCGGCGATCGCTACCGTCACGACGTCGCAGGGCTATGGCGCGTCTACGCTCTCTGAGAACCCTGAGCATGTCTCGCAGCAGCTGCGAGACGGAGTGATCCGCGCGCTCGGCAGCGACCTCAGCGCTTGTCGCCTCGACGCGCCGTCTGCGCCGGAGCTGCAGGTGATCTATAAGGACCAGGCGATGGCGTATCGTAAGTCGTTCTACCCGGGAGCTGAGTTGATCGCGCCGGCTTGCGTCCGTTATCAGGCGACTTCGATGTTCGAGGCGATGCGGTTTTTGATGTTCGCGACGTGATCTACCGTGCGGCCTTCCGCTTCACGCCGAACTTTGTGACCAGCCCTGTGGCTGCGCTGGCGTACCCGAAGGTCGCGACGACTTGATCCGTTACGAACCTTGTGACCCTCCCCTGGCGGTCGCGCGTCAGCTGAGCAACTCCAGTGTCCAGCGCGCCGCCGCGCTGCATGCGATAAGTAGGCGACGTCAAGGTCGCGTTGCTGAGATAGTCCGCGATGAGCAGGAACTGGTTGACGACGTTGCGGTGGCCTGCGTCCCAGCGGGCTTTGCTGAACATCAGCATCAAATCGCTGTCGGTGACGTACTGGTTCGCGAGGGTGGCGAAGGCCTCCTGCGGCGACTCCAGAAAAAATCGGCAGTTGCCGCGCGCGTACGATTTTTCGAACCGTTCGATTCCGTCGAAGTACTGGTGCCACGCTCCTCGCCACGACGCCTCGTCGCCGTCCCACAGCCCTCGCGCTCGAAACTGCTCCTTGGTGGCGGCCATGTCGAGCCCGCGCGCGCGGGGGGATCGGTAGACGACGGCGTCGCCAGCAGCGTTTTGTAGGCCGACGAACTTTCGCTCGAAGAGCTCAGGGCGCAGCTCCCGACCGACAGTGTCGAGCATGTTATGCGCGACCTCGTGCGCAAGGCAGATCAAGAAGACGTCGGTGATGCCGGGTCGCGGCGCGTCTTTCGGGAAGCTGTTCTCAGGGACGCCGAGGTCCATCGCGAAGATGTTGATCCCGGTGCGCGCTCGCACCGGGTGCCGCTTCTTACCGTCGCCGAGCCAGCCTGCGACAGAAACCAGCTCTACGTCCCAAACGGCCTGCGGCAGCGCCAGCAGCAGCGCGCGCATGCGCTCGAGCTGGCGCGCCGAGGCGCGGTCGTTGTCGTAGAAGACCACGCCGAGGTCGACCAGGAGGTCTCGGTAGCCGCCCTCGAAGCCGAGCGCGTCGGCGACGCGGCGACGCGAGGCGCGCGGGTCCTTCTTCGACGGCGGCACCGCCTCGAGCAGCACCACCCAGAACTGGGCGGCGAGCATCGGCGCATGGGGGGTCTCTTCTAGGTCGAAGCGCCGCCTCCGCAGCAGCTCGGGGAACCGCTCTGGCAGCGGCGCGAGCGCCTCAAACAGCTTCGCTCGGTCGCGGGGTTGTATCAGCCCGGCCGAGAGGTCTGCTTGCAGCGCGCCCAGCGCGGCGAACGCTGCGTCGCGCGCGGCCTCATGCTCCTCGAACCACTGCGGGGTGCCGGCCGACTCCAGCAGGTCCAGCAGCGCGGCGACGCGGTCGCGCTGTCCGACCCCGCGCAGCACGAACAGTCGCCCGTTCTTGCCGCCGGAGAGCAGGTCGAGCACGCCGTCGCCGTCGACGTCGACGAGCTCGGGCGTGGTGTCGTCGCCGTTCTCTTCGCGTAAATGGATCGCCTTGCCGTCAGCGGCGCTGCGCAGCTGCTCTGGTTTGCTCAGCCCGTCTTCGCCGGCGCGGTAGAGCGAGAAGGTGCCCCAGTTGACGCCCAGCAACAGATCGAGGCGGCCGTCGCGGTCGAAGTCAAGCACGCGTGGGTGCGCGTTGTAGGCGACCTGGATGTCGCCGAGCGGCTGGTCGGCGTCGAACTTAGGAGCTCTACGGCGCCCGATGTTTTGGTGCCACGCGACGCGGCCACCAAAGGCGCCGGTCACGACGTCGAGCAGGCCGTCGCCGTCCCAGTCGGCGACGTCGAAGCGGCCTTGACAGCCCTTCTGCAGCGGGACTTCCAGGCCGTCGTCGGCAAACGCCGGCGCCCCGCGCTTGCCGCAGTTGGCGTGGATGGTCAGCCGGTCGCCGCTGTGAGCGACGAGCAGGTCGGGCAGCCGGTCACCGGTGACGTCGGTCAGGACGGCGCCGGTGTAGCCCGTTCCCCAGCGCCTGCGAGCGCCGGCGCGGAGCGCGCGCGGCAGATCGAGCGCCATGCCGGGTGCGCTCCCGGTCGGGCGGTTCTCAAGCAGCCAGACCTGGCCGTCGCCGCCTCCGACCAGCAGGTCGAGGTCCCCGTCCTGGTCCCAGTCAACGGCGCGCACGGCGGCGTGCCCGGGAACGCGCAGCGCCGCGCCGTCGCGGGCGCGGAGCGGGGTTGCAGGCTCGAACGACGTGGTCGCGGCGCCCTGCGCTGCGCCATCGCCCAACGTCAGGGCCAGGACCACGGCGGCGTGGAGCGGGTTCGGGGGCGAGAGGCGTGGCATCGACGCAGAGGCTACTCGACTTTGCCGCGCGGGCGGCGACGATCACGGTATGCGCTGCTTCTCCTTCGCCTCGCTCGTCGCGCCGATCGCTCTCGGCCTTTTACTGCCTGCCCAGGGCAAGCCGATCTCCGGCGCTCGGCCGAACATCATCTTCGTCTTCAGCGACGACCACGCCGCGCACGCCATCAGCGCATACGGCTCGAAGATCAACAAGACGCCCAACATCGATCGCCTCGCGTCAGAGGGGCTATTGTTCCGCAACAACTTCTGCGGCAACGCGCTCTGTGGCCCGTCGCGCGCGACGATCTTGACTGGCCTGCACAGCCACGCCAACGGCTTCATGAGGAACGGCAACGTCTTCGACGGTGACCAGACGACCTTCCCAAAGCTGCTGCAGCGCGTGGGCTATCAGACGGCGATCATCGGCAAGTGGCACCTGTCATCGGACCCGCAGGGCTTTGACCACTGGGTCGTGTTGCCAGGTCAGGGGCAATACTACAACCCTGACTTCATCGTCCCGGATCGCGGCTCAGACAGCGGTCGTAAGCGGGTTCGATACGAAGGGCACGCTACAGACCTCACGACCAAGCTTTCGCTTGAGTGGCTTGATCAGCGCGACCCCGACAAGCCGTTTCTGTTGATGTGCCAGCACAAGGCCCCGCACCGCAACTGGATGCCTGCCGCCGAAGACCTCGCGTTGTTTCAGGGCGAGACGATCCCGGAGCCAGTGTCCTTATTCGACGACTATGAAGGGCGCGGCCCGATGGCTAAGGCCCAAGAGATGTCGATCGCGAAGCACATGTTCTTGCACTACGACTTGATCGTCCCGCCGGCGGATGAGTCGCAGCTGAAGGGCACGGACCGCGCCTGGCTCTCCCAGCGAAAACGCATGAGCGCGGCGCAACTCAAGGCCTGGGACGCGGCCTTCCAAGCCGAAAACGACGCGTTTCTACGCGAAGATCCGCAAGGGGATGAGCGCGTTCGCTGGTCCTATCAACGCTACATCAAGAACTACCTGCGCTGCGTGAACGGCGTCGACCGCAGCGTCGGCGAGCTGCTCGCGTGGCTCGATGATCACCCAGAGGTGAAGAAGAACACGGTGATCATCTACAGCAGCGATCAGGGCTTCTACCTCGGCGACCACGGCTGGTACGACAAGCGATGGATGTATGAGGAGAGCCTACGGATGCCCTTGGTGATGCGCTGGCCCGAGCACTTGGACGCTGGCGTTGAGGTCAAAGAGATGACGCAGAACATCGACTTCGCGCCGACGTTCCTGGACCTCGCTGGCGTGCCGGTGCCGGCGTCGATGCACGGCGAGAGCATGGTGCCGATCCTCGCTGGTGACGTCGGCGGTGACTCTGCTGAGCGGGGGGGCGACGGTGCATCACAGTGGCGCGACGCGATTTACTATCACTACTACGAGTCGCAGGCCGTGCACATGGTTCCCGCGATGTACGGTGTGCGAACGTCGCGCTTCAAGCTGGTCCGCTACTACGAGCCGCAGTGGGACGCGTGGGAGATGTTTGACCTCGAGTCGGACCCCGCTGAAATGAACAACGTCGTCGCGGATCCGAGCTACGCCGAAACGCGTCGTCAGCTGGTCAAGACGCTCAATCGATTAAGGGCGGAATATGGTGATGACACTGGCCAAGTCGGCGACGGCGCCTTCCCGATCACGGCTGGTATCGCGCGCTGTGTGCCAGAGGGCGACGGCTACCGCGTGTGGGTGAACGCGCCTGGCGGTTATCTAATGAAGACGGGCTCCGTCTCGGGCCCGGTCAAGCTCTCGACGACGATGTCGCCGCAGCCAGGTCGTCTACGTCAGAACGGCTTCTTGCTCGTCACTGGAGCCGGCCCCCGCGGACAGATGATGCGCGTCGGCGTTGAGTTCGGCAGCGGCAAGCTTGTCGTGCAAGGGCCCGGTTGGCGGCAAGCCGCCGCGAGCGCCAAGGTCGAATGGGGCGGCGACGCGCCGGTCGAGGTGGAGCTCTCGATCGACTTCGACGAGCATCGGCTGGTCGCGCAGTCGCTCGGGGTACGCGTCACCGCGCCGATCCCCGCTGGTTGGTCTGCGCTCACCGGTTGGGGCTACGGCGGCAACAACTCCGAGACTGTCTTCGGCCCGATCAAGTTCCAATGAGGTCGGATCTAGTGTTGCGAGCGAAACTGCGCGACGTCGACGATCGCCCGACGTCGTTGCGCTCGCTGTCGGGACCCGGCGGACTCGTGGTGGTGTTTGTGCGCCACTACGGCTGACTGTTCACGAGTGAGCGGATCGCGCAGTTGCGCGTCCTGGACGGTCATCTGAAGGGCTCAGGGACGCAGCTCGCGTCGGTAGGGACCGGCTCCGCGCAACAGGCTGCCGCTCTCGCGCGTAAGCATGAGCTTTCGTGGCCGGTGCTCAGCGATCCAAGCGGCGCTACGTTTACTGATGCAGGCATGCGACGAGGCCTTAGGTCATTGGTGCGGTTGCGTGCTGTCGGTAACGGCCTGCGTGCGTTGCGGGCTGGCTTTCGACAGAGTCGGGTGCAGGGTGACCCCTGGCAACAAGGCGGCGCGCTCGTGTTTGATGGAGACAGCGCGTTGGTGTTCGAGCAGCGCGATGTCGGCGTGGGGGACCTCCTCGACCTCGAGGCTCTGTTCGTAGCTGTTGCAGGCCTAGGTGAGTAGCTGCGCTGCATAGACTGCTAAGACCGTCCATGCGCTGCGTTAAGGGGCGGCGCGTGACCTCTTACTGCCACCGGTCTGAGATCGGGACCTATTCGAGCCCCGTTCTCAGTGACTGCGCGGATCCGGACTGCTTCTATATGGGTTGTCTAGTTTGCTCAACGTCATGATCACCGCTCGCTCCTCTTCGGTCTTCGCTCTCTTTCTCTCGGCTTTGACGGCGCAGCAAGCGCCGCAACCGCTCGGCGACGAGGTCGCCGAGCAGATTGCCAAAGAAGGCATCGAGAACAGCGGGGTACACGCCATCTTGCGTGAGATGACCGGCGACATCGGTCACCGCTTGACCGGTTCGGAGAACTTCACCAAGGCCTGCGCGTGGGCGAAGGGCCACTTTGAGAAGATGGGACTCGACGTCGAGCTCGAGCCCTGGGATGAGTGGACGACGATTTGGTCACGCGGTGAGTGGGTGGGGCGGATCGTTGAACCGGTAGAGTTCGACATATACGTCGCGACGGAGGCCTGGACCGCCGGCACGGACGGCTTGCAGACCGCGGGCTTCGTTGAGGCGCCGCGGTCGTCGACCGACGAGGCCGTCGAGGACACCAAGGGCATGTGGGTCATCTCGCGGCGGAAGCCGACGAGCCGGGTGCGCAAAGCCGTCGAGGCGGCCGGCGCGCTCGGGGTCGTCTACCGGGCTGGCGATCCAAACCAGAAATACCCGACGCGCGTTCGAGTGTTTGGCGACTCACGCGTCGCCAAGATGCCGGCCGACCAAGCGCCGAAGCTTCCTGAGATCGCCGTGCGGGCCGACGACTTCGATCGCCTCTTTGAGCTGTTCGAGGAGGGCAAGCAGCCGGTCGCGCAGTTTGACATCCAAAACGAGTTCAAGGCTGGGCCGATCGAGCTCAACAACGTCATCGCGACGCTGCGGGGGACCGAGAAACCCGACGAATGGGTCGTGGTCTCTTCGCACCTCGACAGCTGGCATCAGGCGCAGGGGTGCACGGACAACGGTACGGGCAGCGCGACGACGATGGAGGCCGCTCGGATCCTCACATCGATTGGGGCAAAGCCGAAGCGATCGATCAAGTTCTGTCTGTGGGGCGGCGAGGAGCAGGGCCTGTTAGGGAGCCGAGGCTTCGTGCAGCGTCACCGCGCTCACATGAAGCAGGTCTCGGTCTGCTTCAACCACGACACCGGTACGAACTGGGCGCAATCCTTGACCGTCACCGAGAAGATGAAGGCGCAGCTCGCTCCAGTGTTTGACCAGGTCAACCGTTTATTGGCGGCGCCCGATGAGGACTGGGACGGCGCGGTCTTCGGCCTGCGTACCGCCAGCTCCATCGGAGGCGGCGGCGGGAGCGATCACGCCTCGTTCCTCGCGGCGCAGGTGCCGGGGCTCGGCTGGAACCTAAAGGGCCGCAGTGACTACTTCCAGCACACGTGGCACACGCAGTGGGACACCTTCGACGTCGCGATCGAGGAGTATCAACGTCACACGGCGACCGTCATCGCGATGGCCGCGCTCGGCGCCGCCAACCTCGAGGAGCTGCTCGACCGCGAGGGTATCCGCACGCGCCGGCGGGGCAGGGGGCAGTCTTCAGCGTTCGCTAGCGCGTGGTTCGAAGGCGAGATGGAGGAGTTCACCTTCAAATCGGTGAAGAAGGACGGTCGCGCCGCGCGCATGGGCGTCAAGGCCGGCGACAAGCTGGTCAAGGTCGGCGGGAAGAAGATCACCTCGATGCGGCAGATCTTTCAGTTCGCGCGCGAGGTCGAAGGCGACACCGTCGAGTTCGGCTTCCAGCGCGGCGACAAGGAGTTCACCGCAAAGATGAAGAAGAACGAGGTGTCTTCCGGCGGCCGCCGCCGCCGGGGCCGCTAGCTCGGCTGCAGCGCTTGGCCCATTACGAAGTCGGCGAAGCCGAGCTTCTCGCCAGGATCCACCGGGCGGTCAAGCAGCGCGAAGGAGCGCGCTCGGGCCTTGCTGAACGCGTCGAGGGCGCACGCCTCGGCTTGCTTCCGACTCATCTGTCCGACGTCTTTGACGAAGGCGACGTCGCCTAACGCCTCATCGAACTCGCCGAGGTTACGCGCGTGATAGCGCCCGCTCGCGGTGAGGGCGAGCTCGGATTTTTTAAACAGCTCGCCGAACTGTTCGAGCGCCTTGACGACGAACGCGCTTTGTCGGAGTTCATGTCTTAAGTCAGCGATGTCGAGGTGTTGATCTTGCAGGTAGGAGTTCACCCAGAGCGCGTAGTAGGAGGCGATGTCGAAGTTCCACTTGATCGACATCAGGTCGAAGCTTCCAAACAGCTCGTACTGGTCGCGGTACAGCGGCAGGTTGGCCTGGTATCGGAACTGTAGGTAGCCTTCGTAGAGGCGCTGCCGCTCGACGATGTCCTCGCCGTCGTGGCTGCGGGAGACGAGGTCGCTGACGTAGTCGTTCGAGAGCGTGATGAAGTCACTCCCCGGGCTGTAGAAGGGGTCGCTGAACGCCGCGGCTTCGCCGACCACGGCCCATCGCTCTCCGAACCACCGCTTCGTGCCGTACGCGAGCTGCCCATAGGCCCCGAAGTCCAGCCATTTGGCGTCTTGGATCAGGTCGCTGCACGCGCGCTGCTGGCCCAGGAAATCGCGCAGTCCTTGCTGTTTGAGGACCGCGCGAGGGACCCGCCGGCTGTCTCCGACTAGGCCGACACTGGTCACTCCGCCGCGCAAAGGGATCATCCAGACCCAGTAGCCGCGGTGCATGAAGTGCACCGTCGACAGGCGTCTTGAGGTGTTGCGGGTCCGGTCACGCCAAGCTTGATCGACCTCGTGGGCGTCCAAGTCTGCGACGTCGCTCAGTCGGGCCCAAGAAGCGAGGCAGCGATGCTGCTCTTCGGCTACACGGAGGCCGAGCTTTCGGGCGATCAGGCCGTTGCGTCCGGTCGCGTCTACGACCCATGAGGTTGACACCTTCCGCGGTTGCCCGCCCTCTTCGAAGCTCACCTCATGGTGCGGCTCGCCGAACTCGACGTCGGTGACCTTGCAGCCCTCGAAGACGTCAGCGCCGCGCGCGGCGCTCCCTCGCCGCAGCTCTCGTTCGAGCGTCGACCGATCGAGCTGAAAGCTCGGGTGGAAGGGCAGCCCGTAGCTGCCCAGCTCGCTGAGCTCGGTGATGGGGGCCTGGCTCTCCTCCTGGTCAAAGAAGAAGCGGAGTCCGTTCTTCGGCAGATGGTTCTCGTAGAGGTAGGTCGAGAGGCCGAGTCTGCGGACCAGGTAATTCGAGAACAACTCGACGGTCGCCTCGCCGACCTTGTAGGAAGTCTCGACGGAGCGCTCGAGCACCAAGACCTTGAGGTCGGGTCGCTGCAGTCGCATCTGTCGAGCCAGCAAGCCGCCGGCGAGGCCGCCGCCTAGGATGACGAGGTCGTAGTCGGGGGTCGTCATAGAGTCGTGGGGCGCGTCCGTTTGCGCCGCATGGCTGACCATATCATCACGAGGTCGTGACGCGGACAGCGATTGTTTGGGTCGTGAGGGTGATTGTGCGGGCTGGGCCTCAGGTAGCGGGGGCGAAGGCGGTTTATCGGGAAATGGTCCGACTTTGGCCGTAGGTCGCTCTATTGGCTATTGCTATACCTTGCAAAGTCGTCGGGAGGGTCCCGGTCGAAACCTCCCATGGCATGGTGCTTAGCGGCCCTCGTTGGTCATCTGGAGTCTCAGCTGGCGTCTTGTATCCGCGATTGATTTGGATCTGGAACAAGTGAAAGGGGCGCTCGTTCCGAAAACCGAAAGAGCGGCGTCCGCCGTCTACGTCCATGTTCCGTCATAAGAAGTCAACTGAGTCCAGGTCCTCTGCGATTGGAGATGACATGGTCGTGGTCGTCGATCAGTCGGTGAACCCGTATCTGGTCATGTTCCATGAGCCAGCGGGGTTCCGCGCAGAGCAGGTCCGCGGGCTGCGGAATCGCCTCGTCGCGATGAACCCTGACGGCGAACCCAAGACGCTGGTGGTGACGTCCGCAGTGCGGGGTGAGGGCAAGACTGTCTCGGCGATGAACTTGGCGATGGCCTTCGCTGAGCTTGAGCGGCAAGAGGTCGTCTTGGTCGACGCTGACCTACGCCGCCCATGCTGCGAGCGCTATTTGAACCTAAACCAGGGGCCTGGGTTGACCGACGTGCTGCTCGGTCAGGAGTCGGTAGAAAAGCTCATTCGGCCGGCTGGGTATCGTGACCTGATGATGCTGGGCGCCGGTACGCGGGTGGACAACCCCGCCGAGGTGTTCAGCAGCTCGCGCCTCGAACAGCTGCTGCAGCGATTGAAGGAGCGCTTCCATTACGTGGTGATTGACACTCCGCCGGTGCTCCCTTCGACCGACGCAGGTGTGCTGTCGGCTGCCGCTGACGGCACGTTGATGGTGGTGCGGTTGGAGCATTCGCTCAAGAAGCAGTCGCGCGACGCATGGCAGTCACTCAGCGACATGGGCGGCAACGTGCTGGGGACGTTCGTGACCGAGGTGCGCGGGCAAGACCCTGAAAGTGACCGCCGGCTGGCCTATGACTCGTTGCCTGAGGAGGTCGAGTAGGCGTGTCTGGATTTAAGGAGACCCTCAAAGACGCGCTCAGGCAGGTGTCATTCCGCACATCTGTCGAGAAGCTTAGGAAGAAGGGTATTCAGGAGGTCAGCGTCCTCGGCCTCGATCGAATCGTCGGTTTAGTCGAGGCCGCGGTGCACCGCAGCCTTCGTACGCGGCTGATGGGCATCGAGCGGGAAGCAGTCGCCGAGTCGACGAAGGCTGAGTTCTTGCGCTTGCTGCGGTCGCACGAGGACCTGCAGCGCGAGAAGTCAGAGATCGAGCGCGCCCGCGAGCGAGCCGAGGAAGAGATCGACCAGATGCGCCGTGAGCTAACTCAGAAACAGAGCGCCCTACAGGATCGGCTTGAGCGCGGCTCTGTCGACCAAGCCAACCGCTACGTAGGCGAAGACGCCGCGATCGCGGCCAAGGTAACCGAGGTCATCGGAGCGATCGCCTCTGAGAGCGATACCGCCTCGCACGAGGTCCTCAACGAGCGCTTAATGGCGCTCGTGATGGATGTCGTCAGCGCCGAGCGTCAGAGCGCCGATGGCGCCCGCAAAGAGCTTCAGGACCGCGAGGTCGGCATCTTGCAGCGGCGTATTAAAAAGCTCAGCGACACCTTGTCGTCGACTGAGCAACGTCTCGTCAAAGCTACTGCGGTGAAGGACTTCGACACCGGCATCTCATCGATCTATCGTGAGGTCCAGGGGTTGAATACTGCCGACACGCAAGCAGCTAAGAAGAAAGAGTTAATGGCGGATATCTTCCGCGCCAATTTAGCGCTGCAGAAGCGCAGCAAGGGCGCTTGAGCCTGTGAGTGGAGGTCAGCGAGTCATGAGCGATAACAGCGACAAGAGCACGAACCGAGCGGACGAAGACAAGAAAGACCACGGGGTCCTCTATATCGGGATGGACCTTGGGACGTCGCGGACTTCGGTCTCGGCTAGCAACGGCGTCCGAGAGACGGTCTTCTCGACGGTGGGCTATCCCAAGGATCATGTCTCCAGCAAGCTGCTTCAGAAAGACGTTCTGTTCGGCAAGGAGGCGATCGAAAAGCGCATGTCGCTTCGGGTCTACCGACCGCTGGAGAAGGGCGTCATTAAGTCTGAAGCTGATGGGGGCGATGATGCCAATATGAAGGCCGCTCGGGACCTAATCGGCGAGGCGATTCGGATAGCGAAGCCGCGCTCTGATGAGCTCGTTTATTGTGTGATCGGCGCGCCTGCTGAGGCGTCCATGACGAACCGCGAAGCGATCATCGAAGCTGCGCGCGAGCACGTCGATTCGGTCATGCTCTGCTCCGAGCCGTTCGCCGTGGCCTACGGCCTCGATTGGCTGGAAGACGTGCTCGTCTGCGATATCGGCGCAGGGACGACCGACCTGTGCCGGATGCACGGGACCATGCCTGAGGACTCTGACCAAGTAATGTTCGACGTCGCGGGTGACGCCGTCGACGCCGAGCTCGCTAAGCAGATCGAGGCGACGTGTCCGGGCGCGCAGTTCACGATCCAGATGGTGAAGGAGATCAAGGAGCGCTACGGCTTCGTCGGCGAGCCATCTGAGCGCGTCATGGTTGAGCTGCCTGTAGATGGAAAGCCGACCACCTTCGACCTGACTGAGCAGCTGCAGGCCGCCTGCTCTGTGTTGATCGCCCCGATTGTTGACGGGATCAAGCAGCTGGTTGCGACCTTCGACCCCGAGTTCCAGCAGAAGCTAAAGAACCGCGTGTTGCTGGCGGGCGGGGGTTCGATGGTGAAGGACCTCGATACGGCCGTTGAGCATGCCATGCACGAGCGCCTCGGCGGCGGCAAGGTCATCCGCATCGAGGAGCCGATCTACGGAGGCAGCAACGGCGCGCTAAAGATCGCGCATGACATGCCCGAGGACTACTGGGAGCAGTTGAAGTAGCGCTCAGATCGAGTATTCGATCTCAAGCAGCTGGCGCAACTCTGAGAAGTCACGGATCTCGTGGTCTGCTTCCGTCGTCCCGTTTGCTTGCGCGTGTCGGCCGCTCCGTCGGATGCGGACGGTGGTCCAGCCCAGCTCGTTGCAGGGGTCGATGTCGTGAGTGGGGTTGTCTCCGACGTAGATACAGCGCGTGGGGTCGAGTCCGAACGGCTCGAGCGCGCGCATGTAGAGCTTTTGGTTGGGCTTGCTGAAGCCCACTTGGTCCGTGAAGAAGATTGCTGACGGCGTCATGAACTCCAGCACATCGAGCCGCACCAGCTTCTCGGCTTGCTTGATCGTGATCCCCGCAGAGATGATCCCTCGGACGAGGGGTTTGGTGGAGAGCCACTTGAGCGTCGCGTAGACGTCGTCGTAGACCTTCAGGTCGCTCTCTTTGGTGTTGTGGTAGGCGACGACGCCAGCGGCGACGATGACGGCGCGATTGTGCCCTTCGTAGGAATGGCTACCGAGTCGATCGAGCACCTTGTCCAAGTGCCCGCCGTAGTTGCTCGAGAACTCCGCGATGACGTCGTCTAGTTCGCGCTTCGCGTCCGCTCTGTCGGCTTTGAGGCCGGCTCGGACCATGGCGTCGACGGCGTTTCGGCGCGCCTTGTCGGCGAACACCGTCGTCGAGAACAGCGTGTCATCAATGTCGAAGAAGACGGCGTCGAGTGGCTTGGTCATGGTGGCGCTGGTCCAAGTCCAGATAGCGGCGGAGAGGTGCTAGTTTTGGCGTTACCTCACAATTAGGCAAGGTTGCCTTGGCGAGGCGGGCGCCAAAACCGCAGCGGGCCTCCCTGGGAAGCCAGGGAGGCCCGCTGCGCGCGTGAACGCGTTTGGCGGTGGTCACTCGGCGAGCTTAGCGATCGCCTTCCTCACCCAGGTCTGTGACCTGCGCGCGCACCATCACCATCAGGCTGCGGTTCTCGTCGGCTGAGCCCTCTTGCTTAAAGAGGAAGCTGATCAGCGGCAAGCGCGACAGCACCGGAACTTCTGCGCGTCGCTCCTTGGTCAGCACCTGGCGCAAGCCGCCCAGAAGGACCGTGCCTCCGTCTGGGACCTTCACGGTCGTCGAGAAGTTCGTCACCGTGAGGTTGGGGAGTTGGACCGTGACGGGCAGCGTCGAGCCGGCGAGCGAGGTCGTGAACGTCGGGATCGGACGCTGCAGCTCAGCGACGGTTGGGTTGAGGTTGAGCGTGATGTACTTCCGGTCGTTTTGGATGACTGGCTGCACGTCCAGGACGATGCCGTCTTGGATCACGTCGACCTTCGGGTCGGCGATGAACGCCGCCTGCGCGACCTCGACGTCGAAGTCGCGGACGTAGGCGGTTTGGTTGATCACGGCGACGTGGCCGCGGCCACGGTTAACGACCGATAGGATCTGGCTGTTGACCACTTCGCCGTCCTGCCGCTTTTCGACTGCGCGGAGGATCAGGTTGAGTTGGGTGTCGTCGATCAGCGTCCAACCTGCGGTCAGGCCGCCGGTGGGGCTGAGCACGCGGCCCAGGTCGTTGACGAAGTAGTTTTCCGTCCGGGCGCGGATGTCCCCGTCGCTGCCGTCGTTGAAGAACGCGCCGGCGAGCGGGTTGGCCGCAGGGTCGCCGGTGCCGCCGTTGTCTTGCCCCCGCCCGGCGTTGTTGACCAGGCCGTTGGTGACGTCGTCCAGCGAGACGGTGTCGCCCTTGTTGCCTGAGCCGCCGAGGCCGCGGATGTCGATGCCGATCTCTTGCAGGAAGTTGCGGGAGATGGTCAGGAACTTTGAGTCGATGGTGACGATCGGCGTCTGGAAGCGACGCATGTTGGCCAGCACCTGGACCAGCTTCTCCTGCATCTCAGGGCTCGCGGTCACCGAGAGCAGGCCTGAGTCTTCGGCGCGGATCTCAACGCCGTCGCCTTCCCAGTAAGCCGGGTCGGTCGCGCTGGTGAGCGTGTCGACCAAGTCCGTCAGTTCGATGCCGGCGATCGGGTCATCGCCTTCACCGCCGGTGCGCGGGACGTCGCCCGAGTCCTCGGTGGGGATGTCGCGGATCGCTGGCGGCAGGAACTGCGTCTGCTGGAAGATCAGGTCCTTGACCGGGTAGATCTCGGTGACGATCGTGCCCGACGCTTGCGACTTGTCGCCGACGATGACGACGCCGTCGCGGATGGTCCACGCGAGGCTCTCGCTCTGGCCGACCATGTAGTTGAGGAAGTTCTCAAGCGTCATCGACGCGGCGAGCTCGATCACGACCGTCAGCCCTTCGTCGTCGATGACGGTGCGAGCTTCGGGCGTCGTCAGAATGTCGACGCCAGTGATGAGGCCGAGGTTCTTCAGGACGTCGAGGTAAGCGCCGGTCTCGTCCGTGAAGGTGAGCCGCCCGACCTGTGCCGTCGCGACGATCTGCGTCAGCGCCGCGTCCTCGGGGCTCATGAGGCGCTTATCGCTCCGGCGGGTGTTGCGCCGGTTGGCGCGCTCCCAGACGTCGTCGTCCATCACTAGGACGTCGGTCTGGGGAGTCTTGAGCTCCTCATGAGACTCAAGCATCTGGCGGATTTCGAGCGCCCGGCGTCGCCAGTACTCGTCTGTGGTCGAATCGCGCGCCGCCTTGGTGGCAGCGTTCAGCATCTCGTATGCCAGCGAGTTCGACGGGTCCATCTCTAGGGCGCTCTGCGCGAAGTCTTGCGAGCGCTCGAACTGGCGAGACTCGAAGGCGACCTGTGACTGTTGGATCAGGTCATCGACCTGCGCTCTTTTGAGCGCTTGGGCGCGCTCGAACTCGCGGCGCAACTGCTCGGCGAGCTGCGCGTTCTCAGCGGCTTGGCTGGCGCGCTGCTGCTCATTGTAGAGGCGCTCTGCTTCGGCGGTGGCCGTCGCGACCTGCGCTGGGAGCCCCATCCAGTCGATGTCACTCTTGATCTCGATAGCGAGAGACGCTCGGCGCAGCTCTTCGACAGCGCCGGCGAAGTTCTTGTTCGCCATCTCTTGCTGCGCGTTCTGCAGCTGCGTCTGGACGGTGGCTCGGGCCCGCTCTTCCGAGATCTTCTGCATGCGCATGACCTCGTCGCCGAGCGTCGTGATGACGCCGATCGGCTCACCGAGCTCGGCTTGCACAGCCGCGAGTTCGCTGCGGACTTGCTCGTTGGTGGGGGAGAGGTCCTTGGCCTTCAGCAACTCAAGCTTCGCTGCCTGCAGCTCGCCGCGCATGCGCAGCTTGCGGGCGTTGTCGAGCCAGTGCGTGACCAGCACAACCTTGCGCTGATCCGCGATCGAGGCCTGACCTTGCGAAGCGGGGTCTTGGTTGGTGGATGCCTCATCCGTCGCTCCCTCGCCATCGCCAGCGGTCGTGGCGATGGGCTGAACTTCGGGCTCATTGGAGCCGTCAGTAGGAAGGGAGCAGGCGGCCGCCATGAAGGCGACTGTCAGCGAAGCAGCGAGAAGGCGCGGATGTTCGAGAGCCATCATTTCACGCTCGGTGCGTAACCAGAATGCGATTGGACCCAAATGGGAGCGGGGCCAGTTTCCCTGTCGACGACAAGTGATCGGTGAACAAACACGATGCGGTTGCACCGCCGCCTGTGGAGGGGGTTCACAGGCGACCAATCGAAAGAGACTTGCGACAACAAGGAGCGGACGTAGCCACGTCGAGCAAGCCGTTTTGCTTGCCCGCCATGGACCGCCGAAGGTAGCCGTATCTCAGGGGGTGCGCCAGTGGTTTTTCTTGTTGCGGCAGGGGGTTGGGTGCGTAGCGCGACCTCGGTTTCGGCCTGCAGTGTGCCCAGCCCCCTCCGGCGTTAGAGGCCGCGAACTTCGCGGCGGCGGCGCCACTGGAGCGACGCC
>Ga0163179_10000030_pt1 | contig 124914 bp, 101 predicted proteins | sample AtlANTMetagenome_FD_109643 | JGI IMG/M metagenome (GOLD analysis project Ga0163179, IMG submission 109643) | Marine eukaryotic phytoplankton communities from the Atlantic Ocean - Atlantic ANT 2 Metagenome | ecosystem: Environmental > Aquatic > Marine > Oceanic | place: North Atlantic Ocean...
CGACGTCCGCTGCGTAGACGTTCCAAGCGCCGTTCGCGCTTGTGGAGATGACCTGCTGTGCGCCGAAGGTCCCTTGCCCGTCGGTGTTTTCGTACAAGGATATCTCGTCGTCTGTGTAGGACGCGGAGAGCACGTCGAGGTCGCCGTCGCCGTCGACGTCTGCAGCGTAGACGCTGCGGACGGAGTTCCCGTTGGTTGAGATGATCTGCTGTGCGCCGAAGGTCCCTTGCCCGTCGGTGTTCTCGTACCAGGCCACCTCGTCGTCGAGGTAGGACGCGGAGAGCACGTCGATGTCGCCGTCGCCGTCAACGTCTGCAGCGTAGACGCTGAAGGCGCCGTTCGCGCTTGTCGTGATGACCTGCTGTGCGCCGAAGGTCCCGAGTCCGTCGGTGTTCTCATACCAGGCGATCTTGTCGTCGTACATGGACGCCGAGAGCACGTCGAGGTCACCGTCGCCGTCGACGTCTGCAGCGAAGACGGTGTTTGCGCCGTCCGCGCTTGTCGAGATGACCTGTTCCGCGCCGAAGGTCCCGAGTCCGTCGGTGTTCTCATACCAGGCGATCTTGTCGTCGAATCTGGACGCCGAGAGCACGTCGATGTCGCCGTCGCCGTCGACGTCAGCAAGGTGGACGTTGTACGCGTCGTTCGCGCTTGTCGAGATGACTTGTTGTGCGCCGAAGGTTCCGAGTCCGTCGGTGTTCTCGTACCAGGCGATTTTGTCGTCGATTGCGGACGCGGAGACCACGTCGATGTCGCCGTCGCCGTCAACGTCCGCCGCGTAAACGCTGGAGGGGCCGTTTGCGGTGGCAGTGCTGACCGGCTGAGTTGGAAAGGTCGGCGCCGTCGCGCCACAGCCGTCGCCGAGCGTCTCGGGGGTCGGCGCGGTCTGGGCGGACACGGCGGCCGCCGCGACCGTGGCCACCAAAAGCGTGTAGATGTGATGCTGCATGGCCAAGACATACGTATGCGCATCGACCCCGCCCACCGCAGGCTGCAAGAGTTTGTCGCGCATGCGGTTGCCCGTGTTAGCGAGACAATATGGACCTCATCAAGGACGTGCTCCCGGCTGCGACCGACGCCCCGAGCATGTCGAAGACCGCGCAGGAGGCGGCGCCGCCAGCGACAGGGCTCGCCTCGTCATCGTGCGGATCCTGCTGCTCGTCATCTGGACGAAGGCGCCAAAGCTGCCTGTGGTTTAGGCCGAGCAGTCAGGGGCGATATCGACAGGCTCTTCTCACGAGATTGGGCGTCCGTCGGTTGGTCCGACCTCAAACACCAGCATGTCCTCCGCGATCGTCACTTCACCGTCGAAGCGCGCCGCGGCCTGCGCTCTTAAGTCGACGCCGTCGCAAGCGGGGTAGAAGTGCGTCAGTACGAGGTGTCGCGCGTTTGCGCGCTGCGCGTAGTCGGCAGCGAGGCCGGGCGTGAGGTGCCCGTCCAGCTTGGCGTTGTCTGGGGTGGCGGCGTCACAGACGAACACGTCGGCGTCGCGCGCGAGCTCGATCAGCTCGTCGCAGGTGTCGGTGTCGCCGGCGAGCGCGAGGGTCCCTTGCTCGGTCTCGATGCGGTAGCCGAGGCTCTGCGCAGTGTGACGGACGGTGATCGCCGTCACCTCAAAGCCTGCGACCGAGGCCATGCCCGGCAGCCACTCGACCAGGTCCAGCTCATAGCCCTTGGGCGTGAGCCACGGCCACGCCTCAGTCAGCTTGGTGACGAGTCGCTTCAGGCCGGGCGCGCCGTAGATGGTCAACGGCGCACGCCGGCGGTAGTGCGGCGAGCGCAGCGCGAACAGCAGCGCCACGAGGTCGGCGCAGTGATCGGGGTGGTAGTGGGTCAGCAGCACCGCGTCGAGCTGTTCCGGAGTCACGCCCGCTTGCGCGAGGCGTCGGATGGTGCCTGGGCCGCAGTCGACCATCACCTTGCCGGCTTGGTGCTCGACTAGATAGCCCGCTGGGAGTCGGTTCGGCACCGGCACCGCTGTTCCCGAGCCGAGCACGGTGAGTCGCATCGCCGCAAGGTTAGCAGCGTCGTGCGGAGAGGTCGAAGCTCAGGTCGCGGCTACGGACTGTTGCTCGCGCAGCCAGCGTACGACCGCCAGCGTGTTGGCGAGGCGCCGGCCCGCGCGGCCGCGGCACGCTACCTGAGGCGGCGTCAGTTGCTCGCGTTCCATCACCTGCTCAAGCAGGCCCGCGTTGCGCTGGGTGTGGTTGCAATAGCTGGATTTGACCAGCGTTTGTAGGCACGGCTCGGGCAGGACCGGCCGGCCCCAGTTTAGCGTTGTCGGCGTCCAGCTAGTGAACGGCGCGCCTTCGGGGGCAAACGCCAAGAAGCGCGCGCGCGCCGCCGCGAGCGGCTCGCCGGCGGCGAGCTCTTCAGGCGTGACGCCCATGTGGCGCAGGTGCTCGTCGCTTGGCTGGCTGTGGGTGGGGCAGATGATCGCCTCGAAGGTCTGACCAGTATCGACACGACCGGCGACCCAGTGCAGCAGCTCACGGTCCGCGTCGCGTGGCGCGCCGGGCGCGACCGGCGCGGTCTCTGCGTAGCAGACGATCACGCGCGGGTCATAGAGCAGGTGATGGATCGCCTTGGGCTCGCGCCGCCGCGCGCTGCGGTAGCGGCTGACGCGGCGGGTCGAGCGGTGCGCGATCTGCTGGTCGATCATGCGGTCGAACGCGCCGATCAGCTCTCCGACGCGGCCGTTCTCGGGCTCGATGATGCGCAGCGCCTCGACGATCGCCTCGATCGTCGAGATGTACTCGGGCTTAGGTTCGCGGCGGATGCGGTAGTTGCTCGGCGCTGACGGCTGCAGCTTCACGTGCCGGAGCTGCTTCAGCCACGGGTTCTCGCGGTAGAGGCGCTTGGCGTGGCTCCACGTCCCGTCCAAGACCACCAGCGTCGATGGCCAATCGGTTTCTGGCAGGTCGGCGAGGTCTTCCGCGTCTGGGTGCGGGAACAGCACCGCTGCGTCTTCGGGCACGCTCACCTGCGCCTCCAGCGTCCCGGTGAAGCCAGGCGTCGGCACGTGCACGGCTGCCTGCGGCATGCACAGCTTGACCAATCGCGCGGTCCCGAACGGGTGCGTGCGTTCGTGCGGGTGCTGCAGCACGACCAGCTGGGTGCGCGTCTCGACCGTCGGCAGCGCGCTGCAGTAGCACATGCTCTGCGGGCGCAGGCAGCGAAAACAGCGGGCGGTGGCTTGGTCGGTCACGTTGCAGGAGGTTGTAGCCGAGCCACCGCTTGATGGCAGCAGCGAGCGGGCTCAGCTCAGTCCTCGCCTGGCTCGGGCGCTAGCGCCTGCACCGCGGCGTGGTAGTCGTCTGGGTGGTTGAGGTTGCGCAAAAACCGCAGCCCTGGGTCGAGGTCGCTGAGGGCGCTGGCCTCGACGACCTTGCAGTCGGTCGCGTCTGCCAGCTCGCGCGGTCGCCGAACTCCGGCGGCGAGCAGTCGGTCCGCGGCTTCGAGGGCGGCGACGCGATAGATGGCGGTCAGCGGCTGCAGCTTGTCGCTGGCCCGAGGCATCAGCGCCGCGGCTTCGCCGAGCCGGGCGCGCAGGCCGCGCACGATCGACGCGGTCAAGAACGGCTGGTCGCAGCCGACGGTGATCGCGGCGTCGCTGAGCTCGAAGCCGTGCACGTCCCGCAGCCGCCGCAGCCCGGCTGCGATCGCGGCGAGCGGGCCTTCGCCTGGCAGCTCGTCGCGCGCGACGTCGACCTCCAGGGGCGTCGGCGGGAGCTCCTGCGAGGCCTCGCGGCCGATGACGACGACGGGCTCGGTGCACTCGAGCAGCGTGCGGCACTGCCAGCCGAGCATCGTGGTGCCGCCGATCGGCAGAGACTCTTTTGGTCGGCCCATGCGTCGGCTGCGTCCACCTGCCAGAATAAGCGCGCCGAGCCGCATGCTCATCTTGTCCGGTATCCGCCGGTCGTTGGCAAGCGGCGGTCAGCAACCTGCGATGGATCAGCCACAGATAAAGAACGTCGAGCTCGTCTCTCCGCACCTGCTGCGGCTCGAGTGGAAGGACGGCGTGGTCTGCACCTACACCGCGCGCGAGCTGCGCCTCGCGTGTCCCTGCGCGAAGTGCGTCGATGAGCACACCCGGGCCCCGCTGCTAGATCCGGTGAAGGTGGCCTTGGACATCCACTTCATCGGGGCAGAGCCGGTCGGGCGATACGGCCTGAGCTTCACCTGGAGCGACGGGCACCGGACCGGGATCTTCGCCTGGCCGATGCTCAGGGAGCTCGGCGCGCCGAGGTCCGACTCATGAGCGATCCACAGCAGTGGCACGAGGTCGAGAAGTTGACGCGGCGGGTGTTCGCCGCGGTCGACTGGGGCGCGCTCGGCGAGATCTACTTCCATGAAGACGGGGAGCGTCACTGGTCAGAGCGCCGCAAGCTCGTCGTCGAGCTCGGCAGCCAGCTCGCCCGTCGATTAGCTCGGCAGGTCTCACGAGGCGGCGCGTCGCTCTGGGTCGGCGCCGGCGTCGCGGAGCTGCCGGTGCTGCTGGGGGAGGTCCAGGTGCTCGGTCGTCAGGTCGTCGCCGCCAACCTGATCGCGGGCGAGTGCGAAGTGCTCAACGCCGCGCTCGCCGCCGCGGCTCCCGACGTGGAGCTGCGCTACGAGGCTGGCGACGCTGCGCACGTCGCCGGCAAGCGACGGTTCGATCACGTCGGCTGCGTCAGCGTGTTCACCGACCCGGAGCGCTGGCCGATGCTGAGCGGCGTGAGCTACGGCCGCATGCCGCCCGTGCAGCTCGACCTCGAACAGTTCGCGGCGGAGCGCGACGCCGGGCGCGCGCTCGCTGCCGCTCTCGTGGCGCGGCTCTCGCGCCCGGGCTGCATCACGACGTCGTCTGAGGAGGTGTCATGGTTCCTCGAGCAGTGCGCAGAGCTCGGGCTTGAGGTGGAAGCCGCCGACGACCTCGTCGAGACGGCGGTCGTCGGTGACCCGGTCGGCTTCCTGACGGTTCGCGCGACCTGAGCCGCGCGGCGCTACTTGCCGCCTTCCTTGGCGTCACCTTGCTTCGGACCGGTGATCGGCGCCTTCTTGGCCGCGGGGGCGGGCTTCATGCGGAGCTTCAGCGCCATCTCCATCGCCATTTGGCCGTCCATCACCATCGTCATGTCCAAGGACATGGTCTTGGGGAGGCCGTTCCTGCGGTCGATCGTGATCTTGCCGGTCGCCTCGGCGCTCTCGACGGTCATCCCGCCGGGCATCTCCATTTCGTCGACGTTTAGGTCGAGCTTCTGGTCGAGCACGATGACCGCGTCGTCGATGCTCACCAACTTGTAGGTGACTTTCGTGTCGGACTCACCCATCTGACCGAGCGGCATCTTCTGGTCGACGGTCCAGGTGTCGCCGATCGCGACCGGCTCCTCGGGCATGCTGGTGACGATCTGAGACATCATCTGGTCGACGTCGACGCCGCCGGCTGCCGCAGATGACAGCTCAGGAGTCTTGACGTCGCTGACGGCGCCGCGGTCTGAGAGCTTCAAGGTGGTGACTTGGCCGACCAGGTCCGCGAGCCCTTCGAGCATGTCTGGGTCTGAGTCGTCCTTGGCGCTGTCGTAGTCGATCTGCTGCATCGGGTTGTCCATCACCGCCTTGACGCGAGTGATCTTCTGCTCGATCGCGGCCTTGTCGCCTTCGACGGACTTGACCGTGTAGGTCTGGAACATGTTCATGGCCATCGTGGTAACCATGTCTTGCGCGCCCATGCTCATCGTCATGGTCATGTCTTGGGACATGACCTGGTTGGTGACCGTGCCGGCCTTGAACTTGAAGCGGAGCTGGTGCTTTTGCTTCGCGTCTTCTTGGGCGAACGCGGGCGCGGTGAGGGCAAGGACGAGGGGGAGGATGCGTGCGGTAGACATGTCTTGGCTCGGTTGTCTGTTTGGGAGCTGGTGCGATTCGGGGGCAAGATCATTCGCGCCTGGCTGCGCGAAGGCCAGCGGCAAACGCGGTCAGGGTTAGGAAACTCCCGACTAAAGCTTGGTGGCCGGCCGGCGCCCGAAATCGTCGCGCGCCTTCCGATTTGGTGCCACGCATCCGTGATGTCAGCGCGCGGCGGCTGGACTGGCTGCCGGACCGGTCAGGGGAGGATCGTCAGCTTGATCGCGTTGGTGGCGTCCGAGAACAGCTGCGGACCGCTCAAGAGCAGGCCTGCGAAGTGCGTCTCTCCGGTCGGGATGGCGGCCGCCGGCGGGATGGTCAAGGTGGCTTGGGCGCGCCCCTGCGCGTCGAGCAGCCCGAAAAACTGTCCAAAGACCGGCCCGTTCAAGGCGCTCAAGCCGAGCTGCGTCAGGGGGTCGGCGTTTAGCGGCAGCACAACGCCCGGCGCGAGGTTGGTGCCCGGCGTCGTCCCTGAGCCTCCCCAGGCGAGCAGATATAGCGTCGACGCCGGCGCCGCGCAGGGGGCGAGCATCGTCGGGTGCAGGACGCCGCCAGCGCCGCGTGAGATCGACGCCTCGAACGGCTGCGTCAGCGCGTCTTGGAACTCGACCCCCGCGCCGCACGGGATGTTCTGGACGAAGATGACGCGCTGCAATCGGTTGTCCGTCTCATCGCCTTCGGTGACCGCGTCGGCGCGGTCGACGACGGCGTGCACCCAGGACGCGTAGAGCGGCAGGCTGTAAGGCAGCTTCGTGGTCAGCGCGGTCGTGAGCTGCTGGCCCGCCGTGAGCCCCGACACATCGACCGCGCCCAGGTAGACGTCTTGCGGCGAGTAGTTGTTCGGGTCCTGGTTTAAGAAGAACTCGACGCGGAATGGCCCGGCGTTGGCGGGTCCGTCATTGATGATGGACGGGGTGTAGGTCGCCGTGCCGCCAGGCTCCAAGATCGTCGCGGAGGAGGTCATCCACGCGACGCGTAGCTGCGCCAGCGAAGGGTCGCTGATCAACACGTCCCATTCGACCGTCTCAAGCATGAGGTTCTGCGGGTCCATCCGGACGCGGTCCGACTGGTCGAGCACGGTCGCGGTGACGGTGTGTGAGCCCAGCGCGAACTGGGTCGAGTCGAGCGTGAAGCTCGACGCGCTCACGCCTTGCTGTAGGACGCCGTCGACGAACCACTCGATCAGCGGGTTGTTGTTGCTCGGCACAAAGTGCGTGAACGAGAACGTCTGCGTACCTGGCGCGAGGACCTGTTGCTGCGACGTCGTGTCTGGCGTGGCTGAGGACACCACGTTGGTGTTCGCGTTGGTGATGAGCGTGATGTTCTCCTGGCAGACCCGGCAGAGCACCTGGCCGAGAGATCGCATCAAGCAGTTGTTTCGCGGCCGATACAGACCGAACTCGTGGTAGCCCGCGCCCTGAAAGGAGCTGATGCCTTGGGTGCCGTGCCAGATCTGCCACTTGGAGCCGGCCGGGTCCGCGGTGATGTTCGCTTGGCTGGGCTCACTGCCGGTGTAGGTCTGGCCAGCGTATTCGTATTCGTCGGCGAGCTGACCGAGGCTGTGGCCCAGCTCGTGGGCCTGCACCTCGCTCATCTCGCTGCCGTTGTAGCTCACCGCGAACGTCGACGCGCAGCCGCCGTAGCGGTCGTCGTTGACCATGACGAGGACGCGTCCTTCGGACGCAGGCGCGAGCGCGGCGTCAGCCAGCGCGGCTGAGGTGTTCTGGATGTAGAGGCAGCGGGCGGTGCCGCCGAAGTTGTAGGTCGCGTCGTAAGCGGTGTTGACGAAGACCGGCGGCGTCTCGTCGGGGCGGTCGGCGCCGCTGTCTTGGCTGGAGCGGAACACCGTGTGCACGTTGTAGTACGCCGAGAACGTCTGGTACGGCTCCTTTTGGAACAGGGACGTCAGGAACGCCGTGACGTCGGCGTCGAACTGCGCCTCTTCGGTGAGTTGGTATCCGTCGCCGAGGATGACGATGTCGTAGCGCGTCTCGGTGCTGCCGTTGCTGATGACGGTCTTGACGGTCTGGGCGGAGAGCGCGGCCGCGAACAGGCACGCGGAAGACGCCCCGAGGATGCGCAGAGCCCTCATCGTTGGTCACCCGAGAGGTCGCGCACTTTGGCGGCGGGGACGTCTCCGAGGAGCGTGATGACGCCGCGCGCGTCCTCGCGCGAGAAGCGGTAGCTCGAGGCCTGCGTGAAGCGGGGCACGTTGACCAGCATGCCGATCTTGGAGTCGATCACGACGCAGCCGCGGACCACCGCTGGCTTGCCGTGCGAGGCGGGGTCGGTGGCGAACGGTCGGACATCGAGCGGTATGTCAGCCAGGGGCGTGCCGGCGACGTCGAGGACGGTGAGCCGCCAGCTGCTCTCGAACCCTTTTGGTCGCCCGGCCCAGGGCGCTTGCTTGCGGCTCGCGAACGACACGTCGAGCCCGAGGCGGTCACCCTCGACGACCAGCACGTAGTGGCCGTCTGCCTGCGGCCCCGCGGTCGTCGATCCCTGCGTCGTTTGCGCGGCTACCGTTGCGGCGGTGGCCTCAGGCTGGTCAAGCAAGATCGCGGCGACGACGGCGGTCGCCGCGGCGCCAGTTAGGAGGGATAGCTGCATACGCGAAGGCTCAGCTCCGGATCTTACCGGGAATGGACAGCGATAGGTCAAACATGCAGAGTGCCTTAGAATGGACTTCCGCGACCGCGTCTTTCTCGCTCCGTTGACTAAGGGTGGGAACCTCCCGTTCCGGCGACTCTGCCTCGCGCACGGCGGGGAGGTCACCATGGGCGAGATGGCCTACGCGTATCAGGTCGTGAAGCGGAGCAAGAGCGAGCTTGCTCTGCTGCGCAAGCATGATGATGAGACCTGCTTTGGCGCTCAGCTCGCCGCCTCTCGGATCGACGACGCGGTTAAGGCCGGCAACGCCGCGGCAGAGCGGGGCGCGAAGTGGGTCGACCTGAACTGCGGCTGCCCGATCCACGACATCGTGAAGCGGCGGATGGGCGCGACGCTGCTGCAAAAGCCGCATAAGCTCGCGCGGTTGGTAGAGGGGATGGTCGAGGGCATTGAGGTGCCCGTGACGGTGAAGATTCGGTTGGGTTGGTCCGAGGACGCGTATAACGCCAGCGAGGTCGCCCGGGTCTGTGAAGAGGCCGGCGCGCAGGCGATCGGAATTCACGGACGCACTCGAGAGCAGCGCTACTCGCGCGCAGCGGACTGGGATGAGATCAGCAAGGTCGCGGCGGAGCGATCGATCCCGGTCATCGGTAACGGAGACTTGTTGACCTGGTTTGAGACCCACGAGCGCTGGCAGCAGAGCGGCGTCGCGTCGGTGATGATCGGGCGCGGCGCGCTGATCAAGCCGTGGATCTTCCGTGAGATTCGAGACAAGCAGGCGTGGGAGCCCGACGCGCGCGAGCGCCTCGGGGTCTACCATGACTTCGCCGTCAAGTTGAAGGAGCACTTCCGGGACGATGAGAAGGGCAAGGAGCGCGCGATGCGCTTCTTACCGTGGCACCTCGGGTTCTTTTGCCGTTACCGGCCGCTCTCGGGAGAGCGCTGGATGGCGGCGAGCCGAGAACATCCGCTCATCCAGACGCGCATGCCCGACGATGAGCCTGATTTGTCGTTGTTGGAGCGGTTGCTGCGTGATCCCCGCAAGGACCTGCACGAGCGGTTGGCTGATGTGCTTTGGTCCGCGGCGGATCTGGACGACGCAGAGGCGGCGTCGCTGCGTCTCGCCCGCGAGATGCCGCCTGAGCACGGTGAGGCCGACGAGGTCGCGACGGCGCATGGCTGACGCCACATGACCGCTCGCGAGAAGCTCTGGTCGGTTGCATCCAGGCCGGTGGGCTCCGGCGACTAATAGCGAAGTATCGCGATCGGGCTCGTGGACCTCTGCTGGGTCGCCCTCGATTCCGTCACCGCTCGGTGCCAGACGGCCACATGGACGTCGGGTGTTCCGCTATGGTTGATTTCCGATCCGTCGTCTCGGCATGATCTCTCGCCACCTGTGAATCCCCTCATTCGAATCATCCCAGCCGGACTCGTGCGCTTCTTCGCGAAGCCATACGTGGCCGGTGATTCGCTGGAGAAGGCGATGGCGGCTGTCGCTAGCTTGCACAGTGAGCGCGGCTTGCTCTCGACGTTGGATTTGCTCGCAGAGGACATCCATGAGCCGCAGCAGGTGCGCCGCAACCTCCAGGCGTACATGGACATGGTAGACGCCGCGGCCGCCGTGGACAAAGCGGGCAGGCCGACCTTGTCGCTCAAGCCCTCGTCCTACACGTTGAGCCCGCTGCATGAGGGCGGTGACGCAGCCGGCTCTCAGCAGGCGATGTGGCAGATCATTGAGAAGGCCATGGCGCATGACGTCGACGTCTCCGTCGATATGGAGAGCCGTCACTGGACGGACTTCACGCTCGCGGCGTTGCAGCGCTTTCACTCGGACGGAGCTCGCAACGTCGGGTGTGTTTTACAGACGCGCCTTTATCGAACCGAGCAAGACCTGTTGGCGCTCCCTGAGGGCATCCGTGTGCGCTTGGTGATCGGCATCTACCAAGAGCCGAGCGACGTCGCGCTGACGGAGAAGGCGGAGATGAAGGCGCGGATGCTCACGTGTGCGGAGACGCTGCTGCGTCGCGGCCACTACGTCGAGTTCGCGACCCATGACGTGCATTGCGTCCGCCAGTTTCTGGAGGAGGTGGTGCCGCGAGTCGGGGTTGGGCCGGACCGCTATGAGGTCCAGATGCTCTACGGCGTACCGCGTGACCGGTTCCTCGTTGATCTCTTACGCCAGGGCATAAAGTGCCGGTTGTATGTGCCGTTCGCGCTCGGTTGGGACCTGGCGATCGAATATCTGCGGCGTCGCCTTGACGAGTATCCGGCCATGATGTGGCTGGTGACCAAGAACATGTTCTTCCGGCGGTGAGCGGCTGCGAAGTCCGTAGCCGCCCCTGCGGGAGTATCTTCGGTCGATTGCGAGGTCCGAATGAGCCGGCCGTTGAGCGGCTGTTTCGTCAGGTATGGTAGCGCGGACTGGCGGATTGGCGTCGTCGCCGCTATAGTGTTTCCCCCCATGGATCCACTTGCCACGATTGTCGAGCGACTCTGCGCCTGGAAGGACGTCAACCGCGAGAAGCGAGACGGGAAAGACAGCTTCCTCGTCCGCGGCCAAGTCTTTGCCTACTTAGGCAAGAAAGGCGTGGTCGTTAAGCTGGCGCCGCCTCAGGTGACGGAAGCGCTGAAGATCATTGGCGCCAAGCGAATGCCAGATGACGGTGACCCGCATTCACGGGAGTTCGTCGAGATCCCGGTCACGGGTCCTCGGGAAGTAGAGCGGGCCATGATGTGGTTGCGTCGCGCCTGCCGCCTCGGCCGCACCGCCGCTGGCCCGGTCTAGCGGTCGCCGCGCGCTGCGATCGCGGCCGAACCTGGTCGATCAGTCGCCGCGCTTCCAGGGTATGTCTTCGACGTTGGCTTCCTGGTTTGCCCGCCGTGCCCAGCTGAAGCAGAGGTCTGACAGCCTGTTAAGGTAGATCCCGATCTCTTTCGGGACCGGCTGATTGGCCTCCACGGAGCGCTGCAGCGTCCAGTAACACCGCTCTGTTCGTCGTGTCACCGTCCGCGCTAGGTGAAGCAGACCGCCGACCTTGCTCCCACCAGGCAGCACGAAGGACTTGAGCTTCGGGAGCGTAGCCTCGGTCGCGTCGATCCATTGTTCGAGCTGTTTGATCGCCTTCTCGACGCGCGGCACCGAGGCGTTTCCGCCTTCGGTTGCTAGGTCCGCGCCGATCTCAAATAGCGTCTCCTGAATGCTTTGGATCTGCGCATCCGTCGGTGACGGGCGATCCGGATACTCAGCGCGCAGCATCCCGAGCACGGAGTTCAGCTCATCGACGGTGCCGTAAGCTTCGATGCGGGCGTCGTCCTTGGGGACGCGGCGGTTGCCGAAGAGGCCGGTCTGACCGTCGTCTCCCGTCTTTGTGTAAATGGGCATGAACGGAGTTCTTGGGGCACTTGCTCGTGAAAAAAAACCGGTCAGCGGGGCGCGAGCCTCGCCGACCAAAGACTCTGGTCTGCACCTTGATGGGCGCCCTTCCGCGCAGATGGAGACGTCCCCACCTCGCGCCGTTGGCTAACCAGCCTCGTGAGAGCCCAGTCTTCGCCCAGGTCTCGGCTCCGATGCAGCGCAAAAGACTGTCTCGGATCGGGCCACGGCAGAGCCGTGTCAGGGCGAAGTATTTTGTCCAGAGTTGTGCCTGTCAAGCCGCAATAGACCCCTTGGGGGCCTGATCGGTTTAGGATTATGGGGCATCACAATCGGCCAATCGGGGCTCCCCCCTGACGAGCCGCAAGGAAACCCTCGCCCCCGCTACATACGTCCATGTTCTGCAACCAAAAGCTGGTAGCCGCGCTCTCCCTCTGCGCACTAGCTCTCCCCGCACAAAACCTCGAACTCAAAGTCGTCGGCGGCTCGATCCCCGGGCCGCTCGACGTGAGCCTGTCTGGCGGCTACCCGTTTGAGATCTGCATGTTCATCCCGTCGGGCTCGAACGGCCCGACGCCGATCGGGTTGATTGACCCTGCGGATCAGCGCTCGCTCTCCGTTGGCCTGGACCTCGCGACCTTCGCGATGCTCTCGCTCACGGACCTGCAGGGCGACGCCAGCGTCTCTATCGGGATCCCTTCGAACCCGGCGCTCTTGGACGCGGCGTTATTTTGGCAGGCGGTGACCTTCCGCTTCCAGCCGACGCTGATTGATCGCATCAGCAACGCTGATGTGACCCGGCTCGGCATCTCGGGGGAGTTCCGAGACCGCAACTTGCAGACCTTTGATCTGCGCGCGTTCGCGACGGCTCTGGTGCGAGCGGATAACAAGCCGCTCCTCGTCGGCGGCGCGCGCGGCGCCCTGCTGGCGCAGGTGGCGACGGACCAGACGGAGATCTATGACCCGGTGACGGACTTGTTCGTCCCCGGTCCGGTGATGACCACGCCCAGGTCCCTGCACACGCAGACCGAGCTGCTCGACGGTCGGTTCTTGGTCACCGGGGGCGTGGACGACGCCAACAACCCGCAGGCCTTAGCCGAGATCTACGACCCGGTCACGGACACGTTCACCGCGATCGCGCCGATGAACGTGCCGCGCTGCGGCGCGACGGCGACGCTGCTGGATGATGGCCGAGTCCTGCTGACCGGTGGCCTCGAGGCGCTCTCGACGATGCCGACGCAGCTCTCGGCGATCCGAGACGCGGTCGACTCCACCGAGATCTATGACCCTGCGACCGACACCTGGACGCCGGGCCCTTCGATGGACGACCCGCGGGCGGGCCACATCGCGATGGTGCGCACGGACGGCAAGATCATGCTCTGCGGCGGGATCAGCTGGTACCCAGCCTTCTTGTTCGGCTGGTTGCCGACCGTCGAGACGTCGACCGACATCTACGATCCGCTCACGAACACGATGAGCATCGGGCCGTCGATGAACGACGCGCGCGCGCTGGTCGAGGCGGTCGAGATCGGCCCGAACCGATGGTTGCTCGCCGGCGGCATCAACGGCCTGTCGATCATCCCCTTGAACGCCGGTAACCCGACGGACACCGCGGAGATCTACGACGGCAACACCAACACGTGGACCGCGGTCGGCTCGATGGCGACGGCGCGCGTTAACCAGAAGGGCTGGGCGCTGCCGAACGGCACCTTCATGCTCGCCGGCGGTGGCGAGGGCAGCGTCCTCGCGCCGGTCTCGTTGGACACCACCGAGATCTTCGACCCGGCGACCAACGCGTTCTCCCCGGGTCCGACGATGAACTCCCCGCGTGCAGCGGCTGGGCTGCTGTTCATGCCGCAAGGCCAGGTGTTCTTGTTCGGCGGCGCGTCAACGAACGCGACGGTCACGAACACGACGGAGTGGTACTACTTCTGAGCCACCAAGATCCGTTGCTCGACGCGCTGGCCGCCAACGTGCGGTCTCTGCGTAAAGGCTTGGGGTGGTCGCGGCGCCACCTCGCCGAGCGCGCTGACATCAGCGAGCGCTTCCTCGCCGATGTCGAGCAGGCTGCCGCGAACCCGTCGCTGCTCCGCGTGCAAGCGCTGGCGCGGGCGTTGGACACGTCGTTGCTGGAGCTGCTCACCGCGCCGCTTCGTCAGGAGCGACCCCACGTCGCCCTCCTCGGGCTTCGAGGCGCTGGCAAGAGCACCGTCGGACCGCTGCTCGCTGAGCGGATGCATGTGCCGTTCGTCGAGCTCGACGCGCGGATCGAGGCGGCGTCTGGCCTGACCTTGGAGGAGATCTTCGAGATGCACGGTGAGTCTTATTTTCGCGCCGTGGAGCGCGCGGAGCTCGGCCGGCTGTTGTCCGGTGATCCGTGCGTGTTCGCGGTGGGGGGTGGTCTGGTCACCGACGAGGACAGCTACGGCACGCTGCGTCGTCAGGCGAGGACAGTCTGGCTGCGCGCCGCGCCCGAGGATCATTGGCGACGGGTGGTCGCGCAGGGAGACACGCGCCCGATGGCGGACAACGAGCAGGCCTTCTTGGACCTGCGCCGCATCCTCTCGACCCGCGAGCCCCTGTATGAGCGCGCGGAGGTCATCGTGGACACCTCGGGCACCGCGCTAGACGCAGTGGTCGCAGACGTCGCCGGGCAGCTAGAGGTCATGGCGAGCTAGCCAGCTCGTTATCCCAGGTCTTCGGGCAACTCGTTGGGGATGTCGCCATCCTTACCGCGGACGACGACAAGGATGGCGCCGTGCGGCACCACGAGATAGCGCTCATCTTCGAAGGTGATCTCGATGGCGGCCTTGCGGAAGAATAAGGCGTAGTCGCCGAGCCCAGCCTGCATCGGGAGGAAGCGCGGGGCGCGGTAGCCATCCTTCCAGGGCTCTTGCTCTTCGCTCGGCGGGGGCAGCGGCTGCCCTGGGCCGATCGCGATCACCTTGCCGCCCTGCACCTCCTCCTTCTCGACCACGTTCGCCGGGAGGTACAAGCCGACCTTCGTCATGCGCTCTTTCTCCTCGGCCTTGACCAAGACGCGGTCGCCGACGACGAGCAGTTCTTTATTGCCACGTTTCATAGGATTTCCGACACGATACGCCGACCGCCCGCGCGCCGCATCTGTCAGCGGCGTTCTAGCGAACTCTTCGCCGTGTCCTCCTCCACCGTGCCGCCGCTCAGGGTCCGAAGCGCCAATGACCAGGCCGTCTCTAGAGACGGCGAGTTCGTCCTCTACTGGATGGTCGCCGCGCGCAGGCGGCTCGCTAACTTCGGACTGCAGCGCGCGGTCGAGCTTGGGCGCGAGCTCAACAAGCCCGTGCTCGTCCTCGAGGCGCTGCGCTGTGACTACCAGTGGGCGAGTGATCGGCTGCACAGCTTCGTGCTGCAGGGCATGGCTGATAACCGGAAGGACTTCGCAGACGCTGGGGTCACCTACCATGCCTACGTCGAGCCCGAGCGCGGCGCTGGCAAAGGCCTGCTCGCGGCCCTCTCTGAGGCCGCGTGCGCGGTCGTCACGGATGACTTCCCGTGCTTCTTCTTGCCCCGGATGGTCAGCGCTGCGGCCGCGCGTGGTCGGGTGAGGTTTGAGGCCGTCGACAGCAACGGGCTCTTGCCGACGCGCGCGGCGGATAAGGTGTTTGGCCGCGCCTTCGACTTCCGCCGGTTTTTGCAGAAGGCGCTAGAGCCGCACCTCTCGGACTTTCCTGTCGGTGACCCGTTGCGGGGCTATGACCTCGGCGCGGCGAAGTTGCCTGCAGGGATCGCCGAGCGCTGGCCGGGCGCCGGCGAAGAGATGCTCTCGTGCGCCGAAGACCAGCTGGCGACGCTGCCGATTGATCACGAGGTCGGCCCCGGCGCGGTGCATGGTGGACCGCGCGCAGCCGGTAAGGCCTTGCGCACGTTTGTTCGAGATCGCTTGGGCCGTTACGCCGAAGATCGAAGTCACCCGGACTCGGACAGCCCGAGCGGCCTGTCGCCGTACCTGCACTTCGGCCACCTGTCGGCGCACCAAGTCTTCGCGGCCATCGCGAAGCGGGAGGGTTGGTCGCGTGATCAGATCAGCGAAACGAAGAAGGGGCAGCGCGGCTGGCTGGGTATGAGCGAGGCCGCGGAGGCGTTCCTCGACCAGCTGATGACCTGGCGAGAGCTCGGCTTCAACTACACGTCGCAGCGCGACGACTACAACGACTACGAGTCGCTGCCTGAGTGGGTCCGGAAGTCGCTTGAGAAGCACGCGCCAGACGAGCGCAGCCACCTCTACTCTCTCGATGAGTTCGCGATGAGCCAGACGCATGACCGCGTCTGGAACGCTGCGCAGCGGCAGCTCAGAGAGACCGGGGTGATGCAGAACTATCTCCGCATGCTCTGGGGAAAGAAGGTGCTGGAGTGGTCGCGCACGCCGCAAGAGGCCATGGCCGTCCTCATCGAGCTGAACAACCGCTACGCGCTGGATGGTCGTAACCCGAACTCATACAGCGGCATCTCGTGGGTGCTCGGTCGCTATGACCGACCGTGGGCGCCTGAGCGCGGCGTGTACGGCGTCATCCGCTACATGAGCTCGGACAACACCGTCCGCAAGCTTCGCATCAAGGAGTACTTGGCCAAGTGGGCGGCGAGCGACGCGAGCGCGTAGCGCGCTGCTCAGCCGCCAAACAACCGCGTTAAGAACAGCCGGTCACCGAAGCGTCGCTTCGCGCCGGTCTTCCCGAGGCGCACGACCACGAGGTCGGCAGACTCAGAGACGTAGAGCCGTTGGTCGTACATCCCTGAGGCCGAGACCGTGTCGTCAGGGATCAGGTCGCTGCGAGTCCGCTTGCCGACCAACCAAAAGTTCAGGCCATAGTTCGGGTTGGCCTTGCTCCCTACGAAGCACTCGTCGAAGTGCTCGAGCGGGATCAGTTGCTGGCCGTTATGCGCGCCGCGGTTGCGCACCAGCAGGCCGAACTTGCCCCACTCGCGGGCCGTCAGGTAGGCGCCATACGGCAGGCCTGGGTTGCCTTTGCTATCTCTAAGCCAGCGGCGGTATTTGCAGCCGATCGGCGTGAGGATGCGGTCGTCGAGGTACTCGACGAAGTCGCTGGGACGCGGTCCTTTGGTCGGCTTGGCGGCGGCGAGCTTTCGGTTCATGACCTCGCCAAAGACCATCAGGTGGTTCGAGCTGTACCGGAACCGCTTGCCGGGGACGTGGGCGCACCTGCACGCGATCGAGTCGCCGTAGACGTCGCGGACGCCGGGTTGGTGCAGGTGGTCGTCGTTGTTCTTGAGGCCGCTGGTGAAGTTGAGGAGCTGGCGGATCGTGATCTGCTCGCGCAGCTCGTCTCCTTGCCACTCGGTGATCGTCTCGCAGACCTTCTCTTCGAGCTCGAGCAAGCCCTCATGCTGCGCGATCAGCGCGACCATCGGCACGAACGACTTGGTGCCGCTGAAGATGTGCTGCGCGCGCTCGCGCTCGTGGCCGTTTTGGTAGCGCTCGAACACCAGCTCGTCGCCTTTGTAGACCAGCACGGCTAGGCCCGCGTTCTCCTCGGAGAACTCGGCGGCAGCTTCGAAGTTGAGCGTCGGCGCTTGGGCCTCACGCTGCTGCGCGGGCAGGCTGAGGCACGCCGCGGCGACGGCGAAGATGACGAGCGTCTGCATGCCAGCATGTTAGTGCAGTCGGCTACGCTAGAGATATGCGTTGGCTCTCACTATTGCTGTGCATCTCTGCGCTCAACCCAGGGGCTTCGGCGCAGGACGCTCGCCCTCACGTCGTGTTGATCCTCGCCGACGACCTCGGTTGGACGGACCTGTCCACGGGTCGGACCAACGGCGGGAACGGCTCGCCGTATCACCGCACACCGCACCTGGACGCTTTGGCGGACGCGGGCACTTGCTTCTCTGACGCCTATAGCAACGGGCCGAACTGTGCGCCGACCCGCGCGGCCTTGTGGAGCGGTCAGTGGGCCGCCCGCACCGGCATCTATACGGTCGTCGGCGGAAACCGCGGTAAGGCCCGCTTTCGTAAGCTCGACGCCGCGGATAACCGCAAGGTCCTGCCGGCGCAGACGGTGACGCTCGCTGAGGCGATGCAGGCCGCTGGGTACGCGACGGCGCACTTCGGCAAATGGCACCTCGGCAGCGAACAAGACGGCGCGTCGCCGACGGATCAGGGCTTCGACCATCAAGTCGGCGGTGATCGGCGCGGCGGCGTCGGCAAGCTCGGGCACTTCGCGGACGAGCAGGGCGCGCTGCCGATCCCGGGGATGGTCGCTAACGGCAAGAGCAAGCAGTTCGTCGCGGATCGGCTCACGGAAGAGGCGCTCCAGTGGATCGCAAGCGCCGAGAGCGCGCCGACGTTCTGCTGCATCAGCCACTACTCGGTGCACACCCCGATCCAGGCGCCTGCGGACGACATCTCGGCGACGCCGTCACCGCCGGAGGGATCGCGACACCGTCACCGCCGCTATGCAGCGATGATGAAGAACCTCGACGACAACGTCGGCCGCGTGATGGACTTCCTCGCAGGCGCGGATGACCCGCTGCGCCCGGGTCATCGGATGATCGAGAACACGATGGTGGTGTTCACCTCGGACAACGGCGGCCTCGGCGGTTATCGAAAAGCTGGCGTGGACGGCGGCCAAGAGATCACCGAGCAGTCGCCGCTGCGCAGCGGCAAGGGCTCGCTCCACGAGGGCGGCGTCCGGGTGCCGTTTATCGTGCGTTGGGACGGCCGCGTCGCGGCTGGCGGCGTCGACGCGACCCCGCTGCAGCTGTTTGACCTGTACCCGACCTTGGTCGCCATCGGCGGCGGCGAGCTACCTGCAGGTCACGTCGTCGACGGCGTCGACCTGTCTGCTCGCATCTTGTCTGGTGCTCAGGAGGTGGCCCCGCGCCCGCTGTTCTGGCACTTCCCAGGCTACCTCGAGGCGAGCAGCAAGAAGGGCTCGTGGCGGACGACGCCGGTGGCCACGGTTCGCGACGGCGCCCTCAAGGCGATGTTCTGGTTTGAGACGCGCAGCTGGTCGCTCTACGACCTCGCCGAGGACCTCAACGAGGCGCGTGACCTCGCCGGTGAGCGACCGGATGAGCTGCGGCGTCTGGCGAGCTCCTTGCGAGCTTGGCTCGCGCGGACGCAGGCGCCGATGCCTCGCGAGAAAGGCGGCGACGCGGTCGCGCTCCCGACGTTGCCTGAGTAGCGCTGTCACGGTGGCGGCGCGCGCCGTTCCGCTTCCGCCAGGCCTCGTGAGGTCGGCGAGGTCGTCGTCGCCCGCAGGCTGTCGAGGACCTCGCCGCGGAGCGATCGTTAGCGGTCGCCGCCGCGCTTGGGCGCGCGGCGCCTGCGCGCACCTTCGGCCTTCTCCTTGCCGCCTGCCTTCTCTTGGCCCATCTCCTTGCGGAAGGCCTCCCAGCGCTGCTTGGCTTGTTCTTTGGTCATCATGCCGCGCTCAACGGCTTGGTCGAGGCGCGCGCGCATGGCCTCCGGGTCGACCTTGCGCTTCGCGCCGGCCTTCCGCTTGTCGCCTCGCTTCTTGGCCGCGGGAGCCTTGCGCTTCGCGCCTTTCTTCGCGTCCGCGCCGGCCTTCTTGGACTCGTTCATTTCCCACTCGCGGTACTTTTGCTTGGCCTGCTCTTGGGTCATGTCGCCGTTCTTGACGGCTCGCTCGAGGCGCTGCCACCGAGCGTCGTCGCCGCCCTTTGACTTCTTGTCACCCTTTTCGGCGCGCTCCATCTTCTCCGCGATGCCCTTGCGGTGGGCCATGACCTTGCGCTCCATCTCTTCGCGGCTGAGCTTGCCTGCCTCGACCATCTCCGTCAGGTCGCGCACGAGCTGCTCGTGTTCCGCCCGCATCTTCGCCATGTCGCCGCGGTCACCCTGGGCGTCGCCCTGGGCCTTCTTCGCGTACTCTTGGATCGCGGCGATCCGCTCCCGGGCGGCCTTGCGCGCCTCCTCAGGTGACATATCTCCGGCTTCGACGGCCTCGCGCATGCGGCGCTTCACCGCTTCTATCCGCTGTTCGATGCGCTTGTCTTGTTGCTGCGGTTGCGCAGCTCCGGCTCGCTTTTGGATCGCGGCGACGCGCTCACGGATGGCTTTGCCGGCCTCTTCCCGCGTCATCTCGCCAGCCTCGACCAGCTCGCGGACGCGGCGGCGCGTATCGTCGATCATCTTTTGGACGTCAGGTGAGACGTCGCGGCGCTTGTCGGCGTTCTTGTTGTTCTTCTTGTTCTTGTCGCCGCGGCTGCGGGACTGCTTCAGCATCCTGAGGACGGAGTCCATCTGCTCTTGGCTCATCTCGCCGTTCTTGACGGCGCGCTCGAGACGCTCGGAGACCGCGCGCACGTCAGGGTTTTGAGCGTAGGCGGCGCCGAGCGGCAGCAGCAGCGCTGCGAATGCAGTCGCCGCCATTTGCAGTAGCCGCGAACTGGTCTGTCGAGGGGTGTTCGAAACGATCATCTCAATTCTCATTCTCAGGGAGCCGCCGCTGTTGATCTCGCTCGCCATCGCCGGCGGGCGGAGCCCCGGCGTGGTGAGGAACTCGACCGCTCTCAGCAGCGAGTTCGTTTAGGAGTGACTAGGTCTATGTAACGTGCGTATGGCCAGCGCGTCACAGCCGACCTTGTCATTTTTGTGGATGTCCCGCCGCGCAAATCAGGCGATGGGGCTCCACCATAAGTGGGCGCCGGCCAGTCATTCGACCCAGCGTATGCAGCGCCCGCGACGGGTCCTCCTGTCGCGGGCTGCCGGCCTCAGCGTGGGTCCCGGCCTCCCGCGGGCTTGGGCGCAGGCGCGCTCATCGGCGCCTGTTCTGCGCCCTGGAGGAGGCCCGCCTCGACGGCCTCGCGGTAGCTGGGCGCGTGCGGGATCTTCTCTGCCTCGCGCTCATGGTAGGGCACGCCGCGCTGCATCCACTCCGGCGCTGGCGCGCCCTTGAGGTGGTGGTGGAAGAACTCCGCCATCCGGCGGGTCCAGTCGCGCTGGTTCTGGCGCTTGCGCAGGCCGTGGTCCTCCCCGTTGTAGTTGGCGAGGTAGGCCTCCTTGCCCAGTCGACGCATCGCGACGAAGAACTCGATGCCTTGGTACCACGGGACCGCGCCGTCCTTGTCGTTGTGCAGGATCATCACCGGCGTGTTGGCCTTGTCGAGATGGAACAGCGGCGAGTTCTCCCAGTACTGCATCGGCCGCTCCCAGATGGTGCCGCCGATGCGCGACTGCGTCTTCTCGTACTGGAATTGACGCGACATGCCTGAGCCCCAGCGGATGCCGCCATAAGCCGAGAACATGTTGACCACCGGCGCGCCCGACTCGGCGGCCGCGAAGATGTCGGTGCGCGTGATCAAGTGGGCGGTCTGGTAGCCACCCCAAGAGTGACCGGCGACGCCGATCGCGTCTTGATCGACGAAGCCCTTTGCGATCAGGCTCTGCACGCCTGAGACCACGCACTTCTCGCATGACTCGCCCGGGTAGCCGTCGCGGTAGACGATGTCCGGCACAAACCAGAGGTAGCCGTTGCTGACGTAGTAAGCAGCGTTCGGCGAGGTGCCGACGTTGGGCGACACGAAGCTGTGGATGCGGTTGCTGCTCTTCTCGTAGAAGTAGACCATCATCGGGTACTTCTTCTCTGGGTCGAAGCCGTCGGGCTTGACCAAGTAACCCTTCAACTCCGTGCCGTCGTCGGAGCGCCAGTGCACCAGCTCGGCGTCGCCCCAGCGCACGTCGCGGCGCATCGGGCAGCCGTCGGTCAGCTTCTTCGCGTCGCCAAAAGCGAGGTCGGAGGTCCAGACGTCGGGGAACTGTTCATAGCGGCTGAACGTCATGAACAGGCGGTCGGCGTCCTTGGGGCGCGACACGCCGCTGACGCGCGCGTCCTTCATCACGATCTTCTTCGGCTTGCCGACGCCGTTGATGGTGTCGGTGTAGTAGCCCGTCGCGTAGGTGTTGGTGTTGGTCGCCGTGAGCACGAGCTCGTTCTCGAGCCAGCGCCGCTCTTCGTTGTCGTCGCGGTCTGCGTCGGGGCGCAGGTCGAGGCTGCTGCGGCGGAACGTGATGCCGCTGGCGCGGCCGAGGCCGTCGGTGACGCAGCGGAACTTACCTGTCTCTGGATTGATGGCCCAGATGTCGAACTCATCGTTGATCAAGACCTCCGCGTCGTTCTCGGTCCAGCCAGCGACGCCGTGGGCGCGGTGCGGCTCCGGGCGGTCATCTTGCTCGCGGTCGAACGCCGTCGGGATCTCGGACGTCAGGTTGCGCGACGTGCCCTTGTGCACGTCGTAGCAGTGCCAGTCGTATTCGCGGTGATCAAACCAGACGACGTAGTTGCCGCCGGTTGAGCGGCTGGCGCTGCCGCGCAGCTCCTCGACGATCTTGGTGCGGCTGCCGTCGACGGTGTTGACGACGTAGTGGTCGCTGTAGCGGCCGTCCCACGTGACCATCATCTCGTAGGGCTTGGAGTCGCTCATCAGCGCCCGCGAGCCATCGTCCGTGAGCAGCGAGACGCGCGGGTTGTTCGGCGTGCCGAGCACGACCGCGCGGTCGACGTCGATGTGATACGCGGCCGTCAACGACGCCTTGCGCGGGTCGCTGCGCTTGGCCTGCATGGTCTGAAGCAGGCCGTCTTGGTAGTGCCATAGGTCGAGCTTGACCTCGTCTTCGCTGAGGATCTTCGGCAGGTCCTCGAGCTTGGGCTGGCGCAGGCTGAACATCAGCACCGACCCGTCGCGCGAGAAGTTCATGCCCGACGAGCTGAGCTTGTGATCAGCGGGGACCCCTTCTGTGTCCTTGGTGAGGACCCTGCGCGCGGGCTTCTCGCTGAAGCTCCAAAGGTAGGCCTCGCGCTCGGTCTCCTTCTCACCGAAGGTGCGCAGGTCGCTGGTGAACGCGAGCTGCTTGTTCGCTTCGTCGGTCGTCATGCCCGACACGTTGCTGTAGCCATCAAGCAGTTGAACCGTGGCGCCGCTGGACAGCTCGCGCGCGAACAACCCCTGCTTGACGCCCTCTTGGTCCTTCTTGGTGCCGATGACGTAGTAGAGCCACTTGTCGTCGGCGAGCGTGCCGTAGCTGCGGACGTTCTCGATGACCTCGTCCTTGCCTGTCGCGAGGTCGCGGATCGTCAGCTTGGTGCCGTCGGCGCGCTTGCCGCCCGACGACGAGCCCTCGCGGGCGCCGCCGTCGCCGCCGCGCCCAGCGCGCCCGCGCATGCCGCCGCCGCCGCGCCTGCCGCTCTGGCCGCGCGCGCCGCGCCCTGAGCCGCCTCGGCGGCCGCGCCGCGCCCGCGGGGGCTCAGCGGCTGGCTCTTCGCTCTTGGCCTCTTTGGCCTTCTCGGCTGCCTTCTCGCCGCCGCCTTCCTCGGCTTTCTTGTTCTCTTCCTTCTTCTCGTCTGGCTTCTTCTCTTCCTTCTTCGGCTCTGGCTTCTCGAAGTGGACGAGCATTAGGTCGCTGTCGTCGACGAGCCGGTAGCCCTTGACGTTCTCCAGCTTGACGATTTCGCCCGTCTCGAGGTCTAGGACGTGCACGCGCTTAGTCAGCGCCTTCGCCTCTTTCTCGGCGGCTTCCTCGGCTTCGTTCTTCTCCGACTTCTTCTCGGTCGGCTTCTTCTCCTCCTTCTCCTCGGGCTCCGGCAGACCCAGGAAGCTGCGGACCTCTGACAGCGACGCGCCGCGCTGCTCCATCATCCGGCGGGCCATGTTCTCGCTCATGCCTCGCTCGGCGATGGCTTCCTTGATGTCCGGCGGCAGCTCTTCCGACGTCTCGGCTTCGCCGTTCTCCTTCTCTTCCTTCTTCTCGTGCAGCTTCTCGAGCTTCTTGCGCCGCTCTTCTTCCGAGGACTTGCCGATCTTATAGAAGGCGAGCTTGTTGTCGTTGGAGAACGACACGCTCGTGCCGAGCGGGACCTCATACGTCTTGTCGCCGTCGACCTGTTGGATGTAGAGGGTGCCGTCGCCGACGCGCGGGTTGATCGCGTAGGCCATCCACTTGCCGTTGTCGCTGTAGGTCGTGCTGCGCAGCGACGTCCACTGATGGTAGTCGTCGTGCGTGACCGCGCGCTTGGTTGCTTGGGCGAGGAGGGAGTCGGTGGTGGCGAGCGGCGCGAGCAGCGCAGCGCAAGCCAGCGTCGAACGGAGAGCGCCTCGGCGGAGGGACTTCGTCATGATCTACTGTGGGGGAGGGAGGTTGGGAGGGCCTAACAAGGTAGCGCCTGATCGCGCGCAAGGCTCACGCGGCACGCACCTAGAAGGTAACGACCGCTGGTTTCCAGCGGATATGGCGTGGCCGGATCTGTCCTCGCAGGTTGGTACGCCCGGCAGGATTCGAACCTGCGACCTCCGCTTTAGGAAAGCGATGCTCTATCCAGCTGAGCTACGGGCGCTCGGCTGGGCATCCTAGCGGGGCCTCGGCGACTTCCTAGCCTCGGCTTTCCGGGCGGATAGCGGCGGCGGTCAGGCATTCGGCTTGCGCCTCGCCCTGAGCCCTCGTGTACTCGGGCATGCGCCGATGACGGCGTTGACCGCTAACCTATCGCACCATGAGAGAGTTCCCGATCCACCTGTTTTTGAGCGGCGCTTTGTTCGCCGCCTTCGCTGCCGCACAAGACAAGCCGTCGCAGCCTGACGGCTACCGCTTCACGGTGATCAGCGACACGCTTGAGACGCCCGTGCCCAATCAGCAGCGGGCCGGCACCTGCTGGAGCTACGCGTCTGGCGGAATGGTCGAGGCAGAGATGCTCCGCATGGGCAAGCCGCCGGTGGACCTCTCGGAGATGTATGTCGTGCGAATGAGCTACGAGGAGAAGGCCAAGCGGTACGTCCGCATGCACGGCAGCTGCCACTTCACCGGCGGCGGCGCGCTCAACGACTCGTTCGACGTGCTCGGCAAGTACGGCGCGATGCCGGAGAGCGCGTACGCGGGGCTCAACTACGGCACCGACGTGCACACGCACGGCGAGCTCGACGAGGTGCTTAAGACCTATCTCGACGGCGTCATCAAGAACAAGAACAAGAAGCTATCGACCGCGTGGTTCCGCGGCTTTCAGGCGATCTTGGACGCGTACTTGGGCCCGGTCCCGGCGTCGTTCGAGTTCAAGGGACGTAACTACACGCCGCGTAAGTTCGCCGACGAGGTCGTCGGCGTGAACCCCGCCGACTACGTCTTCTTCAGCTCGTTCACGCATCACCCCTTCTACGAGCAGTTCGTGCTGGAGGTCCCCGACAACTGGACCTGGGCGAGCTTCTGGAACGTGCCGCTAGCGGAGATGGCCGACATGATCGAGGGGTCGGTTAAGGCGGGCTATTCGGTCTGTTGGGCGAGCGACGTCAGCGAGCGCGGCTTCGCGAGCCAGAAGGGCGTCGCGGTCGTGCCGCAGAACGACATCGCAGAGATGGCGGGGACCGAGCGGCTCAAGTGGGAGAAGATGGACCCGGCCGAGCTCAGCCGGATGCTCTATAGCTTTGACCGCCCGATGCCAGAGAAGGTCATCACGCAGGAGATGCGGCAGCTAGCGTTCGACAACTATGAGACCACCGATGACCACGCGATGGTGATCACGGGGCTCGCCAAGGACCAGGACGGCACGCCGTACTTCCTCGTGAAGAACTCGTGGGGCAGCTACAACAAGCTCGACGGCCACTTCTACGCCTCGCGCGCGTTCGTCCAGTACAAGACGCTCAGCTGGGGCGTGCATAAGGACGTTGTGCCAGAGGCGCTGCGCGAGCGGCTGGGGATCAACTAGCGCGCGCTCTCCCATGATCTCCCCGTCGGGTGACATCGACGAGGCCGCCGGCGCCGCGCGCCGCGGCGGCCTCCAGCCTCTGGCGAGGCCAATGATGAAGATCTGAATCAGGCTGGAAGCTGAGCCGCCGACGTGCTGCTGTTGGAGGCATGCTAGATCTGAAGTGTTGGACAATCGTGATGTTGTTCGTCGCGTGTGCTGGACCTGCTGGCGTCCCCGGCGACGTGCCTGTTCCAGCGACGGCTTCGCCAGATCGCATCGTCTTGACGTGGGTCGACGCCGCTGACACGACACAGGCCGTGACTTGGCGTACGGACGGCTCTGGCGCGGCCGCGGTTGGCGAGGTCGCGTTGGCTACTGGCGGGCCAGCGTTCGCCAAGCAGGCTGTTCGGTTCGACGCTGACAGCGAGCGGCTCGACGACGCGAGCTTCCACACCGTGACCTTCTCCGGGCTGAGGCAGGGCTCGATGTACTGCTACCGGGTAGGGGATGGTAAGCACTGGAGCGAGTGGAGCCACTTCACGACCGCGTCGTCGGAGGCTGCGCCGTTCTCGTTCCTCTACTTTGGGGACGCACAAAACGACTTGAAGTCGCACTGGTCGCGGGTTGTCCGCGAGGGCTTCAAGGAGGCGCCGCGCGCGGCGTTCATTATCCACGCCGGGGACCTCGTGAACCGCGGTGAAGCCGACGGAGAATGGGCCGAGTGGTTTTACAGCGCGGGCTGGATCTTGCGGACCATGCCGTCGCTCGCGACGCCCGGAAATCACGAGTACGGCTTCGAGGACCGCAAGCTGACGAAGTATTGGCGCCCGCAGTTCGCGTTCCCCTTGAACGGCCCCGAGGGCTACGAGGAGACGGTCTACTCGTTCGAGTACCAGGGGACGCTGTTTGTCTCGCTTGACACGAACCGCGCGCTTGAGCCGCAGGTCGCTTGGCTGGACGACGTGATCAAGGCGAGCGACGCCAAGTGGCGCGTAGTGATGATGCACCACCCTGTCTTCGGGACAGCCGCGAAGCGGGACAGCCCGCAGCGCCGCGCGACGCTGCAGCCCGCGTTCGACCGCAACAGCATCGACCTCGTCTTGCAGGGCCATGATCACACCTACAGCCGGACCGGGAGGATGCGCCACGTTCACGACGGCGGCGCTGAGCACGTCCATGAAGAGCAGAACGTGCCGACAGGTCTGCGCGCGCGTGATGATCAGACCGGCACGGTCTATGTGGTCTCCGTTAGCGGGCCGAAGATGTATGGCCTCGTGCGGCAGCCGTTCATGGTGAAGGCCGCGCAGAACACCCAGCTCTATCAGGTGGTGTCCATCGACGGCGACGACCTGACGTATTCGGCGTATAATGCGACCGGTGAGTTGTTTGACCGCTTTGTCCTGCGTCGGCAACCCGGTGCGCCGAACAAACTGATCGAGAAGCTGCCGTAGCGGCCGGGCACGTTGCCAGCGCGGCCGCGATCGGATGCAATCTTAGGATGCCGTTGTTGGCCACGCTCGTCCGGATGTCGCTGCCCGCTGCGCTCGTGGGCGTGGCGCTGGGTCAGGGACGACATTGGGCGTTCGAGCGGCTGCCTTCTAGCGTGGCGCTCCCGTCTGCTAGAGATTTGAGCTGGTGCCGCAACGGCATCGACCGGTTCGTGCTCGCGCGGCTCGAGCGAGAAGGGCTGACGCCCGCGCTGCCGCTTGACGCAGCGGCTTATCTGCGCCGCGTCAGCTTGTCGACGACTGGGCTCCCGCCGAATAGCGCGCAGCTCGACCGCGCTGGCCACGGCGAGGTCGAGGCGCTGATCGACGAGTTGCTCGCCTCGCCGCGTTACGCCGAGCGCATGGCGAGCGAGTGGTTAGACGTCGCGCGGTACGCCGACACGTACGGTTATCAGGCTGACGTTGACCGGCCGATGTGGCCTTGGCGCGATTGGGTGTTGCGGGCCTTCCGTGACAACCTGCCCTTTGATCAGTTTATGGCTTGGCAGGTCGCCGGGGACCTGCTCCCCGACGCCACCCGCGACCAGCAGCTGGCGACGGCGTTTCAGCGTCTACACCGGCAGACGAACGAGGGCGGCAGCGTCGAAGAAGAGATGCGTCAGGAGTATGTCGCGGACCGCACCCACACGTTCGCGACAGCCTTCTTGGGCATGACGATGGAGTGCGCGCGCTGCCACGACCACAAGTTCGACCCGGTTAGCCAGCGGGAGTACTATGAGCTGTCGGCGTTTTTCGACAACGTCGATGAGTCGGGCCTCTATTCGCACTTCACGCGCGCGACGCCGACGCCCGCGATGTCGCTGCCGACGGCGCAGCAGGAGCAGCAAGAGCGCGACGCACGCGCAGCGGTGGCCGAACGCGAGCGAGAGCTTAGGGCGTTGCGCGCTTCGTTGACTTCGGCGCAGCTTGAGGCAGCGCCGATCGACCAAGCCGGCCCGATCGATCCGGTCGCCGTGTTTTCGTTCGACGCTCTAGACCAGGGCAAGCTTTCGAACGCCGTCAACGCGGAGCTGCCCGGCAACGTGGGGGACGGGCCGGCGTTCGTGGACGGCAAGGTCGGCAAGGCGCTCCGCTTCGACGGTGAAGACTGGGCTAAGCTGCCGAAGGTCGCTGACTTCGACCGGCACCAGCCGTTCTCGCTGGCCTTCTGGTTGCGGGTGCCCGAGGCCTACGACCGCGCGGTCGTCGTGCACCGCTCGAAGTCGTGGACCGACGCCGGCAGCCGCGGCTACGAGCTGCTGGTCGAGGACGGCTGCCTGAGCTTCGCGCTGGTGCACTTCTGGCCCGGCAACGCGATCCGGATCCGGACCGAGCAGCCCTTCCCGGTCGGTCGGTGGGCGCACGTTACGCTGACCTACGACGGCAGCAGCCGGGCCGGCGGCCAGGTGATCTACGTTGACGGGGCGCGCGCGGCGGCGGCGGTGGTGCGTGACTGCTTGACGCGGACGATCCAGGGCGGCGGCGCCGACGCCTTGACGTTCGCGCAGCGTTTCCGCGACAAGGGCCTCAAGGGCGGCGCCGTCGATGAGCTGCACGTCTTCGCGCGTGAGTTGACCAAGCCGGAGGTCGCCCACCTCGCGGGCGCGCGCGTTCAGGCCACCGAGGCCGACGCGCGCGACCGGCTGCTTCGCGCCCACAGCGAAGACGGCGAGGCGAAGCTGGCGGCGCTCGCCGCGGCGCGGCGCGCGCTCGGCAAGGTGCAGGACGGCCAGCGTGAGATCATGGTGATGCGCGAGATGCCTGGGCGCCGCGCTACCTACGTCCGGCCTCGCGGCAGCTACCTGATGGAGGGAGAGCGCGTGGAGCCCGGCACGCCGGCCTGTCTCCCGCCGCTTCCCGAGGACGGCAGGCGGGACCGTCGGATGCTCGCGCGTTGGCTCGTCGACCCTGATCACCCGCTGACCGCGAGGGTCGCGGTCAATCGGGTCTGGCAGATGCACTTTGGCAGCGGCCTGGTGGCCACTAGCGAGGACTTCGGACTGCAAGGCACGCAGCCGACGCATCCGCAGCTGCTCGATTGGCTGGCCCGTTGGTTCATCGACTCTGGCTGGGACCTCAAGGCGCTGCACAAGCTGATCGTGACCTCGGCGACGTTCTGGCAGAGCTCTGTCGCGGACCAGGAGCTTCGTGCGCGTGATCCTCACAACGCGCTGCTGGCGCGCGGCCCGCGTTACCAGCTGTCCGCAGAGGCGCTGCGCGACCAAGTGCTCTGGGCGTCAGGCATGCTCAAGGAGCGCTTCGGCGGCGCGCCGGTCCGGCCATATCAACCCGACGGGCTGTGGCGCGAGAAGAGCGGCGGGACCTACCAGCCTAGTAAAGGTGACGACCTCTACCGCCGGAGCCTCTACACCTACTGGAAGCGCACGTCGCCGCCGCCGGCGATGATGCTGCTCGACGCGAGCAAGCGCGACGTCTGCGTGATGCGGCGCCAGCGCACTTCGACGCCGCTGCAGGCGTTGGTGATGCTCAACGATCCGCAGTTCGTGGAGCCGGCGCGCGTCTGGGCCGAGCAGCTGGTGGCGGACGGCGGCGCGGACGCCGCGCGCTTGTCTTCGGCTTTCCGCAGGCTAGCTAGTCGACGCCCGACAGCGCGCGAGCAAGAGATCCTTTCCGCGGCGTTGGCCGAGCAGCGCGCGGCTTACCGCGCCGCGCCGGCCGCGGCTGCTGACTTGGCGAAGGTTGGCAGCCACCCGCAGGCTCCCGACCTGGACCGCGTCGAGGTCGCGGCGTGGACCATGGTCCTCAGCGCGATCATGAACTTTGACGAGGTGGTGAGGCTGCGATGAGCGATCCCATTACGCGCAGGAGCCTGTTCGGCCGAGGCGCTGCGAGCGTCGGCTCGCTCGCGCTCGCGCACCTGGTCGGCGATGAAGACCGGCCAAAGCCGCACTTCGCGCCCAAGGCCAAGCGGCTCGTCTATCTTTTCCAGAGCGGCGGCCCGTCACAGCTGGAGACCTTCGACTACAAGCCGGTCCTCCAGCAGCGCAACGGCGAAGAGCTGCCGGACTCTGTTCGGCAGGGGCAGCGCCTGACGGCCATGTCCGGCAATCAGGCGACCTTGCCGCTCGCCGGCGCTCAGTTTCAGTTCGCGCGTCACGGTGAGAGCCAGCAGTGGGTCAGCGAGCTGTTGCCGCACACGGCGCGGATCGTCGATGACCTGACGATCGTTAAGTCGATGCGCACCGAGGCGATCAACCATGACCCGGCGATCACCTTCTTGCAGACCGGCTCGCAGATCGCGGGGCGCCCCTCGATCGGCGCGTGGCTGAGCTACGGCCTCGGCGCGACCAACCAAGACCTGCCCGCCTTCTGCGTGCTCGTGACGAAGAACAAGGGCGGCCAGCCGCTGTACGCGCGGCTCTGGGGGAGCGGCTTCCTGCCGTCGTCGCATCAGGGCGTACAGTTCCGCGCCGGCAAGGACCGCGTGCTCTATCTCGATGACCCCGCGGGCGTCGACACGACGACACGTCGCCGGATGTTGGATCGGCTGCGTGACCTGCACGAGGCGGCCTATGAGCGAGACGTCGACCCGGCCGTGCGCGCGCGGATTGACCAATATGAGCTGGCCTTCCGAATGCAGATGTCGGTGCCCGAGGTGACGGACCTCTCGGACGAGCCGGACTGGGTGTTTGACCACTACGGCGAAGACGCGCGGCAGCCCGGCACGTTCGCGGCCAACTGCCTGATGGCGCGGCGGCTGCTCGAGCGCGGCGTGCGCTGCGTGCAGCTGTTCCATCAGGGTTGGGACCAGCACGGCGGCCTGCCCGGCGGCATCCGGCGTCAGTGTAAAGAGACCGACCAGGCGAGCGCCGCGCTGGTCCAGGACCTCAAGGCCCGCGGGCTGCTCGACGACACGCTGGTGGTCTGGGGCGGCGAGTTCGGCAGGACCAGCTACTCGCAGGGCAAGCTGACGAGCAACAACTACGGCCGCGACCATCACCCTCGCTGCTTCTCGATGTGGATGGCCGGCGGCGGCCTGCGGCCGGGCTACTCCCACGGGCAGACCTGTGAGCTCGGCTACAACATCGCCGAGGACCCGGTCCACGTGCACGACCTGCACGCGACGCTGCTGCACCTGCTCGGCGTCGACCACGAGCGGTTGACGTATTTTTACCAGGGCCGCGACTTTCGCCTGACGGACGTGCACGGCAAGGTCGTGCGACCGCTGCTGGCGTGACGCCGTGGGGTTAAACGACGGCGTGGCCTAGCGAGCGGTGACTTCGCCCGCACGAACCGGTCGGCAAGGTCGGTCGCGCAGGCGCTCATCAGAGCAGCGGTCGAGACTGGGCACGGCGCATCCATAGCAGATGCACCGCCGAGCGCTCGGCGGTCACCCTGAGAGCGCTAGCTCGGGTCCGATTTCCGCGCCGCCGCACGCGCGGAGGTTCGAGGTGGATGACGGAATGGCGCCATGATCGGCTACGTTGACCACGTCATGCGATTACTGATTGTCGTCATTTCTCTCGCCCTGTCTGCGTCGCTCACGGCGACCTTCGCCTCAGCCCAAGATTCTGGGCCTGCGCTGGGATCCTCCGCCGCGCAAGAAAAGCAAGAGCCGGAGCAGGTCGCCTTGCTGCGCCCCTCGGGTGCATACGCCGACCTCGCGGAGTCAGGCTTTGACCCGACCAGCTTGCTGACCGGCGGCGGCGGCGGCCAACCGAAGCCGTTCTTCGCGCTGCTGGACATGATCCTCGACCTCACCGTGCAGCCCGGCGACAACGTGCTGCTCGACCTGTCGGCGGGCTTCGGCCTCAACCTCGCGCAGCAGCGCGAGGTCGAGCGGGCGATCGCGCAGGTGCACAAAGCTGGCAAGCACATCACCTGTTACCTCGAGAACGCAGGCATCGGCGCCTACCAGGTGGCCGCGCAGTGTGACCGCGTGTTGCTCGCGGACATGGGCGGCGTCGATCTGCGCTCGTCGGCGATGAACGTGATGCACTTCAAGGACGCCCTCGACCTCGCCGGGGTGCAGGTCGAGGTGACCCGCGTCGGCGAGTTCAAAGGCGCGGTTGAGCCCTACATGCTGCCGACGATGTCGAGCCATCTGCGCGAGCACTATCGCGCGATGCTGTCCTCGATGAACGGCGACGTCGTGCGGCGCATCGCCGCAGGTCGCAACCTCTCTGCAGAGAAGGTGAGGGAGCTGCAAGAGCAGCGGATGTTCACCGCGAGAGAGGCCCTCGGCGCGGGCCTCGTCGACCAACTGGTGCCGTGGGAGGGCGCTGAGCGCGCGCTCGCGACGGTGCGCGGCGACCACGACTTCAAGCTCAAGGACGTCGGCCCGCGTAAGAAGAAGAGGAAGAGTCGAGACTTCATGTCGCTCTTGTCCGGCATGATGAATCCGAAGAAGGAAGAGGAGATCGAGGACCCGGAGATCGTGGTGATGCACCTCTCGGGCCAAATCGTCGACGGCAACTCTGCGTCCGCCGGCAGCATGGTGAGCGGGCCCACGGTGAAGCTCCTCGACAAGCTCGCGGACAACGAGCTGGTCAAGGGTGTCGTGCTCCGGATCAACTCTCCGGGGGGATCGGCGACGGCGAGCGAGGCGATCCGTCTCGCGATCGCCCGCCTCGCGAAGAAGAAGCCGGTGGTGTTCTCGATGGGCGAGATGGCGGCGTCAGGCGGCTACTGGATCACGGCGATCGGTGAGCCGATCCTGGCTGAGGTCGGCACGATCACAGGGTCCATCGGCGTGTTTGGGATGCGCTTTCAGCCAGGCGCGTTGATGCGGCGCGTGGGCATCCACAGCGAGATCGTCAGCATCGACGACGGCCCCCAGATGGACGCGATGGATCGTCCCTGGACGCCGCAGGCCCGCGCGAAGATCCAGAGCGGCGTCGACGAGGTCTACGACCGGTTCCTGCAGTTGGTGGCAGAGTCGCGCGGCAAGACCCCTGAGCAGGTCAACGCGGTCGCTGGCGGCCGCGTCTGGTCCGGCGAGCAGGCGATCGAGAACGGCCTCGTCGATGAAATCGGCGGCATCGACAAGGCCGTCGCGATGATCCTGAGCCGAGCGGGCATCAAGAACGGCCTCGAGGATGTCGAGGTCCGTCACATGCCGCAGCCCGGCAACTTCGCGGACGCGTTCTTGGGGCAGCTGTTCGACGCCAAGCTGCAGACGACCGACGGTGGCTTGCTCGAGACGTTGATTGCGCGCTGTGGTCCATTCGGCGAGGTCGTCGCCGTAATCCGCGAGGCGTTGACCAGCGACGGTAAAGCGCGCATCTACGCGTTGATGCCTGCAGGCTTGCGAGTCCGTTAGGTGGAGACCGTGAGCGGCTCATCGTCGAGCCGCTCGCGCATCTTGTCCATGACGGTCAGGGCTTGCTCTCGCGCGGTGTGACGCCAGTCGAGCACGATGTCGGCGGTGTCGCGCGCAGGCTCGACGAATTGCTCGTGCATGGGGCGGACCGTCTCGAAGTATTGCTTGATCACCGACTCCGCGGTGCGTCCGCGCTCGTTGATGTCACGCCGCAGGCGACGCAGCGCGCGCACGTCGGCTGGTGCGTCGACGAAGACGCGCAGGTCGAACGAGCGCCGGAGCTCAGTGACAGCTAGGAGCAAGATCCCCTCACAGATCACGACTGGGCGCGGTTGGATTCGCTCGGTGTCGGTCGCGCGCGTGTGGGTCTTGAAGTCGTAGACGGGCCGCGCGATCGAGCTGCCGTGGATGAGCGTGCGGACGTGGCGCGCCATCAACTCGCTCTCGAGGCTGTCGGGGTGGTCAAAGTTGGCTCGCTGTCGCAGCTGCATCGGCTGGCCGCTGAGGTCGCGGTAGTAGCTGTCGTGGTCGAGGACACAGCATCGTTCGGGACCGAGAGTCTCGACGAGGGCGCTAGTCAGCGACGTCTTGCCGCTGCCGGATCCTCCCGATATTCCGATCGCGAACGGCTTGCTGGGCATGCGTGGAAAGTAGCCAACATTGGGCGCTAGCGGTGCACCGAACCCACTTCGTTTCTTCGGATGGCAGGGGTTGAGCTTGTCGCCCGCGACGGCTTACTGTCCGGCCTATTGACGTCGCGCGGGCCGCGGCGCGATGCCGATCACTTGAGCTACGATTCAACGAACGTCTTCGCTCGCATCTTGCGCGGGGAGATCCCTGCTGACGTCTTGCACGACGATGAGCATTGCCTCGCGTTCCGTGACGTCGCGCCGCAGGCCCCGACGCACTTCTTGGTGATCCCTAAGCGTGAGATCGCTACCCTAAGCGACGCGAACCCAGAGGACGCAGCCGTGCTGGGGCATCTGTTGGTGACCGCGGCCAAGGTCGCTCGTGACCTCGGCGTCGATGAAGGTGGCTCGAGGATCGTGATCAATAATGGCGCCGGTGCTGGGCAGACGGTCTTCCACCTTCACGTGCATGTGCTAGCGGGTCGACCGCTGAATTGGCCCCCTGGGTAATCGGTGATTCTTGAGGCTGGACATGACCGCGGGACCGCGGCCCTGCCCAGGCCATCTGCCATGAGCGAACGAAACGATATTCACGGAGAGCCACGAGAGCCCGAGGTGATGTTCTTGCCGTTGGCTGCGGCGCCGGGTCAAGCCTGGGGGGCGATCGACGCGGGGGTGGTCTCGCGCCGCATCCCTGACTTCGTGCATCAGATGCTCAATCAAGGCCAGGCGTGGCCGACGGCGATGCTCGAGCTTCAGTCAGCCTCCGAAGACGGCCCGATCACCTGGGTGCAGCTCGAGGCGCCGCCGGATCGAGAAGAGGCCTTTGAGTTGATGCCGCCGCAACTTTCTGTGCGCGCGGTCGTCGCCGGTGAGATCGAGCCAGTCGATCGTGGGCTTCAGCTCGAGCTTCATGTCTTCCGCGGCGACGAAGACGACGCGTTCGTCACTGAGAAGATGGGGGTGGTGCTGTCGCGCCGTGACCCGGTCTCAGGCTTGATGAAGCTCGTGCGCCGCCTCGCTCGCTTGCTGGCGATCCCTTTTCACGAACCGCCGGCCGGTTTGCTGACCGACAAGGGGGCTGCCTTCATGCCGTTCTTACGCGGCCTTGATAACGCGATGCTGCTCAGCGGTGATTTAGAGATCGCGGTGCCAGAAGATCGCGGCGGGTTGATCCAGCCGTTCGCCGAGGCCATTGAGCGCGACCCTTCGTTTGGGCTCGCCCTGCGCATCGCAAACGCGACGGCCTCCCTCGCGTTACACGGCGATCGCATCGACCATGACAGCGTCCGGAAGTTCTTGGACCGCTGCTACACGGCCCACCCTTTTGACGGCGAGGCCTGCGTCGCGGTGGCGGAGCAACTCAGCGAGATGGGGGACGAGGCCCGCGCGTTCGCGTGGCTTGAGTACGCGACGGAGCTAGATCCGCCGCCATCGCGCGGCCTCGAGAGCCTCGGCATCCTCAAGGTGCGTCGCGGTGAGCCGGCTGCCGCCCGCGGCCTCTGGGAGAAGGGGCTTTCGGTGGATGGTCACCCTGATTTCTTTTCGCACCTCGCCCAATTGAGCTTCGCAGAGCGAGACGCCGCGAGCGCCTGGAGCCTCGTCGAGCGGGGTCTTCACCGGCTCCGCGAGCGCACGCTGCGCGCGGCTGAGTGGAGTGACGCCGAGCGAGGGGCGGGCGTGCTGCTGGAGTGCTTGCAGGTGCACCTGGTCGATCGCATCGCCCCGCCGCGGCTGGCTGAAGCGCTGCTCGGGTTGCGGGGTTTGCTGGCTGGCGATGACCAGGTCGTGCTTGGGCTTTGCTTGTTCTCGGTCGGCAAGCGCCGCGAAGCCCGCGCGGAGTTAGCCTCGGGGATGCCTGGGATGCGCGACCTGTCCGTGCGCGATCGTGCTGTCCGCGCGATGTTGCAGATCGACGTCGCGGACTTCGAGGCGCGGTTCGCGAGGACTTCAGACCGCAGCCTTCGCGGCCGCAACCCCGCGCAGGCGCTCGCTGAGTTCAAGCTCTGGTTAGACCTGCAGCCTGAGTTCTGGCCCGCCTTTTACTACTCGGGCATCGTCAAGCGCCGCCTCGGCGCGTTCGATGAAGCGCTCGATCTTCAAGCCGCTGCGCTCGAGATCGTGCCCGAACAGCCGGACGTTCTCTTCGAGATGGCTGAGCTATTCGCGCGTCGTAAGAACAGCAAGCGCGCGCTGGAGTTGGTCGAGCGCGCGTTGCGGCAGCGCACCGGCGAGGTGCGGCTGCACGAGGCGAAGGCGCGTTACCTGCGCGACCTCGCGCGGATCGACGAAGCGCGCGCAGCGGTCGCAGCAGCGATCACCGCCGGGCTCGACAGCGCGTCCTTGCGGCGGCTGGGCAGAGCGCTGCGCCGATGCTGACGTGCTACTTCGGCGGTGTGGCGAACTGTCGCAGGTCGACGCGGCTGACGCTCTCGCTCGAGAGCAGATGGCTGAGCTTGTTGTCTTCCAGCCAGTCGTAGATCAGATCAATCGGCGTGCACAAGCCCATGTGCGGCACGACTACGGGTCGACCTTTGCCGTGCGTATAAATCTTGGAGAAGACCCCGATCAGTTGATGGGTGTCTGCGCGGTAGATGCCGCCGCCCGAGTTGCCGAAGTAAGTTGGCGCGTTGATCATCCAGTAGTTGGCGCCGTTGAGCTCGTTAGAGAGCGAGCTGACCTCCCCTGTTGACGGGATTGGGTCGTTGCCGAGCGGGCAGCCGACGGCGCACACTGGGTCCCAGACCTGCACTTCATGGCTCTCGTCGCGCGGCAGCACGTTGGCCACGTGTGGCATGATGCGGTCGGTGTCGAGCTTGATCAGTGCGGCGTCGATCCCTGGTTCTTTGGCGACCATCTTGCCCACGACGCAGAGGCGCTCTTCAGGCAGGTAGACGGTGACCTCGAAGCCCTCGCGTCGCGCGCGGGGGGTGTCGGTGAAGATGTTGCGGACGACGTGGTAGGAGGTCAGGGCGTAGGTCTCGATCTTGCCGCCGTGGTCGCTGTTCGGCCCCGAGAAGACGATCGTCCCAGAGCCTACGGTGTCGTCGCCGTTTAGTTGGACGGTCGGGAGTAACATCTGGCGGGTCAACTCGCCGCGGTTTCGATAGATCTTGCTGGCGAGCGTGGCGATTTGTCCGCGCGCCTCGCTGAGCTTTACGGCGGCGCTCGCCTCTTTGGCGCGGACCTCGCTCATGTAGGCATCGACGAGCGCCTTGGTCCGCTCGAAGTCCGTCGCGATTTGGCTGTGGAACAGCTCGGCGTCTTGCTGGGCGCGCTCGAGCTCTCCGGCGATGATCTGGGCGTAGCTGGAGCCGGCCGCGGCGACCCTAAGCCGCTTCTCAAGGGACTCCATCCGCGCCTCTGTTTGTTCGAGCAGCTGTTCGCGCAGCGCCCTCAGCTCGGCTTGGGTCGCGTCCTCGCTGACGGTCGCTTCTTCTAGGCGGTCTTTTAGCGCGTCAATATCTGCTTCCTGCCCCCTGAGGTGGCCGACCTGGTTGTGCAGCGACGCCATCACGGTCAACACCGCGATTCCGCCGAACACCTCGATGATTGTGCGCTTCATCCCTGCTGCTGCTCCCTGTTGCGTTAGGCAGAAACAACTGCCTAACAAGGAGTTCGGAATGGCCTGGGCGGCTTCTAAAGGCAAAAGGCCCGACGTTTCTAGGCGCGGTCGGTCCGCCCGTGGCACCGAGGTTTAGCGCGCAGGTGTGGGCGCGGAATCCTCGCGCTCTCGGCCCCGCGAACGAGGGGCGGAGTCAGCGGCGCCGACCTCAATGCGGCCGCACGTCACCCGTGGTCGCCGGCGATCATGAGGCTTCGCGGCGAGTCCGCGCAGCTACGGGAGCGGGTGAGCTTCGCAGAGCTCTTGGACAACAGTCTGATAGCTGCGCGGGTCTTCGCCTCGCACGATCCCGCTGACGATCTTGGCTGCGACCTCGATCTCGGCCTTGCCGAAGCCGCGCGTAGTGACGGCTGGCGTGCCAAGGCGAAGGCCGGACGTCACCATCGGCGGTCGCGGATCATTTGGCACTGCGTTCTTGTTGACCGCGAGGCCGGCGATGAGGGCGCGCTCTTCTACGTCGGCGCCCGTCACCTCGGTCTCTTGAAGGTCGACGAGGACGATGTGGTTGTCGGTCCCGCCTGAGACGATCTTCAGCCCATCGCTCTCCAGGCAGGCCGCGAGATGCGCGGCGTTGGCTTGCACTTGGAGCTGGTAATCACGGAATGACGGCTGCAGCGCCTCGCCGAAGGCCACCGCCTTACCGGCGATCTGCTGCATGAGGGGGCCGCCTTGCGAGCCTGGGAACACCGCTGAGTTGATCTTCTTCGAGATCTCATCGCTCGCCAAGATCATCCCACCGCGCGGCCCGCGCAGAGTCTTGTGGGTCGTCATCGTCACGACGTCCGCGACGCCCACAGGGCTCGGGATGACGCCGCCAGCGATCAGGCCAGCTGGGTGCGCGATGTCAGCTAAGAGATAGGCGTCGAACTCCTGCGCGATCGCGGCGAACGCCTCATAGTCGATCTTTCGCGCGTATGCGCTGCCGCCTGCGATCAACACGTGCGGGCGGTGCTGCTTGCAGAGATCTCGCACCTCATCCATGTCGATCAAGCCGTTGACGTCGACGCCGTACTGCTTGGGATCGAACAACATGCCGGTGTGGCTCTTGGGGTGGCCGTGGCTGAGGTGCCCGCCGTCCTTGAGCGACATGCCGACGATGCGTCCGTTCGTGCCAGCGAGCGCCATCAGGACAGAGAGGTTGGCCGTGGTGCCGGAGTGGGGCTGCACGTTGGCGGCCTCTGCTTTGAACAGCTGCTTTGCGCGTGTGCGAGCGAGGTCCTCGACTGCGTCGGCGACTTCACAGCCGCCGTAGTAGCGGCGCGAGGGGTAGCCCTCTGCGTACTTGTCGGTCAGGCGACTGCTGCCTGTCTCGCGGACCGCGGCAGAGCAGTGGTTCTCTGACGCAATTAGCGTGAGCGTCGTCTTTTGGCGTCGGTCTTCTTGCTCAAGGTGGCCTGCGATTTCGGCGTCTTGACTCTGGAGCATGTTCATTTGCAGTTCTTGTGTTGTCACGACTGACGCGACATTAAGGGGCGCGACCGGTCCGAGCCAGCTTTCGCCGATAGGTATCAGCCGGGTCTCTTGGTCGAAATTGTCTTTAGGGTCCTGCGCTATGCGACGCGGTCGTGTGTAATTCGCGGCTGCGCTGGGAGCGAGCAGAGCGGGCCGCGCGTCGCGGCAGCGAGCGAGCGGCAGCGCATCATCTGGAACCTTGAGCCTTCACCGAGATGACGTGCGTGCGTGGACCGTGCGCGATAGCGCCGATCTATATCAGTTGTCGTCGTGGGGAGGAGACTCCTACGCCGTCAGCGACTGCGGAGACCTGATGGTTCGGCCCCACGGGGCTGACGGCGGAGAGTTTTCGTTGCCGGCGCTGGTTGATGATCTGCGTAACCGCGGCATCGAGTTGCCGATGTTGTTGCGCGTCTCCGATATCTTGGAGGAGCGAGTCAAGCAGCTCGCGACGACCTTCGAGAGCGCGATCGAGGAGTATGAATACGGCGCCCGTTACCGGCCGGTGTTCCCGATCAAGGTCAACCAGCAGCGCGACGTCGTCGAGGAGCTAGTTGAGTTCGGCAAGGACTACGCGCTCGGCCTTGAGGCTGGGAGCAAGCCCGAGTTGTTGGTGGTGTTGGCGCACATGACCAACCCTGACGGGATCGTCATCTGTAACGGCTACAAGGACCTCAGCTACATCGAGACCGCCGTTTTAGCTAAGAAGATGGGGCTGCACACGATCATCGTGATCGATCGGTTCGAGGAGCTGGAGACTGTGATCGAGGTCAGTCGCCGCTTGCGACTTCGGCCGCACATCGGGGTGCGCGCGAAGCTCGCGTCTCGCGGCGCTGGCAAGTGGCAGGAGTCTGGAGGGGAAAAGTCTAAGTTCGGCCTGACCGCGAGCGAGTTGATCAGCGTGATCGAGCGCTTGAAGCAGGTCGACATGCTCGACTGCCTTGAGCTGCTGCACTTCCACATCGGCAGTCAGGTCACCTCGATCCGCGCCATCAAGGACGCGCTCAAGGAGGCCACGCGCTTCTACACGGAGCTCTATGAGTTGGGCGCCGGCCTCAAGTTCATCGACGTAGGTGGCGGCCTCGCGGTCGACTATGACGGCTCTCAGAGCAACTTCCACAGCTCGGCGAACTACTCGATGCAGGAGTACGCCAACGACGTGGTGTTCGCCGTGCAGCAGGCGTGTGACGAAAAGGGCGTCCCGCACCCGGACATCGTCAGCGAGTCAGGACGCGCGCTCGCCGCGCATCACGCGATCTTGGTGTTCGACGTGTTGGGCGTCTCCTCTCAGTCTGCGGGCGAACTGGATGATGGAGTAGATCACCCGAACCAGACGATCGTGAACTTGCACGGGATCCTCAGCGATCTGTCAGTCAAGAACATCCAGGAGAGCTACCACGACGCGTTGGAGCTCAAAGAGGAGGCGATGAGCTTATTCTCGCTGGGCTACTTAGACCTCCAAGGCCGAGCGCTCGCCGAGCGCCTCTTCTGGGCGATCTGTGAGCGGCTGCTCCAGATCGTGCGGACGCTCGAGTATGTCCCGGAAGAGCTGCAGGGGTTAGAGCGAGTCCTCGCTGACACCTACTACTGCAACTTCTCTGTGTTCCAGTCGGCCCCCGATCACTGGGCGGTCCAGCAGTTGTTCCCGACGATGCCGATCCATCGTCTGAACGAGCGGCCCACGCGGCGCGCGACGCTGGCAGATCTCACCTGTGACAGCGATGGCAAAGTCGACAAGTTCATCGACCTGCGTGACGTAAAAGACGTCCTGGAACTGCACCAGGTCAAGCCGGGCAAGCCGTATTACATCGCGATGTTCCTGGTCGGCGCATACCAAGAGATCCTGGGAGACTTGCATAACCTTTTCGGCGACACCAACGCGATCCACGTCTCACTAGACGCAGACCACGGCTACCGCATTGAGCGCGTCATCGAGGGCGACTCGGTCACCGAGGTGCTGGGGTATGTGCAATACGAGAAGCATGATTTGATACGCCGGATGCGTCGGCGTCTCGAAGCGGCGGTGCGCTCGCGGCGCCTCAACGTGAAGGAGTCCGCGCTGTTAATGCGGCGCTATGAGGAGGGCCTCGCCAGCTACACCTATCTCGTTGATGACGACGTAGATCTGGGTGAAGATCAGAATCGAAGGGGCAACTATTCGACCGCCGGCGATAGTGTTGGCGGCGACGGTATAAGCACCGAAACCGGCGCGGCTCAGCAGCCTCCGGCCTGACGTCGTCGATCAGTAGCCGGCGTTGGTTCCGCAGCGTTTGAACTACTCTTGGTCGGCCATCACTTATGCACGCCGCTGTCTTCGTTGACTTCGAGAACCTGTTCCTCTCGCTCAAGAATCGTGAAGAGCTGAGCGGTTTACGGATCCGTGAGCTCTCGTTAGGCATCCTCGAGCAGCTGAAAGAGCGCCTGAACATAGACAAGGCGCCGATGGTCTTGGGGCGAAGTTACGCGGCGTTTGACACCTATCCCGGCATGGAGGTGGCGCACGACTTAGCGCTGATGGGCTTTGACCCTCAATACGTGCTGGTCGGGCACGCCGGCAAGAACTCGGCTGACGTTCAGCTGGCTTGTGACGTGTGCCGAGTGCTCTATCGGCGCCCCGACATTGACGCGATCGTGATCGTCAGCGGCGATCGTGACTTCATCCCGATCGCTCGACAGGTCCTCGAAGAGAACCGCGAGCTGCGCGTCGTCGCGATCCCCGACAGCACGTCTGGGGACTTGCGGATGCGCGTCGGGGTGGACCGGTTCTGGAACGCGCTCGACCTCATCGATGTCGAGGTGCCGCCGGCGGAGGTCGCGCCGACGCCAGACACGGGCGAAGCGATCGGCGGCGCGGCTGCGCCGCGTGCTGACGCTGACGACGTCGCCGCAGCGCCTGATGATGACGGGCACAAAGCGGCCATCGTCGGGCACATCCCTGTGACCTGGCGCACAGACGAGTTGCCCCAGGATGACCACGTCGCTGAGCGGCTGCAGGAGTGCCTCGAGCTGATCCTGAGCGCGCAGGCGCGGCATGGCAGCGCAGAGGTCTGGCTGTCCCCCTTCTTGAAGGGGCCGATGAGTCAGCACTTCAGCGGCTTGGTCCACCCGGAGCGCCGCGCCTTGATCAACGAACTGCGGCTTCGCGGCGCGATTCGCATTGAAGAGCGTGATAACCAATACGCCGACCACCCATACTCAGTGATCGTGCTCGATCCGTCGCACCCGATGGTTCGGGCGGCAGCGGACCGCGCCAAGGCTCACGACGAACAGAACTGATGCATAACAAACTGTCCCATCTGTTGTCCGCATGTTGCGCGGCTGTGTTTAGCTGCGCAGCGTTGTCGGCCCAGTCGTTTCAAGATTTGGTTGAGTCCCGTAACGCCGCGCACCCATACGCGTCGATTTTCCAGGTCGAGCTGGGCGCCATCGGTGTTCAGAGCGACGCGGACGACGCGGCCGCGGAGGCGCGTGGCCTCGGGGACGAGATCAGCTGGGATGCCAAGGTCTACTATCGCGACGAGTCCTTTGGTTCGCGGCGCGGGACGTTGGAGGCCTACGCAGGCCGTGACGGTATCTTCGCAGGATTCACAGACGGCACGTTGATCGGGGATGACACGTTGACGCGGTTAGAGTTCCGTGCGCGACCGTGGATGTTCTATCGCGACGGTTACTACGAAGACGACGAGCTCCGACAGAACGGCTTCTACGACGGCTCAGATTACGAGAGCTACCTCGGCTTTGGGCGCGAAGCTAGCGACGGGCTCTATATCGAGTTTGGTCCGTATTATCGGCGGCATGAGTTTGCTGCGTCGGATCTAACGAACTCCGACCCGACGCTCGCGGGCCCCGCTGCCTTCATCCTCCCCCAAGACTACGACTGTTACGGCAGCCGCATTTATCTAGAGCAGCGCGCGATCCAGATGGATCGGCGGCGTGGGATGCCCCAGCAGGGCTTCGTGTTAACGTTGGTCGGCGAGCGGGAGTGGATCAGCTCGTCGGAGGTGTTTGGCTCAGAGCTCAACCGCTCGAGCCTCCCTGAAGCGCTCTGGCGGGCGCGCGGGCGCCTCGAGTGGTACATCCCCAGCTCGGACGCCTTGACGTGGGAGGTGTTCGCTAGCGGCGGCGTCCAGGACGAGCGGGACCGAGTGTTCAACTTCGAGGGGCAGCGGCCCATCGGCCATCAGTGGGGCGACGGACAGCTGCGGTTGCGGTGGCTGATCGGTAACTCGGTCACGGTCACGCCGTTCGCGCACGTTCAGTACTCGAAGGTGGTGGGCGTGACGGGCTCTGGTGCGAGCGACCACTTCTTCCTTGGCGGCGGCGCAGAGACCTATTGGCACCTCGGCGACGTCTTATCGCTCCACGGCTACTACTCGTTCATCGATAATGAGAACCGTCCGTCGATCCGCATCGACCAAGACCTCCGCGGCGAGCACATGTTCTACCTGGGCATGATCGTGCGGCTCGGCGCAGCGCGCCGATAGTCAGCAGCTCATCGAGGGAGCCATTCGGAGTAGACCGTCTCGGATTGTAGCTGGCCGTCATTCCAGATCGTGCGCCGGCGGTGCGGGACGCGCATGCCGCCCGCGTTGCGATAGTCGCCCCACTCTTCCCTGACGTGTACGAGCGTTTCGTCCGCGAGGCGCTCCCATGACTCGACGATCCGGATCAACTGCGACTCAGCGTCGATGTGTAAGCGGAGCCGATCGAAATCTCCGCCGACCGCCTCGATGATGAAGTGCTCACGATCGCCGACCTTGCGTTGGGCGATCGGTCGGAACCTGCTCTCGCCGCGCAGGTGGGCTGCCAGCAGCATCTGCGGGTGTCGCATCAGCTCATGCCTCAGCAACCTGCGCCCCCGGGCGTCGATCGGTTGTTGTTCGCCGTCGAGCTCCTCTGTGCCGGCATCGGCGGTCAGCGAGGTCTTGATGACTTGATCCAGGACTACCCGCTTGCGCGTCAATACGCCTTCACAGCGCCATTCGATCGTGTCCTCAGCGACGAGGCCCTGCTCGGAGCTGGTGCTCGCGCTCGCATAGAACCCGGTCAGCATGCGGTAGGCTTCATCGCCGCCGGTGGCGGCGCGAGCGCGCTCGAGCCTCGGGTCGACGATCGCGAGGTTCTTGGCCGTAGGTTGATTCTTCGTGATCGGGTCGAAGCCTGCGGGGATCACTCGGGTTTCGACCAACCCGTCGAGCGTGTCGGGCCGCTCGGAGCCGATGGCGATCATCCAGGCGGGGGTGTCTTGGAAGGCGCGCGCGACCTCTCCAGTATCCCAGGACGGGTTCTCCGCGAGCTGATCAATCTGCTGCTCAAGTGTTCCAGCCGGGAGGTTGCGGAGGAGCATCTTGATGTCTAGTCGCTGTCGGTCGGTGGCGCTGAATGTCGACAGGCTGGCGTTGAGCCTCGCGCGTCGCAGCGCGAGTTGTAGCTCGGAGCGTGAAGGCGGCACTGCGACGAGTGATTGACGGGCGCGTTGATATAGCTGCCACAGTTGCGCCACCTCAGCGGGTGTCGCCGTGGTCGACATCACGAGCGCTATGACATCGGCCGTCTGTTCGAAGCGTGTCCGCCACTCGAGGTGCGAGAGCCCTGCTTCATCTTGAAGCTGCTCAAGGCGCCCGCCGACGCCGTCTAGGGTCAAGCAGGCGTGCATGATCAGCCACCCAGCAGCGCCCGGCATGCTGGCGTCAGGCAGCTGCATCACGAGCGCGCAGCGGGTATCGGCGCCGCGCTCTAGGCTGTCGCTCCAATACAGGCCTGACTTGAACTGGCGCGGCGACAGCAGGCTGTCGCCGGGCAGGCTCGGCTTTGGGGTCCACTCACTCATCGCGCGCTCGCCCGTGACCAGCAGCTTGTTCAGTCGGTCCACTGGGATCGATGAGCGGACGGTCAGGATCGCTCGTTCGGGGCGGTATAGACGAGAGTGGAAGAGCGCGACTTCGCTCGCGTCTAGATCGAGCAGCGCGTTGAGGTCGTCGGCGCTGCTTTGCCCTGCGTGCATGAGGGCCTTAGCGGCGGCGCCCAGCGGGTCCGAGAGGATATCGGCAGTGCGCTCGGCGACGAGATCCTCGCGCATCCTCGTGATCTGCGTTCGCGAGCGGGTGACGTAATCCAGCGAATCTCTCAGCGCTGTAAGCGCGGCTTCGGTTTGGCTCTTCAGGACGCGGATGTCGAACCAGGTCGCAGTTAGCCCGACACGCACAGCGACGGAACCGCCGAGGTTGTGGATGCGCTGCGCGAGGCTGGCAGTGCTCGTGGTCGGGTCGGTCGAGCGCAGCAACGTATAGGCCGCTAGCTCTGCGAGGCCGGGGGCGACGAAGAGCGAGCCAGCGAACACTCCGAACTGGATCTGTGAGGGGTCTTGTTCTTGTCCAGGGAGCGCAACGCACGACAGGCCGTTGGTGAGCGGCAAGCGCTGGCCGTCGATCATGCGCGGCGCCGACGGAGGGTTGGTGGTCGAGGCGAGCTTGTCCTCAGATGTGGCGGGTGCGTCAGCGCTCTGGTCGCGCCCGGGTGGCGCCGCCGGGGCCTTGGCGGGGCCTGCGCACGCCGCCGCGAAGCTGACGCTAGCCAGCGCTAACGCAATGGAGCGCTTCTTATAACGTGTCATTGATCACCCTCTACGATCGCTGGCTGGCCAGCGAAGGTCGCGCGGAGCAAGCTCCGGAGCGCGCTGCCGGGGACTCGCTGCGGCGGCTCGGGCGTGATGATCGCGTCTGGTGAGGCGAGCGCGCGCTCGGCGAGCATGACCGCGAGCGCGCGACCGTCGGTCGTCGTGGCGAACCAGTCTGCGAGCGCTGAGACGTTCGCGCGGTAGTAGTAGCCCTCTTGGAACTCTTCGGCGGCGGCTTGAGAGCAGGCATCAATCAGTTCTTGTGCGAGACCCGCTGGATCTCCGGAGTCGCGCGCGTCAATGCGGAGGAGGTTCGGCGTTGATAGGGTGGGCCAAGGCCCCGTGCCGTTGAGCTCGAGCTTCGGCCGTTTGCCGATCATCGTCTGCAGGAGCCTCCCGTTCTGCGGGTTGGTCAACCAGCGCGTTGCTACCTGGACGGTCCATGGGTCTGCGCCCGGTGGCAGCACCCATGCGAGCGACACGGAGTCCGCGTCTGCGCCTGGGACCACGGATCGTCGCTGCGCGCTGAGCGGTTGGGCGGCGCGTTCGCCGCGGGGCTGCGGCGGCGGCAGGTCCGTGCGCTCAAAGACGCTCTGTAGCGTCGCCTCGGCGCGATCGAGGTTGAAGCTCCCATACAGGAGGTGCACGGTGCGCGTGGGGTGTTGACTGGCAGCCCAAGTCGCTAGCGCCTGTGAGCGCTTCGGCGTCACCAAGGGCGGTGGTTCTAGGAGCGCGATGCTGGGTGATGTCGGCGTTGTTAGCGTCAGCAACTCCGCGTGTATGCGGCGCTCTGGATGTCGTCCACTTTGTTCGACGCGCTCTTCAAGCGCCGGCAGCCAAGTCCGCGTCATTCCTCGGAGCGCTTGCTCTTCGCGGCGTTCATAGACCAGCCGCGCGACCTGCAACAGCGCGGGTTCGATGGTGGTCAGCGCGAAGACTGCGACGCCGTCGCGCTCCAGGATCTCGGGGCGGTGCGCGGGCGCGGCCGCCAGCACGCGCTCGAAGGCATGTTGGTCGCATAGCGCGGCTGCGACGCGAGCACGCTCTTCGAGCGTCGCTTGGTTTGAGGCGTTGGCTTGGTCAGAAGTCTGCTGATGCCAGGCATGATCGAGCGCGGTCAGCGCAGCTTTTTCTGCCTCAGCGTCTTTGCTTCCGGTCGACCAGGTGCCGCGCAGGGAGGCTCGCGCGGTCGCGATGGCGAGGCCTGGCAGGCTCGGCGGGTCATCTCGGCCGTCGGCCCAGCTCGCGAGCGCCCAGTGCAGCTGGCGCAGCTGCGGGTCCTGGATCAGGATAAATCGACTGCCGTCGCCCGAGGTGAACGACCGCGTCACCCGCTTGAGCGGAGCACGACTCGGCGCACCTGCTCCTTGCGCCGTCGTCGCCGTGCACAGGCTGGCGAGCGCGATGGTCACGGCCGCCAGCGAGCTTGCCCAGCTATGCGGTCGTTGCGTCCCCGGGCTCGCTGCGTCCCTCGCCGTCACTCGGATGGTTACGGAGGCCAGATCGTGGGCTGCAGATGCCGCGCTTGCTGTCGGCGACGAACTCAACGATTTCACGTCCGATAGGGTCGTTGTAGAGGGAGCTCTCGCGAACGAACTCGAGCCTTTGGTGCAGGGTTCCAGCACGCCAGAACAGTAGTCGGAATACGCGTTTTACGAGAGCCTTCTGTTCGGGCGTGTAGCCGTTGCGGTGAAGTCCGACCTTGTTGACCGCCACCAACTTGGCGCGGTCGCCCTGGATCATCGCGAATGGTGGCGCGTCGTGCGAGACCATGGCGCCTGCGCCGACCATCACGAGTTTGCCTACTCGCGCGAACTGGTGAATGCCGACCATCGCGCCCAAGATCGAGCGGTCGCCGATCTCCGTGTGGCCGGCCGCCATGGCGCCGTTCGTGAAGACGACGTGGCTCCCGACCGTCGCGTCATGCCCGATGTGCGCGCCGACCAGCAACATGTTGTGGTCGCCGATGGTGGTCGTGCCGCCGCCGAACGGCGTGCCCCCGTGGATCGTCACGTGCTCACGGATCTTGTTGTGCGAGCCGATTCGCAGGCGAGCCGGGTCGCTGGTCGCTTTGAGCTTCTTGTCCTGTGGCGTCGTACCTACCGAGCAGAACGGGTAGAACTCGCACTCCTCACCGACCCATGTGTCGCCGTCGATGACTACATGGGCGGTCAGCCGGCTCCCCGCGCCGAGCCGCACATGCGGCCCGATTACACAGTAGGGTCCGATCTCGACGCCGTCACCGATTTGGGCGCCGGGTGCGACGATGGCGGTGGGATGTATGCCCATGTAGGGGTCAGAACATTGGATAGCAGCGCCAATGGCTGCGTCATGAGCCTCAATGTCTACCCTGCGGAGGGCACGCACGCTAGCCTTGGCTCTCCTTGGTGGCCGGCCTCGGCGACTCGCGGCGCGCAACGATTCACCGTTGCTGTCGGGGCTTTGATGCTCGGGGCGGCCAGCGCAATGGTCTCAGGCATGGTTCAGCAATTTTGGTCCGCGCTATTTTTAGCGCCCAGGTCCCACCGGGCAGTTCGCCCTCTATCGATGAGGAGCTGCACGTGACGTTGGTTCGCGGAGAGTGTGTCTCACCCGGTGTTGCGATCGGTCAGGTGTATCTGCGGGGTTTCGAGAACCAGGCTGCTGGGCCGCGGATCGCAGCAGACGAGGTCGAGGAGGAGCTCAATCGGCTCGGCAGCGCGCTCGAGCAGAGCCGGGCGCAGATGCAGGAGATCAAGCAGAAGCAGGCCGACACCTTGGGGGAGGCCGAGCTGCGGATCTTTGACGCGCACTTGGCATATCTCAGTGACGCCATGTTCGTCACTGAGATCGAGACACAGATCATCAACGAGCGGCTCTCGTCCCGCGAGGCTGTGCAGGGTGTGTTCGCGAAATACGACCGCATCTTCTCGCTGGTGGAGAGCGATCTTTTACGTCGCCGTGCGAGCGATCTCCGAGACGTCGCGACCCGGCTGTTGCGCAATATCGAGAGCGCGGTCGTGCGCGGAGGAGACGCGCCGAAGGGCCCCTACATCCTCGCGGCGAAGAAGCTGACCACCGCCGACATGTTCAACCTCGAGAACGAGCAGGTTGAGGGCATCGTCGCAGAAGAAGGGGGGATGAGCTCGCACGCGGCGATCTTGGCGCGAGGTATGGGTATCCCGACGCTCACCGGCATAAGCGACCTCACTCAGCAACTCCGTGATGGGGATCTGGTGGTGCTTCGAGCCACCGATGGGCAGCTCGTCAGTAGCCCTACGGATACGGCGCTGGCGGAAGCGACGGCCGAGGCGCAGCGCTGGAAAGAGAGCCAGGGTGGCGCTGGAGCGGCGGCTGACCTGATCTCGCACCAGACGCGCGATGGCAGCGCGATCCACATCTTTGGCTCATGTGGTAGCGCAGGCGAGGCAGAGCTGGCGCAGACGCTCGGGATGGAGGGTGTCGGAGTTTTTCGCACCGAGCTACAATTCTTATCGAGCGACTCGACCCCCACCGAAGACGACCTGGTGGTGAGCTATCGGGCGATCATCGAGGGGCAGCGCGGCAAGCCGGTCTCGTTCCGGCTGCTTGACGTCGCCGCGGCGACGATCGACGAAGACGCGCCGCAGCAGGAGCGTAACCCGGCGATGGGGCGCAGGGGCGTCCGCGGGCTCTTGGTCAATCAGGACAAGCTCCGGCTACAGCTTCGCGCCATCCTGCGGGCATCGCACGGCGCCGAGGGTGTCGCGGTGCTGGTCCCGTTCGTCACCAGCATCGCGGACATGCAGCGCGTCAAGGCGGCCGTCGTCGAGGAGCGCGTGGGCTTGATGAAGGCGAAGGTCGAATGCGCCGCCGAGCTGAAGATCGGCCCGATTGTCGAGGTCCCTGCCGCGGCGATGTCGCTGGGCGCCTTGCTCAACGAGAGCGACTTCGCGGTTGTGGCGATCGATGACCTCCAGGCCAACCTCCTCTCGGCGGACCGGGACAACGTCAGCGTGCGACCTTACTATGAGATGGTCCACCCGGCCGTGTTCGAGACGCTCGCGCGCATGGCCAAGGACGCTAGCCGCAAGGCCAAGCCGATCGTGCTGTTTGGCGAGAGCGCGGCTGACCCGGAGCGAGTGCCCTTCTACGTCGGCGTTGGCTACCGAAGCTTCTCGGTCGCGCCGGTGCGGCTGCGCGGGATGCTGAAGGTGTTCGCGCGATATTCGGCGGAAGAATGTCGTCGCATCGCCGCGCGCATGTTGGAGGCGCCGCGGACGCTCGATGTCCAGAAGGTGCTGGTCAACCTCGACCTCGAATGAGGGTCGCTGGCGGCTTCGGTCGCCGGATATTTGCGGTCTCGCGATAACGGCGGTCGTGGGTTCCGCATCACGTCCCTGCTGTTTGAAGCGCGAGAGGCGTCGATGGGCTAACATCCGGACGTATTCGTGTCGCTGCCCTTCATCACTGTGCACCAATAAGCGAACTTGATCATGAGGATCTCATCTTCCCTAGCTGTCTCGGCGCTTTGCGCTGGCCTCTCTGCTCAGACGACGTTGACCGTCGATCCAAGCGTCTACGACCCCGCTGCTGTCGGTTTGACCTACTCGAATCCGGGGGCAAACTTCTTTGATCTAGACGTCGTATCGCCGACTGGGATCACGCTGCGAGCGATGGAGGTCCCGACGCAAGAGCCGGTCGGCACCGTCGGTGAGATCCAGCTTTGGATCCGGGCGAACACGCACGTCGGAGCAGAGTCTCCGGTGGCGCCGCCGGCGCAGAGCAATGACCCTAGCGGCTGGGAGCTGTTCACCAGCGGCCAGTACACGTCGACCGGCTTCGCGGTCTTGTCGACCACCTGTCAGTCGGTCTTCACCGTCAACGCCGCGGACACTTACCTACCACCCGGCTCGTACGGCGTTGCGATCGTCTACGTCGACCTCAACCACCAGTTTTATGGCGTCACGACTTACCCTGCGCCGGCGGGCACGTTCTCGGACGGCAACGTAGAGGTCTCCAACGGCACGACCGCGGCGAACCCGTGGGGGCCGACCCTAGGCGCGTTCGTCTTCAACGGGGCCAACTACGGGGGCACGATGGCTGACTTCGGCGTCGTCTACGACTTGGGTCCGGTGCCGCACGCTTGCGGCGAGACGGAGGTCATCGGCGAAGGTTCGGGCACCAACGTCGCCTCTTGGTATGACTTGCTCGAGGACTCCGTGAACGTGCAGACGGCGCTGCAGGGTCGCGCGCTGCAGTTCATCAACATCAACAACGGTTATGTGATCTCGGAGGCGACCGGCGCGACCTTCCGCCCAGCGAGCGGCAACGAGACCGTCATGCCGGCGGTGGACGACGGCGAGTTCCAATACACGATCCCGAACTTGCCCCTGCCCTACCCCAACGGTCAAGGCGGCGGCTCGACGACGGACATCTGGGTCCACTCCAACGGGTACATCTCGTTCACGGGCCCCAACAGTCCGCTGTTCTTCGTCCCCATCGATCCGCAGGCGGCGATGGACCAGGACGAGCTCACGCTGTTCGCGAGCTACCACGACTTCAACCCGACCGAGGTCGGCAGCGGTCAGATCTGGATTGAGGAAGACCTCGCCGCGCCGCTCGGTCCGACGCTCTACATCACTTGGGACGGGGTCGAGAGCTACCCGGATACGGTCGCGAACCCGAGCACGGTCCAGGTTCAGATCGACCTCGCGACCGGCGGCATCGTCATCGTCTATGAGACGATCGACGGGGTCGGCGGCAGCACCATCGCGGGCGGCGACGATACGCTGATCGGCTGGTCGCCAGCAGGCGTCTCGCCGACTGTGCCAGAGAGCGACTTCAACGCGCTCGGAGGTCCGGGCAGCGCGGGGAACTTCGTCGCGCAGCTGCCCGAGGTCCGTCCTTTGTCGCTCACGGTGGGTGGCGCTCCGTTGTTGGGCAGCACGCTCTCCCTCGACACGACGGACGTGCCGACCGCGCTTAGCATCGGCACGACGATCCTTGATACGTCGATCACGGCGCCGTTGCCGTTGAGCCCGCTCGGGGCCACGCCAGGCACGGTCTCCTACCTCCCGGTGACGACGTCGCTGCTGTTTCCGATCGACAACTTCAACTTGTCGTTGCCGGTCCCGGTCCCGACCAACCCTGCGTTGACGGGCCTAGAGCTCTACGGCCAGTCGTTCTGGTTCGATCTGCTCCAGCTGGGGACGAACCCGTTCGGTAACTTGCTCGGCAGCAACGCCGTTCGCGTCAAGATCGGCAACTTCTAGTCGGTTCCGCGGAAAGCGCGCCGGCTCGCCTGGCGCAGCAGCGGCCCCGCGGCGGACGTCCCGGCGCGGGGTCGCGTCGTATCTAGGCCGACGGCCTCGAGGGGCGGCGGGCGACGACCTCGTATTGAGGGCCCTGCGGGGTCAGGCGGCTCTCGTAGAGGGTCAGACTTTGGACCGCGAACGGCTTGTCTCTGATGTCCGGAGAGAGCTCTTTCAGCTGGTCGATCAGCGCCAAGGCTCCAAACGGGCTCTTGACCCGTCCTAGCGTCACGTGCGGAGTGAACGCGCGCTTCTCGCGCGCGACCCCGAAGGGCTCGGTGGCTTCCTCGAGGCGCTCTTTGGTCTGTTGGACCGCGTCGACGTCGCCGCCTAAACCCGCCCAGACGACGCGCGGGATGCCCTTCTGCGGGAACACGCCGAACGGCTGCAGCCTCAGCTCGATGGTCGGCAGGTCATGGCCTTCTACGAGCGCGGCGATCGCGTCCACGGCTGCTTCGCTGACGTCGCCCGCGAACAGCACGCTGAGGTGCATCTGCTCGGGCGGGACCCAGCGGATGTCGTAGCGATCGCGCAGCGGGGCGCTCACCTTCGCGAGGTGATTCCTAACGGGCCGGGGGAGGTCGAAGGCGACAAAACAGCGCACGGAAGAATGCTAGCCGCGACGGGCCGCGTGTTAGAAGGGTGGTATGTCTACGACACCCGTCTTTCAGGTCGACGCGTTCACTGGCCGCGCGTTCCGCGGTAACCCTGCCGCCGTCTGTCTGCTCGACAAGAGCCGCTCCGCCAAGTGGATGCAGGACGTCGCGGCGGAGATGAACTTGTCCGAGACCGCCTTCGTGATCCCGCTGAAGTCTGGATTTCGACTGCGCTGGTTCGCGCCGGTCTGTGAGATCGACTTATGCGGTCACGCGACCCTAGCGACCGCGCACGCGCTTTGGAGCGAGGGCGTCGCGCCTGCTGGCGCTGAGCTGCGCTTCCAGACCCGGAGCGGCGTGTTGACCGCTAACCAGCGCGGCCGGGGCATTGAGCTCGACTTCCCTGCGCGGCCGAAGCTGCGCGGCGCGGTCCCAGAGGCGGCGCTAGCCGCGGCGCTGGGGCTGCGTCCTAAGAACACCTGTAAGGTCGCCGACGACTTCATCTTTGAGGTGGCTAGCGAGGCGGCTGTGTTGCGCGCGAAGCCTGACTTCGGCGCGTTGGCCAAGGTCAAGATGCGCGGGGTCATCGTGACGGCAAAGTCCAAGGGCAAGAGCGACTTCGTCAGCCGCTGGTTTGGGCCCCGCACGGGCGTCGACGAGGACCCGGTGACCGGCTCGGCGCACTGCGCGCTGGCGCCGTACTGGGGCGAGCGGCTCGGCAAGACCAAGATGCGGGGCTTTCAGGCGTCCTCGCGCGGCGGCGAGGTAGAGGTTGAGCAGGTGGGTGACCGCGTGATGCTGCGTGGGCAAGCCGTCACGGTCATGCGCGGTCAGCTCACCTGTTGAGCGGCCTTCGCTCTCCGTGCCAGTCTGCGGTGAGGTCGCACCACATCGCGAGGCCTTGGTAGGGCGCCGCCGACGCATACCGAGCGGCGACCTCTCTGTCGTCCGGCGGCGCTGCGGTGCCGTCGAGCTCGGCGAGCTTCGCGCGGCACCAGCTGTCGATCGCGAGGTGCTCGTAGTGGCCGCAGAGTCGCATCATCTGCCCTGCCGCATACGGGCCGAACCCACGCAGCTCGCAGATTCGACGCCAAAGCACCTCGCTCGAGGGCTCGGCGAAGAACATCTTGTCTGCCAGCGCGCCGTCGGCGAACGCCGCGGCCAGCTCGATCGCGGCGCGGGCCCGGTAGCCGCAACGGACCACGTCGCGGTAGAACGCCTCGTCCCGCTGGCACTCGCGCGCTGTTGGAAACGCGCGCGCGCCGCTCGGCGCGGCCGGGCCGAGCGAATCGACGAGGTTCGCAGTCATCATTTCGGTCGCAGTCCACGTCACGTTGGTCGTGAACAGCAGCTTCATGAGGTCTTCGAAGGCCGAAGGCGAGCGGAGCAGGCGGCCACCGCCGCGCCGCGCGACCCAGCGCCGCGCAGGCGTGCGCCGGCACTGCCGATAGAACGGCGACAGGTCCTCGTCCAGGCGCAGCATGTGCCGCAGCTGGCTGCGCGCTCCAGCGATCTGAGCGCGTGACAGCGCGCGCCGAGCGGTGAGTTCGACGAGCAGATCGCATTCGCGTGCCCTGATGACGACGTCTGCCGCTGTCCGTCCGAGCCGCAGCACCGTGTGCCAGCGCGACGTCGTCTCATCAAACGCGTGCGGCGCGAGCCCGATCCAGCCGTGGCCGAACAGGGCCACGGGCCAGTCGAAGGGGGCGTTTGTTTTGAGGCGCGTCCGCTGCGTGGGCACGGCGCGATCAGAGCGCCGCGCCTGCTCGACGCAAGCTTCGCCTCACTTCAGCGCAGCCTCGATGTCCTTCAGGAGAGCGGCCGAGTTTGGCTTGGTCCCTGACTTGTAGAACGCGATCGGGGCGCCGTCCTTGCCGACCAAGTACTTGCAGAAGTTCCAGGTCGGTTGCTTGCCGGTCGCAGTCGTCAACACCTCGTAGACCGGGCTTTGACCGCCGCCTGCTTTGGTCTCGACCTTCGAGAACATCGGGAAGTCGACGTCGTACTTGCTGGAGCAGAACTCTTTGATCTGGGCCTCGCTGCCAGGCTCTTGGCCGCCGAACTCGTTGCTCGGGAAGCCGAGCACCGCGAAGCCCTTATCCGCCATCTCGCTGTGCAACTTCTGTAGGCCGGCGTATTGGCCTGTATAGCCGCACCTGCTGGCGACGTTTACGAAGAGCGTGACCTTGCCGTCGTAGTCTGACATCGCCACCTCCTCGCCGTCGATCGAGGTGGCCTTGAGGGCGTAGACACCCCCGGTCGGGCTCGATGGGTCTGCCGCGGGTTCGTCGGCGCCTGGCTTGTCAGCCTGAGACACGGTTGGAGCGGGCGCTGCTGGCACGGGCTTGCCCGGGTTTTCGGCAGGCGTCGGTACGCAGGCCGTCAAGGCCAGCAGGGCGGAGATGATCAAAGGCGTTGGGGACTTCATGGTAATGCGCTCTTCGTCATGGTGGTGCGTGTGGATGCGGGGCGAGCGCCTTCAACCAGCGTCGGGCTCAGCTCGCGGCGCGCGCCGACGGTCGTCAGCACGGTGTCGGCCGCGACCGCGGGTATTCGTAGGTGAGCGGCACGCGCACAAGGTGCGGCCCAGGTGCAAGTTCTAGGCAACGCGCTGGGTCGGAAACCGGGCGGGGGTTGATCGCCGCCGCTCGGCCCCGATCATCAGACCATGCTCTCGCTCGTCGCGTGCGCCTTCGTCGCCTGCTCGTCGCAGCAGGGTCCGGCGGAGCACTGGGCTTACCAGCGGCCGGTCCGCCTCGATCCGCTCCGGGTCGAGGGCGCTCGCACGCCGATTGACGCATTTTTGGCCGCGAAGTGGCGAGACGCGAGGCTGTCGCCGACGCGCCCGGCAGCGCGCGCGGCGCTGGCGCGGCGGGTCTCCCTCGACCTCGTCGGTCTGCCGCCGACGGTCGCAGAGCTCGACGCGTTCCTCGCTGATCCAAGGCCCGACGCCTACGAGCGCCTCGTCGACAGCTTGCTGCGTTCGCCGCACTACGGTGAGCGGTGGGCGGTCCCGTGGCTCGACCTCGCGCGCTACGGCGATACGCACGGCTACAACTTCGACGGCGGGCGATCGATATGGCCGTATCGTGACTGGTTGATCGGCGCGCTCAACGACGACATGCCGTTCGATCGATTCACGATCGAGCAGCTCGCGGGGGACTTGATCGCTGACGCGGATGAGTCCACGCGCATCGCGACGGGCTTTCATCGCAACACGATGCTCAACAACGAGGGCGGCGTCGACCCGGCGGAGGCGCGCTGGGAGCGCATGGTCGATCGCGCGAGCACGACGGGGACGGCATGGCTCGGGAGCACGTTTCAATGCGCGCAGTGCCACGACCACAAGTATGACCCGCTCTCGCAGCGTGAGTTCTACGGGATGGTCGCGTTCTTCGAGACCCAGGACGAGGTCGACCTCAAACGCGCGGACGGCGCGAAGACCATGGTGTTGCGCGAGCGTCAAGACGCGCAGCCAGTCACGAAGCTTCGAATCCGCGGCGCCTTTGACAGCCCGGCGGCGGAGGTGCGCGCTCACGTGCCGGCGGCGTTCGGTCCGGCGCTCGCCGACGTCGTCGGCGAAGCCCCGCTTGATCGTCTTGCGTTGGCGCGCTGGATCGTCTCACCGGAGCATCCGCTCACCGCGCGCGTCGCCGCCAACCGTCTCTGGATGGAGCTGTTCGGCGAGTCGTTGGTCGCGACGCCTGAGGACTTCGGCGTGCAGTGCGCGCGACCGCTGCATCTTGATCTGTTGGATTGGTTGGCGACGGAGTTTGTGCGCCTTAAGTGGAGCCAGAAGCAGCTCATCAAGACGATCGTGATGTCGGACGCGTACCGTCGCAGCAGCGTGGCGGACGGGGAGAGCAGGCGGCGCGACCCTGAGAACCGCTTCTACGCGCGCGGCGCGCGGCATCGCCTCGACGCCGAGCGTCTGCGCGACACATGGTTGGTCGCCGCCGGGTTGTTGTCGCGCGAGATCGGGGGGGCGAGCGTGTATCCGCTGCAGGCGGACACCAGCGGCGTGATCCCGATGAACAAGGTCAACATGCGTTGGCCAGTGAGCGAGGGCGGCGACAAGTGGCGCCGCGGCGTCTACACGTTCTGGCGGCGCACTGCGCCGTTCGTGCAGCTCGCGACGTTCGACGCGCCGTCGCGCGAGGTTTGTCAGGTCCGGCGGGAGCGCAGCAACACGCCGCTGCAGGCCCTCGTCGGGCTCAACGACCCTACCGCGCTGGCGGCTGCAGAAGCGCTGGCTCGGCGGATGACGAGCCACGACGGCGACGTCAGCGCCAAGCTCGCGTTCGGCTTTCGGCTATGCACTGCGCGTTGGCCTGATGATCGCGAGCAGGCCATGCTGGCGGACGCCTTCGACGGCGAGCCCCCGGACGCAGCATGGTCGCGGATCGCGATCGTGCTGCTTAACCTCGACGAAACCATGAGCCGCGGATGAAACCCATCGACCCGACCCGACGTGACGTGATCGCCGCGGCCAGCGCGGCGCTCGGCGCTAAGATGATGCCGGCTTCCGCGACGGAGCGGGTGGGCGTGTCGGGGGTGCCGCACCACGCGCCGCGCGCCAAACGGGTCGTCCAGCTATTCATGGCAGGCGCGCCGTCCAACTTGGACTTGTTCGACGACAAGCCGGCGCTGCGCCGTTATGACGGCAAGCCCGTGCCCGAGCACATGCTCGATGGTGAGCGCTTCGCGTTTTTAAAGGGCGTGCCGAACCTGATGGCGTCGCCGTACCGCTTCGGGCGCTACGGCGACTCCGGCGCGCAGCTCAGCGAGCTGTTGCCGCATGTCGCGTCGATCGCTGACGAGCTCACCTTCGTCAAGTCGGTCTACGCGGATCAGTTCAACCACGGCCCGGCGCAGGTGTTCGCCAACACCGGCCACCACCTGGTCGGCCGACCGAGCCTCGGCAGCTGGTTGATGCACGGCCTCGGCGCTGACACGTCGTCGCTGCCGGGCTTCTGCGTGCTGGTCAGCGGCAAGATTGACCCTGGCGCTGGCTCCGCGTGCTGGGCGAGCGGCTTCTTGCCTTCGACGCTAGGCGGCGTCGAGCTGCGGACGCGTGGAGACTTGGTCCCGTGCGTCAAGGACCCGGACGGGATGGACCGTCAGGCGCGCCGTCGGGGCATCGATCTGCTCGCAGAGCTCAACGGCGAGCGCTCCCGCGCGCTCGGCGACCCAGAGATCGCGGCCCGCACCGCTGCCTACCAGCTGGCATATCGCATGCAGGACAGCGCGCCTGAACTCGCCAGCATCCAGGATGAGCCTGAGCACGTGCACCGCCTCTACGGCAGCAAGCCGGGGCAGCGCACGTTCGCGAACAACTGCTTGCTCGCGCGCCGCTTGCTCGAGCGCGGCGCGCGCTGCGTCCAGGTGATTCATCGGGGCTGGGATCATCACGGCTCCAACGACAGCGACGACCTGATCCACGGCCTGCCGCGGATGTGTCAACAGACCGACCAGGCCGCAGCGGCGCTCGTCACGGACCTCCGACAGCGCGGCATGCTCGATGACACGCTGGTCGTCTGGGGCGGAGAATTCGGGCGCACGCCGATGCGTGAGGTGCGTAAGCAGTCCCACCTGGGTCGTGACCACAACCCGCGCGCGTGGACGATGTGGTTCGCAGGCGGCGGGGTGAAGAACGGCCAGACCATCGGCGCCACCGATGAGCTCGGCTACACCGCTGCCGAAGACCCGGTGCATCTCCACGACGTACACGCGACGATCTTGCACCTGATGGGGATCGACCACGAGCGGCTGACGTACCGCTTCCAAGGCCGTGACTACCGTTTGACCGACGTGCACGGCAAGGTCGTGCGGCGGCTGCTAGCTTGAGCGCCGCGCCCACCTTCACGGTCACCGAGGTGGCGCTCGCGCGACGAGCGTGCCAGACCCGGCTCCCGTTCCGCTTCGGAGAGGCGACGCTCGAGCGCGCCGACATGCTGACTTGCCGCGTGACGATCCGCGGCCCAGGTGGTCAGTCTCGCTGTGGTTGGTCGGCGGACCTCTTGGCGCCGCGGTGGTTTCGTAAAGACACCGACGCTACGCCGCAGGAGGACGCCGAAGAGCTGTTTGATTCCGTCGTCGCTTCGGCGCGTGCGTTTGTCGACCAGTCGGGCGGGGCGGTCTTTGACCTGTGGCGCGGGGTCATGAGGGCTCGCGTCGATCCGTTCCCGTTCGACGCCCCCGATCAGCTGGTGCGTGGGTTTGGCGTCGCGTTGGTCGAGCGCGCGTTGCTGGACGCGTCCGCGCGGTTTGTTGGCTTGTCGTTTGCGCGCGCGCTCCGCGACGACGTCTTCGGATTTCGCCCCGGCGCCGTGCACGCGTCACTTGCTCGGTGGGATTGGCGCGGCGATTTGCCGACCCCAGTTACGCGGGTGGCTGTGCGGCACACGGTCGGCATGCTCGATCCGCTGCGCGCGACCGACCTCGCAGACGCTGATCGGATCCATGATGGCTTGCCTGAGACGCTCGCTGAGGACCTCGACACCTACGGCGGCGCGTGGCTTAAGGTCAAGATCGGCGCGGGCGTTGATCGCGACCGGGAGCGCTTGCTGGATCTTGCTCGGTTCTGCGTCGAGCGTGATCAGGCGTTCGGGTTTAGCTTGGACGGGAACGAGCAGTATGAAGACCTCGATGAGGTCTTGTCGCTGTTGCAGGCGGTCGCTGCCGAGCCGGTCGGCGCACGCCTTTTAAAGGGGCTCGCGTGGATCGAGCAACCGCTGTCGCGGCAGCACACGTTTGATCCGCAGCGACATCGGTCAGGTCAGCGCGTCGCTGATTTCGCGCCGCTGTTGATCGATGAAGCCGACGCCGCGCCCAGATCATTTGAGCGCGCGCGCGAGCTCGGTTACCGAGGGGTCTCGGTGAAGAGCTGCAAGGGCGTCTTCCGTGCGCTGTGTAACTTTGGCATCTGTCAGGGTGACGCCGCTTTGTTCCAGAGCGGCGAAGACCTCACCAACGTAGGCGTGCTCGCGCTGCAGCAGGACCTGGTCATTCAGAGCGTGTTGGGCTCCTCGCACGTCGAGCGTAACGGCCACCGTTACTTCCGAGGCCTCGACCACCTCCCAGGGGATGTGGCGCGTCGCGCCCTGAGCGATCACGCGGACCTTTACCGCGAGCTCGATGTCGGCGCCGCCCTGCGGATCCAGCGCGGCGCGGTCGACGCCACCTCGTCGCTTCAGAGCGTCGGATTTGGCACTGCCATGGATGATTGGGGGCTTGAGTTGGAGACCGTCGCCGAGAGGTGAGCGCGGCCTTGCAAGCTCCCCTTAATGGCAAGACAGTCATCCTGTGCGCGTTCAAGCTCCAGGCCACTTCCGCTCTGCGTCCGACTTCGCGTCGCACCTGCGGACGATCGACGCCGACTGGGGGATCGATCTAGAGCTCGAGCCCGGCGGCCCGCTGGCCCAGCCGCTTCAGGTCTACGGTCGTGAGCTGGCGAACCGCTTCGCGTGTCAGCCCATGGAGGGCTGGGACGCGACCGCGGACGGTCGGCCCTCGGAGCTGACCCTCCGCCGTTGGGCGAATTTCGGGCGCAGCGGCGCGGCGCTAGTCTGGGGCGGCGAGGCGTTCGCGGTGCAGCGCGACGGCCGGGCGAACCCCCGGCAGCTGTACCTCGACTCGGACGCTGGCGGCGCGGCGATGATGGTCGAGCTGCTCGCGGCGCTACGCGCAGGAGCGCGAGAGCTCGGCGAGCGCGCGCCGCCGCCGTTCGTCGGGCTGCAGCTGACCCACAGCGGCAGGTTCTCTCGCCCCGACGGTCCGCCGGCGCCGCTGGTGGCGCACCGGCACCCGCAGCTCGCCGTCAAGCACCCGTACTCTGCGGACGCGCACCAGCTGACGGACGGCGAGCTCGACGCAATCGGCGAGAACTACGTGCGCGCGGCGCGGCTCGCGCAGGACGCTGGCTTCGACTTCGTCGACGTCAAGCTGTGCCACGGCTACTTGCTCCATGAGCTGTTGGGTGCGCGCCAGCGCGCGGGCGTCTATGGCGGCGACTTCGCGAGCAGGACCCGCTTCTTCGAGCGGATCGTCGCTGGCATCCGCGGCGCGTGTCCCGGGCTCCACATTGCTGCGCGCGTCTCGCTGGCGGACACGATCCCTTACGAGAAGGACGGAGAGACTCGTCGCGGCGTCCCGATGGTGTGCGACGGACCCTATCTGCACGGCTTCGGCGTCGACGAGCAGGAGCCGTCGAGCTTTGACCTGACGGAGCCGATCAAGCTGTTGCGGCGTTTCGAGGAGCTTGGCATCGAGCTGATCAACGTGACGTTGGGCTCGCCATACCACAACCCGCACCTGCAGCGCCCGGCCGCATACCCGCCGAGCGACGGTTACCAGTCTCCCGGGGACCCGCTCGTCTACGTGAGGTCACACCTCGACGTGGTGCGCGCTGCGAAGCAGGCGGCCCCGTCGCTGAAGTTCGTCGGCACCGGCTACACGTATTTACAGGAGTGGCTCGCGCACTGCGGCCAATACGAGGTGCGTCACGGCCACGCCGACTTCGTCGGCCTCGGGCGCATGTTGTTGAGCTACCCTGACCTAGCGCGCGACGTGTTGGAGGGTAAAGAAGTGCAACGCAAGCGCATCTGTCGCACTTTCAGCGATTGCACGACAGGCCCACGCAACGGCATGATCAGCGGGTGCTTCCCGCTCGACCCGTTCTTTCGGTCGATGCCTGAGGCGGCCAAGATCAAAAAACTGCGCAGTGGCGCGAAGTAGGCATGCTGTGAGCGAGCGAAGAGGCGGCAATCTCGATGAGGTCAGAAAGGGGCTGCGCATGGCGACGCCGCCCGATCCGGACGCCGTCGCGGCGCAGGAGCGACAGCTGCTGGAGCTAGATAGCGCGCCGCTCGTTAAGCGTTGGAGCGGCTACCTAAGGTTCATCGGGCCGGGATACTTGCAGAGCGCGATGACGCTCGGCAGCGGCACTGCCGCCAGCAGCCTCTTCGCAGGCGCGGTGTTCGGCTACGAGCTGCTGTGGGTCGCGCCGGTGGGCATGCTCCTCGGGGTGCTCGCGATGGGCGCGGTCTCGCACCAGACCTTGTCAACAGGAGAGCGCGTGCTGCCGGCCATGGCCAAGCACGCGCACCCGATCGTCGCTTGGGGCTTCGCGCTGGCGGCGATGGTCGCGTCGATCGTCTGGCACTTCCCCCAATACAACCTCGCGGCGTCGTCTCTGGTCGACGCCGCGGACTCGCTCGGTTTCGAGGGCGTCCCGAAGATGGCGGCGAGCGCGTTCGTCATGGTTTGGGCGGTGATGCTGTCGACGAGCTACGGCAAGAGCCCTCGCCTGGTTCGAGCTTATGAGCGGTTCCTGAAGTACACCGTATGGGGCATCGTCGCGATGTTGCTGTGGGTGTTGATCAACACCGAGACAGACTGGGGCGGTGTTCTGCGGGGTTTCATCCCGAGCTTGCCCGAAGATCGGAGCGGCTTCCGCAGCATCGACCTCGTCGTCGCAGGGATCGCGGCTGCGGTCGGGGTTAACATGTTGCTGCTCTACCCCTACAGCTTGCTCGCGCGCGGATGGGGGCGTGCGCACCGTGGCTTGGCGCGCTTCGACCTGTTCGCGGGGATGCTGGTGCCCTACGCGCTGGCTAGTTCCCTGCTGGTGATCGCTGCGGCGAACACGCTCGGCGACGTGGAGGTCACCAAGACCGTCGCTGTCCGTCAAATGGCGGGCGTGTTGGGTGAGGTCGTCGGCCCGGTCGCGGGCACGCTGATCTTCGACCTCGGGATGCTCGCGATGGCGCTCAGCACGATCACGTTGCACATGGTGTGCTGCGGCTTCGTCGCGATGGAGTGGTTCGGCTTGCCGTTCGGCTCGCTGCGCCAGCGATTGTGCATGTTGTTGCCGGTCCCTGGGTGTCTCGCGCCGCTGTTCTGGGGCGACCTCGCGGTCTGGCTGGCGATCCCGACGACGATCCTCTGTGGCGCGATGTTGCCGATCGCCTACGTCGGGTTTCTGTTGCTCCAGCGCAGCAAAGAATACCTCGGCGGTGACCGCCAGACCGGCTTCGGAGGGCTCGTCGCGACCGGCGGTTTGTTGGTCGCTATGCTCATCATCATCGTCTCGATGATCGCGAAATTCGTCTGATGACGGCCGATCGCGTCGCTGCTTTTCGACTCTGCTACGGCGCGCTGCACGTCGTGTTGCGGCCGGAGTATCGTAGCTCGGGGCACAGCCTCTCGACGCCCGGTGACGCCGAGGAGATCGAGGATTACATCGATTGGGTCGCGACCGCCGGGTTGCGCCGCGACCTTGACGAGCACGGCGTCGGCGTCGCAGAAGCGATGGACACCGCGCAACGATTCTTGCTCGGGTGGCCTGCCGCGAGACGTCTGATCGCTGAGACCGGCGCGCTCCAGCTGCGCAGCGGCTTCTGCGCTGGCGCCGGCACGGACCAGTTGAAGCGTGTCGAGCGGCATTCCGACTTGGTCGACGCGGTCATCGAGCAGTGCGCCTACATCACGTCGCACGGGGGGGTGCCGGTGATCTTGCCGATGGCTTGGCTGTGTGAGCAGCAGGCGGGCGAGCGCGAGTTTGTAGAGGTCTATGAGTCGATCATCAAAGAGGTGCGCGGCCCCGTCTTTCTCCATTGGCTGGGCCCGATGTTCCTCCCCGGCCTCGAGGGTTACTTCCCAGGCCGGAGCTTCGAGCAAATCATGGCGATCGACCCGTCCGTAGTACGGGGCTGCAAGCTGTCCTTATTGGACCGCGCCTTCGAAGAGCGGGTCCGTCGTCAGCTGATCCCGAGCGAGCAGCTGGTGCTGACGGGCGACGACTTTCACTTCGGCCAACTGCTGCTCGGCGACGGTGAGGCGCCGAGCAAGACCACGATGGTCGGCGACCGGGAGGTGGCGTTCGGAGACTTCAGTCACGCTTTGCTGGGGATCTTGGATGCTACCGCGAAGCCCACGCAGGCGGCGCTGCGAGCGCTGCAGGGCGGTGATCGCGACGGCTTCGTCGCGTGCATGGCGCGATGTGAGGCGCTAGGGCAGCACGTCTTCGAGGCGCCGACGCAGCACTACAAGGCAGGCCTCGCGTTCTTGGCGTGGCTGAACGGTCAGCAGGATCACTTCATGCTGGTTAATCGAGAGGACCTCGCTCGCGATCGCGCCCACTACCTGCGCTGCGCGGAGCTGGCTCGCTCCGCTGGCTGCGTGCGCGACGAGGCGACGTTCGCGGCGAGGCTCGCGGAGTTCGAGGCGGCCCCCTGGTCGGGAGCGTCCTGATCGGGCACGCTTGCTGGCGTGAACCGTCCGCTCCACATCGGTGACGTCGAGGTCGGCCTGCCGGCGGTGCAGGCCGCGCTGAGCGGTTACTCAGACCTCCCGATGCGGGCGGTCGCGCGGGAGCACGGCGCCACCTACGCGATCAACGAGGTCGTCCTCGACACGCTCTTGCTGCAGAAGGGCAAGCTGCGGCGGCGCATCTTATCGGTGCCTGAATACGACCACCCGGTCGGCGGTCAGCTGATGGGGAGTCAGCCCGAGACCTTTGGCGACGCCGCGCGTGACCTAGTGCGGGCAGGCTATGACGTCGTCGACATCAACTTCGGCTGCCCGGTGAATAAGGTCTTAGGCCGTCGTCGCGGCGGTTGGTTGCTGCAAGACACGGAGACCGCGCTCGGGATCATCGAGTCTGTGGTGCAGTCCGTGCAGGGAGACGCGCCGGTGACCGTCAAGATGCGCCGCGGCAGCGACGACTCCCCCGACGCCGAGCGGCGCTTCTGGGAGATCTTGGAGGGCGGGATCGAGCGCGGCCTCTGCGCGGCGACGGTGCACCCGCGGACCGTCAAGCAGAAGTACGTTGGCCCCAGCCGCTGGGAGTTTCTCGCGAAGGTCAAGGAGCACGTCGGCGACTTCACGCTGCTCGGCAGCGGCGATTTGTTCTCGGCCTATGACGTGCTTGATATGGTCCGCGAGACGGGCGTCGACGGCGTCACGGTCGCGCGCGGCTGCATCGGCAACCCGTTCATCTTCCAGCAGGTCCGAGACCTCGCGGCAGGTCGCGCGCCGTCGCGCCCAACTTGCGCGGAGCAGCGTCAAGCGATCCAGCGGCACTGGGAGCTCGCGCTGCCGTTCTATAAGGATGAGCGCCGCGCGCTCCCGTCGGTGCGTACGCACGTGATTAAGTATGCGCAGTACCACCGTGATCCCGCTTGGGCGCGAGAGCAGCTGGTGCGCGTGCGCCAGCCCGCAGAGCTGCTCAGCAAGGTCGAGGAGGTCTTCGCCGACCGCTTCGACGAGGGTCGCCCGCCCGAGCTTTCGCGTGAGGACTCGGTGATCCCTGCGCTGCAGAAGTGCGTCGAAGGCTGAGCGCTGCTTAGGTCTCGGGTGCGCCGCGATGTAGGCACTCGGCGAACGTTACCGGGTCGATGTTGGCGCCGCAGATGATCAGGCCAACGCGCTGGTCTCGGAGTCGGTCTCCGAGCTTTAACATCGCGGCTGTGGTCGCAGCGCCTGCGGGCTCGACCGCGAGCTTGGCGTCGGCGAAGAGCAGCCAGAGCGCGCGGCACAGCTCCTCGTCGTCGACCTTCAGCAGCTCGTCGACGAAGCGCTGGCACAGCGAGAACGAATAAGGCATCGCCATCGGCGCGCCGAGGCTGTCCGCGATCGTTGTCACTTGGTCAATGCGCTGGGGTGCGCCCGCGGCGAAGCTGCGGTGCATCGAGTCGGCGCCGGTCGGCTCAACGCCGAACACCTTGCAGCGCGGCTGTAGCTGCTTGACCGCGCTGGCGATCCCTGCGGCGAGGCCGCCGCCGCCGATCGGGACGATCAGCGCGTCAAGTTGACCTACCTGTCGCAGGAACTCGAAGCCCAGCGTACCCGCGCCGAGCGCCATGTGTTCGCCTTCGAAAGGGTGCACGAACGTGCGACCTTCCGTGCGCTCGATCTCTTCGACTCTGGCGAACGCGGCGCCGATGTCGTCGTGCTGTTCGATCTCCGCGCCCATCTCCAGGCAGGCCGCGACCCGCGCCGGGTTGGCGTTGGTCGGCATGACAACCTTGGCGTGCGACCCGAGCGCGCGCGCGACGTATGAGACCGCCATCGCGTGGTTGCCCGCGCTGACGGCGGTGACGCCTCGCTCGCGCGCGGCGTCGTCCAGCCTGAGCATACGCAGCATTACGCCGCGCGCCTTGAACGAGCCGGCGTGCTGGAACAGCTCGAGCTTATTGAAGATCGCGGCGCCGTGCGGCGCCATCGCGTCGAGGCGCTGCCCTCGCCACCGCCACGCCGGCGTCTCACGCACGTGGCCGAGCAGCGTGCGACGAGCCAGCTGGATTTGCTCGAGCGATGGGGGAGTGGGCGGCGTCGGCTCAGTGCTCATGGCAGCCGTCGATGCTACGCCGACGGAAGGCTTCAGACGAACACGATGCGTTCTGCGGTTGTTACCAGCGGTGAAACGCGGGGTGCCCTTCCTCCACCGCGACGAAGAGCCCCTCACAGGTGGCGGTGACGCGCCCGCCAGCGGACAGCGTGGCCGTGACCCGCGCGCGGTCGCCTTCTAGGGCCGCGATCTGAGCGCGCAGCTCGACGGGGCCGTCGGTCGGTGTCGGCCGGCGCATTTTAACGGTGTATTCCGCGGTGACCGTGCACGGGGGCGTGTCTGCGTCGCGCGACTGCATCAGGTGGTAGGCGGCGGTCCAGTTGCAGTGGCAGTCGAGCAGCGCGCCGACGATGCCGCCGTTCAGCATTCCGGGGAAGGCCTCGTGCATCCGCTGCGGCTGCCATTCGCAGACCACCTCGTCGCCCGCGACGAAGCTTCGAATCTGTAGGCCTTGGTCATTCGCAGGTCCGCACCCGAAGCAAGCGTTGTCGGGGGCGAAGCGTTCCTGGAGGCTCTGCGGCATGCTCGGATGATCGTTATGGCGGCGCGCTATAGCGAGCCTCTGTTATGGATTTGCCGGATACGTGATGATCTCAGCATGCCCTCGACTCGCCGTTCGTTCCTCGGTGCAGCTGCTGCTGCGACTTCGACCCTCGCGCTGCCTGCGGTCACCAGCCCGTTCGCGCGGCCCGATGGTCAGGCTCGGCGCGAGAAGGCGCGCTTGATGGTCATCGGCGTCGCCGGTCGCGGAGGGGCGAACTTGAACGGCGTGAAGGATCAGGACATCAAGGTGCTCTGCGACATCGACGCCAACCACCTCAAGAAGGCAGCTGAGAAGTTTCCAGGCGTGGCTACATGCAGTGACTACCGCGAGATCCTCGAGCACGCCGACAAGTGCAAGGACCTCGACGGCGTCGTCATCAGCACGCCCGACCACACGCACTATCACCCGGCGATGCTCGCGTTGCAGCACGGGCTCGACGTCTATTGCGAGAAGCCGCTGACGCAGACAATCGCGCAAGCGCGCCGATTGTTGATCGCTGCTCAGGCCAACGGGTGCGTGACTCAGATGGGCACCCAGATCCACGCTAACGAGAACTTTCGCCGGGTCGTAGAGGCGGTCCGCGCGGGCGCGGTCGGCGCGGTGCGCGAAGTCGTGGTGTTCGTCAACGGGACGGACTGGTCCGCCAAGAACTTACCCGAGCCGAGCGCAGCGCCAGAGCACGTCGCGTGGGACCAGTGGCTCGGCCCGGCGCAGGTGCGTGACTACTCGGGCGGCTATCACCCGGCTGGTTGGCGCCGCTACTGGGCGTTCGGCGGCGGCACGACGGCCGACATGAGCTGTCACTACACCGACCTCGCGTGGTGGGCTATGGAGCTTGACGCGCCGACGTCGTTGGTCGCCGATGGTCCTGAGTCGGACCCTGAGTGTGCGCCCGACGCGCTGCGCTGTGAATATGAGTTCGCCGCCCGCGGCGACCGCCCCGCCCTCAAGTTGTTCTGGCACGCAGCTGGTGACCGACCATCTGAAAAGCTGCAGTCGCGCGGCCTGGAAGCGTGGCGTAACGGCGTGCTGTTCGTCGGCGATAGAGGCTGGTTGATCAGCGACTACAACCGCCATCAGGTCGGACCTGCGGCCCGGGCAGCGCAGTGGACCGCGCCGCCCAAGTCCATCGCGTCTTCGCCTGGTCACCACAAAGAGTGGCTCGACTGCTGCGCCGACCGCTCGCAGCCGACCTGCACGTTCGCATACTCGGTCCCGCTCACTGAGCACGTCTTGCTCGCGAACGTCGCGTATCGCGCCGCGCGCGGTCAGCGGATCCGCTGGGACGCGACGACCATGCGCACGGACCACGCTGGCGCGAACAAGCTGCTCGACCTCGAGGCTCGCAAAGGTTTCGACGCGTAGCCTGGTCGCGCTGCGTCGCGGGCCTCACTCGTGGCGCAGCGCTTCGACGGGGTCCATCCGCGCGGCGCGCCACGCTGGGTAGAGGCCGAACAGGAGCCCGACGGCGACCGAGATGCCCGCCGCTAACGCGACGTGGTGGGCGAGCACGATGGTCAGGTTGCCGCTCAACAACGTGATCATGGCGGGGATGCCGACGCCAAATGCGACGCCGAGCAGGCCGCCGACGGAGCTCAAGACCGCGGTCTCGATCAAGAACTGCCAGACGATGTTGATCCGGCGGGCGCCCAGCGCTCGGCGGATGCCGATCTCGCGGGTGCGCTCGGTAACGGTGGCCAGCATCACGTTCATGATGCCGATGCCTCCGACTAACAGTGAGATGATGGCGATTGAGCCGAGCACGATGTTGAAGATCCGCGCAGTGGCTTCGTGCTGACGCAGCGTCTCAAGCGGCACGATCAGCTTGACGTCGTCCTGCGTGCGGGCGCCGATCTCGAGCACTGATGAGAGCAGCTGCGCCGCGGGCAAGACCTCTCTGGTCGACGGCATCTTGAGCTTGATCTCATGCAGCTCGACCTTGGTGCGCTCTTCGCTGCCGACGCTGCGCTTGCGCACGGTGTCGCCGAAGCGCTGCCGCGACGTGGTGATCGGTACGAAGCAGCACATGTCGAGCGGCATGCCGCCGGGGCTGGCCTCGCGCCCGACGTCCTCTAGCACGCCGATGACCGTGAACCGGGTCGGGCCGGCTTGGATGATCTTGCCGAGCGGCTTGTCGAGCGGAAACAGGACCTGCGCGGCTTGGTTTCCCAGCACGATGACGTTCTCGCGCTGATCGAGGTCGACGTCGCCGATCCAGCGCCCCTCGGCGACCCGGACGCTGACCACGTCGAGCCACGCCGGCTCGGTTCCGACGATGATGCTGCTCGCCCAGTGCTGTCCGTTGCGCAGGCTGAACGGCGTCTCGCGGACAGACACGACGTGCTCTGCCCGCGGCAACAGGGCGCGGATGCGCTCAGCGTCAACATAGCGCAGGCCGTACTCAAACCACTGCCACCGGCTGCCCTCCTTCATCGATCTCGTCTCGGGAGGTCGTTGGCTGCGCACCATGACGTTGGTGGGGCCGAGCGCTTTGATTTGCTCTAGCGCTTCGTAGTTGGCGCCCTCGCCCACGGCGAGCATGGCGATCACGGACGCGACGCCGAACAGCAGCCCGAGGATGGTCAGGAACGAGCGTAGCTTGTGGAGCATCAGGCTCTTGATCCCTAGCCGGATGGTCCGCAGCCCGTTCTTCGTGATGACGACCATGGACGTCGCGTTATCTCAGCCGCCCTGAGGTGCGCTCGCGGCGGTCTCAGAGTCGGGAGCGGCGTCGGTGGGGGCGCTCTTCTCAGGTGCTGACGGCGCGCTCATTGGGAGCTCTCGGCCGGGAGGTGGGACGAGGCGAACGCGCTCGCCGGCGGCGAGGCCGGCGAGCACTTCGACGTGCGTGAGGTTGTTGCGACCTAGCGTTACGCGGCGTGGGAGCGTGAGGTCGCCGTCGATCACCCAGACATAGTGCGCCTCGTCACGGCGCTTGACCGCTGGCACCGGCACGCTGATCACGTTCGACAGCACGCCGACGTCGATGCGGACGGAGCCGTTCATGCCAGGCCGCACGGCGCCGTCGGGGTTGTTGCCATCCAGCAGCACGATCACGTCATAGACCTTGGTGTCGGTCGAGCGCCTCGTCGGCTCGGGTAACGTCGCCACGTAGTTGATTTTGCCGGCGAACACCTTGCCAGGGAACGCGTCGATGGCCACCTTCGCGAGCTGGCCGACCGCGACTTGGTCGATCTGGGCCTCGTGCACGCGCAGCCGCGCCACCATGCTCTGGATGTTCGGGATGATCACGATGTCTTGGCCTTCGCGGACGCTCATGCCCTCGTAGACCGGCTCATCCCAGTCGTAGCGGCCGTAGACGACCAAGCCCGGCGTCGGCGCCTCGAAGCGCGCGTTCGCGATCTGTTGGCGGTAGTTGGCGAGCCGCTCCCGGCCGAGGTCGAGCTCGGACCTCGTCGCGCGTAATTCGGCGGTGTTGCGCGAGCGCTGCGCCCCGGAGGTGGCGTTTTGGCTCTTAAGGCTCAGCGAGGCGTTCTCGATCTCCTGGTCGAGCGTGATGAGCTGTTCGCGCAGCGTGTAGTTGATCAGGATCTGCAGGTTGTTCCACGCGACCGTGACCTTTGAGCGCTGGCGGTTGTGGCTGATGATGTCGCGCTCGAGCTCGTTCTGGGTGATGAAGTTCTTCGCCTTGAGGCTGCGGCTGTGAAATAAGGTCTCGGCGGCGAGCTCGTATTCGGCGCGTGACAGGTTGATCTCGTCGATCTGGGTGAGGATTTGATTGGCCATCTCGCCCATCTCGAACCCGACCTCGCGCGACGTGCCCAGCATGTCGCGGACCGCGGTGTTGAGCCCGGCGAAGCGCGCTGCTAGCGCTTCGTCGCCTGAGTATTGCTCGACGATCAGGTCGCTGAGCTTCTTGAGCATGGCGGCGTTGGTGCCCTCGACGCCCTCGTCCTCGGATTGCACTTTTCGCGGCTTGCCGATGAATTTCTCGCGGCGGATCCGGGCGATGTCGAGACGGCTCCTCTCGGTGCTCTCTAGCGCCTCTAGCGTGGCCTCGGCGATCTCGTTGTTCTTGACCGCTTGGTCGTAAGCGGCCTCTGCGCGCGCTACGGCGATAGCCTCAGTGGCCGCTTTGTCTTCGATCTCGCTGGCGTCGAGCTCTGCGACGAGCTGGCCTTGCTCGACGAGGACGCCCTCCTGGATCAAGAACTTGAGCGTCGCGCGCCCTTCGACTTCAGATTTGACCCGGGTGTCTTTGGCTGCGCGGATGTCGGCGCGCTCGGTAACGGAGACCTGCAGGTCGCCGCGCGTCACCGTGTGGATCAGCGATGGGTCGAAGCCGCTGTTTTCACGCTCGGCGCAGCTCGCGAGCGCGGTCAGCGTGATCATCAGGAGCGTGAGCGGTCGGGGCATCGGCATGGACACCATACCCGAGCGGCAAGCCCGCTACGGATCTGGTCTCGCACCAAGCACGTCACACCTTCCATAAGTCGCGTTGCGATCGAACCTTCGACATCAGTAAAGTCGTTGGTTGCTCACCCGCGAGCGGGTTCTCCCGCGGTCGGCCTTGATCAACTCAGGGATCCCGCCAGCAGCGCGCCGACCTTCATCAACAGTTGGGCTTCATCATCAGAGAAGTCGTAGGCGCTGGGCTTAGCGACGCCGAGCGTGCCTCGTACCTTGCCGTCCGTGAGCATCGGGGCCGCGATGGAGCCTTCCATCTGGGTCATTTTCGCGCCCGCGCGCGCGACCCCGCTGTCGTCCGTCTGAAGGTTGCACACCTGGACCGGCGCTCTGCGCTCAGCGGCGATGCCGGCCATGCCCTTTCCAACTGGGATGACCTGAACCTTTTCGAGCACAGGCGGCGGGATGCCGCGCTGCGCCTTGAGGTGCAGCATGCCGTCTTCATCATCGAGCAGGTGCACGGTGCCAACTGGGCAGTCAAAGTGGCCGGTCAGCGCAGCGAGGACGTCGTCCCACGGCGTGGCGGGCGCGTCCAACAACGCGGTGATGGTATGTAGTAGCGGATGCGGTCCCTGGCTCATGTCGCCATGTTACCCGAGATCAACGATTGCGCAGCGCTGAGACGACCCGCGCGACCGCAGATTCCTCTGTGGTCCTCAGCAGATACTCGTCTTGCGAGGAGGAGCCCATCGTGACCTCTTCACGGCGGAACGCCATCCGGCTCTTGCGGTGGCCCGCCGCGGCGAGGTGTACTTCGCGCACGCCCGTAAAGTCTACGAGGCGACCGACGCTGTCTTCACGGATGCCGGCGCCGGCCATCACCGTCAGGCGACCGCCGGCGCGCTCGACCGCGGCGCGGAGTTCACGCTTGCCGTCTGGCGCCGCCGCGCGTTGCCCTGAAGACAGCAGGCGCTTTACGCCCAGCGCGCACAGATCCTCGATCGCCGCCGCGGCGTCGCGACATACGTCGAAGGCTCGATGGAAGGTCACCGGCAGATCCTCGGCGAGGTCGACGAACTCTGTCATCCGGCGGCGATCGACGCTGCCGTCTGCGGTCAGCGCGCCGGTGACGATGCCGTCCGCGCCGGCGGCGCGGAGCGCCTCGATGTCGCGGGTCATCACGTCGACCTCCGTGCTGTCATAGAGGAAGTCGCCCGCGCGCGGTCGAATCATCGCGAACACCGGCACCTGGACCGCAGCGCAGACGGCCTCGCAAAGCCCGGCGCTGGGCGTCAGCCCGCCTTCTGAGAGGCTGGAGCACAGCTCGAGCCGCTCGGCGCCGCCGACTACGGCGGCGTATGCGCCCGCCACGGATTCGACGCAGACCTCGACCAGGACGTGTGGATTGGCGGAGTCGGTCACACGGTCTATGGTGCTGTGATGCGCGCGCAATTGCTGCACCTTTCCGGCCCCATGCGTGGTCGGACGATCACCTATACGGACCCTGTGGTCCGTGCAGGGAGCAGCACGCGGGCGGAAGTTACGTTGCGGCATCCGTTAGTCGCAGAAGATCACGCGCTCATTGAGTGGATGCAGAGCGAGTGCAAGTTCCACTTGCGGACCGTCGATGGCCAGGTGTTCGTCAACGGCGACGAGATCCAAGAGATCATCCTTAAAGATGGTGACTTGATCGAGTTTGGCGCTGGAGGGCCGATGGCGCGCTTCCGCACCTACATCCCAGTCGGCTCAGTGTGTAAGCCGGTGCGTCGGATGCTCTCCGACGCCGCGGAGGTCGCGCGGCATAGCGGAACCGTCACGGCGACCCGAACTCTGACCAGCGACTTGCTGACGCAAGCGACCATGTCGCTCAAGATCGGCTTCCCGTTGATGGTCGGCGCCGTCGCGTTGGCGCTGTACTTTTGGTTTGGCCATGAACTGAACAAGGCGGAGGAGCGCCTGACCGCTGATCGCGTCACGCGAGCAGAGATCGCGCTGATGCGCGCGGAACATCAGGCGCAGATCGATCTGCTCAACCGCTCTAACTCGGTCGTCCGTGAGATCCAGAAGAGTTGGACGCGCGGCGTCTGCATGATCCACGGCATCTATCGATTGAAGATGGATGATGAGACTTGGTTCGAGCCCTACCCGGGGGTGCCGTGGCAGAGCGAATACACGGGCTCCGGCTTTTTAGTTAGTGAACAGGGATACATCGTCACGAACCGTCACGTCGCGCTGCCTTGGACCGAGGAGAGCGATATCCAGCAGCTGCTGAAGGTCGGAGCAGAGCCGGTGTTCATAGAGCTGACAGTCACGTTCCCGCGGCACCTGCCGATTGACGTCGCGCAAGATACGATTCGTCGCCGGGATGACGACCTCGACGTCGCGGTGTTGCGCATCACGCCGATGGAGGCTGAGGGTATCCCGGCGCTGCCGTTGCGCGGCGATAACACCGAAGGTGAGGACGAACGCGCGATCGTCGTCGGCTACCCGACGGGGCTCGCAGCCCTGCTGGCCCGCGCGAACAGCAGTACACTCGACGAGCTCCGCCGATCGGCGGCGACCATGACCGAAGCGATCCGTCAGCTAGCGTCGATGGGCGGCATCGCGCCGGTGATTACTGAGGGCATTGTTAGCAACGTCGATGACCACGTGATCGCCTATGACGCTGCGACCACGAGCGGTGGCTCCGGCGGACCTGTTTTCAGCGGCGTGGGCGATGTCATCGCCGTCAACTTCGCGATTCAGAGGAACTTCGACGGCAATAACCTCGGCGTGCCGATCCGCTATGTGCGCGAGCTCCTGCCGGAATAGGCGCTTAACTGAAGAAAGACGGTGCTCTCAGCCGGAGCGTTATGCGATACTCAAAATGACGCGTGGTCAGACGCGTCTGACCCGGGAGGGTCGTTTTTCGATATGGTCGGAGCGGGCAAGGGAAAGTCTGCCAGCGGGCAGGTCGTCAACGGCAGCGGTAGACCGGCGAGCAGAGAGCCTCACGGCGGCAATAAGAGCCGCGTCGGCGGGGCCCTTGGACCGCGCGGTAAGGGCTTGTTCGGGCGGTTGCTCGACGGTCTGCGCGCCCCGCCAACGCCGCGGCAAGAAGCTACGTCGATCGCGATCGCGAGCGGCAAGGGCGGCACCGGTAAGTCGTTCCTCGCGACGTCCCTCGCGGTGTTGTTGCACCGCGCTGAGCGCAAGACGGTGCTTGTCGACTGCGACTTTGGCTTGGCGTGCGATCACCTGCTGCTCGGGGTCAAGCCGACCTTGACGCTGCAGCAGCTGCTCGCTGGGCAATGCACGCTCGATCAAGTCTTGCTGAAGACCCCCTGCGGGCCGCGACTGCTGCCAGGCGCGTCAGGCGTGAGGCGGATGGCGAACCCCAGCGATAAGGACCTGACCTCGCTCGCTCGTGAGCTCGGGGTCCTCGCGGGCCAGGAAGACGCGCTGTTGCTGGACCTCGGCGCAGGGATCGCGCCGGCGACGGTCTTGTCCATGCTCGGCGCTGACTGGATCGTCTTGGTCACCCAGCCTGAGATCGCCGCGCTGGTTGATGCCTATGCGGTCATCAAGTGTGTCGCCCAGGTTAAGTCGGACGCGCGCTTCTTGATCGTCGTCAACCGCGCGAGCACGCCGGGCCGCGGTGAAATGGCGTTCCAGCGCTTGAGCGAGGTCGCTGGCCGCAATGTCGGGGTCGAGCTCCGCTACCTCGGTGAGATCCCTGACGACGACTCGGTGATGCAGCACCGCCTCGGTCAGCTGCCGCTGGTTGTGACCGACCCGGAGGCGCCGACGTCGCTGGCCGTGCGCGCGTTACTCGAGCGCTTGATCCAGATCTGCGGCGGCATCCGGCCGCGTACGGTCGATGGAGACGCTGGTATCAGCGATCGCTTTCGCCAGCACCGCCTGTTCTTGTAGGAAGGGCGTCGTCGCTCAGGCGGCGCTCGTATCGCGCGGAGCGAGGCGAAGCACAGCGAAGAGGCATCCCGCTGAGGTGCCGAGCAAGCCCAGCCCTTTGCCGACCTCTCCGAAGATCAACGCCCCGATCCCTGGCAGGGTGAGCCAGATCACGGCGGTGCCGAGCGCGGCGCACAGCAGGCTGACGCCGAGGTTGCCGTCGGTCTGCACGTCCGGTGCGCTGGCTGCGACGGGTGTCCACCCGGGGCCATCTGGTCGGACCCTTCGGTAGAAGGCTGTGAGGACCTCGGCCGGCTCAGGCTTTGTAAGGAACGTGACGACTAGCCAGGCGACCAGAGACCCGCTCGCGACCAGCAAGCTGGTGTATTGCCCGGCCATGCGCGCTTCGGGCTCGAGGCCTGCCTGCCAGCCGGTGATCGCGAAGTAGAGCACGAACGAGGCAATCATCGCAGTGATCTCGCTCCAAGCGTTAACGCGCCACCAGAACCAGCGCAGCAGGAAGACCGACCCGAGGCCGCCTCCGAGCGCGGCCAGGATGGCCCAGGCGTCCGCCACCGAGATCGACATGGCCCGCATCCACACGGCGCACAGCGCGCCGAGCAGCAGCACCATCCCTGAGGCAACGCGCGACGTGCGGACTAGCTGCTTGTCGTCGGCGTCCGGCGCGACAAAGCGTCGATACAGGTCGTTGACGAGGTAGCTCGCGCCCCAGTTCATTTGGGTGCTGATCGTGGACATGTAGGCGGCGAGGAACGTGACCATCAACAGACCAGCGAGCCCGGTTGGCGCGATCGACATCACCATCGGGTAGCCCCGCCCAGGGTCGGTCGTTGGGTCGCCGTCTGTCGCCCAGGTGCGAAGTTCGGGGTGCATCGCGAGCGCTGCGAAGGCGACGAGGATCCACGGCCAAGGCCGCACGCAGTAGTGCGCGAGGTTGAAGAAGAGCGTCGCTTTGTAGGCGTGCTGTTCGTCTCTGCATGCGGCCATGCGTTGCACGATGTAGCCGCCGCCGCCTGGCTCTGCGCCTGGATACCAAGTCGCCCACCATTGACCTAGCGCGAGCGCGAGGAAGACGCCCGCTGGCATCCAGGCCGCGGCGTCCGAGAAGTCGGGGACGAAGTCAAATACCTGCGTGCCGCCAAAGTTGGCGGCGGTCTGCTCGCGGAGCGCGTCGATGCCGCCAACGTGGTCGACGGCGACGTAGGCGAGCATCGTGCAGCCGATCATCGCTAAGACGAATTGCACGATGTCGGTGATTGCGACGCCCCACATGCCCGAGAGCACGCTGTAGATGCCGGTCACGCCGAGCATGCCGGCGACGAGGCCGAAGTCATACCAGCTGTCTTCTGGCAGATCGTTCAGCACCGTGTTGCGGAGCACGGTCAGCATCGCCTGCGTGACCCATCCGATGACAAATGAGTTGACGACGACGGCGACGTAAACGGCGCGGAAGCCGCGCAAAAACGCGGCGGGCCGCCCCGCGTAGCGCAGCTCGATCAGTTCGACGTCGGTGAGCACCTCGGCTCTGCGCCAGAGCTTTGCGAAGACGAACACGGTGAGCATTCCGCCGAGCGCAAACGCCCACCAGAACCAGTTGCCCGCGAGGCCGTTCTCGGCGATCAGCCCCGTTACCGCTAGCGGCGTATCTGCAGCGAACGTCGTCGCCACCATGGACGTGCCGGCGATCCACCACGGCAGGCTGCGACCCGACGCGAAGTATTCGACGAAGCTCGAGCCGGCGCGGGATTTGAAGTAAAGGCCGATTCCGAGCGCGACGACCAAGTAGCCGCCGATGATGACCCAGTCGAGGAGCTCGAGCTGCATGATGGCGCGATGTTCGGTGTTAGCGGCTCCTGACGCCAGTCCGAGCTTGATCCGCGCTCGCGCACCCGTAACCCATGGGGCATGAACCTCGTCGAGGTGCACTTCGCGCAAGATGACAGGACCGTGCTGGTCCAGCCCGGCACGACCTTGCTCGAGGCCGCGGAGATGGCTGGGGTAGACGTGATGGTGGGCTGCACGCGCGGTATGTGCGGGACGGACGCGCACCGCGTCGAGGCCCCCGACGACGCGCTCGACGTCGCCGGAGACGATGAGCGCGGCACCCTCGAGCGGATGGGCGTTGTTGAGGGCTGCCGCTTGCTGTGCTGCGCGAAGGTGCTCGCTGGCAAGGTCACGGTCATCGGTGACGCGTTGACGGATTGAGGGTCGGCAGGCACGCTGGGCGCCTTGAACCACTCGCCGCAGACTTCTGAAGAGCAAGAGCTTCGCCCGCGCGCCAGACCGGTGCTCGACGGGTTGGGGTTCTTCGGCAGGTTCTTGAAGAACCCGAACGCCGTCGGCGCGGTGCTGCCAAGCTCGCGTTACCTCGCGCGCGCGCTCGTCGGTGACCTCTCGCACTTGCGCGCAGGCGAGCTCGTCGTTGAGTACGGCCCTGGCACCGGTCCGATGACCTCAGTGATCCGAGAGCGGCTCCCGGCCGAGGTGCGATACCTCGGCGTCGAGCTCCAGCCCGCGTTCTGTGACCTGTTGTCGGCGCGGTTCCCTGACATGGAGTTTCACTGCGGCTCGGCGGGTGATGTGCAAGAGATCCTCGCCGCTCGCGGCCTCCCGAGGCCGTCTCGGATCATTTCGGGGCTGCCGTTCGCGAGCCTGCCAGCTGTCGTGCAAGATGAAGTCGTCAAAGGCTTGGAGTGGGCGCTGCAGGAGAGCGGTTGCGACTTCCGCACATTCCAGTACGCGCACGCCTACGGGATGAAGGCCGCCCGTCGCTTCCGCGCGCTGATGGACGCCCGCTTTGAGCAGTTCGAGCGCCTTGGCCCGATCGTGCGTAACGTGCCCCCGGCGTTTGTGCTGCGCTATCGCGGCGTGCGAGGCTGAGCTGTGGTCGTGATCGCGTTCGCGACCTGTCGGGACCAGCCGGCGCTGCAGCCAGACGACGCGCCGATCGCAGCCGCGCTCGGCGCGCTCGGCGCCGAGGTGCTCGCCATCCCCTGGAACGGCCCCTTTGAGCCGTTCACGGCGTGTGATCTGGTGGCGGTGCGCTCGACCTGGGATTACGCAGAGACGCCCGAGCTGTTCTTGGAGTGGCTCAAGCAGCTGGAGGCTTGGCCCGTGCCGGTGACAAACGCGCCGTCCTTAATGCGTTGGAACGCGCGCAAGACCTACCTCCTCGACCTCGCCGCGCGCGGCGCGCCGCTGGCTCCGACGCGGCTCGTCCCGCCAGCGGCCTCGGCGATCGTCGCTGCGATGACCGAACTCGGCCTCGACGAGGCGGTCGTCAAGCCGGTGTTTGGGGCGGGCGCGAGCGGGCTCTCGATTGTCCGGCGTGATGACGCTGCGGGGGTCGCCGCGGCCGCCGACAAGCTCGGCTACGACGGCTTGGTGCAGCCGCTCGTGCCCGAGATTCGGACGGTCGGGGAGGCATCTTTGACCTTCGTCGGGGATGCGTTCTCGCACGCCGCGATCAAGCGCGCGCCTGATGGATCCATCCTGATCCACGCGGAGCACGGCGGCTCGACCGCGCCGTTCACGCCGACCGCCGAGCAGCAGCAGGTCGCACGCGACGTGCTGCGGATGTTGCCGGAGCCCGCGGACTACGCGCGCGTCGATTTAGTGCCGACCGCGGGCGGCGTCGTACTGATGGAGGTCGAGCTGATCGAGCCGGAGCTGTTCGTGCTCCATGGTGACGGTGCGCCTGAGCGCTTCGCGCGGTTTTTGGTCGAGCGCGCGCAGCGCTGAGCGGGGTCACATCGGCGGCAGCGAGCGGCGGCTTCGCGCCTCGTCGGCCAACCTTTCAGCGAGCTGATTGGTCCGTTCGAGCTTGTCCTCAAGAACGCGGACCCGCTCCTCAGTGGCCTGAGCGTGGTGCGCGGCGAACAGCGTGACCCACGCGAGGCCCAGCACGAACGTGATCACCCCGATCTGCGGCGCCGACCAGTTCGGCAACCACTTTGGCGCGTTGTGTTCGACGAATAACGAGACGATCACCAGCGTGGCCATCTTCGTGTGGAAGGCTGTGTCGTTCGGGAACCGCATCGGCCCAGTTTCGCGGCCAGGGTCGGCGAAAGCGAGGCTGTGACGGGGCCGCGGCTCCCTGAGCCTGGATTCCGGGATGCGCGGCCCGCGCGCCGCAGGCATACTGCTCGTCCTCAAAACCGTTATGACCGAGCAGAAGCAGACGTACGACCCCGCAGCGATCGAGCCAAAGTGGCAGCGGCGCTGGCTTGAGCAGAAGGTGTTCCGCGCCAAGAACCCCGGCGACCAAGGCTTCGACCCGAAGCAGCCCAAGTTCTACGCGCTCGACATGTTCCCGTACCCGTCTGCCGCTGGCCTGCACGTCGGCCACCCTGAGGGCTACACCGCTACCGACATCGTCGCGCGCTACAAGCGCGCGACCGGGCACAACGTGCTGCACCCGATGGGTTGGGACGCCTTCGGTCTGCCGGCCGAGCAGTACGCGATCCAGACCAACACGCACCCGTCGAAGACCACCGCTGCGAACATCGAGACGTTCCGACGTCAGCTGCAGACGCTCGGCTTCAGCTACGACTGGGACCGCGAGTTCGGCACATGCGACCCGAGCTACTTCAGGTGGACGCAGTGGATCTTCAAGAAGCTGTACGAGCGCGGTCTGGCCTATGAGTCGAACGCGCCGGTGTGGTGGTGCGAGGAGCTCGGCACGGTGCTCGCGAACGATGAGGTCATCAACGGCCGCAGCGAGCGCGGCGACCACCCGTGTGAGCGACGGCCGCTGCGTCAGTGGGTGCTGAAGATCACCGAGTATGCCGAGCGCCTGCTGCAAGACATGGATGGGCTCGACTGGTCCGAGTCGCTCAAGACGATGCAGCGCGAGTGGATCGGCAAGAGCGAGGGCGCGGAGATCGAGTTCGACGTCGAGGGTCATGACGTGCGCTTGCGCGTCTTCACGACCCGCGCGGACACGCTGTTCGGTGCGTCCTTCATGGTGTTAGCTCCTGAGCACCCGCTGGTCGCCGCGATCACGACCCCTGAGCAGCGCGGCGAGGTGGACGCGTACATCAAGGCGGCCGCCGCGAAGAGTGAGCTGGAGCGCACCGACCTCGCCAAGGATAAGACCGGCGTGTTTACGGGCGCGTACGCGCGCAATCCGCTGTTCGCTGCAGATGATCCCAAGGGCCGCGTCCCGGTTTGGATCGCCGACTACGTCATCGTGAGCTACGGCACCGGCGCGATCATGGCGGTGCCAGCCGGCGACGAGCGTGACTTCGAGTTCGCGCAGAAGTTCGGGATCGCTATCCCTGGGATCTTCGCGCCGCAGACTGATGACTCTGCGCGTGACGCGCGCATCGCCGCAGGCGAAGAGGTCTGCACCGACGAGGCGCCCTACGCCGCGCACTGCCGGACGCATGACGGCGATATCGCGCTGCAGGGCCTTTCGATGGCCGAGGGCAAGCGCGCGATCCTTGATTGGCTGGTTTCTGGAGGTCGCGGCGAGGCCAAGGTCACCTACAAGATCCGCGATTGGCTGTTCAGCCGGCAGCGCTATTGGGGCGAGCCGTTCCCAGTGCTGCACACCGACGACGGCGTCGCGTTAGTCGCAGACGATGAGCTGCCGGTGACGCTGCCTGACATGGACGACTTTAAGCCGGGCGGTCAGCCGGAGTCGCCGCTGATCCGCGCCGCCGATTGGGTCGAAACGACCGACGCGCGAGGTCGCGCCGCCAAGCGTGAGATCAATACGATGCCGGGCGCTGCTGGCTCGAGCTGGTACTTCCTGCGATTCTGCGATCCGCATAACGACCAGGAGTTTTGTAGCAAGGCCGCGAGCGACTACTGGCTGCCGGTAGACCTTTACGTCGGCGGCGCTGAGCACGCTGTCGGGCACCTCCTCTATTCGCGTTTTTGGACCAAGGCCCTGTATGACGAGGGCCACGTGTCAGTCGTCGAACCCTTCGGCAAGCTCTACAACCAGGGCATGATCCAGGCGTTCGCGTATCAGGACGCGCGCGGCGCCGTGGTTTCGAGAGCAGACACCAAGCAGGACGGCGAGGACGTCGTGCACGCCGAGACTGGCGAGAAGCTGACGCAGACGGTCACCAAGATGTCTAAGCGCTATGGCAACGTCGTCAACCCTGACGACGTCGTCGGCGACTTCGGCGCGGACACGCTGCGGCTCTACGAGATGTACATGGGTCCGCTCGCCGACAGCAAGCCGTGGAACCCCAAGGACGTGCCAGGCGTGCACCGCTTCTTGCAGCGCGTCTGGCGCCTCTGCGTGCCGGAGTTCGCTGAGAAGGGCCGCGTGCACGCGTGGCTCGCGAGTGATCGTGACCAGGACAGCGAGCTCGAGAAGCAGCTGCACCGCACGATCCACAAGGTGACCGGCGACATCGACCGGATGGCGTTTAACACCGCGATCGCCGCAATGATGATCTTCGTCAATGAAGCGACGAAAGGGCTAGAGCGGCTTTCCCGGGGCCAGCTGCTGCGCTTTGTGCAGCTGCTGCAGCCGTTCGCGCCGCACCTCGCTGAGGAGCTGTGGGAGCGCCTCGGCGCCGACGGCGCGCTCAGCTACGCTGCTTGGCCGACCTACGAAGAGGCGATGCTTATCGACGACGAGGTCGAGATCGCCGTGCAGGTGCTCGGCAAGGTGCGCGCCCGCGTGAAGCTGCAGAATAACTGCGCTAAGGACGTCGCGCTGGAGCAGGCGCGCGAGGCCGCCGCCAAGTGGCTCGAGGGCAAGAGCGTGGTCAAGGAGATCTTCGTGCCCAACAAGCTGGTCAACTTCGTCGCGAAGTGAAGCTTCGCAGCGCCATTTAGCGCTTCGATTTCGACGATTTCGAAGCCTCCGATCGGGCTCCAGGCCCCTCGGTGTAACCGGCGGCCGAGATGTTGCTAAAGTATGATGAGGAGTCGTCGCTTTGCCTAACCAACCAGTCTCGCCGCAGCCCGCCAAGCCGTTCAACCGTCGTTTGATCGCGCAGGGCCGCGCGCTCCCACCTGAGGGCGGGATGCGCGTCGAGTGTAAGTCGCACTTGATCACCCAGGAGCGCTTAGGCGCTGGCTTGGCCTTGGTCGTGCTCTACGGCGTCGTCTACGGCGCGCGGTTGGTGTTCGCCAACGGCCCCGAGGGCGCGGCGCGCGGCGACTGGCGGACGCCGCTTTACGTCGTGGTCGGCTTCGCGGCGGTCCTCGGGGTGGTCGCCCGGCTCGCCGGGCAGAGGCGGCCGAGGGCTGATCATGCCCGATCCTAGGATCGAGAGGCCGGTGCCCAAGCGGGCGCAGCCTCTTAGCCTGACGAGCGCGCGACGGGGGACTGTGGTGCCGACGGGCGGGATGCGAGCACGAGATCGGGGCCACCTGCTGCGGCAGGAGCGCACGGGCATAGCCCTGGTGTTGCTTGTGTTTTATGCGTTGAGCTATGGGGTCACGCACGAACCGCTGATGTCCGTTCTCTGCGTCGGCGTGCTCGGTCTGCTGATGTTCGGTAAACCCGGCTCGCGGAAGCGCCGCCGGGTCCCAGGAACCCGCTAGCCTCGCCCTGGTCTACGTCTAGTCGGGACCATTCTTTTTGTCCGCGAGCAGCGCGTGTTCTAGCGCCGGAGAATACGGCCGATGGAATGCTCTCGGATGTCGCTGCTTGTCATATCGCGGGGTGTTTCCTTAACCTTGAGGTCACATGCTGCGCTGCATCCTCCAAGGCTCTATCCCTGCGCTGCTCCTCGCCACGGCGAGCGCTCAGCAAGCGAGCGGATCTGCTTCTGATTGGTGGGCGTATCAGCCGCTAAGCCGCCCGGCGCCGCCGCCGGTGAAAGACGCGGGTTGGGTGCGTTCGCCGATAGACGCCTTCATCTTGGCTGGCTTGGAGCAGCGCGGCTTGCGACCGGCGCCGGCAGCTGACCGCCACACGCTCCTGCGGCGCATCACCTACGACCTCACTGGGTTGCCAGCGACGCAAGATGAGATCGACGCGTTCCTCGCAGACACATCGCCCGACGCCTATGAGAAGGTCGTCGATCGACTGCTTCGTTCGCCGCAATATGGCGTCAAGTGGGCCCAGCACTGGCTCGATGTTGTGCGCTACGCGGAGACCGATGGCTATGAGCGCGACTCTAAGAAGCCCTTTGTCTGGCGTTACCGGGACTGGGTTATTGACTCGCTCAACGATGACATGCCGTACGGCGACTTTGTCACCAAGCAGCTCGCTGGTGATGAGCTCCCTGACGCCAAGGTCGCCGACTACGTAGCGACGGGGTTCTACCGCTTGGGGATCTGGGACGACGAGCCCACCGATCGCCCGCAGCACCGCTACGACGTCCTGGATGGGATCGCGGATACGGCCGCGCGCTCGACGCTGGCGATCTCGATGGGATGCGCGCGGTGCCACGACCATAAGAAGGATCCGCTGCCGCAGACCGACTACCACTCGTTCCTCGGCTACTTCGAGAACATCGCGCCCTACAACAAGCAGTCGCAGACGGTCCCCGCTGACGACGCAAAGACGCGATACGAGTCGGCGGCCGCCGAGTTCGCGGTGGTCTCGCGCCGCTGCAGAGATGAGCTGATGCGCGTCGCTCGCGAGCGGGTCGCTGCGAAGGTCGCGACGCCCGCTGACCGCGCGCCGAGGGTGATCGCTAGATATGACGGCGACGTTGCCAGCGCCACGGAGCTGCTCGACTCGATCGGGGACCAGGGCGGCGAGGTCCACGGCCAGGTGGTCCAGGTGCCAGGTCGCAAGGGCCAGGCGCTGCGCTTTGACGGCGATGACTTCTGCAGGATCCCTCGCGTCGTCCAGGACTCATTCACGGTGACGTTTTACGTCCGTAGTGATCAGCCAGGTCGCGGCAACGCGCGCGATAAGCGTTGGTTTACGGGCACTGGCTTGGTCGATGGTGAGGTGCCTGGGATCGTCGACGACTGGGGCGTGTCGTGGATCGCGGACGGCGTGATCGCCGCGGGCACTGGTCGTCCCGAGAAGTTCGTCGCGTCGTCAAGCGGCTACAACGACGGCGAGTGGCACCACGTCGCCTTCACCCGCGACCGCCAAAGTGGCAAGTTCGCCTTGTTCGTCGATGGCCAGCCGGCTGGCGAGAACACCGGCTCAAAGCGTTCGCTGACTACGCCGGAAGACCTCGTGATCGGGCGGCCTCGACCCGGCGGCGAGGGCTTCCGCGGGGACCTCGACGAGTTGACCTTTTATGACCGCGCCCTGACGGCGGCTGAGGTCGCCGCGCTGGCGTTAGACCTGCCTGGCGGCGTCGCGGCCGCGCCCGCGATCGAGGACACGACCGCGTTCAAGCAGCTGTCGCGCCTGCGGGCTCCCGAGTATGAGACCGTCGAGATCCTCGCGGTGCGGGAGCATGGTCGTGACGCGCCCGCGCCGGTGGTGCGCCTGCGCGGGAACGTGCACGCGCGCGGGCCACAGGTCGAACTCGGCGTGCCGTCGATGCTCGGCGCGGCAGAGCTGTTCGCGCCGGAGCCGACGAAGCGGAGCAGCGGCCGGCGGCTCGCGCTCACGAAGTGGATCACTTCGACGAGCAACCGCATGACTTGGCGGGTGATCGCGAACCGCGTCTGGCAGCATCACTTCGGCCGCGGGATCGTGCGCTCGAGTAATGACTTTGGCCGGCTGGGCGATCGTCCCACGCACCCCGGGCTGCTTGATTGGTTGGCCTGTGAGGTCTTAGAGCGCGGGCAGAGCCTCAAGGATATGCACCGCTTGATCGTGCGATCATCTGCATACCGGATGTCATCGCAGGCCGATGAGCGGGCGTTGGCGGAGGACCCGTTAAATCACTCCTTCTGGCGTTTTAATCGCCGTCGCCTCACCGCAGAGGAGATCCGCGACTCGATCCTGGCGGTCAACGGCACGCTCAATCTCGAGCGCGGCGGGCCGAGCGTCTACCCGAAGTTGCCGCAGGCGGTTTTGGACACAGCTTCTCGTCCAGGCGCTGCGTGGGGTCGCTCTTCTCCCGAACAAGCCGCGCGTCGCAGCATCTTCGTCCACGTCAAGCGGTCGCTGCCAGAGCCGCTGCTCGCGTCGTTTGATCGCGCCGACACCGACTCTAGCTGCCCGGTGCGATTCGCGACGGTGCAGCCGACTCAGGCGCTCTCGATGCTCAACGGCGACTTCGCCAACGTGCAGGCCGAGCTGTTCGCGCAGCGTCTTCGTCGCGAGGCGACGGGCTTGCGGGCGCGGCTCGCTAGGGGGCTGGAGCTGGTGAGTCAGCGGCCAGCTCGAGACGCGGACATCGCGCGCTTGATGTCGCTCGCGGCCGACCTAGAGCGCGACTTTGACCGGAGCGAGGAGCAGGCGCTGCAGCGCTGCTGCCTCGTCCTCCTTAACTGCAACGAATTCTTGTTCGTCGACTGAGCCTAGCCATGAACCCTCGCAATATGTTCTGCGGTCGGACGCGCCGCGAGTTCCTCTGGCAAGCCGGCGGCGGCTTCACCAGCCTCGGGCTCGTCGACATGCTGTCGCGAGACGGCTTCTTCTCGAGCGATAAGGCCGGTGACGAGCCTGGCGCCGGCCCGCTCGCGCCGAAGCCTCCGCACCACGCCCCGAAGGCGAAGGCGTGCATCTTCTTGTTCATGTATGGCGGGCCGAGTCACGTCGACACGTTCGACTACAAGCCGAAGCTCTACCCGCTCGACGGTAAGACCATCGACATCAAGACGAAGGGCCGCGGCGGTACGAAGAGCAAGGGGCGCGTGGTCGGGCCGAAGTGGAAGTTCAGCCAGTACGGGCAGAGCGGCAAGTGGATCAGCGATCTGTTCCCGCACGTTGGCCGGTATGTCGACGACATGGCCTTCGTCCACAGCATGTACGCGGATTCTCCTCTGCACGGCTCCGCGATGTTGATGATGAACTCGGGCCGCATTTTATCTGGCGCGCCGTGCCTCGGGAGCTGGGTGAACTACGGCCTCGGCACCGAGAACCAAAACCTCCCCGGCTTCGTCGTCATGCTCGACAAGACGGGCGGACCGATCTCAGGCGCCAAGAACTGGCACTCTGGCTACATGCCAGCCGTTTATCAGGGCACTGTGCTGCGCCCGACTGGGGAGCCGATCCTCGACCTCAGCGTGCCGCAAGGCATGACGGACCGCGAGCAGCGCCGCATCCTCGATGCGCTGCGTGAGCAGAACGACGCTCACCTCGCTCAGCGAAGCGAAGACACAACGCTCGCGGCGCGGATCCAGAGCTATGAGTTGGCTTACCGGATGCAGAGCCACGCGCCGGAGGCGATCGACATCGCCAATGAGGCTGCCGCGACCAAGACGCTTTACGGCCTCGATGACCCGAAGACGGAGGACTTCGGCCGCAAGTGCCTGTTAGCGCGGCGGATGGTCGAGCGCGGCGTGCGCTTCGTGCAGATCTACAGCGGCGGCAACCACAACGACCACAACTGGGACGCGCACGGAGACCTCGAGCACAACCACAATAAGCACGCAGGCGCGACCGATAAGCCCATCGCTGGCTTGTTAGCGGACCTCAAGCAGCGTGGTTTGCTCGATGAGACGATCGTCGTGTGGGGCGGAGAGTTTGGTCGGCAGCCGACGGCGGAGTATGCCCAAGGCACTGGTCGCGACCACAACTCAGCAGGGTTCACGATGTGGATGGCAGGAGGCGGCATTAAGAAAGGCGTCTCCATCGGCACGACCGACGAGCTCGGCAACGAGGCTGTCGAGCGTCCGATGCACGTCAAAGAACTGCACGCCACGATCTTGCACCAGATGGGGCTGGACCCGAACCGCCTGTCATTCTTCCACGCTGGGTTGGACCAGAAGCTCGTCGGCGTGGAACGGGTCAACCCGATCCGCGACTTGATCGCTTAATTGCTCGATAGGCGGCGTTGGCGCTCGGGCGCGTCATCGTCGGGCGCGCCCATCTCTAGCGCGACGAGCGCCGCGAGGTAGGTCGCGCATCGGTCGGGGTGTTCGCGGACGAAGTCCCTCGCGGTGTGGACGAATGCGCGAAAGGTTAGGACGCCGTCGTTGCTGCGCGCGAGCAACCGCGCGCTGAAGTCGATCGCGAAAGGGGCAGAGAGCCGGCGCAGCGAGGCGCGGGCTTGAGGCGAGGACGGCGAAGAGCTCATGCGCAGGTTTCTCCTTGCTAGCGACGAAGCGTTGGGGAGAGGTAGTGCCCGAGCGGGGGATCATTCGTCGCGGAGATCTTGGAGCAGCGCTCGCCAAGCAGCGCGTTCTGTCGCGGGGTCTACCATCGGTTGCAGAGCGAGGGTTCGCGCGCGCAAGTCGTCAAGGAACTCTCTGTCGGCAGCGGCGCGTTGAAGTAGGGCTGCGCATTCGTCGGCGTCGCCTGGTGTGAAGCTGCCCGGCCAGTCGGCGCCGAGCAGGCCGAGGTTGCCTGGGATCGCGCTGCAGAGCACTGGGGTGCCAGCTGCGATCGCCTCGCTGATGACGTTGGCGCCGCCCTCGGCGATCGACGGCACGACGCAGACCGTGCTGCGTGCTAGGAGCTCTTTACTCTTTAGCCTGCTGAGCGACCCGAGCCAGCGCGCGCGTGGGTTCGAGGCTGCGGCGGCGAGCACATCGTCGCTGTAGGCGCCGGCGAGGCGCTCTCCAGCGAGCGTTAACGTGACCGGCGTATCGGGACCGAGCTTCGCGAGCGCGCGTACGGCTAGCAGCGGCGCCTTGACCGGACGCAGGTGCGCCACGACGCAGGCTTGGAACTCGGGGTCGCGCGCGGCCGCGGCGGCGGTCGCGGACTGTACGATGGTGCGCACCCTCGACCAAAGTTCGGTCGGGAGCGCGTCGCGCGCTAAGGGCTGCAGCGCGATGATTCGATCGGCGGTCCGCAGCGCCGCCAGCGCTGCGTCGCTCCGCGCGAGGTCGGGGTAGATGTCTGTGCCGCTCATTAGGGTCACGATCGGCAAGGTTGGGCGCGCCCGTCGCGCCGCGAGCACGGCGTCGGCTGACTTGATCGCGTGGATCGTGACCAGCACGTCGCTCGGCGCGTCCCGCCAGGCGTCGGTCAGGCGTGGTCGATGTCCGAGCTGGCGCAGTAACCCGGCCCAGCGCAGCGCCGTCACGCGGTTGCCGACGCGGCTGCCGCGGGCCGCCGGCGTTACGATCGAGATATTGAGCGGCTCCGCGATCATCTAGTTTATGCGTCCCTCGCTGCTCTGGCTCGTGGCTGCCGGGCTCACGCTTGAGGAGGAGGTGTCGCTTGGGTCCGAGGAGAACTACGTCTTGCGCTTCCGGCGCGGAACCTTCGCCGCGTTCAGGCGTCGGACGTCAGCTGCGAGAGCACTTCGCTGTGCTCGGGGAAGCGCTGCTCGGCGTGCTTGTTCTTGTTCCAGATCTCGCGGCCGTCGACCGCGACGATGAAGTCACCCTTGCCGCCGGGCTGCTTCTCTACCGTCGCGCCTGGGTGGGCAGCTTCGATCGCGGCGGCCAGACTGGCCGCCTGTGGTAGGTAGTTTCAAACGACGCAGTATTCGATGGTGACGTGCATGAGGTCATTCTAGGACATGATCACTGACGTTTCCGAGCGGCGAAGGCCAGCGTGATCCAGCCTGCTAAGAATGCTACCCCGCCGATCGGGGTGATCGGACCGAGCCACGGCACGTCTGCCAGCGCGAGTCCGTAGAGCGACCCGCTGAAGAGCGCCGTACCCAGCGCGAACAGGATCGCGGCGGGCTTGGTCCAAAAGCCTTGCGCTTGCAGGGCCCCGCAGGCGACGAGGGCGAGCGCGTGATACATCTGGTAACGAACGCCGACCTCGAACGCGTTAATCGAAGCCTCGTCATAGCTGCTCTTCATCGCGTGCGCGCCGAACGCGCCGAGCGCTACGGCGCCGGCCCCGAGCAGGGCGCCGAGGGGCAGCGCGAAGCCTGCGCTGCGCCGGTTACTTGTCTCCATTTGAGCAAGCTACGCTGCGGGCGGGCCCGGCGATAGCGAGCGGTCGGTTCGCGGGTCAGGGCTGCCATCGCAGCGCTGCGCCCTAGGTGTGGTGTTAGCTGTTTGCCTAAAACAAATTAGGTATGAATGGTTGGCCCGCTGGGCGCGTCGCGGACGGCTCGCGAGAGGCTGATCTTGGCTGCGGACGCGAGCGTTTGCATGGGACCGTCGCGGATCGGCTCAATCCGCTCCGCCTGCGGGGTCGGATTTGCCGATAGGGGCGCATATATGCGCAAGATCCTGTTCGTCTGTTCTCTGCTCTTGGTGGTTGCGTCGCCTTTGACTTCGCAGGCTACAGAGCTCGACGGTGTAAGCGCCGCGGCTGAGAAGGCCGTGAAGAGCGCGCGCGCTGATGGCGCTGGCCTGACCGTGTTCCGCGGCAGCCGCGAACTTCACCGGAGTCTGCACGGAGAGTTCCTCGCAGATCAAGCTGTCCCCGTCGGGTCGGCGAGTCAGTGGTTGACGGTCGCGACCATCATGACGCTGGTCGATGACGGAACGCTCGAGCTGCACCATCCGGTGGCTCGTTACGTCGAGGAGTTCGGAGGAGACAACATGCGGCGCGTGACGCTGCGTCAGTGCCTCGCGTGCACGAGCGGCCTCCCCGGTGAGATGGATGATCGAATGCGCGGCTGGGACATGGACCGCTTCGCTGCGGCGGCCGCGGATGAGGCGCTGCGTACGCTGCCTGGCGACGCCTTCCAGCACGGCGAGGTCGGCTTTCAGGTCGCTGCGCTCGCCGCTGTGCGAGCTTCGGGTAAGAGTTGGCACGAGCTGTTTCGTGACCGCATCGGCGACCGGCTCGGCATGCGCGACACCCACTTCGGGGGGGCGCTTCCGATCGCCAGCGAGCCAGGGTCGAGTGAGTTGCCCTGGGTCGCGACCGGCGCGGTGTCGTCGCTTAATGATTATACGCGCTTCGTGCGCATGCTCCTCTCGGGAGGGCGTTGGAACGGCGTGCAGGTCCTCAGCAAGCACCGCGTCGACGAGATGCTGAGAGACCAAGTCAGTACGTGCGTCGACGTCCGAGCGCTGCCTGGCAGCCGCGTCGACGCGCGCTACGGCTACGGCACTTGGATCGAGCTAGATGACGACGAGATCCTCCGCTACAGCGACCCTGGGACGTTTGGCTTCACGCCGTGGATCACCGCGGATCGCTCTTACGGCGGCGTCTTCGCGGTCAACGATCGCGGCGAGGTCGTGCGTCGGCACCTGCGCTCCGTCCGCAAGGCTGTCGCCGGCGCCATGACCTCACCAGACGTCATAGGGACCGCGGAGCGCGTCAAACTGCGCGTTGACGGGCGCAAGCGAAGTTACCATTTGCACGTGCCGCCGCACGATGAGTCCACCGACGAGATGCCGCTGGTCGTTGTCTTGCACGCCTCCGGAGGCGACGGCGCGAGAGCGCGGGCGGTGACTGGCCTTGATCGATTGGGGGTCGACAGGGGATTTGTTGTCGCCTTCCCCGACAGCGTTGGTCTGTCGCCGAAGGCGAAATCGACCTGGAACGCAGGCGGCATGGACAGCTACGCGGCTCGTAAGGACGTGGACGATGTCGGCTTCTTGAAGGCGGTCGTCGCGGATGTTCAGGCGCGGGTCCCGATCGATGGCGACCGAGTGTTCGTCACGGGTCACAGCGATGGGGGGATGATGTGTCACAGGCTCGCTCGTGAGGCTGCGGACGTCTTTAAAGGCATCGCGCCGGTCGCTGGCGCCATGAATCACGCGAAGGCGCAGTCTGACGTGCCGTTAGCTGTGTTGATGATTCACGGAGACGAGGATGAGCACGTTCGTATTGACGGCGGAGAGCCTGGCGTCAACTGCGGCAACCGGACTCGGATCGACGCCGCGTTGCAGGCCGCGACCGAGTACTACGTCGGCCGCAACGGCCTCGTCGAGTATGCGTGCGCCGCTGAGCGCGCCGGCGTCGAGGTGGCCAAATACAGGCAGAAGAAGGGTGATGGGGACGCGGTCCCCGTTTGGGTGGTCACCCTCACAGGCGGCGGACACGCGTGGCCTGGCGCTCATACTCGGTCAGGCTCAATCGGCGGCAAGCCGTACGCGTGGCCAGCGTCAGAGGCAATTTTGGAGTTCTTCTACAGCGTAGGGACTGGGCCACTGCAGGACCGCTTAACGCCGACGGTGCCGTCTTCGCCGCGCTGATTATGAGCGCGGTCGATCGCGCCGCTTAGCCCGCCTGCGCGGCGTTCGATGAGCGTCGGGCCAGTCATCGCGAGGTGGTCAGCTTCTCTGCTTCGGGCTGTTCTGCCATGATCCCGTCCTCATGGGAGAGCCGTTCAAGCAGCGGATCAACGCGGCGCTCGTTCAGGACGTTGCTACGCATCTGCGGCGGCGTTGGGCTGACTTCCCGCAGCGGCGCTTCGTGCGCCTCGCGCTCAAGGGTCTCGACGCCCTAGAGCTGAAGGCGCGGGTCGCGCACGTGGCCGACGCGCTGGCGGAGTGCCTGCCTGCAGACTTCGACGCAGCGGCGAAGGTGCTCGAAGCGGCGCTGGCGCCTGCCCGAGGTGACGACGATTTGTCCGCGCTGGTGACCTCGGACGATGGGCTGGCTGGCTGGAGCGTTTGGCCGATGACCGACTTCGTCGCGCGCTATGGACTCGCGCACCCGACGCGGTCGCTGCGCGCGCTGCGCGCGCTGACGCAGCGGCACACGGCCGAGTACGCGATCCGACCGTTCTTAATCGAGCATCGCGCGCAGACGATGACGACGCTGACCGAGTGGCTCGATGACGACAGCCCGCACGTCCGGCGGTTGGTCAGCGAGGGCACTCGGCCTCGTCTGCCGTGGGGGATGCGGCTCAAGCATCTCGTCGCGGATCCTCGCCCGTGCCTGCCGCTGCTCGCGCGGCTGCAGGACGACCCAAGCGATTACGTGCGTCGTAGCGTCGCCAATCACCTCAACGACATCTCAAAAGACCACCCGGAGGTGGTCTTGGAGTGGCTTGAGCACCACGTCGAGCCTGGCTCGGAGCAGCGCCGAGCGATGCTTCGGCACGCCGCTCGTACGTTGATCAAGGCGCCGAACAAGCGCGCGCTTCGCGCGTTCGGCTTGGGGGATGCGCTGCGTGGCGCCGCGACGCTCGAGGTTCTACCGCGCCGCGTTCGGCGCGGTGGTGAGGTCCGGTTAGAGGTTTACCTCACGTCTACGTCGCAGCGAGCGCAGGCGCTCGTCGTCGACTACGTCGTGTATCACGTGAAGGCAGACGGGACGAGCCGCGCCAAGACATGGAAGGGCTGGAAGCTGCGCCTCGAGGCAGGTGAGCGGCGTACGCTCTACAAGCCGCACTCGCTCCGCGAGGTCTCGACACGGCGCGACCACCCCGGCCGGCATGACGTTGAGCTGTTGGTTAACGGGGAGGTGCGCGCGACGTCGAGCTTTGAGCTGCGATCTTGACGCGCGTCGTCGTTCCTCGGGGCGGGTGGATTACACAGCGGGGCGGGCTCTGGGCTAGCGCTGTGAGCGTGCTCGGTCGGTCAGCGTTAACGCGATCCCGCCGAGCGTCAGCGCGCTTGCGATGATTAAGCGGCCGTCGGGGCGCTCGCCGAGGAGCGCGACGCCTCCAGCCGTCGCGATGATGGGGACGGCCAGCTGGGCGACCGAAGCTTGGGTCGCAGTCATCGCCGGCAGCGCCGCATACCACAGCACGTAGCCGACCGCCGAGGTGATGGTGCCAGAGGCGACCGCGAGGAGGACGCCTGCGCTCGACAGTGACGCGTCATCTACTGCACAGCACATGATCAGAGCGCTGATTGCGCACGCGATGATGAAGTTCTGCGCGGTCGCACGAAGCGGCCTTTGCGCTCGCCGGCCGAGCAGCGAGTACGCCCCCCAGGCGACGCCGGCGATCGCCATGAGCGAGGCGCCGACGAGGTTTGGCGTCGTGACGCCCGGCATTACTAGGGTCGACACCCCGCAGATGGCGGCGGTGATCCCGACGAAGCCGAGCGCTGAGGGTCGCTCCCCGCCCGCGAAGCCTGCGCCGAGCATGGTTAATTGGACGCACCCGAACAGGAGCAAGGCGCCGGTCGCGGCGGAGAGCAACACGTACGCGAGGGAGAAGCAGAGCGCATAGACCAAGAGCGCGATGCCCCCGGTCGCCCGCCACGGCTCGGCCGCGCCAGCGCCGCGCCGCAGCAGTAGGGGCGCCAGCAGCAGCGCTCCGCTCGAGAGCCGTATCGCGGTGAAGCTCCACGGATCGATCGCGCCGTCGCGCAGCGCGAGCCTGCAGAGCACGGAGTTGCCGGCGAACGCGAACAGCGCCAGGGATGTCAGCAGGATTGCGTGGTGGCGGGCTCCGGTGACGCGGCCGGGTTCGTCTGGCCCGGGCGCCGCAGCATCTTCTCGATATCGCAGAGGTGGTTCTCCTCATCCATGATCATCGTTCGAGCGTATTCCTCAAGTCGTACGTCCTTGTCTGCGACGAGTTCGAGCAGCTCGCGGTATTTGCGGACCGCCATCTGCTCGTGATCGATCGATTCTTCGAGGATGGCGTCGATGTCGTGTTTGTGGGTCTCCAGCAGCGGACCGATCTTGAGAGAGGGGTGCCCGCCCATGCTGGTGACATATTCGCCGGCGGTGATCGCGTGCTGCAGGGACTCGGAGGCGACCTCTCGAAACCAGCTCGTGATCGGGATACGCGCGTGCCCGAACACCATCAAGGAGTAGTGGGTGTAGCGAACGACGCCGGCTAGCTCGAGCTCGAGGATTTCGTTCAGGACGGTGACGATGTTGTTCTTGTCGGTAGTCATGCGTTTGTCACGCCAACTATCGACGGCTACGGCTCGTTGAGGAGCAGATCGGGCGCTAACCACGCGGATACCGTGCTTATCTTCGAAATTGAGACTCGATCTCGCCGTTTCCCTGAAACTGAGACTCGGTCTCGCTGGCTTGCGGTCCGAGCGGCGTGGACAGCGTCTCGGCCGTGATCGCACGCCCGCTCATCGCCGCCGCCGTCGGTGGTTTCTTTGGTCTAATTTGGACGCGGCCTCCGACCGGACGTTCCGCGCAGATTCCACATCAATTTCCTCTGTTGAGCGTCCAGTGCGGGTCTTTGCTTCGAGCGCCAGGAACTGTTTGGAATGTTGCTGCGTGTTGGATCTATAGACGGCTAACTTCCTCGTCACGCCCCTTCTGATCTAGCGGTAGCCGCACCTGCTGGCACGCCGCATCATGTCTATGGCTATACCGAAACCTAGCGCCGCACCTCGCTCCCGGGGCCGTGATCTGCGCCTTGCCCCTGTGGACCGAGCCGCCCAACAAAAGTGGCGCGCCTCAGACTGGAAGCCGGTCGTGTCTAAGTTTCAGCAGTCCTGCGCCGTGCGCGCGACGTGGCAGCTGTCGTCGACGTTGACGCTCTATGCGTCCGTCTGGGTGCTGCTCTACTTTGCGATCGAGGCCAGCTGGTGGCTAGCTTTGCCGTTGGTTGTGCTCGGCGCGGGCTTGCTGGTGCGCGTGTTCATTATCTTTCATGACACGACGCACGGCTCCTTCTATCAGTCGCGAAGAGCCAATGATGTGGTCGGCGCGGTGACGGGCCTGCTGGCGTTTACTCCGTATAAGCACTGGCGTGGCGAGCACGTGATCCACCACGGCGCTAACGGTGACCTCGACCGGCGCGGCATCGGAGATATTTGGACGATGACGGTCAACGAGTACCTCGAGTCGTCAACGTGGCGCCGCTGCGCCTATCGGATCGCGCGTAACCCCATTGCTCTGTTTGTCGTAGCGCCGTTCGTGCTCTTCTTCGTGATGCACCGATTGTCCAGAAAGGGCGCGCCGCCGGCCGAACGCCGCTCTGTGTGGATGAACAACCTCGGGCTCTGCCTCATGGCGTTGGGGATGAGCGCCATCTTCGGCTTTGTCCCGTATCTGATCCTGCAGACATCCATCATGATGGGCGCCGGCGCGATTGGGATCTGGCTGTTCTACCTCCAGCATCAGTTTGAGGAGGTCTATTGGGAGCGAACCAAGGAGTGGAACTATACGGCGGCCGCGCTCGCCGGCAGCTCGTTCCTGCGCTTGCCTAAGGTGCTGCAGTGGTTCTCCGGCAACATCGGCTTTCACCACATCCACCACCTGAGCCCGCGGATCCCCAACTACTACCTTGAGCAGTGCCACTCGTCTCACCCGATGTTCGAGTCGGCGCCAGTGATGACGTTTTGGTCGAGCTTCCGCTCCCTGCGGCTCAGGCTCTGGGATGAGGCGTCTCGGCGCCTCGTGACATGGCGGCAGCTCCGCAAGCTCCGTCAAGCCGCCCCGCGCTAGCGGAGTCGGTGCGGCGGGGATCCTACAAGTGGGCTGACCTCTCGTCGCGCGACGCGTAGCATCGCGTCGTGCGATCGATAGCCCTGTCTGCTGCGGACCTTTGGGAGGCGTTGCCGATGCGTGACGCGATCCAGGCTTGCCGTGCGGCGTTCCAGGCGCTGGCGAGCGGCGAGGTGATCGCGCCCCCGCGCGTGCAACTCGTCGAAGATGATCGCACCACGCTGTTGATGGGGGCCAGCGGGGCTGTAGGCCGCATCGCCAAGGTCGTGAGCGTTTATCCCGCGAACGCCGCTCGCGGTCTGGCGACGACGACAGGCTTAGTCACCGTGCTCGACCCTGAGACGGGTCACACGGTCGGTGTGTGCGACGGTGAAGTGTTGACGGCGATTCGCACGGGCGCGGTCGCGGGGCTGGCCACCGACCTGCTCGCTGCTCCGGGCGCGCGGGTCGGCGCCGTGCTCGGCGCCGGCGGGCAGGCGTATACGCAGGCCCTGGGGATTGCTTGCGTGCGGCAGCTCGAGCAGATCCGCGTGTTCGCGAGGGACCGTGCTCGACTCGAGGCGTTTGTCCGTCGGCTTGGTGCGCGCTTGGACGTCGAGGTCGTGGCCGCGTCTTCGTCTGCGGAGGCGGTCACGGGCGCCGACGTGATCAGCGCGGCGACCAGCTCCGCGACCCCAGTCCTAGACGGCGACCTGATTAAGTCAGGCGCGCACATAAACGGGGTCGGCAGCTTCCGCCTGGACATGCGGGAGCTCGACGAGCGCACGATCGCGCGCGCAGCGCCCGTCGTCGTCGACCTGCGAGAATCGGCGCTGCATGAGGCGGGCGAGCTCGTCGCCGCGCGCGACGCTGGCGTTACGCGCCCGTCTGACTGGATCGAGCTGGGCGAGCTCGTGCGCGACCCGTCTCGCGGGCGCGCGAGCGAAGACGAGGTCACGCTCTTCAAGTCGGTCGGCCACGCCGTGCAAGACCTCTACGCCGCGCGCGCGGCGATCGACGAGGCGGGGCGGCGCGGGCTCGGGCAGCTGCTAGAACTTTGAGCCATCTCTCTATGCAAGCGATCCAGACCATCGAGGCGCACACAGCCGGCGAGCCGCTGCGTATCATCACCGGCGGCTATCCAGACGTCCCGGGCGCGACGATCCTGGAGCGCCGCGCCTACGCCAGGGACCACCTCGACCACCTGCGGCGGATGTTGATGCTCGAGCCGCGCGGCCACGCCGACATGTACGGCGCGCTGCTGACGCCGCCGGCGAGCGCGGACGGCGACGTCGGCGTGCTGTTCCTGCACAACGAGGGCTACAGCACCATGTGCGGCCACGGCATCATCGCGATGACCAAGGTGGGGCTCGAGGAGGGCTTGTTCGAGGCCGATCCGAGCAACGTGCGCATCGACACGCCCGCGGGGCGCGTCGTCGCGTCGGCGGAGCTGGACGGCGATCGGGTCACGCGCGTCTCCTTCGTCAACGTGGCCTCCTTCGTGGACCAGGACGTCGTGGTCGACGTAGACGGCCTCGGCCAGGTCGCGTGCACGGTCGCGTACGGGGGCGCCTACTACGCCTACGTCGACGCGCAGGCGCTGGGGCTCGAACTCGACGTCGCGCACACGCGCGAGCTGGTAGACCGCGGCATGGCGATCAAGCGAGCGGTCGCCGCGGCGTGCGCGCTTCGGCATCCCGACGGGGATGATGACCTCAACTTCCTCTACGGGACGATCTTCGTGGCGCCGCAGCCCGGCGCGCACAGCCGCAACGTCTGCGTCTTCGCTGACGGCGAAGTCGACCGCTCGCCGACCGGGACCGGCGTCAGCGGTCGCGCCGCTATCCATCACGCGCGCGGCGAGCTCGGCGCGGAGTGGGTCACGATCGAGAGCATCCTGGGCACGAGCTTCGACGTCCGGGTGGCGGCGGAGGTCGAGGTCGGCGGACGCCCGGCCATCCTGCCTGAGGTCCGAGGCGAGGCGTTCGTCACCGGGCGCGCGGAGTATTGGGTCGACCCCGAGGATCCTGTTGGGGGAGGCTTCCTGCTGCGCTAAGGGCCTCGGCAGCGTCCGCGCGCAGAGGGCGCGCGCGACTGCGGGGCGCCGCTTCTTATTCTCGCTTTGTCCGCGCACAATCACGCTATGGAAGTCGTCAACCTGCGCGACAAGCTCGCCATGTTCCACGAGACCTGGGTGCCGAAGATCGTCGGCGAGCTGAACGGCCAGCACGTCAAGGTCGCAAAGCTCGAGGGCGACTACGTGTGGCACGCGCACCCTGACGAGGACGAGATGTTCTTGGTGGTGGACGGCGAGCTAGAGCTGCAGCTCAGGGATCGCACCGTGCACATCAAACCAGGCGAGTTCTTCATCGTTCCGCGGGGCGTCGAGCACCGCCCCGTGGCCGCTCAGCTCGTCAGCATCGTGTTGTTCGAGCCTGCGACGGTGCGCAACACGGGCGAGGTCGTCGATGACCGCACGATCGAGCCCGGCGACCTGGAGCGGATCTGATGGGCGGCGAGGTCGTGCGGAGCTGGGGCGGGTGGACGACGATCGCCGACGAGGGTGCATACTTAGAGCACCTCGACCGCGACACGTTGCCCAAGCTCCGCGCGCTGCCTGGGTTCCTCGGCTGGGACGTGCTGCGACGTCGCGAGGAAGGAGAGGTCGTACGCGTCGTCGTGCATAGCCGCTGGGCGGACATGGAGTCGGTCCGCGCGTTCGCCGGCGACGACCTGGAGGTCGCGGTGGTCCCGCCGGCCGCGCAGGCGGTGCTGACCCGATACGACCAGCACGTCGAGCACTTCGAGGTCGTCCGCCGCGACTGAGAGGGTGCCGACGTAGCTTCATCGTTCCTTGACGGCGCCATCGCATTCACGGTTGCTTCACGGACCGTCGACGAACGCGCGGTCGTTCGCGACGTCGAACGGCGTGCGCGGGACCATCAGGAACGGTTCCGGGAAACGGAGAAGGTGCGAAGCGGCGCGGCCCCGTTCTCGGGTCTGGGTCGCTTCGCATTTTCGTAGGAGCACTCGCAGGGTAAGGTCCGTTCGATGCTCGACCTCGACTTCGTGCGGGCCCAGTTCCCGGCCCTCGAGACGGACTGGACCTTGTTCGACAACGCCGGCGGCAGCGTGCCGCTTGGGCGCGTGTGTGACCTCGTCCAAGACTACATGCGGACCTGCATGGTCCAGCTCGGCGCGAGCTACGGGCTCTCCGAGGAGGCGTCTCGGCGGGTCGCGGCGGGCAACCGCGCCGCCGAAGAGCTGTTCGGCTCGGGCGAAGGGGACGTCGTCATCGGCGGGTCGTCGTCAGCCCTCGCGCGGATCGCGGCCGCGGCGCTCCGGCCGCTCTGGAGCGACGGAGATGAGGTCGTCGTCACGGACCTAGATCACGAGGCCAACATCGGCGCGTGGCGGGAGCTGGAGGAGACCGGCCTCGTGGTGCGGGAGTGGCGGTGCGACCCTGAGACCTACCAGCTCCGCACCGAAGACCTCGCGCCGCTGCTCAACGAGCGGACCCGCTTGGTGGCGTTCTCGCACTGCTCCAACCTCGTCGGTGAGATCCAGGACGTGCAGGCGATCAGCAACATGGCGCATGACGCGGGCGCCCTGGTCTACGTCGACGGCGTCGCGTATGCGCCTCACCGCCGCGTCGACGTCGACGAGCTCGGCGCAGACCTCTACGTCGCCAGCCTCTACAAGGTCTACGGCCCGCACCTCGCCGCCCTGCACTTCGGCAAGGAGCTGATCGCGATGGCCAAGTCGCAGAACCACTTCTTCATCGGCGACGATGAGGGGCCCTACAAGCTGCAGCCTGGCAACGTGAACCACGAGCTGACGGCGTCGCTGCCCGGCATCGTCGACTATCTGCAGGAGCTCGACCGGCACCACGGCGGGCGCGGCACGATCGACGGCGCCTTCGACCGCATCACCGCCCACGAGGTGGAGCTCCTAGCCCCGCTGCTGGAGTTCCTCGACGGGCACCCGCGCGCGCGGCTCCTGGGACGCCCGGTCGCCGACGCGGTGCGCGCGGCGACGGTCTCGTTCATGCCGCTGGAGCAGCGCGCCAGCGAGATCCCGCCCAAGATGGACGCGCAGAAGGTCGCCGTCCGCTGGGGCCACTTCTACGCGCACCGGTTCTGCTCACGCTTCGGTCTCCACGAGAACGACGGCGTCGTGCGCGCGAGCATGGTGCACTACAACACGCCGGCAGAGGTCCAGCGCCTTATCGAGGCGTTCGACCGGGTGCTTTGAGTTGAGGTCAGGCGCGCTGTCGTCGCTAAGGAACCGTTGAGATGTTGACCCTGGGAGTAGATCTAGCCTCGGCCGCCGCCAAGACCGCGTGGTGCTTGCTTGAGTGGCGTGCGGGCGCGGCGTCTGTGGTCGATGTCCAAGTCGGGGCCGATGACTCCCAGCTGTTGGAGGCCGCCGCCCGCGCCGATCACGTTGGCGTCGACGCGCCGCTAGGCTGGCCGCGGGAGTTCGTTGCGATGCTTAACCAGGCGCCCCGTCCGATGGCGTGGCCAGAGGCGCGCGACGCGCTGCGCTATCGCGCGACAGACCACTTCGTGAAGGCGGTCACCGGGCTCTGGCCGCTGAGCGTGTCCTCAGACCTGATCGGCGTCGTGGCCATGCGCTGCCGGAGCTTGTTGGCCCAGCTGGTGGCGATCGAGAAGCGGTGCCTCGAGGTATATCCCGCAGCGTCGCTGCACCAGTGGGCGCTCGCGTCGCGCGGCTACAAGGGCGTCAAGGGGCGCTCGGTTCTTCGTCAGCGCGTTGGCGAGGTCCTCGCGGCGGCGCCTTGGCTGCACCTGGACGACGCCGCAGCCGCGCGCGTGCAGGCCAGCGATGACGCCTTCGACGCGCTCTTGGCGAGCATGTCGGTGCGGGCGTATCACGCCGGTCACGTGCTCGCTGAGCACGGCTGCCCAGATGACGATGCTGCGCAAGAGGGGTGGATCGTGCTCCCAGCGCCAGGATCGATCGGGCGACTGGCGGAGCAGCAGACTTGAGGGTGCAATTGAGCTATGGCCGAGGACCTAGCTAATCCGTTCGCGGAGCTCGATGCGGGAGCTTATGCGCTCCCCCCAGAGTTGCTGGATGAGCTGCAGACCCCGGCGCTGATCATCTACCTCGATCGGGTCCGCGCGAACGTCAACCGCATGATCGAATACACCGGCGGCGTTGACCGTTGGCGGCCGCACCTAAAGACGACGAAGATCCCCGAGGTCTGGTCGGAACTCCTGCGGGCGGGCGTGCGGCAGTTCAAGTGCGCGACGACGCGTGAGGCGCAGGTGATGCTGGACGTCGCTGCCACCGTTGGGGAGCGCGTCGACTTGCTCGTCGCTTACCCGCACCGAGGACCTTCGCTGCGCCGCCTCGGAGAGATGGCCGCGACTGCGACGAACGTTGACGTCTCGGTGCTGGTAGAAGACCCCTCGTTGATGGCTGCGTTGCCGTCGTCCCTGGGGGTCTTCGTCGACCTTAACCCGGGCATGAACCGTACGGGGGTGCCGCTCGCCCGCCCTGAGGACGTCGTCACGATCGCGCGCGCGGCTGGTGAGCGCTTCCGGGGCCTGCACTTCTATGACGGACACCTGCACGACGCGGACCTTGAGCAGCGTCGCGCGAAGATCTTCGCCGGCTATGAGCAGCTGCTTGAGGTCGTCGCGACGCTGGACCTGCAGGGCGTCCGCGTCGCGGAGGTGGTCACCGCCGGGACCCCTGCGTTTCATCACGCGCTGCAGTTCGAGCGGTTTTCCCACGCGCCGTTCGCGCACCGCGTGAGCCCTGGGACGGTCGTGTTCCACGACGCTCGCTCTGAGTTGGAGAACCCTGACGTCTCGTTGTCGCCCGCAGCGCTGGTGCTGTCGCGGGTCATTAGCCACCCTGCTGGGGACATTGCGACCTGCGACGCTGGCTCGAAGTCGATCGCGGCGGAGTCCGGTGATCCGTGCGCGTATCCGCTCGGCGTCGGCGGCATGACCGCGCTGCCCCCGAGCGAGGAGCACTTGCCGATGCGTTGCTCGGGCCAGCTGCCAGCGCGCGGCGCCGCGCTCTTGCTGGTGCCGCGGCACGTCTGCCCGACAGTAAACCTCGCCGAGCAAGCGGTGTTGGTCGAGCCTGGCGACCGGCCGCGTATTGTTCCCGTCCTGGCGCGTGCGCACGAACTCGCCGCATCGGCGGGCGGGCCGCCGCCGAACCCTCGTTGAAGGGCGCTCCACACCGTATCGTTGGAGTGACACCAGAACCGACTATGCAACGTCTTACGCAAATCGCGATCGCGTTCGCGCTCGTGGCGCCGGTCGCCGCGCGCGCTCAGCAGGGTAAGGAGACCTACCAGGTTTTTTGCGCCGCTTGCCACCTGCCGGACCGCTTCCACGTCGGCCCATCGCTGATCGAGATCGGCAAGCTCTACGGCGACAAGCCCGATGAGTTCGTGGCGTGGTGCCACGAGCCGAAGCAGAAGAGGAAGGGCGTGATCCAGATGCCGTCGATGGCGCACCTCGACAAGGCGAAGCTCACACAGGTGCACGCGTGGGTCACCGCGAGCTTCAAAGACAAGGCCGAGGTGCAAGTGGATGGGCTCGATGGGTTCCGCGCGTCTCCGTCGATGCGGCGCAGGCCGCAAGTGCAGCGGACCTTCATGCCCGACGCAGGCCCCGCCGCGATCGCTGTCGCGACCAACGATGAGTGGCACTATTGCTGGGACGCTGGCCTCTGTCGGCTGCGCTACGTCTGGAAGGGTGACTTTATCGACGGGTGGCCTGTTTGGCGCGGCAACGGCGACGCGTTAGCGAAGGTGGTCGGCCAGGTGTTACTGCGCGAGGGCCGCTCGCCGCTGCCGATCCCCGCGGACGTGAAGCCGCGCTTCTTCGGCTACTCCATGAAGGATGGCTTGCCGACGTTCCGCTACCGGATCGGCGACGTGCGGGTCGAAGAGCGCATCACGCCCTTGGCCGACGGGCGCGGGCTGCGCCGACGGTTCTCGCTTAAGGGGGCGCCCGCTGGTTGGAAGTTTACGTTGACGAAGTCTGACAAGATGGAGTTCAGCAGTGAGGACGGCGCGATCGACGGCCTCGTGTTTACGCCTCGCGCGGGCCGCGAAGGGGGCTTCACGATCGTGATGACGGAGAAGAAGTGATGCGCAACCTGATCTTGCTCTTCGCGCTCGCGGCGAACGTCGCCGCGCAACAAGACCGCTGGACCGAGGCCTTCGACTTCGAGCGGATTGAGATGCCGGCTGGCATCGACCCGCAGATAGGCGGCCTAGACGTCACGCCCTCGGGCAAGCTGGCGATGTGCATGCACCGCGGCGAAGTGCTCATCTATGACCCCGCGACCGGCGCGTGGGCGCAGTTCGCGGAAGGTTTGCATGAGCCGCTCGGCTTGTTGGTTGAGTCGGACGCCAGCATGCTGGTGATGCAGCGCTCTGAGCTCACGCGGCTGCGCGACGCCGACGGCGACGGCAAAGCCGACGAGTATGAGACCGTGTTCGACGGCTTCGGGATGACCGGTAATTATCACGAGTTCGCGTTCGGCCCGGTCCGCGACGCCGCCGGGAACCTCTACGTCGCGCTCAACACGGCCTCAAACGGCGCTGGGATTCGTGAGGAGATCCGCGGCGATTGGAGCGACATCGGCGTCGAGCGCGAGCGCATGACGACGCGCGGCAAAGAGTGGGGCGCGGTCAAGGTCGCAGCCGGTCGTATGTATGCGCGGGTGCGATGGCGGGGGTGGGTGCTCCGGCTGTCGCCGGACGGTGAGACCGCTGAGCCGTTCGCGTGCGGCTTCCGTTCGCCCGACGGGATCGGCTTCGACGCCGAAGGTCGTTTGTTGGTGACCGACAACCAGGGTGATTGGCTCAGCACGAGCAAGGTGCACCACGTCCGCGAGGGGTTGTTCCACGGCCACCCTGCGTCGCTGATCTGGCGCGAGGAGTGGACGCAGAACCCGCTCGAGGTCCCCGTCCCTGCGCTCGAGGAGCTGCGCACCCCAGCGATGGCCTTGCTTCCTCAGGGTGAGCTCGCGAACTCGCCGACGCAGCCGATCGCGATCCCTCGCGGGGTCTTCGGCCCGCTCTCGGGGCAGACGATCATCGGGGAGATGAACCAGAAGTCGCTGGTCCGGCTGCTCCCGGACTGTGAAGGAGAGGTCTCGCAGGCAGCGGCGGTGCCGTTCTTGCGCAGCGACGCGCTCGGTATCGGCAATCACCGGCTGGCGTTCACCGATGACGGGTCGTTGTGGGTGGCCAAGACCCACCTCTCGTGGGCTGGCGCGGACGGGCTGGTACGGGTGCGTTGGAAGGGGCCGTCCGCCGGGATGTTCGCCGTTGAGCAGGTGAAGCTAATGCCTGGCGGCTTTGACCTGAGATTTACGGCGCCAGTCGACGTCGAGAGCCTCGCAGGCGTCACGGTGCGTTCACACAGCTACCGCTACCACGTCCATTACGGCTCTCCCAAGGTCGACGAGCGAGAGGAGCGCCTCAGCGCGCCTACGCTCGACGACGGCGGCCGCAACGTGCAGCTGCAGCTCGATGATCCTTTGGCGGCGCAGGTCTACACGATCGACCTCGGGTCGGTGCGGTCGCAGGGCGGCCGCGCGCTGCTCGGCGACAAGGTCTACTACACGGTGGTCAAGCCGCGTTGAGCTCGCGGCGGCGGGGCCGTCGCGGGACATCTTGGTCACCAGTCGGCGGCGCGCCGGGGCGCCGTTCGAGGGCTCGCGCGGGGCCTAGGCGGGCAGATGTCTGCCTGGTCGGTTCTAATCCCTACATGAGCCGCACCTCGTTTCTCTCCTCCGCGTTGGCGCTCTCGCTTTGTGTCGTCGCTGCCGCTCAGGCTCCTACGGCTGCGCTGCTGCGCGCGCAGGGTGAGTATTCTGGCGAGCTGACGGGCGTCAGTCCGATCGGCTCGGGACCTCACCCGGTCGGCGCCCAGGTCATCGCGCTGTGCGACAAGGGCGGCGCGAACCAGCGGCTGAAGATGGTCATGTATCTCGGCGGTCTCCCTGGCGACGGGTGGCGGCGCGGTGATCAGCGCGTCGAGCTAGAGGCGCCGCTGGTCGACGGGGTCGCGACGTTCCGAGAAGGTCGAAAAGCTGCGGAGCTGCGTGACGGCCAGCTGCGCTTCCTAGGTCCCGACGGATCGGACGAGGGCGCGTTGAAGAAGGTCATTCGTCGGGGGCCGACGCTTGGCGCGGCCGCGCCCGCGGGCGCGGTGGTGTTGTTCGACGGCAAGTCGGCGGGTGAGTTCGAGGGCGGGCGCTTGCTCGAGGGCGGGCTGCTCGGCGTCGGCTGTGACTCCAAGCGGAGCTTCGGCGACCACAAGCTCCACCTGGAGTTCCGCACGCCGTTCCAGCCTGACGCGCGCGGTCAAGGCCGAGGCAACAGCGGCGTCTACGTGCAGGGGCGCTACGAGTGCCAGGTCCTCGACTCATTTGGCCTTGAGGGGAAGCAGAATGAATGCGGCGGCGTCTATTCGATCGCCGCGCCGCTCGTGAACGCGTGCCTGCCGCCAGGTCAATGGCAGACCTATGACATCGACTTCACCGCGGCGCGCTGGAAGGGTGAGGAGAAGGTGAGCGACGCGCGCATGACCGTACACCTCAACGGCATCCTGGTGCACGATGATGTGGCGCTGACGCACGCCACCACCGCGGCCAAGCGCAAGGAGTCCGCTTCGCCGGGTGGTCTCTACCTCCAGAACCACGGCAACCCGGTCGCATACCGAAACATCTGGGTCGTCGAGCAGCCCTCTAAGCGGACCCGTCGGGTGGTCTTCATCTCGGGCGGCCCGAGCCACGGCTACGCGTCGCACGAGCACCGCGCGGGCTGCATGTTGTTGGCAGACGCGCTCAACGAGAGCGGTATGCCGATGGCGACCGAGGTGCACGTAGGCTGGCCGAAAGACCCGCAGGTCCTGGAAGCTGCGGATGTCCTGGTGTGCTTCGCGGACGGCGGCGGCCGCCACCCATTCATGCGACATATGGACGCGCTGACGCCGATGATGGCGCGCGGGCTCTCGCTGGTTTGCCTGCACTACGCTGTGGAGGTGCCGAAGGGCAAGCCCGGCGACCGCTTGCTCGCCTGGCTCGGTGGTTACTTCGAGACGCACTGGTCGGTGAACCCGCACTGGACCGCGAAGTTCGCGGCGATCCCTTCACACCCGATCTCGCGCGGCGTCCAGCCGTTCGCGATCAACGACGAGTGGTACTTCCACATGCGCTTCCCAGAGGGCATGCGCGGCGTCACGCCGATCCTGTCAGCGGTCGCTCCTGCTGCGACGATGCGGCGTGGAGACGGTCCGCACAGCGGCAACGACGCGGTGCGCCGGTCGGTCGCCGATCAAGAGCCGCAGCACCTCGGATGGGCGTATGAGCGCGCCGATGGCGGGCGCGCGTTTGGCTTCACCGGCGCGCACATCCATTGGAACTGGGCGCACCGAGACTTCCGCACGGTCGTTTTGAACGCCATCGCCTGGTGCGCGAAGCTAGAGGTCCCCGTCGGCGGGGTCCCATCGGCGGCGCTAGACTTATCCGCGCTGCAGGCGCATCAGGCGAGCAAGCCCAACAAGAACTTCGACGCCGCGCGGGTCGAGGCGCTGCTCGAGGGCTTCCGCCGCTGAGTCTTTAGGCGAGGCCGCGTTTGACGAAGGCGAGGCCTTTCGTGCAGACCTCCTCGGGCTCGTGGAAGTAATCCCTCCAGACGTGGATCCCGGCGGCGAACGCTGGGTCTAGGCGTGAGAACGCCTCGATGACGCACCAACCGTCGTAGCCGGCGTCGCGCAGCGCGGTGAACGTGTCCTGCCAGTTGACCTGTCCGCGGCCCGGGACGCCGCGGTCGTTCTCGCTGAAGTGCACGTGGCCGAGCACCGGCGCGGTGTGCGCGACGGCTGCGGCCGCGTCGGGCTCTTCGATGTGCATGTGGTGGGTGTCGTAGTGCGCCTTGAGGTTGGGGTGGTCGACGCGCTCGACCAATGTTCTCATCTGCGCGGCGGTGTTGAGCAGATAGCACTCGAAGCGGTTTAGCGCTTCGGGCGCGAGCAGGACGCCGGCTGGCTGGGCGTGCTCGGCGGCCTTTCGGAGCACGTCGGCGCTGCGTTGGACCTCCTCGTCGTTGGGCCCGCGGTCGCGGAACACCTTGAACGCCGAGTGCAGCGGCCCGCAGAGCACGTCGCTGCCTGCGGCCTCGGCGCAGTCGATCGCCCAGCGCAGCCGCTCGAGCGCGGCTGCGCGCACGGCCGGGTCCTCGTGGATCGGGTCGTGCTCGGGCGCGAGGCCGGCTGAGCAGGTCCGCTGCAGACCGAGCGAGTCGCACAACGCGCCCACTTTGGCGTAGTGCTCCGGGTCTCCTTCGAACAGCGGGATCTCGACGCCGTCGAAGCCGCACTCCTTAACGAAGGTGAGCTGACGCTCGTGAGCAGGGGTGACGTGGGTGGTCCACAGCAACATGTTCATGCCGAAGCGCATGACCACAATCTACTGCGGACCGGTCTATCGCGATGCATCCGATCCTCGATCCATCCCGTCGCCTCGCCGCTAGCGACGGTCGAGGTCGAAGCGGTCGAGGCGCATGACCTTGACCCACGCCGCGACGAAGTCGTCGACGAACTGCTGCTTGGCGTCGTCGCTCGCGTAGACCTCGCAGACGCCGCGAAGCTGTGAGTTGCTGCCGAAGATCAGGTCGACGTCGGTGGCGGTCCACTTGGCGGCGCCGCTCGTCATGTCGACCCCTTGGTAGGAGCCGTCGCCCTTCTTCGTCCAGCGCGTGTTGACGTCGAGCAGGTTGACGAAGAAGTCGTTGCTGAGCGCGCCCGGCCTTTCGGTGAAGACGCCGTCGCGGCTCTGCGCGAAGTTCGTGTCGAGCACGCGCATGCCGCCGATGAGCACGGTCATCTCAGGCGCCGTCAGCCCGAGCAGCTCGGCCTGTCCGACGAGGAGCTCGGGCGTGGGGCGCTCGTACTGGTTGTCTCCGACGTAGTTGCGGAACCCGTCTGCGCGCGGCTCTAATACGGCGAATGACTCGACGTCGGTCATCTCTTGGGTCGCGTCGCCGCGGCCTGGGGTGAACGGCACCTTGACGTCGAAGCCGCCGTCTTTGGCGGCCTTTTCGACGCCGGCGGCGCCGCCGAGGACGATCAAGTCAGCGATCGACGCGGAGGTGCCCGTCGCCGCCAGATCTGCGCGCAACTTCTCCAGCTTCGCCAGCACGCGAGCGAGGCGCCCAGGTTGGTTGACCGCCCAGTCTTTTTGCGGCGCGAGGCGGATGCGGGCGCCGTTGGCGCCGCCGCGCTTGTCTGAGTCGCGGTAGGTCGAGGCGGACGCCCAGGCGGTCGATACGAGGTCGCTGACCGAGAGGCCTGTCGCGAGGATCTGTTGCTTGATGTTGTCGGCGTCGGCGGCGAACCCGGGGGTCGCCTTTGGGTTGGGGGTCGGGATCGGGTCCTGCCAGAGCTGCGCTGGCGGGACCTCGCTGCCGAGCAGCCGCGAGACCGGTCCCATGTCGCGGTGCGTGAGTTTGAACCACGCGCGCGCGAACGCGTCGTTGAAGGCGTCCGGGTCGGCGAGGAAGCGGCGCGAGATCTTCTCGTAGATGGGGTCGAAGCGGAGCGCGAGGTCCGTCGTCAGCATCATCGGGAAGTGGAACGTGTCCGGGTCATGCGCGTCGGGGACGTTCTTCTTCGCGGTGCCCTCCTTGGGCGTCCACTGCTGCGCGCCCGCCGGGCTCTTCGTCAGCACCCACTCGTAGCCGAACAGGTTCTCGAAGTAGCCGTGCGACCACGCCGCGGGGCTGGCCGTCCACGCGCCCTCCAGGCCGCTGGTGATCGTGTCGCCGCCGTTGCCGGTGCCGTAGGCGTTCTTCCAGCCGAGGCCCTGCTGCTCGATGCTCGCGCCCTCGGGCTCAGCGCCGACGTGCTCCTTCGGGTTGGCCGCGCCGTGGGTCTTTCCGAGCGTGTGGCCGCCGGCGATCAGCGCGACGGTCTCTTCGTCATTCATCGCCATCCGACCGAAGGTGGTGCGGATATCGCGCGCGGCGAGGCGGGGGTCAGCGACGCCGTCGGGTCCTTCGGGGTTGACGTAGATCAAGCCCATCTGGGCTGCGGCCAGCGGGTGGTCGAGGTCTCGCTCTTCGTCGAAGCGCTGGCTCGCGAGCCACTCACCCTCTGCGCCCCACCAGATGTCCTTCTCGGGCTCGTAGACGTCTTCGCGGCCGCCGGCGAAGCCGAAGGTCTCAAAGCCCATCGACTCCAGCGCCACGTTGCCCGTGAGGATCATCAGGTCTGCCCAAGAGAGGCTGCGGCCGTACTTCTTCTTGACTGGCCAGAGCAGGCGACGCGCCTTGTCTAGGTTGGCGTTGTCCGGCCAGCTGTTGAGCGGGGCGAAGCGGATCGTTCCGGACGCTGAGCCGCCGCGACCGTCTGTTGAGCGGTAGGTCCCGGCGCTGTGCCACGCGAGCCGGATCATCAAGCCGCCGTAGTGACCGTAGTCAGCCGGCCACCAACTCTGCGATGTGGTCAGGACCTGCTCGATGTCCTTCTTGAGGGAAGGTAGGTCGAGCTTGGCGAACTCCGCGGCGTATTCGAAGTCGTCACCCATCGGGTTGCTGATCGGCGCGTTCTGGTGGAGGACGCTCAGGTCTAGCTGGTTGGGCCACCAGTCCTGGTTGTCTTTGCTCATCCCCCAGGTCTCAACCGTCTCGGCGGGGCCGCTGCTGCTGCCGCCGCCGAGCCCGGTCACGGGGCAGACGCCGACGGCGGCGTCGTGCGCGCCGCTGGCGTGTGTATGGGTGTAGCAGCCGGCGCAGGTCATCAGGCTGATCACGGCGCAGGCGAACCACGGCGAACGTGCGTGAGCGAATGCTGTCAGAAAGGTTGGCATCGGGTTTCGTTGATTGGCTCGCCGCGCGGGCAGCTGCGCGGTGGTCATTGATTGGTTGGTTTGTTCCGGCGATCTAGGCCGGCTGGGAATGATATACAAATGACGTTCGAGTCCCATCTGGGCTAAATTGACCGGAGCATATTCGGCGCTGCGGCCCCGATCTCGCGCCTCGCCGGGCTAGGGCTGCTGGATCCTCAAGCTGTCGGCGTTCGATCTCGTCGGCCGCTGCGCCGTTGCGGCGCGCGCGCGGGGGCCCTCTGATCTTGCCGTATGACGACGTCCTCGTCCCCGAAGCTCGGCGCGCTGCTGACGATCGCCGCGGTCATCGTCTTCGGGCTGCAAGACGGCGTCAGTAAGCACCTGGTCGAACGCTACTCCGTGTTCTTCGTGATCACGGTTCGCTATTGGGCGTTCATCCTCGTGCTCACGCTGATGCACCGTCGCCGCTTGCGTCAGGTCGCGGCGACGAAGGTCCCGGCCCGTCAGCTGCTGCGAGGTGTGTTGTTGGCGGCCCAGGTCTGCATGATCGTGCAGTCCTTCGCGAGCTTGGGTTTGACGACGACCCACGCGGTGTTCTCGTCCTTCACGCTGCTGGTGGCCGTCGGCTCGTGGTTGTTCCTCGGCGAGCGCGTCAGCCGCGCGCGCTGGGCAGCGATCGCAGCCGGGTTCGCGGGCGTGCTCGTCATCCTTCGCCCCGGAGTGCAGGTGCTGGAGCCGTCCGCGCTGTTGCCCTTGGCCGGCGCGACGACGTTCGCGGCATATCAGCTGATCACCAGGACGGTGTCTGGTCACGATCACCCGAGCACGAGCTTCTTCTACACCGGCCTCGGCGGCGCGATCGTGATGACATGCGTCGGGCCTGCTTTCTGGGAGCGACCAGATCTCCTGGGGTGGGGGCTGCTCGCGGTCGTCAGCGGCTCGAGCATGCTCGGCCACTACTTGTTCATCCAGGCGCTTCGATACGCTGAGGCCAGCGCGATCCAGCCGTTGATCTACTTGCAGCTGGTGGTCGCGACCGGGGTCGGCGTGGTTGTCTTCGGCGAGGAGATCGACGCCGCGACGATGTTCGGCGCGTCGTTGGTCGTGGGTGCTGGGCTATATACGCTGCGAGCCGGGCGCGGGCTCGGCCGAGCGGCCCAGCCTTAAAGCCCTGCATCCTCCGCGGCCAAAGTCTGCGAACTCCCAATACGATGACTCCGTTAGATCCCGTGGTCCGCATGCGCTCGGTCGAGAAGCTCGTGCACGAGGGCGGCGCTCCCCGCAAGGTGCTCTGCGGGGTTGACCTCGAAGTGGCGCAGGGAGAAGCGGTCGCCTTGCTTGGCCGCAGCGGCTCGGGCAAGTCGACCTTACTCAACCTGATCGCCGGCATCGACGAGGTCGATCGCGGCATCATCGAGACGGCGGGGCTTGACGTGACGGCAGCCGATGAGCGGGCCCGGGCGCGGCTGCGCACGGACTCACTAGGGTTCGTCTTCCAGTCGTTTCATCTGCTGCCGACTCTGACCGTCGCAGAGAACATCGCGCTGCCGCTTGAGCTCGCGGGGTGCGCGAGCTCCGAGGCGGAAGCGCGCGTCGTCGAGGTGTTAGAGCGCGTCGGGCTCGTGGATCGGGCGGACGCGTGGCCGCGGGTGTTGTCTGGTGGAGAGCAGCAACGCGTCGCCGTCGCGCGCGCGATCGCGCCGCGGCCCCAGCTGCTGCTGTGCGATGAGCCTACGGGTAACCTCGATGATCAGGCCGCGGCGCTCGTGCTTGAGTTGATCGCACAGCTCCGCGCTGAGCAGCGCTGCGCGGTCGTGTTGGTGACGCACAGTGAGTCGGCCGCTGAGATCTGCGACCGTCAACTGCACCTCGACGGCGGCAAGCTCCGCGAGGCCGAGGAGCGCGCAACGGAGCAGCCGTGAAGCTGCTGTTCGTCCAAGGTCTCCGCCACCACAGGCAAAAGCCGCTGCAGACGCTGCTGACCGTGCTCGGCATCGCAGCCGGCGTCGCGCTGCTTTGCGCGATGCGCCTGAGCCAAGCGACGGCAGAGCGCGCGTTCGATCGCGCGGTGGAGGCGGTCGCCGGGACAGCGACGCACACCGTCACGAACGGTCCCGAGGGGATGCCTGCGGCGGCGTACGCCGAGCTGCGTCGCCGGTTTGGCGGGCGAGGCGTGGCGCCTTCGCTGCAGGCGATCGCGCGCGTCGAGGGCCGCGAGCAACGCTCGGTGTTGCGGGTCTTAGGCATCGACCCGTTCGGTGACGTAGAGCTTCGACCTTGGACGGGGCCGCGCGCAGGCGGCGTGCCGGTCGGTCGATTGGTGACCGAGCCGGGGACCTTCTTAGCGACGGCGCCGCTCCTTGAGCGCCTCGGCGTCGGCCCTGGCGATTCGCTCGCGGTCACGGTCGGCGGCCGATCGATCACCGCGCGCGCGCTTGGCGCGCTGTCGCCGCCGCCCAACGTCGCCGCAGGCCTCGCGGACACGTTGGTCGTCGACGTCGCGACCGCCCAAGAATGGACGGCGAGGCTGGACCGCGTCGACCGCTTCGACCTGCAGCTCCTCCCTGAGCGGTTGCCAGCGGGCCTCGACATCGCAGGCGCCGAGGAGGTCATCCGAGACGTCTGCGGCGCTGGCGTTCGGATCGAGCGCGCTGGCGCTGGTCGGCGAGGGCTCGCGCAGTTGACCCGCGGGTTCCGGATCAACGTCACCGCGTTGAGCTTGCTCTCGTTGCTCGTCGGCGCGTTCCTCGTGCATGAGACGATGCGTCTCTCGGTCGTCGCGAGGCGTGGCACATTTGGGGTCTTGCGCGCGCTCGGCGCGCCGGGGCGCAGGCTCGGGGTGGTGGTCGCTCTTGAGGCGCTGACGCTCGGTGTCTTGGGGAGCGTGGTCGGCGCCGCGCTCGGGGTAGCCGCGGCTGGGTTCTTGCTGGAGCCGATCGTCCGCACGCTCAATGACCACTACGCGACGTTCGCGCTCCCGACCTTGGCGGTCGACCCGATCGAGCTCACGCTGGCGGCTGGCGGCGGGGTCTTGGTGACCGTGCTCGCGGCGCTCGGGCCTGCGGTGGCGGCGTCGCGGGTCTCGCCGCGCGAGGTCATGTTGACTGCGCCTGGCGCGGGCGCGAGCAGCGGCAGCTGGCGTTGGTGGTGGGCGCTACCTCCAGCGGCGCTCGCGGTCTTGCTGTTAGCGACGGTCGGGACGCGCTTGATCCAGGGATACCTTGGCATGCTCTCGCTCCTGGTCGCCGCCGTGCTGCTGATGCCGACGATGATGACCGGCACCTTGCGGGTCTTGTCGATCCCGCTGCTCCGGATCGGTCCGTTCGCGAGGTACGTCGCGCGCAGCACCGCGGCGGCGCGTGAGCACCTCGCGCTCCCGGTCGCGGCGATGGTGCTGGCCGTCGCTACGACCATCGGCATGGCGGTGCTCGTGACGAGCTTCCGCGGCAGCGTCGACGGTTGGCTCGGCCAGGTGTTGCCCGCAGACGTCTACGTCTCGATCGAGGGCGGCATCGATGAGCGCAGCCAGGTGATCTCGCCGGCGCTGGTGGCAGCGATGCAGGGTGCGCCTGGTGTGGTCGCGTGCACCGATTATCACCGCACGATCTTGCCCGCGCGCGCGGGTGACGGCGTCCTCCGCGACATCGAAGTCGTTGGGATGGCCGCTACTGACCGGTGGCTCAACAGCTGGCCGATCCTCGACGGGGACCGCGCCGCCGCCTGCGCGACCTTGGCGGGCTCCGGGCCGCCGGGCGCGTGGGTCAGCGAGCCGTTGGCGTTCCGCGCCGACCTCGCGGTCGGCGATGAGCTAACGCTAGGAGCAGGCGAGGCCGCGGTCACCTTGCCGATCGTCGCGGTCTACCGGGACTACAGCAGCGAGCGCGGCGAGGCGTTGGTCTCGCGGGATTGGTTGTTTCGCGCCGGGGTGCGCGCGGGCGTCACCGCGCTCGGGCTGGAGCTCGCGCCCGGTCGAGACCTCGATGAGGCGATGGCCGCCTTGCAGGCTCGCGCTGCCGGCGCGGACGAACAAGACGTCATGATTCGCTCCACGCGCGAGCTCAAGCAAACTTCGCTGGAGATCTTTGATCGCACCTTCGCCATCACCAGCGTGATGCGCTTGCTCTGCCTGGCGGTCGCGTTCTTCGGCATCTACTCAGCCTTCTCGGCGTTGCAGTTCGAACGCGGCGCCGAGGTCGGCTTGCTGCGCTGCCTCGGCGCCACGCCGGTTCGGATCGGCGTCGTGGTGATCGGGCAGACCGCGCTCCTCGGGCTGTGCGCCGCCTTGTTGGCCATGCCGCTCGGCGTCCTCGTCGGGCAAGTGCTCGCGCACGTGATCAATAAGGTCTCTTTCGGCTGGTCGTTGGCGGCGGTGCAGGTGCCGGCGCGCGCGATGTTGGAGGCCGCGGTGCTCGCGGTGGTCGCGTCGCTGCTCGCGGGCCTGTGGCCTGCGGCTCGCTTTTCACAGATGCGCCCTGCGACGGCGCTGAGGGAGTCCTGATCATGCGCGCTTACTTGATCGCCTCGGTCATGGTTGCGTTCGCGGCGTGCGAACATGAACGAACGACCACGCGCCCGCCGGCGTTGACGGTCGCCGCTGCGATGGGAGATCGCGGCGGCGCCGACGCAGACTTCGCGCGCGCGATTGAGGTGCCGACGCTGCGCTTCCCGGATGATCACGGCAGCCACGCGCCTTTCCGCACCGAGTGGTGGTACGTAACAGCCAACCTCGACGCCACAGACGGTCGCCGGTTCGGGGTGCAGCTGGTGTTCTTCCGGCAGGCGTTGGCGGCGGTGACCCCGACGCGCCAAGGGATGCTCGCGGCGCGCGATCTCGTGTTCGCGCACGCAGCCGTCACGGACGTTGACGGTCGCGCGTTTTATCACGCGGAGCGGATGACCCGCGCGGCAGGCGACCTCGGCTTCGTTACGGGCGGCCGCGGCGGCGCGCCGTTTGAGGTGCGGTGCGTGGATTGGTCGGCGCGAGCTGCGGCTGGCGCGACCTTCTTGCCTTTGGATCTGCGCGCGTCAGATCCTGGATTTCAAATCGAACTGCGGGTCGACGAGGGTAAGCCGATGGTCCTGCAAGGCGACCGCGGCCTGAGCCAGAAGAGCGCCGAGGTCGGCAACGCGTCGATCTACTACTCGATGACCCGTTTGCCGATCGGCGGCGTGGTCGTGCTCGACGGCGTTCGCCATGAAGTCGAAGGGCTCGGATGGATAGACCGCGAGTGGAGCACTTCGGCGCTCGGCCCAGATCAAGTGGGGTGGGATTGGTTCTCGCTGCAGCTCGAGGATCAGACCGAGGTGATGTGGTATCGACTGCGTCTGCGCGACGGCGGCAGCGACCCGTGGAGTCGCGGTTGCTTCGTCGCGGCCGATGGCGCGGTGACGCGGTTGGTGCCAGCGAACGTTACGGCGTCCCCGATCGGCGAATGGGTCGCGGCTGACGGTCGGGCGATTTACCCAGAACGCTGGCGGCTGTCTTGTGTGGATCCAGCGTTCGAGCTTGAGGTTACGCCGCTGCTTGCGGACCAAGAGCTACACACGCTGGTGCGTTATTGGGAGGGCGCGGTAGGCGTTAAGGGCACGCGTGATGGGCAACCGGTCAACGGTCGCGGCTACCTCGAGATGACGGGCTACGCGCGCTGACGAGCATGCGCTGCTGCGCACTGAGACTCGCAGCCCCTCTGTTTTCCGAAGTTACCGACCCAAACCAGGTGGGCTCGCGGTAATCAGAGCGTGATGGAGCAGCTCTCAAGGCGCCGCTGTAACCAGCGTCTATGGAACCCACCGCGAGCCACGCTGGCGCGAGGCGCGCTTATGCGGTTTGGGTTCGCGCTGTTCACTTCGTTGCTCGGCGTCGCGTCAGCCTCTTCGCAGGACGTGCCGGACCGGCTGCTCGTGGGCTATTGGCAAAACTGGCCGTCTTCTCCCAATACGCTGGCGCTCACCGCGGTGCCTGAGCATTACGACGTCGTGAACGTCTCGTTCGCGATCCCGACCGTCGCGTCGGGCGCGACGATGCAGTTTCAGCCTTTCCAGACCGCGTATCCGACGACGCAGGCGTTCGCGAGCGACGTCGCCGCGTTGCAGGCGCGCGGCCAGCAGGTGTTGATCTCGATCGGCGGCGCCAACCACCCGGTCGTCGTCGATACTCCCGCCGCCGCGCAAGCGTTCGCAGCGTCGATGCTGCAGATCATTACTACCTACGGCTTCGACGGCGTAGACATCGACCTCGAAGGCCACTCGTTCGCGATGCAGCCGGGCGACGTCGACTTCACGAACCCGACGACGCCGCGGGTCGTGCACTTCATCAGCGGGCTCAACCAGCTGCTCGCGCAGCTGCCTGCGGACTTCATCCTTTCCGCGGCGCCGGAGACAGCGATGGTGCAGGGTGCGATGAGCATCTATGGCGGCGTATGGGGGTCTTATTTGCCGTTGCTGCACGCGCTTCGCGGCCGCTTCGATTGGGTGCACGTGCAGCACTACAACTCCGGGACCATGTACGGTCGCGATGGGCAGGTCTACACGCCAGGCACGATCGATTTTCACGTGGCGATGGCGGACGCCTTGCTCGGCGGCTTCACGACGGTCGCTGGGGTCGCGTTCCAACCGCTCGATCCTGAGCAGGTCTTGGTCGGATTGCCGGCTACGACCGGCGCGGCTGGCAGCGGCTATACGTCGGCGCCGTTGGTGCACGCGGCGCTCGACCGCTTGATCCTCGGAGCCTCGGGGGCCGGCTATCAGCTCGCGAGTCCAGGGGGGTATCCAGCGCTCCGGGGGCTGATGACTTGGTCGGTTAATTGGGACGTATACGCGGGCCTGTCGTTCTCGACGCCGCACCGCGAGTACCTCGACCACGTCTTCTTGCAGGTAGATCCAGCGCACCTCTCGGTGACGAGCGGCAGCACGGCGACCTTCAGCTTGACGGCGGGTCGCGCGAACGCCGGGCGCGACTACTTACTGCTCGTCGGCTTCTCCGGGACCGATCCTGGGACCGCGTTGCCCGGCGGTCCGGTGCTCCCGCTTAACCTTGATGTGCTCAGCAGCGCGGTCGTGGATCCGGTGTTTGGCTCGGTGTTCGTAGACTTCACCGGCACGCTCGACGCGACCGGCGTCGCGGCTGCGCAGCTCACGGCGCCGACCGTATCGGCGTTGGTCGGTCTGGAGCTGTCGTTCGCGTATTCGATGCCGCCTTGGGACTTCGCGTCAACGAGCGTCTGCGTCTCGCTGACGTTCTGAGCGCTCGCGTCTGGGTTCGATCGACGGGCTCAGCGCCGCCAGGCGGCAGCCTATTGCCGCCGCAGCTCGCGTCGTCGCATCGGCATGCTGTCGATCTGCGCGAACAGGTCGGCGGTCGGGATTGGGGTCAGCGACGTGCGCTTTACGCTGCCGTCCTTGCCGACTAAGAGGGCCGCGAAGCCGCCGGCTGCGCCGCTGCGATTTCGGCGGAAGCGCTCACGCAGCGCTGCGCAGTCCGCGGCGGCGAGCGGCCGAGATCCAGCGAATGAGGCGCCCTCGTCGACGACTACGATTAGCTCGATGTCCCGTTCGGCGAAGCCGCTGGCGTCTGCGCGCGCGGCTTCCAATTGCTGCTTCAGCGCCGGCGTGTCTTGGTCCTCTGCGAAGACGATCAGCGGTCGCCGCTGGTTCTTGAGGTCAGATAGGTCGAAGGCGGCGTAGGTGCTGACCTCGCGGATCTCGACGCGGAAGGGACCGTCGATCTTGTCGTCGATCGAGAAGCCGAGTTCGTCGACCTTGCTCGGGTCGACGGCCGGCAGCTCGAGCTTGCGGCCGCGCCAGGTGGGTTGCAGCGCGCGGTAGGGGACGAAGACATCTTGCCACGCATCGCCGCCTTTGGTCTGGAACTGCGTCCGATAGGACGCCGCATAACGCTGGCCGGCGACTGGCTGCCGGAGGCGGAGCGTGTATTTGCGGCCGTCGCCGCGGAGGCGAACGCGGATGCCTTGTTCGCCCTCTTGGCCGAGCTGCAAGTCGTCGTCGCGGCGGCGCACCGAAGAGAAGCCGCCGCCGTTGGTGTTGAGCACGCCGGTGAACACCATGGCGTCGTCCTCGACGACGAAGCTCCCGGTCGAGCGGCCGCCCATCACGCCGTCGAGCACTGTGCGCCAGCGGGCGCCTTCGCCGGGCTTCGAGAAGTCCGCCAGCGCGCGGTCGGCAGCGGGGTTTTCGGGGTTCTGGGCAGGCATGACGCAGGCGGTGAGGAGCAGGAGGTGAACGGAGCGCATAGCTGTCGGTTCGCTCGGGGGCACGCTTTGGATTCGTTGGAGTCGCCGTCCACCGTAAGGCGGCGCTGAGCGCTCCGCTGACGACGGAGACCCGCGGCGCCGGCCGTCAATCGGGTGGCGCGACGCCCCACCGCTGTAGCTACCTGAGGGCGAAGTCGAGCGCGCCGCGCGTAGCGGCGATCTGAGCCCGGTTGCAGTCGTCTTCGGTCACGCCTTCGCTGTCAGGGTAGACCTCGGTCGTGCTGACGAACGGCGCGCCGGTCACGCTGGTGCACAGCGCGAGCTCGTGCACGGGGTAGTTGACGACGCCGTCTTGCGCGACGTCGGCGCCGATGATCTGTCCGTTCTCGTCGGGCGGCGCGATGTGGGTGACCTCGCGCACCGCCGCGATGATCGCGCCTTGGAACCCAGGCTGCAGGTTGTCGCTGTCGCCGACCGTGTAGAACCCGTCTGGGATCGTGCCGGGTCCGTGCTCGGCGCCGTCTCGCGCGGCCCTAGCCGGCCGGAACTCCGACTCGTCGGTGTCGGTGGTCTCATGCAGGTCGATGTGCATCCGCCACGCGACGTCCTTGTCCTCGACAAGCTGCATCAGCGCGGCGGCCTCGTCGCAGGGGGTGCCTTTTGAGAAGGAGCGGTTTGGATCAATCGTCAGGTGGTTCCATCGCTGGATCATCTCGTAGCCCCACGGGCTGACGCACGGGGCGACGAGGATATTGACGCGGTCGGCGTAGTCCTCAGCGTGGTGCGCGAGGAACGCGAGCGCGCCTTGCACGCCGCTCTTCTCGTAGCCGTGCACGCCGCCGGTGATCAGCGCCCATGGCTTGTCTTCGCGCGGCCGACGCGGCGCCGCAGCGAACAGCGGGAAGCGCTCGGGCGCGACGCTGAGCGCCCCGTACTGGGTGACGTCGAAGCGGTCGCGCAGCGCCTCGAGCTTTTCGAGCACCTCGTCGCGGTAGCTGCGCTGAGGGGCTTGCTGTGAGAGCCAGCTCGCCTTGTCGGCGTCGGTCCAGGGTTGGCCGGGAGTCCCGATGGGGTAGAAGCGTTCCATGTTTCCGCGCAGATATCTGTTCTTGCTAGACGCTCATTAGAGCGCGCGACCCGGGATCTTCATCGCTGGAATCGCGACGTTTGCTTGCTTCACCTCGCGCGCGCGCAGATCGTCTCGACGCGCCGCGTCGGTGACGCGCGCGGCGCGTTAACCTGTGCAGCGGCGCTTTCAGCCGTCCTCACGCCCATGCTTTACCGCCTCACCTCTCTCTGCCTGGTCGCTGTCGCAGCGACCTTGGCGCTGCCCGCGCAAGACGACGTCGACCCGCCGAAGCTGGCTCCGGCCAAGCTGAAGGCGCTGATCATTGACGGTCAGAACAACCACAACTGGCGACAGACGACGCCGCTCTTGCGCGCGACCTTGCAGCGCAGCGGCTGCTTCGTCGTCGACGTGGCGACCTCGCCGGGCAACAAGGATGAGCTCAAGTCGTTCGCGCCGGAGTTCTCGGACTACGACGTCGTGGTCTCAAACTACAACGGCCAGCTGTGGCCGAAGGCCACGCGCGAGGCCTTCGGCGAGTATGTGCGCGGCGGCGGCGGCTTCGTCTCGGTCCACGCCGCGGACAACGCGTTCCCCAACTGGAAGGACTACAACCTGATGATCGGCGTCGGCGGTTGGGGCGGGCGCAGCGAAAAGTCTGGCCCCTACGTGCGCTGGCGTGGCGGCGAGATCGTGCGTGACACCGGCCCTGGCCGAGGGGGCTCGCACGGGCGGCGTCACCAGTTCGCGCTCGACGTGCGGGACGGAGAGCACCCGATCACCAAGGGCTTGCCCGAGCGGTTTCTGCACTGCGCGGACGAGCTGTATGACCGGCTCCGCGGCCCGGCTGAGCACCTCACGGTGCTGGCGACCGCGTTCAGCGACAAGAAGACCGGCGGCAGCGGCGAGCATGAGCCGCTGTTGATGGTGATCGACTTCGGCGAGGGGCGCTGCTTCCACACCGCGCTCGGGCACGATCCGACGGCGATGAAGTGCGTCGCGTTTCAGGTCACGTTGGTGCGTGGCTGCGAGTGGGCCGCGACCGGCAAGGTGACCACGGCCGTGCCGAAGTCGTTCCCGGGGTCCGCAGCGGTCGCGGTCCACGACCCGCTCGCTGAGCAGCCGAAGTGACGCTGCGGCGGGTGTGCGCCCGCTTGGCTAAGGTTGTTCCTCTACGCATGAATCGCTTCGAGCTCACCGACGGCGACCTGCGCTTGCGCAGGATGGGCGCGGACGACGCGCAGGCGGTGCATCGTTGCCGCAACCTCCCAGCGGTCGCGCGGTATCAGGCTTGGCGACCGGCGACCGTGCAGGAGGTCGTCCAGCTCGCTCATGATCAGGTCGACCGCGCGCCGGGGATGCAGGCGGAGCCGTTTCAGCTGGTGGTGGAGGTTCGTGACGCGCTCGGTGACCTGCGCGTCGTCGGCGACATGGGCACCGGCGCCTTCGACCCTGGTAGACAGATGGAGGTCGGCATCGTGCTCTTGCCCGAGTGGCAAGGTCGGGGCCTCGCGTCCCGCGCCTGCCGGATGTTGTTCGACCACCTCTTCGAGCAGGGCCTGCATCGAGTCACCGCGCGCGTGGATCCGCGCAACGAGCCATCGGTGCGGCTGTTCGAGCGTCTAAACTTCGCGCGCGAGGGTCTTGAGCGTCAGTGCTGGCGGGACGACGACTTCGACGAGTGGACCGATGAGATCCTGTTCGCGATGCGATCGTCGCGTGGCGTGAGCGCCGCGGCGGCCAGTAGGTCCGGCTGCCGCGGCTGCTTGACGCGGTCAGTTGCCGATCGTCGCGGCGCCGCCGTCCGAGGTGACGATCGCGAGGTTGTTGACGCTCGGGTCCCAGATCGCCCACTGGTGGAAGACCTGCAGCCCGATGAGGCTTTGGGCGTTAGGCACGGTGATGTTGAGGTTGGCTGCGCCGCTCGCGTCGGTCACCGTGACCGCGGAGGTGTCAGCCGCGACGAGCAGGTCGCACCCAGGCGCGCCTGGCAGCGAAAGCGGCAGCGGGGAGCCTTGCCAGACCTGATCAGACAGGCCCGAGATCAGGATCGCGGGCGTCCCTGCGAGCGCGTCTGAGACCGTCGGCGAGTAGGTCGTGCCGAGCTGCGGCAAGCCGGCGACGTTCATGCTCGGCGTGAGGTTCAGCGGCTGGTCCGTGCACTGCACCGTCCATGCGGGCCGCATGATCGCGAAGCTCCACGCGCCGTTGCCGGTCCGCTTGTAGCCGAGGTTGACCGTGCCGACGGGCATGTCGCTGAGCAGGGTGTTCTGCGGCGTGTTGTCGACGCCGATATAGAACGAGGTCCCTACCGTGACGGGCGGGTTGAAGGTCGCCGTGTAGAAACCAGCGGATGGTCCAATCGTGATCGTCGTCGTGGCGATCGGTGAGGCCCCGGGGGTGTTGCCGACCGGCGCGTAGATGCGCGCTGGTACGGTCACCGTCCCGCCGGTCGAGCGCGTGAACAGGTCGAAGCTCGTCAGCGTCGACGAGTTGGCGACGCCGACGCGGTACACGTATTCGTCCGAAGAGGTCGTTTGATTCAGCTGGCCGCCTGACGGGTTCATCTGCGCGCAGGTCGGGACGGGGGTCTGCGGTGAGCCGGCGCAGCCAGCGCCGAAGGTCTGAAAGCTCGCGGTGCCGACGCAGCCGATCCTGCCGTTGATGTCGTACTGAGAGAAGAAGTCCCAGATGACTTGGCTGGCGTTGATGTCCATGTTGCCGGCGACGCCTGGCCACTCGTGGGGGCCGTTGTTGACGCGGTAGTGGATGACTTCGGTGCAGTTGTCGCCGTTGCCCCAGGTCAGTCGATCGACGGTGCTGCCGTCGCCTGGGACGATGTCTGGCAGGCTCACGGTCACCGCGTTTGGGTCGCCGTTGTTCTGCTGGGACCAATACTGGCTGGTCGCGATCAGCGAGAGCGAGTACGGCGAGCCCGCGTACGGCATGTCGTTGTCGATGGTGCCGTGGATCGTGATGACCGGCGTCGGGTGGGTCGGCGCGCAACCTTGCTGCGTCCAGTTCCACATCACGCCGGCGACGGTCGAGGCGGCGGCGATGCGATCGTTGAGTTGGCACGCTGTGTCCCAAACCGCCGAGCACGCTGACGAGAATCCGAGGATGTAGCAGCGGTCGGTGTTGACCGAGAAGTTCGCCTCGAGGTCGTTAAGCAGCGCCTCCATGAAGCCGACCTCGTCGGCGCCCCAAGCATATGGGCCTGCGCTGTCCCACTCGGTCACGCCTGAGGGCCCGACCAGCGCCTGTGGATAGGCGAGCAGGAAGCCGTCCGCGTTGGCCTGCGGGCGCAGGTCCCCGTAGTTCATGTAGCTTTGCGAGGTGCCGGCCCAACCGTGCAGGTTCATGACCACCGGCGCGGGCGTCGCCGGGCTGTAGCTCGGCGGCACGTAGAGCAGGTAGCTGCGGGCGACGCCGTTGACGGAGACGTTGCGGGTTTGGGTCTGCGCTGGAGCGAGGCAGGCACACAGCAGCGCCAGGGCGGTTACGAGGTGGATTTTCATGCGAACGTGTTGGGCTTAATGAGCGTGGGGCGCGCCTAAAGATTGTAGCAGCGCGACAACGCGCGCGGCGAGTTCGCAGCGCCAGCGCAGCTCAGACACTTTGACTGGCCCGTGGGGGCGGGGCTGCGGGTCACCGGTAGGCGGCGATTGTCTATACTCATGTAGAAGACGCGGCCCCGCTCGGGCGCGGCTCTCAACGTATGCGCCACCTGCTCCCCATCCTGTTCGCGGCCAGCGCCCTGGCCCAGGATGCGCCTGCGCACCCGGGCGAAGCGGTGCTACGTAAGTCGTGCGTGAAGTGTCATAAGGCGAGCCGCGCCAAGGGCGGGCTCGACCTCGAGGCGGTGCTCGCCGTGCGCCCGGTCGAGCGGGAGTATCACACTTGGCAGCGCATCCGCGCGATGCTCGAGGTCGACGGCATGCCGCCGCGCCGGAAGCTCTCGAAGGCTGGCCGCGCGGAGGCGATGGCCTTCTTGGAGGACGTCGAGCGCCGCGCTCTGCAAAACGGCGGCGGCGCGGGGCGCGAGCCGATCCGTCGCTTGACCCGTGAGGAGCTGGGGAACTCGCTCCGTGATTTGCTGGGCCATGGCGCAGGCATCGAGCGGCTGTTGCCGAGCGAGCTCGTCGTGCAGGGCGGCTTTGAGGCGAGCAGCGCGACGGTGTTCATGCACGCGACTTGGCTCGAGCGCGCGGGCGTCGCGGTCGAACAAGTGCTTCGGCAAGCGCTGCCCGTCTCGGGCCCGTCGTCGCTCGGCGAAGGCGTCGATGACGCCGCAGGCGCCCAGGCGCTGGCGTTAGCGCTAGCGCGGCGCGCGTGGCGGCGGCCGCTGGACGAGGCCGCGCGACGCGCTGCGTTGGCGCCTTTCGCCCGCGCGCTCGCAGCTGGTGAACCGCCTCGCGCTGCTTTGCGCGGTGCGTTGAAGACGATGCTGGCGTCGCCGTCGTTCTTGATGCGGGTCGAAGACGCGCCGATTCGAGGCGCTGACGACGGGCCGGGCGAGCGCGCCGTGAGCGGTCACGCGCTCGCGAGTCGGTTGTCGTATTTTCTGTGGTCGAGCCTGCCTGATGAGCGACTCATGCAGCGCGCCGACGCCGGTGAGTTGGTCGGTGACGCCGCGCTTCGCGATGAGGCCCGGCGTCTGCTGGGTTCGCCGAAGTCGCTGGCGTTCGGTCGGTCCTTCGCGAGTCAGTGGTTGGGCTACCGCGGCCTCGGGACGCGGATCAAGCCGGACCCGATCGATAACCCGTTCATGACGGATTCGCTGATGGCCGACATGCGCGAGGAGGTCGCGCGCTACGTGCACCGTCTGTTCGCCGAGGCGCGGCCGTTCGAGGAGCTGCTTGAAGGGGCGCAGACCTACCTGAGCCAGGAGCTCGCGACGTTCTACCGCTTTCGCAAGACCTCGCGGCGTGAGCGGTTGCCCGGGTGGGTCGACGTCGAGCGTGATTACCGTAGAGGGCTGCTCGGCAAGGCCGCGATCTTGATGAGTACCTCATATCCGGACCGGACCAGCCCGGTGCTCCGCGGCGCGTGGGCGCTCGAGCGTCTGCTGGGCTTGCCGCCGCCGCCGCCGCCGCCGGACGCTGGCGAGTTTGACGGGGAGCTCGAGGAGCGTGACCTCTCGTTGCGTGAGATGCTCGAGCACCACCGCGCTCGCAAGAGCTGCGCGGCGTGCCACGATCGCATCGACCCGCTCGGCTTCGCGCTCGAGGGATTTGACCGCTTCGGGCGCTGGCGCCGCGCGGACACCGAGGGCGCGCTGCCGTCTGGCGAGTCCTTTGACGGGGTCGTCGAGCTGGGTGAGGTGTTGATGCGCCACCACGCTGACGACATGGCGCGCGAAGCTTCGCGTCGCCTGTTAGCCTATGCGCTCGGCCGGCCGCTCGGTTGGCAAGACGAGCGCACCGTCCGCGAGCTCGCCGCGGTCCTCCGCGAGCGCGGTTGGCGCGCTTTGCTCGAGGCCGTCGTGTTGTCGCGACCCTTTCGTTTCCAGCAGCTGAAGACTTGATGATCGACCGTCGACGATTCTTGTGCGGCGCTTCTAGCGCGCTGGTGCTGCCATATCTACCGTCGTTGGTCGGGGACGGCGCGCGCCACCGCCCGCGCGTGCGCGCTGCGTGGCTCTACTTCCCGAACGGCGTCGCCGAGGGTTCATGGGAGCCGGAGGCGTCGCGCGGCGGCAAGCTCTCGGCGCTGCATCCGCTGATGGAGTCGCTCGCGCCGTTAAAGGACGACCTACTGTTCGTCGACCGGCTCCACACGCCCGCCGGTAACGGTCACGGCGCAGGGACGGCGACGTGGCTGACTGGCGGGGGGTGGGAGCACCGTGACCTGTCGGTCGGTCGTCTAAGCGTCGACCAGGTCGCGGCGCAGGCGATCGGCGCGGACTCCGTCGTGCCGACGATGACGATCGGGACCCGCGGGGAGGGTTACTTCGCCGCGGACCTGCAGCGCAACCACATCTCTTGGCGCAGCCCGAGTCGGCCGGCGTTCCGCGAGAACGAACCGCGCGCGATCTTCCGTCGCTTGTTCGGCGCGGGCCCGCAGACGGATCGTAGTTTGCTGGATGACTTGGTGCAGCACGCGCGTGAGCTGCGGCGCGGCATGGGTCGTGAGGACCAGCAGAAGCTCGACGAGTATCTGGAGGCGATCCGTGGCGTCGAGCGGCGTATCGCGTTTGCGGCGACGGCGGACACCAAGGCGCGCATGCAGCGCGCCGCGGACCTTGGGTTGGTGGAGCCCACCGGGGAGCCGGCGTCGCACGAGGATTACGTAGATCAGCTCCTCGACTTGGTCGTGCTCGCGTTCTGGACCGGGTCGAGCTCGCTGGCGACCGTCATGCTCGATCACGGTCAGAGCAACCGCTACTGCGAGTTCGTGCCTGGCGTGAAGGGCACGTGGCACGCGTTATCGCATTGGCGGGACTTCCGCGGCGACACCGAGGACGACGACGGCGTGACCAAGTGGGAGTCAGCGCGCTCAAAGCGCGACATGTACGACGCGGTGGTGCGGTGGCACCACGAGCGCGTCGCGCGATTCCTGGGTCGGCTCGCGTCGCTTGAGGAGGGCGGTGAGCGGCTCCTAGACCACAGCGTCGTGTTTTACGGCAGCTCGATCTCTGACGGTCACGAGCACGGCGAGTCTGACCTCCCGGTCGTGATCGCCGGTAAAGCTGGCGGCGCGATCCGGAGCGGCCGCCGGATCGAATCTCGGCGTGAGGTCAGCATGTCGAGCTTGCACCTCGCGACGCTGCAGGCGATCGGCGTCAAGCAGGACGACTTCGCGGACTCCGACGAGCCGTTCGACTGGTCGTGACGCTTCGCGGCCGCGGCCTCGCAGCTCAGCTGTCGTGAGCGCGGGCGGTGCGGTTCCAGCTGCGCTGGCCCCGGCGCAGGAAGAA